>CEAO01010475.1_pt1 | contig 401958 bp, 319 predicted proteins | sample 557631 | NCBI WGS metagenome assembly CEAO01 (sample SAMEA3182049, study PRJEB8094) | gut metagenome | biome: human; feature: gut; material: Stool; isolation source: human stools | place: Canada | collected 2012-02-08 | reverse complement strand
AATGACCCTCCCAGAGCAAGGCATGCACTTGAACAAATAGGCAGACTGTATGCTGTGGAGGAGAAAATCAGGGTAGAACATCTGGAAGGGGAGGCTGTAGTAAAGCTTCGCCGGGAAACATCCTATCCTATTATTAAAGGACTGGAAAAATGGTGCAAGGAGGAATATGAACATACAGTCGATAAATCGCCTGTTGCCAAGGCCATATTCTATATGTACACACGATTTGAACAGCTATCGGGATACGTGAATGACGCACGGTTCTGTATAGACAACAATCCCGTGGAACGATCCATAAGGCCCCTGACGCTGAACAGAAAGAATGTACTCTTCTCAGGGGCGCATGAAGCCGCACACGCAGCGGCAATATTCTTTTCACTGATGGGATGTTGCAGGGAAAATAAGGTGAACCCGAAACTATGGATGCAGGACGTGTTGATTAGAGTACAGGATAAAGAAAGAGAAGAGAAAAACGACTACTCCGATTTACTGCCATTTAATTGGAAGGGATAAACAAGAAAGACTGATAAAGTCAAAAGCCAGACGTATTACGTCTGGCTTTTGACTTTATTATAGCTTGGAGAGAAACACGTACAAGGCCGAATGCTTACGAATTTTCTCCATATCATATCCCTTCGGAAGTTTAGAAATACTATATGCAGGATTCCAATTCAAATCAACAACAAACGGCCGTTCAACTCCTATCATCTCGATGTCATACAAATAAATGTCTTCAATCACTCCACCACGCTGACAAGTACTCTTGAAACGCAATCCACATTTTGTACCTACACCTTTCATTCGGTATGCCACTATATTACGAATTCCCCCCGAGGTTTCACTACCACAAGTAAACATCCCCCCTCCAGAACCAGCTACACAGTCACGAATCACTACATATTGGCAAGGGCGATTCACCCTAAGCCCGTCACTATCTCGTCCAGCTTTCAAACAGAAATTATCATCATTGCAATTTATATTAGCATTCTGAACAAGAATATATTCAGATGAATCAATATCAATGCCATCTGTACTTGGACCATGGCCTTCAATATTATTACTAATTATAATGCCATCAATTGTTATATGCTTACTATACAAAATATGTAAACTCCAAAAACCGGGCTGATACAATACAATATCACGTACAGTCACATTCTCACATTCGGCAATAAGAATTCCGCGAGGGCGTTCACAATCATAATCCACAATCCAGCGTAATCCCTTTGCCTCATAATCCTCCCGCATATTCCAGTACTTATCCCAAAACACCTTGCCACGCCCATTTATCACTCCATCACCAGAAATAGCAGCATTTTTCTTACCAATGATATTTATCAATGCAGAAGGCCACTCCATTTCTATTCCTGCAACGCGCGTATCTATCTTCTTATAATCACCTATATCTTGAGAGCCTATAAGAGTAACTCCTTTTGAAATATGAAGATTTACATTGTTCCCTACAAATAAAGAACCGGTAAGATAAATGCCTGGATGAAACACTACAATTCCGCCTCCGGCTTGTTCTGCAGCATCAATTGCTTTTTGAATAGCCATAGTATTCATACTTAGAGCATCTCCCTTTGCGCCATAGTCTGTAACATTATATACAGCCTGCTGTACCGGATAAGACATAGCACCTACTTTTTTCATCCAAAAGAAATCTGGTATTTCTCTGCCATGAGCATTCGTGGATAAACCGGTCATCCATACAGACAACGCAAACAGAATAAAGTAATTCTTCATTATATAAATTGGATTAACAAGTAAATTATACGTTATTGAAAGGTCAATTAGTAAACAACAAATCTTGTAAAGGACAAAAGTAAACAATTATACAACCACAATTATATTCCTTTTGACCCTAATACTTTTCTTTTTGATTTTGTCCAATCAAAAAGTATCTATTATCTCATCTTAGCTTAAATTCTCTCCGCCTATTATTGTCAGAAGAGTCTTTCAATCTTTCAAAAGTATAGTTTATTCCTCATCCACAATTCCGGTTTCACGCCCAAAAGATCTATATTCCAAGGGGGTAAATCCAGTACGTTTTTTGAAAAGAGAGAAGAAATGCTCAGTGGATTTATAATCAAGCATAAAAGATATTTCCTTGACAGACTGGGATGTGCCTACTAACAACTGCTTTGCTTTACGGAGTTTCAATTCCTGAAAATATTTGGCAGGTGCATATCCCGTATAATCCTTAAAAACCTTGCGAAACCAGGAATAGCTAATATTCAGTTTCATAGCCAATTCTTCCGGATCAATATCTTTGAACACATTTTCATTCATAATGATTTTCGCTTGTTCAATCTTTTGATCAACATCACCGACCTCAAAAATCTTATTCTTAGAAATGGAAAGGATCATTCCTATCATATGCAACACAATACCAGAAAGATATTGCTGAGAAGAAATCTTATCAGCTTCAGCAATTTCCAATGCACGCGAGAAAAGAGTAACTAATTCTTCATTCAACCCCACCTCTAATACTTGATTATCTTTAGAAAGGAAACCACCTTTCAACATATCATCTATGACCGGTCCTTCAAAACCAATGTAGTATTCATTCCATCCTGTCTGCTGGTATGGGTGGTATGTGTGCCACTGTCCGGGAAACAGCACCATGAGCCTTCCCTTACAAACTTGCTTCTCAGGAGTGGTCTCAGAGGTAAATAATCCTCGACCTTTAGTTATGTAAACTAGCTGATACTCACGTAAAACACGTCCTTTTTGAGCATTGAAGAAGTAACCAGAAGGGTGATCCTTCAAGGGATAGGGAGAATTCGGCTGGATAGACTGAAAGCCTACAGTATTTACCCACAGGCCGAATTTCTGGTCCATGTCATTTACAATCAAGTACTTAAATTCAACCCCTAAATCATTATAGTTCTTAGTCATAATACGTGTTTTTACAGGATAGGATAGGTAAGGGCAAAAATAGAAATTATTTGCGAATAAAAAAAAGTCCGCTCCGGGTTAATTCTAAAAATATACCGGAGCGGACTAATAAATACGAATAAAGAGAAAGAGTCTATTTCTTTACGACAATCTTATCATATTGTTGTTCGGCCTTGATTTCTGTATACTTAGGTGCATCTATCATCTCGATAAGTGCACGGAGTACAGGGCCTTCACCCATAGGATCGTTCTCCTGGGTAGGACGGTTGTAATAGTATGCCACAGAAGGCATAATGCCGGTTCCTACACAAATAGAAGTTACATCACCATCATCTGAGATTTTTTTCATCATACCCTTCAAACCTTGTTCAGCCACATAGATAAAGTCCGGATGCAACCAACCCTCCTTCACACCACGGGCAATACCGAACACAAACATAGCGGTACCAGTGATTTCTTCATAAGAATCTTCCTTATCCAGCAATTGATGCCAAAGTCCGTTCTTACCTTGATAGCGTGCTACACCACTGGCTTGCTGACGGAAATTTTCAATAACCGCTTCACGCATCGGATGATCTTTCGGCATCATACTGAGCAAATCAGCTTGTGCCATAAACACCCAGCCATTGGCACGGCTCCAGTGAGCTACTCCATGTTCCTTGTTGTCTGTATGATAACAGTGATAATAAATCTGCTTTTCAGGACACCAGAGATAGCGATTATAATTCAACACCTGATTAACGGCATCATTGAAATACTTCTCATCACCGGTCAACTTACCCATACGTGCCAAAAAAGAAATTGCCATGAATGCATCGTCCGCCCAGATAGTATTAACGTGTGGCCAGATGCGGGCAATGGTACCATCAACCAGACGAGGTTCACCATAATTCAGATGTTCGGCAGTCTCATTAATGTAACCCAGAAATGAATCATTAGGATACTTCAACTGCAACTCTATCAAACTGGCTCCCATCGGTCCATTATCGTCCAGACGTTTGCCACGGAAGATCATGTGCCAACTCAATTTGCGGACAGCATTCCAACCATCCCGCTTAAAAGCTTCATCATATTGTTTACGGAAGAAATCAAGGTTACCCTCGTTGAATACGAAGTTCATATTCTTCAAGACATATTTCTCATACTTCTTATCACCGAGCTTATCACCCAGTTCCATCAAAGCCATATTTGTTACCCCATTGGTATAGTGCCAGTTATTATACTTGCAAGCAACCTTTACATCCATATCAAGAGGTAACTTCTTGACGGACTTATATATCTCACCTGTCTTCGTATTCTTGAACTCGTATGTAGTGCTGGCAAGAATGCGGTCTGCAATCTTTACGGCAGCTTCTCTTGCCGTCATCTTAGTTTGGGCGGTAAGGGTTGCCACTGCCAACAGCAGGGCGAGGGAAAAGAATGTTCGTTTCATGATATTTGTTTAAGTACTTGGTTATCATTTAGGAAGATTAAATGCGCGAGTCATTTCCTGCATTTGCTCCTGACTCATGCCATCAGGCTCAAAGCCCATGTTTTTGGCAGCAATATAAATCAAGGCAGATTTATTCAATACATCTACCTGATCGAAAGCAGACATAACATCCACATCTACCGCAAAAACACCATGTTTTTCCCACATAGCCACGTCATAATCTTCAAGTTGTTCAATAGTTGCTTCCGCCAGTTTCACGGAGCTTGGCAGTTCGTAAGGAATGATGCCTAAACCACGCGGACAGAAAGCCTTTGTTTCAGGAATCATACTCCAAAGTAAATTGGTAGCCACATCTTTCTCCAGGAATTTCTTGCAATGCGTCATAGCAATCAGTTCGATAGGATGGGTATGCAATGAAGCTTTATAGGGAGATCCTTTCTCAATCAAGCGATTGTGCACACTAAGATGGGCAGGAAGTTCGGAAGTAGGCATCACCGGATGATCGGCAATGATGACATAGCTGGCACAGTCATCCAGAATACGAATTACAGAACCGTGCTCCATCGGCCAACGGGCCAGATCACGCATGCGTTTATTGGTGCCCTTGCAATAGAAATAGCAATCTTTCAGATACGGAAGAGTAGCACCGATTTGTTTCACTTCGCTGATGGCAGGCAATGCTTTTATTTCATCGTCTACAAATTCAGTAATATTCAGGGTGATATTACCGCCATTACGTTCGGCCCACCCTTTTTGCCAGAGATATCCGGCAACCTCTGCCACTTGATTGACTGCATAAGTCAATGCCGGACGGTTTTCGAGAATTGATTTCATTATAATAAATTAAGTTACGGGTTACGAACTACAAGCTACGAGTTGCTGCGCTATCATACCGAAAGGCACTTGTAACTCGTAGCTCGTAGCTATATATACTATTACACTTGTGCCATTGCCACCACAATAATAGAAGATATCAGAACTACCAACCCCAGAATAAGAACCGCAATCGTAGTATTGCTGACACCTTTCCATTCCTTCAACAGAATTCCCCAGACATTGCTGAACGTTACGTTCAATGACATCAGGATACTCCAGGAGAAAGCAAGTAGTACAGGACTGTCTGTCAGGAAGCTCTTACCCATTTCAAGGCCGAAGAACTGGGAATACCACAATACGCCTGCAAGCGCACAGAACAACAGATTATTCGTCAGTACCGAACCTTTCACAGAAAGATATTCCTTACCCGTCTTATTCTTGATATTCTGCCAAATACAGTAAGCGGCATTCGTACAGAAACCTCCAAGAGTTACCAGGAAAATTACAGGTAATCCGGCATAGAGCGCTTCTACTCCACCAGCCAAAGCAGCCTCTTTTATCGGTGTTCCCGCATCCAGACCGAGAGCGAAACAAGCGCTCATCACACCTGCCAACAGAGCCACAAGCAGCCCCTTTGTCAGAGCAAAATCCTTAACGGCAGCGCGTTTCTCCTCTTCCGTCATATTCTTGGAACGAAGACTACCGGCATATCCAATAATAGCAATACCTGCCAACGTGATACATACGCCGATGAGCAACATCAGTCCTTCACCATGAAGCAAGTCTTTTCCGGCAAACAAAGCCGGGAAAAGTGTTCCGAAACCGGCGCACGTACCGAGGGCAATACTCTGTCCGAGTGCTACACCCAGATAGCGCATACTCAAACCGAATGTCAGTCCACCCACGCCCCACAGAACGCCGTAAACCATTGCAGGCAAAGCGCCTCCGGCCCCCCAAAGTTCAATCAGCGAACTTCCCGCCGGAATGGCAAGCAACGCACCTAACAATGGGAAAACAAGCCATGCAAAGATTCCCTGTACAAGCCAGAAACTCTCCCACGACCAGTTTTTCACCTTGTTAATGGGTACATACGAACTACTCTGTCCGAAGCTCCCGATAGCTATAATCAACAATCCTATCAGTGTATTCATGATAATAACGTTTAGTGATAAATGATGAGTGTTTAACACAAAGAACCGTACAAAGATACAGCTTTCTCCGCTAAACACTCGTCACTAACCATTAATCCCTCAATTACGTTTCGACGTAACGTCTGCTTCGTATTTCTGTATCTCAGTAATGAATTCCTCACCTACAGGTACACCGTTCTTCAGACAGAACATATCCCAAACAGCATTCCAAGGCAGAGATTTTCCTTCTTCGAGCAGAGCAAGGCGTTCAAACAGCTGATCGTTCGCCTCGTATTTACGCAATGTATCCAGCGGTTCCAACAGAGCTTGCAACACACACTTCTGTGTAGCACGGCTACCTACTACATACGCACCGATACGATTGATAGAAGCATCAAAATAGTCCAAACCGATATGCACGCGATCTAACGCATTACAACGTACGATTTCTTTGCAAAGATCCATCGTCTCATCATTCATTATCGTTACATGGTCAGAATCCCAACGTACCGGACGGCTCACATGCAACATGATTTCCGGAATAAACAGTAACAATGAAGACAACTTGTCGGCAACGCTTTCTGTCGGATGGAAGTGACCTGTATCCAACGTAACAATCTTATTACGGCTCACACCATAACCGATATAGAAATCGTTGGAACCTACCGTATAACTCTCCAGACCGATACCGAATACCTTAGATTCCACACAGTCCTTCATATTCTTGTATTCCACCTCGAAGATACGATCCAAAGAATCCTTCAGTAACTCGCGATATAACATACGGTTTACAGTAATATCCTTACTTCCATCATGCACCCACAGGTTCATGATACAAGGATCGCCCTGGCGTTTACCCATTTCCTCGGCAATAGCACGGCAACGTTTAGTGTGCTCTACCCAGAAATCACGGATTCCTTTATCAGGATTAGCAAGTGAAAGATTACCACTCTTCGGATGAGAGAAGGAGGTAGAGTTGAAGTCCAGCTTCATATTGTTTTCGGCCGCCCATTGTATCCAGCTTTCAAAATGAGCCGGCTCCACCTGGTCGCGGTCAACGAACTTACCGCCGAAGTCACCATAGATTTCATGCAGATTCAAACGATGAGTTCCAGGAATATAGCTGACTGCCTTCAAGACGTCTTGTCTCAATTCTTCCATATTGCGAGCTTTGCCGGGATAGTTTCCGGTAGCCTGGATACCTCCTGTCAGCGCACCCTGCGCTTCAAATCCGGCTACATCATCTGCCTGCCAACAGTGCAGGGAGAGGGAAATCTTTTGCAAAGCATCCATTGCTTTTTCTACATCTACGCCAATAGCCGCATAACGTTCTTTTGCCAATTCATAGGCTCTCTGGATTAATTCTTCTTTCATGATGGTACTAGTTTTAATTATAAAGTTTTAAGTATTAAGTATTTTCTATTCAGGCGGTAAGGTAAATCAGGCTAACTGCAAAAAGTGCAGATAAGCAGCATTCCATACTTCCACATTTTCCGGGGTGAAGGTTTTCAACGGAATGGAACGGTTGATGAGCTGACGCATGGAAACAACGTCACTCGCCGCACCCGCTGTAAGGGCTTGTATCATGACATTACCGATTGCTGTCGCTTCTGACGGACCGGCCACTACTGGTATACCTACTGCATTGGCTGTCCACTGATTTAATAAATCATTACGGCTGCCTCCTCCGATAACATGCAGGGCCTCTACCGGACGGGGAGAAAGACCGCGCAGGTTCTCCAGCACCTGACGATAGCGCAGTGCCAGACTTTCGAAGATACACCGTACCACTTGCCCTCGGGTCTCCGGTATCGGCTGATGATGGTCAGCACAATAAGTACGGATTGCCTGTTCCATATTCATCGGATTGGCAAACAGAGCATCATCCGGATTTATCAGGCTACGGAACGGTTCACTGGCTTCCGCTTCGGCGATCAGTTCGGGATAAGAGATTTCTTCCCAATCGCAACGGCAGCGTTCCAGTAACCACATTCCACAAATATTCTTGAGTAAACGAATGGTTCCGGCAACACCGCCCTCATTCGTAAAATTTAAAGCTTCGGTTTCTTCATTAATAACCGGTGCATCCGTCTCTACCCCCATCAATGACCATGTGCCGCTACTCAGATAAGCAAAGTTACGATCCAATGCCGGCACAGCCGCCACAGCCGAAGCCGTATCATGCCCGGCAACAGCAATCACCGGAATTGCCCCCAACCCAGTGATCGTTTGTATTTCTTTAGTCAATACACCTACCTTTTCGCCCGGATAAACAAAACGGCCGAAATGCTCTTCCGTCAAACCGATTTCTTTTAACAATGCCGGTTCCAAACGACGCGTTTCAGCATTCACCAGTTGCGCAGTGGTGGCAATGGTATATTCTGTCACCATCTCCCCCGTCAATAAGTAACTAAGGGCGTCCGGCATGAAAAGTATTTTATCAGCTGCTTCCAGTGCACTATCTTTATTACGGCGTAAGGTATCTAATTGAAAAAGTGAATTGAAATTCATGACCTGAATACCTGTCCATCCATAAACTTGCTTACGGGGAACACGGGCGAAGAATGTCTCAGGAGCACCCATGGTATGCGGATCACGATAAGAATAGGGCTGGCGAAGCAATCCACCGTCTTTACCTACGCACACAAAATCCACTCCCCAAGTATCAATTCCGATAGAAGTTATCTGTACATCATCCATGTGGGCAGCTAGTTTCAAGCCTTCCAAAATGTGACGATACAATTCGTAAATATCCCAGTAGTAATGTCCACCGACTTCGATCAGATGGTTAGGAAAGCGGTTTACATCCTGCAATTCCAATCCCTGCGGAGTAAATGTTCCCAATATGGTACGGCCGCTGGTAGCTCCCAAATCAACCGCAAAAAAGCAATGTTTCATGATATTAAATATAATTTGACGATACAAAAATAGGGGAAACCTCCCCTATACTTTGTATTAGTTTTGATTGAAAAGGTGCTGTTTCTGATATTCTTACCAGAGAGTGCACAGAGATCAAATTACTCCTGCACTCCTTCACAATAACGGGTCACTATCTTTTCTCCTTCCGTATTACGAATATTCACATTCTTCATACTGATATTCTTACTATATATAAATTCAGCCCCCAATTTAGAAGTAATATCTATATCTTCCAACACAATACCATCAATCGGCATTTCAGGAATACCATTGAAGAATAAAGCACGGCGGGCTCCGGCGCAAACCAGGTTCTTCACATGAATATTACGGAAACAAGGTGTAGTTTCATCCACTGGCAACGGTTCTACTTTAGCAGGTACCTTCTCACCACTTTCCAACACTTCAACAGCCGATTTGCCACCATAATAAAGATTGAATGTAATCGGCTCCGTCGGGATATCCATCATGGCAATATTACGTATCCAGATATTCTCAACAACTCCTCCGCGCCCACGCTTGCTCTTAAAACGCAAACCGACATCCGTCCCCAGGAACTGACAATTGCTGACAGAGACATTGCGTACACCACCACTCATTTCACTACCAACCACAAAACCACCGTGGCCTTTGAATACTGTACAACCATCTACCACCACATTCTCACAAACACGTCCCCGGCGGCGACCGTCTTCGTCTTTGCCACTCTTCAGACAAATACCATCATCGCCCACATCAAATGTAGAGTTCACAATCAGTGCATTCTTGCAAGATTCCAGATCCAGACCATCACCATTCTGCGCATAACTCGGATTACGAACCTGTACTTCTTCTATCAACACATTCTCACACATCAACGGATGCAGGTTCCATGCCGGTGAATTCTGGAAAATCACACCCTGCAACCATACATTCTTACACTCTATCAGGCTCACCATCACCGGACGAAGAAAATGACGCACACTCTGCCATTCTTCCTCGGTTTTCAGATTCTGAGGTACGTTCATATTACTGATAGTATCCCCTTTCAACGTCTGCGGATAAGGGAACCAGTAGGTGGGACGTTTATATACCCCACCCCGGGCGATAGTCTGTTTCCATACACCTTCTGTTACTTTCTCCCGTTTCAGAGGACGCCAATAATGTCCGTTACCATCAATGGCACCTTCTCCCGTTATCGCTACATTTTCCAGATTGCGTCCGGAAACAGGCGATTGGCAACGGCGGGTATCCAATCCTTCAAATACAGTCTCTACCAATGGATAGAGGTCTACATCAGGTGAAAAGAGGATAACAGCACCCTTTTCCAAGTGCAGGTCAATATTACTTTTCAGGACAATAGGACCTGTAAACCAAACACCGGCAGGAACAATCAAATGTCCGCCCCCCTTTTCCGCCAAGGCATCAATAGCCTTGGCAAAAGCCGCCGTACAAAGTTCTTCGCCATTACCCACTGCACCAAAGTCAGCAAGGTTCACCTTGCGATCGGGGAATTTCGGTGCTTCTACCCTTGGCATATCAAAAGGCAGGTCTTTATATACTGCTTCATACTTATACGTTGAAGATTGGCAAGCACTGAGCAACCACAGACACACGGCTGCAATCACATACAATTGTTTCGTCATTCTTAGTTCTTTTTTATTTATAATCAGATATTTATTTCTATTCTCCCAGATAGAAGGAAGGTACGGGCGCTTGCGGATATCCCATGCTGCGATGCGCCACATAGCTACGATAAAGCGGATCCTGCATCAGGGTTACGCGGCGGTCGCGAGCCGGAATATTGGTATGATAGATACGCAACTCTCCCGGCAAAGCAGTAATCAGTTCTTCACGCCAATCACCTTCCAGGTCAGCTATCATCAAGATATCACCTTCGATTCCTTCAGTCAACACTTCTCCCTGCCATTTCCAGATGCTTTGTTTGCGCCCACCTGAAGATGAAGAAGCTCCCCAGCGGTTATCATCTCCTTTAAAAGTCTCACGCAGCAGATCCGCATCCCACCATATCCAATTACGGCAACCGGGTACTTCCGCATTTGTAGTGTTTATTTTCTTGCCATCGGCAGTGAGCAGGTATTTATCCGTGCTGCCACCTTTACGGTCTTCACTGGCAAAACATTCCATACCGGGATGTGAAGAATCAAAATCGGCCACCATACCGTCACCTACATGATAGGTGGTCTGCCCGATTTTCCAGATCAATTTGCCGGTAGCTGCATCCACCACGGAAACACCGCGACCATCCTCTTTCTTCGGTTCACTCACCATAAACACCTGCATACCTTCCATATCAGGATGAAGTTTGCAGAGATAAGCCTTGTCACTATGCCCCAAACCGGAAGACCAAAGTAACGTACCATTATCATCGAGCATACACGAGCCTAACAGAATCTCATCCCGTCCGTCACCGTCCACATCAGCCGTCACCATGCTGTGCGCACCCATACTGCGCACAATGGGATTTTCTTCATCCCCATCCCAGCGCCAGGCACGTTGCAGTTTTCCGTCTTTCAGCATCCAGGCATCTACCACCATCAGTTTGTAAGTGCCGCGGGCAGCCAATATATAAGGTGTCTTTCCATCCAGATAAGCACCCCCCATTTGGTTACGGTTCTGGCGAATCAGATTTCCATAGCGGTCGTTCCGTTCAGGCCAGTCCACGCGATCTATCTCTTTACCGGTCATGCCATCCAGCACGGAGAGGTATTCACTGCCACCACAAACACGACCTTTTTCATTCTTTACATAGTCATCAGCAGCAGTCTTGATAGCAACTTCAGCTTTCCCATCTCCATTGAAATCGTATACTATGAAAGGAGAATACCAGATTCCCGGTTCGATACCCGGTCCCATATCATAGGTCCAGAGGTAGCTTCCGTCACTCAGGTAAGCAGATATTTTATATGTCTTTCCGGTTGTATCTCCAGGCATACCGGGGTCAACATTCGTTTCGGGAGTACGGATGATATAGTCATAAATACCGTCACCGTTCAAATCCGCTAAAGCGATCTTCCCGGCTTTCACACTCTCTTTCAATGGAATAGAAGTATAAGGCTTCAATTCGGAAAGAATCACTTCCCGTTTCTCCGACAAGGCAGATTTCTTTCCTTTCACCAGAACTTCCACCCAATAAGACGCCTTTTCGGCAGGAGTGACATCCATAAAGTCACAAGTCTGTGTAAGCGGCTTTTTAGTCAGGCGACGCGTTTTACCGTCAGCTTCCCGATAGACATGAAATGCAGTACCGGGAGCATCCGATGCCAATAACCGCCAACTGAGATAAATACCTTTGCCATCGCGGGCAGGGGTTACTGTCAGTCCACGGTTCAGATTCTCAGTCACCCGTTCCCGGGCAAAACCTTCCACTAAGGGTTTCGGTTCATGCCTCGGATCAAGTATTTCATAGTAGTAATGCCTCTCGCGAGGGTCCTGGGCATTCAGAGTACTCGCCAACCCAAGCAGGCAGAGCATAATTAGATTCGATTTCATTGATTATCGCTTTAGTTTGAGGATGTACCGGAATCACCACAGATTACACAGATTTACACAGATATAAATATGATTATTAATGATAAAAAAATAATCTGTGATAATCTGTGTAATCTGTGGTGATTTCCTGTCTCCGAATTATAAAGTTCTTATTTCAAAGTCTGCATAGGAATCAAGTGTACAGGTCCCAGCAAACCGCTTGGAACCAGCTCCCATTTGCCATAATTATCCTTTTTATAATGGATATTCACAATATTGGCATCCTTATAAATACGCCAGGGAACGTCGCGCCGATCCATATCAGCAATACGGTTAGCGGGCAGATTGGTTACTTCCACCTCCAATGTATTCACGCCCGGACGAAGATACTTACCTACCAGACAACGATAAGGAACTGCAATAAGCGTAGCTACCGCCTGTCCGTTGATGCGTACACGGGCACTCTCACGAACATCCCCGAGGTCGAGCATCCACTCTTCGACATCGGCAGGACTCTTCAGTGTAAACGTAGTGGTATAGCAAGCAGCTCCCATCACATTCTTTGTACCTTCGGCAGGAATTTCCGTCCATGAACCAAGAGATACACTGTCCGGAGTGGCAGCAACCGCAGGGCTTGCCTCTACAAAGCGGAATCCCCATTTATCGGTAAAAGAATAAGTTACCGGAGACGTCTTCTTCACATCGTTCTGCACCACAGGCGTCCAGTATCCATATTCGGGTGCAGAAACTTCCTGGTCCGCGAACGTCTTCAGGATAACAGATTCACCGGATGCCAATTGCAGGAACACTTCCGTCCTGCCATTATTTTGGCGCAACCGTGCCTTACCGGAGGTTCCATTCATTGGATTATAAAGCATTGCCGAACGTGCCTGCACAGCCAAAGGTATCCAGTTTTCGGTATCTTCTGTTTTCAAAGCAGAGATGAAATAGTGGTGTCCTTCAGGATGCGAGCGGCGAATGCTGCTTAATCCGAAAGTTGTTTTCATCTCTTCGGGAACAGCATCAGTGGCGGCCAATGTACGAGCATAATCTGTTCCAAAGAGAATATGTCCCTTTCCTTCCCGCTCCTTTATCTGTGCCAGCGCCTTATTGAACTCAGTACGGCGTCCTTCCAAAGTATTCAACCCCGGCACATCCTCCGGATATTGCTCCAGAAAAACAATCGTAGCACCTTCATCTGCCAGACGAAGCAGTTTCTCCAGTACATCGGCAGGCATCAGGCGGGCACCGGGAACTACCAGCGCTTTATAAGAGACACCACCGGAAGTCAATATCTTGCCGTCCTGACACATGGCATTACGGATGAAGTTATCAGAAATATAGTCCATATCATATCCCGCACTATAAATACGATGCACCGCCTCTATAAAACGGGGAGCACGTTTTGACATTTTATGAATATCGAAAAGCAACAGACGTCCGTCCAACTCATCCCACATGTCATATACAGGCAGATAAACCAGGAAGTCATTATCCGGTTGTCCCATTTGCAGGAAACTCTGGCAACGGGTGACATAATCGAAAAATGCAGGGGCATCCCGCCAAATATTATTCGTAGGACTCATATCAATGGAAGCATAGAACTTCCAACCCGGCCAGGCAGCCTCAGCGGGCGAGTAAGTGGTTCCATGAAAATACATGTGATTCACACCCGAGATAAACATCAGGTCCATATCGGGTTTGCACTGCGAAAGTGAAGTGCGGAAGTGCTCTGTCAGCCAAGTGAATGTTTCTGAAGTAGTGAACGGTTTTCCGGCAATATGCGCTGCCGAAGAAGCATATTTCAGCATGGAAAGATCAGAGTCGTTGGGACGCGTCAGCGAATCCTTACGCAATCCTCGGATACCGAAGTCGGACAGTCCGAACCCCTCACATTCGGGCACGTCGACCGTCGCATAAAGATCTATCAGATTACCGGGAGAACCGTGTGCCTGGTTACGGGTACGTGAACCATGTTTGTGCGCCCAGTCCGTCCACTGGCGGGTGAAGTTCTCCTGAAGCAGTTCGGCAAGAGTTTCGCGGTAATCGGAGATAATGCGACGGGTAGTCTCTGTCCGGTCTTTCGAAAGGAAATCCGGAAGAAAGTGTTCCAGTTTATAGCCACGACGGCGGGCAAACTGTTCAAAAAGGTCGTCCGTCCAGTCGGCACCGTAAACTTCATAAGAGTCATTGAAAAAATTATGCGGATACTCTGTTGGAGTTCCGGCAGAACCATCAGTCGCCTTTCCGGCAAAAGCCCGTTCAAACCGGTTCAGATAATTGGATACTGCTTTTGCCGAAAAATGGTTCATCACATATCCTTCACCACCGGGAGCTGCACGCTTCACTTTCTGAAATGTCTTACCTACGAAAGCGGCAATCAGCCGCCACTCCCCTTTCGGAGCCTTCCATACCAGCTTTCCGTTCTCTATCTTCGAAGTCAGGTCATAGCAACGCACAGCCTTTTGTTCTTTCGGAGTAGCACCGTCAGTCAGCACTCTGAAAGCCATCAGCTTACACAGTTTGGCATACGGACGTTGTTTTTCATCCGTCACTTCTATCTTTGCTTTCAGGCGTTCACCACCCTTCAGTGTATATTCTTCAATCAGCAATTTACAGGCAGCATCTTCTATACCCACTTCCGGGCCACCGAAAGGCCAGCCCGTACCTGTGTTCATATCAATCTTCATACCCAGGCGTGCAGCTTCACTTTCCGTATGGCGTAACATTTGCATCCACCCGGGAGTCAGGAACTGAATTTCGTTTGCATCATTACCCTGTACCCCATAGATAGGAGTAACTTCCATCGTGCCCATCCCTGCTTTGGAATATGCTTCCAGATTGCGGGTCAGGTTAGCCGCATCTACCGCACTCCCCATCCACCACCAGCGAGCCCCCGGTTTAGCTTCCGTAGTTACTTCAGGCCACGCTATATTTTGTGCGGAAAGGGTTCCGGCACAGAAAGAAGCAAAGATTATTGCCAATAAATTCTTTTTCATGATATATACTATTTATTCAGCTCCAGACAGCCCATAATGAACGGTCCTGTTGCTTTTGCATCATTATCCCGCATCTTCTCACCGATATAATATTCGAAACTGCCATCGCGATACGGATGTCCGCCCAAGCCGCCCACCTGGCAGCAACGTGTCAGTGTCAGCGTACCATCCTGGCGTTCTACCATCAGTTTACTTTTCAATCCCTTGAAAGCCTTCTCAGCCACAGCACGATATTTCGGGTCAATATACCCTTTATTCACAGCTTTTGCATAAGCATACATGAATTGCGTGGTCACAGATGCTTCCGGGAAGTTTCCTTTCCGTTTCGGCTGGTCGAGTACCTGATACCACAAACCATTTTTGTCCTGATAAGCGGGCAACACCTCAGCCAGTCCCTGTATCCAGCCAATCATTCGGGCGCGTCCTTCGTGGTTTTCGGGAATGAAATCCAACGCATCCACCATCGCCATGAACCACCATCCGATACTCCGTCCCCAGAAGTTAGGCGAATGTCCTGTTTCCGGATCTGCCCAACGCTGGCTCTTGCTTTCATCCCAGGCATGATGATAAAGCCCGGTTTTGGCATCATACGTATGTTTCTGGCAAAGCGTAAACTGCTTTACCGCCTCATCAATCCATTCGGGTTTGTTGAACTCCGCACCATATTGTGCGAGGAAAGGAGATGCCATATATAAGCCATCCAGCCAAATCTGATGCTGATAGATCAGCTTATGCCAGTACGCGCCTTCCAGCGTGCGCGGATGGTTTTTCAGTTGCTTAACCAGGGCATCCATTGCTGTTTTATATTTCTCTTTGCCTGTTTCACGGTACAGGTCGAACAAAACCTTACCTGAATTTATATAATCGAGGTTGTATGTTTCCACATGATACAAATGGATTTCTCCTTTATCATTAATCAGCGAATCCGCCCATTGCTCCACATAGTCGAAATAACGGCGCTCTCCTGTCTTCTTCCACATCCGCAACATCGCACAGCAACCTACACCCTGCGCATATCCAAAGAACAGACGCCTCCCATGATCCAACTGATAGGCTTTCGGAAAACGTACCATTTCCGAATCGGCAAACCAACGGGCATACGAATCCGGCTCCCACGTATCTGTACGGAAAGGAGTAGCTGGGAATCCGGCTTTATTATAAAGATTCACGCGGAAGAAATTGCAATATGCATAACGCACAGCTACCGGCACGGAAACCTGCGGAGCGGAAACTTCCAGTTTGTCTCCCCTGATTAGGGCCGTAGCGGGATAAAAGCGGCGATCTTCACCGGCAACGATAAAACCTTTCACCGGTTCATTGTCCGAAGTCATCAGTCCGTCGTCAGCATAGTCAAAGCTCAATACGGCTTTATTCCCTTCCACCTTCATTGTCTTGAACAACGGGCCGGAATAAGTCACGTCCTTACCATATTGCTTTGCCAATGCCCAGGCAGCCAGACGTTCACCCGTCACTGTTTTATTGCGGGGATGGATATCGAGCGAGTCGCCCGCATCAGTGATAACTGCCATACCCACATTCTTGAGTCCGCTTTGCCAGGTCCGGAGTTGAGCTTCGCGGATAGTGGCCGGCTGTCCGTAGTGCGGAGCTATCTGCACAAAGTAGAATGGCATATCCGGCTGCTTCCATTCCTTACGCCAACTATTTATCATATTGGTGAATACCTGCTGGTATTTATCGGCACGGATAGAATTTGACTCTCCCTGATACCAGATATTTCCTTTTATCGTATATCCCAGAATGGGATGTATCATACCATTCCACAATGTTGCGGGTACTTTACAATAGTTTTTCTGTTGCTTCACGCCTTCCAATGCAAAGTCTTTCAGCACATCGGCATAAAGCGGATTTTTCTTCATTACATCCAGCTTTGTCCATGACTCCGCATGTGTTCCGCCCCAGGTAGACTGAATCAACCCTACGGGCATCTTCAGCTCTTTATATAACTTACGTCCGAAGACAAAGCCCACAGCCGAAAAGTCATACAGGTTCTTCGGATTGCAAACCAACCATTCCCCCTCACAGTCGTCCAATTCACCCTCGTGCGCCAACTGGTGTTTCACATGGAACAGGCGGATTTCCGGATAATCGGCATCCTTCAGTTCTTCCGCTTCATTCAGCATTCCGGTATTCCACTTCACATCCGGATGACGCGATACGGGGAACTCCATATTACTCTGTCCCGTACAAAGCCAAACTTCACCTATTAATACATTATTAATGGTAATCTCATTTTCACCGCTCACCGTAACGGACTGGTTGGTTATTGCCTTCGGTGTCTTCAGTTTCACGGTCCATTTACCATTGGCTGCAGCCTTGGCAGTCACAGCTTTATCCAGCCATGATGCTTTAACCGTTACTTTTTCTCCGGGCGCAGCTTTCCCCCACACATTCACCTGTGTGTTTTGCTGCAATACCATGTTGTCTGAAAAAATAGCAGGAAGTGTCACCTTTGCTTCTGCCGTGAGAGAAGCAATCAAAACGAATACAAGAAAAATAGAAAATCCAAGAAGCTTTTTCATGTGCCTTTAATAGTTTATAGATTCACATAGATTATTTTATAGAACATGCCAATACCTGACGGCACAAAAATAGGGGTTTCCACCGAAACCCCTTCTTTATATTTTGATAGTTTTCTTATTGCTTTTGTCGTTTCCATAAAAACAGAATTGGCATTATCTATCCCTTTATCTTCAGCCAGCCCCAAATCGTTTTCTTTCGGGAGATGCTAAGTAAAGCAGCCCCCATCAAGCAACAGGCACAGCGTAACTCTTTATTGGAAAGTTTATTAAGATTATCAACAATACCGGGTAAAGGGTAGTTCTCTTTAAAAAAGGAAAATACATCGGCTGAGTTTTCTAAGTCGGTTTTCATTTGGCAAGTGCAAGTAAAAGGTTCATCCATCGTGTTATAAGTTTTAAAGGTTGATGTCGCCCCTATACCTCTATAATAGAAGTGGCGTAAGAGCTATTAACATATTATTTAATTCAAAGGCTCTGGTAAACCCGCAAGCAAATAATAAGCAATAGCTCCACGCCAGAATGTATATAACAAAGTTATATGCAACTCAGACGTGGAGACCTTCACTTATTATCCGTGCTTTTAAAAATTTACCAGACTTTTTGAATTACGAATAATAAAATGATCTCCAAATCATAAAACATATCCCTTCACCACTGAAGAAATATGCAACAAAGATACACAAAATATCGGAATAGATATCATAGGATACAGCAATTATCATTTAGCTCATTATGATAGAGAAAATGACTCTACCAACGTTTTAGAAATAATGTTCCCGACCGGAATAACGCAATCTAAGTATTGTAGAACGGTATGTTAAAGATACAAATGCCTATTTATCCCATACAAAAACAACGCAAACAATAAATTTCTTCTATTGGAAAAATAGTTCTCTATTTCCTACATCCTACACCGGAGACTTTTTTCATTTGATTATCAGACAAATAGATGCGTGGAGAATGATGTAGAATGGTGTAGGCAAATTTCATCCTACACCCCAAAAACAGGCTTTCAAAGCACTTTTTCTATTACAACCAGCTAATAATCAGACTCTCAATACGTTTTTTTACATACCTTACGCACATCCCCGTAAACACCTCTCTTTTACAAGAAAACAGAGGATATCTCTGCATTATTCTTCAAAAAACCTTCCTGATTCCTTTCATATCATAATATTAGGCGACGAAAAGAACTTGAAAATCCTGTTGCGAGATCGACAAATCCCACAATAGAATACTTAGGAACAATAAGAAAAATGAGAAGAAGGTCCTATGAAAACCCAACTTAGCCTTATTGTTTTTGTTCCTTTGCCCGTAACAAAACTTCGTTTCACAGTTGAGGGCTCTACGTTTTACAGTTGAGGGCTGTCGGTCCCACAACTGCGGGCTGCACAGCCTTCAATTGAAAAACGAGATTTTGCTTATAGCATAATAACATTAACATTAAGGCTTTAGGAGAAAAAGGAAGGAGCATATCAAGTTTTTCCTCTATCATTCAGCTTTCTATATAACGAGATAATGAAGTCTAACTCCTGCAAAGCGCTCTTTCTTATTTGCTTTACGGTGCAGGATTCATCTCCGTGAAACTCTGTGTTACTCCGTGGCGAATTAATTCATAACTCAATAGATATTTATTATCTTTGCTACAGAATTTCTAAACAACGAATGCTCCTTTAATGAAAAAGTTCCAAATGATATTACAAGAAAGAGTCAAACTGCTGCTGTTTGTCTTGCTTTCTATTAGTTTGAACTCTTTCTCTACCAATACCAAATTCTACAACATCAGTGACACCTATGGCATTACATCAGGAGAAGCATTTTCCATCTGTAAAGACCAGTATGGTTTTATCTGGACCTCCACCAAAACCGGCATTTTAAGAGTGACTGAAGGCGACTGCCGCAATTATGAACTTCCCTGCCGAACCACAGATTTTGTATTCGTAAAGCTGACTTATAGCAATTCACAACTGTTCTCCTACACCAATAACGGCCAAATATTCCATTATGACGAACCTACAGACCAGTTCTTCTTCCTGACAGACTTGCGGGAAGAAACCGATAATAGCCACATTACAATAGGAACCATCGTTGCCGATACAAGCAATGTACTTTGGATTGCTTCCTCGATCGGACTCTTTAAATATGAGAATAACATACTTACCAAAATCCCACAAACGGAAGAGGACATAAAGCATCTCACTTTTTATGACGACAATCACTTATTCTATATTACATCGGCAGGCATTTCACTACTGAATATTTCGACATCAGAAAGCCGGCTTCTTTACTCAAACACTACGGAAGATTTCTTTCAGGTACCCAGCCTGTACTATGACGACCAGCTAAAACGTCTATGGATTGGAACCGGATCGGCCGGGCTTTTCTACTATGACATCATCCGGAAATCTTTATCAGATATCCCTATCAGAAACTTTCCGAAGCAACCCATTCTTGCTATCAGAAAGGATGCCAAGAACACCCTTCTGATTGGTATTGACGGACAAGGTATCTGGAACATCAGCGAAAAAGGAGATACAATTCTCCATATATATAAGGAGGACCTGAACAATCCTTTTTCACTCCGGGGTGACGGAGTATATGATATTCTTTGCGACGGTTCAAAAAACTGGATAGCCACATTCACCGGAAAGCTGTCTTTCTTTGAAAACAACAACTCCCAGATCACACCGGTCACTTACCAGATAAACAACCCAAACTCCTTAGGAAACAACTACGTCAACCAGATCATTGAAGATCACGAAGGGCATATATGGTTTGCTACGAACAATGGTGTAAGTCGCTGGGATGCAGCATCCAACAAGTGGAAGCATTATTACCAGAATAAATCGGAACAGGCAAAGGTATTCTTATCTTTATGTGAAGATAACCAGGGACATATCTGGGCAGGAAGTTATTCTTCCGGCATCTATCTATTGGATCGTGAAACCGGAAAAACGCTGAAACATTACTCCTCCAAGACCAACACTCCCGGCTTTACTGGCGATTTCATCTTTGACTTTTTCGTGGATAAAGAAGGAGACGTATGGATAGGCGGCAACCAAAAGCTATCCTGTTATCTGATAAAAGAAGATCGTTTCCGTGAATATCCGGTTCAGCCCGTCAGCGCGTTTGCCGAGCTTTCTCCGGGGAAACTGTTGCTTACAACCTCACGTGGTTTGTTGTTGCTGGATAAAAATCAGGGAACGGTGGAAACGTTAGTTGAAGGCAGTCTGACTCAGGACGTAGTAGTAACCGGCAATACAATATGGGTTGCCACTTGCAGAGACGGCCTGATAAGATATGACTATGACAAACAACAAACAGAAAGATTTACAACGGAATCCGGCCTGACGTCCAACTATGTGAACAGTATCTTATTTGACAGCGGTTTCTTATGGATTGGTACAGAACGAGGCTTATGCCGGCTCAATATCTTAAATAATACAATCCAACCCTACACATCGGTCTATTCCCTTTCAACCACGACTTTCTGCGTCAACTCCTGTACGCGGCTGAAGAATGGCAAGCTGATCTGGGGAACAAGCAACGGTGCAATCATGTTTGCGCCGGAACTGATTCAGGAACCCCCTCCACGAGGAAATATCTTTTTCCAGAATATCACCGTAGCAGGCCGCTCCATACGCACAATTCCCGGTTTATTAAACAATACTCCCGTCAATCAACAGAAGAATCTTTCCTTAAACTACACTCAGAACAATTTCATGTTAGAGCTGCTTCCAATAGGGAATTCTTCAGGAAACATGAAATTCTCGTGGCTATTAGAGGGATTGGACGCAAACTGGAGCCGCCCTTCGGAACTTCACTTTATTAATTATACCAATCTTCCGGGTGGAAACTTCAAATTACACATCAGGATGTACGACAGTTCTCTATCGCAAATGATTGATGAACGCAGCCTGAACATACACGTCACGCCTCCTTTCTGGAAAACCTGGTGGTTTGCAGCTATCATCAGTCTATGCACCATCTGCTATATCATTTATGCTTTCAAAAGTTATTCGAACCGCTTGAAGCGGAAGAGTACCAATGACAGGCTTATTGCCGATGCTGTCCAGGCACTCATGCAAGAAAGAATGGCACAGGCAGAACCGGGCATCCGGGAAGAGCTGCCTGTGCCCCAGAGTAAGCCAAGTGATCCGTTCGTAAGCCGGGCAATTAGCATCATCAACGAAAACATTTCCAATAGCGAATTTGGAAAGGAAGAATTTGCCGCAGCCATGAATGTGAGTTCTTCACTTCTATATAAGAAAATTAAAACATTGACGGATCAATCGCCGTCTGACTTTATCAAGACCGTACGGATGAATCATGCTCTCAAACTTCTGCAATCCGGTCAATATACTGTAACCGAAGTTAGCGAACTTTCCGGTTTTTCAAGCCTCAGCATTTTCAGCCGCGCCTTCAAAAGCTATTTCGGCAAAACACCTACCGAAATCTAAGAAAAGCCTCAAAAATAAGGCCGGAGACCATTATGCAGGCCTTTTTTATCTGAAATGCAAAATGAAATATCTAAAATGAAAAGTCCTTTCCCTATCTCCTCCCCTAACTTTGCAGGCAGAACTTTTAAAATATCAGAATAATGAAAAACATGTATCATACCAATCATTCCAAAGTATTATTTCTGTTACTCTCACTATTATCCATTCTATTGGCAGCATGTAGGGAAAAAGAGAATAAGGTCAAAACAATTTGTAATCCGGTAAACCTAAGTTATCGTTTTTCACTCGACTCTCCGTCCTGGCGTGAGGCAGCAGACCCCAGTATGATAAAATACAAAGGAGAATATTATCTTTTTCTTTCTAAATCCGGCGGTTATTTCCATTCAACAGATCTTGTTCATTGGGATTTAATAACCACTGACAGTCTTCCCATCGAGAAGTATGCTCCTACCGTTATGGAAATGGACGGAGAGATCTACTTCACGGCCTCCGTAGCCACCAACAAAATCTATAAAAGCGCTGATCCCAAATCAGGCAAATGGGAGTTGGTAACCGATCAGTTTCCTTATATCCTGGCAGACCCGATGTTGTTTTACGATTCAGATACTGACAAAGTATATCTATACTATGGTTCCGGTGCAGCCACTCCCATGATGGGAATGGAATTGGATAAAAAAACATTTATGCCCAAAGGGGAAGCCATTCCCTTATTTTACAGCAATGCTGAAAAATACGGTTGGGAAGTATCCGGAGACTATAATACCAATTACAAGCACACTTGCTGGCTTGAAGGCGCATGGATGAACCAATACAAAGGGAAGTATTACCTGCAATATGCAGTACCCGGTACCGAATTCAAAAGTTACAGCAACGGAGTTTACGTATCGGAAAATCCATTGGGCCCATTCACTTTACTCAAACATAATCCTTTCTCTTATAAACCCGAAGGTTTTGTCAACGGAACCGGACATGGCAGCACATTTCAGGATTTATATGGAAACTACTGGAATATCGGTACTTCCACAATCTCACGAAGGCACATGTTCGAAAGAAGGATTTCCCTATATCCAACCTTCTTTGACAAAGATGGGGATGTTTATGCATACACAGCATGGGGAGACTATCCTATGATTGTTCCTGATAAAAAAATATCTTCTCCACAAGATTTATTCCCGGGATGGATGCTCCTGTCTTATAAAAAGAAGGTAGAAGCGTCATCTACATTGGAAGGATATCCTACAGAGAATGCCGTGAATGAAGATATCAGAACATGGTGGAGCGCAAAAACCGCAGACAAAGGAGAGTTTATGACTGTTGATTTAGACCGGAACTCTAAAGTCTATGCCATTCAGGTCAACTTTGCCGACCAGGATGCTACCGCATTGGGAAAATCGGATTCCATATATTACCAATACCGGATAGAAGAATCCCAAGACGGGATTACATGGAATCTGTTAGTTGACAAATCAGAAAACAAAGCTGATGCTCCCAATGACTACATCCAATTGGACAAACCGGCAGACACCAGGTATATCCGTATCACCAATATCTATTTCCCTTCCGGCAAGTTTTCCATCTCCGGCTTAAGAGTGTTCGGGAAAGTGGATAAACCGGTTCCGGCAACTGCCCAATTCACGGAATTAACCAGAAACAACGATAACCGCAGAACCGTAAATCTGAGTTGGAGCAAAGTCAACGATGCTACCGGATACAATATCCGGTTCGGTACACAGAAAAACAAATTATACCATAATTATCTGGTATATGAAGACAACAAGGTATCCATTAACATATTGAACGCTGACCAGACTTATTATTTCGCAATAGACAGTTTCAATGAAGCGGGTGTCACTATCGGAAAAGAAATCAAAACCATTCAATAAAATTCATACATTAATATCCACAATAAATATTTGTATTAAAAACAACCATCAACAATAACGATTATGATGAAAAACAAGATTTTAGCCCTATATCTGGGGTTCCTTCCACTTTTGGCAACGGCTCAAAATCCGATTATTCAAACCAAATATACAGCCGATCCTGCTCCAATGGTGCATAACGATACATTATTCCTTTATGTGGGATGCGATGAAAAGGATGCTCCTTCCAATGCATACCTGATGAGAGAATACCGCCTGTATACCACTACCGACATGGTGAATTGGACGGACTGTGGAGCACCGCTGAAAACAAGTGATTTCAAATGGTCAGCCGGAGATGCCAGCGCTGCACAATGCATAGAGCGGGATGGCAAGTTTTATTGGTATATATCCTCACAAAACAGATTCAGTCCGGGTTCATCCATCGGTGTAGCCGTTGCAGATACTCCTTATGGTCCCTTCAGAGATGCATTGGGCCAGGCATTAGTAACCAACGACATGACTACAGCCGCCAAACACTCCTGGGATGACCTTGACCCTACGGTCTTTATCGACAGTAATAAACAAGCATATCTCTATTGGGGAAACGGGGCTTGTTATCAGGCCAAACTGAATAAAGATATGATATCCCTGGACGGCTCAATCACAGCACTCGACATCAAAGACCAGACCGCCTTTGTGGGAAGGTTCACAGAGGCGCCCTGGGTATATAAGCGTAACAACCTGTATTATATGATTTATGCCGCCGAATTCCCGGAATCCATACATTATTCAACCGCCCGGACCGCAGAAGGTCCCTGGAAAGCCCGGGGAGTCGTAATGCCATTGGAAAAAGGAAGTAATACCAACCATCCCGGAATAATTGATTTTAAAGGTAACTCCTACTTCTTCTATCATAATGATGCGCTGCCCGGTGGGCACAGTTATTGCAGATCGGTATGTGTGGAACAGTTCACATACAACCCCGACGGAACCATACCGCAAATGCACATGACTAATGAAGGTATAAAGAAAGGAACAGGTACACTCAATCCATACAAACGAACTGAAGCGGAAACTATAGCATGGGCACAAGGTGTTACATCTGCCACCGATAAAGAAAAAGGTGTATATATAACCGCTATTCATAATACCGATTACATCAAGGTGCGTGATGTGAACTTCGGACAGAAAGGTGCTTCGCAATTCACCGCTTCCGCATCCAGCAGATATCATGGAGGAGAAATAGAACTAAGAATCGACTCACCCGAAGGTGAAGTGATCGGCACCTTAAACATTCCCTATACCGGAGAATGGGATAATTGGGAACAACACTCTACCCATGTGAAGCCGGTCAAAGGAGTTCATGACCTATACCTTATATTTAAAGGTAAAACTCCCCACGAGCTTTTCAACTTCGATTATTGGATGTTCTCCGAAAAGTCCTCAAATTAATTAATTTATTCTATTTATTATGACCATGAAGCATATATTCTCTATCATCCTCGGCCTGATGGCATTCTGCCAGTTACAAGCCCAGTCGTGGACAGCCGACAACGGCAACGGTACTTTTACCAATCCTCTGTTTTACGATGAATTTACCGATCCTGACCTGATACGTGTAGGAACAGATTATTACATGGTTGCCAGTTCCATGCATGCCATGCCCGGACTACCGCTACTACGTTCCAAAGATCTGGTAAACTGGGAGTTCGTAACATATATCTTTGACAAACTCGATTTAGGACCTGATTTTCATCTGGAAGGCGATAAAGGCATTTATGGAAACGGAATATGGGCACCTGCCATCCGTTATCACAAAGGCACTTTCTATGTATTCGTCAACGTAAATGACCATGGCTTACAAGTTTTCTCTGCCAAAAATCCCGCCGGCCCCTGGACACACAAGAATATGGGTGGCAGAATTTACGACCTGGGCATATTGTTTGATGACGACGACAAGATATATGCAGTACATGGTTACGACGAAGTACATCTGATTCAACTCAAACCTGACTTCAGCGGCTATGTGGAAGGCAGTGAAAAAGTAATCATCCCTAAAGGTAATGCCATGGGAGAAGGGCATCATTTCTATAAAATAGACGGAAAATATTATATCATCAGTGCAGACTATGCACCCGTAGGCCGTATGCAATGTGCCCGCGCCGACAAACTGGAAGGTCCTTACGAAACCGTGGTTATCAGTAATCGTGAAACCATGGGTACACAACGTGGCTGGTGGACCAAAGGATATGGCTTCTGGTCGAACATCCCCAATGAAGGAGAAGCAATGGAATTTGAGCGCCCTTCTGAAAATGGTTTCGGTGCAGTAACCCTTCATCAGGGAGGCATCGTCGATCTGCCTAATGGTGAATGGTGGGGATTCTCAATGATGGACGTAAAATCCGCAGGCCGCCTGACTTTCCTTTCACCCGTGACCTGGAAAGATGGTTGGCCCTACTTCGGACTGGAAGGAAACCTGGGACGCTCACCACGCACCTGGTTCAAACCGGATACCGGAACGGATATAGCTCCTCTGACGACTTATCAGCGTGATGATGATTTCTCGTCTGCCAAACTAAAACCGATCTGGCAATGGAACCATATTCCGGTAGATAAGAAATGGTCGCTCACTGAGAAAAAAGGTGTACTGCGTCTGCACACTCTCCCTGCCAAAAACTTCATGTATGCGAAAAATACACTTACTCAACGCGCTATCGGTCCGGAGTCCAGCGCCACCGTCGAATTAACTGCCAAATCCTTAAAGAAAGGTGACGTAGCTGGACTTGGGTTATTGAATGTTCCCTATTATTGGATCGGTGTAGTGCGTACTGACGAGGGATTCATCCTGAGATTTTACGACTTAGTAAAGAACCAGTCTACAGACGAACCATTATCCGGCCCACAAGTGTACCTGCGTGCCAGTGGTGATTACAATAGAGACCTGGCAACACTCAGCTTCAGTACAGACGGTAAAACATTTAAAGAAGTCGGCGGCGAACTGCGTCTGGGGTATCAAATGAAGACTTTCCAGGGAGTACGGTATGCCTTATTTGCTTTCAATACGAATGGAAAAGCGGGAGGTTATGCCGACTTCGACAATTTCAAGGTAAAAGAACCACTGGCAGATCGCTCTAAAAATCTTCCTCTCGGCAAAGTAATAACACTAACCAATCTCGCAAACGGTGAGCAAGTCTGGGCTAATCCCCACGGTATGCTGAATCGTTCCTATCCGGGAAGTAATACGTTCAACGGTACCGGATGCCAGTTCCGTGTACACGACCGCGGACAAGGACGTATAGCTCTTGAAGCATTAGACGGATCAGGCTTTGTCACCGTCACCGGAGCCGGCCTCTCAGCAGATGTTCGACTCATGCAGAAAGAAACGGAAGGCAGCCTCTTCATGTGGCAGGATATGTTATGGGGACAATGTATGCTACTATCCTTAAAGACCAATCGTTTCATTGGTTTAGATCCGCGTACAGACGAACCTTATTCTGCCGACTGGCCCGGGACTATACCCAACCGTAAAAACGGGACTGTGTTTTCCTGGCAGGAAATAAAATAATTGCATATATTCTCCGATTTATGCATAAAGCACAGCATTCATAGTATAAAAAGTATAAAAATTCCCTCTTTAATGCATATTCTTTCCAAAATTATTGCTACTTTTGCGCCATTCTTAGAATAATTATACAGAACAATGAAGAAAAAAGCCAATCGGTTAGACGCTATCAAGATGATTATCTCAAGCAAGGACGTCAGTTCTCAGGAAGAACTGCTGCAAGCTCTGAGTAAAGAAGGCTTTGAACTGACACAAGCCACTCTCTCCCGCGACTTGAAACAACTGAAAGTTGCCAAGGCGGCAAACATGAACGGGAAATACGTATATGTATTACCCAACAACATCATGTACAAACGTTCCAATGACCAAAGTGCCAGCGAGATGCTGATGACCAGCGGATTCGTGTCCCTGCAATTCTCCGGTAACATTGCCGTTATCCGTACACGACCGGGATATGCCAGCAGTATGGCCTACGACATCGACAACCGCGAATGTCCCGCCATTCTGGGCACTATTGCCGGAGACGACACCATCATGTTGGTAGTGCATGAAGCCGCTTCACATGGCGAAGTACGCGAATTTCTGTCGCAAATCATTCCGAACATTAAATAAATAAAGAACGAATCAATAAGAAATGGATACCAAAAAAGTGGACGTGATGGTGGCTGACGCCTCTCACGAAGTTTATGTGGATAAGATTTTGGATACCATCAGAGAAGCGGCCAAAGTACGTGGAACGGGCATCGCAGAACGCACACACGAATATGTGGCGACAAAAATGAAAGAAGGAAAAGCCATCATCGCCTTATGCGGAGACGTGTTTGCAGGCTTCAGCTACATCGAGAGTTGGGGAAACAAACAATATGTTGCGACTTCCGGTTTGATTGTGCATCCCGACTTTCGCGGTATTGGATTGGCTAAGCGTATCAAAATGGCATCTTTCCGCCTGGCACGCTTGCGATGGCCTAACGCCAAAGTATTCAGTCTCACCAGCGGAGCCGCCGTCATGAAAATGAATACGGAATTGGGATACGTTCCCGTCACTTTCAATGAACTGACTGATGACGAATCCTTCTGGAAAGGCTGCGAAGGCTGCATCAACCATGATATATTAGTAGCCAAGAACCGCAAATTCTGCATCTGCACAGCAATGCTTTACGACCCGGCTCTGCATGAAGATGATAAAATTTAAAAAACAAAGGATATGGAAGAAAAGAAAAAAGTAGTAGTCGCATTCAGCGGCGGTCTTGATACTTCATTTACGGTAATGTACCTTGCCAAGGAAAAAGGGTATGAAGTGTATGCAGCTTGTGCAAACACCGGTGGTTTCAGCCCCGAACAACTGAAGACAAACGAAGAAAACGCCTATAAACTGGGCGCAAAAGAATATGTCACTATCGACGTGACGCAGGAATATTACGAAAAGAGCTTGAAATACATGGTATTTGGTAACGTGCTGCGTAATGGTACCTATCCTATTTCCGTAAGTTCCGAACGTATCTTCCAGGCACTTGCCATCGCACGCTATGCCAACGAGATCGGTGCAGATGCTATCGCTCACGGTTCTACCGGTGCAGGCAACGACCAGATTCGTTTTGACATGACATTCCTTGTATTGGCTCCGGGCGTGGAAATCATCACACTGACTCGTGATATGGCATTGAGCCGCCAGGAAGAAATCGATTATCTGAACAAACATGGTTTCTCAGCAGACTTCACCAAACTGAAATACTCTTACAATGTAGGTTTGTGGGGTACCTCTATCTGCGGTGGTGAGATTCTGGATTCCGCACAAGGATTACCCGAAAGCGCTTATCTAAAACACTGTGTAAAGGAAGGCAGCGAACAACTCCGTCTTACTTTCGAAAAAGGTGAGTTGAAAGCTGTGAACGATGAGAAATTTGATGATCCCATCAAAGCCATTCAGAAAGTAGAAGAAATCGGTGCCGCTTACGGTATTGGTCGTGATATGCATGTGGGTGATACAATTATCGGTATCAAAGGCCGCGTAGGTTTCGAAGCTGCTGCTCCGATGCTGATTATCGGTGCACATAAATTCCTGGAAAAATATACACTGAGTAAATGGCAGCAATACTGGAAAGACCAGGTTGCCAATTGGTACGGTATGTTCCTGCACGAAAGCCAATATCTGGAACCGGTGATGCGCGACATCGAGGCCATGCTACAGGAAAGCCAGCGTAACGTAAACGGTACGGCTATTCTGGAACTTCGCCCATTATCTTTCTCTACGGTAGGTGTAGAATCAGAAGACGACCTTGTGAAAACGAAGTTCGGCGAATATGGCGAAATGCAAAAAGGCTGGACAGCAGAAGATGCGAAAGGTTTCATCAAGGTTACTTCTACTCCACTGAGAGTATATTATAACAATCATAAAGACGAAGAAATCTAAAAAGCCTATCCCCTAACCCATCTCTCATAGAGAACGGTTAGGGGATAGAACAATTATACGAACAGATATGGATAATAATAACAAAAAACTAACTCGCTCACGCAGCGACAGAATGCTTGCCGGCGTCTGCGGAGGATTGGCCGCTTATTTCGGACTCGACCCTTCACTCGTACGTATCGGCTATGCGTTATTGACGTTTTTTACCGTATTTGCCGGTATCCCCGTGTACCTTATAATGTGGCTTATTGTTCCCGAGGAAAAGAACTTGTATAACAGATAAAAGAATAATAGTATAAACTAACATGATTAAAGTAGGAATCATCGGCGGAGCCGGATATACGGCAGGTGAATTAATTCGTTTGCTGATCAATCATCCGGAAGCGGAAATCGTATTCATCAACAGCTCAAGTAACGCCGGAAACAAAATTACCGACGTACATGAAGGATTGTACGGCGAAACGGACCTTGTCTTCACCGACGAGTTACCTTTGGACAAAATTGACGTGTTATTCTTCTGTACCGCCCATGGCGACACGAAGAAGTTCATGGAGAGTCACAACCTTCCCGAGGAATTGAAAATTATCGACCTTTCTATGGACTACCGCATCGCTTCTCCGGAACATGACTTTATTTACGGTTTGCCGGAATTGAACCGTCGCGCTACCTGCAAAGCAAAGCATGTGGCTAATCCGGGTTGCTTTGCCACTTGTATCCAATTGGGATTGCTCCCCCTTGCCAAACATCTGATGCTGAACAACGACATCATGGTGAATGCCATTACCGGTTCCACCGGGGCTGGTGTAAAACCGGGATCAACCAGTCACTTCAGTTGGCGCAACAACAACATGAGTGTTTACAAGGCATTCGAGCACCAGCATGTACCCGAAATCAAGCAATCTCTGAAGCAATTGCAGAACAGTTTTGATGCGGATATTGACTTTATCCCTTACCGCGGTGATTTCGCACGTGGTATTTTTGCTACCATCGTAGTAAGAACTAAAGTTGCACTGGATGAAATAGTCCGTATGTACGAAGAATATTACGCCAAAGACTCTTTCGTGCATATCGTAGAAAAGAACATCGACCTGAAACAAGTAGTGAACACCAACAAATGTCTTCTGCATTTGGAAAAGCACGGTGATAAGCTGCTTATCATCTCCTGCATCGACAACCTGCTGAAAGGTGCCAGTGGTCAGGCAGTGCACAACATGAATCTGATGTTCAATTTAGAAGAAACCGTTGGCTTGCGATTGAAACCCAGCGCCTTCTAAGTAATTTGTATTTTGTAATTTAGAATTAAAGAAATGAACTTATTCGACGTATATCCCCTTTTTGACATCAACATTGTCAAGGGAAAAGGCTGCCACGTGTGGGACGAGAACGGTACTGAGTACCTCGATCTCTACGGCGGACATGCTGTTATCTCCATCGGTCATGCACATCCGCATTACGTGGAGATGATCAGCAACCAGGTTGCCACGTTGGGATTTTATTCCAACTCTGTGATTAACAAGCTACAGGAACAGGTTGCTGAACGTCTGGGAAAAGTTTGTGGTTATGATGACTACTCCTTATTCCTGATTAACAGCGGTGCAGAAGCCAACGAAAATGCTTTGAAACTCGCTTCGTTCTACAACGGACGTACACGTGTGGTTTCCTTCAACAAGGCATTCCACGGACGTACTTCACTTGCCGTGGAAGTGACTAATAATCCCAAAATCATAGCTCCTATTAATGACTGCGGACATGTCACTTACCTTCCGCTGAACGATATTGAAGCTATGAAAAACGAACTAGCAAAAGGTGATGTTTGCGCAGTAATTATCGAAGGTATTCAAGGTGTGGGTGGTATTCAATTGCCGACAGATGAATTCATGCAGGCTTTGCGTGAAGCTTGTACAGCTCATAATACGATATTGGTTCTGGACGAAATTCAAAGCGGTTATGGCCGCAGCGGTAAGTTCTTCGCTCATCAATATAATGGTATCAAAGCAGATATTATCACGGTAGCCAAAGGCATCGGTAACGGTTTCCCAATGGCCGGTGTACTTATCAGTCCGATGTTCACTCCGGTTTACGGACAGTTGGGCACTACTTTCGGCGGTAATCACCTGGCATGCAGCGCAGCGCTTGCTGTCTTGGACGTAATAGGTCAGGAAAATCTGGTTGAAAATGCAGCCAAGGTAGGTGAGTATCTGATGACGGAATTGAAAAAGTTCCCGCAGATCAAAGAAGTTCGCGGACGTGGTCTGATGATCGGTCTTGAATTTGAAGAACCGATAAAGGAACTTCGTCTGAAACTGTTGAAAGAACAACATGTATTTACCGGTGTCAGCGGTACAAATGTACTCCGCCTGCTTCCACCCCTCTGCCTCAGCATGGAAGAAGCCAATCTCTTCCTCGAACGTTTCAGAAAAGTACTTTAAAGTATATTTGATAACATAATCAGCAATAAACAGGCAGCCTTCAAGCGTTTCAGCGTTTCTTAAGGCTGCCTGTTGTTTTAAATACACAAGCACTTTTTTTACATCAATTAGGTTAGAAAGGTAGAAAAAATATCTACCTTTGCCCATCGACAACCCTTTTAATAACAGAATGATATGAGAACAGCAATTATCGGAGCAGGAAACATGGGCGGCTCTATAGCCCGTGGATTGGCAAAGGGAAGTATTATCCCCGCCTCGGATATCATAGTTTCTAATCCCTCACAAGGAAAGTTGGATGAACTACAAGCAGAGTTTCCTGCTTTACAAATCACCCATGACAATCAGGAAGCCATCATCGGCGCCGAATTCATCATACTCGCTGTGAAACCGTGGCTTATCAAAGGTGTGCTGCGCGAACTGAAACTGAAGAGTAAACAAATTATCATTTCTGTTGCTGCAGGCATCAACTTTGAAGAACTGGCTCACTACGTACCCGAACCGGAAATGACCATGTTCCGCATTATTCCTAACACCGCCATCAGCGAGATGGAAAGTATGACACTGATTGCCAGTCGTAATGCGACCAAAGAACAAGAACAACTGATGCTGGATATTTTCAATCAGATGGGACTTGCCATGCTGATCCCCGAAGAAAAATTCGCAGCCTGCACTTCCATGGCTTCCTGCGGAATCGCTTATGTGTTGAAATACATCCAGGCTGCCATGCAAGCCGGTATAGAAATGGGGATTTATCCCAAAGATGCTATGAGAATGGTGGCTCAATCGGTAAAGGGAGCAGCCGAACTGATACTGAATAATGATACGCATCCCAGCGTAGAAATCGATAAAGTATGTACCCCCGGCGGTATTACCATCAAAGGTATCAATGAACTGGAACATGACGGTTATACATCCGCCATCATCAATGCTATCAAAGCAAGTAAGCAATAAGACTAACAATTAATTCATTAAATAAACAACCACATGGACGAACAAATTAAGCAAATAGCAGAACGCCTTCGCGGGCTTCGTGATGTACTGGAGCTGACCGCTGAAGACATTGCCCGTGAATGTGACATCTCTCCTTACGACTACCGTCTTGCCGAAACGGGAGATTTTGATATCTCCGTAAGTATGTTGCAAAAGATAGCACGCAGATACGGAGTTTCATTGGACGCACTGATGTTTGGTGAAGAACCTAAAATGAGCAGCTACTTCCTGACTCGTGCCGGAAAAGGCGTCAGCATCGAACGTACCAAGGCCTACAAATATCAAGCCCTCGCTTCTGGTTTCATGAACCGTAGCGTAGACCCGTTCATTGTAACCGTTGAACCTAAACCGGACGATGAACCGATACATTACAACAGCCACGCCGGACAAGAATTCAGTCTTGTGCTCGAAGGGCGCATGATGGTCAACATCGATGGCAAAGAGCTTATACTAAACGAAGGAGACAGCCTGTACTTCAATTCAAAATTGCCGCATGGCATGAAAGCACTGGATGGAAAAACGGTACGATTCCTGGCAATTATCATGTAACAACTAAATGGAGAATGAAGGGAATCTCTCATTCTTAATTCCTATAATTATGGTAGAAAGATTTTTATCACAAACCTCTTTCACTACACAAGAGGACTTTATCAAAAACTTTAAAATAAACGTACCGGAAAACTTCAACTTCGGATACGATGTAGTAGACGCCTGGGCTGCCGAACAACCTGACAAACCTGCATTGTTATGGACTAATGATAAGGGTGAACACCGGCAATTTACGTTTGCCGACATGAAACGTTATACGGACATGACCGCCTCGTATTTCCAAAGCCTCGGCATCGGCCATGGTGACATGGTAATGTTGATATTGAAACGCCGCTTTGAATTCTGGTACAGCACCATAGCTTTACATAAACTCGGTGCCGTCGTCATTCCCGCCACTCACTTGCTGACAAAGAAAGATATCGTGTACCGCTGTAACGCTGCGGACATCAAGATGATTGTTTGTGCAGGAGAATCGGTTATCACGGATCATATTGTAGCTGCCATGCCGGATTCCCCCAGCGTGAAGAAACTCGTCAGTGTAGGTCCCCAAGTAGCCGAAGGATTCGATGATTTCCACAAAGGGATCGAAAATGCCGCACCTTTCGTGAAGCCGGAGCATCCGAATACGAACGAAGATATCTCACTGATGTACTTCACCAGTGGAACCACCGGTGAACCGAAAATGGTCGCCCATGACTTTACATATCCGTTGGGGCATATCGTTACCGGTAGTTTCTGGCATAACCTGACGGAAAACAGCCTGCATCTCACCATCGCCGATACCGGTTGGGGGAAAGCTGTATGGGGCAAACTTTATGGACAATGGATTGCCGGAGCAAATATATTTGTGTATGACCACGAGAAATTTACCCCTGCCGCCATCCTGGAGAAGATACAGGATTATCACGTAACTTCTCTCTGTGCACCTCCCACCATCTTCCGTTTCCTCATTCACGAAGATCTGACAAAGTACGATCTCTCATCACTGCAATATTGTACCATCGCCGGCGAAGCTCTGAACCCAGCCGTATTTGAGACCTTCAAGAAACTGACAGGCATCAAACTGATGGAAGGATTCGGACAGACAGAAACCACGCTGACCATTGCTACCATGCCTTGGATGGAACCGAAACCGGGAAGTATGGGATTGCCTAATCCACAATACGATGTAGACCTGATAGACAATGACGGCCGTTCCGTAGAAGCCGGTGAACAGGGACAAATCGTAATCCGTACAGACAAGGGTAAGCCACTGGGATTGTTCAAAGAGTATTACCGCGATCCGGAACGTACACACGAAGCCTGGAACAATAATATCTACTATACGGGAGACGTTGCCTGGAAAGATGAGGACGGCTATCTCTGGTTTGTAGGCCGTGCCGACGATGTGATCAAGAGTTCCGGTTACCGTATCGGCCCCTTCGAAGTGGAAAGTGCTCTGATGACACACCCAGCTGTAATAGAATGTGCCATCACAGGCGTACCTGATGAAATCCGCGGTCAGGTAGTGAAAGCTACCATCGTACTGGCTAAAGAATATAAAGGGAAAGAGGGAGAAGCACTTATCAAGGAATTGCAAAATCATGTAAAGAAAGTGACAGCCCCTTACAAATATCCTCGTGTGATTGAATTTGTAGACGAACTGCCGAAAACCATCAGTGGAAAGATCCGTCGTGTGGAAATCCGGAAGAACGATACGAAATAAGAAAAAAATATGAGGAATAAGCTACTTCTAAATCGTTTGCACCTTTTATGTTACTTTTTGATCGATTTGAGCTATTCGGTTTCCCGCAAACCACTTACATTTGCGACCGGAAAGTACAACTAAAAAGTTTAAAGCACATGATTACAAGTAGAAAGATTTCTCAGATTAACGTTTTCGCAGGTAGCCCCTGGGAAGTGGAAAGTGTGAAGCAATTGCTGAAGTCAGCTTACATCACCGCTTCAACAGAGGACAAAGGTAATGGCATTCACGTGTCTGTGCCTTGTCAGCAGTACACTGCCGCCATGCGAGTTATCAGTAACCGAAAGGCTTTATAAGACTGAAAAGAAAACGAAGTGAAAAAGGACTGCCCCTTGGAAGAAATTTCCGAAGGGGCAGTTTTTTATTCATTAGTATACCGCTTCTCCATGATAATTCTCCCTTCACCGCCTTCCTTGTGTAAAGGAACAGAAAATCAAGTCATTCCCCGTCAACAAGAAGTTAGGAGTTTGTCAACAGGAAGTTAACTTCTTGTCGACAAACTCCTAACTTCTTGTCAACAAAAAACCAACAATTTGTAACCATCAGGAAAACAGCGACATAGCATCTCTTTATAGAAGATTAAATTGTGTACTAATATTACAGTCGTGTCTTCGCAAAGTGAAGTTCATTAGCTTGAGCTCAAGTTGCAAATACGTAGCAAAGTGAAACAAACAGGAGAAAGCATTCCATTATTATATAGAAAAGATGTATTTACATTCTTCTTGTATCTGAAATGAATAAAATAAAGTAATATTGATCATTTCATTTTTGTACACTTCTTTTCTTTAATACACTGACATATATAATATTACCCAAAAGAAGTGTACAAAAATAAAAGGGCCAAAAATGGCATTTAGACACTTAAGACCGCAACACAGATTTGTATACAGCAATTTGATATGAGCACTACGGCAAGAGGGTGTATAGACACTCTTTATCTGCCTTTCACTCTCCCACTATACATACAAAACGTCCAGTCCGGAGACAAGTCACTCCACATAATTCATTAATTAACAGCACATTACTCTAAGGTTTGAATTTGAGTAAAAAAAAAAATTAAATCAGTAAAACGTATTATTTTAATACGCATAGATTTGCGACGTTAATTTTAATTTAAACATTATGAAAGATGTAAAAACATTAATGAGAGATTGGAACAAACATCAATGCTTGATGTTTTTCCTATGCTTTTTCTTTTTGTCTGCAGGATTGTCGCAAAGGGTATATGCCGTCCAGAGTATCGCAATGGGCATTGACCAGCAACTGCAAATTACCGGTGTTGTAAAAGACACCAACGGTGAACCTATGATTGGAGTGACAGTAATGGTAAAAGGAACGGGGACCGGTACCATCACAGACATTGACGGCAAGTATAGCGTATCCGTACCTGGAAACAAGAGCGTACTGACATTCTCTTTCGTAGGATATACTACTAAAGAAGTGACCGTTGGTAATCAGAAGAGTATAAATGTCACTCTATCCGAAGACTCCAAGATGATAGACGAAGTAGTAGTCATCGGTTTCCAATCACAGAAAAAAGGGAATCTGACAGCTTCTGTAGCTTCCGTTGGAGCAGAAGCATTGGAAAACAGGCCGGTTGCCAATATCGGACAAGCCTTGCAAGGCATGGTTCCGGGCTTAAATATCAGTATCGAAGGTGGCGACCCAAACAAAGTTCCTTCATTGAATATCCGTGGTGCCACTACTTTTCGCCAGAGAGGCACATCTAATGATGACAAGAACAAGTTCGATGTGAAATCCGGCTCTCCACTGATCCTGTTGGATGGTGTGGAAATCACTGCTGAAGACTTGAATCAGTTGAATCCGAATGACATAGACAACATGTCGTTCCTGAAAGATGCTTCCGCCGCCGCTATTTATGGAACAAGAGCCACCTTCGGCGTGATACTGGTAACTACCAAAGGAGGTAATTACAATCAGAAAGCGAAAATCGACTACTCTTACAATTTAGCTTTCGATCAGCCTTATGAATTGCCTGACATTTTGGATTCATACTATATTTATAAAGCGTTAAGGGACAAAGAAGTTTGGACTGGTACTATCGCTGAGTATTCCCAACACGACAGAGACATGTTGGATCACATGATGGCCTACATGAAAGATCCTGTGAACAACAAGCCTTATTTTATGGAGGGGGATGCCATACAATGGGTAGGCAACACGAATCCTTACAAAGAGTTAGTGAAAAGCTGGACTCCGACTCAAAAGCATAACCTCTCTATCAGTGGTGGTGGTGACAGAATCAGTTATTATATCTCTCTGGGTATGCAAGACCAAAAAGGTATGTATGAAATTAAAACCGACAGATTAAAAAGATACAATGCCATGCTCAGCATTAACGCCAAAGTTACGAAGTGGTTCAATGTAGCTGCCAAAGCCTCATACAATGTGTTCGATTATGAAGGTCCTACGCAACAAACAGATGGTATGAACCTTTGGAGTTATGCCAAATCCTACTATCCGGAGAACTTTATTTATCAACCTGTATTGACAGGACCAGACGATTTTCTACCGAATCACCCGACAGAAAATCCCGTAAGCTATTTGTATGCGGGCGGACGTAATATCAGTTCCAGACGAAAAACAATTCTTTCCATCAGTCCCGAGTTCACAATCATCCCCAAGATATTGAAAATCAAGGCGGATCTATCTGTAGCTCCCACTACTTACCAAAAAGAAAAGACTCATCCGAAACAGGCGCGTGTAAACAATTCATGGACCGCTCTCGAAACTCGCTGGGCAACCGAAAATACGGGTGAAGTCACACGTTCTACCACGGATAGATATGCTATCAACGTGTATGCGGATTATAACCAAACTTTCAAGGAAAAGCACAATGTTTCCGTGTTATTAGGCCTTAACCAAGAAGAAGAATCTTATGCCGGTTCTACTCTTTACCTGAAAAACATGCTCGATCCGTACATCCTGAATCCCGAGCTGGTGCAAGATGTTACGGCAAACACCTCTGCCAATTCTCATCATGAAATTGCTTCACGCGCATTGTTCGGCCGTATCATGTACAACTACATGAGCAGATATTTGATAGAACTGGATGCCCGTTATGACGGTAGTTCCAAGTTCCCGAAAGATTCCCGCTTCCAGTTCTTCCCCACCGTATCATTGGGATGGAGAGTATCAGAAGAGAAGTTCATGGAATGGTCGAAAGACTGGCTGGACAACTTCAAGATCAGGGCCTCATGGGGACGTTTGGGCAGTCAGCCCGATTCGGAATACCCATATCAATCCGTTTTCAGTACTTCAGAGGGATATTTCTTGTTTGATGGAACACGTTACCCTACTGGTATCAATACTCCTTCATTAATCAATCCTAATTTGACTTGGGAAAAATCGACTACCAAGAACCTTGGCTTCGACTTTACTTTCTTGCAGAGCCGATTGACATTCACCGCCGACATATTCGAGAGAAAAGTGACCGACATCCTGATACCGGGTGGAAAGGATTACCCGGCATTGATCGGTGACGATGACTTGCCCTTCGAGAATGCAGGTATCTTGAAAACCACCGGATTTGAACTCCAGGCAAAATGGTCTGACAAACTGGCTAACGGATTCCGTTATAGCGTAGGCGTAGCACTCTCAGATGATAAGGCCAAAGTGGTGAGCTACCCTTCCAACCCTACGAATAAGATTGGTGACGGTGTATTGTATAAGGGATATACCGTAGGAGATATCTGGGGATACGTGACCGGAGGTATCCTTCAGGAAGGTGACTTCGACGGTGTAGGCGCAAATGGGAAACCGCTGTATCATGGCCCCTATTTCAAAGGCGGACAGGCTTATCCGGGCTACATTTGGTATCAAGATTTGGATCACGACGGCGTCATCACTACCGGCTTGAATACCGTAGACGATCCGGGTGACAGAAAAGTGATTGGCAACAATGCACCACGCTATCGCTACAACATCACCGCCAACTTCCAGTACAAAGGATTCGATCTCGATCTGATGTTCCAAGGTGTGGGCAAACGAGACTATTGGTTGTCGTCTACTTCCAGTTATTGGGGCAACGGAGCCGGTTCATGGGAAGTATACAACAACTCGTGGACTCCCGAAAGAACAGATGCAAAATTCCCGATGTATGGTTCCGGTACAGGCAGTTACGCCCAAACAGGTTATTTGCTTGATGCTTCCTATATCAAATTGAAACAAGTGATTCTGGGATATACATTCCCGAGAGCTTTAATCAACAAAATCGGTTTGGAGAAATTGAGATTGAATTTAGCCGCCTATAATCTGTTTACTATTTCGGCTATGCCCAAGTATTATGATGCTGACTATCTCTCCGATGCGTATCCTCCGAAACGGACATTCAGCGTAGGTATTCAAGTAGGTTTTTAACGTTTTAAATCAATAGAGATTATGAAGAAATATTCAATTATAGCTTTACTTGTGACCTTGGTGGCATCTTTGTCGTCTTGTAATGACGACTTCATGCAACGAGATCCGATAGATGACATGGCTGACGGTACATTCTTTACAAAAGAAGCCGACTTACAGCTGTACTTGGACGGAATTTACAGATATTATGTATACGGACATGGAGTGAGTGGAACCAACAATACCTCGCACGATAAAGGTTTCTTGGCGGTAAAGGCAGGCAGCCAGATTATTTTTGGAGATGCATTCAGCGATAATACTGTATATGCGGGTAATATCGATGCTAAATTAGGCGGTACTTATGACACTCCGAACACAGCATCAAAGAATTTTGATGCGCCCTGGCAGTGGGAAAAACTTCGCAAGGTGAACTACTTCCTGAATCATTATGCGGAAGTAGGGGATCCGGAAACATTGAAGAAATATGCAGCTCAGGCCTATTTCTTCAAGGCATGGGACTATTACATCAAACTGGTGGCTCTGGGTGAAGTGCCTTGGTTGGATAAGGAACTGGATACAAGTTCACCGGAACTCTACGGCTCCCGCATGCCACGCACGGAATTGGTTACCAATATCCTGAAGTGTTTTGACTTTGCCATTGAAAATTTGGAGGATAACGACAATTCCTGTGGATATATCAACAAAGATATGGCATTATTCTTAAAAGCCCGCTTCTGTTTGTTCGAAGGAACCTTCCGGAAATATCATACAGAATTGAATCTGCAATCTACAGCCAACGAATTATTGGGTATGAGTCGTGATGCTGCCTGGACGATTATCGAGAAGAACAGATACTCCCTTTTCAAACATCCTACAGCAAAAGATTCTTATTGGCAACTGTTCGTACAAAAAGGTTCTCCCGAAACTGAGGGTAACAACGAAACCATCCTGTCACGTGTATACGACGGTGTTAAACTGGGACATGACAATCCGCGTTATTGGGGAATGAACAACCACACACGCTATTGCATGGGTGCTCCCGTAACTATGCTCGAAGACTATCTGTGCGAAGACGGACGTCCCATCTATATAGGAGGTGTGGAAGGCAGCTACGAGGTAAACCCTCTGTTCAAAGGATATGACGGAATGTGGGAGGAGTTGGACAACCGTGATCCCCGCTTGACGCAAACTGTTTGCAGACCGGGTGAATATGCGTCCATCTTTGATGCGGACGATAATACATATTCTTTGGAAGAATCCGGTATCATTTATCCAATGATTACGTATGATACAGGTGGCGGTTCTCCAATGAAAAAGTACAATTCAACGGTAACCGGCTATCGATTCATCAAACACTGGATGCCCGATTACGCTGAATGGGAAGCTAACCCAAAAGGTGTGCAAACAGCCCACATGTTCCGCTATGGAGAGTTGTTGCTGATTTACGCCGAAGCCAGAGCGGAATTAGGTGAAATTACCAACGACGATTTGGAGATCACCGTCAATGCCTTAAGAGAAAGAGCCGGATTTGATTTTGCCAAATACCCCAATGCCAAGCTGACTCTAACCAACATACCTGCTGACCCACGTCTGGACGCCATCTATGCAAAGTATCTGGATTATTCCGTTACTCCGATAATTCGCGAAATCAGACGTGAACGCCGTGTGGAAACAATGATGGAAGGCATGCGCTACGAAGATTTGATGAGATGGAAAGCCGGTAGGCTGTTCACGGTCCCTGTAAGAGGAATGAAGATGACGCAGGAGAAAATAGAATTGTACAGCAAAAACCGCAACGATGAAGTATATAAGGATTATCCCTACAAAGTAACAGTTCCTATAGGAGAGGTAGGTAATAAGGTGATTGTAGACGATGACGGTTTCATCATTCCTTATCCTACATCAACCACTGTTATCAAAGGCGTGCGACCTTGGGATGACAAACGTTACTATTATCCGATCCCTTTAAACGAGATGCTTATGAATCCGCTGCTGACGCAGAATCCAGGTTGGAAAGACATTAATAGATAACCGATAAATATAGCGTAAGATCATGAAAAAAAATATATATTTCTTAGCAGGAATGCTTTCGTTCGGGGCACTGTTTACGGGATGCGACGACGATGACTTTGGTAAAGCGGTGACCATTACCGTTGAAAATGCAACAAACCTTGAAAGCGATGTTTTCGGGGTCGACGTGACGGAAGGACAGCCCGTGCAACTGAAACCGTTCATCATGCCCGAAAGTGCGAGAGAAAATGCCGTCAGCTACCACTTTGCCGGAGAGCCTTCGGGTGCCATCGACTTAAGCGCGGACGGCTTGATTACCCCTAAACTGACCACACCTGCCGAAGGAAACATTCCATTTCCGTTGGGTACGGATACCATTATTGTAAGAGTTGACGACGGTTCGGGCACATTTGTCAGATACCCGATCAGAGTAATCAGTAAGATAGTACTTGTTTCGAGTATCACGATTCAGTCTGCCGGACAGAGTGTGGAAGTGGAAAATGGAAAGACCTTCAATTTGGCCCAGTATGTAACCATTAATCCAAACAATGCTACCGACAAGAGCGTCACTTATTCTTCTGCAGATGAAACTGTGGCTACAGTAGACCAAGACGGTTTGATAACCGTAATAGGAGAAGTGGGACAAACCACCGATATTTATATAACCGCCAACGACAGAGGGAAACAAACGGCTACTTGCAGAGTAAAGGTTGCCGCAGAAGCTCCTATGTATGTAGGCTTCCCCTTCTCGGACAACTGGAATTACTCATCCAATCTGGGAACCAAGGAAGGCGACATGAAAAACCTGTTCGATGATAAGAATTCAACATTCTGGGCACCCGAAATCATCACTCGTCCCATTTATGATCCGGTGTGCTACTTGGATCTCAATCTGGGGCAAATCATCAAATTCGGTCAATTAGGTTACAGGCACCGTAATCTGAATTATTCTCATCTGCAATGTCACACTTTCAAATTAGAAGCCAAAAAGGTGGAAAGTGACGCATGGACAGATCTAGGCGAATATGTAACAGAAGCCTTGAAGGTGGATGATTACCAGTTGTTCCAAGTTGAACCTACGGAAGCCCAATACATTAGAATAACCTTTATCAAAGGGCATCTGAGAAGCGGCTATACAGACTGGGATTACTCAGAAACCGGAAACGTTTCCGTGGGAGACTTACAGGTATTCATTTACAACAGATAATTACTTTTGTTAAAGTGTCGAGGGAAATCTTATTATGAGATTTCCCTCTTTCTTCAACGATAATAATTTCTTATAAAATATTTCCGTTTTCTTTCTTGCACATTCAAGGTTTTCTTGATAACTTGCCATTATATTTTTCAGAATCCGCCGAATAATCTTTAATCCGATAGTTTATGTATGAAAAGCAAATACCTATTACTCTTTCTGGTCTTCATTTATCAAGCATCAGCTTCCTTTGCCACTGAAAAGTATAAGTTCAGAACCATGTCGCCCGATGGAGGGTTCTACTATGATGGAATAAAGGCGATAGAGCAAGACATAGAAGGTTTTATCTGGGTAATGATGGACTACGAGCTCTACCGTTTTGACGGCTATCACTATAAAAAGTACTATCCTTATTTTGCCTCGATTGCCCCAACAAAAAGATGGATATTCAACAATATAGCATCCGACGCCTCCGGTCATCTATATGTAAATACAAACAACGGACTATACCGTTATAAGCGCATCTCGGATAGGTTTGAGAAAATATATGATGCGGTTTCTCAAGTGAAGGTCGACAAAGCCGACAATGTCTGGATCAGATCTAAAAACAAATGGAGCATATTGGATTCCAATACAGGAGAAGTCAATACGCCTTACTATGACGAGAAAATTCCTGTTTATAGTAATCCAGTTTTCTGCCTCCACAACCAGGACCTATATACATTCATTTATCGGGAAATTTACCGTTACAATTATGCGGAGAGTAGGTTTGTTCTCTGTTTCACGCTCCCCAATACGGGCAGTGGTTATATTCGCTTTGCCCAGACGCATATGGGAAAGTTATGGGTATTTATTGATAAAGATGGATTATATAAGATTGACTTGTCATCTTTCAAGATTGAAGACCATTATAAACCTCTCCCTGAATATGACGACAGCTCATTGCGAGCATTTCATGTGGACAAGAAAGGGAATATTTGGTTAGGAACCATAAACGGATTGTACATACTCAATCCGTCAAGCAGAGAACTATCACTTTATAAACATTCCGGAACAGACCCCTTCAGTCTACCGAACAATTCCATTTGGGAAATCTATGAAGACAGGCAGGACAATGTTTGGATAGGCACCTATTCGGGCACTTTATCTTATGTAAACGTAAATGAAAACCATGCGTTCAGAACTTATCACACCCAGAACAGCGGTCTGAATTATGCTCCGGTAAGCGCGTTCGCCGAGGAGCAGGACTATATCTGGATAGGTACGGAAGGTGGAGGCATTAACCGGATGGATAAAGTCAACGGAGAAATAAGTGGCTTTACACTCCCGAACAACGTTACATCCAAGAATGTAAAATCGCTGGTGATTGACGCCGGACGCAATCTATGGATTTCGACATTCAGGGGCGGACTGGATCTTTATGATTCCAGACAGAATAAGGCAATCAATTACAAACATTCCAAAAAGGATTCCTGTTCCTTGCTGGTAGATGATATCCGAAAGACTGTTCTTGAAGGAGACTCGGGTATGTGGATATCGTATCAGTATCACAAGCCTGAAATATCCTATTTTTCTTTCCACAGCAAGTCGTTCACCCATTTCAGCCTCGATAGCATACACGATTACGCCTACTTGTTCGACATCCTGAGGCAAGGAGAGAAGACACTATGGGCTATCAGCAATGAGGCCCTCTATCAGATGGACACGCACACACGTGCCGTGGAAAAGATCATTCCCAATGATTCCACATACCTGGGACTGTTTACTTTCTGCCTGGACGATTCCGGCAATATCTGGATCGGCACCATCGGCAATGGGCTTATTAAGTTCGACACCAACACCTCGCACTTCATCTCGCTGAAAAATGTATTGCAGCAGGACATCTACTCCATCTACAGCATTTGCTATGACAACGGGAATGTGTGGATGGGAACTGACAACGGTCTGTTTTGCTATAACATAGCCGACAACCAGCTGATGAGATTCGACAAAAGGGAAAATACGCAGGGACAAGTTTACTACCCACTGGCATCCATGAAGGGAAGAGACGGATTATTGTATTTCGGAGGAACAAATGGCTTTACCGTCATCAATCCGAAAAACATCTCGTACAACAGTTACAAGCCCAAAGCCATTATATCAGATTTCTTTATTGACCACCAAGCGGTTCATCCCAACTATACACTCAACGATACACTTAATTGTATTATCCTTGATTATGACCAGGTAAACTTCGGTTTTCAATTTTCTTCCGACAATTATCATATCCCTGAAAAAAACCGCTTCAAATACCGGCTGAAAGGATATAGTGATTCTTGGATCACTACAAATGCACAACAGCGCACAGTCATGTACTCGAAAGTACCTGCCGGTACGTATTACTTTGAAGTCTACGCTGCCAACAATGACGGTATCTGGAGTGACAAGCCCGCGGTGATAAAAGTGATAAGAAAAGTGGCCCCGTGGGTTAGTCTGCCAGCATACTTCCTTTATGTGCTGACGGTAATAGGAATCACTTACCTGATGTATCATCACTATGCCGAAAAGAAAAAACTGGAGATGCTGCTCTACCAAGAAAATATAGAAAAAGACCAAAAGGAGCAAATACATCAGGCACAGCTACGATTCTTTACCAACATATCACATGACTTCCGAACTCCACTATCTCTTATCCTTGCTGCACTGGACAAACTGAGACGTGAAGGATTGAAAGAATATTATTATCGTATATTGAACGGCAACGTGCAACGTTTACTGAATTTGGTAAACGAACTGATGGATTTTAGAACAGTAGAAAACGGTATGATGAAACTGGAATTGCAGCCACTGGACATCAACCGTTTCATAAAAGAAATCGCCAATGACTTCATCGACTATGCACGGCAGCGAAATATCGACTTCCAGATACTATGCGACGAAAGCATGCCCACTGACGTTTATATAGACAAAAACATAGTGGAAAAAATTGTCATGAACTTGTTAAACAATGCTTTCAAATATACGCCTGACAGGGGAAGCATTATTTTAGAAACACGCTGCAGGAAAGCTTTTACATCCTTGTATAAGAACAGCTACACCGTAGGCGAAAGCACGAACGATGTCTTTTCTATCATCGTCAGTGATACGGGAGTAGGCATATCCCGAGAGTCCATAAGCAGTGTTTTCGAACGTTTTTATAAGGTAAATACAGTAAACGCCGACTCCCACCTGGGTACGGGAATAGGCCTGGCACTTGTAAAGAGCTTGGTATTGTTACAGAAAGGAACTATCTCCATCCACAGTGAGCGGGAAAAGGGCACGGACATGATTGTATACTTACCGCTTGACAGCAGTATCTTCAACGAAACTGATTTCATGAAACAGAAGGAAACGACACAAGAAACTATCATGGAAATTACAGACAAAGAAGCCCTGCCTGTCGATATTAAAGATATGGGAAGCGAATTCATGCCCGCAAACAAGAAAAAAATATTGATTACCGAAGATAATGATGACCTGAGGGTATTAATCGCCGAATCCCTATCCGATGAATTTCAGGTGATGCAGGCAAGAGATGGTGTTGAAGCGCTGAAGTTGATAGAGGATGTAGATTTTGATTTGGTTATAAGCGATATCATGATGCCTCACAAAGACGGGGTATCTTTGTGCAATGACATCAAGAAAGACATGAATACATCACATATTCCGGTCATTTTACTGACAGCCAAAACTAGTCTTGAAAGCAAGATCGAAGGAGTGGATTCGGGTGCCGACCTTTATTTCGAAAAGCCTATCGATTTGACCTATCTAAAATTGTCCATCCAAAACATATTCAGAAACCAGCAGCAGTTGAAGGAACATTATGCCAAGAATTATTATGCGGACAGCAGCGAGCTCTCTTCCAACGAGCAGGACGGTAAATTTCTAAAACACCTGATTACTTTTATCGAGGCTAATATGGACCAGTCTCAAATGGATGTCAATCAGATTGCCGAGGAATTGTTGATAAGCAGAAGCAAACTTTACACAAAGGTTAAGAGCCTGACCGGAAAGTCTGTTGTAGAATTTGTATTGAATTGTCGGTTACGCAAAGCTGCCAGATTGATTATTGAGGAAAATCTGACCATGAGGGAAGTGATGATGCAAATAGGTATAGAAAGTCAAGCCTATTTTACCAATTCATTTAAGAAAGTATTTGGTGAAACACCTACATCCTTCGCCGCAAAGCACAAAAAGTTGTCCAAAGGCGATTTAGATAAAACAAATGGCAAATAGAGTAAAACAAGGAAAGAGGAATTGCCTTCCTTTGCAAAAACTTATAAATTTAATAACATGAAAAAGATTTTGCAGGTAACCATTTTGTTTTCCTTATTGACTGTCGGTTCGTTTGCTCAAAAGCAACAACAAATATTACCGGCCGATCAGGAAATTCCTTTAAAATACGGTGCCGATCGTTTAGGTAAACGTTCAGATGCAGCCATGAAAAAATTCCGTGACAACAGATTGGGAGCTTTCATACATTGGGGGCTTTACGCCATTCCCGGAGGAGAATGGAACGGAAAAATGTACAATGGAGCAGCCGAGTGGTTGAAGTCGTGGGCCAAAGTTCCTGCAGATGAGTGGTTGAGGCTGATGGACCAATGGAATCCAGAAAAGTTCAATGCCAAAGTTTGGGCAAAGATGGCTCGAAAGATGGGAGTGAAATACGTGAAAATCACAACCAAGCATCATGAAGGTTTCTGTCTGTGGCCAAGTAAGTACAGTAATTATACAGTGGCTCAAACCCCTTATAAGAAAGATATTTTAGGCGAATTGGTAAAGGCCTACAATGATGAAGGTATTGACGTTCATTTCTACTTCTCGGTGATGGACTGGAGTCATCCAGACTACCGATATGACATCAAATCGAAAGATGATGAAGTTGCTTTTGCGCGTTTCCTTGAATTTACGGACAACCAGCTGAAAGAGCTTGCTACCCGTTATCCTACCGTAAAAGACTTCTGGTTTGACGGCACATGGGATGCCAGCATCAAGAAAAATGGCTGGTGGACAGCTCATGCCGAACAAATGTTGAAAGACCTGTTACCGGGCGTAACTATCAACAGTCGACTACGTGCCGATGATTACGGCAAGCGACACTTCGACAGTAACGGACACTTGATGGGAGATTATGAGTCAGGGTATGAGCGCCGCCTACCCGATCCAGTGAAAGACTTGAAAGTAACCCGCTGGGATTGGGAAGCATGTATGACCTTGCCCGAAAATCAATGGGGATATCACAAAGATTGGTCGTTGAGCTATGTGAAAACTCCCTTGGAAGTACTGGAACGCATAGTGCATGCCGTTTCAATGGGAGGAAACATGGTTGTGAACTTCGGACCGCAAGCCGACGGTGACTTCCGCCGGGAAGAAAAAGAAATGGCTGATGCCATTGGCAAATGGATGCAACAATATGGCGAGTGCATCTACGGATGTGATTACGCCGGTTGGGACAAACAACCCTGGGGATACTATACCCACAAGGGAAAAGAGGTATATATGATTGTCTTCAATCCTCCTTATTCCAAACACTTGGTGGTTAAAACCCCAAAGGGTACAAAAATTCTGAAAGCAACTGTGACAAACGGGAAAGAGGTGGCAGTGACAGAAACCGCCCGCAATGAATACAATGTGGATATGCCCGCAAAAGCCCCCGAAGGTCCCTTTGTCATCAAACTACAGATAGAGGAAAACGTAAGTTCCGCTGATAAATACCGTGATGCTTTGACTTGATTCTTATTTAATCTGATTATGTTATGAAAAGGCTTTCTCTTTTTATTTATTTCTTCCTGATAACGGTCCTGCAAGCTGCTGCACAGCAAAGCTTTGACAAGACTGCCGTAAAATCTGTCATGAAACGCGTGGCTGACTGGCAGATTGCCAATCCCAACAAAGGAGCAGAGCACGATGATTTAGACTGGACGCATGCAGCCCTGTACATGGGTATGTTGGACTGGGCAGAGCTAACAGAAAAAGAAGACAGCGACGATTCTTATTATCAGTGGTTGCTCCGTATCGGACAACGTAATCACTTCCAGATAGGTAAATGGATGTATCATGCTGATTTTATTGCCGTCGGACAGCCCTTTATCGACCTTTACTTGAAATATGGCAACAAGAAGATGATCGCTCCCGTCATGGCACGAGCCAACTGGGTAGTAGAAAATCCGGCTGAAACTACTTTGGAACTGGATTACGGCAAACTCGAAACTCTGGACCGATGGTCCTGGTGCGACGCATTGTTTATGGCTCCCCCCGTATATGCCAAACTATATGCGTTGACCAAGGACAAAAGGTATCTGGATTTCCTGAACAAGGAATACAAGGCCACTTATAATTATTTGTATGATAAAGAAGAGCATTTATTCTACCGTGACCATCGATATTTTGCCAAACGCGAAGCTAATGGTAAGAAAGTGTTTTGGGGACGTGGCAACGGTTGGGTGTTGGGAGGACTGGTCGAAATCCTTCAAGCTCTTCCTAAAGATGAATCCTCACGCACGTTTTATCAGGACTTATTTGTGGCATTGGCCACTCGCGTAGCCAGCCTGCAGAGTGCTGATGGATATTGGCATGCCAGCCTGCTCGATCCAGCGTCTTACCCATCGCCCGAAACAAGTGCAACCGGTTTTATCGTTTATGCACTTGCCTATGGCGTAAACGAAGGAGTGCTGGACAAAGCCACTTTTATGCCAACCATCGAAAAGGGGTGGAAAGCCTTATTAGATGCGGTCGAACCAGATGGTAAGTTAGGCTACGTACAACCCATCGGAGCTGATCCGCGTAAAGTGACGCGGGACATGACCGAAGTATATGGGACAGGGGCATTCCTGCTGTCCGGGTGTCAGATTTATAAGATGAAGTAAAATAAGTTAGATCTATCATGAAGAATTATACATTGTTTTTGTGGATTGCTTTGCTAATGTTAGGTATATCCGGTACGATAGGTGCACGTGAGGTAGCATCCTTCAACGACGGTTGGGAATTCAAGAAAGGTCCGTTTTCCAAAGAAGCGTTGCAGGCTGTACAGAAATGGAATTCAGACTGGCAGGAGGTATCCATCCCACATACTTGGAATGCGGACGACATGCAAAAGCAAGCCTCCGCTTTCTATGAAGGTGTAGGCTACTACCGCAAAAAGTTCACTTTCCCCGAAAATATGGAAGGCAAGCGCATCTTTCTACGCTTCGAGGGTGTAGGTTCTTATGCCGAAGTATATATCAATGGCTATCTGGCAGGAACACACAAAGGAGCTTACTCTGCTTTTGCATGCGAGATCAGCTCGCAAGTAAAATTCGGCAAGGAAAACGAAATTATAGTAAAGGCAGACAACTCTTCACGTCCCGATGTTATCCCCACGAACCACATTTTGTTCGGTGTTTATGGAGGTATTTACCGCCCCGTATGGCTGGTTGTTACGGAAACTTGCAGCATCATTGCAAGCGACTGTGCCTCTCCGGGAGTGTATATTACCCAGAAAAATGTTTCAAAGAAGTCAGCCGAAGTGACTGTAAAAGTAAAGGTGGACAATGCAACCTTAGCTCCCGTCCCACTGGAACTAGAGAATGCAATATACGACAGGAACGGCAAATTGGTAAAGAAACATAGTCAGAATTTCGAACTTACTCCACAAGGAGTGCAGAACTATTCCTCACACTTCCGACTGAACAATCCCCATTTATGGCAAGGACGTGAAGACCCATATCTGTATAAAGTCGTTTCACGTCTCATGCAGAATGGACGCGTGATAGACGAAGTTATTCAGCCCCTGGGGATTCGCAAGTATGAAATCGTGGCAGGCAAAGGATTCTTCCTCAATGGAAAGAAGTACCCCATGCTGGGGGTAACCCGCCATCAAGACTGGTGGGGACTGGGTAGCGCCCTCACCAATAAAGAGCACGACTTCGACTTGGCACAAATTATGGATATCGGTGCAACCACCGTCCGCTTTGCACATTACCAGCAGTCTGACTACATCTATTCACGCTGCGACACACTGGGATTGGTAATCTGGGCAGAGATCCCCTTCGTGAACCGAGTCAGCGGCCAAGAGTGGGACAATGCCCACCAACAGATGCGCGAACTTATCCGTCAAAGCTTTAATCATCCCTCCATCTATGTATGGGGAATCCATAATGAAGTGTATCATCCGCATGGTTATACCGCCGCACTTACCCAATCCATTCACGACCTCTGCAAACTGGAGGATCCAGACCGCTACACGGTTGCGGTAAATGGTTACGGTCATGCCGATCACCCCGTCAACCAAAATGCGGATATACAGGGCATGAACCGTTACTTCGGTTGGTACGAACGGAAGATACAAGACATCAAGCCATGGATAGAGAAAATGGAAAAAGAATATCCTTGGCAACGCCTGATGCTGACAGAATATGGTGCAGACGCCAATATAGAACATCAGACGGAAATATTGGGCGATGCACTGAATTGGACAAGCCCTTTCTATCCGGAAACATTTCAAACTAAAACCCACGAATACCAATGGAGCATCATTGCCCAACATCCTTACATCATCGCTTCTTACCTGTGGAATATGTTCGACTTTGCAGTGCCAACATCAAAAAGAGGCAGTGTAGATGCCCGCAACATGAAAGGCATGATGACTTTCGATCGTAGAATCAAGAAAGATTCTTATTTCTGGTATAAGGCGAACTGGAGCAAGGAACCGGTTCTTTACCTGACACAGCGCCGGAATGCAGTGCGCGAGAAAAAAGAGACTTCCATTACAGTGTATTCCAATATCGGTACCCCCAAGGTGTATCTGAACGGGAAAGAATTGACCGGAGTGCGGAAAGGTTATACTGATGTACATTATATATTCGACAAGGTAGTGCTGGACGATGGCAAGAATGTGCTGAAAGCATCCCTTCTCCATCAAGGAAAAGAATATACAGACGAAATAGAATGGAATTATAACGGAGAGTGCAACCGGGAGGCTGATTTCCTGGAGCATAAGAAAGAGCATGGTAGTTGGTAATTCCATAAAGAAAGAAATTATTATTATTACTGATAACATTAAATTAGGATTGAAGTATGAAGACTTTTAAGACCTTGCTGTTGGGACTTTGCATCGTGATGTGTGCATGCTCGACACAAACTCCCCGGCAAACCAATGAGTACGGCACTAATTGGCAGTGGGAAAACGGGACCATCGTAATAGAAACTCCCGAGCGTCCCGCCGGCCAAAAAAGCGTGTTGGGACTGACTGTCCCGAAGATGGAAGTAGTACGCGTAGGATTCGTAGGACTGGGCATGCGCGGTCCCGGTGCGGTGGAACGTTTCACGCATATACCGGGTACACAAGTCGTGGCACTTTGTGATTATGAGCAGTCGCACGCAGAGAGATGTCAGAAATACCTAAAGAAAGCATCCATGCCCAAAGCTGCCATCTATTCGGGAGAGAAAGGGTACGAAGAACTTTGTAAACGAGACGATATAGACTTGGTTTATATCGCTGCCGATTGGCTACATCACTTTCCCGTAGCCAAATACGCTTTGGAAAATGGCAAACATGTAGCGATCGAAGTACCTTCAGCAATGAATCTCCAGCAATGTTGGGACTTGATTAATATGAGCGAAAAGTATCGTAAGCACTGCATGATTCTAGAAAACTGCTGTTATGACTGGTTTGAAATGAACACGCTGAACATGGCACAGCAAGGAGTATTCGGTGAAGTAATTCGCGCACAAGGTGCCTACATTCACAACCTAAGCCCATTTTGGAATCATTATTGGAAGAACGGTGAGAATGACAAGCTGGGTTGGCGCTTGGACTACAACATGAGACATCGCGGGGATGTATATGCCACTCACGGTCTGGGTCCAGTAGCACAAGCGCTCGACATTCACCGTGGAGATCGCATGAAGACACTAGTGGCTATGGATACCAAGTCAGCCATAGGTAAAGCACTGGTAGAAGAAAGAGCAGATTCCATTTGTAATAACTTCCGCAATGGCGACCATACTACCACTCTGATTCGTACCGAAAACGGTAAAGTTATAGAAATCCAACATAATGTAATGACTCCGCAACCTTACAATCGCTTGTATCAACTTACGGGTACTAAAGGCTTTGCCAATAAATATCCGATCAGCGGTTATGCTCTTGATGCTAAACAGTTGACAGCTTCCGGAGTACAGCCCAAGATTGATGATTTAAATTCACATAGTTTCTTGCCTAAGAGTGAGATGGAAACTCTTGTAGCCAAGTACCAGCATCCGATATTGAAGAAATATGGTGAAATGGCTAAGGAAGTAGGGGGACATGGTGGCATGGATTTCATTATGGACTGCCGTCTAGTTTATTGCTTACAAAATGGTTTGCCATTGGATATGGATGTATACGATCTAGCAGAGTGGTGTTGTCTTGCCGAACTCGGAACACTCTCTATGGATAACAACTGTGCCGCCGTAGCATTTCCTGACTTTACCCGTGGAGAGTGGAATGTTGTAAAAGGTTACAAACACGCTTATGCAAGTCCTGAAGAAGAAAAAGCCGTAGCCGAGAAAGCAGCAGCTTTCACAGCCAAACTGAAGGAACAAGGAGAAAAAGAATGGGGAGAAACTGAGAATCAAGAAGCAAAATAGCAATATAGCTGAGAAAACGAAGTGAAAAGATATCGCCCCTTCTATTTCCGAAGGGGCGTTTTTTTATTCATCTTAATATACCGCTTCACCTCCTTCGGGCTTCTCACGATATTTTATATCAAAACGTCCTTCCTTGATACTTCCACCACTGAATGTACCACTAATAATGGTTCCATCCATACGGGTAATATAAGCTTCGCCATCGCCTAAATCTCCTTCATCAAGAACGGCATCTGTATAAGTACAAGTAGTACCCTGACGAGGATTCACAAGTACCAAATGCAAACTACTGAAGACACCGACTGCGGCATCAATCTCAACATAATGATTCTCTTCATCGTCAGAAAAACGAACAGAGGGTGTCCCATACCGTCCACTGGCATATACCCAGCCGTCAATCAGACAGCCTAACGTATTTGCCCCCGTAGTCGTAGCCTCCGGCATCAGTGTCGGATCAACAGTTTTGTCTTCATCACAAGCACAACAACAAACCAACAGGAATAGAAATAACAGTTTTTTCATAACGCCTAAAAATGATAGTTTAAACCGAAAAGTAAGGATAACTGTCCGAAATAACCGCTACCGGCTCTCGGACTCTCCACATCCCACTCCACATTATGATACTTCACCGAATAAGACTCGGAACTGGATGCCAGCCAGTTCACCCTGGCAGAAGCTCCCCAATGACTTGACAGAAAATACTCACCCGAGAGAGACAAGTTACCTGCAAACTTACTCATGGTAACTTTTCGAGGTTTATCATATACTGTACTCTTATCACGATAAAGTTGATATCCGATTCCACCGGAGAATTGAAGTTGATAATGCTTTTGCACCATAGTCAAGGCTACCTGAGGAGCCATATAATGCATATATATCTTATCTGCCCCAGTATCATGTGTGTTCTTATACGCACTTCCCTGATACAGAAATCCCAGCCCGAACTTCAGTTCCCTACCCGTAATCTGTCCAAGGTAGTTGACATCCCAGGCTACACCTTTTCGTAAGTCACTGCGATAGGTATCTGCCCTATCAGTAATTCCTACAAAGCGCCCCAGGTACCATGACGGTCCGGCATGAACGGAAAATGATGATCTTTTATCACCTGCACTTTGAGCGTATAAAGAGGCGCTTAATAACACCCCGACAAAGAAAGAAAGCAAGTATCTCATAATGATTTGTATAGCGTCTTTTCCTTATAAATACTCAAAAATCGAAAGTACTGCATTCGGATAATAACTATTTTTAATCAAAGTTATAAATCCGCATCTTCTTCAGCTACCTTTTCCGCTCTATATCCTGTGTACGAAAGAATGCCTCCGAATACCGGGCTCCCCAAAGTTCATAGCGTTCAAATTGCATTTCTACTTTACGGGTAAAGTTTATCCAGTCTTTCTTCTCTAACGGCGACCATACATTCTCAGCCAGTGCCGACATCCGCGGGAAGATGGCAAACTCAGCCTTCCAGGTTGTAGGAATATATTCCGTCCAAAGGCACCCTTGTGCACCCCATACAAGTTCTTGTTGCTCCGTAGTCAACGAATCGGGCACAATCTGAAATTCATAGACCTTCTCCAATGACAACGGGCCACGAGGACCTATTTCCGACTGGATACGACTTTCCTTCAGATTGAAATACGACCAGGCAGAACAGGTAAATATAGTACGATGATTGGTCCGCACTGCCTTTTTTCCAAATTCAGGCCGACGCCAGTTCATTACAATACAATCTTCAGAAATACCTCCTTCAAGGATCTCATCCCAACCAATCAACGTTTTACCTTTCGCGTTTACCACCTTCTGCACATAATGGATGAAATAGCTTTGCAATGCCTTTTCGTCTTTCAACTCATGTTCACGCATAAACTGTTGCGTCTCTTCGGATTCCTGCCACCAGCGCTTGGCACACTCGTCGCCACCCACATGAATATATTGACCGGGAAAGAGATCGCATAATTCAGAAAACACATCTTTCAGGAAGTCAAAGACTTCAGGTTTTGGTGCCAGTACATTATTGAATTTATTGAAGATCCCCCACGTCAATGCTGCCTTTTTAGGTTCATTCGGCGTAGTACTGAACTGTGGATAAGTGGCAAGTACTGCCATACAATGCCCGGGGATATCCATCTCAGGAATCACTGTGATATGACGTTCAGCAGCATAACGTACAATTTCGTGTACATCTTCATGGGTATAATAACCGCCGTAAGGTAACGGTTGATACTTTCCAGGATAAAGTCCGAAAATCTCTCCCTCGCGGATAGAACCTTTCTCCGTCAGTTCCGGGCGGCATTTCATCTCAACACGCCAAGCCTGATCATCTGTCAGATGCCAATGAAAATAGTTGAGTTTATGAAGTGCAAGGTAATCAATATACTTTTTGATGAAATCTACGGGAAAGAAATGACGTACCACATCCAAATGCATACCACGATAAGGGAAACGCGGATAATCGATAATTTTCAGAGTCGGAAGGATAGGCAACACACCCGCACGGGTGGGCAATAATTGTATAAGCGTCTGAACACCATAGAAGACACCCGCCTCATCATTTCCTTCAATACGTACACCACCTACAGGGGTAATCTCCAACTGATAACCTCCTGGAATTTCTCCATTCTTTTGATTTTTCAGAATGATACAAGGTTGGTCACTCGGCTTCGAAAGTATTGTTTCTACAGCAGACGAAAGTTTCTTTCGGGATTTACCTGATTTTGGGAGATCCACTTGCAAGGGGATACCGAGATAGCGCTCCATATAATCAGCCAGATAGGTAGCCGAAAGTGCCAACGTTAGTTCTGACATACGAATGACCGTATTACGTTGAATCAAATACTCTCCCTGTCCGGTTACAGTTATCTCCACCGGTTCGGGAATAATGCTAAAAGTTTTCTCCTGTGCCTGCCCGGCAAGCGCAGTTGCAGCGAAGGTTGCAGCCATAATTTTCTTTAAGTACATAGATGATGATGTATATTATATTGCAAATATAACCCTTTTGCAGAAAGATGTTTAAGATTTCCAATCTCTTTTTGACGAAAAAAGAAAGTACAACATTGAACACATACCACACTAGTGTTTAATGTATACCATACAAGTATTTCATATCTGTAACACAAGTGACTTATTTGTAGGATACAAGTATTACATAAGTACCTTAATTAATAAGCCTTCCGTCCATATAGCAAGGTGATAAATCAATATTGAAAGAGTATAATTTAATATTATAGAGGCAAACAACTCATTTGCATCGTGAAAATAAAACTGAAAGAATAGCATCCTTCATTTTTCTCACTATACCCTTCCACCCGCTAAGGCCGATGAATAAGGAAGTGTAGAAGTGTGGAAGGGAATTAAGTTTTCATTGTTTTAAGTCAATAAATTAAAGAAGTACCAAAACTTATGCACTATAACCTCACCTACTCCTTGGATCTCATATAAAAGTACTTTTGAGTTTTTGACTTGTAACAAAACACATTAATAGTAGCTTTCATACATTTTCCGGTTTAACTCTTGGTTTACATGAACTGCATAATTCGTAGGAAATGTGACTTAATTTAATGCCAAAGGAAAGTTCTTCTTTAGAAAATGCAGGAAAACAAAAAGCTCCATAAATCAATGATTTATGGAGCTTTAATCGGCACTGTCCACGATTTTGTGTAAATAGAAAACTTCAGGATTCGGGTTTTATACTTGAATCCTGTTTTCAAATATAGTAATAAATTGGTTAAATATCAATGCCCAATTCCAAATAGGTTGGTACCATTTCTTTTCGATTTCGTTAATGGCCAGATAGACAGATTTTTTCAACGCATCATCATTTGGAAATGATAGCTTATTTTTGGTGTACTTTCTAATTTTCCCATTCAGATTTTCAATAAGATTAGTGGTATAGATAATCTTTCTAATCTCGACGGGGAAATCAAAGAACACGGTCAGTTCTTCCCAATTATTTCTCCATGAACGTATCGCATATGGATATTTAGCACCCCATTTTTGCTCAAAGTTATCCAACTCCATCTCAGCTGCTTCTTTAGTAGGTGCATTATAGATGTTCTTTAAATCGGCAGTGAATTCCTTTTTTTCTTTCCAGACGACATAGCGACAAGAGTTTCTAATTTGGTGTACCACACATATTTGAGTAGTAAAGGCAGGAAATACACTCTTGATGGTTTCCGTAAATCCATTCAGGTTATCAGTAACTGTAATCAGAATGTCTTCTACACCACGAGCTTTGAGATCCGTTAAAACGCCCATCCAGAAAGCGGCACTCTCATTTTTGCCAATCCACATACCCAATACTTCTTTCAAGCCTTCCTTATTCAGACCTACACATAGGTAAACAGTCTTGTTGATCACTTTGCCGTTTTCTCTGACTTTGAATACGATGCCATCCATCCAGACAATCATATATAAACTGTCCAAAGGACGATTTTGCCACTCTGTTGCAGCCTGGCTAACTTTATTGGTGATAATGGAGATAGCGGAGGTAGAGAGGTTAATACCGTATATTTCCTGCATTTCCGACTCAATATCAGCGACGCTCATACCTTTGGCATAAAGAGAGATGACAAGACGCTCGATAGATAAGCCGCGGGATTGATGCTTGGGAACAACAATAGGCTCAAATTCACCTTCCCGATCACGAGGAACCTGAATAACAGATTCACCCATCTCGGTTTGAATCTGCTTCCTATAACTACCATTGCGGGAGTTGCCACTATGATCTCCTTGATTGGAGTGTTTCTCATAACCTAAATGGTTATCCATCTCTGCTTCCAGCATTTGTTCATAAACACGAGTATGAAGCTCTTTCATGAAAGCAGTCACATCTTCGCCTGTCTTAAACTGGGACAGAAACTCTTTACTTAAAAATTCTTTAGGAATGTCCATAAAATCTGATTTTTACAAAGTTAATACATAAATAAAAAAACTACGAGAAAAATCCCGTAGTTTTCTATTTACACAATCAGATGGACAGTCCCCTTTAATCTGTACTCGAAGCGGGACTTGAACCCGCACAGCCGCAATGGCCAAAGGATTTTAAGTCCTTCTTGCATTCCACCTTTCGAGCATCCTAAAGCCCTTGCATATATTTAAATATCAAGCACTTGCAAGACACTTTGCTATCAACACTAAATCTTAGAAATCATTTGGTTTAACTATTGGTTTAACTCCGAACCTTATTCCAAGATAAATTCAACATTTCATTATTAATCTCTTTGCAGCATTAAACTGCATTGCAAATATAGTCAATATTACTTTGTTACACAATAATAATCTGTTATAATTCAAATAGTTGAATCAATTATTTGTGTAGATAGTGATACTGTATATTTCGCAATAAACAGTTATTCATCATGCTGTATAAATCCAATCTTTCTGCGTGGCTTCTCTTCCAATTTCTTTTTGGTTTGCAGCTCCGCCAATGTTTGATTGATAAGTTCCAACTGCATCCGTGTATCATCATTAATGTCATTGTAATCGGCAAAAACTTCTTCTATGTAATCTTTCAGTTCTTTCACTTCGTTTTGTAACTCCGCAAATTTATCACTCTTGGGTAATGCTACCATTTGGCGAACTGCAACAAAAGCACGCATGATTCCCATGTTAATTTGAATTGCGGTCTTAGAGTTCAGTACGCTACTTAACATAGCTACTCCTAATTCAGTAAACGCATACGGGTTACGTCTAACTCCCATCTTTATAGAATTGGAAGTCACAAACTGTGACCTCCAATTTTGTGTCTCTTCATTGGTGAGTTGAAACATAAAATCTTCGGGAAAACGGTCTATATTACGCTTCACTGCTTGATTCAACGCTTTGGTCTGTACTTCGTACATTTCTGCCAAATCACGGTCAAGCATTACTTTCTGCCCTCTGATTTCATATATTTTGCTCTGAATAACTTGTATCTGTTCCATAAATTAAATTCTTTGAACTGCAAAGATAGCTAACTCTATATAATATGGCGTAGAATGTAATGACCAAATTTGAACAGGGACTACAAAAGTATTTCTTACCAAAAAAGGTCGCCATTATATTTTTATCATTTTTCATTTGGACTTTTCTATAGTTGTGTATATAGTCGTATATCAGAAATTTCTATAATTGGTGGGAATATCTGGATTCACAAAAGAACCTTCACTCATAAGAGGTTAATAGATCTGTTTAGAACTGAAAAAAGCCAACTTATCCTTAATTGGGTAGGTTGGCTTTTTGCGTTAATTACAGTTCCAGAGGACTATTCCCATTTTAATGTATAAATGGTTGTGTCTGTTTCTGTTTTATTGTCTGATAAACTTTTCTCAATATTTATCACAGTACAGTTTTCTACATATCCATCTTTATCCATCTTATAGGTGTATTTGATAGTCATTTCATAGGCATCGTCTTTGTTGTAAATTTGGTCTGGAAGTTGAGTCGTACGCATACCCACTAATTCTGGATGAGCATAGAAAATGCAATCATCATCTATAGGCTCCCATGCTTCATCTTCTATATTGGGAAACCAGCCTTTACAAGTCTTTCCACTATATGTATATTCATAGACAGCAGTCTCTTCTTTAGAATCGTTTATATAAGTATTAGTAAGCTTTGTCATTCTTTTATTTTCCCAAGTATAGATATAAGTATCAGTTCCATTATTTTGGGAATTAGTTTCTTTGACCTTTGCTAACTGACTGGATGAATCATAAGTGAATGATTTGTTATATCCGTCGTTATCTTGTTGTGTTCTTACTAAATGGTCAGTGAGTGTATATGTTCTGGAATTATTAAGTTTGGTTGCTATAACGGTATTGTTGCCTCAAGTGAAATCAATTATGTCCCTATCTGTATTACTATCATATTTCTCTGTACGAGTGACAGAAACTAATCTTCCTTTAGTATCATAAGAATATTCCCAAAGAGTAGTTTCACCATCATCACTAGTCGATTTTATTTCCACAAGTTTTTTCTGATTAGTAATAACTCCATCATCATCTTTAATGACTTCATCATCATCACTACTGCATGCTGTAAAGTTTGCACACATTACTATGGCTAATAAAGCCATTCCTAATAATCTAAATGTTCTCATTTCTGTTTAAATTTTAAATTGTTAATTAACTATTTCAGTCTATTTAAACTGACTTTCTATTTTTTGTACGTTTATATCGCTTTGTGATTTTGCCTTCTAGAAAAGCAAGAAGAGAACCTATTGTAATCCAAGGTATAAATAGACCCAAAAGAGCGATAGAGATAATCAGTCCTATTCTATCTCCCCAACCAGCACGATTAAATTCATCAGAAGATATGTAGCAAAATATTAAGATAATAGGAGTAAGATATGTTAGAATCCACATAATGCACCCAAGTGTTTGATAAAGTGTACTTTTACTAAGTGCATTGTCTATTTCGTTTTGCTGTTCCTGCTCAATTTTATGTTGTTTTGCTTTTTGTTGTTCTATTTCTTGTTGTTCTAACAATATTCTCTTTTCTTGTTGTTTTGCTTCAATTCTTTTACGTTCTGCTTCCTCAAAATAACTATTAAGTTCATTTAGTGATTTGAGATAAAATAATTGTTTTTGTTCTTCATTTATCATAAAAAGAAATCTTTCAGTACCGTCTTGTTGTAAGGCAAATATGATATTGTCAATAAATGAGGGGTGAAGCATATAGGATTGCTCCTTAAAAGAAATCACAAGGGATTTATTGGCGGCAATATACTGCCATGTAGCATTAATAACATTGCCATTCACGGATGCAATGAGAGAGCCATTTTCTTGAAAGATGTATAATTCCTTATCTCCAGAATCATTAAATATCCACCAAGACTTGTTGCATAGAACAGTCTTAACATCCAGATTTTCACTAAATCTATTGTATCTGCTGAGAATATCCAGTAAGTAGGTCTTCATTTTGCTAAATCTATGCTTCCTAATTCCCAGACAAAAGCGGTAAAAATAAAAAAGCGTGGGAACTATTGCTATTACTGCATTGAGGCTCTCGACTGCCCTTCTTCAAGTAATAAACAATAGCCCACGCCAAACGATATATAGACTATCCTTATAAGATAGGTATATAACATTGACGTGAGCGTTCTTGCCTATTATCTTTGAAGAATGAAATTGTCGAGATTTCAATGCAAGATAATATGTTAAACGCTCTTTGTTACTAATATGTCCTTCTAACTCCCTAACTCAATAGGTCATTAGAATTGATGCAAAGTTACGAATTACGTTCTGATTAGCAAGAACTATTGTTTATTAAAAGGAGGTGTCTTGTTCGTTTTGGAACAAGTATTCTGCTTTATATGCTCTCTAACATAATGTTTGGCATAGTATATCTGGCTATTTATGCTCGAAATAGATAAAATGTGTTCATAAAGTGAATAACTTCAATGCGGTATAAAAATTAGAAGTGGGTATATAAGAGTAGAAATCCTCAAAAATCTACCGTACATAAGTTACAGTCATAGTAGCTTCATTTCCTTTCTAATTATCTGTTAGTTATAGCTATGGTTCATTAGTAAGTCTGTTATTGTTTCCTTTCAATAGTAGATTATGTATTGGCGACCTTTTTTGAACAGGGACTATAAAAGAATTTCCTCTCAAAAAAAGTCGCCGCTATATAATCTATTAGCAATATAGCTTCATTTTCATCGGATATTTTTCTTACGCTCTCACCAACAATGAATTAGCTGTATTATTGCATCCTCTTTTGCTTGTAAGCATAGTGCAGTCTATTTATATAAGACCATTCTATGTTAGTTTTTCTTACATTGCTGTTTTTGAGAATTGCTGTATCTTTTGAAATGGGACAAAACCTTCTATTTCTGTAAATGGTATAGCACAACAGAAAAATCATATTTTGTCCCACTCTGACTAATAATTTAGAAACTTAGGCAGTCATAAGTATTTAGTAGTTCTTCCTGTCTCAATCCTAAGTATCTCTTAGTAATAGAAACACTTGAATGATTGAATAACTCCATCAGCTTGACTAAGGCAAGTTCAGAATTATCACTATTCATATTATAAACCTGTCTGCCAAAGGTCTTTCTAAGTGAATGGCAGCTAAAGTTCTTCACTTTGAGTTTATATGTCTTCTTCACCTCTTTAAGTATAATGTTTATTCTCTGGATGGTGAAAACAGTTCCTTTCTGACTAACAAGGATTGGCGCATTAATTCCAATGGGATTTATTTGTTCATAGCAATCTTTAATATGTTGCTGTAACTGCGAGTTTAAACGGATAGTTCTCTGCTTTCCTGTTTTAATTTCAATGATGGTAAATTCTTCGGAATTGAGAATCTGCTTCCATCGTAAAGCCAAAATATCAGAGATTCGCAATCCTGTGAAGCTACCTAATGCAATAAGGAGCGATATTTTGTAATTCTCATCTTTAGTTAATCTTCTAACAAGGTTCATTGCATCAGACCAGACTAAATAATCCGCTGTGGTTGTTGAATATTTAAGTGACATAATGTTCTGTTTTATATGTAAATGAATAAAAGTGAATGTTTATTTAGACTGTCAATAATTAAAGTATTGATAATCAGATAAACATTCACTAATTAACAAAGTGAATATTATAAAGGCATCCAATCGTAAAACTGAATGTCCTTATAATATATAGTAGATTCTAAAACGGTCTTTCTCCGTATTCGTATGCAATGATTGAGTTGATAACCCTATCATAGAATGAGAATCCGCAACAAGTATGGAAGTATGATTCATATATTGCCGCATATTCTCCCTGTTGTCTGCTTACTCTGTCTAAGAGTGAATCAAACTTATGTAGCCAATGTTTTAATGCTTGCAATCGTTTGATATATTGCAAGTTATTTTCTGCGCAACAGAATCTCTCCTGTAATGCAGTGATATGATTTACTGTATTCTCAATGTCTTTGATATTCATAATCTTTAAATAGTTAGTTATTAGATATAAAAAAAAGGACACCTAACTAAGTAGATGCCCTTTCAATAGTATGTAAGAGTTATTTTATTTCTTGGAATAATGGTATCTCATTGAGAGTATATCAATTTCTACCCTGTCATCATTTACAGAGTAAACAATCCTATGTTCTTCATTGATGCGTCTTGACCATTTACCCGATAAATCATATTTTAGAGGTTCTGGTTTTCCTAATCCTGTGTAGGGATGTTCAGCGATATCATTCAGTAAAGCTGCGACTTTATTCAGAATAGCTTTATTCCCACTTTGCGAGAAATAGAGATATTCCTTTCGTGCTTGTTCTGACAATGTTATTTTGTACATGACACTCTATTTAAGAAATCATCTATGCTCTCTCCTTCATTCTGCGATATCCCTTTACCGTTCTTTATATCTTCTTCCCCTTGACGTATGGCAGCCATTGTTTCGGGTGAGGACATGATATATTCAGTTTCCTTTATCGAATTATATTCATCCAAAGAAATCATCACTACTCCCTTCCCATTCCCACGATTAATAATTACAGTGTCACAGTCATCAACTACTGCGTCAATGTACCCTTTAAGGTTCGCTCTTAAATCCGTATAATTAGCTGTTCTCATAATTCCTCCTTTTTTATAGTTACACAAAGATATGTACTTATGTGCGTACTTGCAAGTTTAATTAGTTAATATAAAGAAAGGACACCTGTGATAGATGCCCTTTCTCCTCTCAATCAATAATCCATTTAATCAATGAACCATTTATATTTCTCGTCACCATGCAAGGCAGAGTTTATTCCAACTGCCATTTCAGTAGCGTTTAAACTTCGATCTAAGAAGCTGTCTATATAGCTGCTCTTATTTGCACCTGTAAGTAAGTTGTAGAACTTCCACATATTCAATTCGTTACCAAAACTGCTAAAATTCTCATCATTAATGTATGCTTTAGCCACGCTGTTAATCTGCGTATCAGTAATCAACATTCTTGGTAAGCTCTTTTGATAGCCACTTGGCAGACATTGATAAAGTCTCATCTTACCTAATATTTGGCAGAATTGATGTTCACTCATTGAAGTGTTGCCTAATTGCTGCATTAGATGTAGATGTTTGGCAGGATTGTAGTTGTTGAACAGTTCCAAAGCAGAACGGTAAAGTTCACTTGTATTGCTCACTCTTAAATCCTCTTTGTAACCATCAGTAAAGATGCACATGTTACAGCAGACTTGATTCTTAAAACCAATAGCTAAACGAAATGGTTCTGGGCTTTTCTTAGAATAAAGGTTCATCTGATTATAGGCTCTGACACCTACGATTGAAAGATTCAGCTTATTGCCACCAACAGTTTCATAGATGGTAGGAATATCAATGCTGAACGCACATCGTTCGTAATAAATCGTTTTGTCTGATTCTAATAATTGGTTCACAGGTTTACGTATAGCTTCCGGTATGCGTCCTTTAACTATATGACTGCAACGTATGTCTGCTTGCTCCACTCTCTCACCACTAAAGAAGGAACTAGCTGCTTCTTGGATGGCTTCAATAAATGCGGCATGATTGATGGTAAGTTCATTGTCCTTAGAAAAGACTGGAGTAATGCACTCGTTTTGTAAGTGGTTCAAAGTCGCTTCCTCTGTATTGGCTTCAATGAAATGATTAACTCTCTTAGGTGCTGCAATTTCTTCTACCAATGTAGCTTCTTCTGCGTACTCACCTAAATTAAATCTTGACTGGTTCTGTACGGGCATAATCTGTAATGTTTCCATAATGATAAATTGTTTTTAATGATTATTGATTGATGTATATAAATGAGACTGCCAGTATAAATGGCTCTTTACCAGTGTATTTTTATATCAATCTATAGGAGGGGGAGTAAAAGGGTAGTGTACCATAGAAACAGTAACTCATATATTTTTTGACGACTGACTAAATGGGGAGGGGGCTTTTATAAAGTGCTCTCTATTCTCATATTTGGGATTTTTAGCTAATTTGAAAATTGCTGTTTTTTGTATTAGGTAGTCTTTTTAATGGTATCAGTTATATGTGGCATATAATAGAGTAGGTACTATATAATTCATATAGGAATGATAACTCACTATAATCAGAATTGGGGAAAAAGTGGGGTCATAGCCCTGCACCAAAAATTAAAAGCCACCAGTAATTTCTTACTAATGGCTTGACGATATATTATTGATGTATTATTAGTAATAAAGAAAAGAAGCTGATTTTCATTGTAATAAGATAAATATGAATCGGTAATTTCCTATAGTCTTGCAAAAGTGAGAAATGAAAAGCGATTAGGTAGGCATGGCGACCTTTTTTGAACAGGGTCTATAAAGAAATTATTTCCCTAAAAAAGTCGCCGCTTATATGCCTTTGGATTTAATGAGTTGATAACCTTTGACTTTTTTCCTTTGGCTTTGTACCGCATAGAAAAAATCATTGATAGTATGGGATGTTATCGCTTTCTTTGGTTGTACCCCAACAACATTGAATATTCGGGTTAGTTCTTCCTTTATATGTTTTGCAGAGTACCATTTCTCAACTTCAAATGAATTAGTTATCAGTTTAAGCACTTCTATCCCTGTAGCTTTCTTATGATAGTCAGCGAGAATCATCGCTTCTTTTATTTTTATGCGGTTATATTTTAAACGGTCTATCTCACCTTTTCCGATTTTATCGTATGCCTGCACAATAAAACTGTCAGTCTGTTCCAAGTCTCTTTTGAATTGCCATTCCATTTCAGTTTGACAATCTCCGAGCAGTTCAAGTTGTTCAACCATTATTTTGCGCTTCTCCTTAATCGAAATGGATTTATTGGTACGCTGTAACCGTTCATAGTCTCCAAGCTTGTAGTCTTCAACACTATAATGATTGGCAATAAACGCATCACTGTTCTTATATATCTCCCAAAGATTATTGACGCATTGGTAATAGCCTTTCACCAGTTCCGCATTCACATAGTTATCTATGGCGAAGTAGTTCACTTTACCGTTTCCATCCAGTAACTTAGTAAACGGTAAGGCTTCAACTGCTGCACGATAAGCGTCTTTTGTTGAAATGGTGGTTGCATAATTATAAAGATTCTGTAGCATATCATATATTTCTCTGGAACAGGAAATGTAGCCTTTCAACTCGTCTTTACTTCTTACCATGAAATTACGGTTGGTATTACTGATATGGTGAATTGACGAAACGCCATTTCTGAATCTTCCCACACACTGAATGACATCCGTGTTCGGGTCAAATACCGTATATTCTGTAAAATAGCAATCCGTTAGTAATAGTACGGTGGGCTTTTCCTCAAGTTCAATATCAACCGCATTATAAAAACGGGAGGTTAGCCAATTATAACGCTTCATCATGTCTTTGTTCCAAATATCAGAAGCATTATTGAATTTCAAGTCTTTCAGCTTACCCACACTTTTGTCAGAACAGAATACTGCGGATTCATCCAGCAAACCAAGTTGTTGCATCAGCGCATAAATAGTATCTGTCGAGTTACAAAAGATAAAGCATTTCTCTGTTCTGCCTAACATTTCTTTTGCGCTTTGTAATAAGTTATTAGTAGCATGAAGATTTATCTCCTTTGCATAATCGAATGTAGGAACAATAGTGATAGTCTGAAAATTCTGCTCTTCAAAACGGGGGTCTGTAAATTCTATCGGAGTAGCAGATACCAAGGCTTTCTGCCTGCACTCAAAGAAGAAGTCCATAGGCAAGGCTATGTCGCTTCTGAAATCCACATCTTTAATTATTTTATGGCATTCGTCAAACAACAGGAAACAGTTAAAGCGTATGTCTATCTCCATTTCATCAAAGGCTTCCTGTACCTTGTAGAAACTTTCGGGAGTGGTAAGAATCTTGAAATGCTTCTTTTGCTTAATGCTCCGCTCTATATATGCTATTATATTGTCAGTATAGACACCCTCAAAAACACCGAACAAATTATCATCTTTATGTTTCGGATCTTTGCACTTCCCACTGATAACAGGCTTGTTCGGTTCGATAATGATTGAATTGCGTTTTGCTTTCAATTCTCCATAGGTAGCACCAAGTCCTGTCAGTTTCTTATATAATATTATAGTATTAGTAGGTATCATCGGTAACACTTCTGTCAGATACGGTATGTCACCGTTTATATTCTTGCTGATTCTTATATCTCTATTTTTCATTGTTCTATTAGGATTAAAGAAAGAGGGAGTGTTTCATCCCTCCTTCGGTAGTTGATTAAACTGCTTGTCTGTTCTCACGTAAGTAATCCAGTGTATCTTCCGAGCGATTGATTCTGAACATTACCTTTCCTTTGAAACATGGGAGAATTGCACTGATATATTGGGGGCGTTCTCTGAACAAAGGGACATATTGAATGGTCTTTCCTGCCCCAATCAGCATTTTCAGTACACTAAACTGAAAGTCTGTGTTTTCGTCCAAAGTGTCTGTCGCGTTCGGGTTGGAATCGAAGTCTGCCACTTCACCATTATATAGGTAGTTCAGCAAACCAATGAACGCTTCGGTTTTCAGTTGGTATTTGAATCCTGCCACATGAACCGATTCAATCCATGCACAAGGCATATTGTCCTTGCTTCCGTAGAACTTTACTGTCAATTGCTCTTTGCGATTCATCATCGCTTGCAAGGTGTTGTATGCGCCTTGATTGTCATACTCTCTAATTGCACTCTCTGTGTTCAATGAAAAATTAAATGTACTCATTTCCTTCTAAATTTTAAATTAGTAAATTGATTAAGTTCCGCAATCATCGACTTTGGCGCCTTATTGTCTCTGATTGACACTGCAAAGATGAGAGTTTTTTAGCCTTGTTATCGGGAATAAATTTTTGCTGTTTTCTATTCCCCTTCTTCAAGTAATGAACTCTTGTCCTTTGACACTGCAAATATAGAGACTATCCAGAAGGTCTATAGGGAATAAAAAATCCCGCAATTCTATTCCCCTTGTTGGAGAACGGAATTACGGGATTGATAAGATGTTATTATTTAACTATTTAGGTAGTGAACTCTGGATAAACATTATTTGTATTATTTGGATAGTTGTAATCTTTATATTGTTTAAGATATGCTTTGAGGTATTCATTTTCAATATCTAACCATTTATCATTTGTGGATATTCTTGTGAAATAAATGAGGAACGAAACAAGCTCCATTTCTTTTAAAGAGTGTTTTGTCCCTGCCTTTCGTTTGTTTCTAATCTGTGGTTGCATATTGAAAAAACAAAGAAGCATGTTAGCGAAGAAAGCAATAAAAGGAGATTCTTTTAATATTTCAGATTCATCAGCTTTGATTCTTCGGCTTAAATGTTTAAGGATTTCAATATCTGCTTCGTTCGCATATTTTTTTATGGCATCAACAATGAATCGGATAGCACGAGTATCATCTATTTCAGCTTTTAACTTACCTGCTTTGAAGTTGAGTGTCATAGTATCATCTGCCGATTTGTCTATCATGGCAACAAGCTGTTCTATCTGTTCAATTGGGTTTAGCTTCATAGTTATGCCTTGATAGAACATGTTTTCACAATAGTCAAAGGCGAACAGGAGAAGCAGCCAAAATTTATCAACGTCTACTTCCAGATATTGCAAGAGGTTTTGAATCTCTCTTTCTTTTAGATATTTGTCATATAGATGTTGTATAGTGAGAAGCCTTTTGTTGTATCTGTCTTTAAAAATAATCATGCAATCAGTTGTACCGAATATCCTGTTGCTCGCTTCTTTGATAGCTTCCTTTGATGCTTCACAAAGGGAAACATTGATTCTGTACTCATAATTATCAAAATCGGGCATATAGATGTCTTCAATAATGCCAATGTATTTCATTAATTCAAAAGCATTATTGTTCCATTCCAATTTATCTATCATAGCTTATGTATTAGTTTATGGTACAAAAGTATGAAGAAAATCCCACTCACATATTACTGCAAGTGGGATTAATTATGAGTTAGAGCAGATTCTTCATAGCATCATCCATCTGTTCATTACCAAAACTATCCAAGTAAACCTGTGTTATCCTCTCTGAACTATGCCCCAAAGATTCGCTGATTATTGAGGTTGCTATTCCTGCTCGTTTCAAGACTGTTGCGTATGAATGGCGTGCAACATAACTGGAAATTTTCAATTCAATTCCCAATTCTTTTCCAATATCATCCAAATGTTCGTTCACATTAGCCAACACATCATATATTCGATTTCTTAACTGTCTTTGGGTTCGTTCTCGATTATCTAATATCGGAAATATGTATTTATGCTGCGAAGAGCGATAACGGTTTAATATGGCTATAGCTTTCTCCTGCAATGGCAACATTATCAACTTCTTTGTCTTTTGACGGACATAGGCTAAACGTTCACCTTCAATATTCTTATCTGTCAGAAACGCCATATCAGTAAAGTTAATGCCACCCATTAAATAGGAAAAGGTAAACATATCAACCGCTAACTTCTTATAAAAGCGTGCGTCTGACACATCATATTCAATAACCTGCTTCACTTGCTCTTTAGTTATCGCACGTTTGACCGTTTCTTTATGCAGTTTAGAGACTTTGTATTTCTTGAATGGATATAAATCAGCTTTTACCAGTCCTTCAGTCATTGCTAAATTATAGATTGCTCTCAACGTTCTAAATCGGATGCCAATTGTATTATCCTCTAATTTACAGCACCTCAACCATGATTCATAAGATTTCAACCAATTCACATCTATATCGGAAAAATATATATCCAAATGCCCTTTGAATTTGAATAGTGAATTACGTACCTGCTGAACAGAAAGCGCATATCCCAATCTCCCCTCATTTTTGAGCTGATTTATATAGTCATTAAATAAATCATCCACCGTTTTAACTTTGCGTGTAGGAGTTACCGTTTCAATTAGAGTAGCAGGAGAATATTCTCGCTTTTCAGCAGAAAATTCAAATATCTGCTCTGAATATTTTTGTTCCTGCTCATTAATAGCTTTCAATATCTGCTCTCTATTCGGGCAATTCCTCTTAGGCTTGTTCTTATCAAAGTCCCAATATTTAGGATTTACTGATATTCCAAGACTAACATACTTCTTCTTGCCGCTTTTACAAACACGAAGCATGATTGGGTGTTCTCCATTACTAAGAGTTTTAGACTTGTAGCACAAGACATTAGCTGTTGCGTTCATTGCTTTTCTGGTTTAACTCTTGGTTTAACTTTCGGTTTAACTTAGTAGCCAAAAACCAATAAAATCAATGCAATTTAGTGTAATAATGCAAGGAGGATATATAAATAAAAAAGCTCCATAAATCATTGATTTACAGAGCTTTTCTTGGTACTCGAAGCGGGACTTGAACCCGCACAGCCGCAATGGCCAAAGGATTTTAAGTCCTTCGTGTCTACCATTCCACCATTCGAGCATCCTATAAAGGAGAGCGGAAAACGAGACTCGAACTCGCGACCCTAACCTTGGCAAGGTTATGCTCTACCAACTGAGCTATTTCCGCAGGTCTTTTTTGTAGAACGGGTGCAAAGATAAGGAGTTTCCCCGTTACAGCCAAATTTTTTACATGGAAAATGTTACAGTTTTATTAGTTCCTCACTTGCAAAGAAGTGCCGGACACGGTGACTTTATAATGTTTCAGATACTCTGTACCTTCCCCCGTAGGAAATCCGCCACTACTCAAATTATATTGGGTATGGCATTTAGGACATTCTGCCGTCCCCAATCCATCTTCTAAGACCTCTACCGAAACATTACGACTGGCCTCCACCGGACAAGCTGCATCATAAGCAACATAAGTATTCCCCTCTGAGAAAACACTCTGCCCGATAATCAATCCCGCATAGCCCACCGGCAGTCCATTTACATTCTTCTCTATCTTCAGAAACTGACCGGGAGTCGTAATCTTATAATAAGGAGACTGTGAAAGACTACATGAAAAATTAAAGGTAACGGAAGGAATGCTCGATTCGTAAGAATCACCACAACTGGTGACACACAACCAAAGCATTCCTATGACTATACAGAGTTTCCGCATACAATATCGTATTTATCGACCAAGCAAAGCTTTTTCAGCTACTTCCATTCCATGAAAATTGAAACCATCTACCACTTCCTGCATCAGCGCCGAGATTTCATCGTTACAGAGATTACCGATACTTCCCTCATGTGTGTGATGCACTTGCTTGCTGTGTGAGAAGTTTCCGGCTTCAATGTCCAATCCCACTTTCTTATAAGCATCCCGGAAAGGCATACCTTCACGTGCCAAGCGGTTCACTTCTTCCACACTGAAAATAAGCAGATATTTGTCATCGTCGAGGATATGTTCGTTCACCTTTATTTCATTCATGATATAGGTAGTCATCTGCAAACAGTCTTTCAATTCTTGGAAAGCAGGCAAAAAGACTTCCTTAATAATTTGCAAATCCCGGAAATAGCCGGACGGCAAATTATTGGCAATCATCATAATCTGTTGTGGCAATGATTGCAGTTTATTGCACTTGGCACGCGTCAATTCAAAGACATCCGGGTTCTTCTTATGGGGCATAATGCTGGAACCTGTCGTGCAATCATCAGGCAGCTTCACGAAACCGAAGTTCTGACTGTTAAACATACAAGCATCAAAAGCCAGTTTGGAGATAGTTCCGGCAATACTCGCCAAAGCAAAAGCTACATTACGTTCCATCTTGCCACGCCCCATCTGGGCATAAACAACATTATAGTTTAAAGAGTCAAAGCCCAACAAACGTGTTGTCATCGTACGATTCAATGGGAATGAAGAACCATACCCGGCAGCCGAACCCAAAGGATTACGATTACACATCTTGAATGCTGCCTGCAAAAAGAACATATCATCCACCAGACTCTCGGCATAAGCGCCAAACCACAATCCGAAAGAAGACGGCATAGCTATCTGCAAATGAGTATAACCCGGCATCAGCACATCTTTAAAACGCTCACTCTGGCATATCAGCACATGAAACAGTTGTTCCACAGCTTCAGCAATCTCCTTAATCTGCGCACGCGTGAAAAGTTTCAGATCGAGCAACACCTGATCGTTACGCGAACGACCACTATGTATCTTCTTACCTATATCACCCAATTTACGCGTCAGCATCAATTCCACCTGCGAGTGTACATCTTCCACTCCTTCTTCTATCACAAACTCCCCTTTCTCGGCAGCCGCATAGATATTTTTCAGTTCTTCAAGCAAAAGAGCCAGCTCTTCCTTCGTCAGCAGACCAATACTTTCGAGCATGGTGATGTGAGCCATAGAACCTACCACATCATGTTTAGCCAGATAAAGGTCCATCTCGCGATCACGTCCCACCGTGAAGCGTTCTATATCCTTATTTACTTGAACGGATTTCTCCCAAAGTTTCTGAGCCATTTATTTAGTGATTAACAGTTAGTGATTAATAAGGTATTATCGACAGCATATCCGCCATCTTTTCCAACCCTTCTTGCAAAGGTTTCTGAACCATACCTTTCATGAAAGGATTCAGTTCCAAGCCAATGGTCAATTTCAGTTTACATTCTGTTTCTGTTACCGGAACAATCTGTATCCACAAATTGAAGGGCAGTGGTGAAGTAGTTGTGGCAAACTTAATACACTTGCATGGTTCTTTTTCTACTATGCTCAACGCTATTTTACCCACAGGAGCTACTTCTATCATCATACTCTCCGAGTCAAAGCTCAAATTCTTAACTTTATCCTCCGGCAAGCTGTCTTTAAACTTCTCCAGATTATTCAAATCAGAAAGTTTCTCATAAACAGCCTCCTGTGAGGCAGGTATAGTTTTTACACTACTTTCAAATTTTGTCATATTTTGATTCTCTTTAAAAGACAAAAAAAGAACTATCCGGACAGAAACTATCCGAATGGCCCTTTTATCATATTAATTATTTTATAGTATAAACCGCCGTTACTTTCCAGCATCCCAATGTGCAGGGTCCTTACGCCATTCGTTCAGCGTTGCAATATCATCTTCTTCGATGTAACCCGTACGAAGTGCAACATCCAGAACCGCTTCATAATTCGTCAGCGTCACCAAAGGAACTTTGGCATCCTTGAATGCTTTTTCTGCAACCGGGAAACCATAGGTATAAGCTGCAACCATACCGATTACTTCACATCCGTCGCGACGAATAGCTTCTACGGCCTTCAAGCTACTTCCACCTGTAGAAATCAAATCTTCAACCACCACAACTTTCATACCCGGGCGAAGCTCTCCTTCGATCAGGTTTTCCAATCCATGGTCTTTCGGGGTAGAACGTACATACACAAACGGCAAATTCAGCGCATCGGCAACCAAAGCTCCCTGAGGGATAGCGCCTGTTGCTACGCCGGCAATTGCATCCACCTGCCCGAAACGTTCCAATATCAAACGGGTAATCTCAATCTTTACAAAATTACGCAAAGAAGGATAAGAAAGTGTTTTGCGGTTATCACAGTAAAAGGGAGATTTCCATCCGGAAGCCCATGTAAAGGGATTTGCCGGTTGTAGTTTAATCGCTTTTATCTTCAGCAACTTCTCTGCGAATAGTTTTTCTAAAGTTCTCATAACTAAATTAGCTATTTATAGTAAATATGGCACAAAAATACAGAAACAGAACGAGAATAAAAAAAAGAATAAAGAGATTTTTCACTCAAAGTCGTCATTTTCGTCAGAAAGTTGTATACAATGACGAATATCTTTCATTTCAAAACCCCGACTCAGGGCAAAACGCATCAATTTTCCATTCAGTTCATACTCATTCTCCGCATGTATACTTTTCCTTTTTGCAGTCAGCAAACTATCTAAAATAGACAAGTATTCTTCTTCATCTATTTCATTCAAAAACTGCCGGCATGTATTATAAGAAATTTTCTTCAGTTGCAGTGCTTGGGCAATTTTCACTTTCCCCCATTTGGCAAAGCGATATTTATCATTCACAAAGGCACGACAGAAGCGCTCTTCATCAATATATTTTTCATCTACCAGCCGCTTGAGAATGCGGTCAATGACATCATAGGGCAATCCCCAACGCTGTAGTTTTTCAGAAATCTCAGCACGGCAATGTTCCGCTGTAGAGCAATAGGCAGCTACTTTATTCAGCGCCTCTGTTTCAGTAATATTCGTCATTTTTCGGCTATTACAAATCGATCATTATGAGATATGTCCTTTTGGAGTCTGACCGCGCGATATCCTGTTTCACACAACATCGCTACAGTATCCTTTCCAAAAGCACGGTTAATTTCAAAATAAAGTTTTCCACCGGACGTAAGCATCTCAAGTCCCAGCACGGCTATGCGGCGATAAAAACGCAAAGGATCTGTATCGGGCACAAACAATGCCAACGAAGGCTCCCAGTCCAGCACATTATGTTCCATCTCCTGTTTCTCAGCTTCAGTAACATAAGGCGGATTGCTCACAATTACATCATAACAGTCCGCCACACAAGGTTCATAAGTTAACACATCGCGCTGTTCGAACCGTACAGATGCCTGCAAAGCCTTACTATTAGCAGCAGCAATAGATAAAGCTTCTCCCGATACATCCCAAGCGGTGACTTGCGACTCCGGTAATTCTTTCGCTAAAGAAATGGCGATACAACCGCTACCTGTCCCAACGTCTAAAACACGAGAAACGGGAGAAAGTTCTTTCAACATCATCTCTACCAGTTCCTCGGTTTCCGGACGGGGAATGAGTACACCCGGAGTCACGCGAAAAGTTCTTCCCAAGAAGCGAGCTTCCCCTAAAATATATTGTATCGGTTCAAAATTATGTAAACGGGCAAGAATGCTTTCCAATTCCTGTTCCTCTTTTACAGATAAAATTATATCTTTGCCCAGATAATAATCCACAGTTTGCTGCCCCAATATCTCGCAACAGATAATCCGGGACAGGTTTCCGGCTTCGCGGGGATCATAACGGCCCTGCAATTTCCGGCGAATATAAGAGGCGGTAATGTTCATAATGGATATTTAGCGGATTCTTCACCTGTTCGGCTTCCCGGTCAGACCGATCTCCGTCCGTATCCTACTGCGAAGAATCCATTTTGGGGTGCAAAAGTAAGAATTATCATAGAAAAATGGCACACATGGAAGAAGAAAAATACATGCGCCGCTGTATACAATTGGCGCAAAACGGACTTTGCAACGCCGCTCCCAACCCGATGGTAGGTGCGGTAATCGTATGCGACGGGAAAATCATCGGTGAGGGCTATCATGTACGTTGCGGAAAAGCACACGCTGAAGTCAATGCTATTCGTTCCGTAAAAGAGACCTCATTACTAAAGCGTTCCACCATCTATGTAAGTCTGGAGCCCTGCTCTCATCACGGGAAAACTCCCCCCTGTGCAGATTTGATTATTGAAAAACAAATCCCCCGTATCGTCATCGGCTGCCAGGACCCTTTTTCCAAGGTTGCCGGACGGGGCATACAGAAGCTGAAAGATGCCGGACGAGAAGTAATCGTAGGAGTACTGGAAGACGAATGTCGACACCTAATCAAAAGATTCATAACCTTTCACACCTTGCACCGCCCATATATCACACTGAAATGGGCAGAATCCGCAGACGGGTTTATTGACTTATGCCGGACCGAGGGTAATCCTGTGATTCTATCCACTCCCTTAACCTCCATGCTGGTACATAAAAAGAGAGCGGAACATTCTGCCATTCTTGTAGGCACACGTACTGCTAAACTGGATAATCCATCTTTAAATGTACGCAACTGGTATGGGCGCTCTCCCATACGTCTCGTCATCGACCGGAAACAGAGTCTGTCTCCTACCCTTCATTTGTTTGACGGAAGTGTACTGACACTCGTCTTTACCGAACACTTTCATGACGCTCTGCCCAACGTGGAATATCTCCCGATAGATTTCCAACAGGACATATTGCCTCAGATCATGCAGATATTGTATGAGCGTGGTATTCAATCTCTGTTGGTGGAGGGCGGAAGCACCTTACTACAATCTTTCATCGATGCGGGGCTTTGGGATGAAGCATATGTTGAAGAAAGCCCCAGATCACTGATATCCGGTGTTAAAGCTCCTGAAATGAACGATAAAATTAGTTATGCCAGTGAGCAATCTTTCGGCAGAAGTATACGGCATTATACAGCAACGAAATAGTCCGAATTACCTCATTTTGATGCTTTTTTATCGAGAAAAACAGGGGTATTATCTATAATTTTATATAAAACTTCCCCGGGATGCTGATTATAGAAAAAAATGTTCCTATTTTTGCAACTTGTAAATAAACACTATCTTTAGAAAATGAGAATAAAGTTTTTATCCGTAATACTGAGTTTTCTTCTTATGTCAATTGCCATAAGTTCGTGTCTTGACTCAGATGAAAATTATGAATATAGTTCCGACGCGACGATACGTGCCTTTGGTATTGATACTATAACAAAAGGCGTATATTATAAGTTTACGATTGACCAGTTGAAAAGAGAAATTTATAATGTAGACTCGCTTCCTATGGGTGCTGATTCCATCATAAAACGTATCTTAATCGACACACTGACGGTAACAGGATGGGTAACTTCTGGTCTGAATGATACTGTATTCAACATGAACGACTCAGTTGACCTGAGAGAACCGATCAAACTAAAAGTACATGCAGCCGACGGAATCACTACCCGCGAATATACCATTAAGGTAAATGTTCATAAACAGGATCCGGACTCACTGATTTGGAGAGAAATGCCTTCACTTCCCGCTTCTCCGGCTTCCGGTAAGCAAAAAACTGTCGTTTTGAATGAAAATTTACTTGTCTACACCTCTACAACAACAGCATATCGCACTTCCATATCAAATCCAGCAAGCATACAGTGGGGAAACCTGATTACAATCAGCGGTCTTCCTTCAGATGCCGAATTGACCTCTATCATTAATTTCGATAACCAATTATACACCACTGTAGGGGGAAAAGCATTCTACTCCGATAATGGTATAAATTGGAAAGAAATGGATACGCAGGGAATGTACATGGTAACATTCTTAGCAGGTATTCCTGCAAATGATGTAACAGGGAGCAAAAGTACGCTTACCGGCATCTTCGCAAAAGACGGAAAGAAATTTTTCTGTGCAAAAAGTATTGAAGAAACAACTTGGAGAAGAGGTGAAGAAGAAGTTTCCACTGATTTCCCATTAAGAGAAATATATTCTACTGTATCCACGAATAAAAGTGGCATCAAGCAAACGGTTTTGGTAGGTAATACAGACGCAACCATTGAAGCTACGCAAACTTGGTTTGCTAAAGATGAATTAAATTGGGTTAATTTGAGTGGAGAAATACTCTGTCCAATCACAAAAAATCCCTCAATTATGTATTATGGAAATTTATTCTATATAATGGGGGGAGAATTCAATACCATTTATTCCTCTTCTGCAGGGCTTGATTGGGGTGAGGCTGCAACTAAATTCCGATACCCAACAGAAATAAAAGTCACTTCGGGTGAAAAAGAAGACGACGAAAAAACAATTGAATACATAAGTTTATTCAAGGACAAGGGAGATTATTCTCTGGCTATTGATGCAAACCATTATATTTGGATTGTATGGAATCAAGACGGCTCTGTTTGGCGTGGACGTCTAAACAAACTGGGATTCAAGCAACAATAATAAAATAGTCAAATTTCCGTTTCCTTATATAGTTAAGGAGTAACAAGAAAACGGTATGACTATTACAAGAAATATAAAGATAGTATTTTGCCTGCTCATGTTCCCATTCTGTTGTGCCATGGCACAGGAAGAATATACTTGGGAGATGGGAGGAGTCATTGGAGGAAGTTTTTATATGGGAGATGCAAATAGCAGCACCCCGTTTAAAGACACAGGTATAGCAGGAGGTTTTATAGCCCGGTATTTACTGAATCCACACATGGCAATAAAAGGCAACCTGACAGCCGGCAGGATTTCCGGTGACACGAGAGATTTCAAAAATGTGTATCCGAATGGAGAGTATGCCACTTTCAAACGGACTATAATCGATTTGGGAGCACAGTTTGAATATAACTTTTTGGGATATGGTATCGGTAATACGTACCGGGGTGACCGTCGATTTACACCTTATATATTAGGTGGATTGGGTTTTACGTTTGCACCAAAGCCTGTAAAAACGGTCTTTACGATGAACATCCCCATAGGAGTGGGAATAAAATTCAAAGCAACCCCACGCATCAATATAGGATGCGAGTTTACGATGCGGTTCAGCCTTAGCGACCAGTTGGATGTTACTCAACGGGAAGGTTTGCAACTGGAAGACCCATACCAGATAAAAGGAAAAGGTTGGAAGAATAAAGACAGTTATGCATTTACCGTCTTTTTCGTCACCTACGATCTCTTCCCAAGATGTAAGGAATGTAACAACTAAAAAAGATGCAATATAAAGAACAAATTGATTTGAGCCGGATACCCCAGCATGTGGCGATTATCATGGATGGCAACGGACGATGGGCGAAGCAGCGCGGACACGAGCGCAGCTACGGACATCAGGTCGGTGCAGAAACCGTCCATGTAATAGCCGAAGAGGCAGCCAGACTGGGCATCAGATATCTGACCCTATATACGTTCTCAACCGAAAACTGGAATCGCCCGACAGATGAAGTGGCAGCCTTGATGAGCCTTCTTTTCGACTCCATCGAAGAGGACACGTTCATGAAAAATAACATCAGTTTCCGGATCATCGGAGATATAGAAAAGTTACCCGCAAATGTACAGACACGTTTATACAATTGCGTAGAAAATACTTCTAAGAATACAGGTATGTGCCTGGTACTTGCACTCAGCTACTCTTCACGTTGGGAAATCACAGAAGCCAGCCGGCAAATTGCCGCTTTGGTGCAGAAAGGAGAATTGACGCCCGAACAGATCGACTGCGATTTAATGTCAAAGCACCTGACTACCCACTTCATGCCTGACCCCGACTTGCTGATACGCACCGGTGGAGAAATCCGTCTGAGTAATTACCTTCTTTGGCAATGCGCGTATTCGGAACTTTATTTTTGTGAAACCTATTGGCCCGATTTTCGGGAAGAGGAACTTTGCAAAGCCATTTGCGACTACCAGAGACGGGAACGCAGATTCGGCAAAACCAGTGAACAAATCAGTTAAACTCAAACATATTTAATCAAAAACATAAATGCACTATCGTATTTTCTCTATACTCACAGCGTTTATCTGCCTCTTCGGTTGTGTACTGACAAGTGCGGCTCAAGATGCCAATGGCACCGATAATGATGCAGCAAAACCGGTTATTCTCTATTCGGGAACACCCAAGAAGTATGAAATTGCAGAAATTAAAGTAGAAGGAGTTAAGAACTATGAGGACTATGTACTGATCGGACTATCCGGTTTGTCTGTAGGACAAACGATTACCATACCGGGTGACGAAGTCACTCAGGCTTGTAAGCGTTACTGGAAGCATGGTCTGTTCTCCAATGTTCAAATCACCGCAGATAAGATAGAAGGCGATAAGGTCTGGCTTACGATTCATCTGACTCAGCGTCCGCGTGTATCCGATATCCGCTATCACGGCGTGAAGAAGTCAGAGCGCGAGGATATAGAAAGCCGGATCGGTATGATTAAGGGCGGACAGGTGACCCCGAATGTCATTGACCGCGCCAAAACTTTGATTAAGCGCTACTTTGATGATAAAGGCTTTAAGAATGCAGAAGTTATCATCTCGCAGAAAGACGATGTATCCAACGATAACCAGGTGATCGTGGATATCGACATCGACAAAAAGGAGAAGGTAAAAGTACACGAAATCACCATCGTTGGCAATGAAGCGATTGCAACTAAGAAGTTGAAACGCATCATGAAGAAGACCAACGAAAAGAATAAATTGCTCAATCTGTTCCGTACCAAGAAGTTCGTGGAAGAAAACTTCGAGGCAGACAAGCAGTTGATCATCGATAAGTACAACGAATTAGGCTATCGCGATGCTATGATCGTAGAAGATAGCATCAAACCGTACGATGACCGCACCGTAGACATCTTCATGAAGATTGATGAAGGAGAAAAATATTATCTGCGTAATGTAACGTGGGTAGGTAATACCTTGTATCCTTCCGAACAGTTGAACTTTATGCTTCGCATGAAGAAAGGTGATGTATACAACCAGAAATTACTGGAAGAACGTACCATGTCAGACGAAGATGCTATCGGTAACCTCTACTATAACAACGGCTATTTGTTCTACAGCCTCGAACCCGTAGAAGTAAATATCGTAGGAGACTCCATCGACCTGGAAATGCGTATTTACGAAGGCCGTCAGGCTACCATTAATAAGATCAGCATCAATGGTAACGACCGTTTGTACGAAAACGTAGTACGCCGTGAACTCCGTACCCGTCCGGGTGACCTGTTCAGCCGTGAAGACCTGATGCGTTCTATGCGTGAAATCCAGCAGATGGGACACTTTGACCCGGAACAAATCAAACCGGATATTCAACCAAGACCGGAAGACGGAACTGTAGATATAGGTTACGATCTGGTATCCAAAGCTAACGACCAGGTGGAATTCTCTGCCGGTTGGGGACAAACCGGTATCATCGGTAAGTTGAGTTTGAAGTTCACTAACTTCTCGCTGGCCAACTTGTTGCATCCGGGTGAAAACTACCGTGGTATCCTGCCGCAGGGTGATGGCCAGACCTTGACCGTCAGCGGACAGACTAATGCCAAGTATTACCAATCCTATAGCATTTCATTCTATGACCCGTGGTTCGGTGGTAAACGCCCGAATGCATTCTCTCTGTCGGCCTTCTATTCCGTACAGACAGATATCAGTAGCCGCTACTACAACTCGGCATATATGAATAGCTACTACAACAGTATGTATAGTGGTATGTATGGTTATGGTATGTATAACTACGGTAACTACAACAGCTATGAGAACTATTACGACCCCGACAAGTCTATCAAGATGTTCGGTGTAGCAGCTATGTTCGGTAAACGTTTGAAATGGCCGGATGACTACTTCCAGTTTACCGCTGAGTTATCTTACCAACGCTATATCCTGAGCGACTGGCAGTACTTCCCCGTTACAAACGGTAAGTGTAACAACCTTAGTATCAACCTGACATTATCTCGTAGTTCTATTGACAATCCGATCTATCCCCGTTCCGGTTCTGAGTTCTCATTGTCAGTACAGTTAACTCCACCGTACTCACTGTTTGATGGAAAAGACTACAGCAAATACAGTACTACCAATCAGGACGACATGAACAAGATGCACAAATGGATTGAATATCACAAATGGAAATTCAAATCCAAGGTGTACATCCCGTTGATGGACCCGGTAGCAGTTAAACGTACTCCGGTATTGATGGGCCGTGTTGAATTCGGTTTGCTGGGACACTACAACAAGTATAAGAAGTCTCCGTTCGAAACATTCGATGTAGGTGGTGACGGTATGACCGGTTACTCCAGCTACGCAACGGAAAGCATTGCCCTTCGTGGTTATGAAAACAGTTCATTGACTCCTTACGGTTACGAAGGTTATGCTTATACCCGTCTCGGACTTGAGTTAAGATATCCGCTGATGCTGGAAACAAGTACCAGTATTTATGCGTTAGGTTTTGTAGAAGCCGGTAATGCATGGCATGATGTGAAGAATTTCAATCCATTCGAATTGAAACGTTCCGCAGGTGTCGGTGTTCGTATCTTCCTGCCGATGATCGGTATGATGGGTATTGACTGGGCTTATGGTTTCGATAAAATACGTGGTTCCTCAGATTACGGTGGCAGTCAATTCCACTTTATCTTAGGACAAGAATTCTAATTGTATCACAAAAACCAAACGTTATGAGAAAGTCTGTTTTATTAATGATCTTGCTGTTTGCCGTAGGTATGACAGCCAGCGCACAAAAGTTTGCCTTGATTGATATGGAGTATATCCTGAAGAACATTCCGGCTTACGAACGTGCTAACGAACAGTTGAACCAGGTTTCCAAGAAATGGCAGAGTGAAGTAGAGAAAGTTGCCGAGGAAGCCAAAACCTTATACAAGAACTATCAATCGGAAGCCGTCTTTCTTTCAGAAGAACAAAAGGGAAAGAAAGAGGAAGCGATTGTCGCTAAGGAGAAAGAAGCCGCTGAACTTCGCCGCACTTATTTTGGTCCTGAAGGAGAATTATTCAAGAAACGTGAAAGTCTGATGCAACCTATTCAGGATGAAATTTATAATGCGGTTAAAGAAATATCGGAGCAGAAAGGATATTCGGTAGTTGTAGACCGTGCATCCGCAACAAGCATTATTTTTGCTTCTCCGCGTATTGATATCAGTAATGAAGTGCTTGCTAAGTTAGGATATTCAAATTAATTTCATACATTTGCTTCGCGAACATAGCCGCACCTCAGCATTAAAAATAAGCAAGCTTATTTTGTTTTGCGTTCAGTTTGCACTATATTTGCATTTATTCAACGACTAATTATTAAAATAAACAATAAACATTATGCTTAAAAAAATCGCACTACTCGTGGTACTGTTCGCTCTTCCTTTGGGAGCGATGGCACAAAAATTTGCTCACATGAACTCTCAGGAGGTTATTGTTGTTATGCCGGAATATACTAAGGCACAAGCTGATCTGGAAGCTATGTCAAAGAAGTATTCTCAAGAAATGGAACGCACTCAATCAGAATTCAACAAGAAAGTGCAAGAATTCCAACAGCAAGCTGACTCTCTGCCGAGAAATATAGCAGAAAGACGCCAGAAAGAATTGCAAGAGATGGCTCAAAGACAAGAAGAATTCCAACAGGAAGCATATCAAAGCATGCAGAAAGCACAGCAAGATGCATTGGCTCCCATCTATAAAAAATTGGATGATGCCATCCAGGCTGTAGGCAAAGCAGAAGGCGCAATCTATATCTTTGATTTGGCTCGCACACCAATACCTTATGTAGGTGCAGAGAGTGTAGATGTTACTTCTAAAGTTAAAACCCAACTGGGAATTAAGTAAAGACATATCTTATTTAAAGATAGAAAAAGGCGTGGACTGCAAACAGTTCACGCCTTTTTCTATCTTTAAATAAGATAAGCGGTACCTCAGCATAACTTTTTTCATGCAAGCATGAAAGTTCTGCATTCGATTTGCATTATCTTTGCATTGTGTACAAAGTATTTCTGTTATGAAGCAAAAATTACCCACTATCCCCGGCCCTATCGGTGTATTCGACTCCGGATATGGCGGACTGACTATCCTGAGCAAGATACGGGAAGCCTTGCCCCAGTACGATTACATCTATTTGGGAGACAATGCACGTTCACCCTATGGTACACGTTCTTTCGAAATCGTGTATGAGTTCACATTGCAAGCTGTCACCCGATTGTTCGAAATGGGATGCCATCTCGTTATCCTGGCATGCAATACGGCGTCCGCCAAGGCATTACGCAGCATACAAATGAACGATCTTCCCGAAATGGATCCTGCACGTCGCGTACTGGGCGTCATCCGTCCTACTGTGGAATGTATCGGTAATATTACCCATAGTCGCCATGTAGGAATTCTGGCTACTGCGGGAACCATAAAGTCGGAATCCTATCCACTGGAAATACATAAACTTTTTCCGGATATCCAGGTGGAGGGTGAAGCCTGTCCGTTATGGGTATCCCTCGTAGAAAACAATGAGGCGGAAGGAGACGGAACTGATTATTTTGTACGCAAATATATCAACGAACTTCTGTCAAAAGATGAACAAATCGATACGGTCATTCTCGGATGCACCCATTATCCCATATTGCTACCTAAAATAGAGAAGCATATGCCCAAGGGCATTACCACCGTAGCACAAGGGGAATTAGTAGCAACTAGTCTAAAAGATTATTTACAGCGTCACCCGGAAATGGATGCCAAATGTACAAAAGGCGGAAATTGCACCTACTACACTACGGAAGCAGAAGAGAAGTTCACCGAATCGGCATCTACCTTTCTGAATGAAGCGGTAACTGTGCAGCGAATAGAGTTATAATTGCCAAACATTTAAGGATAAAACAAATCTTTTCTCCGAAATACTTGTTATATTTGTAATATATAAATCTATTAATTCTTACCATTATGAAATCAACAGACTATAGCCGCACAGTTGAAGTGTTCAAAGGATCACCGTGGGAAGCAGAACTTGTTAAGGGTTTACTCGAAAACAATGGTATAGCAACTATTATCAAAGATGGACTTATGAGCACCATCGCACCTTATATAGCACCGGATGTAACCATTCTCGTCAGCGAGGAAACATATGAAGATGCCATGGAGATAATCCGTGAACGTAATAAAGGAAAAGACGAAGAATAATCCTTTCACTTTCCTCCAGAAACCACATAAGAACGATATACAACACATGAAACAACAATTTTCGAGAATAGCTGTAAAGGTAGGCAGCAATGTCCTGACACGCCGTGACGGTACTCTGGACGTAACACGCATGTCCGCTTTGGTCGATCAGATAGCTGAACTGCATAAGACAGGAGTAGAAGTCATACTTGTGTCGTCCGGAGCCGTAGCTTCCGGACGTAGCGAAGTGCACTCCTCCAAGAAGTTGGACAGTGTAGATCAGCGCCAGCTTTTCTCTGCCGTAGGCCAAGCCAAACTAATCAACCGTTATTACGAACTCTTTCGCGAACATGGTATTCCTGTTGGTCAAGTGCTGACTATGAAAGAGAATTTTGCTACCCGCAGACACTATCTCAATCAAAAGAACTGCATGACGGTGATGTTAGAGAATGGAGTGATTCCCATCGTCAATGAAAACGATACGATTTCTGTAAGCGAACTGATGTTTACGGATAATGATGAGTTGTCCGGCCTGATAGCCTCCATGATGGACGCACAGGCTTTGATTATCCTCAGTAATATTGACGGAATTTACAACGGTTCTCCTGCTGATCCAGCTTCTGAAGTGATCCGTGAAATCGGTCAGGGAAAAGACCTTTCTTCATACATTCAGACCTCCAAGTCCAGCTTCGGCCGTGGCGGAATGCTAACTAAAACCAATATTGCCCGTAAAGTAGCTGATGAAGGTATCACAGTTATCATTGCCAATGGTAAGCGGGACAACATCCTTGTCGATTTGATTCAACACCCTGAAAGTACGCTATGTACCCGCTTCACTCCTTCTCCCGAACCTGTATCCAGTGTAAAGAAATGGATTGCACACAGCGAGGGGTTTGCCAAAGGCGAGTTACACATCAATTACTGTGCTACGGAATTGCTTTTTTCGGATAAGGCAGTCAGCATTCTACCTGTAGGCATCATCGACGTCATCGGCGAATTTGAAAAGGATGACATTGTGCGGATTGTAGACTTCGGAGGTAAGCCCATCGGTGTGGGTAAGGCAAACTGTGATTCCACACAGGCCAGGGAAGCAATGGGAAAGCATGGCAAGAAACCAGTAGTACACTACGATTATCTCTACATAGAGTAATAAAGAAAAGGAAAGAAGGTGCATTAGGATTACTCTTAATGCACCTTCTTTTTATTTCATGCCGTGAAACTATCAGTTTCATTACTTGAAACCGTTTGTTTCATGCCGTGAAACTATCAGTTTCATTGCTTGAAACTGTTTGTTTCATGCCGCGAAATTCTCAGTTTCAAGCTGAGATACCAGTACTGCCACTATAACTTCCAACTTACAGTATGGAATGAGTGGGGAGGCAACGTAAGCGTTACCCTCTGTTCCCTCACTTTTACACACATTGTTTCCTCATTATCAGTCACATTTGCAACGATGGCAGTGATTGTACCATCCGGATTAACGAAAGCAAGCATATTCTTATCCGACGGTGTTTCCAGCCTATAAGCGCCTGTCTGTACAAAATGCCCTAAATGCTTCATCAGATAAAATTCCGGATTATACTTTACGGTTTGTTGCTTCTTGTCAATGGACACCATAGAATTCTGATTCCATCCCCAGGGACTAATGCCCGGAGTAGGAAGAATCATATTCCAATAGTGATAGGAATTGATACCATTACTGAAATAATGCTTCATCAGGTTCCACGTATATTCAGCATAATCCCATGAGTTTGCTCCGTTGCCACATTCAGTCTCAGTTTGCATCAGGTTCAGATTAGGATATTCACGATGGATAGTTGGGATAGCCTTCTTACCATCCCACTGGAAACCAACACCCTTAATGTACTTAGCTGCCTGTTCATCCCGCAAAGCAGTGCGCACATAATCCGGATTGGATGTATTGATAGTTCCAAAATAAATATCAGCTTTGATATTCTCCCGCTCGAAAGTCGGCCCCAGATAATGCCCCAGGAAGAAAGTCAGATCTTCCGTGCGCCATTTACAACTGGGAAAAACCTGGTTGGAACAAGGCTCATTCTGAACATGGATACATTCCAGCGGCAATCCTTCGGCTTCATAAGCTTTAATAAAACGCGCAAAGTAATCGGCATACGTTTTCAGATACCCCTCTTCCATCCGGAAACCGGTACTGAATTCTGCTATAGCTTCACGCGGTAGCAATCCATTCACGTCTTTCTCTCCGGACGGACGGACCGCAGAAGCATAATGATTATTCGTCTTCATCCAAGGCGGAGGACACCAGGGAGAAGCCCAAATGCGCAAGTTAGGATTTATCTGACGGGCAGCTTTAATATAAGGAATCAGAATATACCTGTCACGGTCGATATTGAAATTCACCAGATTAAAGTCTCCTGCAACATCCGCCGAAGAGTAAAAACTCATGGCAAAGTCATTAGCTCCCATCGGAAGACGGCAATAGTCGAAGCAAGCTCCATCTTTGCCAAAGATAGCTTGAAGAACAGCTTCACGATCTTCAGCCGACAAAGCATTCAGCGCATCCCAACCCATTTCATTGAAGCAGCCACCTATACCCGTAATCAATTGTAAGCGTTGAGCCGGGTCAAGCACAATCTCTGCTCCGGTAGTTGTACGTTCCGGCTTTACCTTCTGTTTCACCCACGGAGAAGTCTGAGTGGTAGTATACCACTCGACCTTTTGCGCTGAAACAGTTCCACTTAGCAGGAACAGTAAAATCAGACTTATTAACCTCATAAGATTTTCCAACTCCAATAAAGTCAAAATCTGCATAGACTAAAACAACTACATATCAACAAGTTAATTGATTCGTCGGGTAACGGATTACCTCCGTTTCCACCCGAATACGGTGGATAGTTCTATTCTTATGTAGGCTCCCATGTAGGGAACCGGCAGGAATACATGAGCCACTAAAAAATTAACGATATGTATTGTTCGATCACATTCAAAGGTCGCAAAGACCCCCAGGACCCCAAGATGGTCAAACTGGAAATGATTTTCTACAAGACCGGTTACACCCGCATTCCCCGGGTCGTCAGCATCACCGGAGCTTACAAATGCTGGAACAACGAAACCCAGAGTTTTGAATCCGCTTCCAGCGAGTACCTCAAGAAAAACCAGCTGTTGCTTGAACTCAAAGAGAAGTACATGTCCGTCGCCGAACGGTGGGAAAAAGACGGACGCAACTTCTCCGTACTGCAATGGGCCGACTGCTTCAAACCCAAAGAAGAGGAAAAGGCAAAGCAGGAATCGAAAGTGCTGACCGTTCTCCAGCTCATCAACGCCAGAATCGAATACTTCGAGAACCACGAAAAATTCAAGAACGGCAAACTCGTCAAAAGTGTCGGCACTGCCGGTATGTACAAGCAGTTCCGCACTTCGCTTTCAGCCTTCACCCAGAAGCAGTACAACAAAGACCTGTCCCGCTTTTACTTCACCGACATTACCCAGAAATTCCTTTGGGAATACATCGTTTATCTGGAACGACGTGGCATCGAAAACGGGAACCGTGCCGGGTTGCGCCAACTCCTTCGCATCTTCCGTGCATTGGTAAACTATGCCAAGGACGAACTCCACATGTACGGAGCCAACCCAGCAATCTTCGAGGCGGCTACTGAAAAGATGGCGTGGGGACAGTTCGAGTCCAAAGCCGTCAATCCGAACATCATCCGCCGGATGGAGTTCATGGACCGCAGCCTCTTTTCCGAGCAGGAGCAACTCTGTCTCGACCTTTTCCTCTTCAGCTTTTACAGCGGCGGTATGGCCAACGTCGATGTCGTCAACCTGACATGGGACATGATTAACGAAAAGGAAGGCATGATTGTCTATGAGCGTACCAAATTCCCCAAGCTGGCCAAGCCCCTGCTTATCGACCGGCTCATCGTGATTCTGGGGAAATACAGGGGCAAAGGCATCGGCAACTACATCTTCCCGGTCTATACCGAGAAACACGTAACCGACAAACAGAAGATGGGGCGTCGTAACAATTTCTCAACCCTCGTCAGCGAAACACTGGACAAGGTTTGTGAGATTCTGGGAATCGACGAGAAAATGACGTGGTACACGGCACGAGGCACGTTTATTTCCAGCGAACTCGATGCGGGCACTCCGATTACCCACGTCGCTGAAATGGCCGGCAATAGCGTCCGAACCATCGAGAAACACTACTACAAAAACACCAAACAGGAAGAACTGCGCCAGCGGATGAATGCCCGTTATGGCAGTTGGGGGCAGCAAGCAGTATAGCAGGTGTTGTTTGTTCCCAATAATATATTCGGCAAACATCAAATTAAAGCTATCGGAATTTTCCCGATAGCTTTCTTTGTTATATTTCCTGTTTTTTCAGGCAGAATACCTATCTTTGTAGAAGATTTAAGATATTAAAAGCGTTAGCTTTTGTTCTTGCACCGAAATCTGGCAGTTTCAAACCCGCAAGACAGACAGTGGACGCCTGCGCGTAGCGTGGGCTTAACTTGTTTGCGGGTGGGCTTGCCAGAGCCTCGGTGCGGGCGGGTTCTGTCCCACGCTTTTCGCATGTATAACCGACCTGAGAGGGACATAAGGTCTCAACATTCAGGTCAATGGAAAAATCGCTCTTGGAACAGCTCATGTCGCTGCCCGCCGATGTCACCACCGCAACCGTACAAGGTGTCGCCATGCAGGTAATCGACGAAACCACCCGGCAATCCCTCCTTCAATCCGACCCCGAAGATACGCACATCCACGAATGCACCCTCTCCAACGGTACATTCATCACCGATATGCAAAACGGCCGACTGATTGCCTTGTACAAAGTCCGCTGACATATATAGTTTTCGGGTGTCGGAAAACGAGCCGTAAGAACTGATAAATGAGGTATTTTCATAAGTTCTTGCGGCTTCATTATGCAAACACTGCAAATAATCGCTATCTTTGCAGTGTTTTAAGAAAAATATTGGAAAGCGTTTGGCTTTTATCCCGTAAATCGGAATCTGGTAAATTCACTACACATGGGATAACAAGACTGAATGCTCACGTTATGCGTGGGCGTTACTTGTTATGTGTAGGGTTTACCAGAACCTCGATTACGGCAAGCTGATGTCCCACGCTTTTCGTATCAATAACATAACCGGTCTGTAGGGGCAACAGCCACCCTTACAAGGCAATGGACAAAAAACAGAAACACCCGTCCGCATCGCAATCAGAACCTGTTACCGGCAATAGTTCTCCCCGTGAACAGCAAGCCCGGGAAATCATGCAGCAACTCGTGGCGGGAGGCATTTTAGCTCCTAATGAAGCCGCCGAAGTTACTTTCTCCGACACGGCATTCATCTGCATCCCGGATACAGAACAAAAGCCTGCCGACAAAAAAGGCGAGAAATAAACCATCCCACGCCTTTCATCTTTTCAGTCCGATTTACGCTTGCACAGCTCGTCATACTGCGAGGCTGTCAACGTAAAATCCGTAATATCGAATCCGAGCACTTTCCACCAATATCGGAACGAATAACCCGTCTCCGATGACACCCGTTTGGTTTTGCAGAGCCTGTCGATAGCCTTTTCCCGCAGATTGGTCATGGATGCCACATCCTTCAGAGAACGCATCACGGCCTCCAACTTTCCCTCTTCATCGAATACCAACACTTTGCGTTCCTTAGGCGCCGATTTACCGCCACGCTTTTTAGGTTCTTCCTCTTTCACATGTTCAATGTTCGGGACAAGTTTTTCCGCCTGCTGTTTCAGCAATAACTTCGGTTGTAATCCGGATAACCAGTACACCTGCTCACCGCTGACCCGAAAAGTGACGCTGCGTCGCCCGGCAAGCTGTTCAGGCTCGAACAGACATCGGTACACCGAGTCATTTTTCTTGTCGATGACAATTTCGACAAGCAGAGAATCGCCCTCTGCCAGTTCCTTGATGTCGATTCGGTGCGGCATCTTCTCACCGCTGCGGCGACCTTTCCGGAGGATAATCCGCTCTCTGACTACGGCCATCGGTTTCGTTATTTAGTTTCCCTCACGGCATCCAGGAAAGTCTTGGCCGGTTTAAAAGCAGGAATGTTATGCGCAGGAATCGTAATCGTCGTGTTCTTCGAGATATTACGGGCTACCTTCTCGGCCCTTTTCTTGATGATGAAACTGCCGAATCCACGCAGGAACACCTCATTCCCCGCAATCATCGAACCCTTCACGCTTTCCATAAACGCCTCAACGACATTCATTACTACCGTTTTTTCCATTCCCGTCTGCTTCGCAATCTCTGCTACGATTTCAGCTTTTGTCATAATGCTCGATATTTTTTAGTGATATATTCGTTTTACGAACGCAAATATAGCAAAAATCGTGTAATAAACCGCTGATAATTAACACCTCCTGCAAAATGGTCGCCAATTAAAATATAGAGTAATCTTTTGGAATGAGCAACATACGGCGATGATTACAAATCACTTACAGGCTATCATACAAGCAGTGCCCCAAACAGAGCAAAAAATTATACCGACCTTGTACGCTTCTTTTTACCTGATTCCTTGAATACTATTTTCCAACCGCCTTTCGTCATGATATATTTCCCCAGTTTGGGAGAATAAAGTTTTTTGGGAAAGACTTCTTTAATAACCAATGACCCGAATCCCGACCATTTCACAGGTTCTCCCGTTTCAAGCGTCCGGGTGGTTATTTCAATAGCCTTATCAAGAATCATCGTGACTTTTTCTTGTGATATAGGCAATTCAAGCTCTGTCGAAATAATACGGACCAGGTCTTTTTTATTCATAATCTCATAAAACAAATTAGCATTCCCAAAACTTATCTAAAATGTTTTGACAAATCATCCGCAGACAAATACCCATTGTGTCTGAAGTATTCTTTTCCTTTCTTATCGAGTAGAACCTGCGTGGGTATCGTAACGATTCCAAAGTAATCGACCAATTCCCTGTTTTCTTTTTGGCTTACATTTATAAATACCACCTTTACCCGGTTACTGTATTTTTGCTTAATTTCAGCCATAACAGATTCCATTTGGCGGCAGGAATTACAACCAACCGAACCAAATTCGAGAAATGTACATTCGTATCCTTTCGTGTTTTTGCTATAATCATATTGTTCCGAAATGATATTTTCAACAATACTCTTTTCTTCCGGTTCCATTCCATTCGTCATGATACGGGAAGCATATCGGGTCAGACTTCCCCGAAATAATATTAGGGAACAGAATGACATAAGGATAAGAATTACTGGGATATAGCAACTGTATTTTCTCATGGAATATCTTTTTTACTTGAAATACTGACGTGTATTATTCGCAATCCTAACTAACAACAGCATAACGGGAACTTCGACCAATACACCGACTACGGTTGCCAGTGCTGCTCCGGATTGTAGGCCGAAGAGCGAAATCGCAACAGCGACCGCCAGCTCGAAGAAATTGCTTGCTCCGATCATTCCGGCAGGGGCAGCAACATCGTGCGGTAATTTCAGATACCGACACCATCCGTATGCCACAAAGAAAATCAGGATGGTCTGTACTATCAGCGGCACGGCTATCAGTAGTATATGCAACGGATTGGCAAGAATTGTTTCCCCCTGAAAAGAGAAAAGAATAACAAGCGTAAGCAACAGTCCGATGATGGTTACTTTATCGAATTTGTGAATAAAGATATTGTTGAAATAATCAATGCCTCTTTTCCGAACTACACATATACGTGTCACGATACCTGCTGCCAGCGGAATAACAACAAACAGCAAGACAGAGAGCAGCAAAGTAGCCCACGGAATAGCGACTCCGCCCACACCAAGCAACAACGCTACGATAGGGGCGAAAGCTATCAATATAATCAAATCATTCACAGCTACCTGTACCAGCGTATAGGCAGCGTCTCCTTTCGTCAGATAACTCCATACAAAAACCATCGCCGTGCAAGGAGCAGCTCCAAGCAACACAGCTCCCGCCAGATATTGATCCGCGAGGTCGGCAGGTATCCAGCTCTTGAAAAAGACGAAAAAGAACACCCAAGCAATGGCGAACATCGTGAAGGGCTTTATCAACCAGTTCGTAATACATGTCACAAGAATACCTTTGGGGCGTTTGCCCACATTCTTCACGCTCTGAAAATCCACTTTCAACATCATAGGGTAAATCATCAACCAAATCAACAAGGCGATGGGAATGGAAACATTGGCGTATTCCCAACGCCCTAATACATTGGGAAGAGCGGGGAACCATTGTCCTACTGCAATACCTGCTATAATGCACAACGCTACCCAAAGTGTCAGATAACGTTCAAAAAAACCTATACCTTCTTTTTTCTTACTCATATTTGGATGTCTAATATTAACAATTTCCTCCGCAGGTACATTTCGGAAGTTCCTTTTTCTGAATCTCTGTAATGTAAAACTCTGCGAATTTCTCTCGGATTTCATCTCTTACACGACGAAATTTGTCGGTTATTTGTTCATCCGTACCTGTGGCTGTTGCCGGATCATCAAAGCCGATATGCAGACGGTGGCGTACATTTCCCGTAAACATCGGGCATGATTCATGTGCTCCACCGCAAACAGTTATCACATAATCCCATTCCTGATGGAGGTACGTGTTTACATGTGTTGGCACATGAGAGCTGATGTCTATTCCGACCTCCTTCATTACTTCTACAGCTTTGGCATTTACTTGTGTTGCCGGAGCTGTTCCTCCCGAATATACGTTGATATTTTCATCAAATGATTGCAAGAACCCGTGTGCCATTTGGCTGCGGCAACTATTTCCTGTACAAAGAATCAATACTTTCATGTCGTTCAAATAATATAATTTTCAAATTTTACACTCGACGCTTAAAAGCAGAAAATTCTCTCGTTTACCCTTTGAGGATTTCCAACTTTGATAGTTCGGTGATATTCTTATCTGCCTAATGGGAGAATATTCAAATCCACAAATAATGGCGTGTCCCTCGTTATCATATTTCATATTCCCGGCAGTATCAAAATAGTCAAAGCGACCATAAATGTGCATCTTTGGCGTTATATTGATTGTAGTGTAAGCAGAGTATCCATTCGCATCCTGTTTAGAATCGAATTTATAATTAAAGACTCGGTTATACTCCGCTCCAATGGAAAAATATTGATTCTGGTAACCTACGAAAGTTGCGAGAGAATATTGATCTTTCTGAATAATATCCCCGTCAGTTAAAAACTTAGGTATATTGTATATATCTCCGTACAATCTGAATATAAGACCATCTATCGGCTTTACAGTTACACCTGCGCCATATTTGTAATGATTGTCCATATTCTTAAACTTACGACCTTCACCATTCGTAAATGCAATATCAGCAGATATAACCGGAGAAAATTCATATCCGGCTACTACACCTATATCCTCACAAAATGCAATTCCATACTCTTCCTGAAAAGACTTAAAAACATATCGGTGTCCCCAGAAATTTTCCTGTTCGGAAAATTGTTTCAAGTTTACCAAGCCGGCTGACACGAAAAAACCATATCCTCTCCAATCCACCTGTGCGTTTTTCAAATATCCGTTGAATTTGGTATTCCCGTTATCATCGCTCTGGGTTTCTACGTTCATTACAACTTTGGCGGAAAAACCTTTGGCAAAAAATCCTTCATACCCGACAAAAGCACGGTCAAGATTAAATCCGGATACATTATTGACATTTCCCAATCCGGCTTTATAATTGGTAAATACCGTTAAGATAGGCTTTCCTGTAATCGGAAAGGTTTGTTCCGCCTTTTGAGCGGAACAAACCTCGAATCCAATAAATAGACTTGTGATGAATAGAACTATCTTTCTCATTGCAAATCAAAAGAAATTGCCAAATACAAATCCTGAAACTGTTGCCATAACGATAACGAGAGCTACATACACAACCGTCTTCTTTGTTCCCAATACGCCACGGATTACCAGCATATTCGGCAGGGACAATGACGGACCTGCCAGTAGTAAAGCCAAAGCCGGCCCTTTGCCCATACCCGAAGCCAACAGACCTTGAATAATAGGCACTTCGGTCAAAGTAGCGAAGTACATGAATGCCCCGGTAAAGCTGGCGAAGAAATTGGATAACAAGGAATTGCCTCCGACGGCCCATTCTATCCAACTGTTCGGGATGATACCGGCGATAGCCGTATTGTCATGCGTCGAACCGAGCAGGAAGCCCGCCGTTACCACACCGATAGCCAGCAACGGCATTATCTGTTTGGCAAATCCCCACGAAGCGAACGCCCATTCCCGATTTTCTTCATCGTGCTTATCAAACAAGAGAATGACGGAAAGAGCGGTAATCGCTACAATCATCGGCACAAGCGGAACCAGTTTCGCATTGCCGATAAACAGATTAGCAAGGAGTGCAGAGATGGCTGTCACGACTGCACCGAGCACCACCCACAGAACACGAAGTTTCAAGATCCTGACAAGCGACCAGCACAGCAAAAGCGATAAAGCCCCAGTTATGTACCATTTATAAGTGAAGATACCGTACCACAGTCCTGTATCAGAAGCCGCTGGTGCGCCCCAATTCGCAAATACGAGAATGAGAACCAATGTAAAGAAATGGAACGAAGTCTGCCACATCGGGCGTTTTTCGGGCGGCGGAACGATATTCATCTGTTCCTCTTTCTTGGCTTTCTCTTCCTTGCGGAAAATGAAAGACATCGCCAATCCTATAATGACGGAAAAAAGTACAGCACCGATTATTCGTGCAACGCCCATTTCAAAACCCAGAATCCGTGCCGTCAGGATAATTGACAGGATACTGATTGCCGGACCTGAATAGAGAAAGGCGACAGCCGGACCCAATCCTGCCCCCCGTTTGTAAATACTCGTAAAGAGCGGCAGAATGGTACATGAACATACGGCAAGAATACCACCAGAAACGGCTGCAACCGTATAGGAGATCCATTTCTTGGCATTCGCACCGAAGTATCTAAGCACGGAACCCTGACTGACGAATACGGCAATGACACCTGCAATAAAGAACGCTGGAAGCAGACACAACACAACGTGTTCCTGTGCATACCATTTCGCAAGGTCGAGGGTAGCATCGACAGCTGTCATAAACCGTTCGCTTCCGAGCGGTAGGAAGAAGACTGCCGCGAAAACCGCGATCATCCAAAAGAGGATTTTCAATTCTTTCCTTGTATCCATAGCCACATCCTAAATACCGAATATCTGTTTTATCTCACTCTCTGACGGAACATGCCCTTTTATTTTCACAACCTCATCCACTACAACCGCTGGGGTTCCCATTACATTATAGCTCATGATTTCTGTAATATCCTCGATTTTCGTGAGCTTTACATCGAGATTGTTCTCGTTGATTACTTTCTCGATAACCTGATAGGTCGATTTGCATTTGGCGCAGCCCGGCCCCAATATTTTTACTTCTTTTATGCCCGTTTTTGTCGTCGCGGCATTGTCTTCGCAACAACAAGAGGCTGCCGGTTTTTCCTCTTCCTCTATAATCAGGTTGTTGCCACATGAGCATGAGCAGGGCTTCGGAGAGAATAACGATGCCCAAAATCCTTTTTTGTTTTCTTTTTTAGTTTCCATATTATTACCTTTTATAAATACATAACCACACAATAATATACACCGATAGCCATAAACACGACTCCGACAATCCAATTCAGCCACTTTTGAATCGTCTGCATCTTACCGTAAAAGCTACCGATGTGCTGTACGCTGAATGCTAATATCCAAGCAACTATCAAGACAGGCAGTGCAGTAGCAATAGCGAAAAGTACAGGCAAAAGATAGCCTGCGGTTGCCGTTGCGGACATTGGAATCAGCATACCGAAATAGAACACGCCGCTGGTAGGACAGAATGCCATCGCGAACAATATTCCGAGCAACAAGGCACCCCAGCCACCTTTGCGAGCCAGCCCCTCACCGTTACCTTTGAAACCGAAAGAGGGCAGTTTGAGTTTGCTGCCGAACAACATGAACAAACCGATACATACCAAAGCCGGCCCAAGGATGAGTTCTCCGTATTTCCCGATAAACTTCTGGATACCGAACAGGCTTGACCCTTCTCTCAATACCAAAATCAACACGACACCCAACACCGTATAGGAGACGATACGACCGAGCGTATATAAAAGCCCGTTTCTGAAAATCCGGCGACGGTTTTCAATATCTTTACTGATGAATCCGATAGCGGCTATGTTCGTAGCCAAAGGGCATGGAGATATTGCCGTGAGCAACCCCAATAGGAATGCAGTCAAAGCAGGAGTTGTGCTGCTATCCAACAATGTCTGTAACCATTCCATAAGTTCTATTTTAATAACGTTTTGACTTTTTCAATCACTCCGCTCTTGAACGTATCGGGGGCAGTTCGGGCATTGGCGAAGGCGTACTCCGTCAGATTTTCATGCGTCTCTTTCCCGTCTTTCCATTTGCAGACGAAAAGAGACGACCAAGTAACCTCATACTTTTCAGCAATCTTCTCGTTCTCTGCTTTGGAAATGTCGATTGCCTTGAAAACGACCGTTCCGTTTTTCAGTTCATCGGCAAATTGCGCCTCTACCGCTTCTTTGGCATTCTTTTCTATCGCCATACAGGTAGCGCAACGCTGTTTGCCGTGAAAATAGAGAACTTCCACACGGTCTTTTTGTGATTGTTCTTCTGTTGCCTTGTTACTTTTTGCATTGCTGTTACCACAGGCAAACATTCCGAGGCACATGGCCATCATTAACATTACTTTTTTCATTTTTTCTTGTTTTAATTGGTTTTATTCATTTCAGTTATCAATTCGTCAAAATATATGGCGGAATCCAATGTTCCGTTCGTCACCTTGCTTCGATATATGATTTTTCCAAAAGAATTAACAGCTACCCATTGTGGCGGCATTGTGATATGATATATTCTGGCTAAATCTCCATTTTTATCCATAACAACATCCCATAACCAACCATTACTGCCGACTATCGGCTTGACTCGTGATGCAGTACGTTGGTCATCAACAGAAACCAATACTATTTTTATCGGTTTTTCCGAATTATCATATTCCTGCCAGACTTCATTCAATTCATCTATCATTGTGATATTATTGGGGCAACAGGTTTTCCAAAAAACGAATAGCGTAACTCCTTTTTCAGAAGCATAGTCCGAGAGCGAATGAGTACGACCTCTCAAATCTTGTACGGAATGTTCTGGCCAGTGATTTTGAGCCATTCCCGTAATTGTTGCCATTACCAATCCAATTGATAAATAAAATGCCTTTTTCATTGTATTATAGATATTTGTATTTCGCCAAACTACGAACATTGATTTCAAAAAAATTGCCGCTATTCGCAACAATTTCCTTTTTTATACATACATTGCCCGAAAAATTCGGAAAAAATCATGGAAGCGATTTTCCAATTTTCTCGATTGATGCAATATTTCACTTTCGGTGTTTCTATCTCACCCTGTATCAGCCCTGCATCTTTCAACTCTTTCAGATGTTGAGAAACTGTCGCTTTCGAGATAGGCAACACTTCGTGGATGTCGCCGAAAAAACAGCAACTCTGCCCCGCTAAAAACTCAAGGATAGCCACTCTTGCCGGATGCCCCATCGCTTTGGCAAAACGTGCAAGTTGTTCCTGTCTTGTTGTATATTCTTTATTTTCCATCTTCACTGTTGTTTGTTGTTCGCAAAATTACAAACATCCCTCAAATGCACAAAATATTTCCGGCACATTTTTTTCAAAAAGCCTAAAATTATTGTTCCAAAACCAAGTTTAGGCTTCACAATCCGTATTATGGCTATTTGCTGGCAAGCCAAACTATAGCAAAATATTGAATAGATATCCCGATATTACAGCAGTCAAAAAGATTGCAGTAATGATAGCGGCAACCAATTTCTTGCGGAAAATACTTGCAAGCATCGTCATTTCGGGAATAGCCATACCAGCACCTCCGATAATCAGAGCAATGACTGTACCGATACCCATTCCCTTAGACATCAATGCCACGCCAATAGGAATAGCCGTTTCTGCACGTATGTAAAGCGGAATACCCAGTACTGCTGCAACAGGGATGGCAAAGATATTGTCCGGCCCGGCGATTTTCAATACGAAATCCTGCGGCATATATCCATAAATGCCTGCACCGAGTGCGACACCAATCAGCAAGTAACCCATGATAGGACGCAGACTTCCCCAAGCACCGGAGAATGCTTCTTTCAACTTTCTTTTCAGCGGCCATGCCCGTTTATTTTCACCCGGTTCATCGTTTCCGCCTTTCAACCGGACATTCTTGACATATTTCTGCATCCCTGCTTTTTCAAGCACAAAACCAAACAATACCGAGGCTATAAACGCAAGGATAAAATAGGTTATCATTGCCTTTACACCGACCATCGCTCCGAGCATACCGATGATGATAGGATTAAGCAACGGTGAGGCAATCAGGAACGACATCGTGCTGCCGAAAGGTACACCGGCATTGAGAAACCCTACAGTCATTGGTATAGTGGAACAAGCGCAGAACGGTGTCAGCGCACCGAATCCGGCTGCCATCACATTACCTAAAATGCCGCGTCCAGAAAGCCATTTCTTGATTTTTTTTTGCGGGATGTACATCAGGATGATTTCCACTGCCGCGCTGATCAGCATGAACAGCGCGATTAGCTCAAACGTGATGAATACAAAGTATTCTAATGTTACAATTAAAGAGTTCATGTATGAATGATTTTATGAATTAAAAACTAAATCAGATTGAATTATTTGTCATTTTCAAAAGTTAATTTCCGCAACAACTATTAGATGGATTACGCTCTGTTTCCGATGGACAGCACGTTGCCGGCTGGGGCGAGCCGCAACAAGAAGACGGTTCTTCTGCGTTATCACTGTTTTCTATATTTCCGCAGCAACCTGAAGGAGTTATTTCCGTTTGTGATTGTGTAGAACAGCACCCCGAAGAAGTTGTTTCCCCTCTTCTGCCGACAAAAAGCAGTGCGGCTACTATCATTGCTCCAATCCACAGGAATGCCCGCTGAATAGCTATGGAACGCGCTTTCTTTCGTTTGGCTTCCTCCGAATCACTTCCGCAGCAGGCACACGACCGGAAATAACTTTGGTAAAAACCGAACAAGAGTGATACTATGGCAAATCCAATAAACCATCCCCGATACTCGGCGAAGAACGAAAGCTGCGAAGCTCCAATTCCGAATGCTGCAAGAATACCCGCAAGAATGGGCATGCCACAACAACTTACGATTCCTAAAAATGCCAACACCGAGGACAGAATACCTGCCACTGTTGACCAGACTGTTTTTTTGTTACTCATATTTCCTATTTTTAGTTTATTATATATTGTAAATATACGATGATGTGCAGCATAAAAAATCTAATCGTTGATATGCGATTACTGGTTATAAATAGAAAAATTACATAAATAAATCTTTGAAATACAATCGAGCTTGTTCAAAGTTCTCACGATTGATGCAATAACGTACCTTAGGCGGTGTTATCTCTCCGTCAATCAGCCCCGCATCTTTCAACTCTTTCAAATGCTGCGATACTGTTGCCTGTGCAATAGGCAAGTCATTGACCAAATCGCCGCAATAACAGGAACTTTGTTTATTGAGCAACCGGAGAATTGCTATTCTTGCCGGGTGACTTAACGCTTTGGCATATCGGGCAGCCATCACGTCCCGGTCTTCAAAATGCTGTGCTTTACTATATGCCATAATCACTTCTCATTTTTAATTCATCGCAAAATTACGATAAACGATTAAATCTACCAAACAATCGTGCGGTTTTTTGTCGTCGAATCTTTCTTTTTTTGTCCGTTTAGATGATATAACATTGAGTATCAGCACAAAATTAGCAATCGTTTTTATGTCATCCACGGATTTTTCCACGGGTCATAGTCCGTCTGGAACGTAGCGAGCTGCCAGTCCGTCACGGGCTTATTGTCCTCCGCCACCTTTCGGGGAATCTGCGGATTCAACCGCAACCTCGCCGCATCCGCAAGCCACTTCATCGAATCCTCGTAATCCCGCATCCTGACCACGCTCACGTTGTTCGGAGCGATGAGTTTCGTCAGTTCGTACAACGCCAGCCGCACCATGTGTTTCTTCAAGTTGTAGTTGCGCGGATCATGCGGCGAGAGGTTCACTCCTCGCTGCGGCAGGTCGGCATTGACATCTGTTCCGGGATAAAACACACGTCCCTCGTACACCACATATTCGTGTTCCGAGAACTCATATTCATTATAGGCGGGATCGTAGTCCGCAATGGCTCCCCAGCAGTCGGATTCCATCGGCGTGACGTTATTGTCGAATCCGTCCATGCTCATCAAAGTATAGAACGCTCCCTCGAACTCTACCACGTCCCACAGAAGGTAGTTTATCGGCTGCCATAAGGTATATTCCGCCTCCAACCAGCCCTCGACCATCGGAATGCGGATTTCGCCGAATTTATACCCGTTCTCGACCATACAGACATATACTACATCGTTGTACAGTACGAGGTCATTCGGATAATAGGTGCCGAACTGCGAATAACGTTCGACGGTCGCCGTGTCCAAATTGACATCCACGTGCTCCTGCCAGTAGGTCTTCACCGCCGGCATTTTGTAGCCGCTCATGGAGCGGATAACCTCGCAAATCGTCCCCTCATGGTAGATATGCGCTCCCACGGGGAACGTAATCCGGCGGTCGTATTCCGCGATATATTTGCCCTTGCCGAGCTCCTGTTCGATTTCGTAATTCTCCGACAGGTACTCCACAATGCTCATCTCGGCCGACTCCTCCGCCTGGATAAACCGGTCGCTGTTCCCTCTGGTCATCTGCGAAAGGGCCTCTTGCGTGATGATGCCCAAATAGTCCTCGTTATTAAGAAATCTTCTGTACATGTATAGTATTTTTCTTTAATAGTTGAATCCTTCGTGAAGCATTGCCGTCGATACCACCTGGTAGTTTCCCGTATTGCCGTTTTTGTACTTGTGCCAGCTATCCCGCAGGTAGTAGCAGAGCAGGTAATCTAAGCAGTCGGACAGGTGGCCGTACTTCTCGTATTTTACACCGGTTTTAGGGTCGGTCACCTTCTGCTTGGACTTGGTGCCGTCCTCGTTTTTCGTCTGGTATATCAGGTCTTCCGTCAGTTTGCGGCAGCGCAGGTCGATGCGCAGCTCCCAGCCGTTATAACCGTCAAATAGTTCATTGACGAACTCGCACCGCGTAATCTGGGGAGGCTGTTTCTTGAGTAGCTTCACGCGGGGATGCAGCACTCCTTGTCCGAGCATTTCCGAGATGACCGTAAAGTTGTTGATACCGTCCTCGGACGCTGTGGAACGTTGCAATCCTGCCGGGTCGCCCGTTACGTCCACACCGCCTATCTGTTTATCCAAAAGCAGTTTCTTTTTTATTCGGCGGGCCAATGCCGGTGTGTTGTTCTCTTTGGCGGCAGCCGTGCCCAATACCTCTTCCAGAATGTAAACTTTCCGCGTGTCGTAGTCGATTTGGGCAAGCAGCACACTCATGTGCGGAGCCACATTGAAATCCCACACGGTAATCAGCGGCCGAGTCGGGTCGTACACCCGCTCTTTCAGCCCCGTGATCAAATGCACGGCTCCATCGAATCGGTTGTAGATAGCCATGTCGTTGGCCTCCACGAAGTCCCAATTGCCGTAAAGCAACCGCTCTTTCGTCGCCTGGTCGCTGATTTTATTCAAGGCGGCTTCGTAGGTCTGGCGGAAAGCAATGTCGGGATTGTCGAACACCGAGAACGGCACGTAGGCTTCGCCCTCACGGAGCGTCACCCGGTCGCCGTTGTCGTCCTGCACGAACCGTCCCCGTATCCAGTTGGTCGTGGGGTTTGTCGTGAGCAGCATTTTCGAGACCTTGAAGGTTTCGTGGGTCTTCCAGCGCAAACGCGAGAACAACACCTCGATGGCCTTCTGGCTGACCTCTGACACCTCGTCGCAGGCGGCAATCGTCGCCTCCATCGAACCGAACCGCTCGAAGTTGGGGTCGGACGGCTGATCGGCCAAATCGAGCATGATGATGACCGAATCGTTCCAGAACCGCAGCGTACCGGCCACATTGTTGATGTGGTAGTGTTCGTCTTCCACCAATCCCCACTGCTTGATGACCATGCGGATGGTGTTCCACGTCGATTCTTTCAGGCTTTTCAGCGTCTTTCGGGCCACTACGGCACGGATATCCGGGAAGCGGATGCAACTGCTCACAAGCCATACGCTGGATACGAACGACTTACCACCGCCCGCAGCTCCGCCGCCCAAAACCAACTGCGGAATGTTTTGGTTATTGCAACGCTTGCAGTAAGGTTTGTAACGTGGATTGTGGTTGGCGTCGTACCCGATAAGCATCTGTTCCACCTCGCCGCCGCACAACGGACATTCGGGCTGGAGCAGCTTCCAGAGTTCGTATTGCTTGGGCGACGGGCAAAAGTCGATTTTCAGACTTTCGGGAGCCTTCAGTTTCTTCAACGCCATGCTTCCACAATCTCGATTTCAATGTCAGAAGCCTTTGCAAGCAGGGCGTTCAGAGCGTCCGATGTCTTGCGCGATTCGGTGACCTTGCCCTTGACCGTATTTTTCCCCACGATGATACACCCGGCGGAATCCGCCTCCGTGTTACCGCTGTGAATCAGAATGCCTAAAAAATGCGGCACATTATGCAGGTACGGCAGCACCCGCTTGAACCGCGCACTGTATTCCATCGTCACCTTGTAGGTGCCGGCCGGAATCGCCGTGCGGGCATACACTTTCTCCTTGCAGCGGCACGAGCGTCCCGACGGCGTATCGGGGCACCGGGCAGGCAATTCACGGACTTTGTCTTCGATGGTATGGCAAAAGAAACGCCCGTCGATTGACAGGTCGCCGATGGTATAGTTTTCCGCCTTGTATTTGCGTCTGAGAAGCAGTTTCATTCTTTGATGCAGTTAGAGTTACATCAAAGAATAGCGGTACGGCAGCCGGAAACGGTTACAGCAAAACGACCCCGGCACTGATAGTACCGAGGTCGCTTCATAAATGAATCCTATAACCTTATTTCCTCCGACGTGGCTCCACAAAAACGACTTTCCGTACCCCTTCGGTTACGATATACTTTTTCAATGAAGGAGAGTAAAGCCGTTTCGATGAAATGTCCTTGGCAACGAAAGAACCGAAACCCGACCATTTCATAGACTCACCTGTCGCAAGGGTGCGCTTGGTTATCTCGACGGCCTTATCGAGCACCAAAGTTATTTTTTTCTGCGAAATAGGCAATTCGAGTTCCTGAGAAATGGTACGAATCAAGTCTTTTTTATTCATTGGAGATTCAGTAATCGGGATATATATCATATTTCGACAAACAGCTTACCTACCCGTCGCTTGTAGATATTCCGTTTTCTTTATTTCATAATTCGCATAGCTCTCCGCATATTTGTCTTTGCTCTGCTTGAACAGCATTTCTGCATCCAGCAAATCGCTCATGCTCGAAGTCCCGGCCTTGTAATAGTTCTCGTTCAGACGCAGATTTTCCGCAGCCTGATCGATAGATTTTTGGGCGATAAGTACCTGCTGATAAGCACTCTGCAAATCATTCTGCGTTTTCTGCATGCGGATTATGAGCTGCTCCCCGCCGTCGTTGAGTTTCGTCACCGCATTCCTATACCGGTATTTCTGCTTTTTGACGCTGTACGGGGCTTTCCATGAGATAGGAACCGACACGCTGACCATGCCTATGAATGAGTTCTGCGAAGGCCCCATGAAGTCCTGATACATATATCCGCCGCTGACAGAAACGGTGGGCAGGTATTCTCCCAAAGCCATCCGTTTTTGCAATCTGGCTGCATCCACATTCTTTTGCAGCAGGCGGTATTCGGGTGTTGTTTCGAGGACGTCGGTATGATTCACGAACAGCGCATCGGGAGAAACGGGTGCCGTGTCGAGCGATATTGCCACTTCCACTTTATCCGATTCCACTCCCATGTACTGCGCCAACAGCATCTTGCATACTTCCAAATTCTTCTCCACGTCGATGAACGCACTTTGCGTATCGTTCTTGCGGAGCTGTACTTGAAGCAGGTCGTTGCGCTTGCGGATACCGGCTTCAACGGCATGGTTCACGTCGCGGTTCATGTTATCCAACAACTCTCTGACACTTTCGAGTGTCCGCAGCTTCTCGGTCAGGACGACAATCTGCCAATAGTACCTGGCAACCGTCAGCTTCACTTCGTTTTGGGTCTGATGAAGTTGCAGTTCGCTTATTTCGACACCCAACTCGGCCAGCTTATGACCGTTCAGAATCTTTCCTCCGGCATAGATGGGAAGCGATGCCATCACACTGCCGTACATTCCCCCGTCCATCAGTTTCATGGTCTGGTCTCCCATTGCCATCTGCAACATGGCGTCATCGGCTTTCATGGCTCCGCCCATCAGTGAAACCGAAGGCAGAAAATTCGTGAAGGCTTCTTTCTTTTCCATCACTGCGACAGAACGGTCGTTCGTCGCCGTTTTTATTTTTGCGTTCTGCTCCAATGCCAGACGGCAGCACTCTTCAAGCGTGTAGGTCTGTGCCGTTCCCGTCAAGGGGAGCAGAATTAGCGAGATTAATAAGTATTTCATGTTCATTTTCTTTTTTCGTTAATCTTAACTTCGTTCAAAATGCTTCCGCTCGGCTGAAACGGAGCAAGCTCCTTTCCGCTCTCGCTTACCCGCAATTTTCCAATAAATGACCGGCAGCACGGTAACGACCAGTACGAGCGCACCCAGCCCGCCGAAAAGAATCGTGATACCCACGGGTTTCCACATGGCGGAACCCGCAGCGATCATCGGCACGACACCTACGGCAGTCGTTACCGTTGTCAAGAAAATGGGAACCATACGTCGCTTGCCCGCTTCGAACGCGGCTTCGCGTGCCGACAGCCCGTTTTTCATCCCTTCCTCGGCGTGCTCGAAAATGAGAATCTCGTTACGCATAATAAGCCCCATAAGCGTGATGAACCCGAAGATGGTCGTCAATCCCATCGTAGTGTCGGTAATAAAAAGTCCGAACATGGCTCCGGGGATGAACAGAATGACGGCCAACATGCAGACGAACGTCAGCTTGTATTTCTTGAAATTGAACAGCAGGAAGAAGAAAATGATAATCATAGCAATGAACAGACCCGCCCCGAGCTGCGGCAGACTCTCCTCGTCGTTTTCTATTTCTCCGCCTATCTCGGTCGTGACACCCTGCGGCAGGCGCATCTCTTCCTCTACGAACCGCTGCAAATCAGGGGCGAAGTCCTCCGCTGTCATGGTTCGTGGAAGTTCTGCCGTAACAGTCATGCAGCGCACTCCGTTACGGTGGACGATTTTCGCCTCGCTCCACTTGGGGGACACTCCGGCTACCTGTTGCAACTGCACCTTTGAGGGAGAGGTCATCGGTTGTAGGTAGATATGATCGAAGTCCTCGAATCCAGCATCGTCCCAGCGGTCATCTTTCAACACGACCGGCATTCCGTAATCCCCCTCCCACAGGGTCGTTACCGGACGGGCATCGATCTGCGACATCAGGCCGAGCGAGAGGGACTGGCGACTGATACCCAACTGCGCGGCGGCTATCTCGTCCGGCGTAACTTCCACGATCGGTTCCGGCTGTTCGAAGTCGGTGCGCACCCACATCAGGTCGGGATTGCGGCGCATGTAGTCCATAAGCTGTCCGGCGGCACAATGCAAAGAATCCAGTTCTTCCCCGTAAAAACGGAACTCCAATGCCTGAAACACTTGGGAATCCAACTGTTTGAACTTGACAAAAGCATTCGGGAAGGCTTCCGAAAGCCGTTCCGTGTATTCGTCCACGAGTTGCTCCGTGGCCTCGTTCGAGGTGGTGTTCACGATGAACTGCGCATAGTTCTTTCCGCCTTGCTTCGGGGTGTAGGAGGCTTGGAAGCGGGGCGATGCACAACCTTTGAACGAGGTGATGGCACGCACTCGTTCGTCCCTGCTCAACACGGCATAGACCGAATCGGCCACTTGGACTGTTTCGGCCAGTCCCGTTCCTTTCGGCAGGTAGATTTCTACGGCGAACTGGTCACGTTCCGAGCAGGACATCATGCGCCGTTTGACCTCACCGGCATAGAACACCGTGGAGAGCAGGACGGCGGCGGCCATGCCCAGCGTCAGCCACGCATGACGGAAGACCCAGCCGAGCAGCCGATCGTATATTTCCTGCACATGATCCGTGATGCTTTTATGACCTTCCCTATGGGTTTTCTTTTTAATCAGCGTTACTAATAGGATCGGAATGACTACCAGAGCCACGAACAGCGAGGTCATCAGGTTGATGGCGATGGTAATCGGGAAGTCATGTAGAAAATCGCCTTTCTGCCCCGTACAGGTAAGCAACAACGGGAAGAAGATGGCACTGATACAGGCCGTGGCCAGCAGCATAGGCATGAAATAGGTCGAGATGCTCCGGCAGGCGGCGTGCCAGCGGCTCATCCCCGTGTTCAGGTATTCCAGATATCCGTCGATGACGATGACTGAATCGTCCACGACCATACCGAGCACCACAATCAGGGCTGCCAGCGTAATCGTGTTGAGTGGGATACCGGCCAGATACATGATGCCCACCGAGATGAACGTCGTTACGGGAATGGCAGTGGAGGCGACCAGTGCCGAGCTCAACGGGAAGAGGATCATCATTGTGAGGATGATGACCGCCATCGAGATGAACAGGTCGCGCAGAAATGAATTGACGCTGGCACTAACCACACCGGCCTGATCGCTGATGGTGTGTATGCTCACGTCCTCCGGCAGTTCGGCGGCCTTGATCTCCGCCAGCATGGTTTCAACGTCCCGCCCGTATTGCACGATATTGTTTCCAGCCAGCATTTCCAGCGAGATGATGACGCAGCGATGCCCGTTGTATTCGATGAAACCGTCCGTCAGGTCGTACCCGCGCTCCACACGCGCCACATCCTTTACCCGGACTACCCGGTTGTCGGCGTCACTGTATATAATCAGTTCGGCGATTTCATCTTCGCCCCGCAAGGCGGGCGACACATGGACAGGCATGTCCTTCTGCCAGCCGCTCACGCTTCCGCTGACGGTGGTGATGCCCTGCGCGGACAAAGCATCGGCCAACTGCTGGCTGCCAATGCCGTATGCCGACAGCCGATTGTAATCGACGATGACGGAAATCCGCTCCTTCACGTTCCCCAGAATGCGCACATTCGAGACGGAAGGCAATGTCCGCAGGCGGTCGCCTATCAGGTCGCAATACTTTTCCAGTTGCCGGTAATCCCGGCTGTCGCTTTCGACGGCGACAAGCAGCGCGGACGTGTCGCCGAACTCGTCATTTACCACCACATCCGCCACACCTTGCGGCAAAGTGCTCTTGAACGAGTTCAACCCATGCTTGATCTTGCTCCATACTTCATCCTTGTTGTCCACGTCGTCATTCAGCTCCACCATGACGCTGCAAATCCCGTTCTGGCTCGTGCTGGTGGTTTTCGCACGCTTCACCTCCTTGAAGGTGAACAGGTAGCGTTCGAGCGGCCTTACGAGCTGCTCTTCCACCTCTTCGCTGGTGGCCCCCGGATAGACACCTACCACGACACCCGTCCGCAGGGTGAAATCGGGAAACTCCGCTTTCGGCATTTTATCCAGTCCATAAATTCCCAAGATAAACATCAGCCCCACGACCAGAAAGGTGAGGCGGTAGTTGCGCATCATCCACGCCACCCACCGGCTGTTCTTTTCCTTGCTCATAGCGCTGACACTTTACTTCCGTTACTCAATTTCTGCATCCCTTTCACGATGACGCTATCTCCGGCCTGCAAGCCCTCCGTGACGACGATACGCCCGCCATAGGCCATACCCGTCCGGATGTCCTTCCGCTTTGCCGTTCCGTTTTCCACGACCCAGACATAACGGGAATCGCCCGTGCCCGCCATGACAGCGGTAATGGGAACCGAGAGAGCCGGGGTGCCCGTCTGCCCGAACGTCACGTCGCAGACCATTCCCAGCAAGAGCCGGCCTCCGGGATTGTCCACGTGAATGCTGATGGGATATGTATGCGTCATGGGGTCGCTCTGTACGCTCTTCACGATACGTCCGCCCTTGAACGAAGCCCCGTCGAGAGCCGCGACGTACACGCCGCACTCCGTATCCGCGTGTATGCCACCGATCTCTTTCTCCGGAATGGATACATTCACTTTTACCTTGTTTATGTCGAGTACGGTCATCACGGGTTGAGCCGGCATGACCGTCTCTCCAGTCTGGGCGAACTTGCGGCCTATCACACCGCTGATGGGCGCGAGCAGACGGCTGTCAGCGAGGTTTTTCCGAGCAATGTCGTATGCCGACTGTGCCTGCGAAAGCCGGCTCTGCGTTTCGACCCATTGTATCTCGGGCAAGCTGTTGTTGTCGTGCAGAAATTTCATACGCTCATAGGCGTCCTGTGCCTGCGAAAACAATGCTTCGGCAGACTGTAACGCCTTTTGCAGTATCATCGGGTCTATCTCGACCAGCAGCTGACCTTTGTTTACCCGTTGCCCCTCATCGACGTAAATCCGTTTGATCGTACCGGCAGTGGGAAAACTGACGGAAGAGGCGCTGTTGGCCTCGACCTGTCCTACATAGGGTTTTACCATGTAGTCGCTCACAGCGACTACCGTTTCCGTTTCGACCTTGACGGTCGGGGACTCTTTTCGCTCACTCTTACTGCCGCAGGCGCATAAGAGCACAGCTACCATTGAAATCAAAATCGACTGTTTTTTCATATCGCATCTATTTATGTCATTGAATTTTTTAGCAAAAATCCGCTTTTTAATCTGAGAGGAAGTTTTCGTTCTGGATACAAGAGTGGTAAAAATAGAACCATGGAGCAAAATAGGACACTCATAATACCTCGCAAGACACGAAGAATGGGTATATTTGCTGTTGAGATTCGACGTAATATGGAAATAAAGGATATATACTACATTGATGAGGATGTCGCACTGATGACTGATGTAAGTGATTTGTCAGAATACAACGGGGCGAAGATGGATTCCTACGTTTTTCTGGCTTGCCGGCAGGGACGGTTACAAATGGACATCAACGGGAAAAGCCATACGGTTCATGCGGAAACGAATATCACGTTTCTGCCCAACAGCTATATCGACAACATTCTGGTCGGCGTGGATGCAAGTATCGTCATGTTGAAACTATCCGTTAGGATCGTATCGGATCTGATGCGGGAACATATCGACCAATGGAACCGAATGATTTATATTTACAAGGCGTACACTATGCCGTCGGGAAAAGATTTGGAGGAGCAGATGCAGTATTACTATCGGCTTATTCTTTCAAAAATAACCGGCGCACCCCAGCCCTATCACAGGGAGATCATTCGCTCGATAATACATGCCATCCTGCTGGAGATGCTTTCCAATATGGAAGCGCACAACCTGCCGGAAGAAGCCGATGAATCTCAGACGAAAGTGCATTTCAACCGCTTTTTGGAGGTATTGTCAGATACGCCGGTCAAACATCGTCCGCTTAAATATTATGCCGACAAATTGTGTCTGACCCCCAAATACCTTTCAGTGATATGCAGGAAAGTCAGTCGGAAATCGGCCAGTTTATGGATTGAAGAATATACCAACGAAGATATCCGGTATCACTTGTTCAACACGAATTTGACAATCAAGGAAATCGCATTTAGACTGGGATTCGATAACCTTTCGTTTTTCGGGAAATACGTCAAACGGCATTTTGGACACTCTCCTTCTAAACTGAGACAGATGGCAAGAGGAATCAATTAACGTATTGATATACGATTTGATTTTTTTGGGGGGGGGGGCGTCAGGGCAATTGGCAAATTATAGTTTATTACTCTTTACTATTTGATGAAGTATCACTGACACCCGTATTTCACCTCGCAGTCGGTTGCCCTCAATGATTTCTATAAAACAATCGAATTTGTTTTAGTTTACGTGGTTCTACGAAAACGATTTTCCGCATACCCTTCGTCACGATATACTTCTTCAACATAGGCGAATAAAGCCTCATAATCGGTACTCGAATAATTAGATGGCTCATTTAACGAATATATACTCCGAATACCGTATTTCCGCATACGGATTGTCACTTGAAATGGTCTGATGAACGGCCTTTACCCGCCGCCAGAACCACCAGCCCTTATATTCCATCCACACCGCCTGGTGTAGCGTAACCGGCACCCGTATCTCACCCCGCAGCCGGTTGTCCTCGATGATTCCTGTAAGCTGGATGTGCGGCGTGATCATCTCCACCCTCTGGCGCAGAATCGGCACTGTATCCCGCACAACCACTGTGTCCCGTATCACGGCATCTATCGGTCCGGCTACCTCGACCTCATGCCGTGCCGCCGCTTCGAGGTGTTTGATTTTCACCCCGAGCCGCCTGATTTTCTCAGCATCCTCGGCACGCAGCCGCTTGTATTCGTCCACCCGCAACCGCAGCGCGTTCACATCCACCGCCATCGTCGTCGAATCCACCCGGATGCGCTTCATATCCGACAGCAACGCCTCGGTATTGCTCCGGTAGCGGTTGCGTTCCTCCTTGAGATAGCCGTTGCGCTGCCATAGAACTGCGACAGCCCCACCGAGCAACAGCACGGTGAGGCTCAGATACAGGGTACTCTTACGCATGGCAGACCGATTCGGCGGGGATGAACCACTCGTATTCCTCTTGGTACGGGTCTTTGAGAAACACCATATACCCCTTGCATCCGCGACGTTCGGGACCGGTGAGGTCTTCCGACACGACACCCGTTTTCCCGACCAGTTCCTCCAGCATCATCTCCGTAAGCTGGGACGATGCCACTATCTTCACTTTTGAATTTCTTGCAATCATAACGCTTTTTATTTGATGAATAGGATTTTGAATTCTTCTTCGCGTCGCCTCCGGATGGAGGGTACGGCTTTCCCTTTGTAGTGGCAGAATGCCGCATACTCGGAATAAATGTCCCGGTCTCCGGCTTCGAGCTTGCACACCAATCGGCTTTTCGGCCGTTTTTCGTACCCTAACAGCCGGTATTCACCCACATTGTAGGCCAACACGCCGAGCAACAGGGAGTCCGCTCCGAAACGGCGGAATACGGCGCATTTCTTTCTCAGGTCGGCACGCAATAACGAGTCCGCGAGTTTCTCGGTCATTGTCGGGAACGATTCGCCCGGCAGGAGTTTGTGCCCGTAACCGACATACGGGAGATGGCGGTGGTCGTGCATGCCTTCGTAATGTTTGATACAGGCCACGGCCGACTCGAAGCGTGCGTCTTGCGCCCGGATATGCCCGGCGGACAGGAGGAGCGCAACAGACAATATCCATCTGCTCATCGGTTGTGTTTTAAGAGTTCCTTGATGTCCTCCCGCATTTCCCGGATGTCAGTCTGCAAGGAGGTGAACTGGGTCATGGTGGCCTCGAAGACAGCCTTGTCGAGCTTGATGGCGTCGATGCGTTCGTACTGGTCCTGTACTTTCAGCTCCAGCGTCTGGCAGCGGCGTGTCAGTTCGTTGATATGCTCGGTGTTGCTGACATGCTGCACATAGAGGGTCACGACGAACGAGACGATGATGATAATCGTCCGAAAGTTGTCGCTGATGAAGTTTCTTACTTGTGTCATGATGGATTTTGTATTAAGATGGAAAAAGCATTCGTAATGGCCTCCATAAGCCGGGCGGCGACCTCGGAGTCCCGTAGCAGACCGTATAACAACAGCCCGAGGATAACGAGGATGTAAATCACCCGTTCCGCCGTGCGGCGGCTGAACTTCGGTCGGTTCCTATTTTCACTCATGGGGCGTGGATTGCGGTACGATGACGTTGAAGACTACGCCGCCCTCACCGCCGTCGATACGGAGTTTGGTTTCCTGCGAGCACTTGATGGGATAAAGCTCCATGAGGGCTTTGGCGGCATTGACGGCTACGGCACGCAACGGTGCCGGGGAAAGCGGCACGCCGAATTTGTCGGTGTACTCGGCCGAGGAGGTTTCGCTCATCACCGCTTTGAGTGTCTCGGCCACCTGCAACCGGGTGGCGATGGTCTCGACGTCGAACTGCACACTGTCAATCATCTCCCGAATACGGGCCGAGATATGCGGACGCCCCAGCAGCAGACGGCTGGCGATGGGTACGTTCTTGCCCTTGCCGAACACCTCCTCGTAACACTTGCGGTGGTTGCCGGCATAGAGCGGACCGCCGGAGACGTACAGCTCGCAGAACTTGTCTTCCTCTTCGGTCAGCGGCTTGTCCGCCAAAGGGACAGGCACCGCCGGCAGCACCTCGTTCGTCTTATCGCTATCTTTCTTTTTCATCACATTGTCGTTTGAAAAAGAATAGAGAATTACGGCTTCGGCGGTTGAATAAAATCCGCCTTTCTGGAGATAAGCTGCTCCATCAGTGTCTGGTAAAACACATCGGCCAGCGCGTCGGCACACGCTTCGGCATCTGCCAGCGAGTTGATGAGCCGCATGTTGAACATCACGTTCAGGTCATACCCCGTAATGGCGGCCATCAGCTCGTTGCCGTCGTAGTTCAGTATCCCGTAGGTCATGCGGTCTTCCACCCGGAACGTGACCCGTTCTATCTTGTCTCCTTTCTTCTCTTCCATAACTTCAGATTTTGAAATGGTTCCTCATCTTCGGTGTCCGCTGCTGCGAAATATCCGTATCCCCGTTCTGCCGCAGACGGCGGCTGCACAGAGCGGCCACTTCCCGTGTGGCCGTCACATCGGCATCGGCATCGTGGGCATCGTCCAGTTCGATGCCGAGACGTTCGGCCACCAGCTCCAGCTTGTAGGACGTGACCTGCGGATCGGCGGCTAAACAGAGCCGTGCCAGGTCGATGGTGTCTAAGTAATGAGGCTGGAAGTTCCCGTAAAAATCCGTCGTGCCGGCGAATACCTGCGCGAACTCTTTCTGTAACCCGGCATAAGCCATCATCTGTTGGAGAAAGCCCACGTCGAACGGGATGTTCTGCCCGATAAGCACGGGCTTGTAACGGACGCCCTTGCACAGGGTATGTTTGCGGGCGAAGTCGATGACATCCGCCGCCACCTGTTTCAAGAGGATGCCCCGTGTCCGCAGTAGGTCCATCGTGATGTCGGTGTAGTTCAGCGCGGCGGCCTCGTAGTTCATCGATTCGGAGGTGCTCTCCTGTTCGATCTCCCGACGTGTCTTGAGCACTTTGCGTTTGGGTGCCCCGCCCAAAGGCTGCTTGTCGTAAGGGGCGATATAGTTCGCATAGCGTCCCAGCACCTCGAAGGTGTCGAGCCGCACGGCCTGCATGGCGATCTGCGTGCAGGCGCAGCGCGTGCAGTCCAGACCGCCGGTCTCGAAGTCGAGCACGACGGCCGTATAGATTCCTTGTTCTGTCTTGGGTGTTGCCATATTATCCGAATAAGTTGATTCTCATACGATATGAATGATAGTCGATTTGGTGCTTTGGAGGTTGTTTGTGCCGGAATAGTCGCTGTACTTGACCATCCCCGACACGATGACGATACGGTCTTTCAGTGCGGAGATTTCCTCCCGATGGGCTTCGCAGGTCTCGCTCCAGCAGACCATCTCCGCCACGTCGTTATTCTGCTGGAGCGTCAGCTTGATAAACCGCTTGCGTTCGCCGCTCGTCCGGTCTTTGTACGTGTGCTCGGACAGCTCCGTGACGGAGGCGCATACGGCGGCACGCCGTCCGTCGCTGGCCGGGTCGAGCACGTCGTGCAGACTCAGGTAGGAGGCTTTGCCTTTCACGAGCGCACGGGCTTCGGATGCCTCGAAGATGCGGCGGTAGTCCACCGAACCGATGCCCGACACGGCAATCTGCTGGCGGCTCCAAAAGTAATGCCGCCCGACCAGCTCCTCGGGGAAGTCTTTCTCCGAAAGCGTGAAGCCTAATTCTGCCGCTGCACGGGCAAGCAGACCGTAACGCTCCGTCACCGTACCGATACCTTCCACCTTGTCGAAGCATCCAGACAGAATCATGTTCCGCACATGCCGGGCATTGACCGGTACCCGCACGGATTCTTCAGCATTGTCGGGGTCGTCCCAGTAGGCGTATTTCTTCAATTTGTACCGGAATATCCGGTGGATGAAGTGCTCGATGGAGGTGTAAGGACCGTTTTTCTCGCGTTCCTCGACGATGCAGGCAACGGCTTTGGCTCCGAGCTGTTTGATGCGGCCGAGTGACCAGAAGATTTCATCCGTGCCGTAGTCGGTGAAGAATACCTGCCGGGAGGTGTTGATTTCGGGCGGCACGATGCGGGCTTTCGAGCAGAGCTCCATCTCGGACATCAGCAACGGGATTTCTTTGTCGTCGGCCCACTGCAATGCCACGGTGTAGAACGCTGTCGGATAGTTGGCTTTGAGATAGGCTCCCACGTAGCTGGTGACGGCATAAGCGGTGGCATGGCTGGCATTGAACAGGTAACCGCCGCCGGCTTCGATCATTTCCCAGATGTGTTCCGCATCTTCTTTGGGACACCCTTTGGCGGCAGCTCCCGTCATGAACTTCTCCTTCATGGCGCGGATGACATCGATTTTCTTTTTGGAGATGAGTTTCAGCAGCCGCACGCCCTCGGCCAGCGAGAAACCGCCGACTTCACGCGCCATCTGGGCGAGCTGTTCCTGAAAGACCAGTACGCCGTAAGTGTTTTTCAAGGCATCGTAGGTTCCCCACAAATAAACGGGGGCCACTTCCTCACGGCGGCAGAGCAGGTATTTTTCGGCCGAACCGGAATCGAGCGTCGCCGGACGGTACAACGCTCCGGCGGCAATCAGGTCGCCGATGCACTGCGGCCGCATGTCTTGCAGGAAGCGGGTCATGCCCGGCGAGGAGAACTGGAAGACGTTCTGCGTGTAGCCCTCCGACAGGATACGGAAGGTCTTCTCGTCGTCCAAGCCGCTGCGCACGATACCCTCGAAGGAGAGCCCCGCACCGTATTCCCGGTTGCAGATGTCGATGACCGCCTGTATTTTCGACAGCTCCTTGATGCCGAGACAGTCGTTTTTCAGCAACCCGACCTCGTCGATGGAGTATCCGTCCAGCTCGGAAATGAGCAGGTCGTCCACTTTCTTGATGGGCGTGTAGTCGAAGCACTCCATCGGCTCGCCGTCCTGCTGCTTGGGCGTGATGATGATGGCCGAGGCATGGACGGAACCGGAACGGGGCTGACCCATAAGCGGCCGAATGTCCTCGATGACCCTCGGGTACCGTAGGATGAAGTCCCGGACTTTCTTGTTGGTGGCGGCCAACTTGAACAGGTCGGTCCAGGTCATGTTGTCGTCCCCGAAGATGGCCGTGATGTAGTTCACCACACTGACCGGCACACGGTGTACGCGGCTGACATCTTTCAGCACGGCTTTCATTTTGAGGGTCGTGAGCGTACCGGCGGAGAAGACCTGCTGTCGCCCGTCGGTGTTGTACCGACGCTCCAAATACTCCTTGACCTCCTGCCGGCGGTCGGACTGGAAGTCGATGTCCACGTCGCTCATGGTTTTACCGGAACCTTGAAGATAACCGTCACCGACCTCACAATCATACGCTTTTACAATGTGCCGGGATTCAATCTTCCTTATTGATTCTATTTTCATCGGACGTAGGTTTTATTGTTCACGATGTTGCATATTGCCTGTTTGCACACGCCGAACATACCGGCCAGTTCGACTTGGCGGATACCCCACAGATAGTGTAATAACCGAATTTGACAAGCCTCCTCGTTTGTTAATTTCGCGTGGGCATGGTTCTCACCGTAATCTCTTTTCAGATTCTGTTCTATGGCATGTCGATAGTTTTCTTTCCGCGTGCACATTTCGAGATTATCGGCTCTGTTGTTCAGTTTATTGCCGTCTTTATGATTGACTTCCAGGACTGAATTCCAATCCGGTAAAAAAGCACTGGCGACAAGCCGGTGAATCAGAAAGTGTCTGGTGTTGTTTCGTGTACTTAATTGTACCTGAAAATAAGGGGATGTTCTGCCTTGAGCGGGAGTCAGGATATGGCCTTTGAGCAGACGTTCTTTTCTATTCTGCACGAGCACTATCCTGTCCAGGCTTCGTACTTGCCCGAAATTACTGACTTGATAACACTTTTCGTAACCGGGTATATCTTTCCATATTTCATCTTCCATATCGCATATCTTTGTTGATTTCAAATAGTAAATCCCGATTGTCGAACAGGATATCATCCCCCTCCCGAAGCTCATCGGCATAGACCTCGATCTGTTTTTCGCCACGGCGTACCGCCAACCGGGCATCGCGGTCAAAAAGCACTGTCTGACCATTACTCAAACATAGTTTCACGTAGCTCGTAGATGCAATCGTTCCGACAAGTTTGGTCGCTTTGGCCGGATAGAGCCCGGCACGCTCGGGCAGCAGGAAACGCTCGAAGAGCAGGTTGTACCGGATGGGGTCGATAAGCGTGATACCCAACAGGTACAAAGCCAGACAACCTCCTGCCGAACCGCGCCCGCACCCCACAAGAATACCGTTGCGACGTGCCCAGTTTACCGTATCGTACTGCACGAGCATGTAGTCAATGTTATCTGTAGATTCGAGAATGTAGATCTCTTTATCGAGTCGCTTCCTGTACTTGTCCTTTTGTTCGGCGGGTACCAGTTTGGAAAAACCCTCTTCGAGCAGGGAAAGGAACATCGTATGCGTATCGCCGTAACGCTGCCGCTCCTCCGCCGTCATGTCGTAGCGGGGCATGTAGTTCCGCTCGGTCTGGTAACGGGCTTCGGCACCCTCGGCAATCTCCACCGTGTGGCGGCACATCCGCTCGAAGAGCGCGTCCGTGTTCCACCGCTCGCCGTCGAAAAGCGCACGGACGGCGGTATAGTGCTCGTCGATGTCTTTGAAGTATTGGTCGTCGCTCTGGGCATGGGCGGCACCCGTGGCGATTTTGTTGAGCACGGTTTTCGTGCGGGCGTCGTCCTTGTCCGGATAGTAGCAGTCGGCGATGAGTATCGGCTCCACTAAGAAACTGTCGTTCTTCTCGTCGTAGAAGGTGTGGAAGAAATGGGCGGCAGCCTTCAGCACCTCGGCGTCCAGCCGCTCGGCCTTGTACTCCGACAAATCCACCTGGTAGAACACCTTATCGAAGGTGTCTTTAATGGCCTTGACCACATGCAGATTCTTTTCCATCCAGCACGGCGAGAGCTTGCCGAACACCAGCACGTTCCCTTCGCCCCGGCGGAGCAGTTCGGGAAGCGGGACGGTCGCGTCCGCAGCATCCACCATGACGGCTTTCTGGATGCGCAACAGGTTCCTGAGTCCGCGCTGGCTCTGACAGTAGATTTTCACCTCCACTTTCTCGCCCTCATGCGCCAGCGTGCAGGTGTATCCGATGACGGGACGGATGCCGGCCTTGTCGCAGGCTTTCTGCAACGCCAACGTCGCACCCATCGTGTTCCGGTCGCAGATGCCGAGGGCGGTATGGCCCATCCACACGGCTTTCCGTACCCACTGCGACACATCACCCGAGGCATTTAGCAGTTCATAAGGGGTATGGACACCTAAGTTCACGAACGGGGTTTTCTGCTTGCAGGGAACCCGCCGCCCCACGTATTTGAGGATGTTCAACCCGAAGCCCTCCCGGAGGGAGTAGTAGTACCAGTTGTCCCCGAACGGGAAGACGACGTATTCGATGCCCTCGGACAGCAGCACCTCCGGATGTTCCATCAGGTTGAATTCCACCTCTGCGCCTCGCACACGGAAAATCGACTCCACCCCGGAAAGGTCCGCGAGGAACAGTTTGCCGAGCCCTTCAATTTCGACCACTTCACGGTCTATGGGCCGGTAAGCGATGCGGTGCGCTTTCAGCCATTCATGTAATTCGTTCATGCTATTTCTGTTGTATTTTGGTGAGTTGATATTCGACAGGCGTTTTCAACCCGTAGGCGAAAACACGGTAAATCTCTTCCGCCGTCAGGTCTTCCCAGTCTTTCTCCGGATCGGGAATGTCCGCCACGAAGACCTCGAAATAGGCGGAGAGCTCCGAGGCGGTGTGTTTGACGGCTTCCACGGCATCTCCGTCGTAGCCGATGACCACCATGCGGACGCCTTTTGTCTGGAGTTTGTAAATCTGGGTACGGGATATTTTCTTTCCGAAGGTGGCAACGGCGACGATACGGCGGTTGTCGTACAGGTCTAATTTGCGGGTCAGGGCGACCACATCGAAGATGCCTTCGGTCAGGATGACCGTATCGGTCTCACCCTCCACGATGCCGTCGTAATGATAGAGCAGCTTCACGAAGTCGTTCTCGGTGGAGTTGCGCCAGCGCAGCATCTTGTACTCCCCGTTGCGTGCGGCACGACGGTTATGGAGGTCGATTTCCTCCTTGCTCCACGTATGGCGGGCCACGTAACCCACCGTGTCGCCCTCGTCGATGACGGGAAAGATTACGTAGTCGTCCCAACGGCGGTTCAGCCGGCAGGTAGTGCCCACCGGAAAGCGGTCGTAATCGTCGTAGGTAAATCCCCGGCTTTGCAGATAAGGATGGGTAAAGGTACGCCGCCAGTATTCCGGAAGGGATACGATGCCCAACTCGTCATCGACCTCGTCCTCTGCATCCTCCAACGGAAACAGTGCATTGGGAAGCGGCTCGTCGAATGCCACCGTTTCCGTCGGCAGCAGGTCCATCCGGCCGAGGCTTTCGAGCAGCTTTCCCAAAGTGGTGGTCGAGCGTCCGCACGAGAAGCAGTGCGCCATGAAAGGTTTCTTGCGCACCGTCTCCTTGCCGATATAGACCCCGAATTTTCCGTCCTTGCCACAGAACGGACACCGCGCGATGAGGTTCTTCCCACCGCCGTCCGTCCGCGCCCCAAGCTCCGCCCGGAGCTCGGCCACCAACAAATCATATTCTTTCCCTGTGATGTACATATAAAGAAATAGCCCGCCTTATCATGAAATGGTTATTAAAAATGATTTTAGTGAGAAACTTTTTAGAAAACACAGGGAAAGAATAAGCAATAGTGTACTTTTGCAGATAATGTAATATATTTATAGAAAAAACAGAGATTATGGATAAGCAGAATTGTTATATAGATTATTTAGAATGGGAAGTGTTAGATAATAAGGTTGTTATTCAACATTTAGAATCTCAAGGCAATTTGTACCATTTTAATGATACTTATACAATCACGATTTTCAGAGATGACGATTATAAGTTGAGAGGCATTTTAGAGGGACAAGATGCTATTAACTCTGATTTGTTGTTCCCTTCTATCTCAAAAGGTGAAATGACATTTGGTGAGACCATTTTAGGGATAGGAAATGATGGGTTTACATATATATTGCAGGGCATGATAATAGACACTTATAATGTAATGCCAAATATTGATGATTTAAGTCGAAGTTCGTTTAAGGCAAATCTTAGTATTGCATCCATTACCAAATCAAAGAAACAAGTTCCTCAATTCAATAAGGTTCAATATTGGTATCTATGCTCAAAACATGATATTCCATTTCCAGCTACGACACAAAGAACTAATAATCCTCAATTTCCCAAACAGAGAATGGGCTTAGACGAAGAATGTTCTATTGAAAAAATGTTTATACCAGGAGGAACATACCAAACTTCTCGTGATTACCTTCCTATATCACTTAGTGATAAACAAATTATTGTTCTATCAAAGGTCCCTCAACTATACCTTCCCCAACAAGCAAATGGATTATGTATTGAATGTAGAGAAAATTTTGGAGGAATTCCTGACGATAAAGAAATTTTGGCGGCAACAGAATTGTTAAGTTTTGTTATTGGGACACAAATGACATTAGTTGGCATATCTTATTATAAAGACCATGACTTCTTATGTCAAATCAGTATCTCACCATCAATATCAAATCTACAACAAAAATTGCAGCAAGTCTCCGACCCTCCTATTGATTGTCATCATTATGCCAATTATCAAACTTTTATTAGTGCAATATTTACTCTTATGCCACAATATCTACAAAAAAGAGAGGTGCTTCAATTAAATTATGCTTTAGCCCATTATTGGATTGCCAAAGATGCTCCCATTGGTGTAAATCTGCCAATCTTGTCCAGTGCATTAGAAGCTATCGCAAGTGCTTCATTGAAAGATCTGACTAATGATAGACAACAAAGTACGTATATGCCAGCAAAAGAATATAGAAATCTTATAAAAGATGAGGTTGAAAAAATCAAAGCTAAACTTGAAGAAAAAAATGTGGTATATAGACAAAAGATTCTCAATAAAATCGATGGAGCATACAATATGGGTGGAAATGAAAAAATAGATTTATTGTTTGACCGTTTTGGTATTATTATAGGGCCTTTAGAAAAAGAAGCTCTTAAAGCTCGTAATTTGATGGCTCATGGTACCATGAAAACCTTGGATTATGAGAGGTATAAGGAAATTATTCGAAAATCTTATGCGTATAGAACATTATTTCATAGAGTTATTCTAAAAATATTATCATATAATGGAGAATATATAGACTATTATACATACGGTTATCCGTCGAGAAATATAGATGATCCAATACCAACAGAATAAAATTGATTGGGAATCTCCCAATCAATTTTATGTTTCCTCCATCTGCTGCAACGCCATCGACCGCTGCGGGTCATAGAACACTTCGTTGTCGTAGTCGGTGGCGATTTTGATGGTGTCGCCCTTCCGGAAAAACCGGCTCTTGGCCACATGCAGGCGCATCAGGCACTCTTTCCGCTCGGCCGACGACTGGTTCAGGGAAATCAGATGTGTGCAGGGCCGCGCCAGTCCCTTCGCCTCCGAACAGTTGTATTCGGTCAGCACGTTCCGCTCGTTGTTGAGCCAGTCCCGGTCTTCGATGGTACTCTGGTAGGTCACCACCATCCACACGTTCTCGTCCGCCGCCAGGTCTTTGAGGTCGTTCGCTACGGCAATGCGTTTCGAGCGTTCATGCTCGGCGCCCCACTGGCGGCGCGTGGCGTCGGTCAGCAGGTCCATTGAGTCCACGATGACCACATCGGGCGAGTAACCGTTGATTTTGCGGTATTCGGCAATCCCGTTCTTGATGTCCATCGTCGAGATGCGGGCGGCAAAGCGCGGGAACGAACGCACCGTGATACTGCCGGCGTAGCTCATCACCAGCTCCTCGAAGTGCTTGAATTCCCGGTCGGAAATCTTTCCCTGCTCGAAGTAGTAGGCATTGCGGGAAATCATCCCGCCCGAATAGGCGTCCAGCGCCTCCTGCTCGGAACCTTCCAACTGGTAGTGCAGCACATGCAGCCCGTCGTCGATGTCGGCACGGATGCCGATGTGCTTGGCAAGATGGGATTTACCCACGCCTGTCGATGCAAGAAAGCAGGTCAGTTGCCCCCGGAGGTCCCGGCCGCCGTTCAGAGCGTCGAGGTACGGGATGTAGAAGCGGCACACCTGCGGTAGGCTGTTCTCGCGGCTCTCGGCTTCGCGGCGGCGGTTGTGCTCGAAGCGCTCCCGGAAGGTTTTCGCCACGTCCACGAATGCCGTGGTGCGGAGCGTGAACGACGAGAGCCACCCGGCATATTCGGCGAGCAACGCCTCGGCCTTGTCCTGACGGTTCTGGTTGTAGAGCTTGCCGACCTCGGTATAGACTTTCTGCAACCGCACGCCCTTGATGTAACCTTCGAGCAGGTCGGTAAGGGACTCCGTGTTGGTGTTCTCCTCCTCGTATTCGCGGAAGGTCTCCAACAGCTCGATGGCATCGTAGTCGCCCTGGAATGTCTGAGAGAGCGTGGCATACGTCGGCGGGGACTTATAGGTACGGTAGTGGTTGGCGATGACCTCCTGAATTTTCTGGAAGCTGCGGTCCGGCAGGAACTCCTTGCGCATATTCTCCGCCACCACACCGCACAGGGTGTCGTAGCGCAGGGCGGCGGCATAAAGCTCGTAGAGAAACTCCGCCGATAAAGGATTGACAGATGCGTTTTTCATGGGCGGCTTCTCCTTTCAGCTTCTTCGTGGCGCAAGCGATAGAGTTCCGGATAACGGGCTGCTGTACGCTTGCGGCAGAGCTCGACGCGGGAGCATCCCCGGCAGGCGGCCGAGAACGGATTCCACAGCAAGGTCGAAATACCGCAGACGTAGTAACCCACAGGCGTGTTCACCACCCGCTGTTTGGTCGCCTCCTCGTATGCCGGATCGAGGAACTGCCACAAGGGATGTTCCCGACGGTCTTTGAGCAGCAGCGGCAAGGCGGCACGGTTGAGCCCGGCCTCCTGAAGCCATCGGTCCTCGTGGTAACGGCGTACCGGTGTGGTGGCGGCAAAACGCTCCCGGGCTTTGGGTCCGAAGGAGTGCGACGGCATCCATCGGCACGACAGGTAGCTTTCGTCAAACCGGCTGATGGCATGCACCTGGCAGATGCAGAAGTCCGCGATACGCTCGTCGGAGAGCTCCCCGCCGCCGTGGGTACGCAGGAGCTCCAAACAGGCCGCCACCGTCCGCCGTCCCGACTCTCCGCCGGGAAAGCGGAACGAGGCATCGATGAGCCGGCGCACGAGCATCTCGAACAGTGATACCGTCACACGGGTCTTATCGTTTCTCTCCATCGGGCGTAATGAGTTTGCGCATCTGCTGTTTCGCCAGGAAAATCCGGCTCTTCATCGTGTCGAGGCTCCGGCTTTTCATGTTGCCGTTGCGGTATGAAATCTCGACGATCTCTTCCAACTTGTATCCCGCCTGTTGAAGCAGCAGGGCTTCCCGGTAGATGGGTTTGAGCGAATCGAGGGCATTCAGGATGTCGTCGTTGTAAAACTCCCGGTAGTTCTCCATACCCATAGCGTTGCCGTGCGTGTCGTCTTCATCGCTCAACGACGAAGCCAGCGAATAGACGTCCACGTTTTCCGAAACGGGCAGGCGGCCGTGACGGCGGTTCTGCTCCATGACGAACCGTTTGGTCACGATGTGTATCCAGTTGAGAATGCTCCGCTGGGGATCGTAGGTGGTGATGTACTTGAAAAAGTTCACTAATGCCTCGCTGTAATTGTCCGCAATGTTCTCCTGCAAGTAGGTGTAACGGATGCAGAGCCGGTACACCAGATTTTTGTTGGGCAGGATGTAGCGGTTGAACAGCTCGGTACGCAGTTCGATATTTTTTAACTCCTCTTCCGGGAGTGGCTTTCCCTGTTGCTCCATAGGCCGACGGATTGATGGTTCAATCTGAATCTCAATCTGTCAGCAACTCTATGTGCGTCAATTCTATAAATGTTTGTCATAACTTCTTAAATACGATATTTGCGGATATAGTAATGATAAAGATGGCAGGCGTCTGCGGCGTTGTCGTCCACCGGCACGATGCCGTATTTGTTCTTGCACGCCGCGATCATCTGCGCCTTAGTGGCGTGTCCGTCGCCCGTCGCCCATTTTTTCAATGTCGCAGGATTTACGAATTCGGGTTCCGGCAGGTCCAATTCGTCGCAGACCTCCAGCAGAATGCCCCGCAGCTCCGAAAGACGGCGCATGTCGTAGAAGTGGCGGTTCACAGCCACATCCTCGGCCACGACCTGCCGGATACCGTAACGGCGCATGTAAGCGAGGAGCATCGTGCGGAATGCGCCGTGCATCTTGTTGCCGTTGCGGCGTTTCGACTCGGTGAAATTCCATACTCCGGCCTCGTGCAGCGAGAAGTATCCCGTGTGTGTGGCGATGTCCAACGCCAGCACCTGCTCCCTTGTCAGGAGGCTATTCTCCGATACGCGATTCTCCATGCTCCTTGACGATTACCAGTTTGTTGGGATATCCCTCCGCGACATTCCCGTGCGATACCACCAGCACGGTCCCGCCGAGGGCGTTCAGTGCCTCGAACATGGACGCCAGACCGGCCTCGTCCACCGCCTCCAGTATCTCGTCGAGAACGAGCAGGTCCAGCCCTTTTTCGTCGTCGCAGTTGGCGTTGACGAGCTTTTGCATGGCAAGGATTGTCGCCAAATTCACGCGGGCGGCTTCACCTGCCGAGAACTTGCCGAACGAGCCGCAGTCCACGCCGTCACGCAGCAGTGAAATGGAGATTTTCTCGCGCACCTTGCCGCTTTTGAGCACCGTGTAACCGTCGAAACGGATGCGGATGTCGCTGCCGATACCGATGAGGAACTCGTTGGTGATGCGGCTGAGGGTCTCGATTTTCGTGTTGGCCAAGTAGGTCTTGAACTGTACGAAACGCTCGCGCTGCACTTCCAATGCCCGCACTTTGTCGTCCACGTTGAACTTGCGTTTGGCGGTCTCCATCGAGCGTTGCTTTTCCTGTTTCAGCGTAGCGCGAAGCGACTGGGTCAGGTCGGCCGCGGCAGCCTCATTGACCTCGCGGATGGTCTCCTGCAAGGTCGCTACGGCGCACTCGGCGGCGCGAATCTCCTCTTCGGCTTTGCGCTTCTCCCGACCGAGTGCGGCACCCCGCTCGTCGATGAACCCGAACACCTCGTCGAATACCTTGCGGCGAATGCCGTCGATCTCCTCCTGCATGGCGGTAATCCCGGCTTGGATGCGCTTGCGGTTATGCTCCGTATCCTCGACGCTGCTCGTGGCACTGCGCACGGCTCGCTCGTGTTCCGACAGTTTCTGTTCCCAATCCCGGTGCTCGTTCTCCATGTCGCGGCGTTCGGTACGGATACGGTTCTGCCGCATCTCTACCTCTTCGGATTGTCTCTCCCCGGCCTCTATGCGGCCGTTCAACTCTCCGAGTTGTTGCTGGCGAAGACGCAGCTCCTTCGTGCCTGCCTCGATGTCGAACTGAGGCTGTGCCACCAAGAACTCGTGCCCGCAGGCAGGACATGTAATTGAACCGGCCAGTTTGTTGGCCAGCTCGTCGATACCTGCCGAGACGGTACGGCGCTTGCGGCGCAGTTCGTCCAGACGTCCGGCAAGGTCGCGCAACTGGTTGTCTATCTTCTGCAACCGCGACTGATAACCCGCCGTCTGTTCCTCGTACTGCGAGCAGAAATTGGCGTAATCTTTTTTGAACTGTTCCCATGCCGCACGTTTCTCCGCCAACGTCCTTTCGGCGTGCTTGACCGCAGCATCGAGGTTGTCAAGAGAGGCGCGGGCGATTTCCATATCCTCCTTTTTGAGTCGGAGGGTACGGTCCCAGTCCGTGCGCCGTGTGTTCGTGAAGAGCGGCATAAACGTTTCGATGGCTTTCAGGCACTCTTCCAACGAGGTGTCCGAAGATTCCAGCTCCTGCAACGCTTCGTCCGCCTGCCGGACTTTCTCCATCATTCCGTCAGTTTCGTCCGCCGACGCTTTCCGGGCACGTATCTGTTCCCGTTTGGCAGCGATGGAGGCTTCGAGTTCCGCAATGCGGGCCGCACGATTGCGGCCGCGCTCTTCGCCTGCCGCCGTCTCGCGGTCGATTTGCATTAACAACATCTCGATGCGCCCGTCAATACCGGCCAGTTCGAGGTTTATCTTCTGCTGTTCGCTGCCGAGAGGCTCGATGTCCTCCTCGACACGGGCGATGGCTTCATCCACAAGGATGCCGTTCGAGAAGCGGTTGATGATTTCTTTTTTCTCTTTGTCCGATGACGATAGAAAGTCCTCGTAACGATATTTCGAGAGAATGAAGTTGTTCAACAGCTCGTCGCGCGTGATGCCCAATTTGTCGAGGATGTAGCGGTTGTAGGCATCGACCGAGGGCTGTACGGCCTCGTCTGTCTCTACGTTCTTGCCGCCTCGCCGGAGCGTACAGGTAACCGTCGATGTCCCTTTGCGGGGGATGCAGCGTGAAACGATGAGTTCCTCATTGGAAGCGTCGTTTGCCAGATGTAAATTGATACGGCACTCCTCGGCAGCATCGTTGATGATTTCCTCCGAACGTATCTTACGCAGCGGACTGCCCGTGATGCCGATGGCGATGCTCTCCAACAGGGCGGATTTTCCGGCACCGTTCGACTGCTGGGAGTCGTTGTCGCGGTTGTCGCCGAATATCAGGGTCGTAACGCCTTGCTGCAAGGTGTACGACAGGCGGCGGAAAGCGCACAGGTTTTCCGCCTCTATATTTCTCAGTTTCCACATGGTCTGTTCTCGATTTTAGATAAGTATTCCAGTCCGACAGCCACCTCATCGATCTGCTTCTCGCGGCAGAACTCCTCGTAAGTCTCGCGGATACGGCGGCTGTCGAATTTCTCGAAGAGCGACGAGGACGATGCTTCAAGCATCTCTTCCTCATCAGCGATAAGCTCTACCTTGGTGGCGCCGGCCTCCAAGAGCGCAGCCTTGTCCACCGACTTCATGGCCGCCTGTGGGGCATGGACCCGCACCTTGACCTTGTAGCGGCCGTCGGCATCGATCTCCCTGAGCTCGTCCATGAGGTGCAGGCTCGCCCGCTCGGCCGACACGTCCAGCACTTTGTAGCGCGTGTTCACCTTGTTCTTGATGAACTCGTGCGTACCGTCGGTGTAGATGACCGTGTATCCCTTCTCCTCGTCCTCGCCGAAATTGTGCTGGCGCGAAGAACCGATATACTCGATTCGGGTTTTCGGGATGATGCACCGGTTGTGGTAATGGCCGACGAACACCTTGTCGAACGCCTTGAAGAGGTGTACAGGCAGTTCGTTGTCGGAAGGCTGGGACAGTGCCCCGTTGATGCCTTCATGGATGTACAGGTAGTTCAACCGTTCGGGGTCGAGACGCACCCGCTCCAATTTCTCCGGAAAGCTGCCGTTCTCCGGAAAGTAAGCGACCATGTGCAGGATGAACCGCTGCCCGTCGGGACAGGGCAAGGCGATGTAGTCGTCCGCGACCAGCACGTTGTCGTGTTGGTCGAATATGTGGCAGTAGCCGCGCGGCGATTCCTGGTTTACCTTGTCATGGTTGCCGTTAATCATCGTGACGCGCATGCCGTACTCGGCAGCTAATAGCAGGGCGTCGTGAACGGCCAGCAGCACGTCGAGGGTCTGGGCGGCACGGCTCAGAAAGAGGTCGCCGCCGAGGGCGATATCCCGGATGTCCATCTTCCGGCAGATGTCGAGGGCCTCCCGCCAGTTGGCCGTAAATTCGGGTATGTTATCTTTGGATACGTGTATGTCGTTCAGTAACAACAGACACGGATAATTCTTTTCCTTTGGCATAAGCATGTGATGTAGGAAAGGGAAGCGCAGCACAAGGCTGCTCCTTCCCTGAAATGAATAACTCTATGTGTCTGTTTATCTGCGACGGCGACGGGGTTCCTCCTCGGCCGACAGTTCGGGTGCTTCCTCCTCTTCGGAAGGGACGGGACCCTGCATCGCCTCCTCGATCATATCCAGCAGCTCTTTGTTCGAGGTCGAACGGGTCACGCGGATCTGGAGACCTTCCTGCTCGATGTAGGCGCGGATAAGCCCGCGAAGTTCCTGTCCCTGCTCGGTGCGGTCGCCCAACCCCTGCTCCTGCAAGCTGTCGAACCGTTCGAACAGGTCGTCGAGGGTGGCGGCTCCGGCCGCCGGGTTGTCCTTGTTGTCTTTCGTGCGTTTGTCGAACGAGAAGGAACTGGTGTCCTCTTTCGGGAGGGCGGCCATGATGGTTTCGATGGCCTCCTTCATTTCGTCCGTCTCCATGATGGCCATACCGTAACGGGCATCGCACTGCTTGAGGTACTCGACGGTCGCCTCGGCCTGATAGCGCGAGTAGCGGTAGATGATGTCGGGAATGCGGGGCGCTGAGAGCAGGGCCGAAAGTTCCTCCTTCGAGAGCACGTCGGTGTCGCTTTCGTTGTCGATGCTCACGAGGTATTCGGTCTTGCCACCGTTCTTTTTCTTCTCGATTTCTACCGGATAGGCATCGTGTACCGAGCACACGGGACAGGGATGGTTGGGATTCTTGGCCAGTTTCTTCTGCCAGAGTTTGAATTTCCGCTCGTCGAGGTCTTTGAACTGGCTGTGCGAGAGCGTAAGAAGCTGGAGGCCTTTGGCCCGCTCGTCGAGGTCGAGGACGTAGAGCGCATGGCCGTAGCTGTATTTGAGACCGCCGCCGAAGCTGCCGCCCCCGATTTTCTCGGCCAGTTTGTCGTCCCCCTGTGCCTTGGCTTCCGCCACGGCAGCCTTGCGGTAGATGTCGATCAGGTCCAGCGGATAACCGGCATCGGTAGCTCGCGGGACGGTCACGTACAGGTACGAGGCTTTGCCGCCCGTGGACGGTTTCTCCAGTTCGAGCAGCAGTTGGTGGACGGGAAATTCGTAACCCGGACGGGCAAGGACGCCGTCGGTGGTTGGTGCGATGGGCAGCACGCGCAGGCGGTACACGCCCAACTTGTCCATGCGGAAGAACTCGGTGCGGGCGAATGCCTTGTTCTCTTCCTGCGCCCGCTGTTGCGCCTGGGCATAAGTCTCCTGCGAGGCAAGGAATAAATCCTCCACGGAAACCGGATTCTCTCTTTCAAGATTTTCGTCTTGCATAGTGTTGAAAGTGATAAAATTACTAATGCCGAAGAATCTAAAAGACGACGAGGGACGGGTTCGGATGCACCGCCGCTCTTCAGTTTAGAAACTGGATGGAAAGCCGGACGATACCGTTCCGTTTATCACTTTCCCTATGCGCCGCCCGAATGGGCGGATTCAATTGAATGTTTACAAAAATAGCCTCCTTTCACGAGCGGGCAAAATAAACGGTTGAATGTTTGCTGAAAAAGTGGATAACCCACTGTTTTCAAACGATTTATTTTATCCTGCAAATAATCGTTTCAGGGTTTTCCCGTCGTAGGGTTCTGCCACGGAAGACGCAGGCGCTCCGCCGGATAGAGGCTCGACGTGTCCACCTTCGAGGCGTCCTCGACCATCTGGCGGCGGATGGCGGAGATGAGTTTCCGGTTCCGACAGATGAATTTCTCCAACTTGTGCCGCCGCATCTCGTCGTAGAAGGGTTTCTTCGCCGGGGTCATCACGGTAGCGCGGCGGCAATAGAGGCCGTCCCGTTCGTAGAGTTCCATGTAACGCCGGAACTTGGGTTTGCGCAGGGACGGGTCTTTGGAGGCCGAGCAGACGATACGGATCAGCGGCAAGGGCGGAGCCCGGTGCCTGCCCGCCGGCAACGACTGCATGATGAGCTGGAACACTTCGGGGACTTCGTATTTGAGGAAGAATCCCAATTTGGTCTCCTCGAAAAGGTAACGCTTATACGTCCCCTTCGGCCTTCCGGACTTTCCGGGACGTTTTGCGGGGTTCTGCTCCGCTTTGCGGGTGATCCTCGCGCCCCGGTGTTTCTTCGCTTGTGCCATGTGTTTCGGGTTTTACGGGTTCGACAGATGCCTGGGCGACGCTGTGCGTGCGGCGGCGTTTTTCGCTGATGGCGGCGCGGCTGTTCAGGTCACGCTGGATGTTGAGTTTTTTCATGTTACGTCATGTATGAAAAGTGAATATTGATTTCAGTGTTGTACATGCCCCGTTCGTAGATACGGACGTAGCGGCTTCCGGCATCGATGGTAAAGGACGAACCCCGGTTGTATTTATGGTCGTCGTTCCAGTGTGCCATCGTGGTGCGCAAGCCGTATTTGGGCGGCTCGACCTTATTGGGAATGACAGCGATGATGCCGCCCTCGTTGCTTCCGTCACGCCGGGCGGTGTTGATACGTCCCTGTATGCAGACGATGCTGCCGATCTGACGCACGAACAGCTTGCTGGTATCGGTTCCCGAACCGCTGTTCGACATCTGGAGCCAGCCGGTATCGAGCAGTTTGGGCTGGTAGTCGGCGGCGTAGGCAGCCCCGATATTTTTGCAGGCTAATTTACGGGCATCGTCATCGGGTAATGCGAGGTCCGACAATTTCTTATCCCGCCGCACATAGTTGTCCGCAAGGTCTTTGCTGCCGGCGGCGGCCAACCTCTCCCGAAGCATCTGCTGGGCTTGGACCGAACTTTTTCCTTGACGGACCAAAAAGGTGATGTAGTCCTGGAACAGCTCGGCAAGACGGCCGAAACGGCTGTCCGCGTCTTTCTTGGAATAGACACCCAGATTCCCGGCGGCGGTCTGCCGCTCACCCTCGTCCAGACCGTCAAGCAGGCGGTCTGCCTTTTTCCGGAGTTCGGCGGCGACCTGCGTTGTGGTGACGTATCCCTCGCTCTGGGGTGTGTCCTCCCCGGCGAAGTTGCCGCTGGCAATGGCGCTCAGTTTGTCGTAGAGTTCTTGGGTGAAATCTTTGGTCGATAGCCCCTTGCCCTCGACGGCATCCACTTTCTTATTCAGTCCGTCGATCAGGGCCTGTTGCGTGGCGTAGGTCTTGGCAATGGAGATACCGTTTACCTGCAAATCGCCCTGCACATCGACGAAGTTCTTCGGGACGAGCAGAATACCTCCTGCCGTGTTGGTGATGGAAAAATGAGGGCGTTTGTCTTCGGTATAGCCCACAATGGCGGCTTCCGCTCCCGATAGGTCGCACCAGCGTATCACCCCGCCGAATGCGGCATCCGTCAGGACGTGGTCTGCGTCCGAGAGCGTGATGCCATGCGCCGAATCGACGGCCAGCACGGCATGTACCGCCACCCGTTTGTCGGCTCCGCAGACCTGCAACAGCGGCAGCGTACACCGCTTGCCGTCGTACACCTCGAAGTTCCGGAAGTAGGCCGTGCCCTCATTGTAGCCGTCGTAGTTGATGCGGACGGTTCCTTTGTCGCTACGCTCGGCGATGTTTTTCAGTTGGTTGCCCGTCAGGTAAAGCGATCCGGCACGCACCGTGTCGCTGCGCAGGTCGGACAAGGTGCAGAGCCGCTCCGTGAAAGTGGCGGCGACAACGCCCTTGCTTTCGATGATGATGCGACCTTTAAGCAGGTCGAATACGACAGCGGCGGTGGGAGTCGCATTCGTGCCGGCTTCGAGGCGGGCGACGGAGGCTTCGGAAAAGTAACCCCGCAGAATCTTTTTGCTGCCTGTCGGGGAGACCAGCAGCGAATGTTTGCTCTCGATGCCTTTCTCGACGGTCAGGGTGCCGGTCAGCAGGAGGTCTTTGCGGACGGTCTGCCTGGCAAAAGGACTGTCGGTCATCAGGGCGTAGCGGCCAAAGAATTTATCCGCCAGCCGGGGTGCATAGTCGGCCGTCACCTCGATGTACTGGGGCAAGGCTCCCGTAACGGAATCGACGGTATCGGGCACGGAACGGCCGCCCGAAGCCAGGTAGCAGGCACGGCCGCGTTTGTTGACTTCGTTGGCATAGGTGACCGACTCGTTGCTGTTTTTCTCGTAGATGTAGTACGGATACGAAGCGTCGGCACACCCCTCGAAACGGCGGATTTTATCGCCCAACCAGACGTATCCGGGGGTAATGACGGCACCTTGGCACTGGCAGCCGGAGACGATGAAGTTGGAACAGCCGTCTAATAGGCTGCCGACGGCCAACACCATGTCCTGTAAGTTGATGATATCGTCGGCGTAGGTATAACGGCCGCCGGGTTCCGCGATGAATTCTTTCATGATTTCGTTTTATTGGGTTTGAGCTCTTCGCCGTCTATTTTGATCAGATAGGTCTTGCCTGCCGTGCGGTAGGTGTTCACCGCATAGGAAAGCATGTAAACAAACTCCTGCGTGGGGATGGTGATGGACGGCACGCACACCATGAAGCTGACTTTCGCAATGGCTTTCTCTTCGATGAACAGATGGAACGGCCGGGGATTTTCATCGTCGCTATCCGTCGTGACCTGCTCACCCTCGTACCACACCGTAAACGGCCGGCCGACCGTCGCACCCTCGTGGTAGAGGTCCACGCCGAGCGGTGTGCTGTCGGTGATGTAAATGGCGTCAGAGGCGTCGCGGAAGTAGCGGCGGAACCGGTAGTTCAGCCACCACTCGAACCACATCACCTGCGAGGTCATGCGCGCCTCGATCTGCCGCTCCCGTGCCCATGCGCAAAAACGGTCATTCAGGCTTTGCAGCGGCCACACGAGGCTCTGCAACAGCAGGATGTAACGCCGTCCCGACAGATAATGCGGGGTCAGGCAGTTGATGAGCCTGTCGGTTGGCAATCGGTATCTGTTATTGTCCATCGACGCTGAGTTTTAGGGCTTGTCGGAAATTGGGTATCTGCTCTTCGTCGCCCTTCCCGGAGGACTGGCGCAGGTATCCCGAGGCGGTATGCCGCATCCGGACGATTCGTTCCATCGGCATTAAAATACCTTCGCTGTTGTGGCAGGCTAAAAAGACACCCTGCCGGGGCGTGGCCTCTTCGTCGATCCACACGTCGGTCACATGCTCGGCCGAGCGGATGGCTTCCATGACCTTGGAGACATAGACGATGGCATTGAACTCGATGTTCATCATGTACTCCTTCAGCTTCTCTTCGATGTTGTCGAACACCTCCGCCTCGGAGATGGCACCGTCCCAGAAGACGGAGAGCCGGGGTACCAGTAGGTCGCCAGGCAGGGAGGTAACCTCGACGCGGGTGCCGGCGAACTTGATTTTGGCGAGATAGGCGCGAATCTGCACCAGTTCCTCCTCATCTACGGCGGACAGGTTGCCCTTGTCCCCTGTGGCGACTTTCAAGACCAGTTTGCTGTCGAGGTTCACGTCGTCGCTGCTTTCGTCATACGACACTTGCGTGATGATACGCTTGCTTTCGTCCACGGAGGCGTACCCGAAAGCCAGACCGTCTTCGCGGACGGTCAGTTCGTCGCCTTTCTGGTACTGGAGCAAGGCACGGGCGTAGTAGTCCGGAGTACCGTTGATACGTCGGTTGATGGTTTCGGAGATGTCGTAGGCGAAGACATCGAGCAGGGTCTCGAAGCTGTGGATGACGGCAGCGACCGTCCATGTGATACCGTTCAGGATGGAGAGCTTCGAGTCGCTGGAAAACTCGTTCAGCTCCATGCGCTTGTTGCGTTCCCGGACGGCTTCATCGTATATTTCTTTCAGGGTTCGGCTCATGGGTTCAAGGTTGATTGGGGATGTAACGATAGCATTTTTCAGGGGTACGGATGACCCAGGCGCCGCCTTCGTTCCAGCTCTCCTCGTGGGTGAGCAACCAAACGGCTTCCAGACCGGTGGCGGGGACACATGCACCGACCGCATCCCGCACGGGTTCCGCGTATGTGCCGGAGGGAACGACAGGCAGTGTGAGGTCGCAGCTGCGGCGGCCGTAATGATGGGTGACCAACCGGATCAGGTATTCATCGACGGCAGCACGGCTTATGTCGGCATCCGTCAGATCGAGTGTCATCAACTGCCGGCACTCCGCCAACGGTAGCAATGTTCCGCAGCTTAGGCGGCTGAGGTCCATCCGGAAGACACCGTCTAACAGAGGTACGAAGTCCAACGGGTATGAACCGCCGCAAAGCGAGAACCGTTCGCAGCGAAGCGGCTCGGACAGACGGATGCGACGGGCACTACACGCGCTCAAATCGAGGCTCTGAAAGGTGAAGTCCCCGTAAAGGCGTACCTGCCGGGGTGTGACGACCGTGTTGTCGAAACGGTGCTCGATAAGCCGCACGGAGGAACTCAACACTACGGGTTCCAACGCGGAGTTGTCGCCCCAGTCGATTTCGGCGGTACCGCTGCCGGAAAGGGAGAAAGCCGTAGCGATTTGTGCGGCTTCCAGCGTGAACCACAGACGGCGGTTGCCAGACGGATACTTGGGATAAACGTTACGTTCTCCGCCGGCCGGTACGATTTGTTCCCGACGGTATCGGGCGACCACATCCGCGTTGATGACGAAATCGTCCGTGTAAAAGAGCTCGTCCCCGCTGTGGAGCGTATCGGCCAGAGAGAGTGCGGGATTGCAGATCAGCAGGTCCACGATGCCCTCGATGGAACCGGTCAGGTGCAGGGCTACATCATACAGGTTCTGACCTTCGGTGACGGTATATTTACCCATTCTGTTCCTCCTTTTCTTCGGTTTCTAATAAGAGTTCTCCGGTAACGGAATCCATGTAGGCGTTGATGATAACCATGTTGTCGCCCTTGAACTCGGCTTGCAGTCTGGCAGCGAGGTTGTTGTTCTCGAAGTTGCCGTGCAGGAAGTCGATCAGCCCGACTCCGGTGGTGGGATACTGGTACAGGTTTCCCGGAAAGGCTTTCAGCAGGAACACCTCGTTCTGGTATTTGGCGGCACCGATTTCCAGATCGGTGTCGTCACCGGAATAGAGAAGCAGGCAGCCGTCCCGAAGGACAAGGTGGTAACGGCCCTCTTCATTGATGGTCTCGTATTCGGAGAGCCGTATGACCTGCGTCGCACCCTCGCTGTCCTGCAAATACACGGGAAACCAGGTGGTGTTGTTCGTGGAGTTGACGACATATTCGGGATGTCCCGTCCCGGTGTCCAAACGCAGGCGCACGAGCAGCTCCTTGTAGAGTGGCGTGTAAGGGATTTGGACGTAGAAACCCTGTTCGCCACGGCGACGCACGGTGAAGTCCGCCGGGACGGTAATCTCCCCGCGAACCCGTTTTTCGTCCTGCTCTCCCGACAGACGAAACGGGTAGAACACCTTGCCGGCCAGACCGGTCGAGGTGTTTACCTCACCCAAAGAGGGATTCATCGTGATGTCCATGCGTGCCATAAACAAGTATTGAAAAGCCCCGGACACAGGTGCGCCGGTACTGCGTGTTACTGATAAAGATTAGCGACAAAAAAATAGAATGGTTTATAGATTTGCTGTGAAGTGGATTTATTATCAATTATAAGCTGAATAGTTGATTATTCTATTTCCGTTAATTATTAAGCCTTTATATTTGTTCGCATTAAGTCAAATTGTTAAATTTGCAACAGCATTTATGTTTTTATAGAAAGGATGCTGTAAGTTGAGATAAAGATTCAGTAAAATATGGACCAGCACAATTTATATTTGGATTTTGATGCTTTTATTCGTTCGTTTGTCCAGAACCGAGATACATCTTTTGCATTTCTATTAGGTGCTGGTGCATCTATTACTTCAGGAATGCCTTCTGCTAACGATTGTATATGGGATTGGAAGAAACTTATTTATTGTTCTTCCCAGTCTTCAACTCCTTCATTTATCGATCCTAAATCAGATACATGTAAAAACATCATTCAGAAATGGCTTGATAATCAAGGTAAATATCCACCTGTTGGGGATGCTCATGAATATTCCTTTTATGCGGAAAAAGCATTGCCCATTGAGGGGGATAGAGTAAAATATTTTGAGCATTTAGCTCAAGGAAAGCAACCCTATATTGGGTATAAACTTTTATGTCTTCTGAACAAATACGGCATTGTCAAATCTGTATGGTCAACTAATTTCGATGGCTTGGTTGAACGTGCGGCTCAACAAGCCAACATAACGCCTATCTGTATAAACCTGGATTGTACTGATCGAATATATCGGACTGAAAGTAACAATGAATTACTATATATAGCTTTACATGGGGACTATAAATACACATCGTTAAAAAATACTTCCAAAGAGTTGGATAATCAACACCCGACTTTTGTGGCAGCATTGAAACGATATTTTAGCGATAAGAATCTCATAGTAATCGGTTATAGCGGTCGTGATAAATCGCTAATGTCGGCATTAACGGAAGCATTTTCAGAAAGAGGTTCTGGACGCATATATTGGTGTGGTTATGGTTCTGATATACCACCAGAAGTGGAAACCCTATTAAAAGCTGCAAAAAATGCAAAGCGGGAAGCGTTTTATATTGATACTGACGGTTTTGATAAAACGATGCTTTCGCTGGTTATGAATAGTTTCCATTCAGACGTAGAAAAACAAAAAGAAATTATGTCTATATTGGAGAGCGTCCCTGAAGACGACAATACATCTCCATTTTCTATTCATATCACGAAGACGGACAAATACTTGAAAAGTAATTTGTATCCCATAATCTTTCCTAAGGAACTATTTCAATTTGAGATTGAATATAAAGAAGATGAAAGACCTTGGGCTCTTTTAAGGGAGCTAACTAAAGACCAAAGTATTATAGCTGTTCCATACAAGCAAAAGGTATATGCTTTATCTACCGGTTCTGCCATTAACAATGTATTCGGATCCCGACTCAAAAGTGATATTGAACGGATTCCTGTTTCAATAGACGATATAGAGCAAAAAAGCAGTTATAGGGAACTGTTTTTAAGAGCAATACTACAAAGTATATCGACAATTCGGGGTCTCAACGTTGATGTTAGGCATAATACACTTTGGCGACCTGATATTTTCAGGAACGATAATGGCATATTGATTCATGAAGCAATAGAATGCTCACTTATTTTTGTGCCACAACAAAAATACGCCCTGCTTTCCTTGCGACCAACAATATATATAGAAAACCCACGCACGGTTTCAAAAGAGAAAAAGCAGGAGTATGCACGGATATATCTGGATAAAATGTGGAACCAGGCATATAGCAATAAACTTATCCAATGGGAGAATATTGTATTTGGCAATGCACGCCTTATTTTTGAGTTCCCTCAAAATTCTGGCAGTGGATTTAAATTCCAAATAAGCAACAATAGCGGATTTTCCGAAATACAATATCAGGACAACAACGAACGAGGATATTTTTCAAGATCGTATGATAATAGAAGAACGATTTACCGGGGACTTCAACTCAAAGAACCTGAATTAGAATTCGTAAATACATTTGCAGACAGACCTTTTTTAGATTCAAATCCTATGAGAGGATTATCTAATCATAAGCCTTATGATTCTTGGCAAAAAGATGTTTTGCCTCAAAATGTAAGACTGGGTGTGATCTGCCCTCATGCTCACACGGATAGATTCAACTCTTTTTTACAACGCTTAAACACAACCGTACAGGCAAACGATAATTCGGATTACATTCAGCCATATACAGGATTTCACAGTATATATAAAACATTACTGGAGATTCCTGACCGCAATACAGATAAGTGGATAAAAACAGAAGATACGCCGAGAGATACGATAAGCCTTGCACAATCAATATGTCACCAAGCCGGTAGTTTAGCAGATAAATATCCGGGAATTGTGGTTGTAATTTACATACCTACATCTTGGAGTATTCACAAACAATTCAAGCATAACAGCGAATCGTTTGATTTACACAATTATATAAAGGCTTATGCAGCTCAGCACAGTTTTACAACTCAAATTATAGAAGAAAAGACTCTGAGTGATCCAATGGTGTGCGAAATCTGTTGGTGGTTGTCGTTAGCTTTATTTGTTAAGGCAATGCGTATCCCTTGGGCATTAGCCAGTCTTGATTCAGATACGGCGTATGCAGGCATTGGTTATAGCGTCAAAACGAATAGTAAAGGAAAAGTGGACATCGTTTTGGGTTGTAGCCACATATACAACGCTAAAGGTCAAGGGTTAAGATACAAATTATCAAAAGTTGAGCAACCTCAATTTGATGGGAAAAAGAATCCTTACTTAACTTATGAGGAAGCATTCAAATTTGGAATTACCATACGAGAATTGTTCGTTAAATCTATGGATAAATTACCTCGCAGGGTTGTCATTCACAAACGAACACCATTTAGAAATGAAGAAATTGAAGGCATTACTCATGCGCTAAGTCAAGCGGGAATTAAAGACATCGACTTGATAACCATCAATTATGAATACAATGCTAAATTTATAGCACAAAGAGTTTATAACAACAATATTTCTGACGATTCATATCCGGTATCGCGTGGAACTTGCATAAAACTGTCATCAAGAAATGCTTTACTATGGACACATGGTGTTGTTCCATCAATTCGGGGTGGACGGCGCTACTATCCCGGTGGCAGGTGTATTCCAGCTCCTCTAAAAATAACTAAGTATTATGGTAAAGGAGATCTATCTACTATTGCTTCTGAAATTATTGGATTTACGAAGATGAACTGGAACTCATTCAATTTATATACGAAATTGCCAGCAACAATTGACACTTCTAATACATTGGCACAAGTAGGTAATTTACTGCATCAATATAATGGAGCAACATACGATTATCGATATTTTATTTAGTTCTATAAAACATTAGTCTGGCAATGCCAGACTAATGTTAATACGGAAATTTGTGCTGCAAATTCATACTATTTCCCGTCATAAATTTTCTCCACGACCATCCACATGTCGTCCGGCAGCTTCTCGTCCGAGATTTTCTCGCACGCCTGTTTCAGGTAGGCCAGTTCGTCGGCAGTGAAAGCGATGGACTGCGGCGTGTCTTTCTCGATGTCCCACTCGATGCGACCGTTCTCCTCATTCTCGTGCAGACCGACCGCTTCGCGCTCCTTGGCGGAGATTTCGATTTTGCGGAGAATCTCTTTCTTGGTGTTGAACTCCTTGAATGTGCCGTCTTTGGGCAGGATAACCGGAATGTAGAGCCGGTCCTTGATGTTTAATTCCATATTGCTGATAATTGGTTTTCGTGTTATTCGGTTGCTGTCTCGGCGGTAACGGCGGACTGGATCAGAGCCATAAAGTTCTCGAAGTCGGCCATCATGCCGGCAATGGACACTTCTTTGGGCAGAGAACAGAAGATTTGTCCGTTTTCGTAAGTAACGGTGCCGATAAAGACCGGAGGCGTGTCGCTGTCGGGGCGGCTTTCCGGGGTGTAAACAGTCGCCACCACCCGCTCCAATGCGTTGTCGGTGATGGTGAAGTCCAGATTGTAGAAGGCGCGGTCCGTGCGTTCCTGCGCCGTCTTTGTCGTCGTGATACGGATGATGTTCATATAGCAGGTTTTATGAAAGAATAGCATATTAAGGAACGGAACAGGTGACAATGCTCCAAAAAAGATCACAAATCCCAGTCCGCCGTACTGATTACCTGAAAATTGAACGAGCCGTCATTCCGGGAAGCATCGTCCTGCGTGTAGATGTCGAAATAGTAGGAATAGATCGCTTTTACTGTCGGGTAAATCGGGGTGTTTTCCGCCGTGGAATAGATTCCGGTAGCCATGACGAGGTAACGGCTCGACAATCCCCACGAAGAGGGAAGATAGACGCGGTACATGCCTTTTCCCAATCGGCTGACGGATACGGATTTTGAACCGTCGAAACAGAAATAGCGGATAGATGCGCTGGAAGTTGTTCCGGTAACAATGCCTGTAACAAGAATTTGCTGAAACTTTCCGTATCGGCTGGTTGTCATCAGGTCCCGGCGGTTGAGTATAATCCATCCGAAAAAGGTCTTGTCGTCCCCGTAACCGATCATCTCGATGACCTCTCGGGAAAATTTGAGCGTCGTTTTCGAGATGCCATCTTCGTAGAAATATTTCCCGCTCGGAGCCGTGATGCTCATCACTCCCGTGGAGACGGTCGAGCCCCATTTATAATTGACCAGACAAATCCGGCGGCCGGAGTTTTCCAGTGTCCATTGCAGGTTGATGTTTTCGTTCCAGCCTCCGGATTGCGTACACACCACGTTGTCGTAATGCACGGGGTCGGTCTGTACATCACTGGTCGTGCCGCCGCCTACGACAATCCAGATGGAAGGGTCGTTCTGGACGAAGGCACTGCGGATGGTCCCCTGTATGGTCACGTCCTTGAATTTACCTCCTTGGGCGATGATGTTGCCGGCGGCATCCCACTTGAATTTGCCGTTGGCCACCTGTCCCGAGCCATCCGTGTTGAAAAGGCTGCGTCCGGAGCCGAACGAGGCGGAACCGTCGTTGTTGAGTTTCCACCGCGTACCGTTGGTGATGGAGCCGTCGGCGCCCAACGAGACGTTGTTTTTCCAGATGCGGCTGTTGTCGAAAGCCCAGCCGGCAATGCGGTTATAAATCTCCTTGGCTCCCGATTTTGTGTAGTTGGCCGACAGACAGAAGTATTCCACGTTGTCCCAGGTCATCATCTGGATGCCGAGAAAGCCCGTCTTGACCGTACTGCCCGAAGCGGCGATCTGTCCGAAGACCACATGCCCGGCATTGCTGCTCTGACGCCATGTCATTACGATGCCCAAGGGTTTATAGGCACCGCTGTACCAATAGCCCGAGCCACTGGCCGCCGAGCGAATCTGAATCGGCATGGCACCGACAGCACCCACACTGCCGGCCGTGATGTTGTCCGCCCCGATGGTCCAGCCGCCAATCTTGCCCCGCACGAATGTACAGGTCAAACCGTTGATATAGTCCGTGTTGATGATATTGGCTTTGATGCTGGTCGCGTCGAGTTTGGAAGAGTTGATACTCCCCGCAGCAATACGGTCGGCACTGAGCGTCCCCGTCCGGATACTGCCTGCGTCGATGGCGATGGCATTGACCTGCGTCGCAGTCAGTGTACCGGTATAGATACCGTTGGCATCGATGGTTGTGGTGTACCGTTCCGATGAAGTGACATCGAACACGGTCGCGTATGCCACCTGCCATGTAACCGGTGCTTCGGCTGTAGCGGCCGCACCACCTGTCAGATAAAAAAAGTTGGTCGAGGAAAAGGATGCAGTGCCGCAGACTACTTTATAGATATACTCGCACCAGTCTCCCGTACCGGCTGTCGGAGTCAGCCATTTGCTGGAGCCGCCCGTACCGATGTTATTTGTCGCCCAGGCAATTTTTCGCCCGGCCGGAATTTTGGCTATGATACGGACAATGAATATCTTTTTATATCCGGTTTGGGTATAGAACGTGAAGCCTCCGAATCCGGGAGAGGCACTTCCGGTAGTTTTAATCTCCAATACATAACCGCTGTCATTGGGAGCCGATGCGCCGGTTCGGGTTATGGTCACCGTACCGTTACCTGCATTGTTATAGACATTGGCGCTATTATTGCCGTTACGGAAAGTCGGATCACGGTAGAGCATTTTACCGAATGCCATCGCCCGTGCCAGTTCTTTGGCAGCATCGGACTTGCTGGTGGCATCTGCTGCCGCTGCATTGACGGCTTCCGTTTTCTTGGTATCAGCATACGTTTTGGCGGACGCCAATGCCGAATTGGCCGCATTGGTCCAGTTCAGCGATACCGCCGCCGAAAAGGTTACCGCACCGGCTGCATTCCATGAGATATTCCCCGACGCGATGCTGCCGGAACCGTCGTTGTTGAGTTTCCACTTGCTGCCGTTCGTGATGGAGCCGTCCGCACCCAATGCGATGCTGTTTTTGTAGATACGGTTCGCATCGATGTTCCACCCGGCAATCTGGTTGGCCGAGCCGAAACGGGCAAGACAAGTGCCGGCGGCATCCGTGGCATAGAAACCGAAATCCGTATCGGAATTGTAGTAAAGCTGCACCCGCTTGCCGCTTGTCGCTCCAGAGCTTGCCCCGTACACGACCACCCGTTTGTTGCCGCTGTCCAACAGGATGTGGCTGTTGGATAACGTGGTTGCACCGATGGTCCAGCCGCCGATGGTGCCCCGAACGAAAGCACACGTCAGACCGTTGATGTAAGCCGCATTGATGATGTTCGACCGGATTTCCGCAGCATTCAGACGGGCGGTAGCGATGGTGCCTGCCGTAATCTGCGAGGCGTTGATGTTGATGGCGCTGACGGTGTTGGCGGATAGTTTCCCCGTGAATATGCCGTTTGCATCGATGTAGGTCAGCTTGTTCGACCAGCCTTCCGTATTGGCTTTCGAGGTGATAGCATCCGCCACGGCACGGGCATCTGTACCGGCTTTCTTGGCATCGGCAATGGAGGCGTTCAGCGTAGTGGTCAATGCAGAGATTTTACTGTCCGCATCTTTGCCTGCCTGCGTGATGGCTTCGTTTTTTTTCGTGTCGGCATAACTTTTGGCCGAATTCAAAGCCGCATCGGCCTTACTTTGGGCGGTAGCGGCAGCACTGTTAACGGCTTCGCTTTTTTTGGTATCGGCATAGCTTTTGGCACTACCCAATGCGGCGTCCGCTTTATTCTGGGCAGTAGCAGCAGCGGCGTTAAGCGTTTCAGTCTTGGCTTGCTGGATGGCATTGGTCCAGTTCAGGCTGACACCCGCACCGAACGTGATTTTGCCGGTTGCAGCATCATAGCGGACAAACTGGTCGCCATAACCGAGCTGGACGTTGCCGCCGTTATCCAAAAGAAAGGTTTTGTATCCGTTCTTGAACCCGCAGATCCCGTCGATGGTTTCGGTGGTAATACTGCCCGAAGCGGTTTTCGTACTGAGGGCAAAACGGCCGATGGCAGTACCCGTAATGGTTCCGTCTGTGTTCTTCACACCGGCAAAGAGTTTCGGCGTGATGACGGTATGGCTGTCGATGAGCGTTTTCCCCGTATTCCATTCTCGTACCCAGTCCAGCAGGTTGGCATCGGCACCTGCTGGACCCGGCGTACCGGCTTTCGCTTTCGACCAGACGAACGACAGGCGGTAAACCGTCCCCGCAATGGTAATGGGAATATCCAAAGAACCGTGGTCGGCAAGGATTGTTGTTCCGGAAGCAACCGTATAGGTTACGGTCTTCCGGCTGTTGTCCACTGTTATGGAGGAAAAACCCGTCGGCTTGATAATCGCTCCGATGGTAAAGTCCTTGTATTCCGAATCACCCAATACGACCTTGATGGTCGAGGTCAGGGTAACGGCAGAAAGTAGCTTCCCCGAATGGTCTGCGGGGAAGACATATTCCCCGAGCGATTGGCTGATTGTGTAGGAATCTTTCTGTATGTAAAGCGTGGTTTGCCCACGGGCGATAAGTTGTCGGCTGCTCATACGTTTTGTTTGTATAAGAATAGCCGTATGTGTGGGCAATGAGTTTATAGAAAAGAACGGCAAAAACAAAAGAAGCATGATCCTCTGACCATGCTTCTTTTTCGATGTTGTCGAACAGGCTTACTTCGAAGCCTCAATCGAAACCTTACGGAATTCTTTCAGTGCTTTCTCCAGTTCCAACGATGCTTTGCGGGCACGTGTACCGGCAGCTTTGTTGCCGGCTTCGATCTGAGCCTTGGCATCTTTCGAGAAGGACTCCATCAGTCCGTTGATTTTTTCTACAAGTTCTTTCATATCAATGTTTTTTATTTTCAAGGGAAAAGATAGAAATTTTTAGGGATTTCACATGTAACGCGGTTCCTATTTGAATACTTCGCAGTTGAATACCGCCTTGCGCCATACATCCTCTCCGGTAATCCGCAGCGTGCGTCCCCGATGTTCCTCCGCATTCCAAAGGGCATCGCTCTCGGCATCGTCGCTCATACGGCTCCAGAGAAACTGTTCATCGGGAATCCGGTCTGTAATCTCTGTTCCCGCTTTGTAAAGGCGGGCGCGGAGTGTCGTCTCGACCATGTGGTTGCGGAAAACGGTACCCGAATCGGACTCCACATGCAGAGAATAGCTGTCACTGCCGTCGTATTGTTTGGAGACGGTATGGGTGGCATGATACGACGCGCCGGAGGAGCGAACGACGAAGCGGAGTGTCAGCACGTTCCGACCTTCCCAGCCGGGAAAGTCCGGCGTGAGCGTGTAAACGGACGAGTTTCCTCCGGTGTCTTTCCACCCGCCGTCCGCAGCAAGGTATTCCCAACGGCAGGAATCCGCTGTCAGATTCTGCGCCGTGCCCGTCAGGAGGATTTCCGCCGGGTCGCAGAGATTGTCTGAAACGGCATCGGGATAATGAAACACCGTACCGCCCTCGATAGTGACGAAACGGGGTCTCATCTGTTCCTGCATTTCCTCGTCCAAATCCTCCCAGCGGATGGTGACATCCTGCAAGATGATGGAATCTTTGTTCCAGCGGAAACGGCCGCCGGAGAAGTATCCGCTGCCGTCGGGGTTGATGACGAACGAATCGTTGCCGGCACGGATGGAACCGTCCGGCTCCAACCGCAGCAGAGGGTGCTGGATCGTGCCGCCCACACCGCCCCGGCAGAACCATGCCCCGTATTCGTCGGTCTCGTTCAGAGTGTCGTCCGTGGGCTGGTACAGTGTCGGCACGTTCCCTTTTTCGAATTGCGGGGAACTGAAAAACCAGACCACCCGGTTCTCGGTGCGAAAATCGATGCAAAGGTCGTTGCCGGGGACAGGTTCGATGTCGAAAGCCACATGTACCCGTTGCCAGGATTGGGGCATTATAAGGCTGGCAAGCACCTTTCCCCCGTGAAGAATATCGAACGAGGTCTCTTGCTTGGACGGGCAATAACACCAGAACGAAAGGCAGTAACGCTCGCCTGCGTGTTTCTCCGCCCATGCTTCTTTCTGGCATAGCAAGGTCCCGCCGCTAACGGGAAGCAGGATGTTTTTGCCGATACCGCTCGGAGAGTGGGACGAAAGGCGGACGACCGTCGTGGTGAAATTACCGTTCAGAGAATCGAGGATACAGTTCTTGTGAATGCGTCCGGCGTAGAAGGTGCTGCCGAATCCTCCCTCGTCACCGGCGGTCAGCGTTCCGGCCACATGAACGTCCCGCGTGGCGTAGAGACGCTGGAAGTAAGCCCCGTAGCCTTGCAGCATGCCGAACAGCGGGTCTGCGATTCCCGTGATGCGGCCGATACGGATTTTGGCGGCTTCGGAAAAAGAGGAAAGGTGTTCTGACAGGCAGACATTGAGGTCGCCGACCTCGCACCAGTCGCCCGGATTAAGATGTTTGGAAAGGCCGAAAGCCAGTACACGGGCATATTCCGCAGGAAAGTCCACCGTAATCAGGCTCAACCCGTATTGCCACTCGGTCGTAACGTCCACGGTGTCCTGTCCGTCCGTCTCTGTACCGTCAGCATACCCGAAGCGCAGCGGCACGGCGGACAACTCTTTGGAGGCACGGATACGGAAGGAAATCACCAGACGCTGGGGATGGGAAACGGACCGGGGAAACGGAATCTGCAAACCGCCTGAAACTGCCGCCTGATCGGCAGAACGGGTAATTCGGATAATCCGGCTGGCCGGACCTTCCGAGGGAAGATAACGATAGCTCCATGTCGCATTGTCACTGCAACCGAATGTGGCAAGCGATGCCGGACGGTACAAGGAACGTTCCGTCCCCATGCCGTCGATGACATCCATGTACGGAGCTTCTTCGTCCGAGGCGGTCAGGTACATGGCACCGCTGCGCCGTTCATCGGTCAGGCTCGTGAGGCGGACGAAGTCCAGCAGCTCCCCGTCACGGGGCTCGTCGCCCTCGATGAGCGCACCAATGAAATACGGCGACGACGCCTCCTTCCCGTCAGGCAGCAACACGGAGTCCTCGCCGGTGGTCAGCACGACCATCAGGCTGTAAAAGGTCTGTGCGCCGTCTACGTACTGGCGGCGCACGACGTCTCCGGTGTGCAATCCCTGCCGTTTCTTGGAACCGGGGTCGATACGTATCTTGAATCGGGAATATTCGTATAGGGCCATAGTCGGATTTACAGTTTCTCGACACTGTCCCCCGAACAGGTATCGGTAACCCACAAGGCTCCGTTGGTCGCCGAGGAACGCTGCACCTCCAATTCGTAAAGCCGCATCCGTTTCCGGACGGTCAGTTCGTCGAAGGTCGCCGAGATGCTTCCCGTCGTTCGGCTGCGCAGGATCGCCCAACCGGTGCCGGCCATTCCGGAGGTGAATCGCTCCGAGGAGAGACTGCCGTCGAAGTAGGCGTTACCGCTGTGACGGATGCCGTCCTTGATCTGTCTGAGACAAATGTCGTCGGTAAAGAATAGTCCCTCCGCCGTAAGACGGGTGAAGCTCCCGTCGATGCCGATGTGTCCCGTGACCTCGACGGGATTCAGGGCGACGATAAAGTCCCCGAATGTACCGATGCGCAAGGAGTTCGAAGTACGGTTTAGCGGAGCGTAACGGCTGGTGGAGGGTGAATGAAACAATAGCGTCGCAACCTGTTCGTATTGACCGCCGGGAGTCAGGGTGTGGTCGCTGCGGGAAACGAAAGCCAGCATGTCGTCTTCTCCGGTCAGATAACAGCCGCCCGTGCTCCCGAAACGCAGTCGCTTATGGATGACGATGCCCTCGTCTTCGCTGTCGGTGCGGTACGAAGAGAGCAAATCCCCGCCGTAATTGTGCCGTACCCGGATGGAGTCGGGAAAGTACGCCGCCCCGTATGGGGAGAGCAAAACGTGCTCGCCGTCGATGTCCGTGAGGTTCGACATCAACCGGATTTTAACCGTGCGGTCGCCGCCCACGAGCAGGTCGCCATCGGCACCCTCCAACCGGATGTCGCTCGCACCGAAACCTTTGAGTACGGTAATTCCGCTGATTCGCACACCACATCCGGCTGAAAAGGTCAGGTCGCTCAAACAGGATACGGTCTCCCCGAGAACAGAAAAGAGCAACCGGCCGCCGTCGCCCAACTCCACGCCATGCAAGGCTCGCAGCTTTCCGGAGAGTGTCGCCGCTCCCGAGACTTCGAGAGAACCGGCTACGGTAGCGTTGTGCATCGACCAATCCACAGTGGGAAGGTTGGCATTACCGCCGTGATAGACTTCCCGCCCATGAATGAGCAGGCTGTCCGAAGTCAGGAGCACTCCGTTTTCTTTGGACTCGCCCAGCAGGATACTTCCGGTCAGGGAAAGGTGGGCATCGGCGAAATCGACCCGGTTCCCGCTTAGGTATATCGTACCGGTAGCCTGTTCGCAACGGAGCGGCTGCATACCGCCCACAAAGAGTTGATTGCCGCCGACGTGTACGTCGCCTGTCAGGCGGATACCATAGGTGTAACCGATGATATTTCCCTCGTCATCGCTTTGAGAGGTGCGGTACGTTTCCAGCAGACGACGGTTGTCGATGCCGGCGGTAAAGCCGTAATCGGCACATAACGGTCCCTGCATGTCGCCGCCGCTTTTGGGCAGATAGCCTGCCCAGCTACCCGTACCGCCGCCCTCTCCGGAAACACCGGACGAAATCGCCTCGGCAAACCCGTAAGCCGTGTTGTGCAGACGGATGGACGTGTCGTCACCCTCTTCTACACCATAAGGATTGTTCTCGCTCTTGCGCTCCTGGGCGTTGAAGAAAGTCTGGTATAACTGGCGGTAGATACTGTAACACAGGCTCTGCGGATCCAAACCGCCGATGCCAGGATGAAGGGTGACGCTCATTTGGTATAGGAGGTTTTGGATAGGAACTTCTGAATCTTGGAGGTCAGCGAGAGGAAGTTGGGGAAGTTCAGCGGCTGCATGGTCCCCATCAGCGTAGGCGTCATGATCTTGCTACACTCCGTCAGGAAGTCCAGCATAAGCTGCGCCAGCTCGTTCCCCAAAACAAGCGGTTCGGTGGCGTTCTCGTCGCCGAGCGTCACTTTGTTATCCGCTACGGCAACTGTCGTGGAATTTACTTTCTGCACGATTTTGTCGGCGGTCTGTTTGACTTCCGACTTATCGACGGTCTGCGTGATCTCTTCCGCACCCTGCACGACCGACGACTCTTTGCCGCTGTCGTTCTTGACCGTTGCCGTGATACCTTCGGCCGTGTAGCTGGTATGGGCTTCGTTTCCGGTCGGTTCCAGTTCGTCGTAGTCGGGCGAAGAGTCGTTGTCGGGGTCGAGAGCCTCGGTTTCCGTCATGCCGATGCTGACCTCGGAATGCGCCTCCATGCGGATGGTCTCGGCATGGGAGTAATTGACGATATAGGCATGGCGGGTGGCGGCGTCCAGTACGATGGTTACCTCCGAAAAAAGGGTCGGCACGATGAGAAAACCACCCTCGTTGTTCCGGGCGGCAGCCAGCAACACGCCTTTGTGGATGATACCGCCTGCCGAGGCGGTTTCGTCGGGATATTCGCCCACGTCCACCGTGCCGCCGTAGTCGGCAAACTCTTCATCGCCGGGGTCGTCATGTATCTTGGCGACATAGCCGTGAATCATGCGGGCCGTACCCACACCGCCCATGCCGCCCGGAGCCATCTCGATACGCTCGATACTGCGCCCCAATGCGATTTTGCGGATCGCCTCCTGTATCATCCGCCGGTTGTTGTCCTGTGAATTCTTCATATTCAAAGAATAGATAAATTCGACAATAGACAGTTGGATGAAGGCTTTTTACTATCTTTGAATACTTATAAATGAAACTTTATAAAAAATGAATATACAAGAGAAATTATTATCGTTAGGAGTATCTGAAAAAGAGATAGCATCTATTTTGCGGGGAGCTTACAATACTTCATTCTTCCATATTTACACAGCAGGAGATTTCAACACCGATTTAAGCCTAATAAGCCAAGAAGATCGAGGGACTTTCATTCATGAATACATCCACTATTGGCAAAACATAGGTACTTTATGGGGATTATCTTCCAGTATTTTACGCTATGAAATGATGTTAAAACTGAAAGAGGAAATAGCCGTTCTGGATGAAGTCAAGTTACCGTATTCCATTTCTCCGACAGACCGAATGAAGCATCTTGACAGTATGTTCAGAGTTGGAAATGGATTTTTCAATGACCGTCAATTTTATGGATTTAAAATAGACCAAACTAAACGAATCGAGATTAGAACAGGTGTGAAAAATGTCGAAGTGAAAAACATGCCTGTAATATCATTGATTATAACATTTGAGAACAAGGTTACGGATACTTTAGAACTGGGAGCACACATCATCAAGGAAAGTATGGCAGCATTGTATCAAAGTTTAGTTGACCCTGATGCTACGCATGATGATGTACCGTATAATGTTGTGAAAATATTATGCAAATACAACTATCCTTCATTATGCCACAATACCAAACTTCTTATCTGTTGTTGCCATGCAGCTCTTTTCAGTATGACTCCAGGTGAGACTTTAATTATGTTATTGGCAAAAGCTGAAAAAGAAAAGATTACCGATGGTATGCAACTATTTTCTGACTATATCAATCAGTCTACAATTACAACACCACAAAAGAAAAACATTCCTATTCCCGATTTTTTCGATGAAAAGGTCAATGACTTTTTGGAAATGTTGGACCGGAACCTGATAGCTCCGTTAGATTATATTAAGACGGTTCTGGAGCGAGTGCGTTTATCCAATAAGATGCTTCCTCTATTGACAGTTCTATATGAAGAAAAAACAGATTGCATTTCGATAGAAAACTTAAATGCTATTATTAGTTGGTTAGGCATCCCTTATATTCAAACTCATAGTTGTGGGCATCATAACCCTGCAACAGCAACAAAACGTGCTGAAGATATAGTTGAAGGCGATGATTCGATGGATGTTCTTGAATTGATCGCTTTGGAGGCAATGTATAAATTTTTATTAGGTAATTCATCCTTTCGATGTTGTCCACTCTATGGTATGATGTGTAGTGAATCACCCATAGCGAAATCCGAATGTTTCGATACCCCGTGGTTGGGAACTCCTTGTGCATTCACGGTCGTAAGTTTACCGCTGGAATTGGATAAGAAAAATGTTCATTGGTAAAATCATCTTTAAGAGTTGTTTCCATACGTCGTTTTTGTTCCTTTGATTTTATGCGGTATCGTGATTTTCTGTCGGTAGCCTCCCGTCCCGAAGGTGGTCGTGACCTCCTCGACGATGTAAGTGCCGTTCTTGGCCGGGTTCCGGTCATCGGTAAGCTCCACCTGGCAAGCCGGATATAACCCGAAATCCCCGAAGAGCGTCACCGAACCACTGATACCGTTCAGGTTGTAGCTGCGGAAGTATTCGATGGCCTCCTCGACGAGCTTGTCGGAGTTGATTTTCATGTTCGGCGACATGTAGGGCACGATGGTGTAGGTTGAGAGGTCGGCTTTCGTGCGGGTCTGTGCGCCACTGGCCGTGGTGTTACCCGTCACTTTGTGCGTCTTTTTGCTGATTTGCGTGGCGTTCACGGTCTGAAACTCTTTGCTGCCGGGGGTATCCGGGTCGTAATCGGGGTTCAGGCGCACCGTCACCTCGAAGAATTTCTCATCCGAGCCCAATGCCTTGGCCTGCACGGCAAGGAATTTCGGATCTGTTTTGAGCACTTTCAAATCCGACGATGCCACGTGCGTGTCGAAGCGTATGCGGAAAGGGCCGGACGAAGTGTCTTCCGGAAACCGGGGCTGGCTCTTGGCCGATGAATACGGGCGGCCGATGGCGATGGCAGGCATCTGGTCGGGACTGTTCTCGTCGTATTTCAGAAAGCAGTAAATGCGATAGCGGCTCCACGCCGAGAGAATATCGGCCACGGTGAAGTTGTCGGTGATTTTGATTTTCCCGATCTGGATGTCGAACCGTTTGGTCTCGGAGTGCAGTTTGAACCCGGTATCTTTCAGAAGGTTGTACTTGCCCTCCATCACATCGTTCACGCTCGTACCCGATGCCGACGTCTCGAACTTGGGCGCCTGTTTCAGCTTGAGCTTGTAGGCCATATTTTCGCATTTCAGCTCGAAACTGCTCTCGGTGTTATAGCCGGTGATGTACCCGTCGAACATCGTGCGCAACATCCCGTTATACCCCAAGCGGATACGCACCCGTTGCCCGATTTTGAAGGTCGTGGCGTCCATCGCCGAGTAACTGGAACGTTTCTCAATGACCACGCCGTCCTGCATGACCTCGGTGGTTATCCGGCTGGCATCTTTGCCTTCGAGGGTAGCCGTGCCGACAATGGTGGAACGGAAAACGGTCCCTTTGGGAAAGCGGATGGTCGCCGTGCCGATGAGTTTCTTGTAGGTCTCGACGATTTCGACCTCCTGCACCTCTGTGAGTGTGACAGGGTTCTGTATCGCCATTGGGTTCCCCGGGTCAGGATCGCCGATGGTAATCCGGCAGCATAGTACGTCAAGCGGTGCTACAGCCATAGGTTGTTCAGTTTTAGTATGGAGGTCGGGTCGATGACATCAGTGCCGAACCGTACCCACTTGATCCATTTGTTCGTATGTTCGATGGCTTCATCTACCACCTCCGCATCTTTGGAAATCAGCTCTACCGCCTCGGACGGCTCGACAGCCACACAATGTAAGGTATAGGGCTGAACGTTCCTGTACTCGGCAGCCGGAAGCGAGTAGCCCAGAATGATAAGCTGCGAGATTTTCAACTGCCGCAGGATGGTGTTGTCACAGTCTATGACACCTTTGTACTGGACGATTTTCAGGAATTTCGACAGCTCGGCTTCCGGGTACACGTCGGGATATTTGCTGGTTATCCGACCGTTTACGGTAAATTCCAAATCGCCGCCCGAAATGAACTCCTTGCGGGTGTAGTCGCGGCCCTGCACCGTGGTCAGCACGATGTTGTTTTTCGAGGAGAGCTGTACCTGCGGACCCAAATCGACGAAAGTGATCAGCCCGTATTTGCTGTTGGGCTCCACCTTGCCGCTTTCCTTGTCGTAGTAGGTTCCCTCACCGCTGATTTTCAATTCGATGTAGTCTGCCACCGTGCGGCCCACGATGCTGTCGGTGTAGTTCTTCTTTTCGGCGACAGCCTGCTGCTCCTTGATGAGTTGGTAGTATTGTCCCGACTTGTTGACGATGGCACTCTGCGACTGGGTTTCGAGGTATTTGTCCCGCTCTTTCTGTTCCCAGTATTTGATATATCGGGGATAAGAGCGGAGCATACCGTAGGCCGTCTGGCAGGCAAACTGGATGACGGCACGTTTCAGGATGTCGCTGTTCTTGGAGAAGTAATGCACGGCACCGTCCTGAAACTCCGCGAGTCCCAGACCGATGGCGCGACGGGCGGCATCGCTGATGTAGCCGCCCAGTCCGCCGTGCGAAAGGATACCCCCGCTCAGAAGCGTCGAGGCACCGATATTGAGCAATCTGCTGCCGAATAGGTTCTTCATGTTGTTGTTTTTTCGTTAATTAACCGTTCCACGAGGCATCGAAGTCATGCACCACGTCGATAAGGGCCTGCGCCATCTGTTCCTTGAAATGCTGGATTTCTGCGGTCTGGCCTTCGGGCGATTTCAGCAGGTCGATGGTCTCCACGCTCATTAGGTTGGTGATGTTGACGATGACCTGCTTGGGAGCCGCTGAAGACAGCCGCCCCGTACCGGAGTAGTTGCCGCCCGCACCGCCATCGTCATCCCCGGAAACACCCGTGATGCGGTTGGCATTGAACGGGGAGGTGTCGTTCGAGTCCGGCTCGTTGGCGTAGAGCGCAGCCGAGAAGCCTGCCTTGCGGAGAATGTTTTCCGCAGCCTCCGAGGAACCGCCGAATACCTGGCGCAGGGTGCCGGAAAGATTTACCAATAGGTGGTGCACGCGCTGCCGGCCGGCCAGCATCTCCTGACGCTCCTTGTCGGTAGCCTGCGCGTTCAAAGCCTTTTGCACCCACAGCCCGTCTTTGTTCTGCGTAAAGCCGCCACGGGTCAGCTCACCGTAGTCGAATCCCGACTTCTCAATCAGGGCACGGGCGCCCGCCATGCTCTCGATGGCATCGAGATAACCTTGTGCCGCCGTGGTGATGTGTTTCACGGTGGTGTTGTTTTGATAGGCGGCATAGGTGGGCGTATAGGCCGCAGCCACCTCCGGCAAATCACCGAGAGCGTTGCTGTAAGTAACCTTGCCGTCACGCTCGAACCAGAAAGGTTTGTCCAGTCCGAGTTTCTTTGAGGCTTCGGCCGCCGTCACCGCCTGTTGCCCGTATTTGAGGGCGATGTTCTCGATAAAAGCACGGACCTCCAGCGGGTCGGACATCTTGCCGAACTCGGCATAAGCGGCATTCAGGCGCGACTGGCTGTCGCGGCGGGCAATGGCGGTGATGGCCTCCCGACTGTCGTCCTGCTGGGCATCCTCCGGACCATATACGTCTAATATCGTAATCATACCGTCAGAGGCACCCACGGCGAAAGTGCCGGCCCAACCGGCCCACCAGTTTTTGGTAAAGGCTCCAATTTTATGTCCGCTGCTCTCCTCGATGGTCTTGCCGGTAGTCAGGTCGTCCACCGCCTTTTTGGTGTCGATGGCCTGCTGGTAGGTTTTGTGCAAGGCGGCATACAGGTCTTCGATAACCGGATAGCGGTATTTCTCGTTGGCGGTAATGTCTTCCAGCACGGCATCCTTGGCTTTCTTGATTTGCCATGTCTTGTAGGCGACCCAGCCCAACGCTCCCACCAATGCGGCGATACCGGCCGTTGCAGCTACGGCGGTCGTACCGATGGCACTCAAAGAACCGGCGGCACCGACCAAACCGCCGCCCGTAGCGACCTGCGAGGAGAACAGCGAGGAGAATCCGGCACGGGCGGCAAAGGAACCTGCGCCACCTTGCAGCAAGGCGCGACCCATCGCACCCTTGCCGCTGACTCCGGCTGCCTGCAAGGCCGTGACAAGGGCCCGCTTGTTGGCAAAGGAGAGTGCTTTGATTCCTCGGGCACTGGTCAGACCCGTCAGACCGGAAACCAGCTCGACAATGGAGTTGCCTGCGGCCTGTTTGCCGATAAAGCCGACCGCAACGCCGACATTGGTCAGGGCTCCGGCAAGTTTGAACAGCCGCGTGGCGACAAAGCCCGTGAACAGAAGCGGCTCGATCCAGTAAAAGTTACGGGTCATCCACGAAGCGAAGTTGCCCAGCACGGAGAGCAGGCTCATGACACCCTGCCCGATGGAGGCGAGACCTCGGGCGAACTCGCGGGAATTGAATTTGGCAAGGAAGTCTTTCAGTGTGCTCCGGATGACCGGCTCGACGAGTTCGTACCCTTGCATGAAGGATTCCGTGAGCTGGGAGGTCATCTGGTACCACAAACCTTTGGTCGTGTCCTGTTTCACTTGTGCCAGTTCGGAGGAGATGCCCTGTGACGCCCGGTTCTGGGAAGCAAGCGTCCGAAGCTGCCCGTAGTTGCTGACGAACATCATGGCGGCATTGCCTCCGATTTTGCCGAAGATGGTCTGCATGTCGGCCATCGTCGCCCCTTTCTTGTTCAGGTCCTCGAAGATGTCGGCCAACGGACGCAGCTTCTCCACCTGCTTGCCGTAGATGTCCTCCATGCGTGTGAATTTCACACCCAGGCGGTCCAACGCCTCCCGTGCCTCTTTGGTGGGCTTAGCGAAGCGGGTGGCCATAGCTCGCAAAGCCGTACCGGCCATCGTTCCCTTGATACCCATGTTGCCGAGTACGCCGATGGCGGCGGATGCCTCCGTGAAATCGACGCCCGACAGACGCAGGTAACCGGCCGCCATCTTGAAGGACTCGGCCATCTCGATGATGTTCACGTTGGAACGCGAGACGGTAGAGGCAAGTATGTCTGCCACCGAGCCCATGCTGGTGTTCTTGATGTTGTAGCCCGTCTGGATGTTGGTGGCGAGGTCGGCGATCTGCGAGATGTCGTTGTCCCCGATGAGCGCAAGGTTCGTAATCGGGCGGATCGATTCGTTGATGGTCTCGATACCCATACCGGCCATACTGAGGAATTTCACCGCACCCGCCACCTCGATGGCCGTGAACTTGGTCTCGACGCCGATGCGGCGCACGTACCGGGCCATCCGGTCGAAACGCCCCTCGAAGGTCGCCAGGTCGGAATCGGCAACCCGGAGAATCGAGTGTGCCGATTGCATGATGTTGGAATACTCGACGGCCTCCGTGAACTGCGTGCGCAGGAAATTATAGGCCATGTAGGCGTTGAGCATACCGGCCATCGGGAGGTTTCGCCACGACGGGGCCTTGGAATATTGGATGCGATTGATGGCCGCACGGCGTTTGCTGCCATATACGGAATCCTCGAAAGCTGCCTGACGACGTATGGAGGTTACCGCACGGGCTGCGTTGCGCCGCCGCTGGGTCTCCTCGGCCTGACGGCGTCGCTTCTCCGCATTGAGTTCCTCACGTCGGGTGCGCTCGGCAATTTTGCGCAACTCCCGGTCGGCACGCGCACGTTCGCTTTCACGTAAGCGTGCGGCACGCTCGGCAGCACGGATCTCCGACATCTGGCGGAAGGTCTCCACCTGTAAGGCGGCTTTCTCTTTGGCCTGCTGCATGCGTTGACGGTTCTTGGCCTCGTCCGCATAAAGGCGTTTGTTCAGCCCCGCCTGTTCTTTGTCGGAAAGCACGGCCGCTGCGACCGGGGCATACGGAGGTCGCACGACTGAACCGACAGAGACAGAGGTTGCGGGTGCTGCCGTGTCCAAGTGCAGCGTCATAGTAGCAGCGCCACGGATGTTACCCAAAAGCGAGAGAATCTCCTGCAAGCGTACACGGGCCGTGTCGGTTTTGATGTTTACTTCACGCCCTTTCTCTAAATGAGCGAGGGCCGAATTGATTTTGCCGATGGAACGGGTAACCGTCCGCTGGGTGTCCATGACGCTCTTGACAGCCGAAGCGGCATTTCGTTTCGCTTCGGCCTGCTGCTCGTCCAATTTTTTTTTGCCGACCAACTTATTGGTCTGATTGCGGAGCGCACGGCCGTCAATTTTCTCGCCGGGATTGATGGTCAGCCTAATGCCCTGCGTCAGCTCTTTGATTTCGGTCAGCAGGTTCTTGACACCTTCCAGCCGTTTCTCCGTCTCGCCGGTTCGGATTTCCAGGTCGAAGTTGAAATCCTTCTTCTTGCCGTTCTTTCCCCGAAAAGTCTTTTCCACGGCCTGCATCATCTCGTTGATGTTGGTCACGACCGGCGCAAAGCTCACACGGCCCTTGCTCAGTTTCTCGACGGCATTGGCAAAGGCGGTGACCTGCTCGGTTCCTTCCGTGGCATTGACCTTTATATCGTAATAGACTTCGTAATTCTGCGTTTGAGCCATGAATAGCGTGTTTACATCCGTTGAAAGAATAGCCCTTTTCGGCTGCCGGGGACTGAAAAGGAAAGCCCCGCAGTCACAAGGGCTGCGAGGCTTCGGGAAGCGGATCAGGGAGACGGCGGTTGCAGGGTCAGACGGGAGACGAGCACCTGCTGGTGAAGCCACAGCGCCTCCTCGGAAAGCATGGCGAACTCCTCGTCTGTGATGCTGTCAAGATGAACACCCGGAAAGTAGTGGCGGATATAGATCAGCCGCTGACGAATCCGCTGGTCGTCACGTACCGCCCAGGTGTCTATCAGTTTACCAGCAGGCTCTGACGGGTGGTGATGATCTCTGAAAGTTGTGACATCAGACCGAAGAGGAACAGCGATTCGTTGTCCACCAGCTCCTTATCGCCGTCGAGGAAGCAGTCGCGGGCGAGCTGACGCATGGCGTTCACCTCGTCCTTCTTCGATGCCGCCATGAACTTCGAGAATTGCGGGAAGGTCGGTTCACCCATGTAGGCGACGTAGAACTCTTTCTCGCCACAATCCGTATCGCCGAACACGACCATCGGATAGACCTTGCGGACTTTCTTCTCGGCTTTCAGCGCGGCCGCTTTCTCCTTAATCTGGGCTTCCTGCTCCAGTGTAAGATTCTTATCTTCCATTTCTGCGTGATATTTGGTTACAAAAAGGAATAGCGGCTTTATCGCTTCAACGGGTGTAAATCGGGGAAATATTTCGATAAAATACAGAAATTAGAAAGATATTGCTTATATTTGCGGAAAATCTACATATAACGACGATATTATATGATTATTCAGTTCACAGTTGAAAATTTCCTTTCATTCAAGGAGGCGGCGACACTTTCGTTGGCAGCTTCGGCTTTGAAGGAAAAACAAACCTCGTCGGAGGACATCGTTTTTGAACTGACCGGAACGAATCTTTCTTTGCTGAAAAGTGCCGTTGTGTACGGAGCCAATGCCAGCGGAAAGTCCAATTTGATAAAGGCTCTTGATTTCTTCAAGTGGTTTGTCATCAACTCGTCCAAAGGCGTGCAGTCCGGTGAGCGCATACAGCAGGTGGAAAGTTTTCGTCTCAACCGCAGTACAGAGAATGAACCCAGCTATTTCGAGGCTGTCTTTGCGGATGAACAGTCCCAGTACCGGTACGGTTTCGAAGTGGATGAGAAACGGGTTTACAGAGAATGGCTTTACCAAAAGAGCAATAAGAAAAAGGCAAAGGAAGTCGAGTTGTTCCTGCGCAACCTGGATGAGTATGAATTGCATCCGAAATTTGCCGTCGGGAAAGAGGTGGTTGCTAAAAAGATGGTGCGCGACAATGCACTGTTGTTGTCCGTAGCCGCGCAATTCAATGAAACCGTTTCGGTGGAAATCATGGAGTGGCTGGCCAATACGACCATCGTGCTGGGGAGCAGTGACGAGCGGATATGGAAAATGGCAACCCAGCAAATCGATAATCCCGAAATGAAGCAGCGTATTGTCGAGTTTGCCCAATTTGCCGATTTCGGAATAGACGACATCCGCAAGGTTGATAATACGGTCATCAGTTCGCATCAGCAGTATGACGAAACGGGAAAAGCCACGAAAATGGTCACTTTCCCGTTCCGGAAGAACGAATCGGAAGGCACAATCAAGTATTTTTCATTGGCCTATCCGATTATTGACGCGTTGGATCACGGCAAACGGCTGGTCATCGACGAGTTCGACTCGAAGATGCACCCGCTGCTGACCTGTAAAATCATTGCGCTCTTCAACTCCCGGCTGACGAACTCCAAAAATGCACAGTTGATTTTTACGACGCATGATACGAACCTGTTGAATGCAAATCTGTTCCGCAGGGATCAGGTGTGGTTTACCCAAAAAGATTCGCTGGGGGCGTCGGAGTTGTATTCGCTGGCAGAGTACAAAGTGCGCAATAGTGCGCCTTTTGAGAAAGAGTATCTCATGGGGAAATATGGTGGTGTGCCTATCGTTGGCCAATTCGAGCGTTTGTTTGACCAGAAAGAAGAGACGGAAGATGGCACGGATGAATAAACGAGATCCACGGGTTGCCCGTAATCTTCGGCGGGTAAGTTTTGTCCGGGACGTCAAGCAAACCTTTCTGATTGTGTGCGAGGGTGTGAATACCGAACCTGACTATTTCAATGCTTTCCGTCTGACATCAGCCAACATTAAGGCTGTCGGACAAGGCATCAATACGGTCGGCCTTGTGCAGAAAGCTCTTCGGATAAGGGAAGAAGAACGGAAGAAAGGTCGTATCTATGACCAATGCTGGGTAGTATTCGATAAGGATGATTTTCCGGATAACGATTTCAATCGTGCAATAGCATTGGCTCAAACTGGTGGAATGAAGGTGGCATATAGCAACCAGGCATTTGAATACTGGTTCCTGTTGCACTATAACCTGTTTCAAGGACCGATGCACCGAAACCTGTACGCCGAAAAGCTGAGCGGATTGCTGGGGATAGCATATAGCAAAGAAGCCGGATTTGCCGGTCAGGTATTTCGAGTGCTGGCTGACAAACAGGACCAAGCGATACGGAATGCCAAAGCCATCATGCGCCAAATGGAAAACGTACCGCCGGCACAGGCTGAATCATCCACAACAGTACATCTTCTTGTCGAAGAGTTGAACAAATATGTATAATCGGAGGTTGTACAAACTTACCGCACTTTTGAAAATTTGTGGTAAGTTTGTACAGTTTTCAGACCAAAACGAAAGATTGCCTTAGCGCAATCATTACTATAATAAAATAGCTAAAATAGAAAAATATCGCCGCTGTATGAAGGAATTTTACATACAGCGGCGATATGATTAGATTTTCACCAATTTACCTTCAATACCGCAGCGTTCCAGCACTGCGGTATTTTCTTTGTCGAAAGCAATCAGGCAGGACGGAGCGCCTGCCGTGCCTCCCTGCTCTCCTGTCACGTGATAGAAACTCAGCCGTCCTTTAATAAACAAGATGGAATCCGCATTCGGAAACACCAGCTCATGGAATAACCGTGTGTCTGTTCGCGCAAAAGTCAAGGCAACGGCATTGCGGTGTTCCACGCAACGTCTGATAAACTGTACGATGAGTGCCGTATCATACGGAGGATTGCAGAACACACGTCCGAACCATTGCTGTTTGAGCCCGTCATCTTCGATGGTATAATGGTGTGCCGCTGTATTCCACGGTCGGTTCACGGGAGCGCAAGGGTCCAAATCGAACGGCCCCAACCGCCGCAGAATATGTGGCGGTGTGAGCCATTCGTTTTTCCCTGTCGAGGATTTTCCTTCGAAAGTTACATCCATAACCTCCTAAATAGTATCCCCGTCACCGATCTGGATATCAAAGGGATTGAGGTCGAATTCATGCACGATATTGGTATCGTCCTGCTGGCTCTCCATGCCGTCCTCGCTGAAGATACAGCCTTTCAGCGTGACGGTGGTGGTCGTCCAGTCATCGCTGGCCATCGGGTTGGCGAACGAGATGATCAGATCGAACTCTCCGATGTCCATCAGACTGCCGTAGGTCGAGCGCAGGGTTTGCTGCGTGGCATAGTCCATCGTGATGCTCGCCGTGTAGGAGATGTTTCCGAAACCCCGGCTGACCGGTTTTCCGCCCAGACCGTAGTTGGGCTCGATTTTGCGTTTCTTGCTCCATTTGATACCCGAAACGCCTTCGAGTACAGTGGAGCCTTCCTCGATTCCCAGAGCCGTACTGGCTAAGGTAATCATCGACCAAGAGTATGCGACGTTGTTTATAATTGCCATGTTTACATCTATTTAGCGGTTAGTGATAAGCCTTCCTCGACATAGATTTTCACGGCCACGCCGACGGGTACGATGACGTAGCTGATGCGCAGCGTATCGTCCACCAGTACGTTCTGGTTAGGGTCGATGGTCACGGCATAGCCGCTGATCTCCTGCGCTGCCTGCATCTTGGCCAGTATGTCACCGATCAGGGTCTTGAAGGCCGTAATCTTTGAGGGTGCGAGAAAGCCCGTTGCAGGGTTCACCATCAGAGGGCTGTGCAGATACGGCAGCAAGGCTTCGCGCACGGCACGGCGGCTCTTGTTGATGGTACGGTTGCGGGCGATGGTGCGGTAGTCCCCGTTGGAGCAGGTCTGGTCTTTGGAGATGTAAATGCCGTTCTCCCGACCCGAATACTTGATGGGGAAAATGTATCCCTTGTCATCCAGCTCGTCCAGCAACACCGGCGAGAGGGATTCGTACAGGTTGGTCGATACGAACTCATCTTCGGCATCGAGCGTGAGGTCTCCGAACCCGAGCTCAATCTGCTGGAAGTCGTCGGCAAAGAGGTTGAACTGACGCACCCAGGCGATGGACTCGTGAACGCTCGCCTTGGCAAGAGCGCCCATGACAGCACCCAGAAAACCGACCGGCGTATGGTTCGGGTTGCGGTACTGGATTGTCGTGTTCTGGTCGTTTCGTGCCTGGCCGAAGATGACGCTGGTACGCGACGATTCACAGATAGCCGACGGAATGCGGTTCAGGTCGATGACCTTCGCCTCTTCCGTATCGCCACCCGTGTTGGCGGGGTTGGCACACAGCACCACTGACAGGGGCTGGTTCAGCTCGGCCAGAGCCACCGCCTTGTCGTTGATGCCTTTGACGAGGTTCAGGTTGTATTTCTCCTGCTCGCCGTTGAGTTTCCACAGCGGCTGCTCGGTCCAGATGCCCACCTGCGAGATGAGCCCGTCTGCGGCACGCTGCATCACATCGAGGGCGTCCCAGTTCTCGGAGCAGTCCGCGAACATGACGTACAGCCGGCCCGGTCCGTCGATGTTGCCGCTCATGCGGAAGAACTCGCGGATGTGGTAGGCCGGAATGCCGAACAGGAAGTTTTCGTTCGTCTCTTCGTCAAGGTCGCACGCGACACGTTCCTTGATGCCGAAGTCCTGCACGGAGGATTTACGGCTGGTGATGCAGATGACATCGCCCAGTGCCACGTTCGCCTCGTTGCTTTTCCCGTAGCCGGCGGTAAAGAGGTCGGGCTGTCCCGATACGTCGAACAGCAGGCCCGTGATTTTCTCGTTGCTTGCGGATGCGGCATACGGCAGATTGCCGTCCACATCCTTGATGATTACATTGCCTAATGCCATATAGCCTGCGTGTTATGATTTATAATAGGGATTCTTGTAGAGGATGGCCTTGCCCCGGATGGCCGGAGCGGTCTGCGGCGTGTACATGCTGCCATCGGCATCGATGTAGAGTTCCTTGTAGTCGGGGAACTTGCCGAGGATGGCCAACGCGGCGGCAGGAATCTCGGCCGCCGCTTTCGGCGCCTGTTCTTTCTTCGGGGATTTCTCGGTCGCCGTATCTTTCTCTCCGGTCGTTGTCGTAGGTGCTGCGACTGTCGCATCCGGCTGGGCGGTATCTGTTTCAGGAATGGTCGTTTGAGTCTTTGCCATAGATATTGCGGTATGAAAAAGGGGGATGGAGTATGGTGTCCATCCCCCGCACGTTGATATTCGGTGATTCGGTAAAGGGTTATGCCGTTTTGGTGTAGGCCGTATGGACGACGATCTCGGCAGGCTTGACGATGTTCACGTCCATCTTCATGCGCATCTGGAAGAAGAAGAGCTCCGAGTTGGATTGCAGACGGTCCACCTTCAGGACTTCGGCGTCGTTGGCGTAATCTACGCCCATCCACAGGTTGGAGTCCATTCCCGACGTGAAGTTGCCCATGACGATGGTGTGTTCCGGCACGCCCGTAATCGGAATGATACGCTTGCCCTTGAAGCGGTAGCGGTTCACCTCGCTGTTCTCGGAGTATTTCACCATCTTGTCGGTGATATACTGGTCGTAGGCGTCCCACGCTTCCCAGCCCATGACGATGCTCAGGCCCGAGCGCTTGCGGATCTGCTTGGGACATTTCCGCCACATCGAGTAGAGGGCTGCCTCGACCGCAGCGCCGTCCTTGAGCTCGGTCGTACCGGAGACGATGCACTGGCCGCCTGCAACGGTCTGGGCATCGGTGGCGTTCACGTTGTCGATGATACGCTTGATGACCCCGTCGAAGTATTTCTCCTTACCGGCTCCGATCTGCACGGCACCGGCGGGAGCCGTGATACCTGCGGCGGCCGCACCGCCCTTGGCCGAAGTCCAGATGGCATTGCCGATGAACTCGTTTTTCTTGTCCATCAGAAGGCGCAGCATCGTGGCCTGCAACTTGGGGTCGAGCTCGCGGAAGACGAGGTTGCCCGTCGGCTGTGCGAATTTCCAGTACGCCTCGAAATCGCGCGGGTTGAATTCGAGGTAAACCATGAACTCGGCGGGTTCGAGGTGGCGTTCCGTGAACTGGTATTCGTTCTCGCCGTTCTCACCTTTGGCCCCGTGCGAACTCTGGGGCGTAGGTACGTTGTCCTGAATGATGTCTCCCAGCCGGATGGCGGGAAGAGTGTACTTGTGCTGGATGCCGGACTTGATGTGGATCAGCCCCTCACGAAAGGTGTCGTTGCCCTGCGCCGTATAGGAGAGCAGGTCTTCCAATACCTCTCCGGCATAGCCGTTCTGTAAGAAAGTTACTGTATCTGCCATTGTGTTAGTGATTTTCTGGGTTAGAATCTCGGCCGCGAACAGGGAGCATCGACTCAAAGCGGTAAACCACTTCCGGCAAATCAGTTTATGTGTATCAAGGTGGCGGGATGGTACGTCTCCCGCCGGACGGGGTTATTGTAGTTTCTTGAACTGGAAGTCTTTGCCCACGACGGCTTCGACCTGCTCGGCCATCTTCTGACCGGCACTCTTCAGGGCGTCGGCGGCCGCTTTGGCGTTGTCGGGGTCGGTGGCGATCTGCTCGCTGATTTTCTCGCGGGCGGGAATCGAACCGATGGTGTCCTGCACCAACTGAAAGTTCGTGGCTGCCATCTCTTTCCAGCCGGACACCGCATCCGCCTCGATCTTGCCTTCGTCCACGGCTTTCTGCAAGAAGCTCTGGATGGCACTCGCTTTGGCATCGGCCTCTTTCTGCTCATAGACCTGCAACCGGGCGGTTATGCTGTCGAGGTCTTTCTGGAGATTGCCGATGGTGGCGTCCTTGCCGGCAATCACGGTTTTGGCGTCGCTCAGGGCTTTGTTCGCCTCGGCCAGCCGGGCTTCCACACCGGTCAGCTCCGTAATGCGGGAGAGCACGTCTTTGACCTCGTTCTTCTCCTGCATACCGAGTGAGGCGACCACCGCGCTGTATTCCGGGGATAATGTTTTCTCTTCGTTCATGGATCTGTGATTAAGTTTCGTATTAAGAATAGTGGTTTTCTCGTCCGACGGGTGATTTCCCTCTTTGGGTGGTGTGATGCGGTTCATGACCGCCTGTATGGCCGCCGCGTCCGTGATACCCGACAGGTCGGCACGCACCTTGTCCCGGAGCTGCTTGCTGGTCCTCAGCACATGGCTTTCGGGGATGATGCCCGCCTTTACGGCAGCCGCAGCATCGAAGAATGTCCCGTCCTGCCCGGCAGCCCCGTCCATGATGGCCCGGACCTTTTCGCGGCTCAACCCGAACCGCTTGCGGTAGATGGTCTCGATCTGCGTCGTGAAGGCTTTGACCATCTCGGACGGTTCCCCGTCGTTTTCGTCAGGCAGGAACGGGTTGTGAATCATCAGGATGCCGTAATCGCGCATGAACGACTTGTCCCCGGCAGCCCAGATGACGGAGCCCATCGAGGCGGCCATGCCTTCGATGACGCATTCGGTAGGCACCGAGGCGTTCTGGATGGCGGCATAGACCGTCATGCCGTGCAGTACCGAACCGCCCTCCGAGTTGATGAGCACTCGGATAAGGGACGGACGCACGATGTTCTCCAAAAAGTCGAATGCCTCGCTGAAACGTCCGGCACTCTCTTCTGTGATGCGGCCGAAGAAGCGGATGGAAGCCGGACGTCCGGCACCCGACTGACAGACGATATGTTCAAAAGTTTCCGTGTTCATCTTTTCCTTTGGGTAAGAATAGCTTCGCTCGCGTGAAATGGTTTATAATCCGCTTTCGGAGCCGTTCGGGACATCCTCGGCAGGCTTTTCCTCTTCAGGTTCTTTTTCATCCTCCTCCGGCAGGTCCGGCACATCTACCGACGGCTCGAATCCCGTAACCTGTTCGTAAACCGGTTCGGCATGGTGTCCGTGTCCTGCCGTGTCATGCTGCGGAGCATCGGTATGCTGCGTGAAAGGCGGCATGACCAGATAGCGTTCTACCCAGTTCCGGTATTTCCAGGCGGAGGATTCCCGGAACCAGACCTCGTAATCCACCCAGTACGCCTGCAACATGTTGGTTGTCATCGGCATGTCGAAGTAAAGGAGATTGCATCGCTCCGTGAGTGCCGGTTCATGGCTTTTGGCATCCTGAATGGCGACGTTCAACCGCTGGAAAACGATGAACGGGTCGCATTCCCGCTCCGGGTCGGTGTGGTTGAGCGTATTGAGGATGAAGCGGATGCGCATGGTGGCGCGGCCCTCGCCGATACGTTGCTGCTGCACGAGGTAGCGCACGTTCACGAAGCGGATGAAGATGGCAGGAAAGGCGATTTCCATTTCCAGATTTTCGCTGCGCACGATTCGGGAGAACTGTCCCGTGTCGATCATGATGGTCTTGAAAAATGGCGGACTTTGCGGCTCTTCCGGATGCTCCCGCAGTGTGAGGATGGCACGGCGGACAGCCTGATACATGTTCACGAACGGATTCTCCGATACCTGTTCGGGCACGGCGACCGCAGGTTGTTCCGCTCTCGGAGCGGAACCGTTTACGGGTGGATTATATGGCTTCTTGTCTTTTATCATGGGTTGGGAAAGGGAAATCCCCGGAACAGAATGGGGATAAACAATTGGTTGACGGTATGATTCAATTTCGGGCTGATGCCGATAAACTGCCGATGTTCGGGCCGGCGGCTGCTATATTGGTTGACCGTGTAGAGTCCCAACGCCGGATCAGTGTTGTGGACAGCGGCGTAGCTCTTGGAAGCGCCGCGTTTGCCCGGCTGCTTGAAATTGCTCGCTTGGGTCCGAATGGCGTAACGGGCTCCTCGGCGGAAAATCTTCTTCCGCTCACCGTAGCCGCGCTGGGTAATGTTGGTGTGGTCCATACGGTCGGCTTCCCCGGTGATGGAGCGCGACAAGGTTCCGGTGTCGTTCATCACGGGATGGGTGAAGCGTCGGCCCCAGCGGGATTTGCGTTCCGGCCACGGCTTGCCGCTGCCGTAAAAACCGCCTTCGGCGAAACTGGTGCGGAACCGACTTATGGAGTATTCGCCGGCCTTTGTCACGAAGTCGTGGGTGTTGAACTCCATCTTGTTAGGCAAATACCGGCCGTTGCCTTTCGGCGCCCACTGCTCGCAGAATTGTTCAAGGGTGATTCTCATGGCTACGGATTGGTATCGGTTTGTTTTACGCCACGGGGATGACCGTAGCGTTTGTAATATTCCTCGTCCGACATGATGCCCCGGTCGGATGAGCTTCCACCGACTGCCACACTGCCTCCGCCACCCATGCCGGGTATCACATTGAGCTGCTTGCCCACGACGATGCCGAACTCTTTCTCTATTTCATCCGCCGCCACCTCGTACTTGTCCGTGATGAGCGAGTAGAGCTTAATACGGTCTTCGTTATTCATGTCGATGCGGTTGGAATACTTGAATTCCAGTCCGGCGGGGATATAGCCCATCGCCACGAGCCGGGGGATGATCTGCTCGTTCATCACGTTCTCGATATAGCGGCGATATACCTCGATGCGGTCGCGGAAGATGTCCTGATGCGCCTTGGTGGAGCCGACATACGACTGCATGCCTCCGGCCATCGATTCGGAGCCGAGAATAAGGTTCGAGACCTCCTTGTTGGCGAACTGAATCAGTCCGGTATATATCTTCTCGCTGTTGGACATGGTGAAGGTCTTGATATCAACTTCATCCTCCAGCCCCGTTACGATGATCTTATTCTGAGCCGCATTGGAGATGTCCTGTGCCAGACGCTTGCGGTCCATATTGTTTTCACTGACGGTCTTTCCGTGAATAACCGGCTGACCATACGAATGACTGAAATTCAAATAGTTAGCAACCGTAAACTTTTTGGCGAGAATCAGCGGCGTCGTGGCCGAGAAAAGCCCGAGATCTCCCGTCTTGATGAGCACATAACGCTTCCGGTAGGCGGCCGAGTGAATGTCCCAGTGCGGCAGCCACAGTCCTTGCCGTTTGACGACAATGCCCTGTTCGGGTAGGACGTTGCGGCGTTCGATACTGTTTACCTCCTTCAGCCGTCCCGTCTCAGGATCGGTATCGGGCATGATTTCCAGCAGCGTATAGCCGTAGAGCTTGGCCTCGATGATGCCTCGGATGATTTTGTCGAACTGAGAACCCTGTATCTTCTGGCTCTCTTTCACATCCTTGACGTATTTGCCCTTGTCGTTCAAACGGGCGAGCATATAGCGGTCTCCGAGTATCTGGCTTTCGAGTGTCTCGATGACCGCGCGGATGTGCGCATCCTGTTGCAGGCACGCATCGTACAGGTCGATCAGACGCGCCCGGTCGTCGAGGATGGTTCCCAGCAGCATGTTCGAGCGCACCGAACGGTAGCGGTTGTGCCGTTCGATTTCCCGCACGTATTCCTGAATCGTTTTTTTCGACGTGTGGAATATGCTTTCGAGCAATTCGCGGTTAAATGTTCCTTCTTCCTGCATTTTTTTCGGGTTTCAAAAAGAATAGTTTGATCCCGAAAAAATGGGTTATCTGCCCCCTTCAGACCATACGAACAAATCGGCTCCAATATGTTCGGTTTACCATACAAAATAGGCGGACGGTTACTTATAGATTTTTGGCCTGTTTTTGCACTCGAAATGCGATTGTAAATACCTATGAATGAATTATTAACGATAAAATTTATCGGCAAATTTATAGTCAAAATCGAGCCGAAAAGTATATATTTGCCTGCAAAATTCAATATTTTGAGAAAATGAGAAGAATAGAAAATCATCAAGGGTTCAGACTTCGGTTCGGCGAGTTTCCGGATTTGCTGTTCGTCGTCACTGATACCCGGACTTATTTTGACATGACACACTTCCTGCAATCCATGAAGCTGGACCCGGAAGAAAAGATTGCTGAATTTACCACAGGATTCGCCTTGTGGATAGACCATCTGGGCAAGATGTACGGCATACCGCCGGACGAACGCTTCGCCGTTGATACCGCTACGGGGCACTCTCTGGCGGAAGAATCTTTCGCCCTGCCGTTCCTCTGCTGTGTTGATCCCGTATTCGGGGTGTACCTGCTGGACAACATGTCGCAGATGCTGTTGACCGGAATCGCGTGTTCAGACTCCTACATCCTAATGCAGGCGCAGCAGCGGTTTACCCATGAAGAACTGCTTTCCACCCCAAACACCGATGAGCTATGAAAACGAAAGGTCCATTTTTACCGTCGAAGCAGTTGCTGGTCTTCAACGGAGCGTATGTACTCATCGCCGTGGTGCGCTCGCTGCACAGCGCGGCGGATTTTTCAGGCATCAACCTCCAAAGCATATCGTTCTCCTGTACCGGGAAGTATGTAGCCACTGGAGGCTTCTATTTCCGACATGCGCACCCCGATGTGCAAATCGACCTGTCGGACCTCGACAACCTGACATTGCAGGAATACGACCGCCTTTGCGGTGTGGAGCGCCGCTATTTCACCGTGCGGGAGATCGCCCACAAGCGACAGGCGTATGAGGAACGGCGCAAGGAGTTCCGGAAATTCTGTAAACAACGTGATTTAGAAGAGAAAGAGAATGAAAAATAATACAAGATGAAAAGCAATGCGATACTATGTGAAGAGTACCCGGTCAGGGTGCTGTTCAACGATGACAAAACCTTGGCATGGGTAAACCTCCATGACCTCTGCAAAGTATTGGGGCGCGAGGAGATGTTGACCGACAAGGCGGCTATCCGCCAGTTGCCCTCCAGTATTCAGATTCCGTTCCGCAAGAAAGGACGCGAGATGTGGGCCATCAGCCCTTACGACGTCTATAAGCTGATCCGGCCCATGCGGCGCGAAAACTCCATCGCGGCAAAGAAGTGCGCCGCAGTGGAGACGTGGCTGAACGAACTGCTCGAAGACGCGGCCATACAGTCTGCCAAAGCGACGCGACCCGCACAGCAGGAAGACGTGGTGTTCAGCTATCAGGACCATCCGATCTCTTTTCGTGCTGCGAACAATAAGATGATGATAAACGCCACGCAGATGGCCCGCAGCTTCGGAGTTTTGCCCGCAGAGATACTGCGCAAGGCGGATTTCGTCCGCTATCGCCAACATCTGGTCGAGAAGGGCATCTCGGAAAGCCTCGACAGCCAGATTTTTACCACGCGCGGCCGTAACAACGGGGCGACATGGATCGATGAAGAGCTGGCGATGGAGTTCGCCCGGCAGTTGTCGCCGGAGTTCTCGCAATGGTGCAACACGAAAATCAACGAACTGATGACACGGGGCTATGTCACATTGGAACCCAGACCCGAAAGCGGCATGGGCACTACCGAGAATCTGCCCGTGCCGCAAAGCCTCGACGAGGCGCAGCAGTTGATTGTCGCCCAACGCCACGAAATACACCTGCAACAGGAACGCATCGAAGCCGATTCCTACAAGGTGGAGTTTTACGACAACCTGATCGAGGGTCGGGACTTCTATTCGACGACATGGCTCGCGCAGGAGCTCAATACGACACCCCGGCAGTTGCACCAGTTCCTTGCCGAGAAAGGCATCTGCAAGTTCTCGAAAAACCAGTGGATAGCCTTCCTGCCATACCGAAGCTGGCAAATCGACATGCCGTATTACTGGAATAACCTGCGCACCGGCAAGTGCTACGCGGCAGGAACACGGAAACGATGGAGCAAGATCGGCCGTGACCAGATTCTTGAACTCTGGAACAGGGAACCGCCTAAACGTCCAGAGCTGCCGTCCGGACGCCGTAGGGTGGAAAACCCGTACAGCCATCTGACGGAAGGCGTGGATTATTTCACACCCACACAACTCGCCCGGGAAATCGGTATCTCAGCCAACCGAATGAGTCAGTTTTTGGAAAATAGCGGCATTTGTCAGTTCGAGAAGAGGCAATGGGCTGTCCTGCCTGAATATCGGGAATGGCAAATCGACGTGCCGTACTACTGGACGAATCCCAAAACTCAGAAACGATGGGCATTCGGTACCCGTAAGCGGTGGTCACTACTCGGCAGGGAAAAAATCATCGAATTGTGGAACAAACGAAATGCCGAACAACAACCGGAAGAGACAGCATGAGCAAGGAACTGACCGAGAAGATTTCAAGAGCAACGGGGCGCTATCCCGTGAGCTGCGACTGTCCCCGTTGTCGGAGACAATGCCTGACGCCCTGCCTGGGTACACCGGAGGACATCTGGCGACTGATAGAGGCCGGATATGAAGAACGGCTGCGAATTACATTTTGGGCTGTCGGTATGCTGGTCGGAGCCATACCGTTCCCGATACTGATGGTGCAGGCCCTCCAGACGGAGCACGGCTGCATATTCTGGAAAAACGGGCTCTGTGAACTGCATGAGCTAAAACTCAAACCGACGGAAGGACGCCTGTCGTATCATATCCTCACGGAAGAGAGTATCTGTTTTAGTAAATCACTGAGCTGGAACGTGGCAAAAGAGTGGATCAACGTGGAAAACATCCCGCTCATTACCCGAATCCTGCAACGCATGGTAAAATGAAAACCGTATGAAACACAAAGGGAAAAGCAGCAGTTCATTCCGGCATCCGAAGCAGGTGCTGCTGTTCGGCCACACGCGCATACTGGTCGCCGTCTTCAAGTCGATGCAATCGTGCGCCGAAATCACCGGAACATCTGTCAAGACGGTCAGCCGGGCCTGCAAAGGCGAATATGCGCAGGCGGCGGGATTCTATTTCCGCAGGCTGCATCCAGACGTGGAGATTGAAATGGCAGACCTCGACACGCTCCCTCTGGAAGAGTATGACCGGCTCTGCGGCGAGGTGCGCCGCTACCTGCCCAAAGAGACGGTAAAGGCTTTCAGGGAGAAGTTCGAGCAAACCTACGGGCATAAAAAAAGCCCCGATGGGGGCTGACCGACAACTATTTCTAACTCTATAAAACAGAAAAGTAAGATGCAGTAATATTATATATACTATACTACTATCTTACTTTTCTCTTTTTATCTACTAAAAGAAAAACAGAGCGAACCCCTTTAGGGGTGAGCATTAAAGGGTATAAATAAACACTGGAGCGTAGCGGAAGTGCTTTATTTATACCCTCCATCTTGCTTCTTCTTTAGAAGAAGATAGAGAATACCGATACAGAAATTTCAAAGCGGGATTTACTTTTCCAGCAACAAGGTGACGGATAGCGGATGATTGTAAAACGGCTATCCCTTTAACGGATAACGGGACAGTTGTTCCTTCCGTTTATCCTGTAACTGTAAGGCAAGTTTTTTTATGCTCTCTTCATCGGTGGAATAATTACCGGCATTGGCTCGCTTTATATCCCTCCGTCGTCCTTTATCCGTCGTCTTGCAGACCTTCCAGAACTCTTTCAGGTAGTAATATACGGTCTCTTCAGAACGGGAAACAGCACCGACACCCAGCTCGCTGAAAAGATACCTCCGGAGTTCCTCCAGCGGTTCCCGATACCGGGAATAGTTTCCGTTATTGAAATACTTCGCACCTTTGGCCTTGCCTTGCTCGATAGTCCTGCATACCTCCCAGAACTCGTCCAGGTAGTAGTAGCCTTTCCCTGCCGGAGCCAGATAATTGACCGGCTCGATGCGCTTGTAAAACCCGTTCCAAAGGACACCGGCCTTTTCCAGTTCTTTCGCCAGTTCCTCACGCTGTCCTACATTGATTGGCTCCAGCTGGTAATCTTCTACCGGTCCGACAACCTCCCGCAGCGAATACCGCACTGTACCGTCCTCCGGTTTCATGCAGTACATGACAATCCGTCCCTCGGCATCGATTTCCCGAAACACGCCGTAGCCGATTTTCCGCCCCAATACGCTGATCTGGTACTGGACATTCTCTTTAGGCACTTCACGTGGCTTGATTCGGTTACGCCATCGGTTCCAGACCAGACCTTCCCTGTAAAGAGACCGTTGGAGGTGGAGAACCGTCTCCTTGTCGGCGATTTCCAACGAGGTGTAGTCGAAGCATCCGGAAGAGGCGTTCAGTTCATCACCTCTGATGGAGACGTACAGGCACACGGATTGGTTTACACCCACCGTTTCGACAATTCCCGAAATCCCTTGCCCTACAAGGTTCACGACATCACCGCGCCTGGGCGTATCCGTCTCGAACCATTGCCGGAACTCTTCGTATGTTACGGGCAACCGTTTGTCGGGTGTTGCGTCGATAGAGACGACAAAGCGTCGCTGGGCACAGAACTGCGCTATGGCCAGTTCATGCGTCTCATTCTTCGGTCTGTAACATCGGAAGAAATCATGGATTGCCGACTTGCTTTTACTCATCCGGTATTTGCATCTATAAATTATATACAGGTTTACTTTAGGCAAAGATAGAGATTGTCCGGGAAATGCGGGCTTAATTTATCAATTTTCTTTTTAGGGGAACCTAATAAAAGTTTCGACAAAAAATTCGATAATTCATTAGCGCACAAATTCCTATACAAGACTATATATGCGACCGCCTGCTTTGACATCCAAGCTCGGTATGTTTCAGCCGGTGACATTCTCCGCATAACCGTGTCTGCCATAACATGAAATGACAATCGTCAAAAGGATCCGCCAATGCAAAGCCGGCGGGTAAATGGATTCTTGCAAAGTCTGTCAATGACCTGACGGATTCTCCTGCTGCAAATCCTGTTCTATTTTGAACAAATAATCCCCCGAAACCGTGCCAAACTTTGAACAAAAAAGTCAGAGCCAAAAATGGGACTTGAAAATCAGGCCGTAGGGCGCGTATCGAATCCGCACCAGGGGTAGTACCCACCCCGTTATTTTCAAAAATTATTAGTACATTGTTATTCAATTATTTACAACCTTCACTTTGTAGAAAAGTGAAACTAAAAGCCTATAAATAGACCTTTGTTTCTTTCGGATTGAAAGCAAAAAAAAATTCTCCCTTGTTTTTAGTCTGTTTTTTAACTCGCAAATAATTGACTATCAATATATATAGTTTTTCTTTCAGTCTGTTTTTGAGCGTTGAACCCTATATTTTTTTTGAAAAAATTTTTTCTTTTCTGCAATAGGTTGATTTTCAATCAAATAGGAATAACCCTCGCGCGCGGGCGTCCACTCTCATTTTAGAGCCGTTTTGTCAGTCGGACGAAAAAAATTATTTGGAGGATTGAAAAATTTGTTTTAGAGTTGAATTGAACCCGAAAGGGAAACAGCCCCGACAAACAGACGGGGAAAACAGAAACAAAAAATATACAGACTTTCAAAAGCGACACAACCGCAACAAGTCTGTAAATAGTAAAAACAAAAAAAGTCAGTAAGTAAGAAACAGACAGCAAAAACCGCAACAGCGAGAAAACAAAAGCCTTTTTTGTGGGAAACCTATTTTTGAGGCTTGGAAAATCAAAAATTCGTCCGTGCGTTTTGGAACGCTTAAATAGGGTGTCAAACAACCACACCGAGCGGAACGGCAAACCAATGCCGCAAGTCGGAACGGTCGAAATACGTGTATTTTGTCCGCATACGCAAAGCCCGTGATTTTGGGAGGGCGAGAGTCGTATGGAAAAGGGAGGCGATAAAATAATGCCATAAGTCTGCCCTTGCGCAGCCGGAGATAAAAATCGCTATGCGGTAAAAACAATCCGCACGGAGCTTGAGAAAAGAGCATTGCCAATGTCATGCCCACAATCACCAGCCGCCAACCGCCCTAATGTTAGCTGCCCCGTTGGAAAAGACGGGGGACGTGCCAAAGAAGCACCCGTCGAAATTGGAGTATGTCGGGCTTGCCATGACAGCGGATAATCGTCTTTGCGTGTGAACGATGCAAATATAGGGCTTTTTTCCGAAATAGCGAGTATAGGGCACGTTTTAGTGAGGTGCAAATTGAGATGAAATCTGCACGCTATCGGGTGAAAGGTAGCGTGCGATTTTTGGGCACGCACAGGTCGTGCCGTTTTGCCATCCGCAGAACGTGCGGTTCGATTCCGCAGTGCCCTCAATATGCACTATCGCATAGAAACCAACTAAATTTTATCATTATGGCAATCAGTAAGTTAAATGCAGAACAGTTTGCAAACATGGCAGTTAATGCCGCAGGTGTGGTTTTCGAGTATGCCGGCAAAGACGGCAAAAACACGGCTATGCACTTTTTCGGTGCCGATTACGAAGCGACCGTGAAAACGCAGGACGAAATGTTCCGTGTACTGCGCAACGTGGTAACGACATTCTGGGAAGTGAAGACCAAAGAATCGCTGCTCCGTGAATCGAATGACGGTATCCGCTCGAAACTCCGTGCAGGAACTCCGCACCGGCTCATCATTCGCACCTCCGCAGGCATTACGGTCAAAGTCTTCGACCTCGATGCAAGCGTATGGGCGCGAATCGGGTTAATGCCGACCAAAAAGGACTTGGAACGCTCCGCCCGCGACCGCAAGAAGTACATCCACAATGCCACCAAAGCACTCATGGAGGCACTGAATTTCCGTGTGGAACTGCCCAAGGACATCGCCCAGACCGAAGAGGTGCAGACCGAACAGGTTGTCGCCGAAAGTGCGACGCCCGTAGCCGAAACGGTGGCGGAACAGCCTGCCCGCAGGCGTGGCAGAAAGCCGAGAAACGGAGCGGAACCCGTAGCTGTTGCAGCGTAACGGCATAACGAACCCTATACAATCGAAGCAAGACAGCGTGCAGAAAATGTGCGCTGTCCTTTTTGTTTCATACCATGTATAAACTCATTGCTTTCAACGAAGTGGCGGAAAATTTTTCTGCCCACTTTGCGCTCGGTATCTCCCCGTACTTCGACCGCTGCAAAAGCCATGAAACGGGGATGCTGCACTTCATCACGCACAAATTTGTGCGGTACTTATGCCAGAATTGCGGATATGAACGCACCGAATCGTTAGAGAATTTCGTGTGCCGGAGATACAGCCCGCAGGCTTGGAAATTCCTCAAAAAACTAATGTAACAAACCTGAGTGTATGATTGAAATATTCAGCGAAGACCGCACTCGTAATTACGGGCGTTATGCCCATTTCAAGGCGGCCAAAGACACGCTCGACAGGCTGCGGGTAAAAGGCGAAATTGCCGGCGAACCGCCTGCCGTACTGGTCATGTGCTACAAAGGCACGGAGTTGCAACGCATTTATACGGCAACGTTCAACGGCCGTTGGCGTGTGCCTAAAGAAGCGAAAACACCCGATGCTGGAGAAAAATTGCGGGCAAAAGGAGTACCGCAAAAACAATCTAAAAAGCCTCGGCGCATCCGTGCGAAAGAAGCGCAAAGGCGTGCTGACAAGTGTTTCCATGCCGGTCAGCCCGATTGGCTCGTAAAGCCGCTGCCGATATTCATGTGAGTTCGGCAATCCAATCATGCACTAAAATCAAATGACAATGATAGAATTATATAATAATGCCGGAACCGAGAGTTACGGCAGTTTCGACAAATTGAAAAGTGCCGGAGGTGTGCTTGCAACTCTGGCTTCAAGAGGTGTGAAAAGCGTTACGGTAAGCAGTTTTCGCGGGCGAAGACTCGTGCGGGTATATCGTGTGCTCACGGGCGAGAGTTGCCGTATCATCAAAATGCCGATACTGCCACCGTCGCCGACACCGGCGGCATAGCATAGTGTGAAATATATCGGTGCAGGCACGGGCGGAGAACTCGTGCCTTTTTTATGCCCGATTGTAGTCAAACCGTAATAATCAAAGCCATGAAGAAGATAATCGCCTTTGCCCGCAAACGGCAGGATGCCATTCTGAACACGGTATTTGTCGCAGGCTTGCTCTTGCTCGTCTGGGTCGGAATCCGTGTGCTGACGGCTCCGTGTGCTCCTTGTTTCGGATTCTGAAACTATGAACAGCCCCCGAAAGGCAGTGTAGCCTGAACGTGTGCCGAAAATATGCCCGAATAGTAACAGGGAGAGAGTGTTCCATTCAACATTGCACTTGCCGCATCAATCGGTGAGTGCAGTTTTTTTACCCATCTCTAAAGCCTAAATATATGTTATTCTACAAATTCCGCAATTTCGAGGAGTTCAACGAACTTTTCGGAATACAGCATCACGGCAATGGGGAGAAAAGCCGTAAAAATAAAATTCTGCTCTCCTATATCAAAGACCGCAAGTTGCTCCATGACGCCATCACGTCCGGCGACTTTCATCTGCTCCATATTTCGAGTATGGCAGAGTTGAAGCAAACCATGATTGCCGAAATCCTACGTTCCGGCATCCGTGACGATAATCTGCCGTACAAGGTCGAGATTCTGAAAAACATCTATCGGAGTGCCAATTACTACACGGATGACTACAAAGGTGTCTGCGAGGACGGAGACTATCGTGCCATCCGCTATGTCAATGCCGAAAACGGGCGTGTGTTCAAGATGAAAATCGGCAAGCTCTACCGCAAGCTCATTCTCGAAACGGCATTTGGCAGGACATTGCCGGAGCAGGTAATAACGTATCTGTGCGAGGAAATCGCTCAAGAGTGGCAGACATTTACAATGGGATGCCTGCCGCAAAACCGCCTGCACGTTAATTCTGACTTCCAAAGGATATATGATTCGGATGAATGTGTCGGCGACTTCCATAGTTGCATGGTCGATAAGGGATTCCATACGTTCTATGAAAATGCAGTGAATGCCAGTGCCGCCTATCTTGAAAACGAGGACGGAAAAATCATTGCTCGTTGTATCATCTATAACGAAGTCCGTGACCAGCATGATAAAGTCTGGCGTCTGGCCGAACGTCAATATTCTACGGAGTGCAATGATATTCTCAAACGGGCATTGGTAGATGCCCTTATTCGTGACGGTCATATAGACGGGTACAAAAAAATCGGTGCAGGCTGTGGCGATTCACAGGCTTTTGTGGACAATGAAGGCAATTCGCTCAGTCATCTTAAACTCTCCATTGCCTGCGATTTGGACTATGGAGATACGCTCTCGTATCAGGATAGCTTCAAAAACTATGATGAATACGAAAGAATTGCCACCAACTTCGGTGAGGGCGACATTGAACTGGATACCACGAATGGGGAAATCGAGGATGATGAGAGGGAATATGACAATTACCATGACCGTTGTTGCAACGAGGTAAGAACCGTCTATTGGCATGGACGTGAATATACTTGCGATGTGGAAGATTTGGAAGACTTCCGATTTGTGGAAAGCGACGGCGAATATCATCACGAGGATGATGTGTACTGTTGTGAATATTGTGGAGATTACGAGCTGGCGGACAACTGCTATTATTCGGAGCTTACCGAAGAATCCTACTGCTGTGAGGACTGCATGAGTAATGCAGAGCAGAAATACAAAGAGAGCAATTGGTACTATTCCGATTACGACGGGGAGTATTACGAGGATGACGACGATGTTGTCAAATACATGTGCTGGCGGTCTGCCCTGAATCGCTATGAGCAGCGTACAATCAGCACCGAATCACTCGAAGAACTGGTGGGTGACGGCGATTGTCATGTTTTTGAAGGTACGGCCTACGATGAAATCGATGAAAATACAGGGTTGCCTTACGGTATGCGCCTCGTTGCGGCGACAATGCCCGAAGCAGCTTAATCAATTATTTATAATTCAACAAGAAAATGAAATTACTGAAACGACTTTACGAAATACATTCCCCAAGCAGGAACGAGAACCGGATACGGACATTTATCAAACAGTACGTATCTAAAAACATTCCCGATGCAGTCATTGAACAAGATGCCATCGGGAATTTATATATTACCCGTGGCATCGTAGAAAACTATCCCTGCATCGTGGCCCATCTTGACCAAGTACAAAAGATACACAGCAGGGATTTCCGTGCGATTGAAACACGCGACATCATTTTCGGATACTCGCCCTCGAAACGTCAGTGGGAAGGATTAGGTGCCGACGACAAGAATGGGATTTGGATTGCCCTACAATGCCTTGCGAGATATGACGTCATAAAAATCGCATTTTTCGTGGGCGAAGAGATTGGATGCGTGGGAAGCAATGCGGCAAACATGACATTCTTTGAGAATTGTCGTTTTGTAATACAGCCCGACCGCCGTGGATATAACGATATTATCACACAAATATCATGGGAAAAGATTTGCAGTGAGGAGTTCTTGCATGACGTAGAGCCAGAGCGGTTTGGTTACCGTCCACAAGCAGGGATGATGACGGATGTGGAAGCCCTGCGGGGAAATGGTCTTTCGGTCAGTTGCATCAACCTCAGTTGCGGATACTATGAACCTCATACGGACAATGAGTTTACAGTCAAAGAAGATTTGATGAATTGCCTGTATTTCGTGCGGCACATCATCGAAACCTGCACGAAGGTATATGCCTATGAATCGACTGAGGGTTATCATGGGCACAGTCCTTATTGGGATACCGATGATTACAATGGGACGGAAGATATGATGTTCGACATCATGATGGCCAACCCCGATTATACACCGGAAGACGCTTGGGAAGTCTATTGCATGAATTTTCCGGAACTGACAGAAACCGAATTCTTGGAAATGTACGAGGAGCGTATGTTGGCTTACGGCATTGAAATGCCCAAAGTATCAGCATCATCCGAACGGAAAGGTTCTGACAAATCCTCCGTGAAAAAGAAAAGCAAACGGGGGAAACGCAAGATAGGATTCTTCGCAAAATCTGAAAAAAGAACATGCGACTAAAAACCGGGCATCAGAAACGGGGCTAATCTTATATGGATACCGCTTTATGCCGAAATTATTCACGGAATAAAATAAAACATCATGAAAGAGATAAAAATACGATTTCACCATGACGACAAGGGCTACTGTCGGGAATATTGGGAAGTCTTTTCCGACGACAGCAACAAACCGACTCGCTTCTTGATACGGGACACGTCCGGTCCGGGCGGAACATGGTATATTGCCAGCGAGGAGTTTTACGAACCGGGGAGCAGCCTTGATGAAGATATTACACTCATTGTGTGCAATCATGCGTGGGAAGAACACATGCGTATCGCCAATGACCGCAATCGGTTCCCCGTTGAATTTCCGACCGTGGAAACCGCTTGTCGTGAAGCATGGCGCAAGTTTTCCGGCAAACCGGCTCGCTGCCTTGATACTCCTGACTTTTGGAGTTGGATTGGCCAATATGCCCCTAAGGACTTGCCGGTATGGGAACGGCATAATTGGCAGAATAATTCCCGCGAGGTTGTGAAGCGGGAAACTCTTGCAAGTTTCGATTTCTGCGGGGACACGCTATCCATAATTCGTGTTACGGAACGCCACACCGAATGCAACCTTACGTGGTATAAATACTTCGCAGGCAGCACGGCCGAGGATAAGTACGACAATATCGCTCTGTTCTATGGCTATGAGGTAGAAGTAGCCCATAAGATCCACGAAGTACAAGGCACTATAATCAGCCGCGCCCTGCTCGAAGAGTACGGGTATAACGGTAATCTGCCTACCGATGAGCAAATTCAGGCAATAGCCGATGAATTGCTTGAATACTGGGCCGTAAGCGGAGGCTTTAAGGATGCGCTTGGTAGCACTATGTCGAATATGTTCGGGATCGAAGTCAACGAATAAGTCTATGGAGTTTCAGAAACTTACTACTCACCAGCGCGGAGTAATCCAGCGCGGAATATGCGGCGGTGCGGCGCTGAAAGACAAATTACCGCTTATCTCAGAAAACAACACTGTCATAACCTGTGCCCATGAACTAAATGTCTGGGACATCTGCTGCATCAGTTCCGATGCCGAGGCTTTCGGTCTAAAAGCGAAATTCGGTTATGACGGTCAAACCATAATCACTTTTACACATAAGAAATAAATGGCAGAAATCATAAAAACAAACGGGATGCGCCAATCGGTGCAACCTGCCAATGGGTCCGACTTTACGCTGGAAGAAATGCAGGCAATAGTCGGCGGAGACATCGAACTTGTATTTCTGAACGAAACGGAAATCATGGTCGTGAACGAAGAGGGGAAAATAAACGACCTCGCATACAATCCTGCGGCAACCCGCATTTTCAAAGAAAACCACCCGAGTGTATCGGACTACATTGTCGGGGATGTGCTCGTGTGTGATAACAAACAAATCAAATAACTATGTCAGGTGCAGATAAAAAATACAGATGTGAATGCTGCGGAGAACCTATTACCCGTGAGGAATACATCAGTCAGGGATTATTTAATGCGTTTTGCAAAACCTGCAAAAAATTAAGCCCGAAAAAACGCAATGAGAGAGCATATCGGCTGTGGCAGTCCGAACATAAAGACAAAAATTAACTTTCTAACAATATGATTAACTTGTAAATGGCAGATAAGATATTGCAAATGTTTTTTAACATCGAACGATGGACGAAAGCAATCGAGAAAGGTGTGGGCAAAGACATCCGGAAAGACCAGCTCATCCGGCTGGCCGATGAACACACGCGCCTGCAAATTGCCAATGCCATGCGGAAAGGAAACTTTGAAATCTCACCTCCGCATACGGCGCAGATACCCAAAGACAACGGCGAGTTCCGCACGGTGTACGTGAACGAGCCGATGGACCGTGTGATACTCAGTATCGCCAACGACCTTTTGTTCGACCTGATGCCTGAAATGCTCCACGAAACCTGCAAGTCCTACCAGACAGGAATAGGCTGCGGCCGAGTGGTTATCGAGGTCAGCCATCAGATCGTGAACGCCGCAAAGAACGGAGTTCTGGGCTGGAAATCCGACCTTTCCAAATATTTCGACAGCGTGCCGATTCAATTCGTCGATGAGGCATTCGATAAGGTTGAGGCCAAACACGGTCATTCCGTTTTAATCGACGTACTGCGGAAATATTATCATTCGGACCTGTATTTCGATGAGGAAAACAGGCTCCGAAGTCAATACCAGTCCCTCAAGCAGGGCTGCGCCGTGGCGAGCTGGCTGGCCGATGTACTCCTGTATGGCCTCGACGAGGAATTGTCGGAACTGAACGGCTACTATGTCCGCTATTCGGACGACATGCTCTTTGTCGGTGCCGACTATGAAAAAGCAATGGAACTGCTCCAAAAGCGACTTGCCGAGAAGTCCATGAAACTCAATCCGAAAAAGGTGGAGTACCTGACAGCGGACAACTGGTTCAAATTTCTCGGGTATAGCATCAAAGGCAAGATGATTTCGCTCTCGTCCAGCCGTATCAAAACCTTCCAGAAAGAGATTGAACAGCGAACGATTCGTTGTCGGGATACGACGCTGACGAAAGCCGTCCATGCCGTGAACCGTTACCTGTACAAGGGCAACGGCGAGTTCAGTTGGGCGACACAGATTCTTCCTGTATGCAATGTGCGGAAAGACCTTGACGAACTGAATATGTTTGTCATGGATTGTCTGCGGGCAGTTGCAACCGGCAAACGCAAGATCGGAGGTCTGGGATATGTCAGAAACAAGTCTGACGGATGTATCGTCCGGGGACGGGGACGTAATGTGAAAGCGAACCGCTCCAAAACCGGAGGCAACATCCCCGGCTATCTGACGATTGGTTGCATGAGGAATGCACTGCTGACAAGTCGGGCTGTGTACAACACGCTGGTAGCATCATTATAGGATACACCGAGCACACGGTAAATGGATGAAGAGGCAAAATTCAATGTTACAGGATGGCAGACCAGAACGCATAGATCTTCGCCGGTCTAACAACCGGCGAGGATCGGTGAGTTCTGGTTTCTCCTGTAATATATCGAAGTCATAAAGAAATGTGTCGCCTGCCTGACATCCGATGGGCTGAAACACATCAGCAGAAGTTCGAGGAATGAGTTTGAGATTCCCGCGTGTGTAGCCCAGCTCTATCGAGAGTCTTGAAGGTGATCGGACCATCACCTTCAGACTCCTCAAGAGCTGGGCTCTCGCGGGCGACATCAAGCAAGTAAAGATATGTGTCGTCATTATGAGAACTTCTTCTTTAGCACGAAAGCACAGTGATTCAAGGAATATGATTCAATATGCCGAGTTTCGATACAGCCCGTCCGGCGCCGTCGTATCCCTAACGTCATACGACGGCGACCATCCGGCTTCCGAAACTGGCGTACATCAAAGCAATAAAGCAATGTGCCGATATTCTGAGAATCATGAGAAGCTGAGTACACAGCTACAAAAGTCAAGGTCGGAATTTCAGCTATGCAGCTCTTGAACTTGCGGCCACATACCTCCTCATCTCCGAGCGGAGATGAGGACATATCAGGCCAGCAGAACAGAGCAGCGCACATCAGGAAAGTAAAGGAATGTACCGTCCGAATGAGATTTTTTTTCAGCACGGAAAACTGCGGTTCAGGGGACAAGAATCAGCGTGCCGCAAGCAATGAAGTCCCGGCAATGACGTCGTTATTCACTATCAGGAACACGACGTCGCTGCCCGGACTTCAAATCGCGGCGCACATCGACCTATTAGAGCAACGTGCCACAATCCTAAGAACCGCAAAAACTTAGCACGAAATGAAAAGTCAAGGTCAGGAGTTTAATGGTGCAGCTAATAACATCAAGGACCGTAGTCCAAGGCATCTGATTAGATGCCTGTGGACAAGGTCCGTAGCTGAATAGCTGCTCATATCGAACTGATAAAGCAATGTGCCGGCCTGATTGAGACTTACGGGCAACGCAGCCTGATTTTGCACGAGGAATCGAATTTAGCATACAGTATTCTACCTGGATCCTGACCAGGCGATTACCTGGTTCTGGATCCAGGACCTACTGTATTCATCAGAGCTATAAAGCCATGCGTCAGCGATTCGAGTGCATAAAAGGACAAACAATTTAACCAGATAAAAAATGAACGTAAAAGACATTGAAATCGGAAACTGGTATCATATCTCGGGAGATATAGATAACGGGACCAAGGACGGGAAGCCTTACACCTCCCATGACGAAGTTACACGGAGAATCAAGCGGGTAACGGACACCCACATCATTTGTGAGTGCGACAGGAAATTCCTGATTAACGCCAACCTGAAGCTGAGCATTCCCGCCTTCAGGAGAACGGACATGGCCAATTCGTAGGAGCTATGGACAATATCTATCAAGAAACAGTCCGTGCCGTAGAAAACGGGGCGCGTTTCAAGGTTGACTTCCAAACGCGAAGCCTCAAAGTAAACGGCAAGTACGTCATTCGGGACGGCTCGTATGAAGGCGTTCTCGGAGTGTCGCATTGCAGTGAAGAGGAGTTCTTCTCGAAAGTGGAAGAGCTGTACCGTCGGTACAAGCACTCGATTCCGTCGGAACGCAGCGAGAGTACATCGCGCCGCTATTTCATGGCATTGCCGGAAAGAGAACTAAGTGATGATGACATGCTCTATGGAGAGCGGCGCGACAAATCACAAATCGAGCTGGAACTATTCATCCTCTGCCAACTGCTCGGCGGCTTCAAATGGAATCCCGAGAAGTTCGGCCGGTGGTTCTGGCAGAGCCAAGAAGACAAGGAACTGGTAATACTCAGACAATGGGTAGAGCCGAATAATAATCAATCAACTATTTTATCATGAGGAAAAAACAAGAGACGAATGTTACGTGCCCGACATGTGGGACGGAACTTGCCATCGCAGGCAAAAAAGTTACCATCGCAGAAAACCCTGCGGCATCAATCAAACAAGCACAGCTGCCCAAAACGGCACACGAACGTATTGAAGCACTCCGCAGTGTCGGCGTGGACGTGAGCTGCCTGTTTGCCATGCAGGGAGCCAACGGCGGCGATTATGTCGCCTCGAACAAGAACGGCAAGCTGTCGATTCTGGACGACAACGACCCGATTTTCGATTACATCCTCGAAAAGGGAACCGTACCCAACCGCCGTCTGTTCCGCCGCTTCGTCATGGCGCAGATGTTCCACATGCTCTCCTACAAGGACTACGGTGCTTGGAGTCCGGTCGGCGTGACCGAGATGATCCACCGTTTTGGTTTTGAATACCAGTGGAAAATGCTGCTCGACGAACTGCGTGCACAGATGAAGATGGAGCGCAACGACCCCGAGAACTTTGCGGACAGGAACCGCTGGTTCAACGTCAAGGTCGCTACGGCTCTGGCGGAAGATTACATCGAACAACTGAAAACGCATGTCGATGGCCTGCCGGTCAAGAAATGCAAGGGCATTCCTTACAAGCGTCTCGGCGGCCACAACATTTTCGTGCAGGACCTGCACTCCAAACTCTACAGCCCGCTGCGTCTTGCAGCGTACCATATCGGAGCGGCTAAAAATGCCACCCAGCTCTACAATGCCGTGAAGAAGTTCAACGACAAGCGGTTCAAGATGAAGCACGCCACACCTCAAAGCAAGGCGTGGATAGATGCCTACAAGGGCACCGGCGCATTCTACACGATGCAAAACCTCATCCGCTTTCACAACTGTACGGCCATCGACGACAACGGGCGACGGCTGGACAAATACCAGTCGCTCGCATTCCTCTCGGCCAAGGCCGAAGAGTATAAGAACGGCAATGGTTGGCGCCTGCTTGCCGCACTGAAAAAGATGCTCGACGACAACGGTATTGACATCAAAAAGAAGATGGCCCAGTGGCGTAGGAAGTAAGCCGTCATCGTCTGGCAGGCTTGATGTGATGGACCGAAAACTTTCAGTTCGTCTTCCTTGACAGGATCCTGAGGCGCTGGCTACACGCCGTGCCTCAGGATCCTTCCGGAAGACCATACATCGAACAGATAAAGCCATGCCCCATATCGGTAATCGCATCATTTTTTTCATACAATCAAAAAACAATCGAAATGGAAGAAAAAGAGATATCAGAAGTGCTGCTCGATATAGCAGATGACCTCAAACGCAAAGGCGATCAGCCGTGTGACCTTACCAACGACTGCGGTGAACCGACCGTGTTCGATGCCCGGAGCGAACTCTATATCCAATACATCACACTCGATAAGGGTGGTAATCCCTGCGCATTGATCCCGCTGGGATATTTGGAGGACGAGACGATCCGCGAAATTGCAAAGATGGTACACCAATGAACCGTTTGTTCAATCCTGCCACCGAATGCACCGATCCCGACCAACTGCAATTCTGCTTGAAAATATCGGATACGGTATTCTGGTATTGCGAGCCGAATACCTGCCACCGTGATTTGCTACCGTGTGCTGAAACGGAATCCAATCGGATTTATCAGCGGTATCTCGGATACCCGACAGAGTTTCTGCATGATGCGCACAATGTGCCCGAGGTCCGAAAATTCGCAACGGACAATATGCTTTGGCGGGAAGGCGAAATCGACGTGACGGATTTCAGCCGGTCGGAGCAAGAAGAATTACTGAAAGATTACGGTTACAAGTGGGATGATTTCTCCGCAGACATCGACCGTAACCAGATCATTTGTGAGAACCATTTCGAGCAATACCTGCTCGACTATCGAAACGACATTTGAATGAACAATCAAAATCATTATACGAAAACTAAAATAGTTCAGAATCATGCACGAAGCAGAGCAATATTTACGCAATCCGGAAACCCCGGATTCTTTGTATGTTCAGTATAAAGGACGCAGACGACGTTTGTTCTACAACCGAGACAACAGTATTTTCGGTATCATCGGTATCGGAAAACGAAGGCGTGGTTTCGGATTCAGCGATTGGGACGGAATCGAAAAGATTTTCAACCCGGCTCCACCTAAAGAGCCGTCAGAAATCAACCGCCACCTGATTCGCAAATTTCAACGGGAAGCTACCAAGGCGGGATTTACAAGTCCCTTTATCCGCAAAATCCAGAATGCCGATTACAACAAAAGCCTTTATGAAAACGGAATTACCACCGGAACACGTATCGACGGGCAAATCATTACACTTGAAGCTGTACGGAAATGGTGCGGTGAAGGAACTTACCGGTGTTTCTGCGAAGCCGTCAGAAATCGCACGTCATATCATTCGGGACGGTTCAACTTTCGCGGCTATGACGGATCACTTTGGGTGGAAATCTACGACAAAGACGATGGATACCACAAGAACGGAGACCTGAATGCCGGCTTCTCAAAAGAGTTCAGGAATTGCGGAAACGGTTATTACTATCTATTAGTAAACGAGCAAACCTTCATTGGATGTGATATAGATTGACAATTATAAATAGTAGCATTATGGACACCAATCATACAAAAACCTGTACCGACGGATTCGTGTGGCTTCTTATTACTCCTGAACAAGCCCGTAAACTTTGGGAAATTGATGTCTTCACACTATATCGCCTTTATGACGATGACTCAGAAGCCGAAATCGAATCCGATAAAGATTTGGAAGAAACCATAGAACGTGGATACCAAATCGGTATTGAGGTTGGATTCATCGCCCAATTATCCGACGCAACAAAATGATGGCGATGAAGCAGAAAACAATCCGAAAACTCAAAAAAGGAGAACTTTTCCGTCTCTCAGACCGCGAAACTGCTCCAGTCTGGGTGCGTGGAGAATATATACCTGAAGCGAGAAAATACAGCACCTACCGATATGATGACACCAATCATGAGAAATTATTCTCCGGCGACAAAAAGGTATATGCTGAGTTTATATTCTGATACAAAGTAAATTAACTAATAATATACACAATATGAGCACACGTTTACACACAGGGAAAGTCTATCAGATAGAGTACATCCCTTGCGGTCAAGGGATGTTCGGAAGTGACGGACAAAAAGCCCTATATAACATCCTGTCGATGTTCGATATCAACAACACGGCATCGGATGAATTTGCGGAAGACTACGAAGTTTCCCGCGAAGAATTGAAACGTCTTCGGACAATTATCACGGAAGATGGAACTGAGTATCAGAATTGTGAAGAAGGTTTCAAGGAGGCTTTGGACAATGCATAAATGACTAAAGCGAATTTTATCGATGTCCTCGACCACTTGATTGACAAGAGCGATCAACGTAACCCATTCGTCCTTATTTCATGGATGCACGCATAAAATTAGGAGGGGAAATATGAAACGTACAAATGAAAACATCGTCTCCAGCTTCTTCTACTACATGTGGAACCGCTGGAGCAAAGCCGAATGCGAAACCGTATTTGGAAACATGGCCGGCCATTTCTGGGCAAAATGGTGCGGTCTGAGCAGCGCCACGTTGTCGGGTGCGGCCGAACGCTTCTATGCCGAACTGGGCAACAACGCCCGCGACAAAATCGTGGAACGGGCGTGCGAACTCTATGACGGGCAGAGGTTCGTTACCGAAAGGAAGGAGGAAGATGAAAGCCAAATCAACGTATGCGAATGTTGCGGTTCCCGTGACATTCAGATACGGGCATGGGTCGATGGTAACACGAATGAACACATTTCGGACATTGATGATTCCAGCGACGATTTTTGGTGCGATTCGTGTGAAGAGGCTCACTATTTCGTCTCATTGAAAAAGTATAAAGAGCGAATGTACCAGTGGTGGAAACACCTTGATCTGGAAGAAAACAAACGGCTGTCCGGCGATGCCGGGGACCTCGACGCCTGGTGGAACTCCTTGTCTTTCGACCAGCAGCGAGAGATGTACAAGAAAAACTATTGGGACGAAGAGTAAGAAGAACCAAAATGATGAAAGAATTGCATACTCTCGACCACTCTGTCGCCATTACCGATGACGAAGAGGAAATCGTTGAGGTTTGGACGACACCCCAAACCAATCCGAAGACTTTCCGAAAAAAGGGTAAAAAGCCTGATGATTTCCGGTCTTTCGCAATCGGAAGCCGAACACATCGCCGCCGCCGAACCGATGAAACTGGAACTCTTCTATGATGTGCAGCTTGGCAGCTTTGCCATTGACGCAGAAGCTGTCGGCAACACACCGTTATATCACCCTTATACGGGCAATGAAATACCCGACGACACGACATAGTAAACACAATTTATTCACCCGAGGCGGAGAGCGAAAGTTCTCCGCCTTTTTAATTTTTCAGACATGAAATACAAGAAAGCAACTCTCAAAAAACGGCTGGAGCGTCTTGAAGAAAGTCGCAGCAAAGAAAACGCCCGACTTACACGGGTCGCCAACAACATCGGTTGGGGTGCCGGAATGCGCCGCACCAAATGTACCCCCTCGTTCGCAAAACTGAACAGCATCGACGAGAAAATCCGCAATGTAAAACGCCTCCTGACAGAATGTGAAGATTAAGATTATGGCAAAAGGATACAACGCCCCGGCAGAAGTCCGGGAACTGGAGAAACAAATCAACGACTTCACGTATCGGAACGGACTGGACGTGAGAACCGTCTTTCAGGACCTGCTGCGCTACATCGTACACGGGTTCTCGCTCCCCGACACGCCTCCGCTCACTGACTGGAGGTACAATAAAGAGCAGACCAAAGTATTCTACGACATGTTCGCCACATGGATACAAATCATGTCGCAGCAGATCGAACGGCACGGCTGGTACGATGCTTTCGGCGATCTGTTCATGGCACTGACCTCCCAAAGCGGTCAGCAACAGAAAGGCCAGTTCTTCACACCCATGCACATCACCGACCTTATGTCGAAGATAACTATGGGCAAGCAAGAATCGCCGTCCAAAATCATTTCTGTGTGCGACCCTACGGCAGGCAGTGGCCGGACGCTGTTGGCGGCCAAGGCCGACCGACCGCAAAGCTATCTGGTTGCCTGGGACATCGACTACACCTGCTGCCTGATGTGCGTATGCAACTTTTTGATAAATGGCTGTGTGGGCGAAGTGGTCTGCATCGACTCACTCCGGATGAATAACTTCCGGGGAGCATGGATCGTCAATGAAGCCCTATGTAGAACGGGACTTCCCACGGTCCGCAAACTCAACGAAAAAAAGTACAACCTATTCAAGCAGGCCGACATTCCGCCTTACGTCTTCTTCATCAACCAGAAAGACTACGACGACTATTTCCGGATGCGGGAAACGTGGGCGAAAGTCATGTCCCTTTTTCAGGAACCCCCGACCACCAAAACAGGCACATGATGCCGTATCATAAACGTAAATCCTATCTGCCTATGTCAGTCAAAGGTCAAATTACCACCGCCGAGCCGCTGGAATTCAAGGATTTCATCCGCCTGCTTTCCAGCCTTCACGAAGACGGCAACTACCTCTGGGAACTCTACTGCTGCATCTCTTTCTGTACCGCCTGCCGTGTGTCAGATGTTCTTTCCATGACATGGAAAGACGTACTCGAAAGAGATGCACTCTACAAAATCGAACAGAAAACCGGCAAGACGCGCCAGATTCCGTTCAACGAAAACGTACAGCGGCGAATCACGTCGCTATATAAACTGCTCGGCTCACCGGATAAACGGTTGCCGGTCATCTGCAACCCTAAAACGAAGAAACCCTATACTTCACAGTACATCAACGACACCCTGAAATATCTGCGGGTGAAATATCGGCTGCCGATCAAACGATTCTCCAGCCACACTTTCCGCAAGACTTTCGGCCGTTACGTTTACGAATCGATGGGGCGCACAACCGAGGCCCTGATCCTGCTGTCGATGATTCTCAAACACTCGTCGCCACAGGTGACAATGGTCTATCTGGGAATCCGACAGGAAGAGATTGCCGGAGTTTACGGAACAATCCAACTCAATTATTGATACATCATTCGCCATAATGATAACCGGAGCTGTCCTGACGTGAGTCCCGGCAGCTCCACCTTTTTTGAAAAATCAAGAGACGGGTAACGCCGGTCTCTTTAACATATCAACTAATCTTTATAAAACCTCTTCTTTATGGATAACATAAGCAATATCATGGCCGCCATTGTGGCCATTCTGAAAAACAATGGTCTGACGGAACTCTCGTTGGGCGATTATGCAGAACAGGAGGATCCGACCTTCATTATTTGGTTCGATAACGACGGAACTCCCTACGACGACCCGGCCATCAAAGTCATCGTGGAGAACTCCGAAATATCGGTCGAACTGGAGGCCCGGGATTTCTCCAACAACGTAACTCTTCAGGCTTACGAGATTGACCGTCTGGAATGGTGGCAAGGTATCCATGCCGGTGTGTTGGGGATTCTCGAAACGGATGGCAAACGCCGTTGTCCGGCCTGCGGAAAACCGCTTCGTGCCCGCCAGAAATACTGCTCCGAGACCTGCCGGAAATTTGCAATGCCCCAGCCGACACCGCAGGAAATCGCCGAACTGGCAAACAAACGCATTCAGAAACTCATCGTCCGAATCGCACGAGGCAACCGGAAACTCAAACGATCATTAACCGAAGAATACTTCATTAAACTTTGACGATTATGGACTTACACCAGTATTACAAAGAGAACAAAGACGAAATCAATTCGTCCATCATGGAAATTGCCAGCGACCTGGCTGTTGCCAGGTTGGTTGACAAACACAAACTGCCTTTCGATGCCTTTGTCGAGCCGGAGGACCCGGACGATCCGGACAGTGGAACCTGCTATAAAGAAGAGTATCAGGACGAATACAATCGGTTCTACGACGAGGAATACAACCGCCTTGCCCAACTGATGAAATTCGACATCACGTCTCCCGATGGCATCGCCGGGAACGACAACGATTCTCGGGCAACCGAAGTCAAGACGGTTTACGTTACGGTTCGCTACGACATCGAGAACCGAAACGGCAGCGAGGTATCCGAGGAGGATATCGACGACATCCTCGACCAGTTCCACCGAGACACGAAAATCGTGGGCGACATCATCGTGAACACAGAAATCTGCGGCCGCAATGATGAAGGTGGTTTTTAGAAAATGGAAGAACGGCGACATCATCGCACTCTTCCCCGACGAACCGTGGAGTCAGAGTAGCTATATGACTACCTCCTACATGCACATCGGTCAACACGGAGCCGCAGACTATGCCGATGTAATCGCGGATACGTCTCCCGCGCAAGAAAACGAATACAAAGATTTGCTCAATGAACTGAAAGCCATCGGTTATACCGATCTGCGCGTCGTTCAGCGAGCATGATCCAAATTCACTAACAAAAACATATAATGGAAAATAAGACTTACGAAATCGAAATAGACGGACGAATCATTCCCGTCACAACAAAAGAAGTGTTGGACTTCTACCCGAAAGATTATCATCTTACCGAAGACGACATCCGGCAATATGCCGCCATGTACACTGCCCGAATCAAATGTTACAGAGAGTATGACGGCCTACTCGATGCCGCTTACGTTCGCAGGCTTTTAGACGAAGAACGCCTGATGAAAAACGGAGAGTCGGACGGCTTCCGCCTACAACTTAATTTCAGATGGTATGTAGAACTCCGCAAAGAAGACGGGCCACGAGTTGCCCCGTTCAAATATGCCATAGAGGCTTACTGCCTGGACAACATCCAATCTTTCTCACGCCGGTATGTCAGCATGGAAAAGGCACTGCTACATTGCCTGAACGGATTCAACGAAAACGCAGCCATACCGAACCGCTACGAATCCATCCAAGATTACTTATCCAAACACCCTGAACAATGATAAAAGCAACAATCATCTTCGGTGGTGATGCCATCAGATACTATAACGAAACCGGCCAAATCCCGTCAGCCGAATGGTTGATGGATAACGGCGGTGCAGTTCAGAACATTGAATTCCCCACAAAAGCGGAGTACAACGCCTACGTGCAAGGCGTATCGGATGCCCACTTGTGGGGCGATTATCACATCCTCCCGAAAACTGCCGAAACGCCCCAACCAGAAAGTACGCTTTGGATGCGATTGGGCATAACCGTACACGGGACCAAAGACGACATCGAGAAAATCATTCAAGGAGACCATACGGCCTTAAATCGGCTTCTCGGAAAGAAGAGCTTCGACATTGATGGCGAGACATACATCCCGTCATCCGTGATTGAAGAATACAACAAAGAAAATCAAACCGACTTCGACGAAGAGGATATTGATTTTCCAACTACTTACATATCACAATAAATTATGACACCGCAAGAACAAGAACGGAAATTATCGCAGAATATCATAGATTCTCTATGCCACATATCCGAACGCCCTGACGGGTGGTTACCTCACATCGTATTCGTGGAAGAAGAAGGAGAAGACGGCTATCCCTGCTATGTCAGGTATAACTTGATCGACTATCACGCGGACGGTACTTGTACGCTCCAGCGCCCGAATACGGAGGTCCAGGAAACAGACCGTGAACTTTGTGAGATCAATATAGATTGGCTTATAACCGTCTGGAACTGGTACGTCGAGTTAAGCATCGAGCAGAAAACATGGAAGGACCATGCGGTAGAGGTCCTCCTGCAAAATAGCAACGCCGACGAAAGCGTGATTCGGGAATTTGTAGAGGAACACTGGCAGAATCTGCTGCTGGACAAAGACAACAGCAAGGCATTTGAGAATTGGCTGCATCAGGATGAATCAAAGCCACGTTATTATGCTTTCATCTGGAATTGCTGCCATCTGGATCGCAATATTTCCAATGCGCAACTGCTCGAAGCCTGGCGAAACGGTCCTTCTCGCAGCACCACAAACGAAGACGAGGAACCCGAATACGAAGTCGAACGACTGACGCTCGACGAATTAGCCGAGCGCATCAACGATGAACGCTTTAACGATACCGAAGACTATGTCCGATTCATACAAATAATTGATTAACAAAGAAATTGTGGAAACAGATAGAAAAGAATACCTCCAGCGTCCTCTTATCGAGGGCGTTGTTTATGAGATCACAAACAATCTCATACGTGTCAGTAATTCCAATACACTCTTCATAAACCTTGAAAAAAGGGAGCGGATTCAGCTTGCAGAAGTCGAAAAACTTTTCCGAGAATTACGAAAAATCGCAAAGAATAACCCCAGACTCAAGCTGAAAGGAGTTACGAAATTCCTCCCGACCATACGGGAACTATATCCGGAATACTGCAAAAGTGTCTCTCTTATAGAAAAAAACTTCTCGGAAATCAGCGAACTGTTCAGGCAAATCAAAACCGACGGACTTCACATGGGGTGTCGTGATGATGAATTGCTGAATCTGGCCAATACAAAAAGATTCGAGATAGAACGCCAACACTATCAAAATAGCCCATATTCTCGATTTGTGAGATGTTATACGAACCTGAAATCCGCTCTGAAAATGCAGGGATGGAAAGACGAGGGAATCGTTAGCTACACCGTATTGCTGTTACCGTTCTAAATACCGATACCATGTTCATATCGAAATCATTAGCAATGAAACTCCGTCATTCCGCCTCGGTATTATTGCACGATGGAACAGACGAAAACGGCATGCCGAAAGTCGCGGTTCGACAAGTGAAATCCGCTTGGGGTAAATTCGAGCCGACCGGCCGTAATGGCGGTGTCTGTTTTCCTGCGTTAGCGGACGGCGCCACCCAAATCTCCTACGCAAACATTTTAGGCTACCATACCGGGAAAGAAGCCAGCATTCAACCTTTGATACTCAAAGACTACTTCTGGCGGTCGAAAATGTCGTACCATGACTGGCCGGACTTTCTCCGGAACGCGGCAGAACTGCTGCTTGCTTCCCGAACAGATGCCGCCACCCATATCACAGCCTCAAAGCTCACAACCACGAACTATTGGTTCTGCGACAAATGGTACGGACACCGGCTCTCTTTCGTCCGCTTGTGGGACGCAAAGAAAGCCGCACTGACACAAATCGGAGTAAGCGTAACCATATTCTCCCGCAAGACAGGGGACATCGTCTGTTTCGCCCCGGCATCGGGTTATTGCCCGCCTTGATTGTCTTGTGAAAGAACTAAATGCACTCAGAATCCCGAGAAATTTCCGGAAAATTATCATCTACCGTTCCGGGTATATTTCCGTGAATACTATATTCTTTGGCCGAGATAGTGGATTCTGTATCATTTTCATGGTCTTCTTTACGGAACAAAATGGGAATAGCCTCAGATTGATAGGATTCCTGCTCATTGCTAACCGCATATCTTATTTCATACGCCTCATCAAAAGGAGTTATCAAAAAGAGCCGAAGAGATGCTGAATACAAGTACAAAGGATGTCGCACCATTTCGCCAGGTAATATAGGTTTGGTTTCACCTTGCCTTATAGCGATATAATCCCCTTTAGGCTTTATGGTTATATCGGAATGATGCTGGTCTGTATGTACAATTATACGGTAAATCTCAATGGGATAAGACAAATTCTTGACCAATATCTCCATACCCCACATTACATCATGTTTCAATGTAATTTGGATTTTGGGGTATATGGTGTTTCCCGCTTGAATACGTGCCATTTCATATTGGCGTGTAAATGTAGTCGCCATCTGGGACAGACTGTCAATCTGTTTCTGTGTTCCTCTCTGGCTTTTAATCACATAAATAAAGGTCCCTGCGGTTGCCAATGCACCGAGGGCTGTAATACAATTGATAATTATTTCAAAGTTAGACATAAATAGGCTTTAATACTTAAATGCAAAGATATGAATGATTTACGATGCAGCAAAATTTCATTCAATATCATATCAATAAAACCAATCAATCATGAACAAAGACAGACGAAAACAACTCGAAGATGTAAAAGATTCCCTCGACGAAATCATCGCATCATTGAACGACATCAAGGACGAAGAACAGGATGCCTACGACAACATGCCCGAAAGCCTCCAATCATCGGACAACGGCTCCCGTATGACCGACGCCATCGATGCAATCGACGAAGCCATCTCTTCCGTCGAGGAGGCTCAACAGCATATCGATGAAGCTGCCGCATAAAAATAACAGGGCGGCTTGCACCGGTTCCTTCGTCCGGAGCATTATTCTTTATTTACACGAACCATTAAAAAGCAACGTTATGACAATAGAAGAACTGTTAAACAGCTACTTTCAACGCGATGCGAAAGTTTCCGAACAGCTCGACACAATCGAACGTGCCGAGGCCGATATGCAACCCGTGCCGAAATTGACTATTTCAGTACCGAACTATGCGGATGAAGTTATCCGGCCTATCCTGAAAATGGTGGCCGTGGCACTTCCCGAATACGAAATCACGGTGCCGTCCTCAAAACAGTGCAAACTGGTCAACGGACTGTTTCAGATACGGACGGACAAAATCTGCCTCGGCGGCCTCTCGTATCCAACCAAGGACGACCACAAACTCTATTTCGCCCCGCTGTTTCATCGCAAAGCCGGCGAAAGGCAGGAAGTGAAGACCTTGGAGCAATTAGTGAAATTGCTCCGTGCAGAACTCAACAAACGGGGATTGCTGATCCTTCCGAAACATCTTTAATCCAATAGCGCCATGACAGAACAAGAGTTAAAACGACAGACCGAACGGGAAATCCGGTGGCGGATAGGCTTCCGGCTCCTTCCGTGGATGCTCCTGATACTTATCATCTGTATCGGACTGCTGAAAGACTGTATCCGCTCACGAGACCCGATAGACGACAGCATCAACCGTTCGCAGGAAGTCGTCCGTCATCTCGAAGTATGCGACACCACCCGAAACGGATTCCGTGTAGTGTACGTTACCAATGATGCTGTCACGGTTCAGCGGCTGAACGAAATCCGACTTCGCCAGCCGTTGAATCGCGCATTCTGCAAACTGAAAGACAGCGCGGCTTTTTACTTCGGCGGAAGTCTGCTCCAAACCGACATCTACGACTTTGCCGCATACGCCCGTCAGTTCGATGTGGACGATGACGTGCGAATGCAGAACATCTTCATTTTCGGTCCCGAGAAGCAGAAATTATACGTTGGAGAGAACCCTCGGATAAAAAATTCCGCTACATGGATCAATCCTGCCACCGAACAAGGGGTACAATATATCAATGCAGATGATATTTATTTCCGTGTGGGCAAAGGCGAAAGAGTCTATCGGTATTGGAAATGTCACGGAAACCACTCAACGTCCACTACTGACGAACGTTTCAGTCATTTTTCCGAAGACGAAAGACTATGGTAACAGGCTCCGTTTTTCTCTGTAAATAGCCCGTTTATCGGTCAAAAAATAGTCGTAAATTTATTTGCTTACTCCGAAATGAAAATATAAATTTGCGATATGATTTTCAATAATAATGACTGATTTACATTTTGTTAATTGACCGTACAACCAGATTGGAATAATATGAGAACGGAGTATGATATCAGAGCGAACGCAATTAAAATTTGCGACCTCGGAAAGAACCGGCGAGATCATCGGATTCGTGTCGCGCCATTCGAAGACAAAGCAACTGCGAGGAGTACGTGAGGATTCACCTTACAAGAAGAAAATTTGTGTATTGTCTGAAGACCTGAAAGGCAAAGTCCAGCCGAACATATTGTATTCGGTCGAACTCAAAGCAATGCACTCACGCAACGGTTTTGTCGTAGTAGCGGCTACACCGCTTCTTTTCAAGGCCACGATTAACACACTGGTGATACCGGGTGAAACTTATCGGGTAACCGTCAACTTTGGAAACAAAACCGTTTACTTCGATCCGCTGAGAGGTAATTCATACTCCAGCAAGACAGTATCGGGAGTTGTCTCCCTGTTACAACGCCGCACCGACATCGAAAACTTGGAAAGCGTAATCAACAGCTTCAAATCCGCTGCCGCAAGACTTCTGCGGAGAATGGCCGACGACGGATTCAGCACACCGGCCATTCCCGGTTTGTAATGCGCCCGGAACGTGGAATAGCCACCGACGGGGCACATTCTATGAAAAGAGGAGTTACCCGGTACAGAGCCGTTGATTTGGGCACCGGCGAACTCCTCTTTGAACAGAATATCGGAAACCAGACCATCAATATCGGTGAATTTTTAGGCGTTGTCGAAGCCGCAAAATACATCATCGAACATCGTTTCAGTCCGGCAATCATCTACACCGATAGTCTTACCGCCCTGACGTGGTTTAACGAGAAACGAACAGCCTCGCGCAAAAGAAACGCCGCACTCAAAAAAGCGGAAATCTTTCTCAAAGCGATGGCCTCCGAAATCGACAAAATCGAAGTGCTCCACTGGAACAATTCCCTGTGGGGCGAGACGCCCGCTGATTTCGGCGAGAAATAACAATTCAACCCCGCGACTTATGGCAAGACTCAAAAAAGACCTTCACAAATACGTCGAGATTCGGGAAGAAGACTACCTCCAATTAGTTGAAAACACAATGATAGTTGAGGCCATGAAACTGGCCGGAGTAGAAAAACTTCCCCTATGGAAAGCCGTCCGCCGAATCTTGGACGACAGACGTATCGAGATACACGTCAAACCCGTCAATCGACGATACGCCGATTGACCCCAAAAACTGGTTCCCTTCAAAAAAGAACCAGTCTATAAAACATCAAAAGCCCTCGAAAACAACGTTTTTTCGTGGGCTTTTATCGTCCATGTATCTCGTAATGAGTTCGATACTCCTTTCACTTTTGTCGGAAAGTGAAACCCGATACAAAAATCTGACAATTAACGTCTTATATTGAACAACTCTGTATATCTTTGTACTCGGAACAAATTCTAATATTAACCGGCTCATGTACGGCTGTATGTTAGGAATAGCACACCTCCACACAATTAACACCTGATAAACAGGGAGTTGATATTAAAGTTGAATAGTCCGATAGCTATCTTATTTTCTTTGTTTCACCATCTGGATAGTTCCGTCTTCATTGTAGTAAAGTTTGTCTACACAAATAGAGCGCAACCAGTCATGATTAGATAAAGCACTGTTGTGGTAGAATGCAAACCACTGACCTTTATATTCTACGATAGAACCGTGATTGGTATAGCTGTCGGTAGGCTCCATATAGATACCCATAGATTTCCAGGGACCGAGCGGGTTATCACTGATAGCATAGCGCATACGGTTGTCACCTTTCACACCGTCATTCCAGTTTTCATCGTGATTATCGGAATAAGAGAGATAGTATTTTCCATTATATTTATGAATCCATGTAGCTTCGTGGAAGTCTTCCAGACCTTCCATTTCCTTCATTTCTCCATCCAGTTCCACCATATTATCTTTCAGTTTACCGCCTTTACAAATCTGGCCGCCACCGTTATAGATATAAGCCTGACCGTCATCATCCACAAATACACAAGGGTCGATCAACGGGTCCATTCCTTCTATATAACCCTGCACAGTAAAATTAGCAGCCGGTTCTTTGCTGGTAGCTACACCGATCTTCCAACTATCATTCCACTTCGTATCACTGGGATGCGGGAAGTAGAAATAGTACGTACCATCCTTGTAAGCACAGTCGGGAGCCCACATAAATCCACCTTCTTTGCGTCCCCAGGGCACTTGTGACGAATTCAGATTTTCACCATGATCTGTCCAATTCACCATATCATCCGTAGAGAACACATGATAACGATCCATCAAATCGCAACCACGCGGAGGATCTATATCATGCGAAGCATATACATACAAACGTCCGTCCGCCCATACATGTGCCGAAGGATCGGCTGTGTACATGTGCGTGATAAATGGATTGGGAGCCATACTGTCAATTCCCGCCGCTTCTTCTTTCGTCGAATTGCTTTTAGGCGACTGACAAGAGAACATAACTCCCACCAGGAATAATGCAAAAATAGGATAAAAATGCTTTTTCATAAGTAATGTGTTTTATATTAGTAATTAATAGCACTGTTTCTGTCATTTCTGCAATACCGAAACCACTTTCTGTAAACGAATATCAGCAGAAGAAGCACCTACCATGATCGTATAATCACCGGAAGGACAGACAAACTTATCTTTCGCCTCATCCCAATAACGCAACAGATCTTTACGCAATTTCAAAGTCACCTTCTTGTTTTCACCACTCTTCAATGTGACACGCTCAAAACCTTTCAGCTCTTTGATAGGCATTACTTCATCCCGTTCAGGCAACTTCACGTATACTTGAGCAACCTCATCACCTGCATATTTACCTGAATTCTTCAGTTGGAAAGAAACATTTATCTCCTCTTCACCATCTGCCACTTGCAGGTTGGAATACTTGAACGTGGTATAACTTAAACCATAACCGAAAGGATACAGAACATCCCCTTTGAAGTATTTATAAGTACGTCCCTTAGTTATATCATAATCATCAAACGGAGGGAGTTCATCCAGACTTCTGTAATAGGTCAACGGCAGACGGCCACCCGGATTATAATCACCAAACAAGACTTCCGCTACAGCTTTACCACCACTTTCACCGGGATACCAAGCATTCACGATAGCCGGAATATGCTCATCCATCCAGTTGATGGCCAATGAGCTACCTGCTACCAATACAACTACGATATTCGGATTTACTTTGTAGATTTCCTGCAAGAACTCTTGTTGGTCCGCCGGAAGCTGAATATCATATCTGTCTTGCCCTTCACGTTCTATTGACTTATTAATGCCCAATACGGCAACCACTGTCTCACACTCACGCACCGCCTTTCCGGCTTCGCCGTACAAATCCAGTCGCGTCACTTTTCCTACCTGTGGAACACGCCATTGCAGTTTGGCAATAGCATAGTCACGGTTATCATAATATTCAGCCTTCAACTGATAACCTTTTCCGGCTTCCAGATAAATAGCAGCGGTATCAGTCCGGACAGCATGTCCCGGCCACGCATCAATCAGCATCTTACCGTCAATGCTCAGGCGACAACCGTCATCCGATGTGAAACTAAGTGTATATTGTCCGGTAACCGTAGGACGCAATTTTCCGGTCCAACGGACAGACAAAGGAGATTTAGGCAAGAAGGGATCCGGCGCCTGGTTGGCAGGCTCAAAGTTGATCCATTCTTCTTTACGCACTTTCGGAGTTCCCTGCAACTTGGTATTGTCAAAATACTCGGCCTTCAATCCTTCCGGAAAACTGGCACCCTGTATAAGTTCCATTCCGTCTACAGCAGACTTCCATGGGGCGTATACCACTTTTACATCATCGCCTACCCTGTCTTTAATACCTTGCAATACAGAGATCGGAGCGATTACTGGCAATCCGCTATAATCACCAAACTCACTGCTACCCGCATTGATGCCTACCACTGCTATGGATTTTACCTTCCTGGCGTTAAGCGGCAACATTTTCTTTTGATTCTTGAGTAATACAATACACTCACGTGCAGCATTCAAAGCCACTTCCTGATGTTCTGCCGATCCTATCACAGCAGGAGATATTTTCGTATAAGGATTCTGTTCTCCACTATCGAACAAGCCTAATTCCATACGCGCTCTCAACACACGATAGGCTGCGGAGTCGATGTCCGCATCCGTAACCATATATTGACGGTATGCACTCAGCAAAGGCTGGTCATATACATCATCTCCACATTCCAGATCCAAACCTGCTTTTATGGATAAAGTAGCGGCTGCTTCTTTAGTCTTTACATATTTATGCGCATTCACTAACAAAGAAGGTCCACCGCAATCGGAAACCACATATCCTTTAAATCCCCAGTCCTTACGAAGTACTTTCGTCAATAACCAGGCGTTCAAGGTACAAGGCACATCATTCAGCGCATTGTATGCTGACATGATGGAAGCTGATTTACCATCCTTCACGCACGCTTCAAAAGCCGGAAGATAATATTCACGTAACTGTTTTTCTGAAATCTGCGGATTACATACAAAACGATTGTGTTCTTCATTATTGGCTGCAAAATGCTTGGGAGTCGATACAATCTTCAGATAACGGTCATCATCGCCTTGCAGACCTTTCACAAAAGCAGTACCCATGATACCACTTAAATAGGGGTCTTCTCCGTAAGTTTCCGGAGTACGTCCCCAACGTGGGTCACGCGCCATATTCACTGTGGGAGACCAAAAGGTCAGCAAGTCACTGAACTGGCTTTTCTGCTCCCGTCCCTGATCCAATTCATTCCAACGGGCACGGGCCTCATCAGAAATAACCGTAGCTACCTGCAATTGCAGCTCCGGATTCCAGGTTGCCGCCAGTCCGATAGCTTGCGGGAAAACGGTAAAGCGTCCCGGTCGAACCACTCCGTGAAGCGCCTCGTTACCGTGGTAATACTTAGGAATATCCAGACGGGAAATTCCCGGAGAGGTGGCACGCAACAGGCTGATTTTTTCTTCAACCGTCAAGCGTGATAATAAATCCATGATGCGCTCATGCATCGGTGCTTTCTCATCCTTATATAGCTCTTGAGCCTGTGCCACTCCGGCACAGGCTATTAGAACTAATAATCCTATAAATACAATCTTTTTAAGTGTTTTCATGTTTTTTTCCTATTGACTTATACCTTATTGTTTTTCTGCGGATGGGGGCACTGCATCACCTGCGCTACCCCATGCCTTATTGGGTCTGCTACCCATCACCAATACCAATTTTCCACCTTCTTTTATGTCGTCATGACTAAACCAAGGCTTATTCCATTCTTTTCCGTTCAATGTTGCAGATTGGATGTATTTATTTTCATCCGACGCACCTTGTGCTTCTATTTCAAATACCTTTCCGTTGCTCAACATCACCTTAGCCTTAGCAAACAAAGGACTACCGATATTATAAGCCGGGAATCCCGGTGTAACCGGATAGAAACCTAAAGAAGAGAATACAACAAATGCCGACATACCGCCACCATCTTCATCTCCCGGTATTCCCATCAGGTCGTTACGGAACCAAGTCTTCAGCAACTGACGGATACGTTTCTGTGTCTTCCAAGGCTGACCTGCATAGTTATACAGATAAGGAATATGCAAAGAAGGTTCATTGGCCATTGAGAATTGTCCCACATTTCCCGTATGATCCGGTATCTGTGCATAGAAAGCATATTTTCCACGTCCCAGCGGTTCACGGAAAGTCTGATCCAGATTTGCTATAAACTGTTGGTTACCACCCATCAAATCAATCAGATCGGCTACATTGTGAGGAACATCCCAACGATAAACCCAACCATTATTCTCACCATAATATTCACGAGCACCCATACCTCCGGAGAAACGATAATCGAATGGTTCGATCCACTTACCATTCTTATCCTTCGGATGGAAGAAAGCTGTTTCTGCATTATACACGTTGCGATAATTATGAGCACATTGCAGATAGTGAGCAGCATCTTCTTTCTTTCCCAACATATCGGCTATACGCGACAGGCACCATTGGTCGTATGCTGTTCCCAGTGTAACTGCAATCGGCTGACGCTTTTCGAAATGATGTACATTCGGATCTGTTTCTTTTTCCCCTTCCTGAAGTGCAGGGATATATCCGTTCTTCTTATAGAAATCATCAATCCAACCGGCAGCAGCCCCCGACCACGGAGCCAGTGTTTTTTCTTCAATTCCTTTACGGCAAGCTTCATAGGCCTTAGCCAAATCGAATTGTAAGCCTTTAGCAGCCGCATCAGCTACTGTTGCTACGGCATGATTGGAATTCATACGGCGGGAGTCACCTGTAATTTCAGGGAAGGTAGGCATCCACATATTACCCATTTGTTCAGCCATACGCAGATAAGAGTCAATCACATTCTTTTCCGTACCTTCGTCAATCAGGAGACGCAGGGGATGAGCTGCGCGATAGGTATCCCAAATCCAGTCGTCCGTATAGAAAGGTTCGCCATTATCCTCGTGCACTTTTCCGTCAAACGCACTGAAATAACGACCGCCCTCACTGATACAAACGGGGCGTTCGAATATGCGATAGAGTGACGTATAAAGAATTTGCTTATCTGTATCACTACCACCTTCTACTTGAATATCGCTCAATGCTTTATCCCAGATTTGGCGTCCCTTTTCTGCCAAAGCCTGTAGATTATAGTCCGGCAATTCACGTTGCAGATTCTCTTTAGCCTGTTCCTCGCTTATAAACGAAATACCATAGCGCAGATTTACCGTTTTCGTTCCGTCGGCAAAGTGCAAAACAGCACAGGCATTGCGACCTTCAGCTTCCTTCGTGCCTGCATCTATTTTACCATCAGCCAAGATACCCGTTTCTATAGGAGCAATATCCGATTCTATATACAAGTACACACGCGTATTATTCTCCAATTGCTGGTAACCGCTCACAAATCCGTCACCTGCTTTGATGGCACCGTTTCGTGAATTAATCATCATGTATACAGGTTTATCCTGCTGACTATAATCTATCTGATAAAGAGCCGACTGATGAGAGGGTGCATACTTCACTTTAATTTCCTCGTCATCGAGAATCACCTCATAATAATAAGGTTTCAACTTTTCATCATCATAGCTATAAGCTACAACCGGACGAAGATTCTCTCCCTGATACGGACTCAGGTTGAAAGCTGAACTTCCACGATGGCTGGTTACAATCAAAGGAAGACCATTCAACTGATCTGTTGTATAGTCCGCCCGTTCGGGATAAACACGAAGCATACTATTCGGCAGATGAATAGTCGGGAAAGTAGGCACCAGCAAGTGACTGATATTTCCCATGTAAGGATTTACATAGTCAACCGGACCTTTCACGGCAGTTACTTGATTTTGTACTCCACTACAAGCGCCCAACATGAAAACTAAAGCTACAGAAGCCAGGCAATGTGTAATTTTCATAATATAACAGTTTTAGTTTATATTTATTCGTGAAGGCAAATGTAAGACCTAAAGCTTTCCCTTTCGATTAAAAAAGACTTAATAGCCGATTAAAATTGAATAAATAGCTAAATAAGTCTCTTTTTAATAATTATTTCTGTCCTCGTGTCTGTTTTACCACCTGTATTGTTCCATCCGAGTTATAATACAGCTTGTCTACACAGACCGAACGTAGGTTTCCCTGTCCTGAAATAGAACAGTTATGATAGAAAGCATACCATTCACCTTTATATTCAGCTATAGATCCATGGCTTGTATCGCAACCTGTCGGTTCCAGATAAATGCCCTGATATTTCCACGGCCCCATCGGAGAGTCACTTGTTGCATAATTCAAGCGGTTGGCACCTTTTCCATTATCCGAGTGATTGTCAGCATACGACATATAGTAAACACCGTCTTTCTTATGCACCCAGGTAGCTTCATGAAAATCTTTCAGTCCTTCCATGTCTCTCAAAGGTTCAGCTATTTCCATCATATTATCTTTCAGTTTGGCTGCCGCACAACGACCGCCACCGCCATAATAGAAGTAAGCCTGCCCGTCATCATCTACAAACACACAAGGGTCAATCATTGCAAAAGCATTACCCAATCCTTCAATATATCCCTGCACTTCAAAGTCTTTGGCGGGATACTTGCTGGTAGCTACACCGACTTTCCAGGTATTATTCCAGTCATCACCACTCGGATGCGGAAAATAGAAGTAATAAGTACCGTTCTTATATGCACAATCGGGCGCCCACATGAATCCACCGTCTTTACGTCCCCAAGGCACCTGTGAAGAGTTCAGAATTTCACCATGATCTGTCCAATTTACCATATCATCCGTAGAGAATACATGATAGCGGTCCATCAAATCGCACCCACGTGGCGGATCAATGTCATGCGAAGCGTACACATACAAGCGTCCGTCCTCCCATACATGGGCCGAAGGGTCGGCAGTATACATGTGAGTAATAAAAGGATTCGGCCCTAAAGTAACCGTTTTTTGCTTTTGGCTGTTACAACTCATCAATGTGAGCGACAAGGCAGCCAAGGTGATAAAAAAAGTTTTCATACGTATATTTCCTGTTAAATCATATTATCGATTCTATTTAACGCTTCGGCTGTGTTTCCTGAAGAGCAATCTGCTTGCGCAACATTTTACCGGCCTGTCCGGTGAGCCACAGATAATAGTCAGTTTCCAGATCATCATCGATACCTTCAAAAGTGATACCCAATTCTTTTTCTGATTTGCACCAACCATCAGTAGGAGCTGTTACTTTATTCTTCGCCATGAAAACAGTATTCTCAGTGCTTCTTCCGATGCCGTTCATGTCTGAATAAGAAATCTTTTCATTCTTCGGGTTATAAACCACATAGTATTCCACGTCGGCCGCATTACTGGGCACATCACTCTTTCTAAGTACCTTATAAATAGCTGTACCTTCATCTATTTCATCGAACATAGCAATATACAACATCGTACAACCTCTGCGAATGCAGTTATGGAGTTGAGTCCAGAAGAACTTACCTCTTTCGCGGGATCCCCGTTCATAGTAAGGATGCATATTCAAATCCGAAGCACCCGGATAGCAATGAGGTGCATACTGTACTTTGCTTTCTCCAGACTCATTGCATTTCTTACACCATTCTATATCCTTACCGACCATGTTGGCAAATCCACCGTCACTACCACCCGTGTTATAACTATTGATATCATTGAAACGACCTACATACCAGGGCATAATTACATCTACACTCTTGATGAGAGCATGCAAGCTAGCTCTTCCGGGAGTATAGGTATCACCTCCGCCGGCACGCCAGTAAGTAGATACACCCAGCATGATACTGTACCCCACTTCTTTCAGCTTGTCAGACAACTTCTGGATATCCTCATTGCTGTAACCACGTTCAGCAGGATTGAAACCTACCCCCCAAAGAGCAATTAGCGGTTTGCCATTCTCGTGCAGATAATATTTCCGTTTGGAGGCATAAGTATCATAGATTACCTGGGCATCAGCAACGACTTTCTCAAAACGCGCAGGATTATAACCGCCAAGGTCATACATCACCGCAATAGCACGCTGATATTGGTCGGAACCATCCATAGCACTTGCCAATACCTTATCGAAGTGATCCTTACCGTCGGGATTATCAATCACTTCGCCTACAAAACGCTGCATAAATGCACCGTCAATGCCATACTCCTGCATCCACTTGAAATGCAGCATCACAGTAGACTTGTCATAAGCACTATACACCTGCGCCGTCGTTCCATCAGGATATTTGAATTCTGTATCATACTTGATTTCATACTCACTCATATCCGGCCAGAGGTCAATGCTGTTACGCAGTACACCGGGTTTGAACATATCGTTTTCACGATAGTGATACCACTCCGTATTCTTATGATTCGCATGGCTACAGCCATCGCCCGGTGTACCAAACCACCCTTGATAACCGGTCATCAGCAACCCTTTGTAAGTGGTGTAAGGCTCTCCATCTACATGAATGGGGACATCCGCACGCGGGTCTTCAGGTTCAACAGGTACCTCAGGCTTTTCGGGCTCTAAAGCAGGCGGAATATAATCATCATTACTATCTTTGCAAGAGGCTGTAGTGCATGCCACGAGAGCACAGAGCACTAAATAATATATCTTTTTCAAATTCATCATAGCTTTATTTATTGTTGTTCAGTTAAATAGAACCGGGAAAAGAAGCTGTATGCCTCCTCTCCCAGCTGCACCATCATACCAATCTAATTACGTTTCTGTTGTATTTACTTTTGAGGAATTTCAACTTTCACTATTTCCGTATAGTTGCACTTTTGGAAAGTATCGTCAACCCTGGCACCCACACGAACAAAGTAAGTATAACCGGGCTTCACATCCACCTTGAAAGAGAAGATCTTGCTCTTACCATCTTCCAGTTTTTCCAGTTTCTCCCAAGTACTTCTTACCTTGGCAATATAGTTCTTAGCATAAGGTTTCTCGTCATCACTACCCATATCATTATAGTAACTAATGCAATTGCCTTCGCCACAGAACTGATTAAGGCTCAAGAAAGGACGTATATCCAGAATTCGGGGAAGTCCCGCTGTAATAGGAGGAACATCCAGACGGCAGGAGATAGCCAGTGAGTCATCCACCAGTTCCGTCTTCAGATCAATCAGTTTCAGATAAGGAGTTACTTCGAAGTCATGAACAGCCTTTTTACCAATACCTATACGAATAGTATCGGCAGGCCACCAGGCGCCTTCGGGAACCACGTCATACGTGCCTTTAAACAGTTTCGTATTGTTGAAAGTGCCATCCTGCTTCACAGGAATCGTTTGAGAACCGGGATTAAGACTGAAGCTTTTCTCCCAGATCTTCACCCGTCCTGCACCCTGATCGGCCAGGATATTCTCCCCCGTAGTTTTATCTATAATACGTCCAGTGAAGTGAGCGTCGGGTTCATCAAAATTGTCCACTTCCATACAGGAAGTCACAAATAGAGTTAATACTCCAAACAACAGACTATGTTTCAACTTTTTCATATCCATATACAATTTAGTATTAATAACCATCATTACGTATAAGATTCGGATTCTTGCCGATTTCTCCACCCGGAATCTGTTCATAGTACCATTTCTTATCGAACGTAGCCTTACGGGCTACAACCGGCACTTCATTCAAGAAAATCCACTTATTCTCATTAAGTACGTAGTAAGGGAGCAACGTATGCGGTTGTTTACCATCCATAAAGTCAATATCAGCCACTCTCCAACGACGCAGGTCATAGATGCGCAGATTCTCAAAGCAAAGTTCACGTGCACGCTCATCACGAATGTACTGCAAGTTCTCATCTACCGGGAATCCGTATTTCTCCATACCCAGATCTTCCGGATTATTGACCATCTGATGAAGAGTAGCGCCTGCACGCGCACGGACTTCATTAACGTAAGTAAATGCTTCCGCCTTCAACTTATCATCACCGGTTTCCAAACCCAATTCATAAGCGGCCTCTGCCCAGTTCAGTAAAACTTCACCGTAGCGGAATACCTTCCATGACTGCGAACTTCCAAAAAGACCACCTCTAATAGCAAGGTTTGAGTTAGGGTTCGTATATTTACGAATCAATGCCCCCATGTAGGAGTATCCTTCATCACCCGTACCTCTGAAACAACCATGCGGACCGGCTACTTTTACGTTCTTCTGATCACCGATATCCTGATACATCTGACTTGCTTCCACATTCTGTGCCGTCACGCGATAGGCGTTCGTATAGTCATTCGTGCTGCCACCGGTTTCCGTAGTTCCGTCAGCCGCCGTTCCGGGATAGCTTTTGTATACACCAGCCTGAAAATCGAATTTGGTACCCGAACCTTTCTCAGTCATACCCGAGAAGAAGAAGATAGCGCGGGCACGAGGCTCCATCTCGCCCGAGTTCCAGAGGTCCTCCACATTGTCAAAGCGAACAGGCTTGCCTTCCTCGTCGGTCACGGCAGGGATCTCGAACATACGAATCAGCTCCCATGCGGGCTGTATGGTGCAACCCGGAGCACTGATACTCAAGTTACTGCCCTTAGGTAGAATCATTGAATCCCAACTGTGAAACAGCATAGTACCCTGATTATCCTTCAAGGCTATGTAATCACCATACTGTTTGATAAAGATATCCTCTGGAGTATTGTCTTTAAAGAACTGCTCGGCATAGGCAGTTTCCTTGTCACTACCGTCGTTCAGCGCATAACCACCCTCCTTGACAAACTTGCAGGCGTCATAGGCATATTGATAAAATTCCTTAGCCTTTTCGGGAGCAACACCCATAAGTCCTGCATCCACGGCTGGTCCTGTTATTTTGCCATAACTGCCATATTTTGCAGCAGAAGCCGCATAGAGCATAGCGCGGCTCATTAACGCTGCCGCTGCATAGCGGTTGGGACGACTGGCATCTCCCTTGGCAGTAGACATATGATTCATGGCATATTCCAGATCATTGTGAATAAACATCCAACAATCATACTCTGTGCTACGAGGCAATTGCAATTCAGCAAGCGATGCTTTCGGATCGAGTACCTTGTCCACAATGGGCACACCTCCATAGCGCTTCACCAGTCCAAAGTAGTAAAAAGCCCGCAAGAAAAAGGCCTCAGCATAAAGATTTTCGTATGTTTCTTCATTATAGTATTCCTTGTAATTCGGAAATTGCTCCATGAAATTATTAATGTCACGGATGCGGTCGTAAGGCCAATATCCCCAACCGTCACCATAGGAAGTGGTACGTCCGGTAGCCTCCATAGCTGCGGATGCAGGACTCGCTTTCTGCGCACCCCACTGATTCGCTTCGTGCCAACCAGCCGCACAGACTGTGCCGAAGCCATTGTGTTCACCATTCATCGCAAAGTTGAAGTCTTCAATCGGCAGGTCCTGGAAAACCATGGCCCAGTATTTCTGCAGACCACTTTCGGATTTCATCAACACATTTTCATAGATCAGACCTTTGGGTTCCAAGTCCAAATCATAACAAGATGACATCGTCAGGCCTAATGCTGCTGCTACAAATATATATTTGATCTTTTTCATGTTCTATCCTCTCGTATTAGAATTTAATTGTTGCACCAATATTGAATGTACGGTTTACCGGGTAGTTGTAGAACAAGACACTCTTTTTATTGGGATCTTCGTTCGCACCGCCCTTTTCTCCCGGACGCTCCGGATCTATATTATCCAGTCCGGTAAAAGTCAAAAGATTGTAAGCATTGAAATAAACGCGAAGATCTTTAATACCTGCCTTAGCCAACCATGTCTTAGGCAAGGTATAGCCCACTTCCAAAGTTTTCAAACGAATATATGAAGTATTCTTAATGCCCGTGCTACCCGTATTAAAACTATGTCCGGTAGCCGGATAGAGACCGGATACCCACTTAGTATTCGGATTCCACGGATCGTCCGTCGGTTTCTCCGTATGCCAGCGATCTTCGTAAATATTCAGTACAGCAGCACCGTTGAATGGTCCTACCTCAGTAAAAACTTCACTATAGGAACTGTATACACCAGCTGAACCTTGCCAGTTCATAGAAAGATCGATACCTTTCCAAGCAGCCCCCAGTGTGATACCGTAGTTGAATACCGGCAAGTTGAAGGTAGCCATCGGATGTCTATCCGAATCGTCTATAATACCGTCACCATTCCAGTCCTTGTAATAGTAGTCACCTGGCAAGGTACCTTGACCGTAATTCGCACCTGTTGTACCATGATAACGGATATCATCGTAACTGCCGAAACGTCCACCTTCCTCATAAGTAAACCAAATATCCTTATTACGACCGGAAACATCTCTGCGATACCAGTTATCCATAGAATTGGAAGCTTGACTATCGGAATGATAATCCCAACGATTCTTGGTCGCACTGATTTGTCCGTTTACCCAATAAGTAACTCCTGCCACTCTGTTGCGGTGCCCTAAGCTGATTTCCCAACCAAAGGTTTCATCACTTTCCTTATTCTCTTGCGGAAGGGAAGCGCCTACAATGCCAGGGATCTGTGCAGAAGAAGTAGCCAACAATCCATCACGTTTACGCTTAAATACTTCAAACGTACCACTCAGTTTCTGGTTCCAAAGGTCAAAGTCTACGCCAAGGTTATAAGTCTTAGCTGTATACCATGTCAAATCCGGATTAGGGATAGATGTTGCCGAAACACCGGAAATCAGAACCCCATTATAAACATAGCCCAATTTGCTGGGATTAAGTTCATAAGCTACAGCAGTCTGTGGATAGGTATTGGCGCTACCATCATCACCCATTTCACCGTAAGAAGCACGAATCTTCAAGTTACTGAGGAATGGTACCCACTCTTTCATAAAGGCCTCTTCGCTGACACGCCAGCCTGCAGATACAGCAGGAAAGAATCCCCAACGAGAGTTTTTCGGGAAACTGGAAGAACCATCATAGCGAAAAGAGAAATCCAACATATAACGACCTTTATAGTCATAATTGAATCTACCTACCAAAGCCTGACGGACCTTATCGCCCGCAAGACCTGCACCTACAATCTGATTACTTTTCTCACCATATATCAGATATTCCCCATCCAACTTCATAATCGCTTGTCCGTAGAAATTATCCCACTCATTATACTGCTCTTCAAACAATATCAAGCCCCCCACATTGTGATCGCCGAACTTATTGGCATAATTCAAAGAGAGCTGCATTACGGTACCATGGCTGGGATCAGTTCCCCGACGTAGATAACTGTCAGCATTACGGTCATAAGTCTTCATCTCTCCACCTACCATTTCATACAATTGATAGGCACGTTTGTATTCCGTATTGTTCGATGAATTGTAATCATAGCTATAGAAAGCTTTAGCCTGTAAGCCTTTCACACCGGGAATATCATACGCCAATGTCAGCGAACCATTGAAGTTTGTACGCTTCTCTCTGCGGTAACCGGTGAAACGACTGTCGGTAGTAGCCACCGGATTATCATTGTCAGAAAGTTCCGAGTCGTAACTGGGCAAATCATGATCCCCATTCAGCCAAGCCTGTGAAGTAGGCCGCAAAGTCCATGCCTTCTTGTAGACCGTCCACATGTCAGTAAACGGTTGATTCTTCTCGTCCATATAGCCGCTCAACTGCACGGTAGCCTTCAATCTGTCAGTGATTTTAGCATCCACGTTACTGCGGAAATTCCAGCGGTCATAGTTCAACGAACCGCTCTTGTAGGAGCCTTCCTGCTTCATATAGCCCAAATTAAAGAAATAGCTTATCCTCTTCGAACCACCATCCACACTAATGTTATATTGTTGTTGCGGTACATTATTATCAAACAGTTCGTCGGCCCAGTTGGTACCTCTATTGTTCTTGGAACTATATTCCATCATCTGCTGCCATGTATATTTCGGCGAGGTACGACGGGGATAGTTAGTGCCAAAGTCATTATAAGACTTCTCGTTGATCAACAACATATGGTTGGCTGCAGAAGCTGTTTCAGGCATATATAGAAACTGTTGCCAGCCATAGTTGGCAGAAAAAGTAATATCAAACTTACCATCACTGCTTTCTCCACCATGCTTGGATGTTACCAATATAACGCCATTGGCAGCACGAATACCATAAATGGAAGCAGAAGCATCTTTCAATACAGATACCGATTCTATTTCATTGGCATCCATACGTGAGAAATAGCCCTTGTCACGAGGAATACCATCAACCACGATCAACGGCTCACCCAAGCCACGGATATCAATGGCATTATCGAATTCACCGGGTTGTGAACTTTTCTGTGTAATACGCACACCGGGTATTTTTCCGGAAAGCATATTCACCACATTCTCATTCTTAGTCACGGCAATTTCCTTATTATTAACAGCTGAGACTGCACCTGTCAAAGTCGCTTTCTTCTGCGTACCGTAACCTACAACTACTACTTCTTCCAGTGTCTTGCTATCTTCCTGCAAAGTGACTTTCAATACGGTATTAGCTGCCGAGACTACAGCATCCAGATAACCGATAAAGGTAATTGTCAGTTTATCTTTGGCAGAGGCTTCTATCTTGAACACACCGTCTATATCAGTGATTGTTCCTCGGGTAGTACCGCTCACCCGTATGTTTGCTCCGATAACCGGCTCGCCCGTATTATCAATGACGGTTCCCTGAACCATCCGGTTCTGAGCCGGCATAGGCAATGCCGTCAGGAGGCATAGAAGTGCAATCATCATCGTTTTCCATGAAAAAAATGCACTTCTTTTTATTTTATTAGAATTATAATGTTTCATGCTTAGATTTTCTGTTCATTAAAGAAATCTTCATTTTTTAGTGATAAGAGGTGTACCCGTCGCTTGTACAGGGGTACCACCTCTTAAAGTTTACTTAGAGGAATCTTAAGGCTTGGGAGCCGGCATTGTTGCACCTTCCGGAGCCACACGACGGTTGATAAAGAGCATGCCTAACTGATCTGCACCTGCTGCATGGAGCGGTTTCACACCGTAAGCATATTCATAACCAGCATCGAAAGCAATGCGGAGCCCATAACCTGTATAGCTTTCAGGGAAATTGAAGTCACCGGTCTTTTCATCCATTGTGAAGTCACCGAAGCCCCATTCCTTTATATTGTTATAGAAACCTACCGGATCATTGATGTATTCATTATATTGTCCCATCCAGCCGTCATAGCCATAACCTTCACCAGCATCATAAGTCTTGCCGTTGACATCTGTATATTTTCCATCAGTACCCAAAGAAGCCGGAACATAGACAGCAAAGCCACGGAAGAAATAATAAATGCCACGACAACCTTCCGCATACTTTTTGGCAAGATCCCCCATTTCCAACGTTGATCCATTATTGAAAATCAACTCTTCATCACCCATTTTTATACTATACTTCAGCCAATTAGGAAAGAATCCATCTGCTCCATTATGAATGGTAGGGATATCCGTCTCATATTTAGAAAGAGCCCTCGGGAAGTTCAGCTTTCCTGCCCCCAGTGGTTGAGCTTTTTCTGTACCACCCCACTCTGCTTCGTAGTTACCGACCAACCCGTTTGCTGTGAAATCCACATCAGCCAGTTCATCAACAATAACCACATAAATCTTAGCTTTCACTACGTCGTCAGCAACCACATTCACCAAGAATCCCGGACGCTCTTCATTATCATTGAAGCTGGTTCCCGGCCTTGTACTGAATTTCCAAGTACCATCGGATTTTAAACTCTCCTTAAGCATATCCACTTTCTCCTGTGCTTTTCCACCCGGTTGTTTACTACTGCTGGCAACTATGAATTCAGCCTTATCAGGAAGTTCTGAGAATAGATTATTGAAATTCAAAGTTCCCAACAGGTCAAGACCGTTTATAGTCATTTCCTTGAAACCGTCGGCTAAATCTCTCGGGGCGTAATCAGCCTTGATGGTAACACCACCTAGATCTTCGGCTACAGCCGAAAAATCATCAGCCACTTTCACATTGAAGTAATTTGAACCGATGACCGTTCCTCTGAACTTCATTTGCAGAGATACAGCATACATCTTTCCAGCTTCCGCTTCACCCAACGCCTTAATGGGAACTACAATGAAACCACCATCCAGACTTGCCACACCATTAACCTTAAATTGCTCGCCATCAGCAGCACGAGTTAACACATGAGACTCAGCAATCGTAAATTCTGCACCTTCTATACTTGTTAGAGCTGGTCTTGGCAGGAATTTTACAATTGCGCCAGTATTGCCAATCTCTACAATACCATCTATTGTTTCGGGGCTATAGATTAAAGAGTTGACAGCAGAACCCAATGGGAGTTTATATTCCGTACCATTTACATTGATGATGGCTTCCGTATCAGTCATTGTAACGGAAATATTACCTCCACCCGGTTTTATCACAATTTTTTGTCCATCACTCAACGACAACGTATAAATACCAGTTTTCTCGTCCAACTTGACTTCTACAATACTTGCACCAGTCTTCAAAGCCTTATCTAAATCAGCTTTCAAATCGCCAATAGCCGTTTCTACCACTGATACTCTTGATTTAAGATCATCAATATCATCATCATTATTACATGATATAAAGGTTCCCGTTGACAGAACCATTGCTCCGCACAGGAGCACTTTGATAAATTGCTTATTCATAATAATTAAATAGAAGTTATTAAATAAATATAGAATTTGATTGTTTCCAGAATATTCTTTCAGTATTCAACTGAAATGACCTCTTATAGATTTCCGGTGGAAGTCTATACCTACCTTTCATTTGATTAAGTAACTTGTGTCTTTCCATAATTAATAATTTATTAAATTTAAAAATTAACTTCAGCGATTATTCCTCATCACATTTAAGAGGATTACATCAGGTGAAGGGCACTTTACGCATAGTTGTGCATTTTTCATATTTATTAAACTCGAGTTTTAAAATTATATAAGACAAAAGTATGCCTATACCGTTAATATTCTCCTTAAAAAGACATTAATAGAAGAGGCTTTTTAAAGAAAAAAGAAGGGTTCAACAGCTTTTTAACGCTTCCACATTAAAAAAGGATATATAAATAGATTAATTGAAAAGAAATGTAGCTTACAAACTCGTATTCGTCAATTACGAATACGAGTTTGTAAGCTACAATACACAATTTTATCCGATATGGATAGCCCTTTTATGAATTAAAAGGCACCAGCTCCTACACCATTTTCATTAAAAGCAATGATAGAAAAATAATATTCTGAATCCCTATTGAAATAGCGGGCCTCGTATTGATTGTCGTAAACCACCATTGAATGGGTAAGTTTTTCTTTCTGTGTTCCCCAACGTAAAATGTATCCTGTTACATCTTCTTGAGAATCCCATACAAAACGGTAGATACGTTTGTCACTCTCATCACGCGTAGCCTGGAAACCTGTTACGGCAACGGGTACTTTACCATCACCTTGTCCGAAGATACGCAAATCAAATAAGGAGAAAGAGCCTTCCATATCTTTTGAATTGCAGATTTTCAGGTATTGCATTTTCGCTGGTGTGACCAGAGTATGTAATTTGTGAGGAGCATCTTGCTGATTCTTTTCTTCATTTACCAGACGAGTCCATTTATTTCCATCTACCGATCCTTCAATATAATATTGATATACCACCGGTCCATGGGGAGCATGGATATTGAAATTATGATCTGCAAAATTAACCTGAATAGCCTTCACATCCATAGGCTCGCCAAGATCAATTTGTAACCATTCACCTTTGTTACCAGTCTGTGCAGCCCACCAGGTCTCGACTTGCTCATCATTAGCCAATTCCGGTTCGTAACCTTCAAGAGAAGAAGATGCAGCTACTTTCTTCTTATACGAAAGTAGGTTCCACCCCATGTTGATATCTTCTTTTTCGAAGTCTACTTTCCTGTCGGGAATACAGAAGAGATAATCTGCAAAAGTAGTAAGCGCATACATACCGTATTTATCAGAAACAACTACCGGGAATAATCCCAAACGACGTTCGAACCAGTGACGAACAGAGATAGTCATGGAAGCTACATGCCAGTAATTTCCATATTTATCCTTGAAGGTATGTCCATGTCCGGCACCACCAATAAAACCACCAGGTTTGAAAGAGAAAGGATTATCTTCTACATACTCAAAAGGCCCTAACGGATTATCGCCTACATAGTTACCATCACCATAAATACGGTATTGAGTACCGGGAGCGGCATACTGTAAGTAATACCGTCCATTATGCTTCAGCACACACGGGCCTTCGTTCCAGCCTTGGCGCGGTTCTTCATTATTCTTACCGGGAACTTCCCAACCATATTTATCACAATTATGATGTATCAAAGCTTTAGGTTCACCGATAGCGCGGAAACCATCTTTGGGATCCACTTCTACACCTACAATCGGATCGACATCCGAACATCCCCAATAAATATAAACTCTTCCATCATCATCCTTAAAGAAGGCCGGATCATGCTGACGATAAGTCAACTTTGTATCCACTTCTTCCCAAGCATCTTTTTCCGGATGAGCATTCTTATAAATCCGGGTATTTCCACTGGAAGCGGTAAAGTAAAGTGTATCACCATAAACAAGAATTGTAGGCGCATAATCCTCCATAGTCGGAATAGTTGTACAAGGAATATATTCCCACTTTGCCAAGTCTTCGGAGCGCCAATAACCACCGGACTTGGAAGCAAACATATAATAATATCCTTTAAAATATTCCAGTACCGGATCGGCAGCTTCACGCCGTGACTCTTCATTCGGTTGGAAACGATAATTCAAATCAATAGGATTTGTCACAATCCGATCACTATTAACCGTAGTCCGTTGTTCCGAAGCACAACTGGCCAACAGGCCTGACAGCAAGGCTATACTAACTAATTCCGCAATGCTTTTCATGGTAGTTTTATATTAAGTTTCTTTCCTTTATACTCCACATTCACAGTATACGATTCATTATCCAATCCCAATCCTTTCAGATTATCTACAACAACGATACGGAAGTTACGATTTTGCAACATGCCATCATAGCTACCCTGACGAGGATGGATAGTTAACTGCCTATCCTTGTCACTCCACGTCATACGGACAGTGGTATATTTACCTTTTTCGTAATTATAGTTATCATCCTCGTCTTCATATAAGGTAAATTCCCCATCGGCACCGGGATAGATGCGAACCTGTAGATCATCCCATGACTTCTCGGTTGCAAACTGAACGGAAGGCCCGGCAGGAATGATGGAACCTGCTTTCACATATAATGGGATGATATCAATGGGAGCTTCACGACTAATCTCCTGCCCGCCCTTTTGCTTTTCACCTGTCCAAAAATCAATCCATTGCGTACCCTCAGGCAGATACAGGGAGCGTCTCTTTACTTCACTTATTACCGGAGCTACCAATATGGACTTTCCAAACATATACTCATCGCCTATATCTGTAACCTTTTTATCTTCCGGAAAGTCAGAGAACAAAGCACGCATCAGACTTCCACCATTAGAAGTAACCTCCCATGAGGTTGAATAAATATAAGGTAATAATCGATAGCGAAGATTAATCATTTTCTCTTGCGCATCGAAAGCCCAGTATCCACGTTCACCAAACATAAATATTTCACGGGGAGTGTTTGTACCATGCGAACGCATCATTCCCGTAAAAGCTGCAAACTGCATCCAACGCACATACAATTCATGGAATGCCGGATCTTTCACACCTTCCGGAAACTTTCTATCAGAAAAGAAACCACCAATATCAGAATTCCAATAAGGAATACCTGTCAATGAGATATTCAAGGCTGCCGGAATCTGATTACGCAACACATCCCAATCAGAAACAACATCACCGGACCATGCCTGGGCGGCATAACGTTGCTGACCTGCAAAAGCAGAACGAGTCAGAATAAAAACGCGTTTATCGGAAGCCTCCTGTCTTTGATGATCATAAACGCCGCCCACGCTTACAAGCGGGAAAGCATTACGCACTTTACGGAAAGAGCCCAGATAAGTTTGAAAATCCAAGTCTCCTTCTTTCGCCGGGCTATGTTCCGGTTCGGTTGCATCCAGCCACCAACCATCCATTCCGATGCTGAACATATTTTTATTCATATATTTCCAATAGATATCTCTCGCTATGGGATCATAAGTATCATATACCTTCACACCATTATCCTGCGGAAAAGTTTCATGTATCATCAACTTGTTCAGAGCTTTCAAATCAGCATAGATTCCGGTAGCGGGTCCAAAAGAAGGCCACACAGAAATAATGGCATGGGCATTCAGATGGTGCACCTCTTCCATCATTTTCTTTGGATCGGGAAATTTCGGATTACGAAATTCTACCGCATTCCAATCTTTATGGTCTTCTCCCCAATAACGCCAATCCTGAATAATGCCATCCAGAGGCACCTTCAGGTCACGATATTTTGCAACAACACTAACCAGTTCATCCTGGCTGACATATCGCTCTCTTGATTGCCAAAAACCGAATGTCCAAAGTGGAAACATGGGAGCCTGCCCTGTCAATTCACGCAATCCAGCCACTACTTTATCTGCTCCACCGCCATAAACAAAGTAATAATCGCACAAATCACCAACCTCCGAATCAAAAGTCATTCCTTGTGCATTGTCTGTAAAAGTGGTAGGAGAATAATTATCCCAAAACAACGCATAGCCTTTGATGGAATGAACCAAAGGAATACATATTTCCGTATTCGCCTGTTGCAAGAAAAGAGTTTGATTACGCTGATTCATTTTTCCCCGCTGGTGCTGTCCCAAACCATAAATAGCCTCATCACTGTCCAACAAGAAAGTTTGGCGAATCCGATATGTAGAATTACCTGCATCATTGAAAGAAGTGAAACCTGTGGAGGAAGGTTTTTCTGCCAACAATTCCTTCCCGTCTTTAGTCGCAAAGCGAACCTGGTTCTGAACGATATCCAGCAAAACGGTCAGTTCGGAAGTAGTAAGTATTACCTGATTATTTGCTTCCTGTATCTTATACTTCACCTTTTCTGGTTGCATCGTAACAGATAACGACTGTTTTTCCGGCGCTTGCCCAAGAGGATACTTCTTCACACGAATAATGGAAGAAGAAAAGCACTCCAGTTCCACACAGGCAGCTTTTGTCTCTACTTTTACTCCATGTGAAGTACGCAATACAGATTGTCCCATTATGGGGACAATCTGTATACACAGGCATATAAATGCTAACAGTTTCTTCATTATATCAAGTTTATATAGACAACACTTTATATTTAGTGGTGAACAGCACATCTCCGTCATTATTCTTATCCACACTGAAAGGTATCAGTTTCTCTTCTCCCGGAGCCAGTTCATAATGCACATTCTCTCCTGTCTTCTTACCTCCAACGTACATTTCTATCTTACCTGTATCCATCAGAGTACCATTGTTCTTAACAGATACCCAGATTGTCTTCTGATTTTTCAGCAAGTTCTCTTCAACTTTGAACAATGACAAACCGAAATCTGCGGCAAATTCATGAGTATATTCAAGCATACCGGACAATCCTTTCTTTGCATCCGCATAACCTACACTATCTTTTATACGGTCTTTTGCCACATACTGAGGGCTAACTCCGCCGACTAATATCTTAAACTCTCCTTTCTCTACTACTCTGTCCATACGATCATTGAGTAATGAGAGTTCATAAGGTGTCAGTTCAAAAGAAACTGTCTTTGACTCACCCGGTTGCAGATGAACACGAGTGAAATCTTTCAGCTCTGTAATACGCGTTTTCACGCTGGCATACATATCAGTTATATACAACTGAACAACTTCGTCTCCGGCACGTTGCCCCACATTCTTCACAGTTGCCTGTACTGCAACATTACCATTATCCTTTTCCTGTATCTTCAAACCGGAATATTCAAAAGAAGTGTAGCTTAAACCATATCCAAAATAATAAAGAGGATAAAATTCCATGTCTGAATACTCATAACGACGACCGGAAGTCTTAAAGTTATAATACAGAGGAAGCTGACCTACATGACGCGGGAACGTCATCGGCAAACGACCGGCAGGATTATAATCACCGAACAGCACATCAGCCGTAGCCGGACCACCTTCTTGTCCCGGTAGCCAGTTAACAAGAATAGCTTTACACAGTTCTGACGCCTTAGACAAGTTGTAAGGACGGCCTGCCTGAAGAATTAAGATTACAGGTTTGCCGGTTGCACAAACGGCTTCCAATAATTCCTGTTGCTTACCCGGCAAAATCAGAGTGGCATAATCATGGTTTTCTCCGGAAGTCTTGTAAACATCTGTCGTTGATTCACTGGTAGAGCAATCTCCCAAAACCAACACTACTACATCCGACTGAGAAGCTGCTTTCACTGCCTTGGGAATATTCGTCCCATTCGAACTTGTAAAATCACAACCTTGTTCATAAACCACCTTTGTCTGCTTACCCACCGCTTGTTTGATACCTGTCAATACAGATTTCAACTGACCGGGTAAAAGTTTGGGAGTATAGTCACCCGGCTGGAGATCATCCGCTCCGGGACCTACTACAGCAATCGTACGCATATCTTTAGCCAAAGGCAATATGTTATCTTTATTTTCCAGCATTACAATAGATTCGCGTGCTGCCTGACGTGCCATTTCTTTATGGCTGTCTGAGTTCCATCCCGGATATATCTTATTCCAGTCCAAAGGTTTATTCGGTGTCTTTTCAAACAGTTCGTTACGGAACATCATACGCAGCATGGTGCGACAAACCTCATCCAGGTTTTCCATATTGATATGTCCGTCTTTTGCAGCTTGTATCACCTCTTTGTCATTGTAAGTATCACCACAATTGGTAGCGATGCCTGCCGCCAGAGCCTGATTAGCGGCTTCTATCTTATCTTTTGCTGTATAATGTTTACGGGCAGTCAGATTACCGATAGCACCGCAGTCACTCACAATAAAGCCGTCAAATCCCCATTCCTCACGCAGAATACTATGCAATAACTCTCTGCTTTTAGCAACCGGCACACCTAGATAATCAGAATAAGCCATCATTACAGATTGGCAGTCATAGTTGCGAATCACATGACGGAACGGAACCAGATGCACCTCACGCATTTCACGTTCGGACAAACCGATATCATGGGAATCACGTCCGCCCAAGGGGGCGCCATGCCCACCAAAATGTTTCGGAGTAGTAAACAAGCCTTTAGATTGATATCCTTTAATCCAGGCTCCACCAATTTGTGATACCAGCACAGGGTCTTCACCAAATGTCTCCTCACAACGTCCCCAACGTGCATCCTGTGCCACATCGAGTACCGGAGACCATGCCTGCATAGTACCTGCTGCAAGAGTTTCGTCACCAACAGCCATAGCAACATCTTCTGTCAGTTTCTTATTCCAGGTGGCTCCCATTGCCAATGCTTGCGGAAAAATAGTAGCACCGCTACCGTATGAAAACCCATGCACCGCTTCTACTTTTGTAATGGGCGGTACATATAAATGAGGAATCCCCGGGATCCCCCATCCCTCACGAATCAATTCCATCTTGTCTTCCGGAGTCATTACACTCAGCAGACTTTCCACACGTTCTTCCACCGGAAGCGTCGGATCCATATAACGAAGAGATGTTTTCTCTCCTTTTCGGTCTTTCAGCACTTTATCTGCCAAAAGCACCGCTACCTCTTTCACCGAAAAAGGTTTCACACGGCTATCGCCTTTAAATGCCAGTCGAACGTGAGCACCGTATTTAGGTGAAAACGTGACCTGCATTTCTTTTGCACTACCCTTCACCTGATAGTCTACCGGAACTCCCAGATTCATCGGATCATAAGTAACAAATACACTCATCAGTTGCTTCAGTTCTTCCTTTGATACACCCTGCATCTGAAGGTTAAGTTCACACACATCACCAGGAGTCTGTATGGTAAACATCAGCCACTGGTCCGCCTTCAGATCCTGACCATTCACTTCCCACATCGTTTTCGGATCTTTATCAAAAGCCAGCGAGGCTTTCTCCAGTTTGGTTGATGCCGACACTGATAAGATATCACTTGGCTGTTGAGCCATTATAAAAGAGCAGGACAATATACCTGCAAAAAGAAACAAGTGCTTTTTAAAATTCATACTATCAGATATTAATTTTACTCTGTTTAATGTTGCAAAGTAAACGGTAACCTATTAATAAAACAGTGAAACTATAATTAATGAAACATTAAAATCCGCTTAATGAGGCTCTTTAAGTGAAAAAGAAAAGTCCTCTCCGAAGAATTGTATAATTTAGTAATTGCTTTTCACCGAAAAATATTACTTTTGTCCAAGCTAATACTTCATAAAGGAACTTCAGAATGAAAAAGACACTATCTATATTCTTCCTTTTATCTATATGCTTGAACTCAATAGCCCAGCTTCCTGAATATGGTCTGCATATCCAGTCCTACCCACTTCAGAACTCCGAGTTCACCAGTATGGCATTAGAAGATGGAAAGCCCATAGATACCAAAGGAGAAAAAGTCACCCTGAACTTTAACCTTTGGATCAGACCGGATAATGTATTCGGAACCGTGTTCCGAATTATTACAAATGACAATAAAAATATAGATTTAATGTACAGCGTGGGTGAGAATGACAGGCGTTTCCCCATTCTGGTCACCGGAGATGCCGTACATCCCATCCAAAAAGAAGCAAGACGTGAAATCTGGGTTTCAGTCAGCCTGACTTTTGACCCCAAAGACGGGAATATAACAGTACTTTACGACAGCACACAAATTAATGTCAACTATCCGGCATTAATAGGTGCACAAGAAATACGCATTGCTTTCGGTTATTGTCCTTTCGAAGATTTCGTGTTAGATGATGTAGCTTCCGTTAACCTGAAAGATATCAGTCTGAAACGCGGGAACCAGGAAATCCGTCTATGGAAAATGGCGCGTCATAATGGAGACATTTGTTATGATGAAACATCTCATAAGCCCGCTTCCGGCAAGAATACACAGTGGATTATCGACCAATACATTACTTGGAAGAAAATCTATTCACAACATTTTGCCACCTCTCCTTCCATTGCGTTCGATCCCACTGTCGCCACGTTCTATATAGCCAACGATAATAAGAGACTATACGTTTTTCACGCAGATGAAAAAATGACAGATTCCATACGGGTGAAAGGTGGAGAATTCGTAGCAAACTATCCGAACCAGCTTATCTACATCCCCCAACGCCATCAGTTACTATCCTACAATCTGAATGAAAATCTTTATTCGGCATTCGATTCTAATACCCAGAGTTGGAAAGGAACGCAGGCCCCCGTCGCGGAACATGACTATTGGAACAATACGCTCGTCTACAATCCCTCCAATTCCTCACTAATCAGCTTTGGCGGATATGGACATTATCACTATAACAATAGACTACTAATCAGTTACCCGTATGAAAACACACCGCAACGGTATATCAATCTGACTAATATCCATCCCCGGTATTCCTCCAGTTCCGCTCTTGTGGACAGTACACTTTATATCTTCGGCGGTCGTGGTTGTCCGTCCGGACGCCAGGAATTATCTCCCCGGAATTATTATGATCTTTATTCGGTCAACTTACTCACCCAACAGGTCAACAAACTATGGGAAGCCCCTCAAAATCCGGATGATGGTGACTTCCAACCTGGCGAAAATATGATTTATGACTCGGAAAAAGACTGTTTCTATTTCTTCTGTACACAATTAGGTGGTATCCTGATGAGAATCGATACAAAAACGCCACACTTCGAACCCATGTCATTGCCCATGGGGCTAAAATTCCCTGGACAATATCTATACAGTAATCTATATTATTCCCCAAAACAGAAGAAACTATATCTGGCTGTACACTAGGCCGAAGTCAGCGGAAAAGCAGATATAGACATCTATGAACTGAATTTTCCTCCTATTCCCGTTTCATCATTCAAACAGTCCGAAGTGTCTGAAGCCCAGACTGCCGGTAGCAATAAGCTCTATGTTTGGCTATGCATTATCGGAGGTTTGCTTGCTATCGGAATAGGAACTCTTTATTACAGAAAAAAGCGCACCATACTCGCCCGGAATGAGGAAAGTAAATCTCAGAAGACAAATGTGACCGACAAGGCTCCCAATGCTCTCCAGGGACAAGAGAAGCCGGAAATCAAGATTGATATGCCTATCAACATGTCCGTCCCCACATTTCATAACTATGACTTCTCCAGGAAATGCATTTGTTTCTTTGGTGGTTTCCGTGTCATTGACAAGGAAGGGAATGACATTACATTTTCCTTTACCCCTACCCTCAAATACTTATTGATATTATTGATTCTTTATACGGGAAAAGATTCCAAAGGTATCATTGGAAACAAATTGATTCAGTTGTTGTGGTATGATAAAACGGAAGAATCCGCTAAAAACAATCGTAATGTATATATGAGTAAGCTTCGCAGTCTGCTGGACAAAGTGGGTGACATCAAGATATTGAATCAGAATGGCTTCTGGAGCATACAATTTGAGAATGGCACCATTTGCGACTACCTGGAGGCTCTCCACTTATACAACAAGAACAATAGTCAGGATCTGGAAAAGCTATTGGAGCTGTTATTGCGCGGTATGATGCTTCCTAACATTGAGACTGATTGGATCGATACATTCAAGAATGATTTCTCCAATGACACCATCGACTTGTTATGCCGATTATTAAAGCAGGAGGATCTTTCGGACACGCTGAAATTGCAGATAGCGGACACCCTATTCCAGCATGACTACATCAATGAGGAAGCCCTCTGCATAAAGTGCCGCATTCTTTGCCAACAGGGAAAGAAAGGACTCGCCAAAACCGTTTACGATGCTTTCTGTAAAGAATATGCAGCTTCATTGGGAACTACATACAAATATTCCCTAATGGAAATCATTGATGAACAGAACAAGAACTAACGTACCGGTTGCTTCATCTCCAACGGTATTTCCTTACGCAACATTTTACCGGCCTGGCCCACCAGCCACAAATAATGATCACTACCAATGCCTTCCTCAATGGGCACAAATGTACTGGCACCTACGGGAACCTTTTTAGCACATTTAAAGATAGCCGTACCTTCATCTATCTCATCAAACATAGCTACATAAAGCATTTCCGCACCTTCCTTCAAAGCTCCGGACAACTGCTTCCAAAGGAACGAACCTTTGTTACGCGGTATCTGCACACTGTTCTCATGCCCCTTCATATTACGCCAGGAGAATCCTGGGAAAGCCAAAGGTGCATAATCCACTTTATTCTTTTTCGCCCACTCGATGTCACCTTTAATCAGTTTCTGATAACGAGGATACGAGTCTTCATTATACCGTCCTACAAACCAGGGCATCACAACATCACACCGTTTTATCAACTCATGCAGACGAGGGTCCGATTCGGTATCTCCACTCAATTCGCGCCAGTGTGTAGGCACTCCCAACATCACACTAAAGCCCTGTGCCTTCAAACCATTGATAATCTTTTCGGCTTCATCCAGACCGTAACGGCGATGATCATTGAAACCTACTCCCCAGACCGTAACCAGCGGTTTTCCATTATGATACAGATAGGAGGGATTCTTGGCATGATCTTTCAAAGAATGACGTTTAGCCACATCGGCAATATCTTTTAGCAAAACATCCTCATCACCGGGACGCATACCACTTAAATCATACATGACACAAATGGCACGCTCGTATTTATTGGCGGCTTTCATGGCAGAGTTCAAAACAGTATTGAAATGCTTCAAACCACTCTCACCACGGATTTCCCCGACAAAACGCTGCATAAACACACCATCCAATCCATATTCTTTCATCCATCTGAAATGAGTATCTACCGTAGACTCATCGTGCGAAGAGAAAGTATAAGCGGGCGTTCCGTCTGCAAACTTGAACTCCGTCTTATATAGTCTTTTATACTCCGACACTTCCGGCCAGAAGTCAATCGTACAAGAACCGGGGCGAAAGCCATCGTGTCCGGTATAGTGGTACCACCCCCGATTGGCGCCATCATCAGGGGCATTAAACCACCCCTGATAACCGGCCATCACCAATCCTTTGTACGAATTGTACTGTTTACCGGCAGCCTGCGCCGTAATACCTATTGAAAACAACAAGCATACAATAAACCAATTTAATCTTTTTACCATAACCTATTTCTATTTCTTATTCGTAATATCGATTGTCAGAATGCTCTGTGCAATGTGTACTTTTCTCCCGGTTGTGTCTGTATATCATACTCATAAATCTTATACAAGAGAGGATATTGCGCCCTTAATCCGGCAGCGACCAGCGGTTCCTTAATAGATCCGCGCTTCATCAACGGATTCGGATTATCACCCTTCGCTTCCTTAAGACCTGTACCTTCCAACGGCACATACGAACGTATACGCAGATTGCCGCCAATGCGTGAAGTTACGGTAGCCGTAGTCAATTCACCGTCATCCCAATCCATGTCCACTTCAAAAGCACCGCGGGCTACCAGACCTTTTACGCTACCCTTGTTCCAATCCTGAGGCAAGGCGGGCAATAAATGTAAAGCCTCGTCATGACTTTGAAGTAACATCTCGGCTACACCGGCAGTGAAACCGAAGTTTCCATCAATCTGGAAAGGCGGGTGTGCGTCAAACATGTTCGGATAAGTACGTCCGTCAGGATTATCCTTTTCCACCAGTTTCAACATATTCTTGATAATCTTATAAGCATGATCACCATCGAGCAGACGTGCCCACAGATTGATTTTCCAACCGATAGACCACCCCGTAGCCATGTCACCCCGATAGAGAAGTGAGCGTTTAGCTGCCTGGAAAAGCTGCGGATGCGCATAGGGGGAAATCTGGTTACTGGGATAAAGCCCGTACAAGTGGGAAACATGACGATGATCATTATTCGGATCATCCACATCCGCCAGCCACTCCTGCAACTGGTTATGCTTGCCTATCTGCATAGGCGGCAAACGCTTAATCATGCTTTGCAGACTATCCCGATAGGAGGTATTAGCGGGATACAACAGTTGGGTAGCCGACAGTACGGAAGTCAATGCATCCAGCACAATCTGGGTGTCCATCGTACATCCGGCAGTAATCATTGTACCGGTTCCCGGAGGGCCCTGTTCGGGAGACATAGAAGGTGCACAGACCATCCAACCATATTTAGGATGTTCCACCAGGAAATCCAGGAAGAAATCGGCTGCCCCCTTCAAAGCCGGATATGCTGTTTTCAGGAATGCCTGATCGCCTGTATAAAGATAATGTTGCCACAGATGTTGGCTCAGCCAAGCTCCACCCAACAGCCAGACATACGAAGCACCATCCACAGGTCCGGCCATACGCCACAGATCCGTGTTATGATGTACGGTCCATCCACGGCATTCATACAAGGTGCGTGCTGTGCCTTGTGCCGACTCTGACAATTCTTTCACCATCTGGAACAGCGGTTCATGCATTTCCGGGAGATTTGTCACTTCTGCCGGCCAATAGTTCATCTCCGTATTGATATTGATGGTGTACTTTCCATCCCACGGAGCCAATAGTTCATGATTCCAGATGCCTTGCAGTCCGGCAGGCTGTCCGCCGGGTTGCGAAGAGGATATAAGCAGGTAACGCCCGAACTGGAACATCAACGCCACCAAACCCAAATCTTTCCTTTCATTGAAATGCTTGATACGGTAAGATGTCTCCTCTTGACTGGAGGGACCGATGTTCAGAGAGACACGTCCGAAAAGCTTTTGATAGGCTTCTTCATGAGCAGTAATCGCCTGGGCATAAGGGCGTTTCATGGCTTTTGCCAGAAACTCCGTTACCCGACGGGTTTCATTGGCACTTACATCTTTATAATTGACAAAGTTGGTTGCAGCCGTCACATAAATCACAGCAGCATCTGCACCTTTCACTTCAATGCAATCATTGGTGACATTGACTTTACCCTTCTCCGCCTTTATCTGTGTGCGGGTTTCAAAACGGATAGCTCCAGGAATGCCTTCGTGCGCAGAACCATGTCCGGACAACAGGAGGCTTTTGCCATTCTTCTTTATCTCGTACTCTTTATACGGGGTACTATATCTGGTTGTAAAATTGACTGCACCGGGTTTATCCGCCTCGATACGGATGATCAAAGCATTGTCTACCAAAGAAGTGAATATGGTACGGGTATAATTCACTTCGCCTATCTTGTACCGCACGGATGCGACTGCCCGTTCCAAGTCTAAATCTCTGCGATAATTGGAGTAATCGGCATGTCCGTCAAATTCCAGCATCAAACTGCCAATCGTCTGGAAAGGCATGCCATGCTGCCCGGTAAAGAAGTTATCAGCCATAACCTTTTCGGCTTCCTTCTCACGTCCGGCAAAAATAAGTTCCCTGACTTTGGGCAATACACCGAATGCCTTCGGACTATCGTTGCGATGAGGACCACCGCCCCAGACAGTCTCCTCATTCAACTGTATCTGTTCGTTAACCACTCCGCCATAGACCATGGCGCCCAAACGTGAATTACCCAAAGGTAATGCTTCGGTCCATACTTTGGCAGGTTGCTGATACCAGAGTTTTAAGTCATCAGCTTTAGCCATCAAGCAGCAAGCACATACAATGCACAGACCTATCAAACGGTTTTTCATGATTCTTTAAGTTTATGTTTTCCGAATGCAAAGAAAAGTGTGACCCATTAATAATATCAATGAAAAGACATTAATATCGACTTAAAATAGAATTAATAAGGATTAATGTCGAAAATAATTCATTTTTTTCGGTTATGAGTTAAATGATAATCTTGTATGATAAGCGCCCCATATACAGATGACCAATATTTACACAATAAGATATTTGTGAGATCAGTATGATACTTAGGGTATCTCAGTATGATACTTAGGATACCTCAGTATGATACTGAGACCACCTCATCAGTCGTATGCTGAAATACGTTCATTATAACACCCTGATAATAAACCATTTACAAAAGACATCTTCATCATTAATAAATTCGAACAAACGAACTGTTTAAAATGATAAATTATTTTCTCTCTTTTCTGTTATGGATCAAACAATAGTCGATATACACTACGCCTTATACCAAAGTCACAATGGCACACGACTCTTTCTTCTGTTATCATTCTTTTTCAAAGGGATAAAGCAAGCATTCCCGATATAATTGCTACATTTGCAGGGTAATCGATAAAAGAAGTACAAGAAAATGGACTTAAACAAAGTATTTGCCACCGTGCAGGAAGCCAGCCGGGAATTGTTATCACTGAGCGATAGAGAAATCAATCAGATACTATTGGCTGTAGCGGACGCTGCCTTGGCAAAATCGGACTTCATTCTCGCTGAGAACAAGAAGGACCTGGAAAGAATGGATCCAAATGATCCGAAATACGACCGGCTAAAACTGACCGTAGAACGCCTGCAAGGCATCGCTGCCGATACACGCAATGTAGCAACCCTTCCCTCACCAGTGGGACGCACGCTGAAAGAGCACACACATCCCCAGGGGATGAGGCTCAGAAAGGTAAGTGTCCCGTTTGGCGTCATCGGCATTATATACGAAGCACGCCCCAACGTGAGTTTCGATGTATTTTCTCTCTGCCTGAAAAGCGGAAATGCCTGCATACTGAAAGGCGGTAGTGATGCCGACTCCTCCAACCGAGCCATTATCAGCGTGATACACGAAGTACTGGAACATTTCAACATCAACCCGCACATCGTAGAATTACTGCCTGCCGACCGGGAAGCTACAGCCGAGTTGCTGAATGCCCGGGGGTATGTAGACTTACTTATTCCGCGTGGCAGCAGTAGCCTCATCAACTTTGTGCGTCAAAATGCCACCATACCCGTCATTGAAACAGGCGCAGGTATCTGCCATACTTTCTTCGACCGCTACGGTGATGTAGAGAAAGGTGCAGCTATTATCAACAATGCCAAAACGCGCCGCGTCAGCGTATGCAATGCTCTGGACTGTCTGTTGATTGACGGTGACCGCCTCAACGATCTGCCGGCACTTTGCACACCGTTGCAAAAAAGCAATGTGATAATCTATGCGGATATGTACGCATACAACGTACTGAAGGGAAGCTATCCTGCGGAGTTACTGAAGGAGGCCACGGAAGAAGACTTCGGTACGGAATTCCTGGACTACAAGATGTCCATTAAAACCGTTCAGTCCATTCGTGAAGCCATAGCGCATATTCAGGAATACGGTTCCAAACACAGCGAATGTATTGTAACCGAAGACAAGACTCGTGCCGAGTGGTTCTGTCGTGATGTGGACGCCGCCTGCGTATACGTCAACGTACCGACTTCCTTTACAGACGGAGCGCAGTTCGGTCTGGGTGCCGAAATCGGTATCAGTACACAGAAGCTGCATGCCCGCGGTCCCATGGCTCTGGAAGAACTGACCACGTACAAGTGGATTGTCGAAGGAGAAGGACAGGTAAGGAAGCGATAACTCCTTCTTCCCCCCCTCTTACTCCTAATTCATATTAATCATAAATATATAACATGAAGAAGTTTACTTGTGTGCAGGACATCGGAAATCTGAAAGCTGCACTGGATGAAGCATTTGAGATTAAGAAAGACCGTTTTAAATACGTAGAATTGGGACGGAACAAGACGTTGATGATGATTTTCTTCAACTCTAGCTTACGTACCCGTCTCAGCACGCAGAAAGCGGCTACGAATCTAGGTATGAATGTTATCGTGCTGGACATCAACCAAGGAGCATGGAAACTGGAGACGGAACGCGGCGTCATCATGGATGGAGACAAACCCGAACATCTACTGGAGGCTATTCCTGTGATGGGTTGCTACTGCGACATCATCGGTGTACGTTCGTTCGCCCGCTTTGAGAACAAAGAGGATGACTATAACGAGGTAATCATAAATCAATTCATCCAACATTCCGGTCGCCCGGTGTTCTCAATGGAAGCAGCTACCCGCCATCCGTTGCAAAGCTTTGCCGACCTCATCACAATTGAAGAATACAAGAAGACGGCACGCCCTAAAGTGGTAATGACCTGGGCGCCACATCCACGCCCATTGCCCCAAGCCGTGCCTAATTCATTCGCCGAATGGATGAACGCCACGGATTATGATTTCGTCATCACCCACCCCGAAGGCTACGAACTTGCTCCGCAATTCGTAGGAAATGCCCGTGTAGAATATGATCAGATGAAAGCGTTCGAAGGCGCCGACTTCGTCTATGCCAAGAACTGGGCGGCTTATGCCGGAGATAATTACGGACAAATCCTGAGCAAAGATCGTGAGTGGACCGTAAGCGACCGCCAGATGGCAGTAACCAACAATGCTTATTTCATGCACTGCCTGCCCGTGCGCCGCAATATGATTGTAACAGATGATGTCATCGAAAGTCCGCAATCTATTGTCATCCCCGAAGCGGCTAATCGTGAAATATCAGCTACGGTAGTATTAAAGAGATTACTTGAGTCACTCTGAACTGAATAAAGAGTTAGAGGAGATAGAAGGAGCTAAAAGAGTTATCAGCCCGCAAGCGGGCTTAGGAGTTAAAGCCGATAAAGTTGTGAATCACCAGCAGGAGTGTTGGCTTTAACTCCTTCTAACTTCTGTAACTCCCGAGCGAAGCGATAACTTCTTTCTCCTTTAAAAAAGCTCCTCAGCATCAAAAATAAGCAAGCATATTTTGTACTGCTTTCGGTTTGCATTATCTTTGTCCCCAAACAACGCCAAGGATTATGACTATAAAAGAGTTTTTTTCTTTCAAACAGAATAAGTTTTTCTGGATAAACCTGATCGCAATGGTCATTGTGGTTGCCCTTGTACTGTTTGGAGTGCTGAAGGGACTGGATATATACACCCGTCACGGTGAAGCGGTAGTAGTGCCCAACGTGAAAGGTATGGGAGTGGCAGAAGCTGAAAAAATGTTCCGCAACCAAGGACTTACCTGCATTGTTTCCGACTCCAGCTATGTAAAGAACTTACCAGCCGGATGCATCCTCGAACACAATCCTGCCGCCGGGCAGAAAGTGAAAGAAGGACGCACCATCTATCTGACCATAAACACCCTGAGTACCCCTTTGCTAATCGTTCCCGATGTAGCGGACAACAGTTCCATGCGCCAAGCACAGGCACGCCTGCTGGCGGCCGGCTTCAAACTGTCCGAGAACGAACGCATAGCCGGAGAAAAAGACTGGGTATACGGTGTGAAATATAAAGGCCGTACACTGACCAACGGTGAAAAAGTACCTGTAGGTGCCACACTTACACTAATTGTGGGAGACGGTGGAGAACTGCCTCAGGAAGGGGATTCTACAGCAGTAGAAGCTACCACCCCTACCTCCTCTAAAGATTCCGCAGCAGACGAGTCCTGGTTTTAAACTCGATCATACGGGGAATAATAACAATAACACATAGAAAGAACAAGGAATGATAGAAGATTTGCCGGACGACATAGTGACTGAGGATGATCTGGACGACATAGAACCTGTCGGTGATGAAGCCCAACTCTATGAACACTTCCGTGTGGTAGTGGATAGAGGACAGGAAATGATGCGCGTAGACAAATACCTGTTCGACCGCCTGACAAACGCTTCGCGCAACCGCATACAGAAATCAGCGGAAGCCGGTTTTGTAATGGCTAACAACAAACCGGTCAAGAGCAGCTACAAGGTGAAACCGATGGATGTCATCACCATCATGATGGATCGTCCGCGTTATGAAAACGAAGTCATTCCCGAAGATATTCCACTTAATATAATCTACGAGGATAAATACCTCATGGTAGTGAACAAACCTGCCGGACTGGTGGTACACCCCGGACACGGAAACTACCAAGGGACTTTAGTGAACGCCATCGCCTGGCACATGAAAGATAATCCCGACTACGATGCCAACGACCCGCACGTCGGTCTGGTTCATCGCATCGATAAAGACACTTCCGGACTGCTCGTCATAGCCAAAACACCGGATGCCAAAACCAACCTTGGTATGCAGTTCTTCAACAAAACCACCAAACGACGCTACCGCGCCCTGGTGTGGGGAACCGTTGAACAGGACGAGGGAACCATCACCGGAAACATTGGCCGGAATCCCAGAGACCGCATGCAGATGACCGTTCTGCCCGATGATCAGGGAAAGCATGCCGTGACCCATTACCGGGTTCTGGAGCGTCTGGGCTATGTCACTCTTGTAGAATGCATTCTTGAAACGGGACGTACCCATCAGATACGTGTTCACATGAAACATATCGGGCATGTACTCTTCAATGATGAGCGCTACGGCGGTCACGAGATTCTGAAAGGTACCCATTTCAGTAAATACAAACAATTTGTAAATAACTGCTTCGATACTTGTCCACGGCAGGCATTACACGCCATGACACTGGGTTTTGTACATCCCGCCACCGGCGAAGAGATGTACTTCACCTCCGAAATGCCCGAAGACATGACCTTGCTGATAGACAAATGGAGAGGCTACATCAGTAACAGAGATTTAGAATGAAACGCACGATTGCTATTGTTTGCGGAGGTGATACCTCCGAATTTCAAGTTTCCCTGCGCAGCGCACAGGGTATCTACTCCTTTATCGATAAGGAAAAGTACACATTATATATTGTGGAGATGCACGGACTCGACTGGCACGTGCAACTGCCCGACGGCGGCAAAGCGCCCATTGACCGGAATGACTTCAGCTTTCAGATGAATGGCAGGAAGGTAACATTCGACTTTGCCTACATCACCATTCACGGCACTCCGGGTGAGGACGGACGCTTGCAAGGTTATTTCGATCTCCTTCACATCCCCTACTCATGTTGTGGTGTACTGGCAGCAGCACTTACGTATGACAAGTTTGCCTGCAACCAATATCTCAAAGTTTTTGGAGTACGCATAGCAGAATCCTTAGTGCTTCGCCAAGGACAATCCATTTCCGATGAAGATGTGATTGAAAAAATAGGTTTGCCCTGTTTCATCAAACCCAGTCTGGGAGGTTCCAGCTTTGGCGTAACGAAAGTTAAGACGAAAGAACAAATACAGCCTGCCATTGTTAAGGCATTCGATGAAGCGCAAGAAGTTCTGATAGAAGCCTACATGGAAGGCACCGAAGTGACCTGCGGTTGTTATAAGACAAAAGAGAAGTCAGTCGTATTCCCCATCACCGAAGTAGTGACCGAGAATGAATTCTTCGACTACGACGCCAAGTACAACGGGCAGGTTTCCGAAATCACCCCAGCCCGTCTCTCCGATGACCTGACACACCGGATACAGACACTGACTTCCGCCATTTACGATATCCTGGGCGCTTCAGGTATCATTCGTGTGGACTACATCATCACTGCCGGAGATAAAGTCAATCTGCTGGAAGTGAACACCACGCCCGGAATGACGGCTACCAGCTTCATACCCCAGCAGGTACGTGCCGCAGGATTAGACATTAAGGATGTAATGACTGATATAATTGAGAACCAGTTTTAGTGACTAAACTACTAATCGCTAATCACTAAACGTTAATCATTATGAATATGGAATTTGATGAAATCCGCCCTTATCATGACGAGGAGCTTCCTCAGATTTACGAGGAACTGATTGCCGATCCGGCTTTCCAGCAGGTGGCGTCTGCTGTTTTCCCGGAAGTTCCCTTTGAGGCACTTGCGCAGAAAATGCGTACATGCAAGACGAAGTTGGAGTTTCAGAAAGCATTCTGTTACACAATCCTGAAAAGATTTGCCAGAGACACGACCCAGGGAGTAACTCTGGACCTTACGGCACAGACGGACAAGACATCCGCTTATACTTATATCTCTAACCACCGCGATATCATTCTCGACTCCGGTTTCCTGTCCGTAGAGTTGATAGACAAAGGTATGGATACAGTAGAAATTGCCATCGGCGATAACCTGCTGATCTATCCCTGGATTAAGAAGTTCGTGCGTGTCAACAAATCATTCATAGTACAACGTGCCCTGACCATGCGCCAAATGCTGGAGTCTTCCGGACGCATGTCGCGCTATATGCACCACACTATTAAGGATAAGAACCAGTCTATCTGGATAGCACAACGTGAAGGGCGTGCCAAAGACTCCAACGACCGTACTCAGGAAAGCGTTCTCAAGATGCTGGCTATGGGCGGTGAGGGTGACATCATCGACCGCCTGATTGAAATGAACATCCTTCCATTGGCCATTTCGTACGAATACGATCCTTGTGATTACCTGAAAGCACAAGAGTTCCAACTGAAACGCGATATACCGGACTACAAGAAGACGCAGGAGGACGACCTGAAGAATATGCAGACCGGCTTGTTCGGACCTAAAGGACGCGTGCACTTCCAGGTAGCGTCGTGCATCAATGAAGAGTTGGAAAAGCTGGACCGTTCTCTTTCCAAACCCGAACTGTTTTCACAGATCTCCGCCCTTATAGATCGGAGAATCCATGCAAACTATCGTATGTATCCCGGCAATTACATAGCTCACGATTATTTGTCGGGCACCCAGGCCTTCGCCGGTCATTATACCGCCGAAGAGAAAAAACACTTCACTGACTACATCGACCAGCAACTTGCACGCATTGAACTGCCCAATAAAGACATCCCGTTCCTGCGCGAAAAGATGTTGTTGATGTATGCCAATCCACTGACGAATTATTTGGCTATAAGAACTGATAATCCGAAATAGAGTAATATATGAAAGGTAAGCTACAATTTCCGGTTTCTTTATGCTGGTTTCTTCCCGTACTGGTATTCATGCTGGTTTCCTGCGGCGATGACGATGATTATCATTATCCGTCCGTAAAACTGGACTTCCTGACTGCACAGGCCGGTGCCGACGGCAGCCTGCAATCCGTGCTGACGGATGAAGGCGAAACACTTGCAATAGTGGAAGACGCGTCGAAAACACGTATAGACGCTAATGCCTCTGCCCGCATTGTCAGCAACTATGGTAAGGCGGAAGCTGCCGATGGGACATCCGGAGTGAAATTGTATGCAGTATTGAGTGCCATATCGCCTGTGCCGCAGTCTGCGGATAAATTTAAGGATGGAATCAAGCGTGATCCGGCAGATATACTGAGTATCTGGATGGGAATTGATTACCTGAACATAATGCTGGAAATCAAGTCGCAGAACGGAAAGCACTCGTTCCATTTCATTGAGGACGAAGTCACCACGGATAAAGAAGCAGGAACCCGGACGGTACGTCTGTCTCTCTATCATGATGATGGCGGAGATGTGCAGGCATACACGAAACGTGCGTATGCATCCGTTCCGTTACGGCAATATGCAGAGGATGGAATTGATAAAGTTACAATCTATTTCAGCTTAAACACGTATTCCGGCAAAGAAGTAACTTATGAATTTGAATATAATCCCCAGTAAGATGAAAATAAATTCTTTGATTGCAGGCATCTGCCTATTCTTCTCCTCTCTTTTCTCCTGTCAGCAGAAAGGAGATTTCAAGTCTGTATCCGTGGAAGATTTCTCCACGCTGATAGCCAATCCTGAGATACAACGTCTGGATGTACGCACCGTAGCCGAATACTCGGAATCACACATTCCCAAAAGCATCAACATCAATGTACTTGATAAGACTTTTGCGGGAATAGCCGACTCCACTCTACAGAAAGATAAACCCGTTGCTTTGTATTGCCGTAGTGGTAAACGCAGTAAAAAGGCTGCCGCTATACTCAGCGAAAAGGGATATGTGGTTTACGACCTCGACAAAGGTTTCGAAGAATGGAAAAAAGCCGGAAAGGAAATAGAGGAATAATAAGGAAAAAACGTTGGTGAAACTAATACGTTTCAGATTCATAAGGGTATAGGAATGAATAAGACTCACCACAGATTACACTGATTCACACAGATTTATTAATCTAATAATCAGTAAAATAGAATCTGTGTCAATCTGTGTAATCTGTGGTGAATTAATTCATAACCAAAAAGAAATTAATTAATTCCGCCAAAGCTTTATCGTCACAATAAGAAAAGCCGCAAAGCACTGTTATCAGTCCTTTGCGGCTTTCTTATTCTTTATTACAAAGAGTTTACTTATGCTTTCACTCCGTTGTATTCGTCAGAAACAGTCAGTTTCTTGCGGCCTTTAGCACGACGTGCAGCTAATACTCTGCGACCGTTAGCGGAAGCCATTCTCTCACGGAAACCGTGTTTGTTTTTTCTCTTTCTGTTAGAGGGTTGAAATGTTCTTTTCATTACTGTATATTGTTTTATGTTATTATTTCACGTAATCGGGCTGCAAAAATAGGGACTTTTTTCAAAATAACCAAGAGTTAAGTCTTTTTCTCTCAAAACTTTTTGCGATTTTTACTGATTTCCATTACTTTTGCACCCGCAAAGCTCAGTGGAGACAATTATATAACATCTAAAATAAAAAATATTAGTATGATTAATGCCCAAGACATTAAAATTGGAACTTGCATCCGTATGGATGGCAAGCTGTACTTTTGTATTGACTTCCTGCATGTAAAGCCGGGAAAAGGTAATACCTTCATGCGTGTAAAACTGAAAGACGTAGTAAACGGTTATGTACTGGAACGTCGCTTTAACATCGGTGAAAAACTGGAAGATGTACGTGTAGAACGTCGTCCGTATCAGTTCTTATATAAAGAAGGTGAAGATTACATCTTCATGAACCAGGAAACTTTCGACCAACACCCCATTGCCCACGACCTGATCAATGGTGTTGACTTCCTGTTGGAAGGTGCTGTGCTGGAAGTAGTATCTGATGCTTCTACTGAAACTGTTCTTTATGCTGATATGCCTATAAAGGTTCAGATGAAGATTACTTATACCGAACCGGGTGTAAAGGGTGATACAGCTACAAACACGTTGAAACCTGCTACTGTAGAGTCTGGTGCAACTGTGCGCGTTCCGCTGTTCATCAATGAAGGTGAAACAATTGAAATCGACACTCGTGACGGTTCTTATGTAAGCCGTGTGAAGGCATAAGCCGGTCTCCGCCTACATAGTACGATTATACAAGCTGCCTGTCAGAAGAATTAAACACTTCTGGCAGGCAGTTTTTTTCTATAGGAGAGCAAAAGAATATACGATTGGGAAGATTATCGGAAAAGAATGGTTTATCTTTGTAAGCAATAAGCAATAGAATTGCACCATGAGTAAACTGATAAAGACAGACAACGAATATAAAGAGTGGATAGGCGAACTGAAACAGCGTATCCGCCAGAGTCAGATTAAGGCAGCGGTAAAAGTAAATACGGAGTTATTGAAACTATACTGGAGTATAGGAGGTGATATAGTCCGGTTGAAAGCGGAAGCAAAATGGGGAGATGGCATCATTGAACAATTATCCCAAGATCTAAAGACGAATTTTCCAGATATGAGTGGCTTTTCTTCGCGCAACCTTTGGTATATGAAGAAATGGTATTCTTTTTATTCTCAGCCTGATACAAAACTGCCACAAGTTGGGGCGGAAAGTAAAAGTGAGAAACTGCCACAAGTTGTGGCAGAAATAGAAAAGCTCTTTTTCGCAGTTCCATGGGGACATCAACGCTGTATCATTGATAAAATAAAGAACATAAAAGAGGCTGTATTCTATATTAATAAAACTGTAGAAAATGGCTGGAGCCGAAATATGTTACTTAATATGATAGAAAGTAGTCTCTATTACAGAGAAGGTGCTTCTATTAACAATTTCTCATCATGCCTACCGGCATCACAAAGCAGCCTTGCACAGGAACTAACAAAGGACCCTTATAATTTCGACTTCCTCACCCTGCGTGATGGTTATCTTGAACGGGAGTTGGAAGATGCCCTAACTGACAATATCACCAAATTCCTCATTGAATTAGGAAATGGTTTTGCCTATGTAGGACGGCAAGTACGCCTTGAAGTCGGTGGTGATGAATTCTTTATCGATCTGCTATTTTATCATCTCAAACTACGCAGTTATGTAGTGATAGAGTTAAAAACGGGAGACTTCCAGCCCGAATATATTGGTAAGTTAGGTTTCTATGTCTCTGCCATCAATCATGAGATGAAACTGCCACAAGACAATCCAACTATAGGATTGCTAATTTGTAAAAGTAAGAACAACATAGTGGCACGATATACACTGGACACAGCCAACCTGCCCATCGGTATCTCTGAATATGAATTAAGTCAGCTTTACCCAAAAGATTTCAAGAGTACCCTGCCCAGCATTGAAGAAATAGAAAACGAACTAAAAGATTAATACCTATGAGATACTCCGTCATTATTCCTGTATACAACCGTCCCGACGAAGTAGACGAACTGTTGCAAAGTCTGACCGAACAGAGTTTCAAAGACTTTGAAGTCGTAATTGTGGAAGATGGTTCCTCCATTCCCTGCAAGGAGGTAGTGGGCACATATCAGGATAAACTGGACATACACTATTACAACAAACCGAATTCCGGTCCCGGACAAACCCGTAACTATGGCGCCGAACGAAGCGCGGGGGAATACCTGATCATCCTGGATTCCGACTGCATTCTACCCGCAGGTTATCTCGCCGCCATTGAAAAAGAACTGCAAGCCAGTCCTGCCGATGCTTTCGGCGGACCGGACCGGGCTCACGAGTCTTTTACAGATATACAAAAGGCCATCAACTACTCCATGACCTCTTTCTTCACTACCGGAGGCATCCGGGGAGGAAAAAAGAAAATGGATAAGTTCTATCCGCGCAGTTTCAACATGGGTGTTAAGCGAGACGTATATGCCGCATTGGGCGGTTTTTCAAAGATGCGATTCGGAGAAGACATAGACTTCAGCATCCGGATATTTAAAGGCGGTTACCGCTGCCGGTTATTCCCCGATGCATGGGTATATCATAAACGCCGCACGGACTTAAAGAAATTCTTCAAGCAAGTGCATAATTCGGGAATTGCACGCATCAATCTATATAAGAAATATCCGGAATCACTGAAAGTCGTCCACCTCCTGCCCGCAGCATTCACACTGGGAGTAGCGGTACTGCTGCTTGGTGCTCCTTTCTGCCTTTACAGTCTGACGCCCATTGCTTTGTACGCACTGCTGGTATGCATAGACTCTTCCATCCAGAACCGAAGCCTGCGCATCGGCATCTATTCCATTGCCGCCTCCTTTATCCAACTCATCGGATACGGCACAGGCTTTTGGAGAGCATGGTGGAATCGCTGCATACTCGGCAAAGACGAGTTTGAGGCTTTCAAAAAGAACTTTTATAAGTGATTAGCGATTAGTGATTAACATGGAGAAACTGACTATCAATCAGTGGGCGGAAGAAGACCGTCCGCGGGAAAAAATGATGCTGAAGGGAGCGGAAGCCTTGAGCGATGCTGAATTGCTTGCCATCCTTATCGGTTCGGGAAACACAGAAGAAAGCGCGGTATCACTTATGCAACGGGTACTTTCCACTTGCAGCAACGACCTCAATCAATTGGGTAAATGGGAAGTGCAGGACTTTTCCCGCTTCAAAGGCTTCGGTCCCGCCAAAAGCATCACCATCATGGCAGCATTGGAACTGGGTAAACGCCGCAAACTACAGGAACGTCCGGAACGTGCCACCATCCGCTCTTCCAAAGACATCTACGAAATCTTTCACCCGCTTCTTTGCGACCTGGCACACGAAGAATTCTGGGTTTTACTCCTTAACCAGGCTTCCCGCGTCATCGACAAATCCCGCATCAGCCGCGGCGGCATCGACCAGACTACTGCCGACGTACGCAGCATCCTGCGCGAAGCCTTAATACAACGAGCCACGCAAATAGCTCTGATACACAACCATCCTTCCGGAAGCCCACGCCCCAGCACAGACGACCAACGCCTGACGCAACTTGTCCAAAAAGGCACTCAGACAATGAACATCCGTCTCATCGACCACGTTATTGTAACAGACGGAAAGTATTATAGCTTTAACGATGAAGGAATGATTTAAGAGAAAGCATTAAAGGAAGTCACCCGGATCTTCCTTACCGCTCATGTAAAAGATGGCATCTTTTGCTACGAAAGGTGGCATCTTTCACATCAAAAGATGGCATGTTTTGCTACAAAAGATGGCATCTTTTACATGGGCGGTAAGAAAGATACAGATGAAAGATAGTAATGTTTGATGTAAAAGGTAGTAATGTGCTTAATAAAAGGTCTTAATATTCGAGTTGCAGAGTGCCTGTGACAGGCTTTTTCAAAACCCGTTCCTTTGTAGTTTCAATTTATTTCTTTAGCTTTGCTTCACGAAGATGAGTTGCATTCAGCATAATGCAAATAAATTTGCTTCTGCTTCCGGTTTCAACTATCTTTGCCTAACTAAAATGAAACGAATATGACCAAGTTTGAAATAGAAGAAAAAATAGTAGCGATGCTCAAAACCGTATTCGACCCGGAAATCCCGGTAAACGTATACGATCTGGGACTTATCTACAAAATAGATGTCTCCGACAGCGGAGAAGTAAATATTGACATGACCTTGACAGCCCCCAACTGTCCGGCAGCCGACTTCATCATGGAAGACGTGCGCCAGAAAGTGGAATCAGTTGACGGTGTATCTGCTGCCACCATCAATCTGGTGTTCGAACCGGAATGGGACAAGGACATGATGAGCGAAGAAGCCAAACTGGAACTGGGATTCCTGTAATTTGCAATTAGTAATTTGTAACTCACCAGAATAGCACGGTTATGAAGAATGTATATTTCCTTTCGGACGCACACCTCGGCTCACGTGCCATCGAACACGGGCGTACACAAGAGCGACGCCTCGTTAATTTCCTCGACAGTATCAAGCACAAGGCTTCTGCCGTATACTTACTGGGAGATATGTTCGACTTCTGGTATGAATTCAAGACCGTTGTGCCGAAAGGATATACCCGTTTTCTGGGAAAGCTGTCCGAACTGACGGACATAGGAGTGGAAGTGCATTTCTTCACAGGTAACCATGATATTTGGTGCGGCGACTATCTGACCCGCGAGTGCGGCGTCATCATGCACCGCGAACCGCTCACCACGGAAATATACGGCAAAGAGTTCTACCTTGCCCACGGCGATGGTTTGGGCGACCCCGACAAGAAGTTCAAATTTCTGCGCTCCATGTTTCACAGCGAATTCCTGCAAACCCTTTTCTCCGCCATACACCCTCGTTGGAGTATGGAGTTAGGACTGAATTGGGCAAAACATAGCCGTCTGAAACGTGTGGACGGCAAGGAGCCCGACTATATGGGTGAAGACAAAGAATTCCTGGTGCTCTACACCAAGGAATACCTGAAAAGTCACCCGAATATCAACTACTTCATCTACGGACACCGCCACATCGAACTGGACCTGATGTTGAGCGCCACCGCCCGTGTCACCATATTGGGAGACTGGATTAATTATTTCTCCTACGCCGTATTCGACGGTGAGAATCTCTTCCTTGAGAACTTTATTGAAGGAGAAACCAAACTATAATCCATCCCGGAAGCCCCCTTAAAGCGCCAACCAACCGCCCAATCCGATATGAATCTTTTAAGACTGAAACACCTTTTTGCCGGATGTTTGCTTGCCGTAAGCACCCTTCCGGCATGGGGACAATCCGCCCCTACCCTTGCTATCCGCATCGACGACCTTGGAGCTTTCCACTCCGTCAACGAGGCTTGTATTCAAACTTATCAGTCGGGCATCGCCCGCTCGGTAGAAGTGATGCCTGTAGCCGCCTGGTATCCGGAAGCCGTTCGTCTTCTGAAAGAAAATCCGGGATTGGATGCCGGACTGCATTTAGTCATTACCAGTGAATGGGAAAATGTAAAATGGCGCCCCCTGACGCATTGTCCCAGCCTGACGGACGAGAACGGATATTTTTATCCGATGATGGGAGCTAATCCGGCCTATCCGGGACAGTCGGTTATGGAAAACAAATGGGATATAAAAGAGGTGGAGCAAGAATTCCGTGCGCAGATAGAAATGGCACTGAAGAACATTCCCCAACTCAGCCACATGACAGGGCACATGCTGTCCACCGGATTCACGAAAGAAGTGAACGAATTGGTGTTGCGACTGGCAAAGGAGTACAACCTCCCTTCCATTGACCGCATGGATTCACCCAAAGATTACCGGTTCACCTATATCGGATATGATGGCCCGAGCCGGACATCGGCTGAAAAAGAAGAGAGCTTCATCCGTTCCCTCAATAAACTGGAAGCCGGTAAACGGTATCTGTTCCTCGACCATCCGGCACTGGATAACGAAGAAATGAGAACCGTCTTTCATATCGGCTACGAACAAGTAGCACTCGACCGGCAGGGAGTGACAGACCTCCTCACCAGCCCGCGCGTAAAGCAAGTCATCGAAGATAAAGGCATCAAACTAATTTCCATCAACCAGTTGACAAAAGGACTTCCACGTAGCACTGCCTCTAAAAAACTGGAGAAAGCTATGGAAAAATACCTGGATGCAGTGCAGAAAGCTAACCAAGACCTGCACAGCATCATGATAGTGCAACATGGCAACGTGCTTGCCGAAAAGTGGACAGGTGAAGGGAAAGAAGATGAGCCGCACATTCTGAACTCTGTCAGTAAGACATTTACCGCCTCGGCTGTAGGACTCCTCATTTCAGAAGGAAGGCTAAATCTGACGGATAAAGTAATCTCTTTCTTCCCGGATAAGCTACCCGCAAACGTCAGTGAAAACCTAAAAGCCATGACTATCCGCGACTTACTGACTATGACTTGCGGACATGATACAGCCCCGAGCGTCAATACCCAGGCTACTGAAACTCCCGCCAAGGATTGGGTGGAGCAGTTCCTCGCTCATCCCGTAGAACATAAGCCGGGCACTTTCTTTGCTTATAACAGTCTCGGAACCTATATGCTTTCCGCCATTGTGCAGAAAGTGACCGGAGAAAAGCTAGTGGATTATTTATATCCACGACTGTTCCGTCCACTGGGCATCGTCAATGTGAAGTGGCAGGAAAGCCCGCAAGGAATCAATTGCGGCGGCTGGGGACTATACCTCAAAACCGAAGACCTTGCCAAGATGGGACAACTCTTCCTGCAAAAAGGGAAGTGGAATGGCCGGAAAGTACTGTCGGAAGAATGGATTGCCGAAACTTCCGCCCGTGCCAATGGGGCCAACGGACAATATATCCTCGTAATTCCTGAAAAAGACGCCGTTATTGCCGTTACAGCACATATCGGAGACATGCAGGTTGAACTGGATCTAATCTGGAAATACCTGCTCCCGGCACTGTAAACAGATGCTTCGTCTATTTAATCTTCTGTAAATGACCACAAGAAAAGGGAAATGTACAAAACCTTTTTCACCGCAACCTTGTAGTATATCCATAAACCATTAAAAATATACAGTTATGGATGATTTGATTTACAGAAACAATGCGATTGCCGAAGAGAATATCGACCCGCATGGTCGTCCGGCAAAGGATGAATTTGAAGAATTCAGCGAGGAGGTTTCCGAACATACGGACCTTGGATACAAAGAACAGAAAGTAAAGTCCGCAAAGGAACGCAAGAAACGTCTCAAGGAAATGGACGAAATAGTCAAGGAAGAAATAAAGTAGCTACGAAATACAAGCTACGAGCTACAAGTGGCTGCGCAATTATACCGCATGGCACTTGTAGCTCGTCGCTCGTAACTGGTAGCTAGTAGTTTATTTGTATCCCGCAACTTTTGCTATACGTTTCGGGATTTCCGTATTATCATACTTACCGGCAAATTCCTTAGAACCTGCACCTACTGCATATACCGGCACATACTCTGCTGTGTGGCTGCCACTTGTCCAGCCTATCATGGCAATCTGGCTCATCACTTTTCTTGCGGTAGCAGCCAGCGGTTCAGTTTTCGAATAAAGAGTTTCTTCGAACACAACCTTATTCTTTACGAAGGATTGCTCAAATTCATCACGCAACATCTTCTCCTGTTCCCAAGTCAAAGGCAATTCTTTCCAGAAACCCATCTTTTCTACCAACAGAGCCTTGGCATCTTCCCAAGTTACATTATGACCTTTGGCTTTGCGCAAATCCGTGATAGCAGTAGAAAGTAAATCCTGAGACTGTTTCTGGTTCTTCAGAGCCTTCAAATGTAATTCATACTTGCCTGTACCCAATCCCAAGCCACCGGTTTCATGGTCGGCAGTTACTACAATCAGAGTTTCTTTCGGATGTTTTTTATAAAACTCATAAGCCACTTTAATGGCGTTGTCCATATCAATCACTTCTTCGAAAACTGTGGCAGGGTCGTTACTATGGCAAGCCCAGTCGATCTTTCCACCTTCCACCATCAGGAAGAAGCCCTTGTTCTTGCCTTTGGTCAGGAAAGAAACAGCGCTTTCTGTGATTTCAGCGAGGGTCATATCGCCGTCTTTACGGTCAATGGAATAAGGCAGACAAGAAGGATTAGCACCGTCTTTCTGGATAAGAATCATCTTATCAGCCTGGGTGGACTTAACCTTAAAGTCATCAATACCTTTCGCAATGGTATAACCGGCTTCCTCAATGATCGGGAAAATGCTCGGAGCTTCTTTCTTATCAGCGGTAGTAGTAGGCTTCAGAAAACCACCACCTGCATAGAAGTCAAAGTTAGCCTTCGGTAAGTCAAGTGCTATTTCATAATACATGCTGCGGTTAGGCTGATGAGCATAGAAAGCGGCAGGAGTAGCATGGTCCACACTGACACTGGTAGTTACACCGACTTTCTTCCCGGCTTTCTTCGCTTTTTCGGCAACTGATTGAATCACATTCTTCTGGTCGTCCATACCGATGGCACCATTATACGTCTTCACTCCGGTAGCCAATGCAGTTCCGGCAGCGGAAGAGTCCGTAACCGAATTAGTGGCAGAGAAAGTAGTGGCAACACCTACAGCCGGAAACTGAGTGAACAGCAACGGCGTCACGCCAATGCGTCCTTCCTGTTCAGCCAGGTACATTTCCGTAGCGTTCACTTGGTTTACTCCCATTCCATCACCGATGAAATAGAATACATACTTTGCCTGTTGCGCATACGTCGCGCCTGTCAACAGGACAAAGAGCAATACATACATGAATCGTTTCATAAGTTGGTATATTTAAAGTAGTTTGAATAAATGTCGCTTTCTCTTAAATGACAAACAAAGATAAGGAATTTACCCCAGTGACCGGAACAGATATTGTTAAAAAAATAAAGCCGGAAGGCAATCCGCATTGCTTCCGGCATTATTGTTACATCGCGATTGCGATGCTATCTACTTTAAAAGGATTATTTATTGTTCAGGATAGCCATTGTATCCGAAGCAATCATCAGTTCTTCATCAGTCGGGATTACTACAACTTTCACCTTAGAATCTTCAGCAGAAATCACTGCTTCTTCGCCACGAATCTTGTTCTTCTCCAGATCCAGCTTCACGCCCATGTATTCCAAACCTTCGCATGCACCGGAACGACAAGAAGCCTGGTTTTCGCCTACACCACCGGTAAATACGATAATGTCTACGCCACCCAAAGCAGCAGCATAAGCGCCGATATACTTTTTAATACGGTAGAAATACATCTTTTCGGTCAGGTCAGCCATTTTATTGTTACCGGCAGCAACGGCAGCCTCCAATTCACGCATGTCACTGGATACGCCGAAGATACCCTTTACACCGCTCTTCTTATTCAGCAAGTCAGATACACCGGCAGCAGTCAGGTTCTCTTTTTCCATGATGAAAGTCACAGCACCGGCATCAATGTCACCACTACGGGTACCCATCATCAGACCTTCCAGCGGAGTCAATCCCATACTGGTATCTATGCTTTTACCATCCTTAACAGCAGTGATAGAACCACCGTTACCAATGTGGCAAGTGATAATCTTCTTTCCTTCCGGACTCACTCCCAGATACTCACACACGCGTTGTGATACGTAACGGTGAGAAGTTCCGTGGAAACCGTAACGACGTACACCATATTTCTTGTACAATTCGTAAGGAATGGCATAGAGGTAAGCATAGTCCGGCATAGTTTGATGGAACGCTGTATCGAATACACCGATCTGCGGTACATTCGGCAATATGGCAGAGATGGCGTTTACGCCTTTCAGGTTAGCAGGATTGTGAAGCGGAGCCAAGTCGTTGCAAGCCGTGAAAGCATCCAAGACTTCCTGTGTCAGCAACACAGATTCGCTGAACTTCTCACCACCATGCACCATACGGTGACCTACTGCGTTGATTTCATTCAAAGATTTGATAGCGCCAAATTCAGGGCTGGTCAGTGTATCCAGAATAAATTCCACACCTACGGTATGTTCGGGAATATCTTTCTCCAGAACTTTCTTCTCACCGTTAGGTAAAGTAAACTTCAGGAAAGAGCCTTGAAGGCCTATTTTTTCAATACCACCCTGTGCGATCACTTCTTTATGATCCATATCAAACAACTTGTATTTGATGGACGAACTACCGCAGTTCAATACTAAGACTTTCATTTTATATATTCAGATTTAATGGTTATTTTTGATTCTTTGCTGCAATAGCCTGGTTGGCAGTAATTGCAATCATGCGATACACATCTTCGATGGAGCAACCGCGTGACAGGTCGTTCACCGGACGGGCAATACCCTGCAAAATAGGACCTACCGCATCTGCATGACCTAAACGCTGTACCAATTTATAAGAAATATTACCTACTTCAAGGCTCGGAACCACCAATACATTCGCATTTCCTGCAATTGCAGAACCCGGAGCTTTGCTGGCACCTACTTCCGGAACCAATGCGGCATCGGCCTGCAATTCACCATCGAGAGCCAAGTCGGGATCCATCTCATGTGCAATCTTTACAGCCTCAATCACTTTATCCACAACTTCGTGCTTAGCAGAGCCTTTGGTTGAGAAGCTGAGCATTGCCACTTTCGGTTCCATGCCTACTACAGACTTAGCTGTGCGAGCTGTACAAACAGCAATCTGAGCCAACTGTTCTGCATCGGGCACCGGAGTCACAGCTACATCCCCCATTACCAAAATACCATTCTTTCCATATTCAGGAGCATGCGTCAACAGCAACATTGCACCGGATACACAAGTAATGCCCGGAGTTGTCTTAATGATTTGCAATGCCGGACGAAGTACATCGCCTGTGGTGTTGCGTGCACCTGCCAACTGACCGTCAGCATCGCCATTCTTAATAATCAGACAGCCCAGATAGAGCGGATTAACTACCAACTTACGAGCTTCTTCGATAGTCATGCCTTTTTTCTTGCGAAGTTCACAAAGCAATTGCGCATACTCCTCTTTCTTCGGATGATTCTCCGGATCGATGATTGTAGCCTTGCTGATGTTTCCAAGTCCCCATTCTGTTGCACAAGCATTAATTTCATCCGGATTACCCAGAAGAATCAAGTCAGCAACTCCGTCTGTCAAAATTTGATTGGCAGCTTTCAAGGTGCGTTCTTCCGTTCCTTCAGGAAGAACAATACGTTGGCGGTCGGCTTTCGCACGCTCAACGATTTCATTAATTAATCTCTGCATATATATAAATTGTGTATAAAAATCCAGTAGACGTGTTATTCACGCCGCAAAAGTACACAATTTTGCAATATCAACATTGCAATTCGGGGCATTTTTATGCCCCGAACTACAATTATTATAATATTTAACACTAACGGATGATTTCTGGAGCCACTTGTTTGTACTGGTCCATGCAGGCACCGATGGGTGCACCGATATAGGTGGGATCGCAAATCAGATATTTACTGCCGTCATCCAGTACCACATAGTCTCCCGGAATGTCCTCGGTAAAGCGGACAGCCGAAGCAATATGGTTAGGATAATCCAGCAAGATAGTGTCCAGACCAAGCAAATCTCTCACTAAAGTAGAGTAAAGCATTGCGCGGTCTTCGCAGTCACAATAAGGATAATAGAAAGTTTCGTCCGGGAAGTTTGGCTTTTCAAAGCCGAATTGTTCCCCGTCCGTCATGTACTCAAAAGCAGTCTGCACAAAGTTGAGCAGAATATTGGCAGCCTCTTTCTGCGATTTACCCGCAATAGCGGTTTTCAGTTGCGGATAAAGGGAAGCACGCAATTCCTCACTCATCGGTGTTTTGTAGTGAATCACGACATCACACTGGGGGTAATCGTAGTAAAAGTCTATCAGATTCTTATTCACTTGTGTCTGTACTTTCACAGCACCTGTAGAAGAAGTCAGACTCTTTTCATGTTCATTCATGGAGAAAGCGGGAACACCCTCTATATTCAGGCATACCAGATTCTTAGCATTGGCAAAGTCCTGACGATAGGTATAAATCCCCATCGAACCTCCCGGTGTCGGTTCAAACACATAATACTTATTACCGCTTATAGTAAGATAAGGTGTACCGTAAATAGTGCCGGCAGGTGCAACCATCAACTTAAACTGGTCGTCAATCTTGGCAAGGCGTACCTTATACCCGGATTTATTCAGAAGAAACATCTGCAAGAATACAATATTATTCGTATTTCCGGCACCGTATAGTTGTGTTCCAATCTGTTTCGTAAACAACAGATAAGCCCAGTCGCTCAGGTTCTTCTCCTTCTTGATGGTCATACAATCCTTCACCATCTGCTCGTAATCCCTCTTACAAATAGCTTTCCAGGCATCCGCCACATCGGACTCACGATTACCTTTCAGAGAAAGATCGTCCGCAGCTTCCAGAGCAACTTCAAAAGAAGTACCATAAAATTCTACAGGAGTGCGATACACCGTACTCCCCGGTTTTACAGGAGGTACTTCAACCAACACAGGAGTATAAGGCTTACCCGGCACATATACGCCCGGAGCCGGTTTATCCTCAATGGCAGGCAGGTCAGGACGTTTCACATCCACCGGAACCTTCTCTCCCATACTGGGCACAGGAGCATCCGGCACCTTCGGAGCGGCAGGGTTAATATTCACCGGTGGCATCGTCGGCTTTGTCTTGTCAAACTCTACCGGTTTGGGTGGTTCGGGACGTTCAGGAGCCGGAATCGCAGCAAATGCTTCATACTTCTGCCACGTTTCCCGCAAGAAGGTTTCAAACTCCGCGTCCGCCTTATTCTTGAAATCTTCAAACTCTTGTTGTTGCTGCTTCGCGAAATCGTCGAATTCTTTCTCAATGTCTTGCGCACACAAGTGTGCCGCCGACAAAAAGAAGGCAACTAAAGCAGCAGAAAAACACTTCATCTTATTCATCTGTATAATAGATTTAGAGAAGTTAAAATAAAAACATGTATTACTTGATAAGTATCATGTCGTAGAAGGCACAACGCTTGTCATTAGGAATGGAGTATACCCATTTCAACACATTCTGATAAGTCACTTCGTCCGTAAAAGGAATGTTTTCCTTGGTAGCCACCATCATCATGTTGATTTTCTCACTCTCTTTTCCTTGCTTTTCCATGCGGTAGTCCACCGCATTGCTGAAAGGAATACTGTACTCCTTTTCGGCCTGCAACAAGGTGTTGGGCTCGTAAGTATTAGGGTAGAGCAATGCACCGCCGGTACTGTCAAACCAGAAAAACTTCAGATAGGAGTCCGTGCCGTGCACTTTCAACGTACAGGTAAACACATCTCCTTCTTTATATAAATTCGCTACGCCCTTCACTTCCAGCGCATACGACTTATCCACTTTTTCTTCTTTCTGCACAACGGCATCGATAGTTACCACTTTATACAGGCTACGGGTATTCGTATCCCACACTTCCTCTACTTTCTTGTTGGTAACATTCACCATTCCCCCAATCGCAAGTACGTTCATCTGTGAATATGCCTCGTGAAACTCTGTGCCGCTCTCCTGGGAAATCTGTCCGAATACGGACCACACATTCTCCATGACACCGGCTTTGCGCAAGGCTTCTTTCTTCGCTTCCATAAAGGCGCGTTCTTCCGCTTCTTTCAGCGTGATCTCCTCACTCACTTGCCAGCGCCCCTGCGCACCCTTCACCTTTACGGAATTCTGGGCGTGCAGCGGAGCAGCTATTGTACATATCACAAGGAATATCCACCCAATCAGGTTGTTCCTATTCATTCACCATCTGTTTTTTTTAAGAAAATGGAATTAATTAATAGCCCAGTTTATCCAACTGTTTAGCCAGTTCTTCTGACTTGGCAGCCAGTTCTTTACGGATAGCCTGAACAGCAGCCTGGTTAGCAGATTGCATGCTGTAACCAATGGTAACCATTACTTCCACGTTCTTATTAGGTAAAGTTTTGTATACTTCTACCAAAGGAATCGTACGACCTAGTGTAGCAGAAATTACACTCTTGCTGGAAGCAACTACGCTTGACAAACTGGCAGCTTCTTCCTGTCCCATGTCGTCATTAGCAACTTTCGCTTCGATCAATTGAGAAACTTTGGTCTGAATCTGACCTGCCAGGTCTATTTTTGCAGCATTGGTAGCTTGCAAAGCAGCAGCCGACTGATTTCCACCTACCGCTCTGGAAGAAGCGATGTACCAATACGGGTTACCTTCAGTATCCAATTCCGCTTGTTTTTCCCAAGCTGTTTCCAGTTGCTTGGCCAGAGGCAGTTTTCCTACCGGAGTCTTAAAACCTTCTTTTTCCAATTTCTTGGCTTCTTTGCGAGCTTCTTTGATAGCTTTCTTCTGCAATTCCTTATCCAATACTTTTTCCTGCTTTTTCAGGTCTTTATAAGCCTTACCAGTAGCTTTTTCCTGTGCATTCACATTTACACAAAACATCATAACAAACGCTACTAAAGCGCTAATGAATAAACTCTTTTTCATATTCTTCCTGTTTAAAAGATTAATATTTCTCTTGAAACTTTATATACAATCGTTATCGCAAAAATAGGCAAATATTTCTAATAATATCCATATCACGTCTTTTTTTTTCATTGCCCTAAAACAAATGGAAATAAATATCACGGGAAACAGTGACAGCCAAACTACAAAATGCCTAACTTTGCAGCGTTTTCAGTAAACAATTCAGCTTCTGATTAGTTATTAGGAGAGTTTCAGCGAAGTGACAGTTCCTTTAATTCCTTTCAGCCAAAGGAAGTTGAGTTTAATAATAATAAATAGGTAATAGTAGTATGATTCGTCAATGCGCCATCCTTTTCGGATGCCTGGCTTTGGGTGAATTGGTTGTTTTTCTTACGGATATCAAGCTTCCGTCCAGCATCGTAGGTATGCTGTTGCTCACCCTTTTTCTGAAGTTGGGTTGGATTAAACTGCAATGGGTGCAGGGATTGTCCGACTTCCTGGTTGCTAATTTGGGATTTTTCTTTGTCCCTCCCGGTGTAGCCCTTATGCTTTATTTTGACATTATCGCTGCTCAGTTCTGGCCGATAGTCATAGCTTCTTTAGTTAGCACCCTGCTGGTTTTAATCGTTACAGGGTGGGTTCATCAATTAGCACGCAAAATCAAATGAGTTACTTAGACAACGAATTCTTCTTGTTAGCCGTCACCTTCGGCGTGTTTTTCTTTTCAAAACTGTTGCAAAAGAAAACTGGTATTTTATTACTTAATCCCATTTTACTCACTATCGCCATCCTGATTATCTTTCTGAAAATGGCACATATCAGTTACGAAACCTATAACAAAGGCGGATATCTCATTGAATTCTGGCTGAAACCGGCAGTAGTAGCTCTTGGAGTACCTCTATATTTACAGTTGGAGGCCATAAAAAAGCAATTGGTCCCTATCCTGCTTTCACAACTGGCGGGTTGCATCATCGGAGTAGTTTCCGTAGTGGTGATTGCCAAACTGATGGGAGCACCACAAGAGATAATCTATTCATTGGCCCCAAAATCCGTCACTACTCCCATTGCTATGGAAGTGGCAGATACATTAGGGGGTATTCCGGCACTGACGGCTGCCGTAGTGGTTTGCGTCGGCTTGTTGGGTAGTATCATCGGAATAAAGACCCTAAAACTAACGCGTATCAAGAGCCCCATTGCCCAAGGATTATCCCTGGGAGCTGCCGCCCATGCTGTGGGGACTTCCACAGCTATGGATATCAGCAGTAAATACGGGGCCTACGCCAGTCTCGGACTTACGCTGAATGGCATCTTCACCGCCCTACTTACGCCAACTATTTTACGATTATTGGGGTTGCTATAACAATTTCTCTTTATCTTTGTTATTCTTTATATTGAAACTAACGAAAACGACGATATGATATCATTTAAAGACATTGAACTTAAAGACAAAGAACTCATTACATCTTATACACAGCAGAGTCCCCGACGTAACTGTGACCTTTCATTCTCTAACCTCTGTAGCTGGCGTTTCCTTTACGACACTCAGTTTGCCGTGCAGGACGGCTTCCTGATACTGAAATTCTGGGCAGGGGAGAAACTGGTATATATGATGCCCGTTGGAAGTGGAGATTTAAAGAAAGTACTGGAAGACATGATAGAAGATGCCAATCTGGAAGGTGAACGTTTCTGTATGCTCGGAGTATGTGCCGGCATGCGGGCGGACTTGGAAGCTATTATGCCTGACAAATTTCATTTCGAAGCGGACAGGGATTATGCCGACTACCTATATCTTCGGACTGACCTTGCCACATTGGCCGGTAAGAAATTCCAAGCTAAACGAAACCACCTCAATAAATTCCGTCGGACCTATACCAATTATGAATATGTTCCTCTCACTTCCGACCGTATACAGGAATGTCTCGATCTGGAAGCCGAATGGTGCAAAGTGAACAACTGCGACCAGCACGAAGGTACGGGTAACGAACGCCGTGCCCTTATCTATGCGCTGCATAACTTCGATGCCCTTGGTCTGACGGGAGGTATTCTTCATGTAGATGGTAAAATTGTAGCTTTCACTTTCGGTATGCCCATCAACCAGGATACTTTCGGCGTGCATGTAGAAAAAGCAGATACCACAATTGATGGTGCCTACACCATGATAAATTATGAATTTGCCAATCATATTCCCGAACAATATACTTATATCAACCGGGAAGAAGATTTGGGTATCGAAGGACTACGCAAAGCCAAACTGTCCTACCAGCCGGTGATTATTCTGGAAAAATATATGGCTTGCCTGAAAGATATCCCTGTAGATCCGGTGAAATGGTAAGATTCTTTAAAGCAGTTAATAGCAAGTAATAAATAGTTAATAAAGATAGTAAGCATTTGAATAGGAGATAGAAATAATGCGCGAAAAGGTAAAGAAGCTATGGAAGCTTTGTTTTAATGATAATGACGAGTTTGTGGATATGTACTTTAACCTTCGTTACAACAGCGAAGTGAATGTTGCCATCGAAAGTGGTGATGAAGTCATTGCCGCCTTACAGATGCTTCCCTATCCGATCACTTTTCATGGCAATAGCGTACCGACTGCATATATTTCGGGCGCATGCACTCACCCCGACTACCGTAGCCGGGGCGTTATGCGAGAATTACTATCTCAGGCATTCGGACGTATGTATCGTAATAATATCGCACTTACTACCCTTATTCCTGCCGAACCTTGGCTATTTGGCTATTACGCACGTGTAGGTTACGCAACGGCCTTCCGTTACGGTAAACGCACATTTCATTTACCAACCAGTGAAACGGATACTTCTTCTCTCACTTCATCTGCCAAAACAGGCTGGTGTTTTCAGGCTTACACAGACTATGATGAAGATGTCTATCAATATATGAATCGTAAAATGCAGGAACGCCCTTGCTGTCTGCAACATACAAAAGCTGACTTCCACGTCATACTGGCCGACCTCAACCTAAGTCGCGGATATATTTTCACTCTTTCGGATGAATTTGGAATCGCCGCTCTTGCCATTGTATATCCCGATGAAGAAGCTTCTAAACTGTTTATAAATGAATTGTTTGCAGATACTCCCGAAGCAGAACGTTTGCTACTCACCCGCATTTGCCAAGACATGCAGACTAAAAGCCTCGACATCATCATGCCCTCTGTTAAAGATCAATCCGCTTTCGATCTGGGCATGATACGCATCATTCAGGCCAAACCTGTACTGCAACTTTATGCAGCCGCACATCCTGAAGAGGAAATGAACATTGACCTCATTGATAATGAACTTTCAGCCAATAACGGTTATTATTATCTGAATAAAGGGAAATGTATGTATAGCCACAGACGACTTCCGGGTGCACACGAGCGACTAACCATCGGGCAATTAACAGAAAAAATATTTGCTTCGGAACGAGCATATATGAGTTTAATGCTAAACTAAGCGAATACCGGCCTAACTTAGATCTATTTAGTTAGGCTGCCTGTATTCGCCAGGAGTACAACCACTTATTCTTTTAAATAACAAACTGAAATATCTGGAAGAAGAAAATCCCAGCCCATTTGCAATCTGAAGAATTGATTTATCAGTCTTTGTCAACCAGTTCTTCGCAATCTCTATACGTTTAAACTGCACATATTCATGAAAGGTCTTTCCTGTATCATGTTTCAGCAAATCCACGAAATAAGAAGAAGACATTTTAAGTTGTTCTGCACAATGGCTGGCTGTAGGTAGTCCTTTCATCTGTACCTGTCCGGCAAAAAAACAGCCATCCACTATTTGTTCTACCTTCTTCAGAATATTCCGGTTCTCTTCATTCCTGGTAATAAATTGTCTGTCATAAAAGCGTATACAGTAATCCAGTAGCAGCTCTATAGACCTTGAAACCAGAATCCTGCTATGTCGGTCTATCGCCCTGTGAAGTTCATCCCCAATAATCTCCAGACATCTCATAAAAACTTTCTTTTCACGCTGCGAGATATGCAAAGCCTCTGTTTTATGATAAGTAAAGAAAGTATAGTCCTGAATATGCATTCCGAGAGAAGTCCCCGTGATCAGGTCCGGATGAAATACCAGCAGCCAACCTTTAGATATCTGCTTCTGGTTGTACTCCTCGATATCAACCGTCTCACCGGGAGATGAGAATATAAGAGTACCATCTGAATAATCACAGCATTTCCGCCCATAAGCATAACATTCACAGGTATATTCCTTCAGGAGAATGGAATAAAAACCGAGTTTAAGCGGCAGACATTGCTCGCTGTTTGTCTTAGAAAGATCGATTATGCTCACCAGAGGATGCAGTGTCGCTTCTCCCAAGACTTCATTACACTGGCATACGGTCTCTATATGTATCGCTTTCTCCATAAAGTTCTAAATGCTTGCAACAAACCGATCTATCAGGCTTGTACTTTTCTATATTCGTTCGGAGTGCATCCCACATTCTTCTTGAACATCCGGCTAAAATGCTGTGAATACTGAAATCCCAGTTCGTAAGCAATCTGGCTGACAGATTTGTTTGTCCCCAATATCCATTCCTTAGCCAGATCCATTATCTTATTTTGAATATATTCCTGTGCACTCTTCCCAGTTTCTTTCTTAATCAGGTCACCAAAATAGTTGGGCGATAAACAGATTCTATCGGCAAAGTATTTCACCGTTGGCAAACCTTCCATTCGCAACTGTTCATTCTGGAAATACTCATCAATCAGTTCTTCAAACTTAACCAGCACATCCTTATTAGCTTCCACGCGAGTAGTAAACTGCCTTTCATAGAAGCGCATGCAATAATCGAGCAATAGTTCGATATTTTTAGATATCAACAACTTACTATGCTTATCAATGCCATGTTCCAGCTCTATCTGGATTTTCTCCATACAGTCCAGAATGATTCTCTTCTCCTGCTCGGAAAGATGAAGGGCTTCAGTAGAATCATACGAAAAGAATGAATAATGTTTGATTTCACGTCCTAAAGAAGTTCCCCGGATTAAGTCAGGATGGAAAAGCACGCCATGAGCAGCCGGTTTTGTTCCGGCAGTCAGTTCAATGCCGGTTACTTGCCCGGGAGCAAAACCAATCACTGTACCTTCGCGGTAGTCATACAACTTACGTCCGTAACGGATGTCTCCACACTTCGTATCTTTCAGGAAAAGACTATATATACCATAATTAAGACGGAAACTCGTCGGCCAGGTTTCAGCTTTAGACAAATCGACGACGCTCACCAAGGGATGCAAAGTTTCCAGTCCGAATAGCTTATTATACTGATCGACAGTATCAATTTTTATCACTTCATCCATAAGGTTTTCTTTTTAATCCGTTTCAAAGATAAATATTCCAACTGAATAATCCTTATCGACTGAATCAGAAACCGTAATCGAGGTACAAACATCCGTAATTTGTGTACAGACTATGGCTCCCACCTTACCCTTGGAGTTATAAGTCAAGGAAACTTAAATCACTAACCACTAAACCGGCATCTCTTAAGTTCCTGTCTGAGGAAGATTAACGAGCTTTCTTGCATCTATTTATTCTTTCCACCGCGGAGAAAGTTTCTTTCCATCGCGGGGAAAGTTTCTTTCCACCGTGGTGGAAAGATAAAACCTCCGCGGTGGAAAGAATAAACAGATGCAATACTTCTTCTTAACGGTAGCAGGGAAAAGAAATAAAAGTGGCGGCTTGGCAGCTTAACTCCTATTCCTTTCTTATTCTAAACTAATCCCACCAACCGGTAAAAACAGTAATTCAGTTACTTTTATCTGTAATCTGTATACAACGTTTACGGAGTATCTTCGGTAATTTTGCATTATGAATGAAGCGAATATAAAATCCAATAAATATTGATTTAATAAAGAAGTAATATGAAAAAGCTATTCTTATTTCCAGTAATGTTATTGTTTGCCCTTACAATAACGGCATGCAGCAATTCTCCCAATGGTTTTGAAGAACCGGAAACTGAACAACCGGAAACTCCCGGAAATGATGGTGACGAAGATAATAAACCAGAAGAGAATAGTATGAAGATAAAGATAACCGTAGGTAACCGTGAAGTTACCGCAACGATGAAAGACAATGCTACGGCTCGTGATTTCCTGTCACGTCTGCCTATAGAAGTTACTATGAATGACTATGCCGGAGCTGAAAAGATATTTTATCCGGAACCAGCATTCAGCACAGAAGGTGCTCCCAAGGGACATACTCCATCCCGTGGAGATATTGACCTGTATGCTCCCTGGGGAAACGTCGCTCTCTTTTATAAAAGTGGAAGTCATAGCAGCGAACTGATACATTTGGGACGCATCGACGGAAACGGAATAGAAGCTTTTGACGTAGCAGGCAATGTAGTCGTAAAGATTGAAAGACAATAGAATCTATCACCATAAAAACAAAACATTATGAATCTGAAAAGAATAATCATTGCCATAACGGTTGTTTTAATCGGTACAGGCAATATAAACGCACAAGATATGAAAACAGAAGTTCCAAAAATCAGTGACTTCCCGGTAGGGGAAGAGAATACTGGCTACGCACAGTATTTTACAGGTAAATCCTGGCTGGCACCTTTGACTACCAGCAAAGAATTAAATGTACCGATGTCCAACGTTACGTTTGAGCCCGGTTGCCGCAATAACTGGCACAGCCACACAGGCGGGCAACTACTGATTGCCGTAGGTGGTGTAGGCTATTATCAGGAACGCGGAAAGGCTGCACGCCGCCTGTTACCCGGCGATGTAGTAGAAATAGCTCCCAACATAGAACATTGGCACGGTGCCGCACCCGATAGTTGGTTCTCACACCTTGCCATAGCGTGCAATCCACAAACGAATCAGAATACCTGGCTTGAGGTGGTGAATGATGAAGAATATGCGGAAGCTGTAAAAGACAGAAGCAGTAAGAATGGAAAGGATGAGAATAGAATTGAATTATGCAAAGAGAACTACACCCAACTATTCGGTGGAGAAGCTTTGACCGGAGAAGGTACAGATCCGGAAATGATGGATATACTTCAGAAATATATCTTTGGAGAAGTGTTTCGCACAGGTGATCTGGATATGAAAACCCGTGAGATGATTACTTGCGTATCATTAGCCGCCATGCAGCAACTGCCACAGCTTAAAAGTCATGCCGGAGCTGCACTAAACGTAGGGGTAACTCCTATAGAACTGCGCGAGGCTATCTATCAGTGCGCTCCCATTATCGGTTTCCCCAAAGTATTGAATGCCTTGGGCACAATAAACTCCACATTCACGGAAAGAGGTATCAAGTTACCTTTGGAAAAACAGGAAACAGTGACAGAAGAAAATCGTTTTAAAAAAGGCCTTGCTATTCAAAAGCCGCTTTACGGAGAGGCTATGAAGGAATTCCTGAAAGATGTTCCGGGCGGCATGGGAGCCGACGTAGCACGTTTCCTGACGGAAGTTCATTTCGGAGATTTCCAAACCCGGAGCGGACTGAATACCCAAACGCGTGAATTATTGACCTTTTGCGTACTGACTGTAATTGGTGCAGAACCCCAACTTCAATCACATCTTCAAGCCAATCTGAAAGTAGGGAACAGTAAGGAAACGCTGACTGCCGCTGTCATACAATGTATGCCTTATATCGGTTTTCCGGCTGCAATAAAGGTGCTGGATATTATCAAAGAAGCATAATACTTTCTTCCATAAAATCTTTATTGACACAACCGTTTTAGCAAATCTTCATGATCCGGGTAAAGTTTCGATAAACGATCGAACGTACCCAACTCAAAATCATCGAAGGTAAAACCGGGAGCAACGGCACAACTGACCAATGCATATCCGAAATGCGAAGGCAATTCAGCAGCAAACCAACATCCGGGTTCAATGGCAACCTGCTGTTCGCCCGAAAAGTCAGCAGTCATCAAGTGAGTAACTAATCTACCATCGGGATGGATCACATGTAGCATCAGGGGATATCCCGCATGGTAGTACCACACCTCGGGAGAAGTCAGTCTGTGAAAAGCTGATTTATCCTCATTTTCCAACAGGTAATAAATGGAGGTCATGGCTGATTTATCGTTATCAATCAGTTTTTCGGAACGAAATATTTCTTTGTAGTATCCACCTTCAGGATGGCGACTCATATTCAGATGATTTATCCAGTCAATTGCTTTCATACCTATATTATTATTAATCAATCCCGCTCTTCCGTGATAAACATCATAGAAAAGCGGGATTTCTTTTATTTAGAATCTCTTAAAGTCCACTGAAGTCAACTCCTTCAAACACTAATGAAGGAACCAGCCAGCTACGATCCGTACGAGCATCATTACCGATAGCCGCCAACGAGTTCCACAACGTCAGGAAGTTTCCGGTAACATTCATTTCATTGACAGGTTGCGTCAATTTACCGTTCTCTATGAGGAATCCTTCGATGCCGTAAGAGAAGTCACCTGTGTTGCTATTGCTGTTACCACCATTCAAACCGGTAACAAGGATACCATTCGCCACATCAGCAATCAAACCATTAAGATCTTTATCACCCGGAGTAAGTACCAGACGTGACGGACCGCTAATAGTAGGAGCTACACCCATCTTCTTAGCATTATAGGTATCAAAGAAGTAAGTCTTCAACACACCATTCTCAAAGATCGGACGATGTTCCGTTGCCACACCTTCGTTGTCGAAATAACGTGAACCATTGGCACCTATCACGTGCGGATCATCCATTACAGTCAACTTATCCGAGAATACTTTCTGATCCAGTTTATCAATCAGGAAAGAGTTCTTTTGCTGCAAAGAGGAGCCGTAAAGAGCACTCAATACAGGACTCAACATACGTCCCGAATTTATCGGATCAACCACCATTGTATATTTACCAGACTTAGCTTTCTTCTGTCCCAATTTACGCAAGACACGTTCCAGTGCTACTGAACCGATATCCGTTTTAGGCAATTTATCATAGAACAGGGAGCTTCCATACCAATAATCAGACGGACGGGCTTCACCTTCACCCTTAATGGCTACACTGGCAGAAACTGAATACCAGGTTGATTTGGATTCACCTTCAAAACCATTACTCATCAGACGGTAAGAAGCATTCTCACCATCACTGTATGAGGTCTCTACTGAGATGATACGGTCATTCTTACCCATAACTTCTCCAGCGGCAGCACGGGCCAAAGCTACTTTATCATCCGGATTGATACCAAAGATCTTATCATCGAACATCTGCAAATCGGGTTTCCCACCTGTATAATAGCGGGCAGGATCTGCCAATACACGGAATTCATCCGGAGCCAGATAACGGGTAGACTCGATACCATTCTTGATAAATGTTTCAAGTTCTTTCTTATCCAGACGGTTGGTAGAATAATTACCGTAACGCCCATCTACATATACATTGATTCCCATGCCACTCTCAGAAGCCTGTTGCAGACGATCCATCTTAGCATCACGCAATTCAAAAGAAGTGTTTGAATTGGCATACAATACAACTTTGGCTGCCTGGCAACCATTCTTCAAAGCGAAATCCATCGCCCATTGAGCCAGTTTTTTATTATTATCTGTTATCATCAGTTTTCTCCTCCTACAGTTAATTTACTTACTAAAGCCGAAGGCATACCGCAGGTCACCGGACAAGACTGTCCGTCCTTACCGCATGTCCACGTACCGTTATCGATCTGATCATTGCTTGCCACCATCGTGATGTCTGCCAATGCTTTGGGTCCATTACCGATAATGTTGATATCTTTGATAGGCTGCGTCAGCTTACCGTCTTCAATCATATAACCGAATTTTACGAAGAACGTAAAGTCACCTGCACCAATCTGCACCTGTCCGTTGGTGAATTGTTGTGCATAAATACCATTCTTTACAGTAGAGATGATATCTTCTTCCTTCATATCTCCGGCTTCCATATACGTGGCACGCATACGAGGAATAGGAACATTACGGAAAGTATCGCGACGTCCGTTTCCGGTAGGAGCCACACCGTAATGTTTAGAACTGATACGGTCGTGCAGATAACTGGTCAATACTCCATCCTTCACGATATAAGTCTTCTGTCCTTCTATACCTTCATCATCGAAGTTTACAGAACCACGATTGAAAGGAATCGTACCGTCATCTACCACACTGATATGTTCATTACATACTTTCTTGTTCAATTGATCAGCAAAGATAGAAACATTCTTACGGTTGAAATCAGCTTCAAACGCATGTCCGATAGCTTCGTGCAACAAGATACCCGAACCGCCGGATGCCATCACCACAGGGAGTTCACCACCTTTAGGCTTAATGGCTTTAAACATGATTGCTGTATTGTCTACAACTTCGCGAGCTATCACTTCGATAATATCATCCGTCATAAACTCAAATCCTTTACGATAGGAACGAGTGGCGTAGTTATTCTCCATACGTCCGTTCTCTTCCATAATACAGAAAGCCATATAGGATACCATCGGACGGTAATCATAGTAAGTCACACCTTCTGAATTACAGAACAGCACATGTGTTGTGTTGTCGCTCAAAGAAGCCTGCACCTTACGTACACGATTGTCCAACGCAAAGACTTTATCATTCAGTTTTTGCAGATAAGGCATTTTCTCTTTCAGGCTCACTTCTTCCCAAGGAGTAACTACAGAATAACGGTCTCTTTCAATCGTCTTCTCCTTAAATGCGACAGGCTTTCCAGCCTTACCGGAAGAAGCAATACGGGCAGCCGTACGTGCGGCACGCAACATTTCTTCCAACGTCACACCTTCCACATAAGCATAACCGCTTTGGTCACCGGCTAATACACGTACACCCATACCGAAGTCAATATTTGAACTGCAATTGTTCACTTTACCGTCCATCAGGGCTACAGCATTATTAAAAGAGTGTTCAAAATAAAGGTCCGCATAATCCCCACCTTTTTCAAGTGCAGCTGTCAATACCTTCTTCAGGTCTGCCTCCGTTACACCGAAATGCTTCATAGCCGCAGCTACAGCAGATTTGTTATCCGTGCCTCCCAAAGCTCCCCGTACCGTATCAGGTAAGGCAAGCGACGGAGCAGCCAGCGAACCTAATACCGCCAGACTACCCATCCGTAAGAAATTCCGTCTATCCATCTTTTTATTCTTTAAGATTGCTAATAATCAAGTTATATTCTTTGTATAAAATATGTTTTCAGTATATAAGACGCAATTTAATATCATTTTGTCACAACTGAAACTAATTTTCTTTCGTCAACAGGCTTTCTAATTCTTCCGCATTCAAGCGCAAATGGAATTGTCCCTTATGAGCTACGGAAATGGAACCGGTCTCTTCGGAAACGATAATAGCCAATGCATCGGATTCCTGAGAGATCCCCATCGCCGCACGATGTCGCAGTCCCAGTTCCTTCGGTATGTCCAAATTGTGCGATACCGGCAAAATACATCCCGCTGCCTTAATACGCCCCTTACTGATAATCATTGCACCATCATGCAAAGGGCTGTTCTTGAAAAAGATATTCTCTATCAGACGCTGGTTGATATCAGCATTGATAACTTCGCCCGTGCGCACCACATCGTCCAACGGGAAATTATGCTCAATCACAATCAAAGCTCCTACTTTCTGTTTACCCATGCTGATACATGCCATGACCACCGGCATGATTTCATCATGCTGCATATTCTCCTTCTTATTCCCGGTGAAGAAGCGTACCAATGCACTGGCATGCTGATGTGAACCAAGCGTCAGTAAGAAACGCCGTATCTCATCCTGAAAAAGGATGATAAGTGCTACCACACCCACGCTCACCAACTTGTCAAAGATGGAACCGAGCAACTTCATCTCCAATACCTGCGACACTACCAACCAAATCAATATGAATATCAGGATACCCGTAAACACATTGATGGAACCGGAAGCTTTCATCAGCTTATACGTATAGTAAAGCAGAAATGCAACCAGCAAAACGTCGATAATATCTTTTACTCCAATATCAAAAAACACAATAGTTTAAGATTTATGATTTATAATTTATGAGCCAAGTGACCTTCCTCTGTCACTTATCACTCCATCACCTTATCACCATTCCTTCTCATCGCCTCCACAATCTTCACCGTTTCCACAGCTTCTCGTACATCATGCACCCGGAGAATATCAGCACCCTTCAGCAGACAAATCGTATCGAGTACTGTTGTTCCGTTCAATGCGTCCTGTGGAGTATTCCCCAACAGACGATAAATCATCGACTTACGGGAAACACCTACCAATAAAGGCAACTCAAAAATACGAAACTCTTCGAGATGCGCCAGAAGCTCATAGTTATGTTCCACCGTCTTACCGAAGCCAAAACCGGGATCAAGAATAATATCCTTCATACCCATGTCACGTAATTGCTGCACCTTCTGCGCAAAATACAAGAAGACCTCTTTCAAAAGATTGTCATAGTGCGGATGTTGCTGCATATTCTGCGGGGTTCCCTGCATGTGCATCATGATATAAGGTACATTCAGTTCGGCCACTGTACGAAACATATCCGCATCCATCTCTCCGGCAGCAATATCATTGATGATTGCCACTCCATATTCTTCCACACACATCCGTGCCACATCCGCCCTGAAAGTATCGACAGAAATAACTGCTCCGGGTTGTGTCCTACGCAAGATTTCCAATCCCATACGCAAACGTTCCATTTCTTCATGGGGAGAAACGTTCTCCGCATTCGGCCGGGAAGAATATGCACCGATATCTATAATTCCGGCACCTTCATCCAATATCTGCTGTGCCCGTGCAGTTATCTCAGCCTCAGTCTGCATACGTGAACCGGCATAGAAAGAATCAGGAGTAATATTTAATATTCCCATGACGCAGGGAACGGACAGGTCGAGCAAAGAACCGTTGACGTTAATATATTTAGAGGATAATATTTCCATGGATAATCCTTTTTCGTTTATACTTTGCAAATGTAACCAAAAAAGATTATCGTAAATACATTAAATACAAAAAAACAAGTTAACTTTGCTCAGGATTAACAACCAATAGATAGAAGTAGTAAACTATGGAAGCATGCAGAACGACTGGGCTGGTCTCTCTTTTCCTACTACTTTTCTGGTTGCTTATTCCCGGACATATTCACGGGCAACAGACAAGCGAACAAGAAAAGTATCATGTTGACAGTACATTATTTGTATATTATCAACATTGTAAGGCAGAAATAAAATCTCCTTCTGTCATGCAGATGCTTGATACGTTATTCCTTATGGCCAAAGAAAAAGGAGATTTACGTATGCAGGCAGTCGCCATATCCAGCAAAACAGATCATTTCTATTTTGGTCCGTCCTTTGAAGGCCAAGAGGACAGCCTGATATTGTATACCAACACCATCAAAGACTTTGCCCGGAAAACCAATCAACCTCAATATTATTATTTTGCCTGGGCCAACCGTCTCATAACTTACTATACCAAACAGAAGAAATTAAACCTGGCCCTCTATGAAGCCAACAAGATGCAACAAGAATCAGAAAGTCGGGAAGAAATTGATGGCATGCAGAATTGCTACCAAGCACTGTTGCGCATCTATCAGAGTAAAGAACTCTACAAGCAAGCCACTGTATATGCACAAAAACTGATAGATCTCACATTAAAATATAACCTGAATAAATATAATCTGGCAAACAAATATCTTGAATTAGGTAACTGCTACCTCCGTACCAACGAACCAGCAAAGGCCTGGGAGGCTCTTGAAGAAAGTAAATTATATATTGGAAATGAACTAAACCAAGGAGCTTATCTATGCGGACTACTTCGTTATTATATTCACACCAAAGATATGGTCAAAGCCCGGGAAACACTAAAAGAAACCACACAACTTTTCAGCAAGAATACCGAACTGCGTATTAAGCGTGCTACTAATCTACTGGAAATTGAAACCAATTATTACATAGAAACCGGCGAATACGATAAAGCCCTGGGGGTATTCCAGCAAGCCTTTGAAAAGCTGAGCCAAAATGGATTTATCACCCCTACACTATACCGCAAACGTGGGTCTATCTATACTGCAAAAAAGGACTATCAGAAAGCAATTGAGAGTTATGAAAAAGCTTTTGAACTCAGTGATTCACTGAATAGTGCCCAGGAAGACATAGCTGTAGGAGAGTTCGCAACCATTTTGGGAATGGAACATCTTAATTTAGAAAACAAGGAGTTAATACAGAAAAATCAGGAAATACAATTGGAAAAACGCCGGTATCTCATCATTCTACTATGTATCATAGTAGTGATCGTAGGTGTCATGTTCTTCCGCGAAACCCAACTGAATAAAGTTCTGCGGCGTGCCAAAGATGCAGAACAGAGCGCTAGTCGTATGAAAACGGAATTCATACAGAATATGAGCCATGAGATACGCACTCCACTCAATTCTATAGTAGGTTTTTCGCAAATACTCAGCTGCAAAATTTCTGAAGAAGACGAAGAATCGAAGGAATATACGACTATCATCGAGCAAGGCAGTAATCATTTGCTTCAATTGGTAGACAACGTATTGGAATTATCCAGTCTTGATAGCGGCACACCCATCCCCACCGATACTAAAGTAGAGATAAACGCACTGTGCCGTCAATGGGTGGAAAAGGCTAAAAGCTCACTCAAACCTGGAGTAGAGTTGGTTTACCAACCGGAACAGGACGAGCTCCACCTGTACACTAATCCCGGACGCCTCTCTCAAGTGGTATCGCACTTGCTCCACAATTCAGCCCGATTCACCGAAAAAGGCAGCATCACACTCAGTTGGCATATCAATCCTAAGCAACGGTCATTGGTGATTTCCGTAACAGACACCGGAATCGGTATCCCCCAGGACAAGCAGGACTTTGTATTCGAACGTTTTGCCAAAATAGATACATTCTCCACAGGAACCGGACTGGGATTAGCACTTGGGCGCCTCATCATGGAAAAAATGAACGGTAGTCTGGTGCTCGATGATAAATATACCGAAGGATGCAGCTTCGTATTAACTTTACCCATAAAATGACATGAACAAAACACCGTAAAGTCTTTTAGTTTCAAAAAAGATAAATTAACTTTGCAGCAAGCGCATTAAGAATCAATTAATGAACACAAGAAGGACATCCCGGCATATCCTTAACGTTTTGCTCTGCCTCACCACATTATGCAGCCTCCCCATGCGAGCGCAGCAAAGAGACACGCAGAAAGAATACAATGTAGATAGCACATTATATGTTTACTATCTGCATTGCAAAGCAGAAGTGAGCTCTCCTACCGTAATACAAATGTCCGATACTCTTTTCCGCATGGCAGGCGAAAAAGGCGACCAGCGTATGCAAGCAGTAGCCTTGTGTAATAAACTGGACTTCTATTATTATCAAAACAAGCAATTGGACAGCATCACCCATTATGTAAATATAGTAAAAGACTTTGCCAGAAAGACCAATCAGCCTAAATACTACTACTTCGCATGGAGCAAACGGCTCATCAACTACTACATCAAACAGCATCAAAACAACATAGCGCTATACGAAGCAAACAAGATGATGCAGGAAGCGGAACAGGAAAAGTACATGGATGGAATTGCCAATGCCTACAACGTACTAAGCAGCATTTACCAGCTCAAAAGACTGTACAGTCTGGCTATCGATAATAAAAAGAAAGAAATAGAAATCACACTGGAATACGACCTGGACAAATATAACTTATCCACCACCTATTCGATATTGGGAGGGCTTTATAGCCTGACAGGTGAAGCCGATAAAGCTATTGAATACCTCAATAAAAGCGCTACCTGCATTTATAGCAGTACACAGGAATTCTATTATTATGTCCGCCTCGCCCAATATTATCTTTTAATCGAAGATAATGCCCAGGCATGGGAATACCTGAAAAAAGCCAAAGACTTATCCAACTCTAAAAAAGAAGTGCAGAAAAATCTGCAAGAATATGATGGAGTCCTGAAACAATACTATATAGCAACAAAACAATATGAGAAAGCTCTGGAAGTTCAGGACCACATCATCAGCGTATACCACCCTAATGACAAAAGTTTTATTGAAGACGTTCTCAACCGGGCTGCAATATACTATGAAATGGGAGACTTACCCCAAGCAGCCCGATATTATAATGAATACTACACTCTGAATGACTCTGCCCAAATAAGCAACGAAAATATCACGGCAGGAGAGTTTGCCGCCATGCTGGGTGTAGAGCGGCTGAACCTGGAAAAGAGCGAACTGCAGCAACAAATGCAGCAACGCGATTTGGCGAACAAGCAACGCATTATCATTTTCCTGATTGCATTACTAACTCTCGGTTTTATCATCTTTTACCGCGAGCACCTCCTCAATGGGCGGCTACGCATATCACAGAAGCAACTCAGCGAAAAAAACAATGAATTGCTCCGCTCGCAAGAAGAGCTGAAATACGCTAAAGAGCAAGCAGAAGACGGCAGCCGCATGAAGTCGGAATTCATTCAGAACATGAGCCACGAGATACGTACGCCACTCAATTCCATTGTAGGCTTCTCACAAATTCTCAGCAGTTACTTCAGCGATAGCGACGATACAAAAGAGTATGCCCATATTATCGAGCAGAACAGCACCAACCTTCTGCAACTCGTCAATGACGTGCTCGACCTTTCCTATCTGGATGGTGAGCGAGAGATACCTGCACAGACCATTGCAGATATCACAGGTGTCTGCCAAACCTGCATAGACCAGGTGCGTTTCAAACTAAAACCGGATGTGCAACTGATATTCACCCCCGAACGGGAGAACTTTACCATGCAAACAAATCCCGACCGCATTTCGCAGATATTAATGAATCTTCTGCAAAACGCGGCAAAGTTCACGCAAGAAGGCAGCATCACCCTCACCTACCATATCCGCGAAGAGGAGAAAATAATTCTGTTTAGTGTAACCGATACGGGTATCGGCATTCCGGCAGATAAGCAAGAAACTGTATTTGAGCGTTTCACCAAACTGGACTCGTTTGTTCCCGGCACAGGGTTGGGGTTATCCATCAGCCGCATGATTGCCGAAAAGATGGGAGGCACCCTTCTTGTAGACTCAACCTATACAGCAGGCTGCCGCTTTATCCTGACTTTACCGTTGAAGGAATAAAAAACATTTTCACCGTAAGCGTACCACCATTACGGAGAATATCTATCTTTGCAACGTTTTAGACAACAGAATATAACAACGTTTCAAAAAGAAGATAGTTATGGATATCACCACCCTTTACAAGATATATCTGGAATGCACCAGCGTGACAACCGACAGCCGCAACTGTCCTGAAGGTTCTTTATTCATTGCCCTGAAAGGCGATAATTTCAACGGAAATGCCTTTGCCGCCAAAGCATTGGAATCAGGAAGTGCATACGCAGTAGTAGACGAAGCCGAACACGCCCCGACAGGCGATTCACATTATATATTAGTAGACAATTGCCTGCATACGCTGCAACAACTTGCCAATTACCATCGCCGCCAACTGGGCACACGCCTCATCGGTATCACGGGCACCAATGGGAAAACCACCACCAAAGAATTAATGGCTGCCGTCCTGTTGCAGAAATATAATATACTTTATACACTGGGGAACTTGAATAACCACATCGGCGTCCCCCTCACCTTGCTGCGTCTGAAACCGGAACATGAACTCGGCATCATAGAAATGGGTGCCAGCCATCCGGGAGACATCAAAGAATTAGTAAATATAGCCGAACCGGATTATGGCATCATCACCAATGTAGGTAAGGCGCATCTGGAAGGTTTCGGTTCTTTCGAAGGAGTTATCAAGACCAAAGGCGAACTGTACGATTACCTCCGCGAGCGGAAAAACTCTACAGTCTTCATTCATCACGACAACGCTTTTCTGAAAAAGATTGCCGGAGGATTAAACCTGATTTCTTATGGAAGCGAAGACGGGCTATACATCAGCGGGCACGTGACCGGCAATTCCCCTTATCTCACTTTTGAATGGAAAGCGGGCAAAGACGGTGAACACCATGAAGTGAAGACGCAACTGATTGGTGAATATAACTTCCCGAATGCGTTGGCTGCTATCACCATCGGTCGTTTCTTTGATGTGGAACCGGGAAAAATAGATATTGCTTTAGCTGAATATGCTCCACAGAATAATCGTTCGCAGTTGAAACAAACCGCAGATAATACGCTGATTATTGATGCATACAACGCCAACCCCACCAGCATGCAGGCTTCCATCAGCAACTTCCGTAATATGGAAGTTGAAAATAAAATGCTGATATTGGGAGATATGAGAGAATTGGGAAAGGATGGTCCGGAAGAACATCAGAAGATTGCAGACTTCCTGACAGAATGTGGTTTCAAGGATGTAATGCTGGTAGGAGACCAATTCGCTGCCGCAAAGCATAACTTCCCGACTTATCCGGATGCCCCGGCGGTCATCGAAGTTTTACAGAAAAGTAAGCCTCATGGAAAAACAATCCTTATCAAAGGATCGAACGGAATTAAACTGAGTACGGTGATTGATTATTTATAGTCAATCGCCATTATTGTTTCTTCGCCATTCGCGGACGTAACACAAAGTATCCTATCAGCGAAGCAATCAGCGCTCCTGTTGTATTGGCTGCAAAGTCCAGCCAATCGCCTCCACGATAAGTAGTACAGTATTCCTGCAACAATTCCACCATTCCACTAAATAATACCGGACAGACAAATGCTCCTACCCACGCATGCCACAATGGAGAATCTCCTTTTTGGTGCGCCCGCAGGAATTCCAGCCACAGCATACCGGACATCCCTAAATACATACAAATGTGTACGATTTTATCAATATTAGGAATATTGCTCAAATCGGTGGTAGGCGGTTTAAAGAACGACAAATAGATTACCGTCAGTATAATCAGTAATGATACCGGATATTTCTTAATATAGTATAGCATATCTCAATTTATGAACGATTTGTGCGCAAAAGTACAGAACATTTTCTATATTTGCATGTTCTAGTAGAGAATAATAACGAAATGAAAGAAAAATCTACTTTTTTATGACTAAAAATGACAGAGCCAATTTTGGGAGCAAATTAGGTGTCATACTTGCTTCGGCAGGTTCCGCGGTCGGTCTGGGTAACATCTGGCGGTTTCCCTACGAGACAGGTAATCACGGTGGTGCTGCGTTTATTCTCATCTACTTAGCATGTGTACTTATATTGGGAATTCCTATCATGGTATCCGAATTTCTCATCGGACGTCATTCACGCGCCAACACTGCCGGTGCTTATCAAAAACTGGCACCAGGTACGCACTGGCGTTGGGTAGGTCGTATGGGAGTATTGGCAGGTTTTCTGATCCTGAGCTACTATTCCGTAGTGGCCGGTTGGACACTGGAATTCATAGGTGAAGCTGTTACCGATAACTTTGCCGGAAAAACGGCAGCCGATTATATTAATACATTTAATTCATTCTCTTCTAATCCCTGGCGTCCGGTTATTTGGCTGATACTCTTTCTTCTCGCCACCCACTTCATCATCGTAAAAGGGGTGGAAAAAGGCATCGAAAAGTCTGCTAAGATTATGATGCCGATGCTATTTATTCTGTTAATCATACTGGCAGGCTGTTCCATTGCATTACCAGGCTCCGGTGCAGGTCTGGAGTTTCTTCTGAAGCCGGAATGGGATAAGGTAACTACCAACGTATTCCTGAGTGCCATGGGACAGGCCTTCTTCTCCCTGAGTCTGGGAATGGGATGCCTTTGCACCTATGCATCGTATTTCAAAAAAGACACGAATCTGACTAAAACTGCTTTCAGCGTTAGTATTATCGATACATTTGTAGCTATATTGGCAGGACTTATCATCTTTCCTGCTGCATTCTCGGTGGGCATTCAGCCGGATGCCGGTCCGAGTCTTATCTTCATTACACTACCCAATGTATTCCAACAGGCATTTAGCGGAGTACCTTTATTAGCTTATATATTTTCAGTCATGTTTTATATTCTTCTGGCAGTTGCAGCACTGACTTCCACCATCTCTATGCACGAAGTGGTAACGGCTTATCTGCACGAGGAATTCCACCTGAGTCGGAAACGCGCGGCAAGCTTCGTAACGGGCGGTTGTATGTTTTTGGGAACCTTATGTTCTCTTTCATTGGGAGTAGGTAAAGGATATACTCTGTTCGGCTTGAATTTATTCGACATGTTCGACTTTGTCACAGCTAAGATCATGTTGCCGTTAGGTGGTCTGTGCATTTCCATCTTTACCGGCTGGTATCTGAATAAAAAGATTGTCTGGGAAGAAGTCAGCAACAACGGAACACTGAAAGTAACGTTCTACAAATTGCTGATTTTCATATTGAAGTTTATAGCTCCGATAGCAATTTCACTCATCTTTATTAAGGAATTGGGATTCTTGAAATTGTAGGAGATGCAGAATCTATTTAAAGATTTCTTTTACTTTACCCGGGGAGAAAAGCGAGGTATCCTGATGCTCATAGCGACTATCTGTATCGTTTTTCTCACCGGGTATCTTATATCCGCCTGGCAACGAAGAGATCAAATCTCCCCGAATGACAGGGCTATACAAGCTACCGCCCAACAGGAATATGAAGAATTCATAGCCTCACTGGAAGAAAAAGAGCAATCCGATGAAAAACAATATACGAGTTATAAGCAAAAGAAAGAAGAAAGCATTCCCATCATCCTGGCTTCTTTCAATCCCAATACAGCTGACTCCATAACATTCCGACACTTAGGACTACCAGCATGGATGACAAAGAATATCCTGCACTATCGGGCAAAGGGTGGCAAATTCCGTAAAACGGAAGATTTTAAAAAGATATATGGAATGACAGAAGATCAATACTCTGTTCTGTCACCTTACATACATATCCCACCGGAAGACACAGTACGTCATACACCACAACTGTATATTACAGAAACTGTACCAGTGGAAAATATAAAATATAAAACCGGCACTATTCTTGATCTTAATCGCGCCGACACCACCGAATTAAAAAAGATTCCGGGTATCGGAAGCGGCATTGCCCGCCTGATTGTGGGTTATCGGCAACGCCTTGGCGGATTCTACCAAATAGAACAATTAAAGGATATCAATCTGGATACTCGGCAACTGCAAGCATGGTTCAGTATCGACCCGACGAATGTTCACCGCATTAACCTGAACCGCACCGGTGTAGACAGATTGCGCTCCCACCCTTACATCAACTTCTATCAGGCTAAAGCCATTGTAGAATACCGTAAGAAAAAAGGCTCGCTAACAAGCCTTAAACCTTTCTCCCTTTACGAGGAATTTACAAAAGCTGATCTGGACAGAATCAGCCACTATATCTGCTTTGAATAAATAAAACAAGCAAGCTAATAAAAGAGATATGCGATCTTGGGACGAAATCGGCATTTGACTCAAATCGGTACAGAAAGGAATTATTTCACCACAGAGGACACAGAGAGCACAGAGGTTATAATTATCTCTGAATTAGAAGTCTAAAAACTCTGCGTTCTCTGTGTCCTCTGTGGTGAAAAGATTCATAACCGAAAAGGAATAAGAAAATTCTTCCCTCTGATGCAACTTTAATCTCCTCTTCTTCGTCTAATCAATACAAAACAACCCGAAACAGGACAGGCCATTCTGGAATTAGGAATTAAAATAAAAAAATCACAATGAAAAGATTATTAATAGCCATACTGATGGTCAGTATGGTACAGGAAGTATTTGCTCAAAAAATAGAGATAAAAGGTACTGTACGCAATGCAACAGACAATGAAGCCACAGAATTTGTAAACGTCGTACTGCAAACCACCGACTCCGTCTTTGTAAATGGTGTGTCTACCAACAATCACGGAAGTTTCATTTTCAATAAAGTAGAAGCTGGCAATTACCGATTGGTTCTTTCCAGTGTTGGATACAACACACAATACATCACATTGAACGGAGTAAAACGTAACACAGATCTGGGAGATATTCTTCTGGAAGATGCCTCAGTAGCCCTGGAGGGTGTAACCATCAATGGTTCCAGTCAAATCAGCCGTCCCGACCGGAAACTGGTATTCCCTTCTGAACGCCAGATGAAAGTCTCCACCAATGGAGTCAATCTGTTACAAGAACTGATGCTCCCACGTATCCAAGTCAATCCGATGAATAATGAGATCGGAATATCCGGTGGAGGTGAATTGCAAATACGTATCAACGGAGCCAAGGCAGATATCAATGAGATAAAAGCTCTGCGCCCCTCCGATATCATCCGTATAGAATATCATGACAATCCCGGATTACGTTATGGCAATGCGGAAATCGTACTCGATTACATCGTTCGCCGCCCCGATACGGGAGGAAGCTTCGGCACCGATCTCAGTCAAGGTGTCAATGCAATGTGGGGAAACTACAACGTATTCGGTAAAGTCAATCATAAAAAATCAGAGTTCGGTCTTTCTTACTACATGGGGCCTCGCGATTTCTACGGTATGTACCGGGATAATGAAGAAACATTCCGCTTAGCAGATGGAAATACCATTCAACGTGTGGAAAAGGGAGAGCCCAGCCATGCCATGTTATTCATGCAAAATCTGAATGTCAGTTACAGTCTTCAGGCATCCAAAAATTCTCTCTTCAGTGCCACCTTCCGCCTGCGTGGAAATAATCAGCCCAATTGGGATTACCAGGGAGTGCTCTATAATGTGAATGATGAGACAGATATGGTAAATATGATAGACCGCACCAAGAACAGCTGGACTCGCCCCTCTTTAGACCTCTACTATCAGCAAAACCTAAAAAATAAGCAGACGTTGGTATTCAATCTGGTAGGAACTTACAACCGGGAGAAGTCGCACCGTATCTATCAGGAAAGCCTACACAACGAAATATTGACTGACATTAACAACAATGTATTGGGTGACAAATACTCCTTAATCGCAGAAGCCATTTACGAAAAGCAGTTCTCAAAAGGAAACGCATTGAGTTTTGGCTTACAGCACACCCAGTCCTATTCTAACAACGAATACAGAAACGGACATAATTATGATACCCGGATGAACCAAGGAAACAGTTACATATTCAGTGAATACCGTGGAAAGATTCATAAACTGGATTATAGATTAGGAGTCAGCCTGACACGTTTCTACTACAACCAAAGTGGTAATGACAAACCTTCTGAAAAGTACAATGTGAATCCGAAAGCTACATTACATTATACCTTCTCGGAGAATTCATATCTCCGCTGGAAAGCTGAAGTTTTTAACACCACTCCTTCATTGAGTGACCTAAGCGCCATAGAACAAACGGTAGACTCTTTCCAAATACGTCGTGGCAACCCAAATCTGAAATCGTATATGTGCTATCGCACGGAACTGACTTATGAGTGGAAGAAAGGCATTTTCTACAGTAACTTGTGGGGAGCGTATGATTACCGCCCCAATGCCATTATGGATGAGAAACGGCAGGAAGGCAATAAAATTGTACAGACATGGGACAATCAGAAAGACTGGCAGAAACTGTCCGGACGACTGATGCTCCGGGTAGGTCCGATATGGGACATGCTACAACTTTCATTTACAGGAGGAGTGAACCATTATATGAGTCATGGAAACAATTATTCTCATACTTATACCAACTGGTATTACGAAGGACAGGCTTCTTTCAACTACAAGCGTTTCTCCCTGTTCTGGCAGATTAATACCAACTGGAATAACTTTTGGGGAGAAACCCTCTCAGGAGGAGAAAACATCCAGATATTAGGTCTATATTATAAATATAAAGATCTCCGTTTGGGCGTAGGTGCTTTCAACCCATTCACTGATAATTATAAAGTAGAGAATGAGAATTGGAATCAATTTGCCTCGTACAAGACTAAAAGCTATATTAAGGAAAGCTCACGTATGTTTCTAGTCAGCTTATCCTACAATTTTTCTTTTGGGCGTAAGTTCAAAGCAACACAAAGAAAAGTAAACAATAGCGATAATGAATCAGGAGTAATGAGTACGGGGAAATAAGATCAAACTATTTCCCCGTCAACCATGTGCACCGTACGGTCCGTAATCTGTGCCAGTCCTTCATCGTGAGTGACAATAACAAATGTTTGTCCAAAACGATTGCGAAGGTCGAAGAAAAGCTGATGCAATTCTTCCTTATTATGAGTATCCAGGCTACCCGAAGGTTCGTCAGCCAGTATCACAGCCGGATGATTAATAAGAGCACGGGCTACGGCCACACGTTGTTTTTCCCCACCCGAAAGTTCATTGGGCTTATGCCCGGCACGATCAGTCAGTCCCATAAACTCCAACAATTCCAGCGCAGATGCAGTAGCCTCTTTCTGCCCCACACCGGCAATAAATGCAGGTATCATCACGTTTTCCAATGCCGTGAATTCTGGTAAAAGCTGGTGAAACTGAAAGACAAACCCGATATGTTTGTTACGGAAAGCCGACAGTTCCTTCTCCTTCATACGGCTGACCAAAGTACCGTCGATCGTTATCGTTCCGCTATCAGGGGCATCCAAGGTTCCCATAATCTGAAGTAAAGTAGTCTTTCCCGCTCCACTCGGACCAACAATACTAACGATCTCGCCCTTATCTATGTTCAAATCGATTCCCCGCAGAACTTGCAGGCTACCGAAACTCTTGGTTATTCCTTGTAATTGTATCATACTTATTTTAATGAAGAATGAAGAACTAAAAATGAAGAATAACCTTTCAGCACACTTTTACAGCGCAGCCAAATTCTTCATTTTTAGTTCTTCATTTTATTTATAATCTCTTCAACACATACTCCGCCAGATAACATCCGAATACCGCCGGCATATAGCTAACAGTTCCACATGTCGATTTCTTATTCATTTCATCCTCAGTCAGCAGCACCGCTTTCGGATCTGCCTGCTCCGTACTGAACACTACCGGCAGTTTACGCTTAATTCCCATTTTTTGGAGTCGTTTTCTGACTGCTTTGCTCAGCCCGCAATGATAAGTATCCCATATATCGGCAAAACGAACCTGAGTTATATCACTCTTTGCACCGGCTCCCATGCTGGAGACTATCTTAATATGTCGCTTCATGGCCTCTGCAATCAAATGACATTTTGGGGACAATGTATCAATAGCATCCACTACAAAATCATAGGAGGCCGCGTCCAGCAGTTCAGGAATATTTTCATCTTTCAGAAATACGGGCAATACGGTCAGTTCAATCTCCGGATTAATGTCCCGGAAGCGTTTCTCCAGAATTTCCGCCTTACTCATCCCCAGCGTAGAATGCAAAGCCGGAAGCTGACGGTTCAAATTCGTTGGTTGCACCGTATCTGCATCCACAATCGTCATACGCCCTACTCCCGCGCGACAAATCATTTCCGCCGCATACGCTCCTACTCCACCCAGGCCTACTACAAGCACATGCGCCTGCCGTAGCCGTTCCATCTTTTCATCACCCAACAAGAGTTGTGTTCTTTGCCGCCAATCTTCCATTCTCACTTTATCACTTATCACTCTTTCTAAACCATTTATAGAACCATTTACCCACCTTTTCATAATGCTGATCCTCATTATTGCCACGCGGGTTAGAGAATGACAACATATCTTGAGGCTCACCCAATTGATCCGGATACAGCACTATCAAACTATTATTGGCAAAATACTTTCCTAATTGCGCGGGAAGTCTCTCAAATGCAGGATCATAAGAGATAGAACCACGACGGGCACTGATAATCACGAGTAAATGATCATAATTCACCTGCCCGGTCAGCAACAACAAATCTCCCCAATCATCCAAACGAGAAAAATCAGTCATGGTGGAGCTAAATCTTTTCTTCACCAGAATTTGCAAAAGCGTAGTTGTTTCTTCGTTTGCGAAGAAATGCACCCGGCACCCCAATGTATTTCCCATACGGCAGAAGTGTTCCACCCATTTCTGGAAACCGGCTTCATATTCCGCTTTGGGCGGAACGGCAATATTAATTCTCCGTAAAGTATTAATCGGCATCAGGAACTTAGCAATCATTACTTCCCGATGCAAGCCTTTCAGCAAATTCTCAGCCAGCATGCCAAAGAAAGAGTCTACAATAGTTACCTTACGGTGCAGACCGATCACTACATCCGTCACTCCATGCTCCTTAGCCGTGTGTATAATACCCGAAGCAATATTCAAGTCATAACGGCTAATCAGCTTTAACGGAACATCCGCTGAAGCCGTTATCATCGCCGCTTTCTCCAGATAACGTTTTCCACGGAGTTCCAGAGTTTCCGATGCATTATTATCATTAATTACGTTCAGTGCCAACAGATTATCCCTCTGCTTCGGGTCACGTATCACCAATGACAGATTTACCAAGTCTTCAATCGTATCCGGATTTGCAACCGGTATCAAAATCTTCTCTAGTTCTGCCGGACGCTTTTCATCCTCCAAATGAGCCTCATCAATAGCTATTTTACGGGCAGCGCGTTCAGTAATAAACGAACTCACCACGCAAGTCACAAGGATAAGCAACACAGTACCGTTCAGCACATCATCATTCAGCAATCTTTCACCATTGGGCAAGATAATATTATATCCGACCAAGACGGCAGCCAGTGTTGCAGCAGCCTGGGCATTACTTAAACCGTACATCAATTCCCGCTCAATGGCTCCCATCTTATAGATTTTCTGTGTCAACCAGCAGGCAATCCATTTACCGGTCAAAGCAACCGCTATCATTACTCCTGCCACCTTCAGAGCATCACCATGACCAAAAATCACATGTATATCAATCATCATTCCCACACCAATCAGGAAGTAAGGAATGAAAAGCGCATTACCTACAAATTCCAAATGATTCATTAACGGGGAAACATGGGGGATCAACCGGTTCAACACCAGCCCCGCAAGGAATGCGCCAAGGATACCCTCCATTCCTACAAATTCCATCAACCCTGCCCCCAGGAATACCATGGCAAGCACAAAGATGAACTGCATTACATTATCATCGTACCTACGGAAGAACCAACGACCGATACGGGGGAAAAAATACATGATCAATCCGCCAAGGAAAACGACTTTGACCACCAGCCATACCCAAAACAATCCACCGGATTCTCCCTTAAACATACCACCTACTACGGCCAGCACCAACAGCGTAAGTGTATCAGTCACCGCTGTACCTCCTACGGCAATACTGACACTCCGATGTCGGGATACACCATACCGGATAACAATGGGATATGCTACCAGAGTATGTGAAGCATACATACTTGCCAACAGGACTGAAGTGATCAAACTATACTTCAAGAAGGTCATGTTCACCACCAGACCGATCATGATTGGAATAATAAAAGCTAATAATCCCAGCATTACGGCCTTTCCCCGATTCTGCTTGAAATCCGCCATATTCATTTCCAGACCAGCCAGAAACATTATATAGTATAAACCCACTTTACCAAACAGTTCAAAACTACTATCCCGCGCCAGAATATTAAATCCATGCTCACCAATTACCAATCCCGCCAATATCATACCGATGATATGTGGAATACGCAATCTATTCAACAAAATGGGAGCAAACAATATGATAAGCAATACAAGGAGGAATATCCATGTAGGATCAGTAATCGGAAGTTTCAGACTGAAGTCAAATAAGTCCATGGGCTTCAAGTTTTAGGTTTTACGTTGCAAAATAACAAAAAAGTTTTCATTTTATACGTTGTCATACAGCAAATTGTTATAAATTTGCAGCCAATTCTATCGTTTTTAAGCATAGAAGAACATTTTTATAAACTTAATTAAAAAACAAAAGAAAATGAAAGTAGCTATTGTTGGAGCAAGCGGAGCCGTGGGACAGGAGTTCCTGCGTGTGCTCGATGAAAGAAATTTCCCGTTGGATGAATTAGTGTTGTTCGGTTCTAAACGCAGTGCCGGAACAAAATACACATTCCGCGGTAAACAGATCGAGGTAAAACTCTTGCAACACAACGATGACTTTAAAGGGGTTGATATCGCTTTCACTTCCGCAGGCGCTGGTACCTCTAAAGAGTATGCCGAGACCATCACCAAACATGGTGCCGTGATGATCGATAACTCCAGTGCTTTCCGTATGGATAATGACATACCTTTGGTAGTTCCCGAGGTAAATGCTGCCGACGCAAAAGATCGTCCACGCGGTATCATCGCCAACCCTAACTGTACCACTATACAGATGGTAGTGGCACTGAAAGCCATCGAACAGCTTTCTCACATAAAGACTGTACACGTTTCTACGTATCAGGCTGCCAGCGGTGCAGGTGCTGCCGCTATGGATGAATTGTACACACAGTACCGCCAGGTGTTAGCAGGCGAATCCGTTACTGTTGAAAAGTTTGCATACCAGTTGGCATTCAACCTCATTCCTCAGATTGATGTATTTACTGATAACGGATACACCAAAGAAGAAATGAAGATGTTCCACGAAACCCGCAAGATCATGCATTCTGACATTAAAGTAAGTGCAACTTGCGTACGCGTTCCAGCTCTTCGTTCTCACTCTGAAAGTATTTGGGTAGAAACAGAACGTCCTATTTCAGTGGAAGAAGCTCGTGAAGCCTTTGCAAAAGGCGACGGCTTGGTATTGCAGGATAACCCTGCCGAAAAGGAATATCCAATGCCTTTGTTCCTTGCAGGCAAAGACCCCGTTTATGTAGGTCGTATCCGTAAGGATCTGGCTAATGAAAACGGTCTGACTTTCTGGATTGTGGGTGACCAGATCAAGAAAGGTGCTGCACTGAACGCTGTACAGATTGCAGAATATTTGGTAAAAGAGAATGCTCTCTAAGCGTTACCGATAAAGATATAGCCATTAAAGAAATGGTAATTAATGAAGAAGAGGCTGTCTCGAATGTGAGATAGCCTCTTCTTTCATATTACAATATAAAGAAAAATTCAACTTTCATGGAACAATACACATTCCTTTATAGCTTTTTCGATAAGCTTCTTCGCAGCAGGCCTGCACCCTGGGAAGAAAGATGTATCAAAAACTCCTTTCTTTGAAGTTTTACGCCAATTCCCGGTGATACGGCCTTGATGGAGAATTACAGATTGAAATATACCAAAATTATTATAAGCATACTTCGTATGCGCTTCCTTTATACAGTCTAAACGATTTTTGTAACTTACCAGGTATTCATCAAACGGTGGAAGGAACTGGAAGACATTTTTTTCATCAACCTCCACCTCTCCTGCAAGCCCGGGCGAAGAAGCATGTATCAGCATTTCACGGTCGTTATACCGCTCTGTTATCATTTCAGTACCAAGTGAAGCGATAGCATTACGCGCTTCACCTATGCTCAACGCAGACCACCAAACGAAATCTTCCAATGTAGCCGGACCGTGGCTCCTAAAATATCGCCGTGTAAGTTCTGCAAGAGCCTCCTCATGGGAGAGCTCGATGGCATCCGGAATTCTTTCACAGGTCAGTGCATAGGTATGCTTTCCGTTCTTCTCAATGCCGCTGCACACAGTACCGTCTGCCTCGCCAAAGCTCAGATACATTTTCACGATGGGTTCGTCGAGCGCGATACCCTTCGAGTGTAGTCGTTCAAGAACTTCCAGGCTCGTCAGGTGTTGTCCGCTCAACACTTCTTCTATCTGGGGCTTACTGCGGAGGAAATCTTCTTCAGTCAGACTGAAATGCTTGGCATAAAAACGAAATTTAGACAACAGACCTTTAGTGGATAACCCCGTCATCCATTTGATGTCTCTACCGGGAATGTAATGCCACGTGGGACGCATCACATGAAGACGCAAAATCCGCCCCGTATCCAGTGCCTCCTGCACAGCCGTCAGCGAGGGGTTTGCAATGCGTAACCCTACAGCCCACTTCGCCGCCCTGATGTCCTGTGCCTGCATGGCACCCATCCATTCAACAACTTCCTCCGGCTTTTCAAACCGTGGTCCTGCAATCCCCTGTGACAACATTCTTAGTTTAAGCATAGTTCAAATGATAAAATTATTATTTCAGTATCGGACAGCTTTTTACAAAGATAGAGAATATTTTGTGATATCCAACAACGTCCTATATCCCAACAAGAAAGAGGTTGAATTCTAAATAAATAGAATACAACCTCCTTTAGTTACGCCATGAACAATCTCACCTTATTTCCAGAACGGATTCTGCTCCATATTCGTATTCAAAGTCAGCTGAGTTGTAGGTATCGGATAGAAATAATGCTTAGCCTCGTAAGTACGCGGTTGGTTAAGAGTGTTAGAACCAATCATATATCCATCACTATTCACATCGACTTCCGGATTCTCCACATTCTTCATGTTAGCTCCAAGATAGATCGTAGGATTCTTGGAAGAATCAAGTAAATCAAGCTTATGCCAACGAATCAAGTCCCAATAACGTGTCCAATTATCGCACATCAACTCACAACGACGGCAACGACGGATTTCCCATATTAAATTACTGACACCCATGTTGTTGGCAGGATCAGCCTCCGGCTGAGTAGTCATACCGGGCAAACCGGCACGCTCCTGCAATTTATTGATGGAGTTGTCAAGGTCAGCCTGTGTCAATGTTCCAAGTTCCGCCTTGGCTTCAGCAAAATTCAGATAAACAACAGACAGCCAGAAAAGCGGACAGTCCGTATATTGCTTGTTGATGCTGTTACGATCACTTACGCTCAATTCAGTCGTATTATCATATTTAGCTATACCGTAACCGGTAGTAGAAGTAAATCCGGCAACCCCGGCACGGCTATAGGCACTACCTTTGAAACATAATACCGGGTCAACAGTGACCGCCAATCGCTTGTCGCGAACAGCAAGAACAGACTCAAGATTGTACTTCCCATTTGCATCTTTTACCGCGGCATCATTAGTATCCATTGTAGTAGTTGCTTTGGGCTTACCGTCAAGGAACAAATAACTGTCGAAAGCATTTTTAGTCATACCACTAGTACCACTTGTATTTACAGTATAGTCAATGGTAGAATGCATAAAAGTATTCTGTGAATAAGGCTTGTAAAAGATCATTTCAGGATTAGAACTGAGCGACACTGAATTGTAGTTTCCCTGATAGCTCGGATTCAATGAATATCCTTTAGCCATCAATGCCTCACAAGCAGATACACATTCACGCAGATACTTCTCGGCACGAGTGTTGTCAGCAGCCTTGCCGGCATTGTCATTTGCATTGCGATACTTACAGTAGGTACCTTCGTACAATGTGATGTCAGCTTTCATAGCCAAAGCCATGTCAGCACTGAAACGTTGCTTGTTAGTTCCCGTAATTGTAGTCGTAGCATAATTGAGATCTTCAAGGACATTGTCCATTACAATATCGCGATCCGTACGTGGTCCGTAAACCACGTCTTTATCCGCCGGGTCTACAACCGTAGTTATCCACTGTACGTCACCATACATGCGCACCAATTGATAATATTCCCATGCCCGGTTTAAGCGTGCCAGACCTTCATAATTAGCTTTAACAGCTTCATCAAGAGAAGATGTTTTCAACCCTTCGATAATATAATTGGCACGACGGATTTCGGTGAAAGGGTCAGACCAATTTGTAGAAGTAGCCACAACACTTGTGTAAGTCCAGACTGTTGACTGATAATCCACTTGGTCATCACTCAGTGTCTTAAAATAGAACCAGCCACCACCACTGCCGTTTCCATAACCCGAATAGTTGTTATAGAACGTATTGCATTGATTATCAAGATTACTTGTATTACTCCAATATGCGGGAGTATTGGTAAAGGCATCCAAAGGTGCTTTGTCGAGAAAGTCATTACAACTTGTCAAGGCCATCAGTGCCATTGTTCCGTATATGAATAGCTTTTTCATCATTCTTATTGTTTAATAGTTATTATAAGGTTACCTGAATACCGAATGAGAAGGTACGGGTGATAGGAGTTGTACGTCCCCAGCCTCCATAAGTAAGGCCATCACCTGTACTGATTTCCGGATCAACGGGAAGGTCACTACCCTTGTAGAGCAAGAAGAGGTTGCTACCGCTAAAGTAGATACGTGCCTTTTCGATGAAAGCTTTGCGGGTCCACTCCTTCGGTAAAGTATAACCAACAGTTACGTTCTTTAAACGAAGATAAGACATATCAGTCAAGTAACGAGATTGCGGATAATAGTTATTGGAACCGTTTGCAATACCTGATACAGTACCTTTAGCTTCATTTCCCGGGTATAAACGAGGATAAGTGTTACCCTGGTTGATATCATAACCGGTAATCGTTTTCCAATCATCACTATAAAATACTCTGTTGAAACTTTTTTGATTATCGTAAATAGCCAAATCGGCCGCACGCATCATCGGAAAGTTCAGAGAAGAAATAGTCCAATCAGAACGTTTTCCTACGCCTTGGAAAAATAAATCCAAGTCAATGCCTTTCCAACTGCCACCCAGATGGAATCCATATTCATAACGAGGGAGTGAATTACCGATAACCTTCAAGTCACCATGATCATCAGCCGTTCCTTTTCCACCGTCAATCTCGCCACTTCCATCCAAATCTTTGAACTTAATATCACCAGGACCATAGTGGAACGGAGCGCGTTCAAGTGCAGACTGACTGGCAATACCTGGCTTGTAGTTCCATGAACCGTCTGCATTCTGACCGGTAAAGTCAGATTCTTCAAAATAACGATCTGTTTCAAAGCCCCATATATCACCATAATTCTTGCCCGAATAGTAAGAACTGAGCAACTTAGTATCATTATTCCACTTCGTTACCTTGGTTTTTGAATCACTAAGATTGAAGTTAGCATACACATTAAATTCACCGAATTTATGATGCCAATCGAGGTTTAATTCCCATCCGCGAGTACGTAGTGTACCGGCATTATCATAAGGAGCAGTAGCACCTACACTGTTCGGTAAAACCTGGGCAGGAGCAAGCATATCACGGTTCTCACGTTGATACCAGTCAAATCCTACAGTTAGTTCGTTATTCAGGAAACCTAAGTCCAGACCAATGTCAGTGGTACGGATACGTTCCCAGGTAAGAGACTTCGACACCAGCTTAGGCATATTGTACTGAGTTAATCTATTAGCATTAGCACCATTACCATCTACCCAATAAATATATCCTGTAGACGATGTATTTTCGCGTTGACTGATCAATGCTTCAAACATATAATCTCCGATGGCTTCATTTCCAATTTCACCATAAGATGCACGAAACTTAGCGTTACTGACTATTTTCTTCAACGGTGCAAAATAAGCCTCTTCTGAGAATCGGTATCCGATAGAAGCAGAAGGAAAGAATGCCCATTTATCATTATGTGGGAATCTGGAAGAACCATCGTAACGTCCGTTCAATTCCAACAGGTAAATACCTTTGTAATCGTAATTAATACGTCCGAAATAGCCGGCTGATGCACGGGAAGTATGTGACCAATTTATTTGTTGCCCATCTTGGCTTGCTAAATTCAATTCGGGATATGCTTCATCATACAATCCTTTGCGGTATCCATACAAATAAGTATAATCGACTTCTTCGGCATTGGCTCCAACCATCACATTCAAATTATGGCTCTTTGCAAAAGTCTTAGCATAGTTGGCATATGCATTCAGAGTCCAAGTATTCTGTTTGGAATTATCCCGCCAAATTGCCGAGTTACTTTTTGTTACAATATATTTAGGGGTAGGCATTCCCGACCAGTCAATACCATAGACTGAGAAATCTTCAGAACCACTGTTCAAGTTCTGGATTGCATAAGTGAAATCGGCATTCAAAGTAAGCCCTTTAATAATTTCAGCTTTCAAGAATGCATTCATACGTGTAAGGTCTGTTATTTCCTTGCGGTCTGATGCTTGCTTACGCATAGCCATAAGACGGGTATCATAACCATCAATGGTACCTGAAGGAATGAAGAAAGAGCCCCAACGCCATAAAGTCTGATACGTACTACTGTAAACATCAGGACGCTGATAAGCTTTACGGGAATAATTGACACGTGCGCCTACTTGTAACCAATCATATAAATTGGTCGTAACATTAACTGAAACATTGTACTTCTTCAACTCATCAGGACGCACTTTCATAATACCTTCTTTCTCATCATAACCAAAAGAAAGATAGTAGTTCGTTTTACCAGAACTTCCCTGAACTGATAAATTATGGCTCTGTGAAGGAGCTGCTTTGCTATAATAAATATCCTGAACATCCCAATCGGCGTAATAATAGGGAGTTCCGTCCACAATACAATAATCCCCCACATTGCTGTCACTCTGATACGGTCTCATTTCACCATACTTCAGTTTTCTTCCTCCATTCTGCTGCGCCCACTTCTCGGCATAAGGTAACAGTTTATCAAAATACATACCGAAGAGTTCCACTTCATATTGGTTAGCATTAGCCTTGGCTTCCAATGCTGCTCGAAGCTGTGTAGGAACATCCGGGAAATTAGGTAAATAAGTCGCCTGATCCCAAGCAAAGTTATTGCTATAATTTATAGTAACCTTTTCCGTCGGTTTAGCACTCTTTGTATTGATCAAAATAACACCAAAGGCAGCACGTGTACCATAAATAGAGGTAGAAGCGGCGTCTTTCAGTACAGAGATACTTTCAATATCCTGCGTATTCAAGAAAGAGATATCATCCATCGGAACTCCATCCACCACAATCAATGGATTACTCTTTTCAGAATTACTTAAGGTACCAACACCACGAATACGCATCGAAGCACTTCCGTTTATATCACCATTTTCGGTTGTGATACTCAAACCAGGAACCGCACCCTGTAATGCCTTGGTTACATCTTGCTGAGGGCGTCCTGCCATAGTCTTATTCAAGTCAACAGTAGTTACTGCACCTGTTAGATTAGCTTTCTTCTGTACACCATAACCTACAACTACAACTTCATCCAGTAATTCCGTATCTTCCTTCAACACGATTTTCATAGTAGGTGTAGCCTTTACTTCCTGAGGCTGATAACCTACGAATGATATTTTTAATATAGCTCCAGTCTTTACACTCAAAGTAAACTTACCATCGATATCAGTTACAATACCATTCGTTGTTCCCTTTTCTACCACACTGGCACCTATAATCGGCTCGCCCGTCGCATCTACGACCAAACCTGTAACATTAATAGATTGTAACTGCTCAGTTACTTCCAAGACATTATCCGAAGCAACCTGAGTAGCCATCACATTACCGCTACTCAAAAACAGTGCGCTCATTGCTACTACTGTGAGGAATTTGCTATGTGCCAATCCTCGTTTTTTGCGATCTTCATTCATAAAAAGATTGATGATTTTGTTATTAATTAAATAGTTCTCTCTAAAAAGTTGGGGTAAGGATAGTCAGTTAGAAATAGCTAAGGCTATTTCTCCTGTCAGATAAGTTTTTGTTTCATAGGCTCTTTCTCTATTTATAGGTTTAACTTATATTGTATCTCTATTACCATAATTATATATCGGCTAAGTTCCAAGAGAACATTGCTGAGTTTTTTATGGTAAAAAGAATATAATAACACCTGTTGGCAGAATTATTTTTTTTCTTTCGGGTTATGAATTAAATGAAGTATCATTCTATACCCACTATTTAATCTGAAAATACTCTTTCAGTTCTTTCAGGTCTCAGCAAATTCCTTGTTCATCGGCGTTACGGCTGAAATTTCCAGCCTTATGACTGTTTCAGGCATCTTTCAGCCGGAATGCCGATGAACAGAGCGTTTGAAGAGAACTGAAAGCCTGCAAGAAGAAATAGTTCACTGCTTTCTGCTGAAAACAAGTAATGTTGTGGTCTGGAACAAGTAATGTTGTGGATGATTACATTACTTGTTCTCATTCACAACAAGCAATGTAATTTCAGGCAAGTCCGATTTGACCTCTTTCATCCTGTTCTTTTAGCATCTATATATCGGTGACGTTGGATATATAGATACTGCGCATCCGATATATAGATGCGACACGTCCGATATATAGATGCCGCATGTCCGATATACTTATCTTTTATGCCTTGTTTTTGTATTAAATAGGGGATCATTTAATTAAAGCCCATTTAATTAGCTAATGCCAAATTATTCTTTGTGTTTTTCTTATTAGAAATGTTATTTAGCTCTTTATTATTTGTCCATATTCCGATTTGTGGTATATTTGCCAATAAACGGAACCTGTTTTGTGGTATTTCGCCAATAATCAGAACATAAAAGTAGTTATTATGGAATTATATCGTAATATAATCGAAGAATTGAAAACGTGGAAACGCAATCCAGGGAGAAAACCTCTTATTTTAAAAGGGGCTCGTCAAACTGGCAAGACATGGATTCTTGAATATTTTGGACGAACAGAATTCAAATACACCGTCAAATTCAATTTTGATAAGGATCATTCTATCCATGAAATCTTTGAAATGACCAAAGAGCCTTCGCGGATTATCTCGCAATTGTCCTTACTGACCGATTACCCTATCTTACCCAATGAGACATTGCTCATTTTCGATGAAATTCAAGAATGTAATTCTGCCTTAAACTCATTAAAGTACTTTTATGAAGATTCACCCGAATATGTTGTAGTAGCTGCCGGTTCATTATTAGGCGTAGCTTTGACTAAAGGGGAATCATTTCCGGTAGGCAAAGTTGATTTTCTCGATCTATATCCCCTCACATTCAAAGAGTTTCTGAAAACAGCCAATGAGAAACTATATAATTACGTGGAAGAATTGTCCGAGATATCAGCTTTACCTCAATTTATTACAGACCGCCTTAGTGAGTTGTACCAGCAGTATTTGGTAATAGGCGGCATGCCTGCCGTCATCAACAGTTTCCTTGAAAACAAAGGCATGGAAAAAGTCAAAAAGGAGCAACAGGCAATACTTAACGCCTATATTTTAGATTTTTCAAAGCATGCTGAAAACAAGGATATTCCCCGTATTATCCATATATGGAATTCTATCCCAAGCCAGTTAGCCAAAGAGAACCGGAAGTTTGTTTATAAAATGGTCAAACCCGGCGCTCGTGCCCGTGATTATGAAGACGCTCTGCTCTGGTTGGAGAGCGCAGGTTTGATTTATCGGGTGTTTTGTACCACCAAGCCTTTTCTTCCTTTAAAAGCTTACGATGATTTGTCGGCATTTAAAGTTTATTTATCTGATGTCGGATTATTACGCGAATTGTCCGGTCTTCCGCCGGAGGCTATCTTTTTAGGAAATGAGACTTATACGGAATTTAAAGGTGCTGTTGCCGAAAACTACGTTTTGCAAAGTTTAGCGCCTCAATATGACATCCTTCCACGCTATTGGACTTCTTTAGGAAAAGCGGAAGTCGATTTTATCATTCAATCCGATAGTGACATTATCCCTGTTGAAGTAAAAGCTCAAACCCGTTTGGGAGGTAAAAGCTTATCTGTTTATGATGCAACCTATCATCCGGTATGCAAGTTGCGTTATTCATTAAACAATCTGAAGCAAGACGGGACACTGATTAATATCCCTTTATATTTAGCAGATTGGACAAGAAAGATTATATCTTTCATCTCATAATCATTTGCTCATTATCCCTTAATCCTTATCTTTGCATAATTAAATAGCCATTAAATTAATAGCCATTTAATTAGGTAAGATTTAATCGGCAATGTTATAATATAGATTATGAGATTCTACAATCGAGAAGAAGAGATAAGATTAATCCGGCGGACAGAAGAAAAGTCGCTTTCATCTGCCTGCTTTACAGTCATTATGGGCCGTCGACGTGTAGGAAAGACCACCTTGTTGCGTAAAGCTCTTGAAGGGAAACGGTACATTTATTTGTTTGTCTCGCGCACCAATGAAGCTTTGCTATGTGATACCTTTAAAAAAGAAATAACGGATAAATTGTCAGTTCCTATTTATGGCACTCCAACCCGTTTTATTGAACTGTTCGAATTGCTGATGCAACATGCTGCCAGAGAACACTTCACTCTTGTCATTGATGAGTTTCAAGATTTCGAGCGTGTCAATCCATCCATTTTCAGCGATATACAAAACCTTTGGGACAAATATTCCCCTCAGGCTAAAATTAACTTTATAGTCTGTGGCTCTATTTATTCTTTAATGAAGCACATCTTTGAAGACCGTAAAGAGCCATTGTTCGGGCGTTTAACTTCTAAGTTTATATTGAAGCCATTTAAAACTTCCGTGCTTATTGAAATTATGCAGGAGTACAACCCCGCATTTACGCCGGAAGACTTGTTATGCCTATACACATTGACCGGTGGAGTGGCTAAATACGTAAGCTTGCTAATAGATGCCGGTGCTTTCACCAAGGATTCAATGATAGATTTTGTGACGCAATCGGATTCTCCGCTTCTGACAGAAGGTAAGGATATGCTGATTCAAGAATTTGGACGCGACTACAGTACTTATTTTTCTATTTTACAACTGGTTGCCTCTGGGTGTACACGCCAAAGTGAAATAGACAGTATCATTGGAAAGAATAGCGGTCCTTATTTGAAAAACCTCAGCGAAGATTATTCACTCATTCAGAGGCAGCTTCCTCTTTTAGCTAAACCGGGAACCAGAAATCTTCGCTGGTTTATGTCCGATAACTTTCTTAATTTCTGGTTCCGCTTTATTTACCCTCATCAGTCCGCCATCGAACTAGAAAAGTACGGCCAGCTAAACGAATATATCAAAAGCCATTACGTACAATATAGTGGATGGATGTTGGAAAAGTATTTCCGGGAAAGAGTTGCAGAAACTATGAATGTCACTCAAGTGGGTAATTATTGGGATACTAAAGGAGAAAATGAGATTGACCTGATTGCACTGAATGATTTCGAGAAGAGGGGTGTTGTTGCTGAGGTAAAGCGTAATCCGAATAAAATAAGTTATACACTCTTAGCTGAAAAAGTGGCTCGTCTGCCTAAAGAATTTACAAAATACAATTTGAGTCAAAAAGGATTCTCATTGGAAGATATGACGAAGTAATATTATTGAAATTAATAATCGAGTAGGAGAAAACTACTTTTGTTTCTCCTACTCTTTCTACTATATATTTTTTTACTCAACATTTTGTGGATGAGCATATTTTAATAAGTCACTGATTCCGATAAATCACTTTCTGCATTTTTCTTATTAAGTGCTGTAACAAAATAAGTTCCTCTTTCATTCAACTTAAATGTAGTTTCTTTAGTGGTTCCCACTAAACTGGCAATTTGGTTGATTCCATTGTCTTTATATATTGCGTAATAAGCATCCTGCACTCCATTCCATGATATATTACTCCCATTTATTTGGATATTGGTAGGAGTATTGGGCTTTTCTGTCACAGATCTACCTAAATAGGGAAGTAAAACAGGAGTTTTATATACATTTTTGATTACGTTCATAATCCCGACTTTGTTCTCTACCATATATTTAACGCTGTACAATACACTTCCTTTAACTTTAGATTTTGTATTTGCAAAATCGAATTGTTTTTTCAGATCATCAGATGACTGGAATATACTGCCGTATGCTGGATCTCCGAATTTATAAATGCCATAGCCTACTAAAAAATGATTCTCGTAAATATATTGCGACCACAAATCTAATCTTTGATTAAAACTATTCACATCTGTACCCGTAGCAAAATATAGTTGCGGAATAATGACATCTATCCAACCTTCTTTTGACCACTTTTTTACATCTGCAAATAGAGTATTATAATTACTATCCATATTGGCAGCAGGGCTGATTGAAAAGATAACGTCAGGGCGAGTCTCAATAATAGTCTTTTGAATATTCTGTATCACTACATTCACATTGTTTCGTCTGAAATCATCAATGTTATTAAATTGGCTCTTTCCATATTGGTCGTATTCTGCATCATCATTCATCTTTTCTGATGTTTCTAGCGATGGATAAAAATAATCATCCATATGGATACCATCGACATCATACTTAGTAATGATCTCCTTAACGATCTGTGTGATACGAGTCTGCACTTCGGGTAAAGCCGGATTGTAAATCCGAATTTTCTCATAATCCTTAGTCAGCTTTGCCGGTATTTTAGGATCCAACTGAGGGAATGAGGAATTTTTATTTGCTCGGGTAGAAATACGATAAGGATTTAGCCAAGCATGGAATTGGATATTTCGTTTATGGGCTTCTTCAACCAGAAATCCCAAGACATCATAAGATGGTTTTGTCCCGGCAGTTCCTGTAATATACTTACTCCAAGACTCGTATTGCGAATCATAAAATGCATCTGCCATTCCCCGAATCTGGAAGAATATCGCATTCATTTTATTCTCAACCAATAAATCCAGATAATTGATATACTTCTGCTTTTGAGCACCAGCATTGTACTCTTCCATCGGCCAGTCGATACCCCAGGCAGTAGTTACCCACACTCCCCGCAACTCCTTCTTAGGTAAGATTGAAGGCGTATTTTCTTCTGGTGGTGGTATAATATCATCGTCATTCTCTTTACTACAAGATGCGACAAATACGATGAAAATAATCAAGGTTAGATATTTCAAATATTTCATTCTTAAATTCAGAATAATGAAGCCGTCTAATTTTCACTCATTAGACGGCTCCTATGTTAATACTATAATTTATTTGATTAAAAAACGAAGACAATCATTAATCTTCTTCCTCCTGTTTGATAGGGAATTCACAGATTACAAATCCTGAATCTGTACGCGAGCCGAAAATGCAGAGCTTAGCATCTTTTCCATTTTCATCTTTCTCTATACGATAATCAGTTTGTGCAAGAGCAGCTCCGTTGCCGCTTCCACCCAAGATGAATTTATAATCAGGATTATGATTATCTCCTTCATCAAACTTCTGCATTGCTTCAGCTACTGTACTTCCCTTAGTCAGATTGTAAACAACTAAAGAAGGAGTTGCTTTGGATGCACTTCCTTGTCCGGCGCTGCAAACTATCAGGTAACGTTCCTCATTAAAAGTAAATATTCTGGGAGCAACCGCTTCTGTTTCTAAGTTCGATTTGTTCATTGCATATTTGCTTCCAAGAGATTCATCAACCAATGTAACAGGTAATCTTACACCTGCCCATACATACTGGTCTGTATCTTCTATCCTATATACATTGGTAACCATAGTAGCATCGGCACTTGAAGTCAGAACTTTCGGTTCGCTTATTGACTTATGATTGCTTACGGTTAGTCTCAAAAATTTAGTAGACGCATTATCTCCAAAGAAGATAAATCCATTACCATTTTTATCAATGTTGACTGATATATTATCTCCATGTCTGTTACCAGCTCCAGGAATATCCGACACTTTGATATCGGCAATAACTTCTGGTTTAGAAGTTGGTGTATCCCAATAATAAATCTTCAATGGTGATGCTTGAGAACCTGATAGAGATGCAATATATACATGTCCATTTGCCAATGCTCCCATATTATAAGAGAAAGTACCACCTGTTACACCTGTCAGGTCCAACATCATCGGTTTAGTTTCCCCTTTCTTCAGGTCAGACACTTTAAGAAGATGAGGAGCAGTTTTTCTACTGACAATCAATACGTGTTCACCATCATAAGAAGCGCATCTTGTTAACTGGCTTCCATAATCAGGATAAATATTATCTCCGGAGAAGTCATATACAGTAGGTTTTTCAAAATCAGCTCCGAATACTGGAATTCTTTTCCTTACCCTTATAAAATATTCTTTATACCTCTTTTGATTTACTATCCGAAGAACCAAAGTCTTAGAAGCTGTTTCTTCATCCATAGAGAAATCTAATACAGAGTTTTGAAGAGTTGCCCCTTCAGAAAGTTTTGCATCTAAATTCAGAGCAGAGAAATTTGTTGTCATATCCAAACGAGGAAAATTGATAATCTTGTTGTCTTCATCAATGGTCCCTTCTACAACCGTATTGCCATCTGCACCTGCATTGGTTATTTTAATGGAAAGAAGTTCGGTATCATAAGGCGCTATATGGCTTTTCGGATAATCCTCATCACAGGATACCAGACCAAGCCCCAGCAATACAGCAAAAAATCCTATATTTCTTATTAATTTATGCATAATCTCATGTTTTAGTTTAAAATAATTTCCATGATTTCATTGACCCATGTTGTCAATTGATGCCGGTTGGCCAACCTTCTGTTTGAGTCAAGGTATATCCCTTATTCTTATAGTCCGAAATTTGATTCGTACCAATAGGAGAAAGATACGGATTAACATTAGGAACATTCAGGAACGGCAGTCTACCCTGATTCTGTGTAGGATAGAAGAAACCATTCATCTTGGCGGCATTAGTTCCATCGTATGTCGTAAAGCTTCCGTCTTTGGCCATTACTCTGAGTTTTCCTTTATTCTCATCCTTCAACTCGCTTTTTACCTCATCGTTGAAATTAACCCAAGTACCAATCAGTAAATCTTCATTCTTATCGGTATCCATATATTCCAATTTCTTCCAACGTCTCAGGTCAATGATACGTGAGAACTCAAAAGCAAATTCCATTCTTCTTTCCCGTCTGATTTCCCAAAGTAGTGCCGGTACGGTAGGATCTCTATGAGGATCTTGGGGGAGCGCATCCAGCTTCATTTCAGCTGTCATAGTTACTCCTAAAGCTTTGGCTTCTTCTGCCACTGGTCTTTTGCGAATCTGATTGATAGATATATCTATATCAGATTGAGAAACCTCTGTACCCCCCAATGTTGCAAGTTCAGCTTTCGCTTCAATCCAGTTTAACAGGACTTCGGCATAGCGTAGCACCGGATAACCGGTCACGTTTTTCTCACTCTGGAATTCTGCAGCCGGAGAACCCCCGCTTTCAATATAGCTCAGCCCGCTTCGTGGAATAAATTTCGTTACATATAAATAGCTACTCTTGGCTCTTGGAGTGGGTTTGGTATAGAAGCTGGCTTCAAAACGAGAATCTCTTGTTTTAATCAGATTGCTGAGAGTGAAATCATCTACATTTTCCAAAGAGGAAGTCTGCCAATCTTTACCATCTGTGCAGATGAATGCCTTAATCAAATCCAGGTTCGGACCAACATCAGTAGGGTCATTCATATTACAAGTCGATGCGATGGAATGCGTAACGTTTTGACCTGCATCATATTTTCGATATAAGATACAATCCTTACTGTTAGTTAAGTCTGTGGAACCGAATAATTTGCGGAAATCTTCAACAATACCATATTTACCACTATTCATAACCATTTCTGCAGCAGCAACAGCTTGGTCGAAGAACTTTTTAGCCCGTTCATTATTCTTGTAATAATATTTCTGCCAGCTTGCCTCAAATAAAGCCCATCTTGAAACCATGGCAGCTACAACATAACGATTAACATACTGCCCTCCATCATTTAAACGAACATTCTGTAATGCATACTCAAAATCATTATAAACTGCATCCATAACTTCGTTTCTCGGAGTACGATCTTTGTATAAACCATCCTTATCCGTGTTCTGCACTTCTGTGTCGTAATAAGGAACATCGCCGAAAACATTTGCCAGACGAGCATATTCCAATGCTCTGAAGAAACGTCCGACGCCCGTCCAATGGTTGTATTGTTCGTTTGTCAGTATTTCCGGCATTAGATTAGTGATGCGGTCAATCATTACATTTGCTTTTCTAACCCAAGCAAAGTTCCATGTAGGACCTGTAAATTCACTTTGCCACATCATGTCCAGACTTGTACTTCCTTTAGATGTAGGAACCGTACGACCGAATTGTGTTTGAGTGGACATCCTTACTGCATCGTCATTAAACGTATAATTGGCGTTAGGAGCATAAGTCGTTGTATACTTTAAGCCATACCCCACAAAGAAGTTTGTATAAAAAGCGTTAGCATACAGACGTACTCTATCTTCGTTAGTCCAATATGCATCATCCTCAGCCGTTGTCAATGACGGGCGGTCGAGCACATCATTACAGTTCGTAAACAATAAAACGAAACCGGCCAAAATTATAAATATTTTTAATTTCATAATAGTTCTATTTTAGAAGGTTAATTGAACACCACATGACAAGCTTTTGAATACCGGTGTACCGGTACCTGTACGTCCAAGGTTATAGTTCGTGGAGAACATAGAATATCCTGATATGGCTTCCGGGTCAATAGGTAATCCTCTCAGGTTGTCAAATGTAAAAAAGTTCTCCAGTGACATATAGACTCTTGCTTTGCTGATGTATATCTTTGATAAGATATTTGTCGGGACGGTGTATCCCAATGTAATATTCTTGATTCTTAAATAAGACATATCCAGTAAATAGCGGGATTGTTTTTGCATAGCAAATCCAGTATTGCTGCCACCTAAGTCCCATGCTCTGGGATAGAAAGCATTGGTGCGTTCTTCTGTCCAATAGTCGGTTGTAAAAGTTTTAGGCAATGCGCCTTCCTTGGCGTTATATCCTGGGATTGCCAATTGGCCATTACCCCAGATTTTACGTTTTCCAATCCCTTGGAAGTAGATGGAGAAGTCAAAACCTTTATAGTCAGCACCCAATCTGAAACTGTATTCATAACGAGGAGTAGTATTGCCAATAACAGTTTGGTCACCCGGATTGCCATTTGTACTGGTTCCCGGAGTGATGTAACCATCACCGTCAAGATCTACAAATTTGGTATCACCAGGAGAGAATATTAGCTTATTTCCATCTTCATAATGCACCTGATAAACCGGATACTCTGAAGACTGCTTATAGGTGGTACGAGCAGTTCCGTTATAAATGACGATAATCTTTTCAATCTGGCCGTCTGCTCCATATACAAAGTCTTCTTTTTGGAATAACCTGTCGGTTACAAAACCATAAATATCACCATAACGTCTTCCGGTTGAGTAGGTAGTTCCCAAACTACGATCTTCCCACGGAGTTAGATAGTCCGCGCCTTTTGTAATGAAAGTAGAAGCGTCTGATATAGATGCCGTTATATTAATACCCAATCCGTTGGCAAAACGATGGTTGAAGTCAGCTGACAATTCCCAACCTTTAGTTCTCAGGCTACCATAATTGCCACTGGGAGCAGCCGCACCAAGAGTTACCGGTAGACTTTCACCAGGAATAATCATGTTCTTCGTATCACGTTGGAACCAGTCGAAAGTCACTCCGAACTTGTTATTAAAGAATCTGAGATCAATACCAAAGTCCAGTGTCTCGATTTGCTGCCAGCTGATATCGCTGTCGACCAATGAGGGAGTACCGAACATAGGTATTTTATTTCCACTTCCATCCAGCCATGATGATTGACCATCTGACAATATGGACTTATACAGAGTGTTTGAAACGGATTGGTCACCAATACTACCCCACGAAGCTCTGAATTTACCGAAACTTAAGATATTATTAATAGGTGCCATAAATTTCTCATTGGTAAATACCCAACCGGCAGAGAAAGAGGGGAACCACTTCCAACGCAGATGCTCGGGGAACTTAGATGAACCATCCCGGCGTATATTAGCTTCAATGAAATATCTGTCTTCAAAAGAATAATTGAGACGACCGAAAAAGCCTAACTGTGCTTCCCAGTTACGGTTTCCTTCAATAAACTGATCTCCGGATGCCAATGGAAATTGTGGATTTGTCAAGTCAATTAGATTTGTTTTCCACCCTTTATATGAACTCCATTTATTGGTAACCCTGTTCATACCTGCCATAACCTTGAAAGCATGTTGCTTTTCCGGGCCCAGCAACAAGTTGTAAGTAGTATAAATATTAAAAGTATTGTTGTCAATAGATTTGCTGTTATTGCCTACCTGACTGGCACTTGGGCCGGAGCTGTTATAATATTTGTTCACAGGAAAACGATATGCCGGCATGCCGTCGGAATCTACTCTTTCTCCTTGTTCGTTAACATACACCTGACTGCCATTCTCTATCCAAGCAGTGGGAGCATACCACATTTCTCCTGCTTCATATTGCATGACGGATGAATTAGTTTCAGTAGTTTGCCTGTCATACGTATAGTCAAACTTAACATCCCAATTCTTGGTTAAATTCAATGTAAAACCTAAATTAATATTGTAGTATTTATTTTGTAGGTTATCTGTATTTGCAGCTGCCATTTCATACGTGGGTTCCTTCAAAGGATTACCATTTTCAGTCACTCCCATAGGCATTAGCGGACTCCAACGATAAAGATATAACCATGGGTCGGCAGTTGTATTTCCAATTCCCGGATAGCGTTTGTTACGATCTGAATAGATTGAGCTTGCTCTTACAGTAATATACTTATTGATTTCTGAAGTAACACTAACTGAGGCATTGTATCGTTTAAAGTCATCTTTCTTAGCCGTTTTCGACATACCGCTCTGATCCAGATAGCCTAATCCGATATTGTAGCTGGTCTTACCACTCTTGCCATTAACAGACAGGTTATGGGTCATTGTCGGTGTCCAATTTTTAATCATGGCCTTAGCACCGTCATAAAGTCTGTATCCGTATTTATCTTTTCCGTCATAGAACCAGTCGCGGCCATATACTACCGGATCATTCCATTTTACTTTTCCACCGTATAAGTTTTGCCATTCAATAGCCTTTTCTAAACTTTCAGGACTAATACGCCAGAAACCACCGGCCGGCATTGGTTCTCTTCTGTTTGTTTGCGCATCCAGTGTATATTGTAAGGCTTCTATACCGCCAATCTCGATTTTCTTAGCAGGGTCTTGCCATGAGAAGTTGTTCGAGTAGCTTACTTCAAATTTATCGCTTTGTGCTCCTGATTTTGTGGTTATCAGGATTACGCCAAATGCAGCTTTTGAACCGTAAATAGAAGATGAAGCAGCATCTTTCAAAACAGAAATGGATTGAACATCATTAGGATTCACCATCTGAATACTTGGAATCTCCACATTGTCCAATAAGATGAGTGGGGTATTGTTTCCTGAAATAGAACCAACCTGGCCACGAATTTTAATCAAAGGGTCTGATCCTACTTCACCAGTTGGAATCGTGATATTAACTCCCGCTACCGCACCCTGTAATCCACGACCAATATCGGCGATAGGACGACTGTCTAATGTCTTATTTACATCAACTGTTGCTACCGCTCCTGTCAAGTTAGCTTTCTTTTGAGTACCATAACCTACCACTACTACTTCTTGCAGTAATTCACTATCCTCTTTCAGAATAATTTTCATAGTCCGGGCAGCTTTCACTTCCTGAGTCTGGTAGCCTATGTACGAAATCTTTAAAATAGCTCCCGGTTTTACAGTCAGCGTAAATTTACCATTAATATCCGTAATACCGCCATTTGTAGTTCCTTTCTCTATAATACTGGCTCCAATAACCGGTTCACCGTTGGCATCTACAACCAAGCCGTTAATCGTTTGAGTTTGTAGTTGCTCTGTCACTTCCAAAGGGCTGTCGGAGGTAACTTGAGTAGCTAATACATTTCCACTGTTTAAAAACAGCGTACTAATAGCTACTGCCATGAGGAGTTTACTATGCGTTAATCCTCGTTTTTTGCGATCTTCATTCATAAAAGATTGATGATTTTGTTGTTAATCAAAATAGTTTTCTCAAAATTTAGGGTAAGGATAGTCAGTTAGGAATAGCTAAGGCTATTTCTTCTGTTAGGTAAGTTTCTGTTCCATAGGCGTTTTTTCTTATTTATAGGTTTGACTTATATAGTATCTCTATTTGTTTTCATTTACCGTTCCAAGAGAACTTGGTAAATACATATTAGAAAGGCCCTTTCTCCATAAATTTGATTTCCTCAGTGCTTATTAGAAGCGTACCCGAGATGGACTTGCTCCGTACCAAAGCCGTACTTTCTTCGGTTAGAAGTACCTCTGAGTGAAGAACGTACGGAGCAACTACGGCTCAGGTACGTCTCGGATATGGTCAGAATGATAAAGAAGTTGTTTGTTCCAATTTATAAAAGTTGACTCCTCATAGGAATAGATTTTCAGGAATAGAGTGATTTCCCCCTTCAGGGAGTAACTGTAAGGGCAGTTTCGGATAGCTACACCCTTTACTTCGGATGGCTACACCCTTTGGACGTGATGGCTACACCCTTTATAGCAAAAGGTGTAGCCCTACAAAAGAGATGCTTTATCCACAAGAAAACGGGTTACAATTCTTCCATATATATTTGAGGAGATATACAGTAGCTCACCTGTTTTTTACACTTCAACCATGCATTCCTCAGATATTCTTTTTAGTAAGTAATGCAAAGCATGAAAACAAAACGATAAAGTGAAGTTTTGGAAGTTTTTGTCTTGGTATATTAAAAAAAACTATATATTTGTATCCAATTCTAAATCTAACTGCGTATGAAACTGATTGCAGAGAGTGGTTCGACAAGAACTGAATGGGCTTTGGTTGAAGACAATCACCTGATACAACGTGTTTTTACAGAGGGACTTAATCCTTTCTTCCAAACCAGAAGAGAGATCAGCCGGAGTGTGCGTTTAGGTTTACCCGAAACTTTTTTCAAAAGAAAGCTGGAACAAGTATATTATTATGGAGCCGGGTGTACTTCTTATGAGAAAAAGAATGTATTGGGTGCCTCATTAGTAGCACAGTTCAAAACCCCGATCCAAGTAGAGAGTGATTTACTTGCAGCTGCCCGTGGTCTGTTTAAATGTGAAGCAGGAATTGCCTGTATCTTAGGCACCGGATCTAATTCTTGCTTTTACAACGGAAAGATTATTGTAAAAAATGTCAGAGCAGGTGGGTACATATTGGGCGATGAAGGTAGTGGCGCTGTACTAGGCAAGCATTTTCTCTCAGATGTGCTGAAAGGTTTAGCTCCCAAAGAAGTGATGGCTGATTTCTTTGAGAAGTTCCGTATTAGCCCCAATGAAGTAATGGAGTCTGTTTATAATCGCCCATTTCCTAATCGCTTTCTATCCACTATTTCTTATTTCCTGGCGGATTATACGAGTGATGATTATGTATACGAACTAATAATCACTAATTTGCGCAACTTCTTCACAAGGAATGTATGCCAATATGACTATAAGAGCTATCCAATCCGCTTTGTAGGTTCGTTAGCCTATAGTTATGCCCCGATTCTAAGAGAAGTCGCCGGTGACTTTGGCATTGAATTGGATGTGATTGAAGAAACTCCCATGAATGGACTGATTGACTTCCACTCATTAAATATTGAAGAACCTTAATATATGTATATAAAGCATATCGCAGAAGGTGCAAATCTTCTCGAAGAGCAAATTTATAAATATAAAGTTAAATAAATGCAAAGGAATGTTCTTGATATTAAATTATAATATATCTTTGCTAAGAAGAAACGAAGAAATAGCGTTTCATCACCTTTGTTAATAACGAGTTTATCTCTTAAAACAACCGACTAAATAGCAACAGTATTTAGTGTATTTTAATTTTTAGCCGACAATATATTTACCAAGTTCTCTTGGAACTTAGCTAACATGTAATTAAAATAAGAGAGATAAAATATAAGTTAAACCTAAAAATAAAAAAAGAGCCTATGGAACAAGAACTCATCTGACAGCAGAAATAGCCTCAAAGCTATTCTCAATTGCCCATTCTTACTCTTTCAGAGAAGACTATTTTAGTTAACAACAAAATCATCAACTTTTTATGAATGAAGATCGCAAAGGAAAAGGATTCGCAAACTGCAAACTCCTCTCAGTAGTAACTATAAGTGTACTGTTCGTAGATATTGGTAATGTACAGCTGCCCAACAGCCTCTGGTAATTCTTTGAGTATGAAAGAATAACGACTTCAAATTCAAGTCAAGTTACAAATACTCAAAGTAGGCCAATCATATATAATGATATAATTCTGGACTATTAACCATTATTGTTTATTAAATCTATGTTAATGCAAAAACTTTTAATTCTATCAGTAACCGGCCTGATGCTTATGTGCGGCGGTTACATCCCTGGAATGAGTGTAAGTGCACAAAATACCACTTCGTCTAGTACACAGAACTCAAGAAGGATTTCCGGAGTAGTGACAGACACTCAGGGTGAACCGATTATCGGAGCAACTGTACTTGTAAAAGGAACAGGCATCGGTACAGCAACAGATATCGACGGCAAGTTCTCTCTGGATATTCCATCAAATGGAAAAACCTTAGTAGTATCTTTCATTGGATTCGACGCGCAGGAAATTCCTGTTACAAATAATGCTACGTACAAAATACAGTTAAGCGGAACAGACTATGCTCTGGACGAGGTAGTGGTGACGGCTTTAGGTATGAAGCGTGAAAAGAAGGCGCTCGGCTATTCAGTGCAAGACGTAAAAGGAGACGCTCTTATTGAAAACCGGACTGCAAACATTGCCACATCACTGAATGGTAAGATTGCCGGTATGAATATTTCTTCAACTTCTATTCCCGGTGGTTCAAACCGTATCGTCATCCGTGGTAACAACTCTATATCCGGTAATAATATGCCGTTGGTAGTAGTGGATGGAGTGCCGTTCGACAACTCTCAAGGCGTTGACGACGTAAATACAAACTCTTGGGGTGCAGGTTATTCGGATACCGGTGACGGACTATCTATGCTGAATCCTGATGACGTTGAATCAATTTCTGTACTGAAGGGTCCTTCGGCTACAGCTCTTTACGGTTCACGCGGTGGTAACGGTGTGATTCTGGTTACAACCAAACAAGGACAGGGTGGCAGAACCAAAGTGTCATACAATAGCAACTTTACTTTTGAAAATGTAATGATCCAACCGGAATTCCAGAATGAATACGGTCAGGGTACAGATGGAGCATTTGTGGCTACCTCACGTAACTCCTGGGGTCCCAAAATGGGTACGGTTGTTACAGACTGGACAGGACAGACCCGTCCTTTGGAAGCGAAAAACAACGATTTTTCCGACTTCATGGACACCGGTACATCGTGGACCAATTCTCTTGACATCACAAGTTCCGCCGGTAAGATGAACTATCGTGTAGGTATGTCAAACACGATGCGTAAGGGTGTTATCCCGAAGAATGAGTTAAACAAAACAAACTTTTCTATTCGCGCAGGCGGCGAAATCATCAAGAACCTGACTCTCGATGCTAAATTGAACTATACTTATCAGAAAGGTCAGGGACGTCCTGAATTCTCTGCTTCAGGTTTCAACCCGATATTCGCTCTTATTTATACTCCGCGCAGCATCAACCTGCACGAGATGAAAGATGTTTTTGATAAAGACGGAAAGATTATCGACTGGTATCCCAGTATGCTTACGGTGGTAAATAACCCGTATGCACTGACTTCTCTCAGCGGTAACAAGGACGTAACCAATCGTATCAATGGTTTCGCTTCATTGACATACGAAGTTAGCAGCTGGCTGAAAGCTATGGTTCGCTTCGGTGGTGACACTTATGGCAAGAAGACCGAAAAGTGGATACGCCATGACTTGATTTCAAGTGCAGGTTATAAGGATGGTCGTTTCTCAACCGGTCAATACAATATGGCTGAATACAATGCAGATTTCCTGGTTACAGCACAAAAGGATAAGATTGCAGACTCCAAAATCTCCGGAATGCTTTCTGTTGGTGGTAACCTGATGAACCGCCAGTACAATAGTTTCTATGCCACAGCCGAAGGTTTGAACATTCCTGAACTGTATACCATTCAGAATGGTCAATCCAAGACTACTTCGACTTCCAAATCAGAAAAAGAAGTTCAATCCCTCTATGCACTGGGACAATTGTCATGGGATAACTACCTGTTCCTCGATATAACTGTACGTAATGACTGGTCTTCCACATTACCGAAGGATAACCGCTCATTCTTCTATCCCTCATTCTCTCTGGGTTGGGTAGTGACGGATATGTTGACCAAGTTCAAAGTAGATGTTCCCAGCTGGCTTTCTTTCGCTAAAGTACGCGCATCTTATGCTGAAGCAGGAAATGACACCGATCCATATCAGCTGTTGTCTGTATTATCTACAGTTTCTAACATGGCAGGTGGTCAGATGGGCGTAGCAGAACCTTCTACGAAAGCAAACTCTAACCTTAAACCGGAGATTATCAAATCTACCGAGTTCGGTGCTGATATCCGCTTCTTCGATAACCGTTTAGGATTCGACGTTACATACTACAACAAACGTGCATATAACCAGATCATATCCATGCCTTCATCCATCACTTCGGGATATAGCGCCAAATATATCAATGCAGGACGTGTGGACAACTGGGGATGGGAACTTCAGATGAATGCCACGCCGGTTCGCACACGCGACTGGAACTGGAATCTTTGGGTTAACTTCGCCAAAAATTCTTCTGAAGTCGTAGAACTTTACGAAGGAGTGGAATCCATTACATTAGCTCGCCCGATGGGACAAAACTGTTATGTCATGGCTAAAACAGGTGAACCTTACGGACAGATTTACACGAATGGTTTCAAATATGACGAAAAAGGAAACCGCCTTGTGGGTGATGACGGCAAATACATAGTAGATCCTACCCTCCGTGTTTCCGGTAATATGAACCCGGATTGGACAGCAGGCATCGGTTCTTCATTAAGATGGAAAAATTTCTCTTTCGGATTCCTGATTGATGTCCGCTATGGTGGCGATGTATATCTGCAATCTATGATGCGTCTGCAATCTAATGGCCAGACCAAAGAAACTGTTGCCGGACGCGAAGAATTCTATTCAACCGGTAAGGGATTGATTTCTCAGGGTGTTAATGTAAACACAGGAGCTCCCAATACCGTTGAACTGAATCCTACCGCTTATTGGGGACAGTTCTATGGCAACATCGGAAACTACGTTTATGATGCTACCAACGTACGCCTTCGCGAACTTAATTTCTCTTGGATATTGCCGGACAAATGGTTCAACAAGACAATCATCAGTGGTATTAAAGTCAGTGCTGTAGCCAACAACGTATGCTTCCTGTACAATAACCTTCCGGGATTCGACCCTGAATGTACATACTCTACTGGCAACGGACAGGGTGTAGAAACCGCTGCTCTACCGTCTACCCGTTCATTTGGTTTCAATCTTAATGTTACATTCTAAAAATGAAGATAAAATGAATAAGTTATTTAAATCCATTATAAGCATTATTGGTCTTTCAATGGCCTTCGCGGGCTGTGTAGGCGATTTTGACGATATGAATACCGATCCCAACAACCCGACACCGGGTTCAGTAGATCCTAAGTTCCAACTGATATTCATACAGGGACGTGGTATTCCGTATGCCAATCAGTGGCAACAGATAGACCAGCTGATGATCAGTACTTTCTGTGAATATTCGGCTAACGACGGACTCTCGGCTTCCGACTATAACATAGACGCACGCTATGTGGACAACATTTGGGAGTTGACTTACACCGTGCTTACCAATGCAAATTCATTAATCCGGGCCAATGAGAGCAATCCTGTTCACAATAACGTCGTTCAGATGGCACGTATCTGGAAAGCGTATGCTATGTTGCGTTTAACGAATTGTATGGGAGATGTACCTTATTCTGAAGCTGCCAACGACATTGATCAGCCTAAGTATGACACTCAGAAGGACATATATTATACCATATTCGAAGAATTGAAAGATGCCGTAAGTAAACTGGATGAGTCGGCTGCCAATAATGTCGGTTCTTATGACCTTATTTATGGTGGTGACGCCACCAAATGGAAGAAATTCGCCAACTCTATCCGCCTGCGCATGGCTGTCCGTATCTCCGACGTAGATGCCGCCAAGGCTAAAACAGAAGCCGCAGCTGCCATTTCAGCAGGTGTATTCAGCAGTGACGCTGATGCCGCCTTCCTGACGCAAGGAGAAGATAAATTTGCCCAGAACCCTATTTATTATCATAAAGGTTCTTCGGTGTTGCATATGTCAACGGCTTACAAACGTCTTGTAGAAGGTATCGGTGGACAAGCATGGCCTACCGCAGCCGACCGCGAAGCCAATAAGAATATCACCGAAGTTATTCTTACTGCCAAGAATGCTCCTGCTGTTGTCGATCCTCGCGCTCCTATTCATTTTGAACCCGCAGGTATCATCGAAAGTACTGCAACTCCAAGCATGAACGGCAATTGGGACGGCACAGATCCGGGACACGTAGCTTCGGGTGTAGGTGCTGCAATGGACAATGGACAGTTTGTTAGCGACTTCTCAAAAATCGGTCCCTGGTATTATGAAACCATTGACAGAAAGTACCCTTTGTTCAAGTACAGCGAACTGTGCTTCCTGAAAGCTATTGCCATCGAACTTGGTCTTGCAAGTGGAGATGCCAAAACAGAATATGAAGCCGGCGTACGCTCAAGTATGACAGAACTGGGAGTTCCAGAAAGCAAAATCGCAAATTATCTGGCTTCAACTTCTCCAAACTATTATGGAACCACAGCCAAGTATGACGACGTTACAGGAACTAACAATACACCTATGGATAAGATTCTTACCCAGAAATACATTGCTCAGTTCCAGGAATGTTCTTTTGAAACTTGGGCAGATCATCGCCAGTTCCACAAACCTACGCTTATGCCATTCGCAAGCGTAAGTTCAAGTGTCTTCAACATGAATCCTTCTGATCAGGCTAATAATACTCCAAACGCTTATATCAAGCGTATCTATTATCCTTCTTCGGAATATACCGTTAACGAAGCTAACGTGAAAGAAGCCGAAAAGCGCATGGGTGGAAGCAACAGCATACAAAATAACCTATGGTGGGATGTTAACTAAAAACTGATTCTTACGAAATGCGTAGTTGAGTAATTCAGCTACGCATTTCGTTATACATATAACCTCTCATCTGAAACAATATGAAAAATATTCTTCTCTTAATTCTTATATGTTGTCTTTCTCTGTCCAATCGGGCACAAGAACAGATGAATCTTTCATCGAAAATATCCGGTAAAGCAATCAAATTACCCGGATTTGTAACCAGTCCTCATTTTGAGGAACAAGTTATCAGCTTTATCCATACTCCAGGAATCAAAGTTCATATAAATGCTCCCGCAGAAACTAAATTCGGAAAGGATAAACCCACAAAACTTGTACTATATGCACTACCGAATGGCAACAGTACAGACTGGACCATCGGGAAAATGCCGGCAGAAGGTGATGACTGGCATTATCATATACAACACATAGGAGCTCAAACACGGTATATCAGAGCTACTGATCCGGAATGTAACTTTATTACGGTTTACCTGGAAGCAGACACCAAAAGTTGGGGAAGTTGGAGAAAAGCTGAACCTACACGGGATCAAAAGATCAAAGAAACAGTAGAGTATATTCTTTCTCTTTTTTCCAAGTATAATCCACATATCGAACTGAACAGCCACAGTGGAGGAGGAAACTTCATTTTCGGTTTTATGGATGCAGTTTCTGAAATTCCGGATTATGTGAAAAGAATCTCTTTCATTGACAGCAATTATAACTGGGATAATGAACGTTACGGAGATAAATTACAAAAATGGCTGGAAGCTTCTCCCGACAATCGCTTATTTGTAGCTTGTTATGATGATGCTAATGCTCTGCTGGATGGAAAGCCATTTGTCTCAAAAACAGGAGGGACCTGGCACAGAACCTATTTAATGCAACGATATTTGAAAAAGAAAATGAAACGTCTGTCATGGAATAAAACCGAAAATGATAGTATTATTTATTTCACGGCAGACAACCATCGGATTCAGTTTTATTCCCGAAAGAATCCGGAGCAAAAGATTTACCATACAATACTGGTAGAGCGAAATGGCTATATCCAGTCAGTATTCTCCGGCACGAAATACGAGGGAATGGGATATCAGTTCATGGGTAGAAAGGTTTATGACATGTATCGGCAAGATTCAGGGTCCTGGTAGAAGGCAAACTATATTTCTTGAAAGCCCTACTACAGGACCCCGTACTATACAAATTGTCAGTGATGAATCAGTTCCAATGGTAATTACAAATTATATTCCTGATTAATCCTGCTGACCACTTGCAACTTTCCATCCTTCAGCAAAGAACGTGCATTAAAGAAATTCACGCCGTCTGCTCCTGCTTCGATAGATAGTTTTGCAGCTGTATATAGCTCTTCAGCCGTAATATCAGGAACAAATAAACCGGATACATACTTATTCTTATGGAAAGTTTCGCGCAAACCGTTTTCTATGCTAAACGGTATCCATTCAAGGCTTTCCGAATAAAACGACTGATAATTCATCGGGCATACAATATCTATTTTCCAGGTAGGCCAGTCCTGATAAACTGTCATGCGGGCACGGGTAGGATAAGGGAAAACAGCCGCCGAAACCAGTTTGCCTTCAGAATGAGTCGCTTCTACAATCTCATTCACCAAAGAAGTAACCTCATTCAAACGAAACTGCAACCATTCCGGACTCATCCACGGAGCCTGCAAATCTAACGGAGAGTAACCGAACAGTTTCTTAAACTTTTCTATTGCTACCGGATGATAGCCAAAATCATATTCAGCGCGATAGGTATCTTGCTGAATCTTAAACTTGTATTGTTGTAGGCGTCGTCCCAGTACAGCATCATTATAACGAATAAAATCCAGATGCACAGAAGTCAGTCCTTCCAAAGCTGCATAAGAAGCCGCTTTATCTTTCATATACTGCCGGGCCTCAGGCACAGAAGGACTCAGCCATTTATAATGCTTTACATAAGGGTCATATTCATGACTGTTATAACCTATCCGGTTTACATCAAACCATTCGGGATGCGCCAACGCCGCAGAATCCCCGGGAGCATTCACAGTAAACATCCACGCATGCACTTTTGCACCCTGATAGGACTTGGCAGCCTCAATATAACGCGCCACTTCTTCCGGTGAGCCACACATATAATAATTCTTGATACCGGCCTCATCGAAAGGCTTCATCCAGAGAATCAGAGACTCCACCGTGGCACTTTTATCCACATCGTCCCAGACTCCCAAAGCAACCTTTTGTTCCTGGTTTTGAACTTTCTTTTTTTTACCGGCTGATAACGGCTGAACAGCCAAACTGAAAATGCACGCAAATGCTGCACATAAATAAGTAAATTTCATGATGATGATTTTTTTGGTTCACAGCAAAGATAATATATCTTCTATATAAATAAGGTGAATATCTGATTATTTGCAAATTATTAATTATAATGCTAAAAATAATAAAATAAGTGTTTTTGATATTAAAATAAAATCTATCTTTGTTGCTACGAATATCCCCCTTAACAATAATACTATTATGAAGAAACTTCTACTACTGATCTTTTTATTGTGTAGTACCTTCTGGTGTCAGGCACAAACAGACCGGGTTATTTTGGGTGACGAACAAACTTCCGAGTATTTTCCCATCCTAAAGGATAAACGGATTGCCATTTTCTCTAATCATACAGGAATGATAGGGGATAAACATCTATTGGATGTCCTTTTAGAAAACAAGTTCAATGTAGTTGCCATTTTCTCACCGGAACACGGATTCCGTGGAAATGCAGATGCAGGCGAGCACGTATCCAGTTCAGTAGACTCTAAAACAGGGGTGCCAATTCTGTCTCTTTATGAAGGGAAGGATAAAAAGCCAAGTAGGGCTTCAATGCAGAAATTTGATATTCTGATAGTAGATATACAGGACGTAGGATTACGTTTTTACACCTATTACATAACGATGTGCCGGCTAATGGATGTCTGTGCGGAATATAACAAGAAAGTTTTGTTATTAGACCGTCCTAATCCGAATGGGCATTATGTAGATGGACCGATTCTGGATATGAAATATAAATCAGGTGTGGGATGGTTGCCGATTCCTATTGTACACGGAATGACATTAGGGGAACTTGCATTAATGATTAATGGAGAAGGTTGGTTGCCTGGTTCACGCAAATGTGATCTGGCAGTGATCAAATGCAAGAATTATACACATCAGACTAAATATCAGCTGCCAATTCCCCCATCTCCTAACTTACCGAACATGAAGTCGATATATCTGTATCCGGCTACATGCTTTTTTGAGGCAACTCCCGTCAGCTTGGGTAGAGGAACTTCACTCCCATTTCAGGTTTATGGGCATCCAAATATGACCGGATATAGCTACAGTTTCACCCCAAGAAGTATTCCCGGAGCTAAGAATCCGCCGCAGCTGAATAAACTGTGCCATGGAGTAGACCTAAGCAATATGAGTAATGAAGAAATCTGGAAACGAGGTGTAGATTTATCTTATGTCATCGATGCATATCGTAATCTGAATCTGGATGATCATTTCTTCCGTCCATTCTTTGAATTGCTGGTAGGAAGGGATTATGTACGGAAAATGATAAAAGAAGGAAAAAGTGCCGATGAAATTAAAGCTATGTGGAAAGATGACGTTGAGAAATTCAAGGTGCAACGTAAACCATATCTGCTTTACGAAGAATAAATTCATATACTATTACAAATCATAAATCAACCCTATGAGCCCGATATCTGTAATCATTACTATTGCCGCTTATTTCGTGATCTTGTTCACTATATCTTATATAGCCGGCAGAAAAGCCGACAATGAAGGCTTCTTTGTTGGTAACCGTAAATCGGCCTGGTATGTTGTGGCATTTGCCATGATTGGGTCCAGCATCTCCGGAGTGACGTATGTATCAGTACCGGGTATGGTGGCTGCCAGTAGTTTCGGCTACCTGCAAATGGTATTGGGATTTGTTGCGGGACAGTTCATCATAGCATTCGTATTGACGCCACTGTTCTACCGGATGAACCTGGTATCCATCTATGAATATCTGGAAAATCGTTTTGGTATGTCTTCCTATCGGACAGGCGCATGGTTCTTCTTCATCTCTAAGATGCTGGGAGCCGCGGTACGTTTGTTCCTCGTATGTCTGACACTTCAACTGCTGGTATTCGAACCGTTTGGATTACCATTTATTTTGAATGTGGTCATTACCGTAGCATTAGTATGGCTCTATACGTTCCGGGGTGGAGTAAAATCTCTAATCTGGACAGATTCACTCAAAACATTCTGCCTGGTGGTATCCGTAGTTCTCTGCATCAGTTATATTGCTTCCGATCTCAATCTGTCGCTGAGCAGTATGATCAGTACAATAGTCGATAGTGACATGTCACGCATCTTCTTCTTTGACGATGTAAACAGTAAACAATATTTCTTCAAACAATTCTTTGCCGGGGCATTCACTATGATTGCCATGACAGGACTGGATCAGGACATGATGCAACGTAACCTCAGCTGCAAGAACTTCAAAGATTCACAGAAAAATATGATTACGAGTGTTATATCACAGTTCTTCGTAATTCTGTTGTTCCTGATGCTGGGAGTATTGCTTTACATCTTCGCTGGTAACCAGGGCATTCAGGTAGAAAAGAGCGATGAACTCTTCCCATTGATAGCCACCGGTAACTACTTTCCTGCAATTGTAGGTATCTTGTTTATCATCGGACTTATTTCTTCGGCTTATTCCGCTGCCGGCTCAGCGCTGACAGCTTTAACAACTTCCTTTACAGTGGATATCCTCGGGACAAAAGGCAGGACGGAAGAAGAAATCGTAAAGATACGCAAGCGGGTACATATTGGTATGGCTGTAATTATGGGTATCACGATATTCGTATTCAACCTATTGAATAACACAAGTGTAATCGATGCCGTATATATACTGGCAAGTTACACATACGGCCCCATTCTCGGATTATTCGCATTCGGTATATTCATGAAACAACAGGTTCGCGACAAATATATCCCATTGGTAGCCATCCTCTCCCCTATCCTTTGCTTCATCCTGCAAAAGAATTCGGAAGCCTGGTTCAATGGATATCAGTTCAGCTACGAACTGCTGATATTCAACGCTCTGTTCACGTTTATCGGACTTTGCCTGTTGATCAGAAAAGATAAGAACTAATAATTAACTTAATACATCATCCATGAATGTAAGACTTCATTTTTTGTTCACTTTGCTCACCGCCTCCCTGATCCCCCAGACGGGAGGCGCGCAAGAGCTTCCGACGGATGTCCGCCAGGAAATCGGTAAGTTTCTGGACGCAACCGCACGGAAAGAGGTTTCCGTAGGGCGCATCCGGATTGACTCTGTCGCCATTGAAGAAAATACGTTGCAATTATTCGCTAACATGAACTGTGCATATATTCCTTTCCGGGAAGATAATGTGACAGAGATTTATCAAGGTGTGCAGGCACTGCTTCCGACAGAGTTTTCAAAATACAACCTGCAAATCCGCACAAATAAGCGTAGCATTGAAGAATTAATCCCCCAAGCACTACGCAGCAAAAAGGACAAAAAAGCCAAAACATTCAATCCTGCCGGAACAAAACCTTTGGTAACGGCCCTTTCTACCCCCTATACCCCTACAAATGGCCTAAAGAACCGTCACATTGCCTTGTGGCAGAGTCACGGCTTCTATTATGAGCCCAAACTGACACGTTGGGAATGGCAACGCGCCCGCATCTTCCAGACGGTGGAGGATTTATATACGCAAAGTTATGTACTGCCTTTCCTGGTTCCCATGTTGGAGAATGCAGGAGCTAATGTGCTGATGCCCCGTGAACGGGATAGCCAAATAGCAGAAGTTGTCGTAGACAATGACGGTTGCCTTCACTCCCGTTCCGTTTATACAGAAAAGATAGGCGATAAGAACTGGATGCAAGGTACCGGTGAAGGTTTCGCCCATCTGCGCGATCAATATATCAATTTTGAGAACCCATTCCGTGAAGGAACCTTCCGCACTGTTGAGACGGTGAAAGGTAAGAAGGAGAAAGAAAGTACTGCCGAATGGATTCCTGAACTCCCGTCAACCGGACAGTACGCCGTTTATGTATCCTATAAATCATTGCCAAACAGTACGGATGATGCCCTTTACACCGTTTATCACAAAGGAGGGGTATCCCAATTCAAAGTGAACCAACAGATGGGTGGCGGCACCTGGATTTATCTGGGTACATTTGGTTTTGATGCCGGAAAAAGCGATGCCGGAAAAGTTGTTTTAAGCAATCGTTCTGAGAAAGCCGGACGTATCGTTACCGCTGATGCCGTAAAAATCGGAGGTGGTATGGGAAATATGGCCCGCCGTATCTCTGATGCAGGTGCCACAGAGAATATTAAAAGTTCTCAAGCTACAGAAGCTACGAGCTACGAGCTACAAGCTACAGGTGCTTTGCAGCATGACGGCGCAGCCAACTCGTCACTCGTAGCTCGTAGCTCGTCACTATATGAGATAAGCGGTTATCCCCGTTTCTGCGAGGCAGCACGCTACTGGCTTCAATGGGCAGGTATTCCGGACAGTGTTTATTCCGACAGCCAGGGTAAGAATGACTATACGGATGATTACAAATGTCGTGGTATCTGGGTGAATTACCTTGCCGGTGGTTCTGCGGTTAACCCGACAGAACAAGGACTGAACATCCCGGTAGATATGGCTTTCGCCTTCCATTCAGATGCAGGAACTACGCTAAATGATTCCATCATCGGAACACTGGGTATCTACTATACCAACGTCTACAATGAAGAATACGCTAACGGAGCATCCCGCTATCTGGCACACGACATGACAGACCTGATTCAGTCAAATATCGTACGGGATATCCGCAGTCTATACGAACCGGATTGGACACGCCGCGGTATGTGGAACCAATCCTACTACGAGGCACGCGTTCCCCGTGTCCCCACTATGTTGCTGGAGTTACTTTCTCACCAGAACTTTGCAGACATGCGTTATGGTTTAGATCCACGCTTCCGTTTTACGGTAAGCCGTGCAATCTATAAAGGTATGCTGCAATTCATTTGCTCGCAATACCACATGGACTATATCGTTCAGCCGTTGCCTGTCGACAATATGGCATTGAAAATGATAGGCGAGAATGAAATAGAACTGATCTGGCAACCTGTGGCCGATCCACTGGAACCAACGGCAAATGCTGAGAAATACATTGTTTATACTCGCATCGGAGATGACGATTTCGACAATGGCGTGTTGGTAGATGAGAATGCCTATCGCACTGCCCTCCCTGCCGGCATGGTATGCAGTTATAAAGTAACCGCCGTGAACAAGGGTGGAGAAAGTTTCCCGTCCGAAATACTCTCTGCAGGACGCGCTTTCAACGAGAAAGGAACAGTACTCGTAGTAAACGGCTTCGACCGCATCAGTGCTCCGGCAGATTTTGTCGCACCTGTTCCCGGAGATACTTTACTTGCCGGTTTCTTAGATGATCTGGACCACGGCGTACCTTATCTGAAAGATATCAGCTACATTGGTAAGATGAAAGAATACCGCCGTTCCATTCCATGGATGGACGACGATGCTTCCGGCTTCGGCGACAGCTATGGCAATTACGAAGATAAAGTAATCGCCGGAAACACATTCGATTATCCCTCTATTCATGGAGCCGCCATTTTGAAAGCCGGATATTCTTTCATATCTTGCAGCGATGAAAGTGTGGAAAATAAAACAATGAACCTGAACGACTATAAGTATGTAGACCTGATATTAGGTAAAGAATGTCAGACCAAAATGGGACGTGGCGGCGTGAAGCCGTTAGAGTTCAAAACATTCAGCCAACCTATGCAGGAAGCTATCACCGCATATTGCGGACAAGGCGGAAACATCTTCGTTTCGGGTGCTTATGTAGGAACCGACCTTTGGGACAATCGTCTTGCCGCGGCTCAGGAGTCCGATAAGAAATTTGCAACAGAAGTCCTGAAATATAAGTGGCGCGTGGGGCAGGCAGCTACAGAGGGTAAGGTGAAATGTGTAGCTTCACCGTTCCCCGCCCTTTCAGGCAACTATACATACCATAATGAACTGAATGCAGACAGCTATGTAGTAGAATCACCGGATGCCATCGAACCTGCAACGAAAGATGCATACACCATAATGCGCTATTCGGAAAACAACCTGAGCGCCGGAGTAGCTTACAAAGGCGACTACAAGACTTGCATACTGGGCTTTCCGTTCGAAGCATTGCACACCTCTTCTGAAAGAGAAGCGTTAATGCGCACCATCCTGACATTTTTTAATTAAACCAATCATCATCTATGAAGCGAAGACTTTTAATAATGTTCCTGTTGGGGTGTCTGCTACCGTTCGCGGTACAGGCACAACATGACACATTCCGTTTTGCGCAAATAACGGATATCCATTTCAGCCCCAACAACCCCAACCCGACGGAAGACTTACTACGTTCCGTCGCGCAAATAAATGCGACAGACAGTATCGACTTTGTTTTAGTTACGGGCGACATCACCGAAGAGGGCGACCGTGCCACTATGCTGAAAGTTAAAGAGACATTGGATTTACTGAAAGCGAAGTATTACGTGATCCTCGGTAACCATGAAACCAAATGGAGCGACTCCGGTTGTACTGCCTTCGGTGAGATTTTCGGCGGCGAACGCTTTGAATTCGAGCATAAAGGCATCCTGTTTCTGGGTTTCAACTCCGGCCCGTTGATGCGTATGGCTTACGGACATGTCGTTCCGCAGGACATCCGTTGGATAACGGAAGAAATGGATAAGTTTGGAAAAGACAAACCGGTTATACTCGTCACACACTATCCGTTACTGGACGGAGATGTTGATAACTGGTATGAAGTAACAGATGCAGTGCGCCCCTATAACATTCGTTTGTTCATCGGCGGTCACTATCACCGTAACCGGGATTTGCGTTATGATGGCATTCCGGGTATTTTGATGCGCAGCAACCTGCGTGATAAAGATGGAAAACCGGGATATGGCATCTATGATATAACGAAAGATTCGATCCTCGTCTACACTCAACGCATCAGCGAACCGAAAAAGCAATGGGCTGCTTTCTCGCTGACTCAGCCCTATTATGATCGTAATGGAAAAGCAGAGAAATACCCCGACTTTTCAGTCAACACAGAATACCCGAATGTGAAAGAACAGTGGATAGTGCAAACCGGTGCAGGTATCTATTGTTCGCCTGCAATAGAAAAAGACAAAGTGTTCGTCGGAGACGATATGGGGTACCTGACTTGCTATGCCTTGAAGAATGGAAAGAAACTGTGGAATTTCCAGTCCGGTAAGCGCATTGTAGGCACTCCGGCTGCGGCAGATGGTATAGTAGTATTCGGTTCTGCCGACCGTAACATCTACGGCCTGAACAGTAAAGACGGAAAACTGCTATGGACTGTAAAAGCAAAAGACCCGGTACTGGGTGCGGTAACCGTTGAAAATGGAATTGCCTACATTGGTGCCAGCGATTCTACTTTCCGTGCTATTGATATCCATACAGGTAAAGTGATCTGGGCATATACCGGTGTGAAAGGATACATTGAAACCAAACCACTGGTAACAGCCGACAAAGTGATCTTCGGTGCCTGGGACAATACCCTCTATGCATTGAATAAGGCAGACGGCAAGGAATTATGGAAGTGGACAGGCGGTTTAACGCGCATGCACTTCTCACCCGCAGCCGTATGGCCGGTAGCCGCAGAAGGCAAAGTATTTATCACTGACCCGCAACGTGCCATGACGGCTATCAATATAGAAAACGGAGAAACTGTGTGGCGCACTTTCCAGTCTATGGTACGTGAAACGATTGGCCTATCGGAAGATGGAACGCGTGTATTCAGCAAGACCATGAACGACAGTATTGTCTGCTATGCCACACAGGGAGATCAACCCCGCGAATTATGGGCAAGCAACGTCGGCTTCGGATACGAACATGCACCCTCCATGCAAGTGGAAAAGGGAGGCGTAATGTTCGGCAGTACCAAGGAAGGACTGATCTTTGCTTTGGAAGCCCAAACCGGTAAAGTCTTGTGGAAACATAAGATAGGTAACTCACTGATCAGTACCGTAGTGGCGCTGAACGGGCGACAGGTATTGTTCACAGCTACCAGTGGCGAAGTGGGACTGCTACGAGTTAAGAATTAAAGAATTAATAATTAAAAGCAATATAGGACATTATGAATAAAATCAATTGTTTCGTTCCTTTTTCAGGAGCTGCACAAGCGGAAAAGACAGTAAAAGGCCTGCAAGAAACCGGCTTAGTGAATAACATTTATCTGCTCGCCCTACCGGACGTTACAGAAAACCTGCCCGGATGCAGTACCCTGCACATGCAATCCATCCAGTCCAGTGCGGCCATAAGAGACATAGCCGGACATAGCGATGCAGAATATACGCTGATCTATACAAAATATACGACGCTCGAACTGGGTTTATTCGCCCTGGAGCGTATGATACACATTGCTGAAGACAGCGGTGCAGGCATGGTGTATGCTGACCGCTACCAGGTAAAGGAAGGTAAGCAAACCAATGCCCCGGTGATCGATTATCAATTCGGCTCATTGCGCGATGATTTCGACTTCGGTTCCGTGCTGTTATTCCGCACAGATGCATTCAAGGAGGCCGCTGCCCGCATGAATGAAGACAAATATAAATTCGCCGGGCTTTATGACCTTCGCCTGAAAGTAAGCCAGAACGAAAGTCTGGTACACATCAATGAGTATCTGTACAGCGAAATTGAAGACGATACCCGCAAGAGTGGTGAGAAGATATTCGATTACGTGGATCCCAGAAACCGTGACCGCCAGATTGAAATGGAACAGGCTTGTACCGAGCATCTGAAAGAAATCGGTGGCTATTTGGCACCAGAATTCAAACAAATAGAATTTTCAGCAGGCAACTTCGAATATGAAGCTTCGGTTATCATCCCCGTACGCAACCGTATCCGCACCATCCGTGATGCTATTCATTCGGTATTGAAGCAGAAGACCGACTTTAAGTTCAACCTGATTATCATCGACAACCACTCTACGGATGGGACCACAGAAGCTATTGACGAATTCAAGAACGACGAACGCCTCATCCATATCATCCCCAAACGCAATGACCTGGGTATTGGCGGTTGCTGGAACATGGGTGTGCATCATCCCAAGTGTGGTAAGTTCGCTGTACAATTGGACAGTGACGACGTGTACAGCGATGAAAATACACTGACCACTATGGTTCGTGCTTTCTATGAACAGAATTGCGCCATGGTGGTAGGTACTTATATGATGACGGACTTCAATATGAATATGATTGCTCCGGGTATTATCGACCATAAAGAATGGACACCCGAAAACGGACGCAACAATGCACTCCGCATCAATGGTTTGGGGGCTCCTCGTGCTTTCTATACACCGGTGCTGCGTGAAGTGAAAGTTCCGAATACCAGCTATGGTGAAGACTATGCACTGGGATTAAACTTCTCCCGCCAATACCAGATCGGCCGTGTGTATGACGTAGTTTACTTGTGCCGCCGCTGGGATGACAACTCGGATGCTTCACTGGATATCGTGAAAATGAATGGTCATAATCTGTATAAAGACCGCATCCGTACCTGGGAACTCCAGGCACGCGTGGCGAAGAATAAGAGAAGATAAACACTCCATGCGTTTTCCGCACTTGTACCACACAAGTGTTTCTCAGATGAAATGCTTGTGTGCTACAAATGTAACGCAAGTGTCCCTCACATGAAACGCAAGTGTTATGCAACACACTAATAAGTAACCAGTTACAGCATTCAATATGAACCAAACCATAAACAATCTGCTTACCGAGCAACTTGCCTCCTGGGAAATGGCTCGTAACAACTACGCCGCCCTTTCGGGTGTGCAAGTGAAGGAACTCGATGTAAACGGTATTCCGTATAAGGTACAGTTCAATCCTGCACGTATCGTTTCTTCGGGAGCTAAAGTAGATGCCCAGTCCATCAAGGAACGCAAATGTTTTCTCTGCCCGGCCAATTTACCGCCGGCGCAGAAAGGAATTCCGTTCGAAGGACATTATAATATCCTGGTCAATCCGTTCCCTATCTTTCCCCGCCACCTGACGATACCGGAAGTAGCACACGTGAACCAGCGCATAGCCGTCCGTTTCAAGGATATGCTGGCATTGGCACAGGCGTTGACGGATTACACAATATTCTATAATGGTCCCAAATGCGGTGCATCCGCCCCCGACCATGCTCACTTCCAGGCAGGCAACAAAGGTTTCATGCCTATTGAAAAGGACTGGCGCGAACAGGTAGCAGGCAAAGTGGCAGATTACAGTGAAGCTACCCTCTGGTACTTGAATGACGCTCCCCGTGCGACATTGGTCATCGAAGCAGTCAATAAGAAACATGCTGCCGCCCTGTTCGATATCATTTATCACTCACTGGACATCAAGCCGGGAGATGACGAACCAATGATGAATGTATTGGCATGGTACGAAGATGAGAAATGGATCGTATGCGTATTTCCACGTGAGAAGCACCGCCCAGCTTGCTATACAGCCGAAGGAGATGCCAATTTATTGAGCAGTCCGGCATCCGTAGATCTCGGCGGAGTGTTTATTACACCGGTCGAAAAAGACTTTCTCAAGATCACAGCCGAAGATATAGCCCAGATCCTGAGTGAGGTATCACTTTCTGCCGAAGACTTCCATCGGGTGCGTCAGCGTATTAAAGAGAAGATATAATTAATGATACTATTTGAGCTCTCCCCCGATAACGGGGGAGCCGGAGGGGGTGGAGTACCCTGAAAGGGGGAGGTGGTAGGTAAAATTACAAAATTCCTATTTCTCATATAATAAAGAATACTATTATCCTCCTACCACCCCACCCTAAAGGGCACCCCTCCTCCCAGGAGGAGGGGAATTTGAGATAGTAATGCAATATAACACTTAAATAAGTATGAAAGAGCCCAAAGTACACGTAGGCATATTGTTCGAGCCACAAATAGAGTTTATCCTGCTGAATCCGTACCGCATCAACGGTATGGAAATCAGTGGTAAGCAGGTTGTGACCTACAACGAAGGCAGGATACTGTGGAACGGACGCCTTTATGACGAACTTCTATTTGAACCTGTAAACGAAGCCACCGACGCTTTCGAACTGCTCGATGTCACCATCGGCATCAACTTCCACTGGGAGCGTAAAGAAGACCAGCGCTTCCTGGGTTCTCTGAAGATTATTGTGGAGAACAAGAAGCTGACAGGCATCAACGTCATTCACGTAGAAGATTACCTGACTAGTGTAATCTCCAGTGAGATGAGCGCAACGGCTTCATTAGAGCTGTTGGAGGCACATGCAGTAATTTCACGAAGCTGGCTTTTGGCTCAGATTCATAAGAACAAGGAGATTACGGAAACCCAGACTGAGTATTCCGCTTTCACCCAAACAGATGAAGAGTTAATCCGTTGGTACGACCGTGAAGACCACACCCGTTTCGACGTCTGTGCAGACGACCATTGCCAGCGTTACCAAGGCATTACCCGCGCCTCCACCGAAATCGTAAAGCAAGCCATCGCTGCCACCCGCGGACAAGTATTGACATCCGACGGTAAGATATGCGATGCCCGCTTCTCTAAATGCTGTGGCGGTGCATTCGAAGAATTCCAGTATTGCTGGGAAGATGTGAAGTATCCCTATCTCCTGAAACAACGGGATTTCCGTATCTTCAGTTCCAAATTCAATGACTTGAGTTTCGAAAACACCTTATCCGGTAGCGGATTACCAGATCTGACCGACGAGCAAGAAGCCGAGACATGGATACGTACTTCTCCACCCGCTTTCTGCAACACCACAGACAAGAAAGTCCTCTCACAGGTATTGAATAACTATGACCAGGAAACCACCGACTTCTATCGCTGGAAAGTAGTTTACACCCAGGAAGAACTTTCTGCACTGATTCTGAAACGCTCCGGCATCGATTACGGGCAAATCATTGACCTTGTTCCTATTGCCCGTGGAACTTCAGGTCGCCTCTGGAAACTGAAAATCGTAGGAACCAAGAAGACGCTCATCATTGGCAAAGAACTGGAAATACGTCGCACACTGTCCACTTCCCATCTGTACAGTTCCGCATTCGTAGTAGATAAGGAAGACGTCTCTCCCGAAGGTATCCCCGCCCGTTTCATCCTCACCGGAGCAGGCTGGGGGCACGGTGTAGGACTATGCCAGATCGGTGCTGCCGTTATGGGCGAACAAGGCTATAAGTATGACGCGATACTGCTGCACTATTACATAGGCGCAAATATCGAGAAGCTATATGAGTAAACAGAAATAAGAAAATACCATGAAACAATCTACCAAGAAAACCAGTCCGTGGGCATGGATACCTACCCTGTACTTTGCACAAGGTTTGCCCTACGTAGCCGTGATGACCATTTCCGTCATCATGTACAAGCGTTTGGGAATATCCAACACGGATATCGCTCTCTACACCGGTTGGCTCTACCTGCCATGGGTAATCAAGCCTTTCTGGAGTCCATTTGTCGACTTGATCAAGACTAAACGGTGGTGGACCGTCGTCATGCAATACATCCTTGCCTTTGCATTGGCAGGCATTGCATTTTCCATCCCCACTCCCTTTTTCTTCCAATTGACACTGGCAGTATTCTGGATAGTGGGCTTCACCTCCGCAACTCATGACATTGCGGCGGATGGATTCTATATGCACGCCCTGACGGAGCATGAACAATCGCTCTACGTGGGCATCCGAAGCACATTTTACCGTATTGCCACGGTAGCCGGACAAGGCTTGCTGGTCATCATTGCGGGATTGATTGAAACCGGAACCGGTCTCGAACCTGCCATGCTGCAAGTTCAAGCCTCACCCTCTTACACCAACACCCTGGCCTTGCCCGACTTTGAGGATACGAATATCGACACACAAAAAGAAGCCTATTTCGTATATACCTCTCCGATAGTACAAGCAGGTGTCACCGCTACCGCTGATCATGACTCGGCAGATATAAAGACACGGATTGCCGAATTGGAAAAAGCGGTCAAAGCATCCAACATAGCCAACCACTTCGTTCCGGCCGAGGAAGCCAAAGAAGGCGATGCCACCGTAAAAGCAGAGAAAAAGGAGAGCACTTTCACCGCATGGGTACGTGAAACTTTCGGCGAGAAGCGCAAAGTAGCCGAAGGTGCTGTTGATAACGTTGCCATAGTAGGCGTACGTCTGTCCAAGCAACCATCTGCCGATGAAACCAAGATATTGAATGTCACCTTCAAAGACGGTGACCAAAGTATCAAACTGGAACAGAACAGCCTTTCCACCCGGTTCGAATTCACTGCCGAGAACTGGGACAAGCCTGCTTACCTACTGTTCAGAATAGATCATAAGATTAAGAACGAGACTTCCGCTACCTTCGAAGGTGCATCCGGTAACATTCCGTTTGCCTGGTTGATAGTATTCATCGTACTGTCCGGATTCTTCTTCGCGGTGAGTATTTACCACAACTGGATATTGCCGAAACCCGCATCCGACCGTCCGTCGAAAGACGTTACCGCCCAGAATCTGATGAAGGAATTCTTCGATACTTTCAAGAGCTTCTTCACCAAACCGCAGGCAGGAGTCGCTATCCTCTTTATGTTGCTCTACCGCCTGCCGGAAGCACAGCTCGTGAAGCTAATCAATCCTTTCCTTCTGGACCCAATAGACAAAGGCGGACTGGGGCTGACTACCGGACAAGTTGGTTTCGTCTATGGTACTATCGGTATCATCGGACTGACAATTGGCGGTATCATTGGCGGTCTTGTTGCTGCACGGGGCGGATTGAAGAAGTGGTTATGGCCAATGGCATGGAGTATGTCCCTCACCTGTCTGACATTCATCTATCTGAGTTATGCACAGGATCACTCGTTGCTGACAGTCAACATCTGTATCTTCATCGAACAGTTCGGCTATGGTTTCGGCTTCACAGCTTATATGCTGTATCTGATTTATTTCTCGGAAGGCGAGCACAAAACTGCCCATTACGCCATCTGCACAGGATTCATGGCACTGGGAATGATGTTACCCGGAATGGCTGCCGGATGGTTACAGGAAACCATCGGTTACCGGCACTTCTTCGTATGGACCATTATCTGTTGCGCCGCTACCATCGGAGTATGTGCGTTCATCAAGATAGATCCGAGCTTCGGAAGGAAGAAAGAAGAGTGATAAAAAGTGATAAGCGGTAAGTGATAAGCAAGAAATCATAAATTATAAACCATGAAGAAATACATTCTCCTTTGCCTGCTCTGTGTGCTCTGTTGTGCATCGCAGGTACAAAAGATAAGAATAAAAACAGGTATCGAAGTCCTGAAAGACCAAAATTTCAAGTGTCTGGAAGGTAAACGCGTAGGTCTGATAACCAACCCCACCGGAGTGGATAATCAGATGAAATCCACCATTGACATTCTGCATGAAGCACCGAACGTAAATTTGGTTGCCCTCTTCGGTCCGGAGCACGGGGTTCGTGGCGACGTACATGCCGGCGACCACGTGACGGACATCAAAGATGCCACCACCGGATTGCCTGTATATTCTCTTTACGGCAAAACCCGCAAGGCTACGCCAGAGATGCTGAAAGACATTGACGTATTGGTCTACGATATCCAAGATATCGGTTGCCGCTCATTTACCTATATCAGTACAATGGGGCTGGCTATGGAAGCTGCGGCCGAAAACGGTAAAGAATTTATTGTATTGGATCGCCCCAATCCGGTAGGCGGACTCAAGATAGAAGGCAATCTGGTAGAAGATGATTGCATTTCTTTTGTCAGTCAGTTCAAGATTCCGTACCTTTACGGACTGACTTGCGGTGAGCTGGCATTGATGCTGAACGGAGAGAAGATGATGGCATCACAATGTAACCTGCACGTTGTGAAGATGAAAGGCTGGAAACGCAAGATGGACTATGTACAGACGGGGTTGCAATGGGTACCCTCTTCTCCGCATATTCCTCATCCGCACTCGGCTATATTCTATCCGGTAAGTGGTATTCTGGGTGAACTGGGATACATGTCCATCGGGGTAGGCTATACGATACCGTTCCAGATGTTTGCCGCACAGTGGGTAGAAGCAGAAAAACTGGCGGGAAACCTGAACGCATTGAATGTGCCGGGTGTTGTATTCCGGCCGATGTATCTGAAACCCTTCTACTCCGTAGGTAAAGGTGAATTGCTGCAAGGCGTACAGGTACACATCATGGATGTGCAGAAAGCTCCGCTGAGCGACATCCAGTTCCTGGTGATGCAGGAGATCGCAGCGCTCTATCCTGACCGTGCCGTATTTGAGCATGCCGACAAGGGACGTTTTCGTATGTTCGACATGGTAAGCGGCTCGGAAGAGATACGCAAGCGATTCTCACAACGCAACCGCTGGGAAGATGTGCGCGACTATTGGTATAAAGATGCTGAAGACTTCCGACGATTGTCTAAGAAGTACTACCTATACAAGTAGGGAACAATAAACGCTTCTTACACTGAAAAAGTCATAAAGACATATGTATGTCACCCCTCATGAGATATGTATGTCATGGGTCATGAGAAGCCCATATCATGAGAGGTGAGATACGCTTCTCATCACAGGAGAGACCGGGATGTCATTAAAACAATCCTACAGCACATTCTGACGGGGGTGCCGGTGAAAGAAGAAAAGAATGATAAGGAAAAGAAAGGCGAAAACACTATGGTAAAAAGTAGCTACACTTCGTTTTTGCAGGAAATAAGGGGACTTATTCCGCAAGATAGGATATATACCGACGAACTGCGCCGGTTGGCATGGGGAACAGATGCGGGTTTCTACCGCCTTATCCCACAAATCGTGATTCGTTCCAATAGCGAAGAGGAGATCTCCGACCTGTTAAGACTTGCCGACCGTTACGGTCTGCCAGTAACGTTTCGTGCCGCAGGAACCAGTTTGTCGGGACAAGCCATTAGTGACTCTATCCTGATAGTAGCCGGAAAACATTGGGAGAAGTACAGCATTTCTCCCGATCATGAACAGATTACCTTGCAACCGGGCATCATCGGTCAGCGGGTTAACGAGATTCTTGCCCCCTACGGACGTAAGTTTGCTCCGGACCCGGCAAGCGTGAAAAGTGCTATGGTAGGCGGCATCGTCATGAACAACGCCTCGGGTATGAATTGCGGCACACATGCCAATAGTGACAAAGTGCTTCTTTCCGCCCGCATCGTATTGGCGGACGGCACCGTGCTGGATACAGGGGATGATATTTCGCGTGCTTCCTTCGAAGCCACCCACCCCGATTTCTACAATCGCATCTGCGAACTGCGGGACCAGATATGTGCCAACGAAGAACTCGCTGCACGCATCCGCTACAAATACTCCATCAAGAACGTAACCGGATTGAATCTTCTGCCATTCGTTCGCTTCGATGACCCGTTCGATATTATTGCCCACCTGATGGTAGGCTCGGAAGGCACGCTTGCGTTCCTTTCCCAGATTACCATGCGCACAGAGTACGACTATCCGCACAAGGCAAGCGCCATGCTCTATTTTACCAATATCAAGGATGCCTGCCGGGCGGTGGTGGCGATGAAGGAGTTGACAAATCGTAATTCTTCATCCCCGTCATCCGTGCCATCTGCGGATGAAAAATTAGTAAAAGGCGCCGAACTGCTGGACTACAAAAGTCTATCTTCGGTAGAAGACCCTATCTACTTAAAGTATAAGCAGGAAGTTGCCGATGCCTCCGGCCTCACAGCCGTGCTGACCGAGACCAAAGCCCGCACCCGCGAGGAACTGGAACAGAACATCTCAGTAATCGAGGAATGTCTGAAAACTTTCAGCACCTACATCCCCGTGCACTTCACCGACCGGCCGGAAGAATATTCTAAGTATTGGGCTATCCGCTCAGGTATATTCCCCTCCGTAGGTGGTACACGCCAACCCGGCACTACCTGCCTCATCGAGGACGTAGCCTTCCACATCGAAGACCTGCCCGAAGCCACTGCCGACCTGCAACAACTCATCGCCCGCCACGGCTACGATGATGCCTGCATCTACGGTCATGCCCTGGAAGGCAACTACCATTTTATCCTGAACCAGTCCTTCAGTACCGACGCCGATGTAAAGCGCTACGAGGACCTGATGAATGACGTAAAGACTCTGGTAGTCGATAAATACGACGGTTCGCTGAAAGCAGAACATGGCACCGGACGTAACATGGCCCCCTTCGTGAAATATGAATGGGGAGAGGCAGCTTTTGAAGCCATGAAGGCAGTCAAGCAGTTGTTCGACCCGAAAGGGCTGCTCAATCCGGGAGTTATCTTCAATGATGACCCGCAATGCCACATCAAGAACTTCAAACCGTTGCCGTTGATTCCTATCGACGAAGCCAGTCCTGCCGGAAAAGTAAACAAGTGCATCGAATGTGGCTTCTGCGAAGTGAACTGCCTGTCGTGCGGCTTTACCCTTTCTTCGCGCCAGCGCATTGTACTGCAACGGGAAATATCACGTCTGAAACAAAGCGGTACAGACCCGGAACGTCTGTCTCTACTCGAAAAACAATACCGCTACCCGGGCAATCAAACTTGCGCAGGAGACGGACTGTGCTCCATGTCTTGCCCGATGAATATCAATACAGGCGACCTGACCCATATCATCCGCCAGGAAACGCTACCGAAAGGTAGCCTCGGATATAAAGCAGGAGATTTCGTAGCCAATCACTTCGCCGGTGTTAAGAGTAGTCTGCGCCCCGTTTTATCATTAGCCAATTTCGGACACTCCGTATTAGGAACCAAAGTCATGAGCAGCATTACGAAAGGGATGCACAATGTATTGGGCATACCTTTGTGGACGCCTGCCATGCCGAAGAGCTATAAAGTGACAAGCTACAAGCTACAAGCTGCAACAGATATGAGTGACGAGCTACAAGCTACGAGTACTATGCAGAATGATAGCGCAGCACTGGTAGCTTGTAGCTCTGTAGCTCGTAACTCCACAGCTGACAAAGTAGTTTATTTCCCCAGCTGCATCAACCAAACCATGGGACTCCCGAAAAAATCCCCCGTGGAGCAACCTTTGGTAAACAAGATGATCTCCCTCCTGCAAAAAGGCGGTTACGAAGTCATCTTCCCCAAGGACATAGATAAGCTCTGTTGTGGCACCATCTGGGAAAGTAAAGGTATGCTCGACATTGCCGATCGCAAAGCCGCAGAACTCGAAGCCGCCCTTTGGGAAGCCAGCGAGCAAGGCAAATACCCTGTCCTCTGCGATCAAAGCCCCTGCCTGCATCGCATGCGCGAAACCATTCAAAAGATGAAGCTCTACGAACCTGCAGAATTCATCTACACTTTCCTGCGAGACAAACTGGTCTTCACGCAGACCGACCGCCCCGTAGCAGTACACATCACCTGCTCCATGCGCAAAATGGGACTGGCAGATACAATTGTTTCCCTGGCAAAACTCTGTTCTACGCATGTCTTCGTACCCGAAGAAGTAGGCTGCTGTGGTTTTGCCGGCGACCGCGGATTCACCTATCCCGAACTGAATTCCTATGCCTTGCGCAAACTCCGTCCGCAGATAGAAGCATCCGGCATCACTATCGGCTACTCCAACAGTCGTACTTGCGAAATAGGACTGACTACCAACTCAGGTATCCCCTACGTCTCTATCGCCTATCTCGTAGACCAATGTACGAAGGGAATTGACAATTGAATAAATAACTTAACACACTTATTACAATGAACAGTCAGACCAAGACAAACAAGCGCATTCTTGCCCTCGACATCCTTCGCGGTGTCACCATTGCGGGCATGATTATGGTGAACAACCCCGGCACTTGGGGACATATATATGCCCCCTTGCGCCACGCTGAGTGGAATGGCCTCACCCCCACCGATCTCGTCTTCCCCTTCTTCATGTTCATCATGGGTATCTCTACCTATATCTCCCTGAAGAAGTACAATTTCGAGTTCAGTCATGCAGCCGCCATGAAGATATTGAAACGTACTATTATCATCTTCCTGATCGGACTTGCCATCGGCTGGTTCTCCAGATTCTGTTACTACTGGGCAGGCTCCCATGAAGGTCTCAGCTTCGGCGAACAACTCTGGGCATCCGTCTGGACTTTCGACCGCATCCGTATCCTGGGTGTCATGCAGCGCCTGGCCCTTTGCTACGGTGCTACCGCTATTATTGCGCTGACCATGAAACACCGTCACATCCCTTATCTCATTGCCACATTGCTGGTAGGCTACTTCATCCTGCTGATGTGTGGCAACGGATTTGCTTACAACGAAACCAATATCCTCTCCATAGTGGATCGTGCCATCCTCACCCCCGCACACATGTACAAGGACAACGGCATTGATCCCGAAGGTCTTTTAAGCACCATCCCATCCATTGCCCATGTATTGCTGGGCTTCTGCGTGGGTCGCATGATGCTGGACAGCAATAGAGCCGAGAGCCGCGAAGCCTTACTGAATTCTCACCTGATCAAATTATTTCTGGTTGGTGCCATCCTTACTTTTACAGGCTTCCTGCTGAGCTACGGTTGTCCTATCAACAAGAAAATCTGGTCTCCCACCTTCGTTCTCACCACTTGCGGACTAGCCTCCAGTTTCCTGGCACTGCTCATCTGGATCATCGACGTAAAAGGATACAAGAAATGGTGCACTTTCTTCGAGGCTTTCGGTGTCAACCCCCTGTTCATGTACGTTTTGGGTGGAGTACTAAGTATCCTGTTCGGCAGCATCAGCTTCCCTTGGGGCGATGGCAGCATCAGCATACACGGATTCTTATACAAGATCGTTCTTATGCCGATATTCGGTGAGACAGGCGGTTCACTGGCCTATGCACTGCTCTTTGTAGCCATCAACTGGTGCATCGGCTATCAATTGTATAAACGGAAGATATATATCAAGATATAGGAGATATAAGAGATAAAGGAGTTATAGAAGTTAAAGCCGATACTTCTGCTTATAATAAAAAGACTATCGGCTCTAACTCCCAGCGAAGCGATAACTCCTCTAACTCCTTAAAACAACAAGTAAATAATTAAACTTAAAACGATATGATATTAATAGCAGACAGTGGCTCTACAAAAACCGATTGGTGTGTTGTAGAGAAAGGTAAACTCATCCAGCAGATTTCTACGAAAGGTACCAACCCTTTCTTTCAGTCGGAAGAGGAGATCAGTAATGAAATTGCGACAGCGCTGCTGCCCCAGTTAACGACCAATGCCTTCGACGCTGTGTACTTTTATGGTGCCGGCTGTGGCTTCCCCGACAAAATTGCCATGGTACACCGTGCCATTATCCAGCATCTCCAGGTTTCGGGCGACGAAGTGGAAGTAAATACGGACATGCTTGCCGCCGCCCGCGGACTTTGTGGACACGAACCGGGCATAGCCTGCATCATGGGCACAGGTTCCAACTCGTGTTACTACGACGGCAAACACATTGGTGCCAACGTCTCTCCCCTGGGTTTCATTCTTGGCGACGAAGGTAGCGGTGCTTGCCTGGGTAAGTTGCTGGTAGGTGATATTCTGAAAAATCAGATGACTCCAGAACTGAAAGAGAAGTTCCTCAAGCAGTTCAATCTGGAACCGGCAGACATCATCGACCGTGTATACCGTAAACCATTCCCGAACCGCTTCCTGGCAAGCCTGTCTCCATTCCTCGCTCAGAATCTGGACGAGCCTTGTGTGCGCACGCTGGTGCTGAACAGTTTCAAGGCTTTCCTGAAAAGGAACGTCATGCAATACGATTATCAGCATAGCAAGGTACATTTCATCGGCTCCGTAGCATTCCATTATAAGGAGGTACTTACCGAGGCCGCACAGGAAATGGGCGTCCAAATAGGCACCATCCTCCAGAGCCCCATGGAAGGCCTGATTAGCTACCATAGCTAATCACCCCAGCCCCATAAATCATAAATTATAAATCATAAATCTCATCATCATCATGGCATTCGTAAAAATATCAGAGCAACCTTCGCTCTACAACGACTTGGAAAAGAAATCTGTCCGCGAAATATTGGAGGACATCAACACAGAAGACCAGAAAGTGGCATTGGCTGTTCAAAAAGCCATCCCACAGATTGAGAAACTGGTGACACAAATCGTTCCGCGCATGAAGCAAGGCGGACGCATCTTTTATATGGGAGCTGGCACCAGTGGTCGCCTGGGTGTGCTGGATGCATCAGAAATTCCTCCGACATTCGGTATGCCTCCTACACTCGTCATCGGACTGATAGCAGGCGGTGATACAGCTTTGCGCAACCCGGTGGAAAATGCGGAGGACGATATACGTCGCGGTTGGGAAGAGCTAGTTGAACGTAACATTACGGATAAAGATACCGTCATCGGCATTGCTGCTTCCGGCACGACTCCTTACGTTATCGGCGCCATGCAGAAAGCACGTGAGCACGGCATTCTTACAGGCTGCATCACCAGTAACCCCGACTCTCCGATGGCGGCTGAAGCAGATGTTCCCATCGAAATGATTGTAGGACCAGAATATGTAACAGGAAGCTCACGCATGAAATCGGGTACGGGACAGAAAATGATACTGAACATGATTACCACTTCTGTCATGATACAACTGGGCCGCGTGAAAGGTAATAAAATGGTGAACATGCAGCTGAGTAACCAAAAATTGGTAGACCGTGGCACCCGCATGATCGTAGAAGAACTGGGATTGGACTATGGAAAGGCAAAGGCACTGTTGCTAATGCATGGTTCAGTGAAAAAGGCAGTAGATGCTTATAGGGGGGTAACATTATGAAACTCCTCCCTTCCTTTTTCTTCATTGTATTGCTTGCCCTGCAAGCCAATGCACAATCCTTGCAACGTGTTGCCCCCGAACAAGTCGGCATGGATTCCCGTCATTTGTTGTACGCTGACGAAGCGATAGAAACCGCCATCGCCAATAAAGACATTCCCGGTGCCGTACTCGCTGTAGTACGTAACGGGAAGATGGCCTACCTCAAAGCATACGGCAACAAGCGTGTGTACCCTAACACCGAGCCTATGACTGTAAACACTATTTTCGATATGGCTTCATGCAGTAAACCCATGTCCACTGCCATCTGTACCCATATCCTGGCAGAACGTGGTAAGCTCCGTCTCCTGGATCCCGTCAGCCTCTACATACCTGAATTTAAGTCCTGGGTGAGCGAAGACGGAAAAGATAAGAAAATCATCCGCATCGCCGACCTGTTGACACATACTTCCGGTCTCCCCCCTTATGCCCCAACCAGTGAATTGGAAAAACAATATGGCTCCCCCAGCCCCGACGGAATGATAGAGTACATAGTCAACTGCCGCCGCGACTTCAAGCCGCAGACCGACTTCCAATACAGTTGCCTTAACTACATCACCCTGCAACGCATCATCGAAACCGTCAGCGGACAATCCTTACGTGACTTCGCCCGCGAAAATCTATTTGATGTATTAGGTATGGCCCATACCGACTATCTCCCCTGCAAGCGCGACAAAAACGGCAAATGGATAAACACCGCTCTCCCCCACTGGGCAGAGAAGAACTCTCAACTCTCCACTCTCCACTCTCAACTTATCGAAGTCGCTCCTACCGAGAAGCAATCCGACGGCAGCGTCCTCTGCGGACAAGTACACGATCCACTCGCCCGTGTCATGAATGGTGGTATTTCCGGCAATGCCGGCGTATTCTCTTGTGTCGAAGACATAGCTGTACTCTGCGCCGCCCTGCAAAACGGCGGAGAATGGAACGGACACCGCATCCTCAGCCCATTGGGAGTAAAAGCTATGCGTACCGTCCCCCGTGCCACTGCTACATTAGGACGCACTTTAGGATGGGATAATTTCACCGCCTACGCTTCCAATAACGGAGATTATTTTGGTCCGAATACCTACGGGCACACCGGATACACCGGTACTTCCATCATCATAGATCCGGACAACGATACTTCCGTCATCCTGCTCGTCAATGCCGTGCATCCCGAAGACGGTCACAGCATGGTTCGTCTGCGCTCTCTGATAGCCAATGTCGTTGCAGCTTCTATCTATCCCACCCCACGTATTTATACGGATCATTATTATAAGCGCTTCCTCCAATTCATGGATGAACCTGCCATTACCTCCAAAGATATCGTCATGGTGGGCAACAGCCTTACAGAAGGTGGCGGCAACTGGAACACCCGCCTCAACAAGAAAAACATCCGTAACCGTGGTATCATCGGTGACGAAGTTATGGGTATTTACGACCGTCTGCACCAGATACTTCCGGGACACCCAGAGAAATTATTCCTCCTTGCCGGTGTCAATGACATCTCACACGACCTCACTGCGGACAGCATCGTCAGTATGATACGCATGACCGTAGAGCGCATTCAGCGTGAATCTCCTGATACGAAACTCTACCTGCAAAGTCTCCTGCCTTTCGATGAGAGCTTCGGACGTTACAAAAAGCTAACCGGGAAAACCGACATGGTTCCCGAAATCAATGCACAACTGGAAGTTTTAGCTAAAGATCACAAAATTACATTCATCAACCTCTTCCCGTTATTTACAGAGAAAGGCACGAATGCGCTTCGCAAAGAATTGACCAGTGACGGCTTACACCTGAATGAAGAAGGATATAAAATTTGGGTGAAAGCGTTGAAAAAGAAGATGTAGACTCCCCTATAAACACAAGAGGCTGCCCATAAATGAGCAGCCTCTCTTTTATAAAGAGCCTCTACTTTACTGCCTCTAATTGCATATCAAATGTCAAAGTTGAATAACCAAGAATTGAACTATATCCGCTTTCTCCATATCCACATTGGTAAGGAATATACAATATCCAGCGTTCTTTCGTATGCATATATTGCAATACTGTAGTCCATCCAGAAACGACACCTGTCACACTAAAAGAAGATGGAGAATCAAAGTCCGTAGGCACCTTGGCGCCCTCGCCTTCAGAAAGCAGTACGCCGCGGTCTATTGCGCTGTAACCAACAAAATTACCATCGAATCTATCCCCCAGTATTATTGTACCATAATAGTATGTCGTAACTGACTGCGTATAAAGCGGACGCTCCCCATCGGGATTGTCTGGCGATATTTTCTTACAATAAATATACAAAGAATTCTCTGTTGTACTCTTGTAGTTATCCTTAATAGCAAATAATTCACCTACAGGAATCTTACTAAGCTTAACAGAGTCACCGTTATCACCTTCATATTTCGCCCCTTCTATAATTCTATCAGCCCGGCCACCTATGATCAGATTCAATGAATCAATATAAGCTTCATTCCGTTCTCGCCAGTTGTCATACCTACCTACTTCCTCTACTTCTTCACAAGAAGTAAATACACCTGTCAAGAGCAACAGGAAAGGTAGAAATACTAAGAGTCTTTTGTTCATTCTATTAATTTATTGTATTACTTATTGCAACCCCTTCAGCAACGAAGTGATGCTAACACGATCTGCAATGATGTTATTCAGTTCAGCAATAGCCACGCGTTCCTGTTGCATCGTATCACGATTACGCAGCGTCACGCAGTTATCTTCCAGAGTTTGGTGGTCAACAGTCACGCAGTACGGAGTACCAATGGCATCCTGACGACGATAACGTTTACCGATACTATCTTTTTCATCATATTGACAGTGGAAGTGGAACTTCAATGAGTCGATGATCTCACGAGCCTTTTCAGGCAGACCATCTTTCTTCACCAACGGCATTACAGCCAACTTCACAGGAGCAAGTGCGGCAGGCAATCTCAGTACTACACGGCTTTCTCCACTCTCCAGTTGTTCTTCGCAATAAGAAGCAGACATGATACTGAGGAACATACGGTCCACACCAATAGAAGTTTCCACAACAAACGGAGTATAACTTTCATTCGTTTCGGGATCGAAGTACTTAATATTCTTACCTGAGAACTTCTCATGCTGCGACAAGTCAAAATTCGTACGGCTATGGATACCTTCCACTTCCTTGAAGCCAAACGGCATTAAGAACTCGATATCTGTAGCTGCATTCGCATAATGAGCTAACTTATCATGATCATGATAACGATAGTGGTCATCACCGAATCCCAATGCCTTATGCCATTTCAAACGGATTTCTTTCCATTTCTTGAACCATTCCAGCTCAGTACCCGGCTTCACGAAGAACTGCATTTCCATCTGTTCGAACTCACGCATACGGAAAATGAACTGACGGGCAACAATCTCGTTACGGAATGCCTTACCAATCTGTGCAATACCGAAAGGTATCTTCATGCGACCGGTCTTCTGTACATTCAGGTAATTCACAAAGATACCCTGGGCTGTTTCAGGACGCAGGTAAATCTTCATGGCACCATCCGAAGTAGAACCCATCTCTGTAGAGAACATCAGGTTGAACTGACGAACTTCCGTCCAGTTCTTTGTACCGCTGATGGGGCAAACGATTTCTTCATCCAGAATAATCTGGCGAAGCTCGTCAAGGTTATTATCATTCAGAGCCTTTGCAAAACGTTCGTGCAATGCGTCGCGTTTAGCCTGGTGTTCCAATACGCGACCATTTGTGCTACGGAACTGCGCTTCATCAAAAGCCTCTCCGAAACGCTTGGCAGCTTTGGCAACTTCTTTATTGATTTTATCGTCGTACTTTGCAAGTTGGTCTTCAATCAGCACATCGGCACGATAACGTTTCTTGGAATCACGGTTGTCAATCAAAGGGTCATTGAATGCGTCTACGTGTCCGGAAGCCTTCCAGATGGTGGGGTGCATAAAGATAGCGGAGTCGATGCCGACAATGTTTTCGTGCAGCAACACCATGCTCTGCCACCAGTATTGTTTAATGTTGTTTTTCAGTTCCACACCCATCTGACCGTAGTCATACACTGCTCCCAATCCGTCGTAGATATCGCTGGAGGGGAATACGAAACCGTATTCCTTACAGTGTGATACGAGTTTCTTAAAAACGTCTTCTTGTGCCATTTTTTTGTTATATCTATTAATTTTAATCCTGTTCTTTATTAAAAAGCGCCACAAAGATAGGGATTTATATCATAAGTCGGGCAGGTGGGGTATTAATTTATCTTATCGTTGCACGTTGTTACACAAACTGATGCACAGGAATAACATCAATCCAACCTTCTTCCGCACGAATTTTATCCTCCTGATTAAGAGTTATGAGAATCCCCTTATCCTTTTTAAAGAAACGCATGGCTTCGCGCAATCCTCCCACTTCACGTGATTCATTTTCCCGATGCAGCTCCAGACAGACCTGAATAAGCAGTATCGGTACATTCTTCTCACATACCACAAAGTCACATTCACTATTATTCTCACTAAAATAATAAAGTTGCCGATAACGACGGCGCAACTCCCAATAAACTACATTTTCCAGCATATGCCCCGTATTTCCGGTAAAGGAAACGGTAACAGCTTGCGAAAGGGCTGTATCAATGAAATATATTTTCTGAGGATTGACATATTGTGCTTTCAATGACCATGAGAACTTAGGCATACGACTGATGAAATAAGCCTCTTCAAAATAGCTCAGGTATTCCAAAGCCGTCTTACCGGTTTTTATACCGACCATTCCTGCCAGTTTATTAGCTGAAGCAAGGTTTCCGAAATTAGCTGCCAGATAAAGCAATAATGCCTTAAGGGAAACTACATCACGAATCCCATAACGAACTGCTATATCCCGATACAAAATATCATCAAACAATGCCGTAAGTACATCCTGATTACCAGTACGTACAAACTCCGGAAAGCCACCATCCCGAAGATACTCCATAAAAGATTCAGCACAAGGTGTCAATGACCGGAAACGGAGGAACTCTTTATACGACAATGGATAAAGTTCCTTCGAGATATGTCGTCCGGTAAGCTTTGTTCCTAATTCCCTACTCAGCAAAGAAGCATTGGAACCAGTAATACAAACATTGAATCTCTGATCCAGTTTCTGTCTTACATATAATTCCCAACCTTCCACCACTTGAATTTCATCAAAATAGAGATTCCTTTTACCTGTTTCGTCTATCAAGAGGTCAAGTAATTCAAAGTCTTTGATATCAAAACGAAACAGTTTTGGGGTATCAAAATTCAAATAGAAAGCCTCGTCGATAGTTGGTCCTACATGCTGCCGCATCAACGTACTTTTTCCACAACGACGTATCCCTGAAATCACTAAAGCATGATTTGTATTATCTACAGGCAATGTCGCCAATAACTCGCGCGAAAGAGATTCATCATGCTTAAAGAACTCCTGCTGTTGATTATAAACCTCTTTGATATCAGAAAATTTCACCATACGTCTATTTATTTGTCATAGAGCAAAGGTAGCTTATTTATTGCTAATAAACAAATCCAAGTATTAGTAATATTCAAATCTTCATATTACTAATAAACAGTTTAAACTTAGTTTTTATCAGGGCAACCGCATCAAATTTTCAATATTTTCTTCAGATATTCTATATCCAATGCCACTTTTATAGCCTCTTCTTTAAACTTAATTTGTCTTTCTGCTCTGAGATGATATGCAAAGCCATTTTTCTTAGCACCGTTACCCCGTGTGGTTGGGGAGACGTCACGTTTCTTTTTACCGTCTATGACTATTTGTTTCTCCGATAGTTCAGATAAGATGGATTGTCCATACGAACGAAGGCAGTGTTCAAGTTCATCCGGACAAATACCCTTAAAAACACGTTCAAAGGTGCCTTCAAAAGGGACACCATTAGCTAAAGACAACACCGTACCCGAGACGTATCTGAGCCGTACTTGCTCCGTACGTTCTTCGGTCAGAAGTACCTCTGAGCGAAGAAACCACGGACTTGGTACGGAGCAAGTGCATTCTGGGTACTGTCCGGGTACCTTTTGCTCCTGTGATCAGCAGTGCATAGCTCAGCACATTGCGCGCATTCATTTCCGCTTTGCATTGCGCATCATAGGCTTCATCACCATCCAGATTGGGGACACCCGCCCATTCCCCATGCGTAAGGATAAGTCATATATGTGTACGAATATCCTTTTTATGAAAAGAGAGTTTATCACTGATTATCAAGACATTACAAAGTCTCAATTTCTTGTCAACAAGAAATTAGGAGTTTGTTGGCAAGAAGTTAACTTCCTGTCGACAAACTCCTAACTTCTTGTAAAAGGAGAAATAGCGGATTTTTCGGTTTCCTTACACTGCCTGATTGATAAGACGAATATGTTATATGTAACTTGTACATTACTTGATGAGAATAATCATTGCTTAATGAGCTGTATTTGCGCAGCGGGTTGTCCGACACAAGCTCCACGGGGAGGTATTCTATTTCTTCCACTGCCTGACCGGGCTCCAGCGGCAGCAGTGCGTTGAGCAGGCTCTTCACAAGATCGGGGTGTTCGCCGAAGACGCGCTTGAACGTCAGGCCGGCTTTGGGGTCTAAGTATCTCATGCGATTATGGTTCTATGGTTTAACAAGTTCTTTGTGCACAATCTTAATGCAAAAATAATGCATAGATTTGATAGTCAGCAATCTTTCCCGACAATTATTATAAACGTGGTGTTCTGTCACTGAACCTCATTATAAAATCTTTCGACCACTTATGATTGCAAATCCAGCGGAACGGGGGACAGGGAAACATTTTCTTTGTTGTACATCAAAACCTGGTTCTGAGATTTTCCCACATAATCCATCAAAAAGTCATTATATCCAGTTTTAAGAACAAATAACCTGTTTTTTCTCCCTTTTTCAAGCAACAAATATCACATATAAGTCCTAAAACCAATAAAAAGTAAATACATTTTAAATTTCGTAACGGAAAACCATTACTTTGTCCAGCTTTTTAATTTTTTTACTACTAATTTAAAGAATATTTCGTAAAAGGGGTATCTCTTATGAAATAAATACATAAGTTTGTAGAGTCAACAACAGAAAACATACGATGGAAACACCATATACGAAAAGTAGCGATAAAATCTTATTTGAGAGAGATATCCAAGATATCCTCCCAGAACGGAGAGTTCATGCAGGTAAAGAAGAGGAGACTCACGCTTCCTGCAGAATGAAAGAAATATACGAGAACATTTTATACTGCATAGAGAATAAAATGATTTACTTGGATACAACGATTAATTTAAGTAAATTCAGTCTTTTATTGTGTACTAACACGACTTATCTTTCAAAAGTAATAAACATATTCTTTAAATGTAATTTAAAAACCTTATTAAATAAGTATCGCATAGAATATGCCAAAGAACTGCTGAAGATGGAGCATTGTGACCTCAAAACCCTACCCAAAAGATGCGGTTTTGCTTCCAGAAGTTCTTTTTATGCCGCTTTCATGAAGTACGAGCATATAGCACCAATGGACTTCAGAGCACACTATATGAGCATAGAAATCAGAAAAAAAATAGATATGGAAATAGATAATTTATTAACCATTTAGTAATTAATTAATCAAATTTTTATTGTTATGAAAAAGTGGACTTACTTAGTCGCAGCCGGCATAATGCTGGGAGCGACGCCGGTATTTACCGGATGTATTGACAATGATGAGCCGGAAGGGATCACCGTATTGCGTGGCGCAAAGGCTGAACTGCTGAAGGCAAAAGCTACCGTAGAAACTGCAAAAGCGGAGCAAGTGAAGGCAAAAGCCGCTTATTTACTGGCACAAGCTGAATATCAAAAGGCTCTTGCTGCAACAGAAAACGCCAATGCAAAAATCAAAGAGGCTATCGCCAAGCAAGAAGAAGCAAAGGTTAAGTTGATTGAAACTCAAAACGAGCAGGAAAAACAAAAACTACAAGCCCAAATCGCAGAATTGGAACACCAAAAAGAGATGTGGGAAATTGAAAAAAATAGTGCTATAGCTGCTGCAGAACAAGCTGTGAAAAGCTGGGAATTAGCATATAAGCAAGCAGAAGTAGCATATGAAAAAGTGCTGTTGGAACTCGCTGCACAGAAAGCTTCACTCACAAAGCAGCAACAGCTTTTGTTGGCTGATTACGTCAATGATGTAAAGACTGCCAAAGAAGATTTAGCTGAGAAAAAGGAAGATGTCCGCTTAGCACAGCGTGCTGTGAATAAGGCTGCACAGTTGGTGGAAGAAACCGAAGCTGACAAGGAATACTGGCAATACGAATTGGCACGCACTTTGAAACTGGAAAACAAGAAGTTGGAAGGTCTTGAAGCGGCTTTAAAGGAAGCTAAAGAAGGATTAGGTGAATTCGAAAACATGAAGCCTACAGAACTTGCCGCTAAGTATGAAGCTCTGGAACAGGAACTCAATGCTCTGAAGAAGAAAATTGCAGATGAGAGCGTAAAGGCTGCTGAAGAAAGACGTGCTATTCAGGAAGGGGAATTGGCTGAATTAAACAAAAAAGCTCAGGCTATGACTAAAAGTATGCAGGCAGATGTCGAAATCCCGGCATTTACTTATCCTGAAGTGATAGGTGACGCTTTGCCTTTCGCTTGGAATAATATCAAAGATAAAGAATATGAGCCTCTGACATACACATGGATGAACCAATATTATTATAATTATAGATTAGAGGAACTGAATACGTTATTAACACAGGTTCAGCAATGGACTCGCGATGAGAACGACAATGAGTGGACACAACAACGTATTGCAGAGTGGAAGAAAGATATTGAAGATGCAAATACTGCTATCGAAGGTATGAAGAAAGACTGGAAAGAAGCAGTAGATGTTTATCATCGGACTCCGGCTGATGTAGTTATCAATATGAGTAAGATTACCGGTTACACAGAAGCTGTTGCTGCTATTAAGCCGTTTAATACAGCCGTAACGGATTATCAAAAGGCATGGAAGGCTTTCGAGGATGCACGCAAGGCTCATCAAAAAGTAACAAATGAATTTTGGAATAATAGGAATAATATCAACTATACATATAATGCGGAGTATAACAAACTGGATCCATACACAAAGGCTGAAGAGGAAAGAACAAAGCTATACGAAGCTTGGAACACTTTAAACAGTAACCCAGATGCCGAACAGGCAAAAAAAGATGAAGCTTGGAAGGCTTATACGGATTTTGACAGCAATGCTTACGTAGCAGAATTGACAAAACCTCTTGAAGAGAAGCGTGATGCTGCTCTTAAAGCAGAAGATACAAAACGTTTGGAAGCTGAAGCTGCCGTTCGTACTACTGTAGAAGCATATAAAGCCAAGAGGGATGCACTTACTGCAGAGGTAGACATTGTAACACCGTTATATGATAATTTCTATACGAACGCTTCTCGTATTGATGAGTGGACTACATATCAGACAATCTATAACCACGCAAATTTCGCAGAAGCAGCAGGACTTTACCAAGGTTCTAATGACAATAGCTACTATATTAGCGGATGGAATGATGCAGATGGTAATTATATTAATAGTGAATGGGTTTACTACCCAAATAATGTTTCCACATATGAAGTAGACGCTGATGCCGTAACAGAAATCAGCAAAGACAACATCAAAACGCTGATTCAGTACAGATCACGAGCACTGTTCGGTAATGCTTATGGCTTTGGGCAGAATGAATACGGTGACCCTGATGCACGTTTGCTTGATTTAACTTTTGAAGATGTAGAAAAGTTGATTGCTGAAAGCAGTGAAGAGCCTTTGTACGGAAATGATTATATCACTGCATGCCGTCAATTTGGTAGAATGGGTTCAGTATTTGCTTTTGAAGCTCAAGTGAAATTTGCTGAAGCATGGTTGGCTGACAAGAACAGTTCTGTTAGCAAGTTGATTAGCGCAACTGAAGAAGCTATTGAAGCCATGCAAGCCAAGTATGACGAACAAGAACTCAGCTATAAAGAACAAGGTGAAGCATTAGATAAAGAACTTCTGGCTATTAACAAAAAACTTCAAGATGCTGTTGACGCACTCAACGAACTGCGTGCTACTTCTGGCCCGATTTACGATTTGAAAGAAGCTGTTTGGCAAGCTATCAAAGACTATAGAGATGCAGGTTTCGATGAATGGAGCCAAGACCTTATCGACAGAGAAGTTACGAAGTTGAAAACTCTAATCGAGCAACTGGAAGCATCAATCGATGACCAAAATCATGCTATCGAAACAGCTCAACGCAATCTGGATGGTTACAACAATGGTAACCTCACCGCTTTGCAGACTGCAAAAGAAGCGTTGGAAGATGCAGAAGCTGCCATGGTAGCCGCACAGGAGGTTTACAACGATGCATTGGAAGCTCTGAACAAGATGATTGCAGCTATCGCTGCGGAAACTGCTGAATAATCGGCAATGCTAAATTTAAATAACAAAAAGATGATTAGAAAACTTTGCACAATCTTATTGTTAGCTGCCTTTGTTGCGCCCGCATGGGCGCAACAAACCCGCGGCGACAAAGAGGGTGTAGTGTTTGCTCCCCGCAAAGGTCAGTGGCAGGTGTCATTGGTATTAGGAAATAGTGGGCAATCGTACAATGATAACGTCAGCTACCTTTTACCCAAATACACCAACACAGAAGGCTCGATAGGACTTCCAAACGGAGGAACAGATGAATCGGGCAATCTGAACGGCTACTTGAACATCAGCGGACTCAATGACAATAGCTTAATCAACATCGCCGGTCTGCAAGCCAAATACTTCGTAAGCGACTGTTGGGATATCAACTTCTCTTTGGGCATGAACATCAGTATCACCCCAAAGAAGGACTATTTAGAGGGCGACTATGAATCTGTGCCCGACATAATTATCCCAGCTCAAAAGTATGTAAACGCGCAAGTTACCAATAACTGGTACGTATCGGTAGGTTCAAACCGCTATTTCAAAACGAGCAATCCACGCATACACCCATACATAGGAGCCGTAGCCGGTTTCCAGATGGCGCGTATCGAAACCACGGAACCCTATACAGGCAAAACGTATAGCGACGGAGAAGACGAAGACAGTGAAGAAGGACTTCCGGAACACGTCTACCTGGCAGCAGGAAAAGCCGGACAGATGTTCGGCATCAAAGGCGCTGCCGTAGCGGGACTGGAATACTGCCTTGCCAAAGGTATGATTGTCGGCCTGGAACTCCAGCCGGTAGCTTACCGCTACGACGTGATACAAATCTGCCCGAAAGGTTTCGACAAATACAGTATAGGACACCACAACATCAAGTTGTTTGATATGCCTGTGCTGAAACTCGGTTTCAGATTCTAAAATGAAGGAACAGCGTTAAGCCAAAGACTTAACGTATGTAATGCAGGGAAGGCGGTTCTGCTAACACGATTAGCCGAACCGCTTTTATTATAAAAACCAGTTATATAATGAAGAAATATATTTCACTTTTATCTCTTGTCGTCATAGCAATAGGATGGACTGCTTGTTCGGAAACTTCTAACGGTCCGGGTTGCCGCATCAAAGGATATCTTTCATTCAAGGAATATAAAAAGGTATACCTGACAGACAATTCCGAGAACCGCATCGATAGTTGTGAAGTCAAGGACGGACGCTTTTATCTTGAAGAAAAAGGCAACATCAGCGAACCGTATGTAGCCATCATACACATGACAGCAGAACAGGATTCCACCGATCAGCTCGATATGCCGGTTGCTATAGAAAATGGCACCATAAAGGTTGAACTGGGAGAATATATCAAATTATCCGGTACTCCACTGAACACCCGAATCAAAGAATTTCTTGACGCTTTGCAGCATTGTAAAGACGGAGTCGTTTCAAAAACGGACATTACACCGGAGGAAATATCTGAGATATTTTCACAATTCTACAAACAGCAGATTTTATCCAACAAAGACAATGCTGTAGGAGAGTACATCTATCGTAACTATGGCGTACATCTGAATACCGATGACAATAAACAGGTAAAAGCACAAATGGGTAACTAAAAACAGTGTACTATGAAACTCAAAATTATCATTACCACCATGGCACTGACAGCAGTTTGTCTAGGTGTCCATGCACAGGAAAAGAAAACAAATCCGAATCCGTGGTTCGTACAAGGGCAAATGGGAGCCTCCTACTCTACCGGAGACGCCGATTTCGGAAAGCTGATAGCTCCTACCGGAGCCATCGCCGTCGGCAAGTATTTCTCTCCCGTATGGGGAGCCCGACTTGCCATCAGTGGCTGGCGTGGACGTGTAGGTTCGGAAATCAGCAAACAGGCCCACGGTTTCTATTACGGCGCAGCCACCGTAGACGGATTGATGAACCTCAGCCAACTCATCAGGAAATATCCCGAACGATTGTTCGATCTCAGCGTTATAGCCGGTATAGGTTTCAACCGCACTTATAGCCACAGCGTCAGCAGTTTCATGGGACGCCTCGGCTTGCAAGGAGCTTTGCGACTGAACGATGCTCTGGACTTCAACATCGAAGCACTCGCCAACGGCGTTTCCGATCGCTGGAACGGGCGGGATGATCACTCTTTCGATACTTACTTCACCGTATCACTGGGGCTCACTTATAAATTCAGAACCGGCTATAAATGCATCACCTGCATATCCGAAGAGTATCCTGAAGTGCTCTACACCGAAGAAGAAGTGAATCAACTGGTCAATGAGCAACGGGAAGAAGTGAAAGAAACAGTAATGACGGTACAGAAACCCGACACCATAATCATTAAGGAGGATTGCCCGCCCGCTAAAGTGGTGAAAGGTATCAAAAGTCACGTTGCTTTCGGGTTAGGCAAAACGGACGTTACCCCCAATCAGGAAATGAACGTGCTTGCCATAGCCGATTACATGAAGCAATTCCCCGAATCGAAAGCTACCGTAACAGGCTTTGCCGACAACGGAACCGGTAACCGGGAAATCAACCTGCGCCTTGCCAAACAACGTGCGGAAGCAGTAGCAAAACAGCTAACAGAAAAATACGGCATCAGCCGCGACCGCCTCACCGTGTCCAGCATGCAAGATAAGGAACAGCCGTTCCAGACTAACGACTGGAATCGGGTTGTCGTTATCATCGCCGATTAACCGGTATATCGACTAACCAGTATATATAGAAAAGGACAATCATTTCATCTCAATGATTATCTTTGTTTGCTTTTCCAGAAGGGTGGTGCATATATTGGATATATATCGCAGCACCCTTTTTCATTATACTATGGAAATATACAGTCCACTTAACCTTTTCTTCTCCTCTTCCTTTTCCGGATAATTAAAAAGTCTTCATTTGCAGATTTTCCCGAGAAAATTCGTATTTTTGCGTTCGACGCCAATATGGCAACAATCAATCTTTAATTCAAGAGATATGCAAGAAGAGGAAATAAGACTGCTCATAGCCGATTTAGAATCAGACCGTATTGAAAGAACCATTTCTTTTAGAGAAGATAAATTGGGTCCGGCTGTATGCGCTTTATCCAATGACTTCCCTAATAGCAAAAAAAGCGGATACATATTGTTAGGAGTTAAAGATGATGGCAAAGTTGCAGGCATAAATATTGGAGATGAGGAACTAAAGAAAATAGGCGGCGTAAAAACAAATGGAAACGTTTTACCACAACCTTCTATAATTGTAAGTGAAGTCTTCCATATTGACGGTGGGGATGTAGTAGCCGTCGAAGTAAAACCATCATTGTATCCTCCGGTAAGATATGAAGGTAGATGCTGGATACGAGTTGGTCCACGGAGGGCCATAGCCAATGTTTCTGAAGAAAATATACTTATTGAACGGAGAGCCTCATATGCCAAAACTTTTGATTTGGTACCAACTTTGGGAGCCACTTTAGACGATATCAGCGAAGAATATTTCACCTTATCTTATCTACCACTAGCAATAGATGAAGATACTTTGCGACTTAACGGAAGGACTACTAAACAAAAAATGGCAGCTTTACGTTTCTTCGATATCAAAAATGACTGCCCGACAAATGCAGGTATAATAATGTTTGGATTAAACCCATTGTTCTTTTTACCGGGTGCATATATCCAATATATTAAGTTCAAAGGCGACCAAGTGACAGATGGAGTTGAATTTGAAAAGCAATTTTCGGGAGCGCTCATTAGCGAATTAAAAAATATCGATGATTTTATTAAAAATAATATCATCAAAGAAAAAGCTATAAGAACAGATTCCTTTCAGGAAGTACTCATAAAGAATTATTCATACTGGGCATTAAGAGAGTTGACTATGAATGCTATCATGCATCGAAATTATGATTCGAATGCTCCGATATACATTTATGAGTTTGCATCCCGAATTGAAATTATAAACTCAGGAGGGCTGTATGGAGACGTAACCCCTAACAACTTTCCTTACGCCAGCGATTATAGGAATGTAGCTATAGCCGAAGCCATGAAATTGTTAGGTTATGTAAATAGGTTTAATTATGGAGTGCAAAATGCTATCAGCGAATTAGAAAAAAACGGGAACGGTGAACCGGTATTCGATTTAGAGCTAATTACCAAATTTAAAGTAACGATTTCTATTAATAAAAAATGGGAAGTATAAAAGTTATCACATTCTTTAACAACAAAGGTGGCGTTGGAAAAACGACAACCGTCTATCATGTTGCTTGGATGCTATCAGAAATGGGCATAAAAAGTATAGCAATAGATTTGGACCCCCAATCGAACCTAACTTCTATGTTTCTTTCGGATGATAGACTGGAAACAATCTATGAATCAGAGGAACCATGCACTGTTTTAAACTCTATCAGTCCAATTATTTCCGGTGATCCATATGAACCCGTCCATATAGAACCTATTACAAGTAAATTGGGACTTATTTTAGGAGATTTGGCATTATCAACTTTTGAAGATAAGTTGAGTGATGCTTGGCTGAAATGTTTGGATGGAGATGCTTATTCTTTTCGAATTATGAGTATATTTAATACTATAATTAATGATGCCGCCCAGCGGTTTCACGCCAAATATATTTTAATAGATGTAGGTCCTAATTTGGGAGCTATCAATCGAGCGGTTTTACTAAGTTCCGACTACATGATTATTCCTGTAGCCTCTGATTTATTCTCGTTGCAAGGTATTAAGAATATAGGAGCAACTCTACACACATGGAAACGACAATGGGATAAAAGGCTGGAACAAAAACCTGCAAAAACAACATTTACGATACCAAATGGAAACATAAAACCTGCTGGTTATATTGTTATGCAATATTCGGCCAAAGAGAGTAGGCCCGTACAATCCTATTTAAGATGGGCGAACCGTATCCCTCGGATATTTAAAGAATACGTATTAAATGATAATATACCAACCAACTATACGGTAGAAAACGATCCCAATTGTATAGGGTTATTAAAGCATTATAGAAGTTTAGCCCCAATGTCAATGGAAGCGCATAAACCGATCTTTTTGCTAAAACCGGCTGATGGAGCAATTGGAGCACATTTATACGCTGTCAAGAAAAGCTATGAAGAATTCCAGCTTTTTACAGAAAACATTTTAACGCACTGCAAATAAAAGCATTACCGTATTATTCCAATAAATTATGAGCGAAGACTTTGAAGCACCAAAAGACGACTTGGAAAACGAAATCCCGGAAGGGAGCGAAGGACATTCGGATTATAAACCCGCTGACACGAAAGACGTAAAAGCAAAATACCAACTAAGCGGTATGTACCAGAATTGGTTTCTGGACTATGCTTCATACGTTATTCTGGAGCGTGCCGTGCCCCACATCAATGATGGTTTAAAGCCTGTGCAGAGACGCATCCTGCACTCCATGAGGCGTTTGGAAGATGGACGTTACAACAAAGTAGCGAACATCGTAGGACATACCATGCAGTTTCACCCGCACGGTGACGCTTCTATCGGTGATGCATTGGTACAATTGGGACAGAAGGATTTACTCGTAGACTGTCAGGGAAACTGGGGTAATATACTCACCGGTGACGGCGCTGCTGCTCCCCGTTACATTGAAGCACGCCTGTCGAAATTCGCCCTCGATGTAGTGTTCAATCCCAAAACTACCGAATGGAAACTTTCCTATGACGGACGAAACAAAGAACCGGTAACCCTGCCTGTTAAATTTCCTTTGCTGCTGGCACAAGGAGTAGAGGGTATTGCGGTAGGTCTTTCATCCAAAATACTTCCCCATAACTTCAATGAACTTTGCGATGCATCCATCCACTATCTGCATGAAGAGGAATTCAAACTGTATCCGGATTTCCAGACAGGCGGCAGCATCGACGTTTCTAAATACAATGACGGAGAACGTGGCGGTGCGGTACGCATACGCGCTAAAATTGAAAAGATTGATAATAAGACACTTGCTATCAAAGAAATTCCTTACGGGAAAACGGTAGCCAGTGTTTGCGACTCTATTGTAAAGGCAAGCGAAAAAGGCAAAATCAAGATAAAGAAGGTAGAAGACCTGACATCTGGCAACGTAGAGATATTGGTTCACCTGGCGCCTGGTGTTTCCTCGGACAAAACGATAGATGCCTTGTATGCTTTCACTGATTGCGAAGTAAGCATTTCGCCCAATTGTTGCGTCATCGACGATCAGAAACCTCACTTCCTCACCGTGAGCAATATACTGAGAAAATCAGTAGATAACACCTTATCCCTGCTGCGCCAGGAGTTGGAAATACGCAAAGACGAAATACTGGAAAGCCTGCACTTTGCCTCACTGGAAAAGATCTTCATTGAAGAACGCATTTATAAAGACAAGGAATTTGAGCAGGCCAAAAATATGGATGCTGCTTGCGAACACATCGACGAACGTCTGACACCTTATTATCCACAATTCGTACGCGAAGTAACCAAGGAAGATATCCTCAAATTGATGGAAATAAAGATGGGGCGCATCCTCAAGTTCAACTCCGACAAAGCGGAAGAACTCATTGCCCGCATGAAAGCGGACATAGAGGAAATAGACCATCACCTGGCTAATATCGTGGAATATACGGTAGACTGGTATTTGATGCTGAAAAACAAATATGGCAAGAATTTCCCGCGCCGTACAGAATTGCGCAACTTCGATACCATCGAGGCAAGCAAGGTAGTGGAAGCCAACGAAAAATTATACATCAATCGCGAAGAAGGCTTCATCGGCACAGGTCTGAAGAAAGATGAATTCCTCTCAAATTGTTCCAGCCTCGACGATGTCATTATCTTCTTCCGGGACGGACGATATCTGGTTACTCCTGTTTCCGACAAGAAATTTGTGGGCAAGAATATTCTTTATGCCAATGTATTCAAGAAAAACGATAAGCGCACCATCTACAATGTGGTTTACCGTGACGGAAAAGAGGGTACACATTATATCAAGCGTTTTGCAGTGACAAGCATTATCCGTGATCGCGAATATGATGTGACGCAAGGCACACCCGATTCACGCATCATGTACTTCACTGCCAACCCCAATGGTGAAGCGGAAGTCATCAAAGTAACCCTGAAACCCAATCCACGGGTACGACGCATTATCTTCGAAGAAGACTTTAGTGCCATCGGCATTAAGGGACGCCAGGCAAGGGGAAATATTCTAACCAAGCTTCCGGTGCACAAGATCGCCTTGAAGCAGCGTGGAGGTTCTACTCTGGGCGGACGAAAAGTTTGGTTCGACCGTGACATACTTCGCCTTAACTATGACGGACGAGGTGAATACCTGGGAGAATTCCAGAGCGACGACAGTATCTTGGTGGTGCATGATAACGGAGAGTTCTACATCACCAACTTCGATCTCAGCAACCACTATGAAGCCAATATTCGTATATTAGAGAAGTTTGACCCGAACAAGGTATGGACAGCCGTACTTTATGACGCGGATCAACAGAATTTCCCATATATCAAACGTTTCTGTATGGAAGCAACCAACCGCAAGCAGAACTATCTGGGAGAAAACAAGAACAATCGCCTGATTTTACTGACGGATGAATGCTATCCTCGCTTGGAAATCATATTCGGCGGACACGACAGTTTCCGTGAACCCATGATTATAGAGGCTGATGAATTTATCGCCGTAAAAGGTTTCAAAGCAAAAGGTAAACGTATCACTACGTTCACAATGGAAACTGTCAACGAACTGGAACCTACACGACAGCCGGAGGTTTCGCAGGACACAGAAGATCAGGAGGAAGAAGAGCCGGAAAATTTAGACCCCGATCATGGAAAGAGTGAAGATGATATCCGGGATGAAATAACGGGGCAGATGAAGCTGTTCTAAGTGATTAATGATTAGTGATTAGTGATAAGCAACTATATCAATGAAGTTATATAAGATTGGTGTAATAGTGGGATGCCTGCTTTTGGCAGGTGGAAGTATAAAAGCGCAAAGTGTTGAAGACAAGGCGCTGCAAGAGCTGAGGGCGGACTCTTCTGCAAGGACACGCTTTATAACCCGCGCCACAATGTATGGTGTCGGCTTCACGAACGTATTCGACACCTACCTGTCACCGCAGGAATACAAAGGCGTTGACTTCCGTATTTCCCGCGAAAGTATGCGCATGACGAAGTGGATGAACGGTAATGTATCTCTGCAAAGTTTCTTCCAGGCAGACTTAGGCTATACACACAACCGGGTGGACAACAACAATATGTTCTCCGGTCTGGCAAACTGGAATTACGGATTGCATTATAATTTTCCGATTACTTCTAACTTCAAATTACTTGCCGGAGGACTTATCGACTTAAATGGTGGCTTTGTCTACAATCTGCGCAATGGCAACAACCCGGCACAGGCACGCGCTTACATCAATCTGGATGCATCGGGAATGGCAATATGGGATTTAAGAATCAAGAACTATCCGATTAGCCTGCGCTATCAGGTTAACTTGCCTTTTGCAGGTATTATGTTCTCACCCAACTACGGACAGTCGTACTACGAAATATTTACGTTGGGCAACTGGAACGGGGTGATTAATTTCACTTCCCTACACAACCAGCCATCCCTGCGGCAGATGCTGACTGTTGATTTCCCGGTAGGAAGAGCCAAAATGCGTTTAGCCTATCTCTGGGATGCGCAACAGTCCAAGGTAAATGATATAAAGACGCATACCTATTCGCATGTGTTTATGGTAGGTTTCGTAAAAGAATTGTTTCTCATTCGTGACAAGAAGAAAAAATAAAGTGATAAAGCGATAACATCGTGATAAGGGGATAGAATAATGGGAATAAAAGAAATATATCATAGTAAGTTTAGATGGCTGGGAGTAGCACTCATGATACTGCCTTTGCTATCCAGCTGTATCCGGGAGGAAGAGTTCAACAATTCACCACAGGGAAACTTCGAAGCTTTGTGGAAGATCATTGACGAACAATACTGTTTCCTGGATTACAAACAAATAGACTGGGATGCCATCCACGATAAATACCAACCTCTCATTACGTCCAACATGGGTAATGACGGATTGTTCCAAGTGCTTGACAGTATGCTGGCGGAACTGAAAGACGGTCATGTGAATCTGTACAGTTCTTCAAATGTGGCCCGTTACTGGGACTGGTATCTGGATTATCCCCGAAACTTCAACGAAGGTATTATCGAACGGCAATATCTCGGAAAGACGTACCGCATCGCTGCCGGTATGAAATATAAGATTCTGGATGATAATATCGGATATATCTATTATGAATCATTCTCCAGTGGTGTCGGTAACGGCAATCTGGATGAGGTACTTTCTTACCTTGCTCCATGTAGTGGCCTGATTCTGGATGTTCGCAACAATGGTGGCGGAAATCTGACCAATTCAGAGCGTATAGCGGCCCGCTTCACTAATGAGAAAGTGTTGACGGGATATATCCAGCATAAGACCGGGAAGGGACACAGTGACTTCTCTGATCCCAAACCCATTTATTTGGAGCCCTCCAATAGCATCCGTTGGCAAAAACCAGTAATGCTTCTCATCAACCGTCACTCTTATAGCGCAACAAATGATTTCGTAAATGCGATGCGCTATTTTCCTAACGTTACTCTGGTAGGTGACAAGACCGGTGGCGGTTCGGGATTACCTTTTTCTTCAGAGCTTCCGAATGGTTGGGGCGTACGTTTCTCCGCCAGCCCCCACCTGGATGCAGACAAACAACATATCGAATTCGGCATTGATCCGGACGAGAAAGTAGATATGGATGAGGATGATACCAAAAGTGATGCCATTATAGAACGGGCACGGGAACTCTTAAAAGTAGTTCAATAAACACTTTCTATGCCAAACTATTTGCCAGAAAGAAAAAACTTTCTATCTTTGCCACCGCTTAACAAGAAAGCCACTGCGGGTGTGGCGTAATTGGCAGCCGCGCCAGACTTAGGATCTGGTGCCGAGAGGCGTGTAGGTTCGAGTCCTATCACCCGCACAGTATTTAAAATACGGTTAAAATGTAAGAAGAGAAAGCCTTTGGAATTAGTTTTCCGAAGGCTTTTTCTTTGTTTACAATTCAATGCTTCAGGAAATACAGATATTAATTCGGTGACAAATTCGGTGACATCTTTTCTTCCGGCAACTAGCTTTTCTACATATCCCGCAATGAGAGCTTCCCTAAATCAAGACTATATTTTTTCAATTCCTTTTCCGCCTCCAATAGACTTGTCACTTTCTCTTCCAGTTTGGTAATGCTATACCGAGATTCATCTCTTTTTATCTCGTAAATGGCAGCCGTCTTATCCAAATCATTCAATGTAATAAGATCGATTTCATTTTCTCCTTTTCGATTCCAGTACATACCAATATCAGTATATAAACCAGATTGCATAAATTTATCACGGAAATAGCGCTCCAGCATACTTCCTGAAAAGGCATCATAATCCCGACGGATTATATTTTCCACCAGTTTCAATGCACCGGATTCAATATACCCTTGATAACGATAAATAAAGCGAAACCAAAAAGTAAGGAAGTTATCAGCTATGCAATAGCGTACTTGTTTAGAGTTCTCCTTAGAGAAAATAGGGCGTTTCTTACTTATCAAAGAATAATATTTCTCCAACTTAGCCAAATAGCCGCCAATCTCTGCCTTTCCCAAACGATTTTCAATTTCTCCACGAGTATAGTCTCCGCCGGCTATACATTCTAAGATAGAGAAGTAAATGGAGTAATCCGGTCCAAACTCTTCAATAAGCAAATTCTTCCCTTCATTCAAAAAAGGAGAGTTGGGACGTGCCAACAAACCAATCATTTTATCCTTGGTATACGCCTTATTTGTCATAAACAGATTGACGTACCACGCTACCCCTCCTGTAAATGAATAAAGCGCCAAAAGATCATCGGGATGGTAGGATGGATTGTGATCAGCCAATATCTCCTTCAACACCTCCACCTTGAATGGTTTCAAATGTATCATCTGTCCGGCACGGGAGAAAAGAGGCTCTTTCCGATCTTCAAAAATCTGGTGCATCAGCGAATAGATAGAACCACTAACAATAAGGTTCATTCTTGAAGCCCCCTTATTCAAGTCCCACTCTCTTTGTATTTCACTGAAGATAGAGGGGTTAGTACGCTGAAAGTCTTGAAATTCATCAATAATAAGATTAAAGGGACGTTCCCGGGAGATAATAAGCAAGTGACGGAATAACTTGGCAAAAGAAACATAACCGCCAATAGGCAATCCTAACTTATTTTCAGCTTCCTCTACGAAGTCCTGGCAAAGCAAAGTTTCCGCCTTACGCGCAACAAAGAAATAAAGAGTCAGATTTCCTGCGGTACACTGTAGCGCCAATTGGGTTTTTCCAATACGCCTCCGACCGAATAGAACAGTCATTTGCGACTCTTGCAGGGAAGCTTCACGGATATTCTCTAATAATTCTTGTTCTTCTTCACGATCATAGAATTTCATAATAAACTATGCTTTTAATAAATAAATCATCATTATCGCAACAGCTATTACGGTAACATCCATTACGATAATACAAAGATATTATTTTTTGTACTTACACCCAAAAGAAATGCAGGTATCTTTCTAACCTACTTAATTCATAGCAGGCTAAAGGAATTGTGTTAAAAAACCGGGATTTGAATGACCTCGAAATCTTTTTTTCATTTGCATTGTTCTGATGCAATATATCATTCACATAAAAATTTAATGCAATGAAGAGAAACCTGAACCCTCCTATGAAGAGAGCCCTAAGGCTTAAAAATCTATTCTTGACGGTATGTTTCCTGCTGATAGGCACTGCCGCATTTTCTCAGGAACGGACCATAACCGGTGTCGTTACCGACTCATTTAAAGAACCGTTGATTGGTGTATCCATTGTGGTACAAGGCACCAATACCGGTGTAGTGACCGGACTGGATGGTGATTATTCAATCCAAGTTCCGCCAAATGCCACCCTTGACTTCTCATACGTAGGCATGGAGAAGCAAAGCATTAAAGTAGGTAACCAAAGCGTCATCAATGTACAGATGAAAGAAGACTCGCAAATGCTTGCCGAAACAGTGGTCATCGGTTACGGTAGCGCCAAAAAGCGTGACCTGACAGGATCTATCACCAACATTAAAGGTGATGAAATTGCCAACAAACCTGTTGCCAACCCACTGTCTGCCCTGCAAGGTAAAGTGGCCGGTGTACAAATCATCAACTCCGGTAAGGCAGGTGCCGACCCGGAAATCCGCGTACGCGGTACAAACTCTATCAATGGTTACAAGCCCTTGTATGTAGTGGACGGACTGTTCAATGACAACATCAACTTCCTGAACCCGCAGGATATCGAGTCAATGGAAATCCTGAAAGACCCTTCCTCACTTGCCATCTTCGGGGTGCGTGGTGCCAATGGTGTAATCATCATCACCACCAAGAAAGCCAAAGAAGGACAGACACGGGTAAACATCAACGGTTCGTTCGGCTTCAAAGCCATTACCAATAAAATTGCAATGGTAGATGCCGATGGTTTCAAACTGCTGTATAACGAACAGTTGAAAAATGAAGGCAATCCGGAATATAATTTCTCGGACTGGACAGGTAACACCAACTGGCAGGACGAAATCTTCCAGACCGGATTCATTACGAACAACAACATCAGCATTACGGGTGCTTCCGACAGGCACAGCTTCTACCTCGGCGCAGGTTATGCCTACGAACAAGGGAACATCAAGCACGAGAAGTACAGCAAAATCACACTAAACATCAGCAATGATTATAAAGTGACGGACAACTTCAAAGTAGGTTTCCAGTTTAACGGTGCACGTATGCTGCCAGCTGATTCAAAGAGTGTTGCCACTGCTCTGCGGGCGGCTCCGGTAGCAGAGGTGTATAACAAAGAATATGGATTGTATACCTCCCTCCCCGGCTTCCAGAAAGCGCAGATGAATAACCCGATGGTGGACGTTGAACTGAAGGCAAATACCACAAAGGCGGAGAACTACCGCGGTTCGGGCAACATATACGGGCAATGGGACTTCCTGCAACACTTTCAGTTCAAAGCCATGTTCTCGCTGGATTATGCATCGAACAGCACACGGACTTACACACCGATTATTAAAGTGTATGATGCCAGTGCCGAGGACGATATAGCTACATTGGGCACCGGCAAGACCGGAGTGACCCAGGCTAAAGAGACCGAGATGAAAGTGCAGAGCGACTATCTGTTGACTTATACCAACTCCTGGGGTGACCATAGTCTGACAGCCACCGCCGGTTTTACCACCTATTATAATAAACTCGAAAATCTGAATGCCGGACGCACGCAAGGCGTAGGGCTGGTCATTCCGGACAATCCGGACAAATGGTATGTAAGTATCGGCGATGCCGCCACTGCAACCAACGGTAGTACACAATGGGAACGTTCTACAGTATCTGTACTGGCACGTATTCTCTATAACTATAAAGGCAAATACCTGTTCAACGGCTCCTACCGCCGCGACGGTTCTTCCGCTTTCTCTTATACAGGAAACCAATGGCAGAATTTCTACTCCGTAGGTCTGGGTTGGTTGATGAGCGAAGAGGAATGGATGAAAGGTATCGAATGGCTGGATATGTTGAAACTGAAAGGATCATGGGGTACCCTGGGTAACCAAAACCTGGATAGAGCCTATCCGGCAGAGCCTTTGCTGAGCAATGCCTATTCCGCAGTATTCGGTACTCCGTCCGCCATTTATCCGGGCTATCAGCTTGCCTATCTGCCTAACCCGAACCTGCGTTGGGAAAAAGTAGAAGCATGGGAAGTAGGTGCCGAAGCCAACTTCTTCCGCAACCGTCTGCACTTTGAGGGTGTATATTACAAGAAGAAAACTAAGGACCTGCTGGCAGAAGTTCCCGGTATCTCAGGAACCGTGCCGGGCATTGGTAACCTGGGATCTATCGAAAACCTGGGTGTGGAACTTGCACTGAGCTGGCGCGACCAGATCGGCGACTGGAATTATAACGTCGGGGCCAACCTGACTACAATAAAGAACAAGGTATTAAGCCTTGTACAGGATGGATACTCCATCATTGCCGGAGATAAGAGCCAAAGTTATACAATGGCAGGTTATCCTATCGGCTACTTCTATGGTTACAAAGTAGAAGGTGTTTACCAGACTCAGGAAGAGATTAATAATTCACCGAAGAATACGCTTGCAACCGTCACTCCGGGTGACTTGAAGTTTAAAGATGTGAACGGTGACGGTGAAATCACCACCGCCGACCGTACCATGATTGGTGACCCGACTCCTAATGTTACTTATGGCATCACTCTCGGAGTAGGTTATAAAAACTGGGAGTTGGCAGTAGATATGATGGGACAAGGCGGTAACCAGATTTACCGTACCTGGGATAACTACAGCTGGAGCCAGTTCAACTTCATGGCACAACGCATGGACCGTTGGCATGGAGAGGGTACCAGCAATACCCAGCCGTTGCTGAACACGAAGCATACCATCAACAATATGAATTCCGAATATTATATAGAAGACGGCTCGTTCTTCCGCATCCGCAACGTATCATTGGCTTACAACTTTGATAAGGCGCTGATTTCCAAGATCGGTATGCAGGCATTGAAACTTTATGTGAATATCCAAAACCTGAAAACATGGAAGCATAACACCGGATATACGCCTGAACTGGGTGGCTCGGCCATCGCCTTCGGGGTAGACGACGGAAGTTATCCGATGCCGGCGATTTATACGTTTGGATTCAACTTAACGTTCTAAAGGAAATAAATACAACAGAGTATCCCAATTCTCCTCCTCCGGGGAATTGCTCTCCCCCGATAACGGGGGAGCCGGAGGGGGTGGAGTACCCGAAGGGGGAGGTGGTAGGTAAGCAATAATACCTATTAATCATAACAATAAGGAATTCTTTTTCACCTACCACCCCGCCCTAAAGGGCACCCCTCCTCCGGGGAGGAGGGGAATTAAGATAGTATTATAATAACCATAACAACCAAAGATTATGAAGATAAAGAAATATATCCTATCCCTGTTGATTGGTGCAACCGCCCTCTCATTCAGTGCTTGTAATGACTTCCTGGACCGCGACCCACTGGGACAGTTCACGGAAGACGACGCTCCCAACGCCCTTGTAGGCGGAAAGATGTACAATGTCTACTACTTGATGCGTGGTTATGATATCACCGCAGGTATCCCCGCTTTCATGATACACATGGTACGCAGTGAAGATTCTGAGAAAGGCAGTGATGCCGGTGACGGTGGCGAGCAGGCTGCAATGTACGATGACTTCGAGTATACTGCTTCCAACGGTCCTCTGGGCGCATACTGGAGCCAGAACTATAAAATCATCTACCAGTGCAATGAAATCCTGGACGATATAGAGAAGAGCGAAAACAAGGACGATACCGAAAATATCCGTACCAAGGGCGAAGCCCTCTTCTTCCGTGCTTACTGTTACTTCAACTTGGTGCGTGCCTTCGGTGAAGTTCCCTTGGTAACCATTAAAGTAGTCGAGGCTTCCGATGCCAATGTCCCCAAAACCACTGCTGAGAAGATATACGAACAGATTGACAAGGACCTGAGCACAGCCGAGGATTGCTTGCCACTGCGATGGAACAGTGACTACACCGGACGCGTCACCTGGGGTGCCGCACGTTCCCTGCACGCACGCACCTACATGATGCGTAACGATTGGGACAATATGTATACAGCCTCTACCGAAGTAATCAACTCCGGCATTTATAACCTGAATACTCCGGTAGATAAAGTCTTCACCGTAGAAGGTGAGAACTGTGGTGAAAGTATCTTCGAACTGCAATGTGAAGCCACCGATGCCATGAAAGAAGATGGTAGTATCGGCAGCCAATTCTGCCAGGTACAGGGTGTGCGCGGAGCAGGCGATTGGGATTTGGGATGGGGCTGGCACATGGCCACCACCCTGATGGGTAAAGCTTACGAACCGGGCGATCCGCGTAAGAATGCTACACTGCTTTACTTCCGCCACAGTAATGACGACCCCATCACACCGGAGAATACCAATACACCTTATGGCGAATCTCCCGTTTCTACCGCCATGGGCGCTTACTTCAACAAGAAAGCATACACCGACCCAGCCTTGCGCCGCAAGTATACCCGCATGGGCTTCTGGGTAAATATCCGCCTGATCCGTTACCCGGACGTGCTGTTGATGGCTGCCGAGTCTGCCAACGAAAAAGGTTTGATGGGCGAAGCAAGCGGTTATCTGGAACAAGTACGCGCACATGCCCGCGGCACACTGACCAATGTACTTCCTAAAGTAGAGTCTCTGGATCAGAGTGTATTGCGTGAAGCTATCCGTCACGAACGCCGCGTAGAGTTGGGATTAGAGCCCGACCGTTTCTATGACCTCGTACGTTGGGGTATCGCACAAGAAGTGCTTCAGGCTGCCGGAAAGAACTATCAGCCTAAAAACGCACTGCTGCCATTGCCGCAAACAGAGATAGATAAATCAAACGGTGTATTGATACAAAACCCCGATTATTAATCAATTAGGAATTAAATAGGGGATATCAGAAAGATGCCGGCAGGTGACTAAAAGTTTCTCGGTGTGAAACCATTGGTTTCATGCCTTGAAACTCTCAGTTTCACACCGAGAAACCGGCAGTTTCATCGCTTGAAACTGGTAGTTCCAACTGGGGGAACAAACAAATGCAAAGTATCTCCTTACCGGACTCTAACTTATATAAATAAAAAGATATGAAGAAAATACTCAAAAGAACAAGCCTGTTGCTGATCAGCGCTTTAATGAGCATAGCGGCGGCACAGGCTCAAAAGTCACCGCAAGACATGGATCGCTTCATCGACGCACTGATGAAGAAGATGACCGTGGAAGAGAAAATCGGACAATTGAACCTACCCGTCACGGGAGACATCACCACGGGACAGGCCAAAAGTAGCGACGTGGCACAAAAGATTGAAAAAGGATTGGTAGGCGGACTTTTCAACCTGAAAGGTGTAGACCGTATTCTTGAAGTGCAAAAGCTGGCAGTAGAGAAATCACGCCTCGGTATTCCCCTGCTGTTCGGCATGGATGTGATACATGGCTACGAAACCATCTTCCCCATTCCATTGGGATTGTCCTGCACCTGGGATATGGCGGCTATCGAGAAATCCGCCCGTATTGCAGCCATCGAAGCAAGTGCCGACGGCATTTCCTGGACATTCAGTCCGATGGTAGACATCAGTCGCGACCCACGTTGGGGACGTGTCAGTGAGGGCTCGGGAGAAGATCCGTTCCTGGGTGGAGCTATCGCACAGGCAATGGTATACGGATACCAAGGTGCCAATCTACAAGACCAATTGCACCGCAACGATGAAATCATGGCTTGCGTAAAACACTTTGCATTGTATGGAGCCGGAGAAGCCGGACGCGACTATAATACAGTAGATATGAGCCGCAACCGGATGTTCAATGAATTTATGTACCCGTATGAGGCTGCCGTAGAGGCCGGAGTGGGTAGTGTGATGGCGTCATTCAATGAAATAGACGGTATTCCCGCCACCGGAAACAAATGGCTGCTGAGTGATTTGCTGCGTGGTCAGTGGGGCTTCGAAGGGTTTGTGGTAACAGACTTCACAGGCATTTCAGAGATGATAGAGCATGGTGTCGGCGACTTGCAAACCGTCAGTGCACTCGCTCTTAATGCAGGGGTGGACATGGATATGGTAAGTGAGGGCTTCGTCGGTACACTGATGAAATCCATTAAAGAAGGAAAAGTAAGAATGGGCACGTTGAATACAGCCTGCCGCCGGATATTGGAAGCGAAATACAAGCTGGGACTGTTCGACAATCCTTATAAATACTGCGACGTGAACCGTCCGAAGCGGGATATCTTCACAAAAGAGCATCGTGACGCCGCCCGCAAGATTGCCGGCGAAAGTTTTGTTCTTCTGAAGAATGCCCCCGCCACCGCACAGCCACTCGCAGCTCATAGCTCGTCACCCGTAACTGCTTCCCCCGTGCTTCCGTTGAAGAAACAAGGTACAGTTGCCGTCATCGGCCCTCTCGGAAATACCCGCAGCAACATGCCGGGCACCTGGAGCGTAGCCGCACGCCTCAACGATTATCCTTCTTTATACGAAGGCTTGAAAGAAATGATGGCAGGCAAGGTTAACATCACCTATGCCAAAGGTAGTAACCTCATCGGCGATGCAGCTTACGAAGAACGTGCCACCATGTTCGGCCGTTCATTGAACCGCGATAATCGCACGGACCAGGAGTTACTGGACGAAGCACTGAAAGTTGCAGCCGGTGCCGACGTTATCGTAGCTGCCTTGGGAGAATCCTCTGAAATGAGCGGTGAAAGTTCAAGCCGCACCGAACTCGGCTTGCCCGATGTACAACATACCTTGTTGGAAGCCTTACTGAAAACGGGTAAACCCGTAGTACTAACCCTCTTTACCGGTCGGCCGTTGACGCTGAACTGGGAACAGGAGCATGTACCTGCCATCCTGAATGTATGGTTCGGAGGCAGTGAAGCGGCTTATGCCATTGGCGATGTTCTGTTCGGTGACGTCAATCCGAGTGGAAAACTAACCATGACTTTCCCGAAGAATGTAGGCCAGATACCTTTGTTCTACAATCATAAGAATACCGGTCGGCCACTGGCGGCAGGCAAATGGTTCGAAAAGTTCCGTTCAAACTATCTGGATGTGGATAACGAACCGCTGTATCCCTTCGGTTATGGATTGTCGTATACCACTTTCCAGTACAGTGACATTGCATTGAGCACACCGACATTGGGAAAAGATGGTTCTGTTACAGCCGTAGTCACCGTCACCAATACTGGTAAACATGACGGTGCGGAAGTAGTTCAACTCTATATCCGCGACCTCGTAGGAAGCATCACCCGCCCTGTACGCGAGTTGAAAGGTTTCAATAAAATCTTCCTTCGCGCCGGAGAAAGCAAAACGGTATCATTCACTATCACGCGTGATCTGCTTCGCTTCTATGATTACAACCTGAACTACGTAGCCGAACCGGGTGACTTTGACATCATGATCGGTGGAAACAGCCAGGCTGTGAAGACGGCGAAGTTGACACTTAAATAACTCACAGCTTATTATCCCTAACCCCTTATTAATTATGAAACAATTAACAACCTATCTTCCCCTCTTCTTCTTGCTTCTCCTCGGAGCCTGCAAGAATGCCAAGACCGGAAGTGCCGCCCAACTTACTGATGATGCCCTCATGGACACCGTTCAACGGCGAACCTTCAATTACTTCTGGGAAGGCGCGGAGCCTAACAGCGGTCTTGCCCCCGAGCGTATCCACATGGATGGTATCTACCCCGAAAAAGACCAGAACGTCATTACTTCCGGCGGTAGCGGCTTCGGCATTATGGCGATACTTTCAGGTATCGACCGCAACTACATCACTCGTGAAGAAGGTCTGGCGCGTATGGAAAAGATAGTCTCTTTCCTTGAAAAGGCCGACCGCTTCCACGGTGCCTATCCTCACTGGTGGTATGGAGACACCGGCAAGGTAAAGCCTTTCGGACAGAAAGACAACGGTGGCGACCTCGTAGAAACAGCTTTCCTTATACAAGGACTGCTTGCCGTACACCAATATTACGTCAACGGTTCTCCCCAAGAACAGGCACTTGCCAAACGCATCGATACCCTTTGGCGTGATGTCGACTGGAATTTCTATCGCCAGGGCAACCAGAATGTACTCTACTGGCATTGGAGTCCCGAATACGGTTGGGCAATGGACTTCCCCGTACATGGTTACAACGAATGTCTCATCATGTACCTGCTTGCCGCTGCCTCACCCACGCACGGCGTTCCTGCCTCCGTCTATCATGAGGGATGGGCACAGAACGGCGCCATCGTCGAACCCCATAAAGTAGAAGATATCGAACTTCATTTGCGCTATCAGGGTTGTGAAGCTGGTCCCCTCTTCTGGGCACATTATTCCTTCCTCGGATTAGATCCGACGCATCTAAAAGATGAATACTGCGCCAGCTATTTCGATGAAATGCGTAATCTGACTCTCGTGAACCGTGCTTATTGCATCCGAAATCCGAAGCACTACAAAGGTTTCGGCCCGGACTGTTGGGGACTGACTGCCAGCTACTCCGTCAACGGATACGCCGCCCACATGCCGAACGAGCGGGATGACCAGGGAGTCATCTCTCCTACAGCCGCTCTTTCGTCCATTGTCTATACCCCGGACTATTCGCTCGCTGTGATGCGCCATCTCTACGACATGGGCGATAAGCTATTCGGTCCTTATGGTTTCTACGATGCTTTCTCCGAAACAGAGAACTGGTATCCCAAACGATATCTTGCTATCGATCAGGGACCTATTGCCGTCATGATAGAGAACTATCGTACCGGTCTGTTATGGAAACTATTTATGAGCCATCCGGATGTGCAAAACGGATTGCAGAAACTGGGATTCTCAACAGATAAATAAATAAGAAAAGTCTATACGGCAAAAGTTTTTTCACCACAGATTACACGGATTCTCACAGATTATCAGTTTTGAATAATTATCTATTCACTTTTCACCTGCGTTAATCCGTGTAATCTGTGGTGACTTCCGACAACCCTACTTTTATTTTCCCACAAGATCGCTCACACCGTCCTTATTCTTTATCCATCTCATAAACAATGCATTAAATTGATTTGAGTAGTAAATGAGTAGTTCCCGATTTGTTAAAAATCAGGGATATGTATTGGTGGTGAATATCTTTTTTGCAGTTCGCACATCGAAATTTCTACATTTGCGATGAAGTTTAATTCGAGCACTGCGCAGAGCTAAGAAGAAAACAAAAAGAGTTATCCACCTAAAAAAATTTAATGCGATGAAGAGTAAAACACATCTTCTGAAAAAAGCCTTATGGCTAAAGAATCTATTCTTGACGGCGTGCCTCATATTGGTAGCAATGCCCGTACTCTCCCAGACAAGAACAGTAACAGGTACCGTAACCGACACATCGGGTGACGCACTGATTGGTGTATCCATCCTCGTGCAAGGTACCAGCAACGGTGTAGTTACCGATTTAGACGGTAAATATACATTAACGAACGTTCCGGAAAACGGAACACTCACTTTTAGTTATATAGGTATGTTACCGCAAGATATAAAAGTGAACGGACGTTCGGCTATCAATGTGACATTGAAAGAGGATTCACAGCAGTTGGAAGAAATTATCGTAATCGGTTATGGTGCTGCAAAGGCCAAAGACCTGACGGCTCCCATTACCGTAGTTAAAGGTGAGGCCCTGACTGCCGTACCTTCTACCACCCCTATGGCAGCCCTCCAAGGAAAAGTTCCCGGTGTCAATATCGTAAATAATGGTGCTCCGGGTGAAGGTCCTACCGTACAGATCCGTGGTATCGGTTCATTCTCCAACAGTAAGCCGTTGTTCGTTGTAGATGGTATGTTCTACGACAACATCAACTTCCTGAACAACGCGGATATTCAGGAAATGTCTATCCTGAAAGATGCTTCGGCTGCCGCTATCTATGGTGTACGCGCTGCAAACGGTGTAGTTCTCATCACCACCAAAAAAGGTTCGCGTAACCAGAAAGCAAAGATCACTTATGACGGTTATGTAGGTATCCAGAAAGCATCCAATGTGCTCGAACTCTGTAATGCACACGAATATGCAACTATGCTTCTCGAAGGTAACTTCGACTCCTATAAGACCCACTTCATACAGTCCATTGACAAATACGGCGGTAGTCATGATGACCCCGACTTCCACAATTGGACCTTTGGAGCAGACAACGATTGGTACGATCTACTTCTGCGCACTGCCGCTATCACAAACCACAGTTTAAACATTAACGGTGGTTCCGAAAAAGCGGTGTATGCTGTCGGCGTAAGCTATTTGTATCAAGACGGTGTTATGGATGTTGACAACAACTACAAACGTCTGAACTTCCGTGGTTCTGTCGATTATGATGCTACGAACTGGCTGAAAGTCGGTTTCAACGGTGTGTTCAGTAACTCCACGCAGCAAGTGCCTAACAATCAGGCATGGCAGAAAGCGTTCAACTGTCCTCCTATCGTAGCTCTTTATGATGACAAGTACAATGAAAAGTCTTTCCCTGACAAATTTGGTTCTCCGGATGCAATCGGTTATACATCAACAAACTTCCTTAATCCGATTGCAACTGCCAAGTATTTCGATTCAAGCAAAGAAAACTATCAGGTATTGAGCAACTTCTACGCTCAGATTGATTTTATTCCCAGCAAATTGAATTTCAAGACGAACTATTCCTATAGTTTCCTCTCTACCCAAGGTCGTGAGTTTACTCCGAAATACTACGTAAGCAGCTGGCAACAATCAGCCACCACTCAGCTTACAAAGAACGAAAACAAGTATTACAACTATATCTGGGATAATACCCTGACTTATAATGACCAATGGGGCAAACACAGATTCGGCGCCATGGCAGGCTACTCCATGCGTCAGGAACAATGGCGTATGTTCGAAGGTAAAGCAAGCAACGTTCCCGATGGAGCAGACGAATACTGGTACATCAAGAACGGTGACGCAGCAGGTGCTACCGTAAAAGACGACGGTTACTGCTATAGAGGTGTTTCTTACTTCGCCCGTCTGAACTACAACTATGATGACAAATATCTGTTGATGTTCACAATGCGTGCCGATGGTTCCAGCAAATATCAGGAACATTGGGGTTACTTCCCTTCAGTAGGTGCAGCCTGGGTTCTGTCCGAAGAATCATTCTTGAAAGACCAGAAATGGATTGACTTCCTGAAACTGCGTGCAAGCTGGGGTAAGCTGGGTAACGACCAAGTAGCAGCAAGCGACGGTTTCGCTTCTATCGCGACCGGTAACGCTGCATCCGGTGTATTTGGTAATTCTACCATTGCAGGTTATCAGAACAGTACATACTTCAGTTGGTTGAAGTGGGAAGTTGTTGAAGAATGGAATGCAGGTATAAACTTTATTACCCTCAACAACCGTCTGAATATCGACGTTGACTATTATCACCGTATGACTAATAATGCTGTGATCGCTCCGCTACTCCCATTCAGCACCACCACCCTTGCCGGAAACTATGGTAAGATTCTCAACTCCGGTATCGATGTAAGTGCCAACTGGAACGATAAAATCGGTAGAGACTTCTCATACAATATCGGTGTAAACATCTCTACTTTGAGAAACCGCGTGAAAGACCTGAACGGTAACAGTATCATCAGAGGCGGTAAGACCGTTAATATTGTAGGTAAAGAAATGAACTCATTCTACGGCTTCAAAATGATAGGCGTTTATCAGACAGAGGAAGAAATTGCCGCCGATCCTATTGCAGTGGCCAACGGTTGTGTACCGGGTGACTTAAAGTATGCCGACCTCGATGGAAACAATGTCCTTGACGGAAACGACCGTACTACATTAGGTTCTTATATTCCTAATTTTACTTACGGTATCAACCTCGGTCTTAACTACAAGAACCTCGACTTCCAGCTGACTACCTACGGACAGGCCGGTGCCCAGATGTTCAACCGCAAACGTGCTCTTCGTTATTCTACCCAGAACTATAATTTCGACCGCGCCCAATACAAAAACCGCTGGACAGGACCAGGCTCCACAAACTCTGACCCATCGGCTGCCGCACTGCTAAGCCTCTGGAATGTAAGCGACCAGAAGTACAGTTCTTACTTTGTAGAAAGCGCCGACTACTTCCGTATTCAAAACGTTACGCTCGGCTACACATTCCGCAACCTCAAATTGGGCAACTACACCATGCCGGGCTTGCGTCTCAGCCTGACCGCCGACCGTCCGTTCACCACCTTCAAGGCCAACGCATTCACTCCCGAATTGTCCGACAGCCAAGGGTGGGATACAGAAGTATATCCTTTGACATCAACTTATACATTAGGTTTGAGAATCGATTTCTAAGAAATAACCCACTAATAATTTAGAACTAATGAAAGCATTAATAAAACCTTTTATATTTATAGTGTCCGCCTTGATGGTGTTATCATTCGCATCCTGCAATGATTTTCTGGATAAAGAGCCCGAAGGTAAGGTTCCGGAAGAGAAGGTGGATTATACCAATATCAGCAATATGTACCAACCGGTATCAGGCGTGTATGCAAAGATTCGTACCAGTGGTTTGCACTGGGTGATCTGGGAAATTACTACCATTCGCGACCAGGACGTATTCAGTGGTCAGTGGAATGACAGCGAATACTATAAGCTAAGCGAATACAAGTATAATGATTCTTTCTGGGGCTTCAACGAACTGTGGATGCAATATTACAATATAATCAAAACTGCCAATGCAGCTATTGAATCGTTAGACCTGTATGCTGAGAATATCACCAACGATAGCGATATGAAAAACTATAAGGCATATCGTGGTGAAGTGATGTTTATGCGTGCTTATGCCTACTATCGTCTGGTGCAGGCATTTGGTCCGGTTACTATCCTCCGCGACAATAATCAGGTTGATTTGAGCCGCTCCACTGCCAATGCGGTAAACAAATATGCATTGGAAGATTTGCAGTACGGCATTGATAATATGCCGCGTATCCGTCCGAACCAAAGTGAACACAAGGGAGCCGTTACAGCGTTCTCTGCCGAGATGCTGGCTGCCAAGTTTCATCTGAACATGGGTAACTATGCAGAGGTAGAAGAGCTGACAAACGATATTATTGAGCATGGTAATTTCTCACTCTACCCCGACTTCTACCAGTTATGGAAGATTCCCGGAAAGCTCTGTGACGAGTCTATGTTCGAATGTCAGATGACTGACTTCGGTAATGGTTCCGGTGATCTGATTGACGGTGACCAGTGGTTTGTTTGTCAAGGGCCCAACAATGCCGGCAGTGACATCAGTGGTTGGGGAGACTGCGGCATCCTGAAATCTTTCCGCGACTGGGCTTACGAACGCGGAGAAACGATACGTGCCACCACTTCCTTCCTGCTGGCAGGAGAAACAACACCGGACGGTGACTACATACAGCCACAAGTAGATGAGAAAAAGACCGATTGTTGGAATGGTAAAGCGTATACCCCGCTGAACCAATTAACACCGGGACGTACGAAATACGGTACAAACAATAATGCACGTATTTTCCGCTATGCTGATGTTCTCTTGATGAATGCCGAGGCGAAAATCAAAAATGGCAAGAATGGTGACGCTCCATTCAATGAAGTAAGAAGACGTGCCAAGATGCCGGAACTTACCAATGTAACTTTCCAACAAGTTATCGACGAACGCCGTATGGAGTTGGTGTGCGAATGGGGCGAACGTTATAACGACCTTGTACGCACCGGTCTGGCAAAAACAGAATTGAAAGGCTGGTCTGAAGATAAGGCACTTTTGCCGCTTCCTTTCAACCAGTATACTCAGATTCCTGATTTGCTGAAAGAACCGAAGGATGAGTAACCTTATGAATTAATTTAGTTTTCGCAAGTTAATGATAACAACATACAGATTGCACCGGATTATCATTAACTTGCGAAACTTAAATAAATGCCCAAACAAAACATATCATGAAGAAAGTTTTCAGAAAAACAAGCTTGTTACTGGCTACTGCCCTGATGGGTGTTACCGGTATGCAGGCACAAAAAGCTCCGCAGGACATGGATCGCTTCATCGACGCGCTGATGAAGAAGATGACTGTAGAAGAGAAAATCGGTCAGCTAAACCTGCCCGTTTCCGGTGAAATCGTTACCGGACAAGCACAGAACAGCGATGTAGCCAAAAAGATTGAGCAAGGATGGGTAGGCGGACTTCTCAACCTGAAAGGAGTAGAGAAAATCCGCGATGTACAGAAACTTGCCATAGAGAAATCACGCCTGGGTATCCCCCTGATATTCGGTATGGATGTGGTGCATGGCTACGAAACAATCTTCCCTATTCCATTGGGGCTCTCTTGCTCATGGGATATGGACGCTATCAGAAAGTCCGCCCGCATTGCTGCTACCGAAGCCAGTGCCGATGGCATCTCATGGACATTCAGCCCGATGGTAGATATCAGCCGTGATCCGCGCTGGGGACGTGTCAGCGAGGGTAACGGTGAAGACCCGTTCCTGGGAGGCGCCATCGCTAAAGCAATGGTGTCGGGATATCAGGGAGTGGACCTCAACAATCAGTTGAAACGAAACGATGAGATCATGGCATGCGTAAAGCACTTCGCTCTGTACGGAGCCGGAGAAGCCGGACGCGATTACAACACTGTGGATATGAGCCGCAACCGCATGTTCAACGAATACCTATACCCTTACCAGGCTGCTGTAGAGGCTGGTGTAGGTAGCGTTATGGCTTCTTTCAATGAAATAGACGGCGTGCCCGCCACAGCCAACAAATGGTTGATGACCGATGTACTGCGTAAACAATGGGGATTCGACGGTTTTGTAGTGACGGACTTCACTGGAATTTCTGAAATGGTTGCGCATGGTATCGGTGACTTACAGACAGTTTCGGCACGTGCGCTCAACGCAGGCGTAGATATGGATATGGTGAGCGAAGGCTTCATTGGTACCATTAAAAAGTCTATAGCCGAAGGAAAGATTGACATGGAAACACTGGACAAGGCTTGTCGCCGTATCCTTGAGGCCAAGTATAAGCTGGGATTGTTTGACAACCCTTACAAATATTGTGACCTGAAGCGCCCGGAACGAGATATCTTCACCAAAGAACACCGTGATGTTGCCCGCAAGATTGCGAGTGAAAGCTTTGTACTTTTAAAGAATCAACCGGCAAAAACCGGTCAGGCTCCTGTATTGCCATTGGCAAAGAAAGGTACGGTTGCCGTTATAGGTCCATTGGCAAATACCCGTAGCAACATGCCGGGAACATGGAGTGTAGCTGCACGCCTCAACGATTACCCTTCTGTATATGAAGGGTTGAAAGAAATGATGGCAGGTAAGGTGAACATCACTTATGCCAAGGGCAGCAACCTCAGTAGTGACGCCGCTTACGAAGAACGCGCCACCATGTTCGGACGTTCGCTGAACCGTGACAACCGCACAGACAAGGAAATGCTGGAAGAAGCGTTGAAGGTAGCGGCAAACGCAGATGTCATCGTTGCCGCTTTAGGTGAATCTTCTGAAATGAGCGGAGAAAGTTCAAGCCGGACAGATCTGAATATTCCCGATGTACAACGCACATTACTGGAAGCATTGTTGAAGACCGGAAAACCGGTTGTATTGACCCTCTTCACTGGCCGTCCATTGACACTGACCTGGGAACAGGAAAATGTACCTGCTATCCTGAATGTATGGTTCGGCGGAAGCGAAGCTGCCTATGCTATCGGCGATGTACTGTTCGGTGATGTAAATCCAAGTGGCAAACTGACCATGACATTCCCGAAGAATGTAGGGCAGATCCCTTTGTTCTATAATCATAAAAACACCGGCCGCCCTTTGAAAGAAGGTAAATGGTTTGAGAAGTTCCGCAGTAACTATCTGGATGTTGACAATGATCCACTGTATCCGTTCGGTTACGGTTTGTCATACACCACATTCCAATACGGGGACATTACTTTGAGCGCTCCTGCAATGGACCAGGACGGTTCTGTAACCGCTGTAGTTACAGTGACCAATACCGGTAAGCGGGATGGTGCGGAAGTGGTACAACTGTATATCCGCGACTTGGTGGGAAGCATTACCCGCCCGGTGAAAGAGTTGAAAGGCTTCGAAAAAATCTTCCTCAAAGCAGGTGAGAGTAAGACGGTCTCTTTCAAAATCACCCCGGAATTGTTGCACTTCTACGACTATGATCTCAACTATGTAGCCGAACCGGGAGACTTTGATGTAATGATCGGCGGTAACAGCCAGCATGTAAAAACAGCCCGTTTGAGCTTAAAGTGATAATTCAGAATAAAAACAAAGGAAACATGAAACACATAGCTTTACTGACCTGCGTGTGTGGCCTGATGCTTCTCGGCAGTTGCAAAAAACAGTCTGCACAGAATGAACAGCCACTGGAGGTGATGACTTTTAATGTTCGCCTGGATGCTCCTTCGGACAGTGCCAATAACTGGAAATATCGCAAAGATAACGTCTGCCAAATGATTACCTACTATCAGCCCGACCTGCTGGGTATGCAGGAAGTACGTCACAATCAAATGGAAGACCTGAAACAAGGTCTTCCCCAATACACCGCTTTAGGCGTAGGACGTGACGATGGCAAGGAAGCAGGCGAATACTGCCCGATATTCTTCAACAGCCACCGGTTCACATTGGTGGAATACGGTAATTTCTCTCTTAGTGAACAGCCCGAAACCATCGGCATCAAAGGCTGGGACGCCTCCTACAACCGTATTACTACCTGGGCCATACTGCAAGAAAAGAGTAACGGGAAGAAGTTGGTATTCTTCAACACCCATTTGGACAACAACGGAGAGATAGCGCGTAAAGAAGGCGTACAACTCATTCTGAACAAGATTAAAGAGATTGCCCCGCACATGCCAGCCATCATCACCGGCGACTTCAATTGTACTCCCGACGAGACACCTCTGCAGACTCTTGAAAAAGGAGGAATGGAAAATGCGTCAAAGGTGGCAGCCATTACGTACGGTCCATCCTGGTCTTTCCATGATTTCGGTCGACTGCCGCTGGAAGAACGTGTCTTGCTGGATTATGTGTTCGTGAGCGGCGGCATGAAAACGAACCGTTATCGTGTCATCCAGGATAGGCCGGAGAATGGCTTCCTTTCTGATCACGATCCCGTACTTGTTGATGTAATCCTTCAATAGAAATAGGTATGAAGACACAATATAGCTTATTATTGCTCCTGTTGTTGCTGGGCTTTACACAATGTAAAAGCCCGGCAGCAAAACCAGACCGGATAAGCGACGAAGCCCTGATGGACACCCTGCAACGCCGTACCTTCAATTACTTTTGGGAAGGAGCCGAACCTAATAGCGGACTGGCATGCGAACGTATCCATATAGATGGCATCTATCCCGAAGATGACCAGAATGTAGTGACCACCGGTGGCAGTGGCTTCGGAATCATGGCTGTGTTGGCAGGCATCGACCGCGGTTACGTCACCCGTGAAGAAGGGCTGGCACGCATGGAGCGCATCGTCTCTTTTCTTGAAACAGCCGACCGTTTCCACGGTGCCTACCCGCACTGGTGGTTCGGAGATACCGGACAGGTAAAACCTTTCGGACAGAAAGATAACGGCGGTGACCTCGTGGAAACCGCTTTCCTGATGCAGGGTCTGCTTGCCGTACACCAATATTACATCAACGGCTCCCCCGCAGAACAAGCCCTTGCCGGGCGCATCGACACACTGTGGCGTGAAGTTGACTGGAATTTCTATCGCCGGAACGATCAGAATGTACTCTATTGGCACTGGAGTCCCGAATACGGCTGGGAAATGAATTTCCCCGTACACGGTTACAATGAGTGTCTCATCATGTACATTCTTGCTGCTGCCTCCCCCACGCACAGCATTCCCGCAACTGTCTATCATGAAGGTTGGGCAGAAAAAGGCGCCATTGTCGATCCCCACAAGGTAGAAGATATCGAACTTCACCTGCGCTATCAAGGTTGTGAAGCCGGTCCCCTCTTTTGGGCACACTATTCTTTCCTCGGACTGGACCCGACAAATTTATCTGATAAGTATTGTCCCGGTTATTTCAATGAAATGCGCAATCTTACTCTGATCAACCGCGCCTATTGCATCCGCAACCCGAAGCAGTGGAAAGGTTTTGGTCCTGATTGTTGGGGACTGACCGCCAGTTACTCTGTCAACGGCTACTCTGCCCATGCTCCGAACGAGTCGGCAGATCACGGAGTCATCTCTCCCACTGCCGCTCTTTCTTCCATTGTATATACTCCGGAATACTCACTGGAAGTGATGCGCTATCTCTATGGAATGGGAGACAAGGTATTGGGACCTTATGGCTTCTATGACGCTTTCAGCGAAACGGAAGATTGGTATCCTAAACGCTATCTTGCCATCGACCAAGGACCTATCGCTGTAATGATAGAAAATTACCGTACCGGCCTGCTGTGGAAACTATTCATGAGCCATCCCGATGTGCAAACCGGACTGAAGAAGCTGGGGTTTAAATAAGCTCACCACAGAGTGACACAGAGTTTCGCCGAGTTTCATTTTTTGTTTTTTATAGATTGAACTCTGTGAGACTCTGTGTCACTCTGTGGTGAATAAAGAAAATCCCCTATATTTTTACTCTAACCTTAAATTAATTATCTTTGTCCCAAGAATAACAATAAGGTCATGACCTTTTCTAACCTTTATTCAACCTATTATGGACATCCGAAAAAACATTATCATAACCTGTGTGTCCCTTTTTGTATGTGCCACCATACTCGCCAACCAGAAGCCTTATGTCACCAACCTCTCACGTGACAAATACCACGCTGCCAACAAGAATTGGTCTATCGGGCAAGATGAGAAAGGTATCATGTACTTCGGTAACAGCATCGGCCTGCTGGCATCCGACGGCATGGAATGGAAACTCTTTCAAACACCTGATGCCAGCCTCGTACGTGCCATAGCCGTAGAATCCCACCACACCATTTACAGTGGGGGCTCCGAAGACTTGGGACGCTGGGATCGAGACCAATCAGGAGAACTGAAATACACTTCACTGAAAGGATTAATCAATGGAGATAACCCACTCGACAACCAAAGTTTCTGGCGTATCTGGATAGAAGGCGACAAAGTGTATTTCCAGTCTTTCAGTCATATCTACGTATACGATCACCATACCATCACTCCCGTTGATGGGCCAAACGCCTTTTTACTTCTTCTGAAGGTACGTAATGAATACTGGGTACAAGAAATGTATGGTGCACTTTATCAGTTGCACAACGGCATACTCAACAAAATCCCCGGGAGCGAATTCCTGAACGGCACCACTACCCGTGTCATCCTACCCTACGATACCGACCGTTATCTGGTAGGCACTTCCACCGGTGCAATCTATATCTACGATCAAAAGAACTTTATCCCTTGGAACCTCTCCCTCTCGCGGCAATTGAGAGGGCAGGAACTGAACTGCGCTATCTATTCCGCCAAGCGGAACACCTATTATCTGGGTACACAGCTCAGTGGCATATATGAAGTAGATACCCATGGAAATATCCTCAATCACTTCTCCACTGCTAACATTCTTCAGAATAACACCGTTCTATCCCTTTACGAAGATAATCAAAATAACATCTGGGTAGCCCTTGACCGTGGGCTCGCTTACATCCGGTATACCGATGGTTTAAGTTACTACCGTTCCACAGACGGTGGCTTCGGCGGCATATACGATGCTACTATCTGGCACGACAATCTGCTCATCGGAACGAATCAGGGAATTTACTACACCCGCCATGACAAGCTCAATGATCTGGATATGTTTTCTTCCCTCAAATTGATAGAGGGCACTCAGGGGCAGGTATGGTCCTTCCGTAAAATAGACGGACGGTTGTTTTGCGCACATACTAACGGACTGCTGGAAATTCTTCCCGATCTCCATATCCGTCACCCGTATCGCATCAATACAGGAGTCTTCCGCACCCTGGAGGCAACCATCAATGGAAAACAAATACAGATTATCATTACCTATGATGAACTCCTGATATTAAACAGAACTACCGGAGAGCTAAACTCCATGCGCCAGATCGCCGACCCGATATATAATGCCGAAGTAGATCATTTGGGAAATATCTGGTTGGAAACCAGCAGTCGCGGCGTCTACAAATGCCGTCTGAATGACGAACAGAGCGCTTTCCGATACTATACGTATTACGGCAATGAGAAGGACAGCTCACTCCCTGCCCGCCTGCAATTATTCAAATCGGGCGGACGCATCCTATTCTTAGGCAATGATCAATTTTATATCTATGATGAGGTCAACGACAACTTGCAGCTTGAGCAGCATCTGAACCGGTGCTTCGAAACGATACACGATCTGAAACGTATCGTTCCCATCGACAGTGAAGAAAGCTGGGCCATCACCGGCTCATCTGTCTACCGTTTCTTCTATGACGGATACATTGCCCGCATCCGCGAAGCATATAAGGTAGAAGCTGACAATCTTTCACTCATCACGGCTTATGAGAATATTTCCGTTCTCAACGACTCCCTCTCACTCATTTGCCTGGATGCAGGTTTTATCCTCCATGACTCTCATCGCAGCAAACGGCAAACCGTGGAACTTTCCGCCCCTAACCTGGAATTTATTCATGCCGGAAAAGAACAGAATGCAGGTTTCATTGACCTCAACAAAACTATTCATATCCCCTATAAAGACAATACGGTAACTGTCGGCTTCTCTGTCAATGCCGCCTTTGCCGGAAACCTTTTCGTTCAATACCAACTGGAAGAAATGGACAGTACCTGGAGTGCCCCGAAGCGACTGAACAGCATTTCCTACGCCCGCTTGCCGCAAGGCAAATACACACTTCGCCTGCGTACCACGGACGGCTTAAACAATTACTCACCAGACACTCTTCTGGAATTCGACGTACTCCCTCCCTGGTACAATACTGTCTGGTGGTATCTTACCTGCTGCTTACTCATTATCGCCACTCTGTTCGGCACCTTCTACCTGATGAAACGACGTCTGCAAACCAAGCACTTGCGTAGAATGAAATCTCAGGAAGCTACACGCCTGCGTTTGATGAACGAGCAACTGCAAAATGAAATCGAGGAAAAAGATGCCGAGATCTTTACCCAGACCTCTTTCATCATCCACAAGAACGAACTTATCCTGAAACTGAAAGAGATGGTAGATGAGATTTGTTCCCGTAATACACAGAAAGCCTTATTACCTCTTTATCAGAAAATAAATACGTTGCTTGCCAATAACCTCGATACGGAAGATGACTGGAAAATGTTCCTTATCAAGTTCGAACAGAAGCACCGCAACTTCTTCAAACGGTTGAAAGAGGCGCATCCGCAGCTGACCAACAATGACTTGCGTCTCTGTGCCTGCCTCAAGCTGAATATGGAGACTAAGGATATTGCCTCATTAATGAACCTTTCGGTCCGTGCAGTAGAAAATAACCGGTACCGATTGCGAAAGAAGCTCGATCTGAAACCTACACAGAACCTGAATGAGTACTTTTTGAATATAGATTAATAAAAACGAAGTCTATTTCTCTAATTATGTAACACCATGAAAAGTATCTGTAACATCCTACTAACCGGTTAAAAAAAACATCGTCTATCTTTGCCAACAGATGTAAACCTCTTAAAAGATAGAAACATGAAAAACTGGAAAACACGTTTATGGGTACTGATTGTTCTGCTGAACATGGGTATGGGCATTTCCACATTTGCACAGAAAATCCCCTTAGTCTACACTGTGGAAAATACGGGAATAAAGAATCCTGCACCCGTGTTGCCGGGTATCAACGAACTGCCGGTAGTAAAAACACTGACTGATCCCTTCCAATGGTCCGATGGCAGTGGCCGTTCAACCAACTTCAAGGACTGGAGCCGACGGCGTGCAGAGATAGCCCGCGAAATAGAACACTACGAAATCGGCGAGAAACCCATAGTGTCGAAAAAAGACATTACAGCGGATATCGTGGATGATACCCTTAGAGTAAATGTAACAGTGAACGGACAAACGCTCACCCTGAAAGCAAAAATTACCTATCCGGCAGGTAAAGGCCCTTTCCCAGCCATCATTGGAATAGGCAGAGGCACGGGTAGTCTTCCTCCCACCATCTTCACGAGCCGCAATATAGCACAAATCGCATTCAACTTCACACAAGTCATGTCGCATACACAAAAGCGCGGCAACGAGCCTATCAACAAACTTTATCCTGACCGTACAGACATGGGAGCCTATTGCGCCTGGTCCTGGGGAGTGAGCCGTATCATTGACGGATTGGAAATCGCAGGTAAAAAGAGCAAGATAGATACCAAACGACTGGCCATATCCGGTTGTTCCTTCGCCGGGAAAATGGCTCTTTTTGCCGGAGCATTCGATGAGCGTATTGCACTGACCATTGCTCAGGAACCGGGTGGTGGCGGTGCGGCAGCATGGCGTGTTTCGGAAACGCTGGGTGAAGTGGAAACTTTGGGAAGAACCAGTCATGCCTGGTTTAAAGAAAGTATGTTCCAGTATAAAGAAGATAATGTATCGAAATTGCCGTATGACCACCACGAACTGTGTGCCATGGTAGCACCGCGTGCGCTGCTGGTACTCGGAAACCCGGACTATGTATGGCTGGCTGATGAATCGGGTTATGTCTCCTGCCGTGCTGCCCGTAAAGTATGGGAAACCTTCGGCATTGCCGACAGAATGGGCTTCTCCATCGTAGGCGGACATGGGCACTGCCAGCTGCCCGAAAGCCAGTATCCTGAAGTAGAAGCGTTTGTCGACAAGTTCCTGCTTGGAAAGAAAGATGCGAATACAGAAGTAACCATTGCGCCACTTTACGAAAAGGTGGACTATGAGCGCTGGTTATTCCACTAAAACTCTTTATCTTTGGGGGTATAACACTTACTAATACCCCCAAAGAATCATGAAAAGAATTTTATTGGCTATCTATGTGATAGCGCTGTCTCTCCTTTCCTACGGACAAGGCAGCAACGAACGAGCCTTCACTTTCGCATGGCTCAGTGATGTACATCTCAATTCTTTCGCCTATGCCGAAGACGACCTGCGACAATCCATTGAAGACATCAATGCCAATCCTGACGTTGCCTTCACCATCCTCAGCGGCGATGTCACTGAATTCGGTGACACCAAGGAATTTTATCTGCTGCAAGACATTCTGAAGAACTTCCGGAAACCTTATTTTCTCATCCCCGGCAACCATGATGTAAACTGGAGCGAAAACGGATGCACTATGTTCGACAAGATTTTCCAAGCCTCCCATTTCTGTTACGACTGGCAGGGAGTACGTTTCATCGGCTGTGGCGCCGGACCAAGTCTGCGTATGGGACCACCTCACATTCCCCGCGAAGAAATTCTGTGGCTCGATTCTATCGTTCGCGCCACTCCGGCAGAACAACCCATTATTTTCATCAATCACTTCCCTATCGATCAGGGTCTGAGTAACTGGTACGAAGTTGTCGACATCCTTAAAACGCGCAATATCCAGGCAATACTCGGCGGACACCTACACGTGAACCGTGCTTATGATGCCGAAGGTATTCCCGCCGTAATCGGCCGTTCGTCCCTGCGCAGGAAAGATCCGATAGGCGGATATAACCTGGTCACACTTCGCGGCAATACATTAGAGTTCCATGAACGCATCATCAAAACAAAAACCCGCCCTGTATGGAATACGATTCATCTGGCACCTTTGCAGGAGAAAAAGGATACCACTTACTATCGTCCGGATTTCGCCATCAATGCTACTTATCCTTCGGTACGCGAAACCTGGAAATTGAAGGATGTGACCGATATCGCTTCGCAGGGAAGCATAGACGGTAACCTGTACGTTTACACCAATACAGCCGGTGTTGTCCGTGCCCTTAATGCCAAGAACGGCAAAACCCAGTGGACCTATACCACCGGAAACAAGATATTTTCAGCCCCATTTATCACCCCAAAACTTGTCATAGTCTCTTCCTGTGATGGTTCCATCTATGCCCTTGACAGGAAGCAGGGCACAGTGCGATGGAAATACAATACTAATTACCCCATTGTAGCGTGCCCTGTCGTAACCGAAGGTACAGTCTACATCGGCAGCAGCAACGGTAAATTCTACTCTTTAAAGCTGACGGACGGAACACTGAACTGGACTTGTAATGGTCTGAAAGGCTACATCGAATCACGCCCGGCTGTGGATAAGGAGCGTGTATATATAGGCACCTGGGGAGCGATGTTCTATGCCATCGACCGCAGGAGTGGGGAGAAAATCTGGGAGTTCGACACCAAACGAGGCAGATATTTCTCACCGGGTGCCTGCTGGCCGGTAGTACTGCCGTATACGCGGCAAGGAAAGCCGAATGAACAAGTCATAGTTCTCAGCTCCGACTATTTCGTCCGCTCATTCCATCCCAGGACGGGAGAAATCTTTTGGGCTTCCGATGAAGCGAAAGGACGCGAGTCCCTCGGCTTCTCACCGGATGGAAAAACAATGTATGTGAAAGGAATCAAGAACAACATCACCGCTGCGGATATATCTCACGGCACCTATACCAGTCTTTGGAATACATCAATGCCCTACGAAAGCAACTTCATCCCCACCCGTATGGAAACAACCGAACAATTGGTGTTCATTCCTACTGAATTTGGTGTTCTCCATGCCGTGCGGACAGACGGAAGCGGCATTGCCTGGTCACACAAAATCTCCCATTCGGCTATAACTTCACTAAAGAATGCAGGAAAAGGGAAAATCATTGTCATGACAATGGATGGTACGGTGACTTGTCTGGAATATCCCTTATAGAAAACAGTCATCCGCAGACGTCACGAATAACGCAGATTTCTTCAATCGTAAATCTGCATTATCCGCGCCATCTGCGGATGAAAAATAATTCAGGAAAGTACGGGCAGATTATTCTCCGCCACCGCCACCTTCACCACCGCTACTCTTCACATCATCATTGCTGATGGTACGCGCGGCTTTCTTCACACTGGCTTTCAACTCACCGATGCGATAGCTAACACTTACACCAAAACGCTGACGAGTATATTTATTCCAACTATCCTGTATAAAGCCTACACCTTCTATACTTGAAGTCGGATGCTGATATTTCTTAAAGAAATTGCTAGCAAATGCTGACAAGGTCAGACGCTTCTTCAAGAATGATTTGTTTACACTCAATCCGTAGTCAAAGAAACTGCTCCCCTTTCCCTGCAACATGATCCAAGGCGTCTGACCATAAATATTCAGACTAATACGCCAATCGTGAGGCAAAGACTGCTGAGCGCCACCATAAGCAAACAAATTCCAACCGTCATTCTTCAATCCATTGGCGCCTTCCAAATAAGTATAGTTACCATAAAGGTTTGCATAGATACGTGTATTGGAGGTAGCATTCCAGTTGATATAACCACTTAGGCTGGCATTCCTGCTCTTACCTATATTCTGATAAGTAGAATAAAGCACTTCTTTACCAGTAGGATTTTGCAGACCAAAAATTTCTGTATCCTTCACCTGTTCTGTTACCCGTTCAATACTATTATTGGTAAAGCTATAGCGGGCTGAAAGATTGATATTAAACTTCTGCGTGAAGTTACTGTAACTCAAGTTAAATGAATGACTCTTCTCACTATCCAAATGAGAGTTACCCTGGCTTATATTTGTAGGATTACTATCGTCCAGATAAGGATTCAAATACCAGATCCCCGGACGGTAAATACGCATATTATAACCAAAACGAAGATTAGACATATCTGTCAGCTTATAGCCAATACTTGCAGAAGGAACTAAATCATCAAAGTTCTTATCAAAGTTATCTCCCTTACCCAACAGATATTTCACCTCCTGCTTCGTATGCTCATAACGCACACCAAGTCTTCCGGATATCTTCTTCACTTTCAGTCCATATCCAAGGTATGCAGCCAAAATGTCATTCTGGTGTTTATAATGCGAACTGTGATCATTGTCAAACTCATAATCAGCTTGAGTTGCTGACGCTTGTTCATAACGATCATCTTCCGAAGAATTATCACGGAGAATATATTTCGCACCGGCTTCAAGAGTATGTATCTTGCCGATAGGCGTCGTATAATCAGCCTGGAAAGTATGTTCAGTAGTATTCTGGGATCCATCATTATGCTGATTTTTCATACGTTTCATAAAATCCTGCCAATCCGGAGCTACATCCTCCATATCATAATCATAAGTGGAGTATGAATCCGAACTTTCCGGTCTGGTATTGATTTTATAAGAGAAGGTCAACATACGATCTTTTACATGAAACATACGTTGGTAGTCAATGCCACCATCAATAGAATACCAGGAACTTTTGCTTCTATTGTTCGATACATATTGATACAGATCATCACCGGTACCGGGCATCGTTGCAAAAGTATTACTCAGTCCATTGCTGTTATTTCCACCACCCCAAAGTCCGAACGACATGGTTATCAAACGCAAAGTATCAATTTCATAACTGGCTTCCATGCTGCCGGACTGGAAATTACCATGCCCTTTACTATCGCCACTATAATCTAAATCTGAAGAACCGTCGGTTATGTCGCCTACTGTACGACGAGTACCACCAGAATAGCTACGCGGACGATCGTTATAATTATAATTATAACGAGCACTTACCGTCAACTTACCACTCTTAATTGTACCGAACAGGCCGCCACCAGCCCCCATGTTACTAACGTTTCCACTAAATGTAGCCGTATACCCTTCCAGTCCGCTACCTACAGTGACAATATTCAGGATTCCCCCTACACCTTCAGCATCATATTTAGGACCGGGATTAGTAATAACCTCGATATGTTTGATGGAATTGGCGGGCATACTTTTCAGTACTTCCGTCGGATTATTACTCATCATATTGTTAGGTTTACCATTCACATACACCTTAAAGCTGCTACTACCGTTCACCTTAATATTATCTTCGCCATCTACAGTAACCAAAGGCACTTTACGAAGCATTTCCAATACAGAGTTTGACTTTGAATCAGGATCATCCTGTACATTATATTCTATCTTGTCAATATCAGCTTTCACCAGTGGTTTTTGAGCTACCACCTCTACTTGTCCAAGCTCATTGGACGCATCTGTAATATACAGCGTACCGAAATCAACAATTTTCTCTCCTGCTTTCACGCTGAAATCCTTCACAATGGTATTTCTACCGATAGAAGAAATCGTCATCACGAAATCACCCGTCCCCGGAACCTTTTCCTGAAACTTACCTTTCATGTCTGTTACCAGCATTTTCAATGCATGGGCAGGCGCTTCTTTTTTTACGATTTTGATTGTGGCATAAGGTTCTCCCTCTTGAGTCAAAGAATCCAGTAAGACTCCTTTAATCTGAAATGGAGGTGCCGCATTCTGTGCCGCTACCAATGAGGATATTACCAACATTATAAGCAGCAAAGGGCATTTAATTTTCATTTCTGTTTTAGTTTGTTTGATGAATATTAGTTGACTGTTTTTGTATTAGACGTACATTGTTGCCTTTTTGTCACACGAGTGCGGCAAAAATAGCCTCTTTTTCTTTACCTACGAGATTTTCGGAGTTAAAAAAGCACAAAGAAAAGGGATTAGAGAGAATATTTGTAAGCGTTCTTGCGGAATTTATAGCAAATAGAAAAAAAGTAGCAGGCAGACATTCACTGCAATCACACCACCAAACCCACGCAGTACCCACCGGCGCAACGGACTCTTCCCACCGGCAAAGAACAACGCATAGCACATATTCACGGCAATATTGCTCACGATAGCCTGCATACAACAAGCTGTCACCACCACAACGGCAACACCCGAACCTTGCAGCAGGTTCAGAATAAATGGAGTGATATCACTCAACCCGGCAATGAACGACAAGACATTCAATCCACCCGTACCGGTATAAATCAAAGTATAATGTGTCACAATGGTGAATATCACAAACAGAACGGCAAAAATCAGTGCAACTTTAAATTCCAACGGGTTACTGCTATCTTCTTCTTCAGCTTCTTCGCCCGTCACCGGAATCGGCTTACGCTTCCGATGCAGATACCAGGCCACTCCCGCCGTAACGAAGGACATTATAAGGAGGTATGGATAAATTTCCGCAAGAATCGCCTTACTGAATATACCTATTAGTATAAGGAAACGAAGAAACATCATACTCACTGCCAACAACATTGCTGCGGCATATTCCGGCGCCTCCTGTGCAGGTGCCTTGCGACTCTTACGTGCCAGAACAGAAATAGTTGCCGTACTGCTATACAAACCACCTATAATACCAGATACCAGAATGCCGGACTCATGAAATACATATCGCCTCAGCAGATAAGACAAATAAGAGATACCGGATACAACTACCGTAGCCAACCAAACGGTATAAGGGGTCAAATTAATGTCGGGTATCAGATTTTCATTCGGCAACATCGGTAAGATAATGCCACTGATAGCAAGGAACTTGGCGAGAGTAATCATCTCGTCATTCTTCATGCGCTGTGCAAGTTCTGTAAAAGTATGCTTCAATTCGGTAAAGAGCAATACCGTCACAACCACCATCACGTAAAACCAGGAGGGTTGTGTGGCCACAATAGGAGCAATACAATAAGTGATGAGTGCGATAATAATGGTAGTAACCCCGAATACATGGAACTGAGATTGTTTAACGTAATAGTTCAATCCCAGCAGCAGTCCCAATATAGCGCCACCGCCCATAAACAAGCGGTAATCCACCGGATCAAGAATATAAAGCAGATACCCCAAAATACCTATAAAAGTGAATGTGCGGTCCGTACCGAACAACGTTGTCTCCCCTTCGCGCTTCAAACTGATTTTCCGCTGTGAAAGCCCTATTAATAAAGAAAACAAAGTCACCAATACAAAGGTCACCAGTTCTCTAGGCAGGTATTCATAAAGTTTCTCCATTTCGTCCTCTGAATATACATGATTAGCAACCATTTGCAAGGAGTTAACTTCCTGTCAACAAGAAGTTAAGAGTTTGTCAACAAGAAGTTAACTTCTTGTTGACAGGGTATTAAGGTCTTACCAAACGGTGTATGGATGCTTCATCAGTTGCGAGTTATAGTAACGGACGTCGTCTGTTACTTCCCGCCCTATGAAATCCGGTTTTTCAAAAGCCTCGTCTTCCGAAGTCAATTCCACTTCAGCAACTACCAAACCTTCATTTTCACCGTAGAACTCATCCACCTCAAACGTATGCCGTCCGCTGCGCACCAGATAACGAGTTTTATCAATAACACCCGGTTCACAAAGTTTCATCAGTTCCTCCGCTTCATTCAATGGAATCTCTTTTTCCCACTCATATCGGCTGAGTCCCGAGGCATCGGAAGCACCTTTTATCGTAAGATATCCCTTTCCGTTACGGATGCGCACCCGCACAGTCCGGCCTCTTGCACTACTGATATAACCTTGTACAATACGGCTTTGTTCATACGCCCTCGATTTGTACTCCCCCGTCACGAGGAATTTCCGTTCTATTTCTTGCGACATCTATCAGTTATTTCCCTAAGAACGAGTATCCTATCAGCATCACCAGCACCAGTATCAATGCAGATACACCAATAATCAACAACACTTTCTTAGCTTGTTCTTCTTCCTTACGGCTATGCATAACCTTTTTCTTACTCTTTCCCATAATGTGTTCTTAGTATTAAAGTTCAACTGATAACAAAGTAACATGAAATTCGGGAAGATTCCAAAAGAAAAGAGGAAATTTATTTGTAACAAGCTAATATCTGAACCATACCCGAACCGTATCTGAGCCGTACATTCTTCGGTCAGAAGTAGCTCTGAACGAAGAATGTACGGAGCAAGTGCCTCTCGGGTACGAAACAAAATAAGTTCACTTTTTGCAAGAACTCATCATTAGCACAATTTTAAAATTAAGCGAGGGTGAAATTCCATTTCCAGAAGTTTCTGTTGATAGGTATCAGCTGCGAACCACGCAGTAGACAATATCTCACCCACTGCTCCACTTTCTGTAACTACAGCAACCATCCACTTCCCTTCTATCAATTTACCGGAATAAGGGGCAATAATATGTTTCCGTTCCAAAGAGTCATTTCCGGAAACAGTCAGACATTCATTTTTAAGCAATACTTCCTGTTTTTCTCCTTTGTTAGAAACGAACCCTTGCTCAAAGCCAATCCTCCACCCCGTAGCTAAAGGATGATGTCCTAAAGCCAATATAGAACTATTTCCCATATTTACCAGTGCATCCTCTATTCCATAGAGTTGTAGCAATTCACGTATACTTTCCAATGCATATCCTTTCAAAAAGCCAGAAAGATTGATGTTGATTCCCGAGTGTTGAAAAAAAAGAGTATGAGCTTCGGAAGACAACTGAATACCTGAAATTGTACTCGGCGTATAATTCTCTGAATGAACAGTGATATCAAAGAAACCATCGGTACGAGTATGACAATCCATACAAAAAGCCAGCATATCATAGAGCTCACAGCTGACAGGCTGTGGCCTTAGGGCAGCAACCCGATTTAATCGTGCCAGTTCGCTGTCAGCATCATAACAATTGCCCAGCTTTTCTATATAGCTTAACCGCTCATAAATCGCATCAACTACGAGCAAAAGCTCTTTTTTAGTTTGCTTACCACACAGTATAATATCAGTACGTGTATGCATTGATGGAAACCAAGCATAAAGCATTCCACCATAACTTGGTGAAGATTTATAAAAACTCCTAGTAACATCAAACATTTCCTGCCTATCCCTTTACTGATTCCATATTATATTAAACAACATGACAAGACAAATCATAAAATATCAGATCTAATTTGTCATTTAGTTATAAGTAAAACTAACTAAATTTCTTATTCCAGAATGGGGTGCAATAGATACTTCATATTGATGTGTTGAAACTCCCCATCGATTTGATTTCATATCCCATCGAAGTAGTTTTTCTTTCGTCAAGCGGAATTCAACACGCTTTGTTTCACCGCTTTTTAAGAATATACGCTTGTAGCCTACTAATTTCTGTTTCAACCCATGTTTTTCCCAATCGGGAGAAGATAAGTAGCACTGGACAATCTCTTCACCATCACGTTCTCCTGTATTGGTTATTTCTGTTGTTACAATAATCGGCTCTCCATCCTTGATCTTGTTCTTTTTCATTTTAGGAGTTCCATACAAATAATCAGTATAGCTTAACCCATAACCAAACGGGAATAATATATCTCCCTTAAAATACTGGTAGCTACGTCCATTCTTTACATTGTAGTCATCAATAGGAGGTAACTGTGTTTCGTCAGTAAAAAAAGTGACGGCGGTTTTTCCAGAAGGATTAACTCTGCCTAGCAATAAGTCGCAAATGGCTTGTGATTCACCTTGTCCACCAATCCAAACATTCAGTAAAGCTTTGGGTAACTTGACAATTTTATCTAACGCCAGAACAGATCCACTACCCAACAATAAAATAGTATTGGGGTTAGCTGTAGTTACTTGCTTAATCAATTCTATTTGAGCATCACCTAGATTCAAATTTTTGCGGTCTCGCCCTTCAGATGAATTATCATCACGTATGAACAGCACGACAACATCTGAACGTGAAGCCAATTTAGCTGGTGTATCTTCATCTTCACTGAAAGGAGGAGTCCAAGTTAATCGTACAGGCGATTTCACATTCACACCTTCACATTCTATCTTAATATTATATTCCTTGCTCTGCTCCAAAAGAATTTCGAAGGAAGCCTGAACTTTTTGGCTGTTCGATTTCTGGGCAACTTTCTTTCCATTAATATACATTCGTGTATTTCCTGAAGCCATCAAGCTAAGAATATATCTTCCTGATTGCGGTACTTTAAGTTGCGATGTCCACCGGGCAGACAACTGTTTATAAGGACGTAATTGTGTATCAGTAATAGGTGTAAAATCCAGCATCAAGTCCTGACGGGATAGTATTACATCACCTTGTAACTTATCCGATTCATAGTATTCTCCAGAGAAACCTAATATACCGTCATAAGCCTGGTCATCAGAGCGCTTGAGATAATTGTATGGTATAAGTTCTTCTTTACTACGCTCTTTTATCCATGATAACTGAGCATATTTACCAACTTCTCTGGTCAGGCAGTCAAATAAGGTAACATTATTTTCCGGCGTGCCACTATAATCTCCATAATAGACAGTCTTGAAAGCTTCTCCTATTAATCCTATCTTTATAGTTTTATCTTTCAATTCCAAAGGTAGTATTCCTTCATTTTTTAAGAGTACCATGCTTTTCTGCGCAGCCTCAAGTGCCAGTGCCTGATGTGCTTCACTCTCTACTACCGAATAGGGAACAGCCGTATATGGATTACCACGCGAAGTCCCTTCATCAAGGCCTAGACGCGCACGCAAGTTCAATACCCGCCTTACTGCACAATTAAGATCTTCCTCGTTAATCATTCCTTGCTGATATGCCAAATATAATCCTTTTCGATATTCATCACGAAGAGACATATCGCAGCCCGCCTTTAAAGCCATAGCTGCACCATTTTCTAATGATGGAACGTATTTGTGATGTGTGTAAAGTTTATCAATAGCAGAACCGTCAGAGATAACGACTCCGTCAAATCCCCACTCATTTCTTAACACATCATTCAATAAGAAAGAGTTGGCACAACAAGGGATTCCATTCAACGCATTGTACGCTCCCATAATGGAGGTAACCCGCCCTTGAGTAACGGCAGCTTGAAATGCAGGAAAATAATATTCGCGTAATGACATTTCATCGACCTCCGCAGAACCTCCTAACCGTCTGTCTTCTTCATTATTAGCTACAAAATGCTTGGCTGTTGCAACCGTCTTCAGATAATAAGGATCATCTCCTTGCATTCCTTTGATAAAAGCAACTCCCATGTCGGAAGTAAGCAAGGGATCTTCACTGAAACATTCTGAAGTACGCCCCCAACGAGGATCCCGTGCTATGTTGAGTGTAGGCGAGAAGAAAGTGAGTCCGAAATGACGATCGGAAAAGCCATTCTGTTCCACCTCTCGTTGATGTTTAGCACGTGCTTCATCTGAAATGGCATCAGCTATACGTTTTATCAAGTCTGAGTCCCAAGTTGCTCCCATGGCAATCGGCTTAGGAAAAACAGTCGCTTTTCCTGCACGAGCCACTCCATGTAGACACTCACTCCACCAATCATACTTTACCAATCCCTGTTTCTGCACACCGGGAAATTTAGCACATAATAAATCTATCTTTTCATTGATGCTTAGTTGCAGTACAACATTCTCCACTTTGTTATTTTTCTGCGCATATCCTTGTTGCACAATTGAGAAAGTGATCAGCAAAATAAATAATGTTTTTATTTTCATCGTTCGTTTTAAATAATATGGATAATTTTATTTAGAAACAAAAATTACATTATATGTTTTAACCATACCTTTATAGTTAAACTTCACAATACCTTTTCCTAAAACAGTATTAGGCTGGATTACCTGTACCTTCATATCTGGATTGTTCGACAATGCTGATATAATTGGAGTCTTAGTCCTGCCAGGCTGAAGTTCCACTATAGTTTCATACTGATCATAGCCTAAAATACCATTGGAATTAGTAGCCCTTACCGGTAATTCAGGTAACTCGATAGCTTTTCCATCAACGTAAATCGTCACCGAAGGAATAGTAGGACGAGTAATGGTTTTGTCCTTCGAGCTAAAGCCAAGCCCTATAAAATCAAAAAGTTCTTTCTTCTCATCTCCATCAGCAACTAAGTAAATGGCATGCTTTTTATTGAGTTTGTCAACTGTTTCCGACACATCCACAGTGAACTCAGATATAGCTTGTACTGAATTCGCAGGAATAATTATTTCACCAATTTTCTTTCCTTTCCATGCTTTATTGTCCCAAGGTCCATCTAACCAAATGTTGATCTTGAATGACTTAGGTGTCTTAGGTCTGAGAAACAGGCTTAATGATGTTTGATTGCCCCGTTTGGTTCCCTCAAAAGATTTCACGCCGTTTTTATCTCGATCAAGTCCACCAAAACCAAAATATTTATAGCCAATAATCTGACCATTCTTTACATTGGCAATAGACATGTGATTATCCCATATATCCCATGAATCCTGCATAGTATTTACATCTGAAAGATAACACGCATATCCGGCAGAATAATATTGGTAAGGATCGAGTCCATAGATGTGAAATCCTTCTGAAGTTACCTCAGCACCTGTATATTCCTCTCCGTTAGAACTTCTCGCAGTCCATTCATGGTCTTTACGATAAGGATCATAGGCTCTTATAACCACTTTTCCCCCTTTCGCAACCGGCTTTTCGTCATATTCTATTTTAATTGGAGCAACCATGGACTGACGTGCGAAACCACCTCCACGCGGAGGCCGGTGATAAAACACATACCACTGGTCGTTGATTTGCTCAATACTACCATGTGTATTGTGTCCGGAATTCGTTGTCTGAAGCGCTGTTCCGTCTTGATTAAGCTCCGGTGCACGCGAATCTACCAGAACGCCTCCACTTTTCCACGGTCCCAAAGGGGTATCACCAAAAGCATAGCGCAACGAAGAATTAGTACTGCTTAATCCATAATCAGGACCCGAATATCCGCTATATATCCACACATACTTGTTCCCTACTTTCCGTATGGAAGAGGCCTCAAAAAAGTTAAATGATTTAAGGTCCTCGCCCGGATAAATATAAGGAAACTGTGTACCTTCGGCATCTTTAAGTACACCATAGCTATGACTGGCAGGTATAAAAGACTTAATAATCTGCTTTCCCGGCTTTAATGAGTACATTGTCTGTTGATCTAACTCAGCGGCAGACGATTTTTGAAATCCCCAGAACCCATAAGCTCGAAATCCTATTTCATAGTCAGGATCAGTAGGTTCTGTGATACTCTCTACATAGACAGATGGGTCAAAGCCCATAATGCTTCCTGGTAGTGTACTTTTGCCATCGACACTGAGGTTTATTGCGGTAAAAGGACCATCCGGTCGATTTCCTTTAGCCACCATTGCTTCTCTTTTTCGTCCGCGACTATGAGGGTATAGATAGTATTCTTTTGTTCCGTCTTTTTTCTTTATTTCAACCAAATCCGGAGCAAACATCACATCCCACTGCCCGTCTACGGCATAAGTAAATATGGGTCCTTCGTCACGCCAATCAGACAAGTCTTCTACCGGAGCTGACCAAGCCCTTATGTCTAATCCACAATAGCTATTACCTCTGACGTCATGAGAACCTATGATATAAATACGATATTTACCCGGATTATCCGGATCCTCAAAAACACGAGGTTCACCATCCGGCACATGTTCCCATAAAGGTAAATAGGGATTTCCCTGTGTACGAAACGAACGTTTCGGAGAACCTGGTGCGATTTCTTCAGACTTGCCAAAGACTTCGGGTACAACTATAAGAAGAAGGGCTATTGCAAATGCCAGCCACTTCCCATTGTTTCTCAATTTTAGAATATTCATATTTAGTCAACTACTTTTTCCATCATTCGAGATTCGCTCCATAAAAATATAATGCTCCATAACTCCAGTTGGCTCCTTTAATACCTGGAAAGTTAGGTCTATCCATAGTCAGTATGACAAAACGGTAGGGGAATCCTTCGGGAAGGGGGACAAGACTAGCCCATACACGTTTAGCAGGTTTTGGCCAATGCGGCTGAAGGTCGAGATTCAAGTCACCAAGGTAATTCAGATCGGGATAGGAATGGCAACGAAGATTGCCTAGACCTCCCATGAAAGCATAATATTTTCCTCCAATCTTTTGCATTGAAGTACCTGTAGAATTCATTTTTATAGGTGTTGCAACAGGAGTAAATTTACCATTCCAACTGTCGCTCTCAAAAGTACCCGATACGATAGAGTTATTGGCAAATACACTAGTCAACAGTCGCCATTTTTTAGCATTGGAGTCAAAGAATATGCAGGGATCTTCATTATGTCCATTTACATGTGTCGTCTCTATGCGCTGCGCCTTCATTACCGAGAATCCGCGACGAGGGTCCCGCTTCGATGTTGCTGTAACCAGCCCTGTGCCCGAACGTCCATCCCTGTTCTTTGTCCCACCAAAATCGCAGGCATAAGCCCGCCATTCCTTGGCTTCCCGGTCATAAAAGAGATGTGACGCGTAATCGTTGCGGAGCAATCCATCACCGTGGTCAAACACGATCATTCCTTCAAACTTAACGTCGAATACCGAAGGGTCTACACTCAGTACTCCCTGTGCCGATTGAAAGATATCAACGCCACGGCAGCTGAAAGTGAACCAAAGACGATTGTCATCCATATATGGACTCAAATCCTCATAGGAAATGAGCCTGATATCAGCTTGACCTATACCCGTAGAAAGATAGGAACGGGCTCCAGAGATCAATGTACTTCCCTTAAGGTTGGAGATTACATTGAATGTGGATTCCCTCGCATCCTTTACCGAACGAAAATCTATCACACTGCTGAAATTCGTCTTTACAGATACGTATCCCAGAAATGTAGTATGGCCTTGTTTTTCCACAAAAGCTGCGAGAGAATGACCGTATAGCTGCGCCCTAAGCTTGAAATCGTTTTCGGGTAAGGTGTCGGTATACTTCTCCTCACGCTCCACTTCTCCATTCTTATAAACCCTGAGATAAACTCCCTTCTCTGATGAAGAACTCCGTACAAAAAGCTGGACACGGTCTTTCAAGCCCAAACGGGCCAATTCAAACCCTACTTCGGTGGACTTATCTCCATCGTGATTGATGGAGTGAATATCTATTTCATAAGTAGCAAATGGATTAACGGCACCAACATAGAAACTGGCATCACCACTGCCACACTTCTCGTTCAGTAACAATCGTCCATCCACGATTGTGCCATTGAATGTAGAATCACATTCCTGACTACCCGATTGAGAAGGTAGAAAGGCCGGATGCATAGATGGGAAAGACACTATCTCCGCCGGAACAAACTCAGAGAGAGGAATATTGTTGGAGAATATGAAACGCCTCACCGCCAAACGATGAAACTTAAGGTCAAGCGGATTGACCGTATTAAAATCGGCAGTTTGAGCATAGATATCACTGATACCGAGTAATAAGCAAAGAGCTAAAAATATTCTTTTAATCATGATTGATAGGTGTGAATTTGAAATTACTAAAACGAGCTTTACCATTGCCACAGACAAATATACCCGGCAGCATACTCATGAATCCACCAAGGGTATTATTGTTGAATCCGGATATTTCCATACCCCAATCATCTTTCAACCATGTTTTACCGTCCAGACTATATGTGCCGGATACCACGTGATGGTCATTCTTCAAGCGGAGCCAAATCCGGGAAGTTTCTTTGTGCGAGCCTCTTCCTGAAGTGCTTCCACGGCGGTAGGAATAACGAGCTTTCGAACTGGCACCTGTTCCTACCATATACTGATTGTTATACCACAATACTAATCCAGCTTTGGCATCCCCTTCAAACTCTATCTCAACCTCAAGCTCATAGGCATGGCATCCACCGACAAATAGCAACGGAGAAGAGTTATGAGGTGTGTCTCCTTTGCCTTGAATCGTTATGGCATTGGCATCAACAGAATATCTGTTCGGAGAATATTCTCTGTAAAAACGCCACTCTTTCCCGATACGGAATTCACTTAAGTGCTGGAGCATGCCGATCTGCCCCTGTGAGGCTATGGGCTTCTTTATTGGTTTATCGCATGTAACTCCTTTCTTTAGACGAAGCCAGCCGTCATTTGTCCATTCAAGCGGTTCGATAAGAGTCTGGCGTCCAAGATTTAGATAACCATTCTCGTATGCATGATACACGATGTACCAATTACCATCAGGTGTATCAATTAATGAACCATGACCTTTGTTCCACCATTTTTCATCATTGCCAGATGTGTGGACTACCGGATTGTATGGAGAATTCTCCCAAGGACCGTTGATAGACTTAGAACGAGCTAATACAGCCATGTGAGCGGTGGGAGGTCCAAGTGTACCACCTTCGGCACACATCAGATAATAATACCCATTGATATATCTCACCTTTGGAGCTTCCAGACCAAACCCGGTGGTAATCCATTCTTTGGGAAAGCGCCAACCGTCATAGACCTTTTCCACATCACCTTTGGTTGAAAGCCCGTCATCAGCAAGTCTCACCCTATGCCCTCCACTCAAGAAAAGCCACCGCGTACCATCTTCACCTACGGCGTGCCCCGGATCAATATGTTTTACATTCAAATTAATAGGTTCGCTCCACGGACCGTAAGGGGAATCAGCCCAAACAACATAATTGCCTCCCTTTGGCGCACCAGCCACAGTGAAGTAAATGTAATACTTGTCACCATGCTTCAATATGTCAGGCGCCCAAACCGAGCCTAAATACTCTTTCAGAACAAAGCTGACAGGTTCCCAATTTACCTGGTCTTTGGAGTGAAGAACCGTCAGACCGGGCATATAATCGAATGAAGAATGTGTCATGTAGTAGTCCGAGCCGTCACGCATAATTGAGGGATCGGCATAATCACCCTGAAGAATAGGATTAAGATAGTATCCATCACGCTTTTGGGCAAAGCTTTCTCCACTGGTCGATATAAATACCATGAAAAGTAGTACTGATAATATAACTATAAAATTCTTTGTCATACAATATTTATATTTTAGATTAATAATATGCTTTTGATTGATTTCTTTTTTGTAAGTATCATAGGCTTTTATCTTTAAAGTTAACATATATCGATAATCAAAAGCATTTAGATGGCTTTCCCATATAGCTATAATGACTATTATCCGGATTAACTACGATTTTTTCGAGTACTAATTCTGGGTCCACCATATATATTTTTATAGTATGCATGCCTGCTTTCCGACTTTCCATTGTTTCATCCACCCAACGTAATCCATCAAAAGTATCTGAACGTCTTTTCTTGCCATACGCAGCTAATGCGAAGTTTTTATTAATAGGAGGCAATGGCTTCAGGAACTTGGAACGAGCTATATTTTGAGGGGTATATTCACGAAACTCATTGTGCATCCCCTTACGCATATCCACGACATGAGGCATCTCATCATCCACCGCTATTGCCATTCGCAATCCACGAGCCGGATTAATGTCTTGTGTAGGAAGAATACCAAGTGCTACCGTTAAATCACCATCTTCCGGCAGATAGATATCATATTCCAAACACGGAGCATCAGTAATTTTCGCACTGGGAGCGGTAACAGGTTCAATGAGCATGCAACCTTCCTCGCGACCAAGATCCGGTGCAAATTTCCATTGAGCATTTTTTCCCGCACTAATACGATTGTATTGATAAGCAGGAATAGAAAATTCTCCAGCCCCACCAAAATAGTGGCCTTTCACCGAAGGAATAGCATATTTTTTTGCATTTATTTTAATAATCGCCCGATCGTTTCCTGCCGAAACAGTCACCTCGCCTTGGTGACTTCCTTGTGAAAGTTGATTCCAGTCCACGGTGACATTCAAGCGCATTTCTTTGTCTACATATCCCTCACTCTGATTAATCTTAATCCATGGTTTATTGGCAACCGCCCTAAATTCGAAACGTCCTCTACCTTTGTTGTAGACATCTATGTAATAACTATTATTTTCAAGCACTTCAAAAGTTGGCAAGGTGAGTACTGAACCAGCATCAGGCCAAGAAAGTTCACTTCCTTCAACTGCCACTCCCATGGTAGGGGTAGAGAGAGGAGTAATAGCTTCAAATGGAGGAAGTTGATTTACTTTAGGGATAGGCCAGCTAACATAGCCGATATGGTTATCGCTCATCATATTGCACCATTTACCCTTGGACATGCATTGGTTATAATAATCACTGAGTTTCTTGTCAAGTTCAAACAATACGCCGGCTCTATCTGTAAAGTCATTAGCCGATATACGACCTTGCTTGGCATAAATATTGTTCTTTCCTGCAGCAATGTACATTTCAGCAACTCCAGCCGATGCTTTGGTAGGATAAAGTACTAACTGATAATAAGCGTCTTTAGCTTCAGGAGATATCTTATGTTCCAAAATTTCAGCTTTATTCACAACATCATGCCACAACTGAAGCATGCGATCAGACTCATGATAATTGACATGGCTGAAAACCATCGGGTGCTGTACTTCTGCTTTACGCATTAAATTATATTTTGAATATTTGGAAACAATATCAGCTATTTCTACCGCATGCTCCTCTCCAAAAATCTGCTTTGCCCATTCTACTGTATAGTTACTGACATCCCGTGCAGAAATTGCGTCCGGATTCCAAGCATAACGCATAATAAAATCTATTGGAAGTTCTTTAGGTTTTAAATCACCTACATTAATGATCCAAATCTGATCTATCCCTGTTTGATAAGCCAGATTAAGTTGCTCCCGTAATTTGGGAATAGTTGTAGTATTTACCCATCTGTCACTGGCAGGTCCTCCATTCATATCAATGTGATAGTACAATCCCAAGCCACCTTTACGTTTTTTCTCCTTTGTCGGTCCCGTACGCCGGATTTGTCCCCAGTTATTGTCGCAAAATAATAATGTTACATCATCTGGTACTGTCAAGCCAGCATCATAATAACGCTGAACTTCGGTAAAGATGGCCCAAAGTTGAGGTATCTCAGAAGGATTCCGTCCATAAACCTCCGATATAATTTTTCGTTGTCCCTTAATAACATCTTTGAGTGTACCTATATTTTCTTCGTCATTACCTTTTCCCATAGGAGAATCACCGTCGCCACGCATACCTATAGTAATGATGTTATCAAAATATTTGTTCCGTTCCAGCCCTTCTTTGAAGAATTCATTTATATTTTCTTTATTATTGATATAGTCCCAAGGGCCTATCTCCTTACGACGTTTGGTATACTCCTTATGAGCACGCATCATAGGTTCATGATGTGAAGTTCCCATTACAATGCCATACTCGTCTGCCAGAACCGGATTCATCGGATCGTCCTCATTGAAAGCTGCATTCCACATAGCTGGCCATAAATAATTAGCTTTTAAGCGCAGTAACAGTTCAAACATATGAGTATACATTTTACTGTTAAAGCCTCCAAATTTACGATGAGTCCAGTCTCCAAATGAAGGCCATTCGTCATTAATAAAAATTCCACGATATTTAACTTTGGGGGACTCCTGAAGGTACGTTCCGTTTTTAACAAAAAGTTCTTTACTGGTTTTTACCGGGACGTCAGCCCACCAATACCAAGGTGATACTCCAATCTTTTCCGAGATATCATAAATTCCAAAAATAGTGGCTCTTTTATCACTACCAACAATAACCAAATTATCTTCTACCGTTTGAATAATAAACGATTCCCATTTATTCAAAATAGGTGATACATCTATTTTTTTCTCCGCTATCAATTTATCAATTATCGCACTTTTCCCGATTGTTCCGATAAGGATTGATTTTGGGTTAAAATTTGATTCTTCAACAACTGAAGCAGAAACAGTTGTAACCTTTTTTATGTCATCACCCAAATCTTTAGCGGCTCGAATGACACCTTTCCAGTCAGATGGGTCTACATATATTTTGGCAGCTTTTCCGTTTTCCACAATACTAAACGTTTCTTTTGAACCGGATTTAAGGATATATTGTGGAAGAAAATCATATCCGTTTTTCTGGCTTACATTTGAAAAAACAGAAGTATCTATTAACAGTAAAGCTATAATTAAATAGCATATTTTTATTTTTGACATCATGATTTATTTTTAATGATTATACATCAAGAAAAGGCTACTTTGCGCCTGTTACAATAGATTCAATATGTGTTATATCAATAACTTGTTCTGGATTGAAGTCTGAAGAATCCATATACTTCAGTAAACTGTAATACATTTGCCGACCTTCAGGATAGTCTTGCAGGTTTTGTAAATCCATGCTACAAATAAGTAAACGTCCTTTCCCTACTTTCGCTTCTAAAAGCACACCTAATTTCCTATTAAGCGTGACATTGTCGATTACATGAACAATGGGGCGATAATCGATCGGAAGAGTTTTCAGGTCAATAGGACGCCCGTATTTCAACAACCGCCACCATTGCCAGTTGCTATGGAACTCTGTAGGGAAATGAGCTAATGCAGGATGCTTTGGATCACAAAGGATTCCTAAAGTGCCAGGAGGATTGTACTTGTTAAACATGGCATAGCACCAAAAGTCAGTTTGGAAGGCACCGTCAATACTAGTAGGAAGTACTTCTTTTGTAGGTAGTAACAACACTTTATCACCGTTATCAAGAGCAGATTTGGCTTCCTGATTTAATGATGTAAATACTCTAACAGATGATGCTGGATTTAGTTCCAGGTCTGTAGGATATACCCATAGAGGATAGGAATTTTTGTATTCTGTTCCTGGAATGGATAGTGTAATTTCAAGCTTTTGAGGAACTTGTACTGATGAAATATCAACTGTTATATTTCCCAAATCAGTAATCTCTCCTTGGTGTATTTCTACCAAAGGGAGTACTCCTTTTGCTATATCTTTGCCTTCAGCATCTTTCATTACCCATTTTGCCGCTTTATTAATATTGACAGGCCCATAATTTGCAACCTGCGCTTTGGTTACAAAAGTTTGGTTGGTAGTCCATGTAAAGCTATTGTGACGGAGCAAAGGTACAACGTCATTACAAAACTCCCGCCATTTCTCAGGTGTAACAAGGCCTTTGGAATCGAGGAAAGCATCGAGTATGCCCACTAAAGCAGTGCCTTGTCCTGGGAAGTCCTGGAGATCAAGAAGTTGGAAACCACCAAACCCACGTGTACGAATGGCACTTTCGATATCTTCACGATAACAAATAACTGCCAAAGCCCCAGAAGCACGGAAAAAACTGTCAGCCAAATCAAGCATTCCGGCATCCTTCAATCGTTTGCGATAAGTTTCAAAATTATAAGCACGGGTAACTCCAGTAAATTTCTCAATTTCACGGTAGTCCGGATACATTTGATATTGTCCGTTTTCGTGGCTAACAACAGGCACTGGAACTTCTGCAATTCCGGTACTATAGTCATAATCTGTTCCTTTAAGTATATTATTCACATGTCCCTCTTTGTGACTGGGGTATGAAGAACGTACTTCTTTTCCTCTTGTACCGTTAAAGACTCCTGATCCATATAAACCACCGGTTAAGGTAGTGGTCCAGAAATCATCAGTAGGCGTGAGCCTTGGCTTGGTCAGAAAATTATTTGCACCTCCGGTAAATAGGTGCCGAGGATCATATTTACGGAAATTTCCAATAATTTTAGCAATCTCATCTCGGTCTCCTGAAAGTTCGTTACCTATTTCGAACATAACAAAAGACGCATGGTTCCCAAATTCGTCAAACAAACGATATCCTTCTTTTATGAGGTATTCTGTTGTGTTGTCGTACACATCCCTTTTTTGTTCAACATCTCCCTCTACAGCTTTAGGACGCCTACCTACACCTCCCCAATGAGGGAGTTCGGGCAACAAATACATGCCCATTATATCACAAGCTTCAAATGCCGCTTGTGGAGGACACCAACTATGGCAACGGATATGATTGATCCCGTATGATTTGATAATAGTAAGTATTCTAATCCATTCTGTTACATCCATCGGAGGATATCCGGCATGGGGAAATACGGCACCATCGTGTTTCCCTCGCAAAAAAGTACGTTGTCCGTTAATGGCAAAACTGGTCCCAATGGTATGAAACTTACGCATGCCAAAATTGACATCTTTTCTTCCGGTTATCTTAGTTTTTTTACTTTTCCCTTCAAAATTGACTGCCAAGCGATACAAAGTTGGATTAAATTCACTCCATAGCTGCACAGCATCTCCCATAGGTAAAGTAAACTCAAACATATTATTAATCCCGTTTCCTTCGATGTTGCACACAAGAGGATTTACCGTATGTACATGGGAACTGTTCCAACTCTGTGCAGATAAGGTTACCTTACCTGAAAAGGTTGTATTATCACTATTTCCGAATATGATATTTACTCTGGCACTCTTCTTGTCTATATCCGGATATACTTTAACTTGTTCTATCCAAATTTTGTCGGTAGCACTTATTTGGATATCGCCCAAAATGCCATTCCAGTTGGTTTGTGTGCCATCGTTTACCTGATGATTTCCTCCAATAGGAGGATTCTCTTCCTTTCCATTGTGCACTCTTACCGTAATGGTGTGCTTTCCCGGAATAGCAGCTGATGTAAGTTCAAAGCGTTGCATGGTAATAAGCGAGTTATCTTCCCCAACAAATTCACCATCAAACCATACTTTTGTTACTTTAGTGCGTTCCATCGAAAGCACAAGTCTCTTTCCTTCGAAATGCTTTGGTATTTCAACTTCAGTCTGATACCATGCAGCTCCTCGATAAGCATGTATGCGTGTGAAACGCCCTAATTCTGGTGGTTCGGGATTTCCTTTCGCTTGTTCATCAGTAGTGCCCGGTAATATAATGGTGTCATCAAAAGGCAATGTTTTATACCATCTTTGATTGATACCAACATTTTGAGGGTCGAAACGAAAGTTCCATTCACCAGAAAGCAAGAGGACATTCTCTTTCTTTGTTTGGGCTGTTGCCGAAATTGCGACTAATACAGTAATGAGTAAGTATACTAAATTACGCACCATTTATTTATTTTTTAATGATTGGCTTTGAAGATCAACTACATATTCTTTATCAACTCCTTCTACTACAATGTGCACCGATATCTTGCCCATTTTTTTGGTAGATTGTACAATGGCCAACATATTACCAAAATAAGTTTTCTGTGTGTTACCTGTAAACGATTCGCGACGCAGGTCACCATTGTCCATTCCTAAAAACTTTCCTTCTCCTTTTACTGTAACGGTTACTTTCCGATCATCAGTTTGTACGCGATTTCCGTCTTTATCAAGCAGATGAATGGCAATATGGGAAAGATCCTGTCCATCAGCTTTCAACTCTGTTCGATCGGCAGTAACAATGGCAGCGTCTGTTTCTCCGGAAGTTATCAACCTGTAGCTTGCCACTTCTGTTTCTCCATTATACCCTTTAGCTTCCAATTTACCTGGATTATAGGGTAAATACCATACGATAGTATTGTTGGTAAAATTGGCTGTTTTATGTCTTCCCATGGAATTGCCATTAAGGAAAAGTTCAACACTCTCGCAATTGGTCGTTGTTCTTATTTCCATTACCATTCCACGATATTTGTCTGGGAAATTCCAATGTGATGCTATTGGAGGCCACTGCCAGAGGTCCCTGCCATGATCAATATCCAATGCTTGATCTAATACAGCAATATGTACCATAGGTTTCGGATTCCACATGGCACGATGGTATGCGGCACGAGGTTTTTCGAACATACATACATCAAATAGTCCGTTGGGCCAGCCTTTACTGGGCCAGCCGGCTTCACCAAGATAATCAACACCTGGCCAGATAAAGCCACCGGCAACAAAATCGTTACCGGCAACAATCTGCCATGGATTCAAAGGAGTATAACTACGAAGTCTGCCTTCTTCACCACGGTAATAAGGTAATTCTTCGGAAACAAGGCAGATGCGTTCGGGAAGTTTCTTTTTGTCGGACAACATACGTGCCTCAAGATAATTATATCCAATAACATCAGGTACACTGGCGAATTCCTCCCGATGATTGTTTTGGGCAGCCAAGGTTACAAGACGTGAAGGTTCCAGCTTATGAACAAAATCTCGTAACATTGTAGCCCGTTCTATTCCCTCGTTGTCTTTTCTACTGGCTTCGCCCACTTCGTTACCGATACTCCATAATATAATACTGGGGTGGTTACGATCACGCAATATCATATTTGCCATGTCTTTCTGCCACCATTCATCAAAATGTTGCTTGTAGTATCCACCTTTCCATTTGTCGAAAGCTTCATCTATTACAAGGAATCCCATGCGGTCGCACATGTCCAGAAACTCAGCGGAAGGTTGGTTGTGAGAGCAACGAATGGCATTGCAGCCATATTCTTTTAAGATTTCCAGGCGGCGTTCGTATGAACGATCCGGTACGGCAACTCCTAAACATCCGGCATCTTGATGCAGACAGACTCCTTTTAGCTTATGGTGCTTGCCATTAAGAAAAAAACCTTTGTCTTTATCAAAATGGATTGTGCGAATCCCTATAGGAGTGGCATACACATCGGTAACACGGTTGTTCACTTTCACCGTAGTCTCCATAGTGTACATAACAGGATTTTCCAGTGTCCAGAGTCGGGGCGATGCTACAGGTACAATTTGTTCCACATCAGCTGTGTTTCCAGCTTTTATCAATAAATGCCCTTTCTTACCGCGAGCTACTTCTTTCCCGGAGTCGTCAATCAACCGTTGTGTAACGGTTATGGCTTGTTCCTTATCAGACTGGTTGGATACGGTGGTGACAATTTTTACATCAGCATGATCCTCAGTTGCCTCTGGCGTCGTAATATACGTTCCGTAAGTAGCTACATGCACAGGATTTGCAGCTGTAAGCCAAACGTGCCGATAAATACCGGCTCCAGCATACCAGCGTGGACGCCCTCCGGTAGTATTGACTCTAACTGCTATGACGTTTTCTTTCCCTGTATGGAGATAAGGTGTAAGATCATATTCTATGCTACAAAAGCCATAAGGTCTATGACCGAGGTGTTTTCCGTTTATATAAACATCGCTTTGCTGGAAGATTCCATCAAAGAGAATGGAAACAGTTCTTCCTTTATAGGATTGAGGCACGAAGAAAGTTTTGCGATACCACCCAATACCTTCGGGCAGATATGCAGCTGAACCTATGCCTTTTCTGTCAAACTTTTGTTTTATATTCCAATCATGAGGTAATTGCACTTGTTCCCAGTTAGCATCGCTATAATCAATGGCAGCATATCCTGGATGATCAGTTAGAGAGAATTTCCAGTCGAAATCAAAATTTAACTTTATTCGGCTAGATGCATATCCATAGCATGCACATAGATTCAAGAATACCACAACAAGAATAACTTTTATCACATTCATTATATTATTGATTTATTGGTTAATATTGAATAGTGCAAAAGTAGCTTCCTGTTCATTTATTCATTATCAATTTTAGATAAATGAGTCTTTATTTTAGATATATATGGCCGTTATTTATCAAACATATCGCTAGGCGCCTTGCCAAAATGCTTTTTAAATACAGTACCAAAATAAGTAGCACTGGAAAATCCACAAGCTTCACTAATCTCAGTTATTGAGTATTTACCCGTTCTTAGCAATTCCATGCCGTGGTTAATACGCATGGTTCTAATGAAATCAACAGGTGACTGTCCGGTAAGTGATTTCAACTTTTTATAAAGCAAGGATGTGCTTACAAACATTTCTTTGGCAAAATCATCTTTACCAAATTCACTATTATCCATATTTTTCTGTACAACCTCAATTGCCCTTTTTACAAATTGATCATTCTGTTCATTAGTCAGTATGGGTTCATAGCTTTCAATGGCTTTCCCCGAAAACTTCAGAATCCTATTTTTAACAACCTCACGATTTCTCACAATAGATAAGATACGTTGTTCTAATAGCTTCATATCGAAAGGCTTGGTTATATAATCATCCGCTCCCAATCCTAACCCTTCTAACTCATGTGTTTTTTCAGAGAGAGATGTCAACAAGATGATGGGGATATGAGAGGTTGTGAAAGTAGATTTCATCAAGCGGCAGAATTCGAAACCATCCATAACGGGCATCATAATATCCGATATCACTAAGTCTGGTGCTCCTTTTTCAATCATCTCCCACGCCTCTTTTCCGTTAGAGGCAGTAGAGATTATATACTGTTTCTGGAAAGCATGTTTCATAAATCCTTGAAGGTCGGAGTTGTCTTCAACTAACATAAGGTGCCATTTCTTCTTCTGTTGATCCTGTGTTTCTGCGTTGGGATCTTCCACTACAATTGTTGGTGTAGCAAGTGTTTCTTGTGCCTCAGTTGGTGTCTCATCAGCAATAATGCAATCTGATTGATCTACTATTTTATAAGGTACCACAATTTTAAAGAGTGATCCTACATGTTCCTTACTTTCAATGGAGATTTGCCCCTGATGCATTGAAACATAATTTTTTGTTAATAACAACCCTATACCTGAGCCAACCATTCTGGAATTGACGGCATTGTCACCCCTATAGAATTCGCGAAATAGCTTCTTCTGAGCATTTTCCGATATTCCCAAGCCATAATCTTTCACACATAAAATCCATTCTTTTTCCATGCAGTTCAACCGTACTTCTACTTTCCCACCACTTAATGAATATTTGATTGCATTGGAAAGAAGATTGTCCACCACCTTTTCCATCTTTATTTCATCGATTGCAGTTGAGTATGATTCTTGATCTGTGGAAAAGACTAATTCTATCTGATTCTTCCTGGCAGACGTTTCAAACATCATTATTCGTAAGCGTACCAATTTCACAATATCGGTCATGGTAAGAAATAACTGCCCCTTTCCAATATCTACTTTTTGTATATCCAGCAATTGGGTAGCAACAAATGTTAATCTGTCCGATTGCTCCGTAGCAAGGTTTAGATAGTAATGTCCACTCTCGGATAGATTTCTTTCTTTATTCAATTCCTCGATTGGTGCATTTATTAAGGTAAGAGAAGTACGTATATCATGTGCCATATTGGTAAAGAAGCGTATTTTGTCTTCTGCATGGATCTGCTTCAGATGTTTGATGTAGAAATTTATTAGCACTAAGACGATTAAAACTATTCCAACAATTGTAATAAGCAGAAACCACCATGTACGCCAAAAAGGAGGTACAATATGGATATGAATAAAACGTTCGTCTATAATCTGTGTAAACGAGTTGTCATACATCCTCACTTTAAATGTAAACTGTCCATCCGGGAGATTGGTATACGTTACAGTTCGAAGACTGGTCGGAATACTCCAATCCAAATCAATTCCTTCCATTTTCCAGGAGAATTTACATCGGGAGACTGATATACCGATCGGAAGCAGTTCAAGCGAAAAAACATTTTGGTCATAGTTTAGTTTAATACTATCCAGTTCATCTATAGGTTCTGTCATCATTTCAGGAATCTCACGAATTGAACGCCCGGAAATATTAATATCTTGAAAGTATATCTTACCTTTAAGTTTGGTATTGAAAAAGGTAGTCGGGTCAAATATAATAGCTCCATTATTGGTCCCCCATACAAATTCGCCACTTTTCAGTCCACAACGAGCCGATGTATTATAAGAAAGTTTGGAAAATGAAAATATCGAGGGGTAGGTATATACTGAGTTATCAGCTATATTATACTTGCATAGACCGTTTTCTGTACCTAAAATCAAATTACCGTTCGAGTAAATAATACTATTAATATAATTGGAAAGGATTCCTGATTTAGTAGTATATTGCTTTATTTCATTGGTTTCAATATTATACTTCAATAATCCGTCTCCCGCTGTTGCAATCCAAATTTCATTATTCAAAATAGCACAATCCAGAACAATATATCCGTCCAGCATTTTTTTAACCTTTCCGCTATTTTTATCAAACAATAGCAATCCATGACTACATGTACCTAATACTTTACCTGATGTTAATTCATGGAAAGAATTAACTGGTAGTTTAGGATAACTCTGGAATCGTTTTTCTTTGGTTAGGTAACACAATACATTGCTTTCTATTCCTCCTATCCAGATATCTCCCTGGCCATCCTTAAAAATATCAAAGATAAATTTACAAGGAGATCCAGAAGAAGTTTCTTCCGGATTGAAATGATTCATTTGCCTACCTGTTTTTCCATTAAGAATATATATCCCGGACGAGTAAGTTCCAGCCCAGATATTTCCATCATTATCCTCACACAATGATAAAAAAGCTTGTGCATCATCAAGCTTATTATGCAGGAAGGTATCCCATTTATTATTCTCCCTGTCCCATCGACTTATTCCGTTGTTGGTTGCAAACCATATATTACCGTTCCTGTCTTCAATTACCCTATTAACATTGTTATTAACCAATGAATTCAGTTGATTTATCTGATGAGTAATATGATGTAAAACAATTGGTTTCTGTTCAAAGAATGACAGTCCTCCGCTATAAGTTGATATCCATACTCGGTTATTTTCATCACATAAGATGTCATACACTCCATCTCCCTGGAGGGATGAAGGATTATCTATGTTTTCCTTATAAACATTCAAGACAGCATCGCCTTCCCTGTTTAATTCCCAGACACCTTTACCATCAATTCCAACCAAATAAGTCGAATCTGTATTTGCCTCAAGTGCTAATATAGGTTGTCTGGGGAAGTTTGGTATAGCTATTTTATGTTGCTTTTTCGTTTCGAGGTCAATAAAATGTAAACCGCTAGAGAAAGTTCCTATCCATAAACGATTGTTTTTTTTATCATATAAGAGTGAAGATATATTCATGTCCATTCCGGCTTTGCTATTATTATAAATAACGCATGTTTTTTTAGTTTTAATATTTATCTGTTTTATCTCGGCGTCTGTAGTATAAATAAGAGACTCATTATCAGAAAACAGAATATTCCGTACCTGATTTCCTGTTTCTACAGCAATAGCCAAAGTATCGTTTTTTAATTTGTACAATCCTTGAGTACATGCTATCCATAAGCAACCATTATCAGAAGCTATTATTTTATGGACATTCAAATATTTATCGTCAATCACTAGTGTCCGGTAAACTTCTCCTTAGAATTCGTAAGTATCTGATAAATAATATTTTCCGCGGACAAACGCCTGTACACGATTTGAAATGCCTACATTTGCAGAGTGTAAGCTAATCAATCAGAAAATGAACAAAGGCAAAACCGTATTCTCACAAGTCATGGATATGATTCCAAGAAGAGAATTTGACAATATAGTCAGCAAGTATAATGGTAACCGCTATGCCAAGCAGCTTTCGTGCCATGATCAGTTCTTGATTATGTGCATGGCTCAGTATGCCGACAAGAATAGCCTTCGCGACATTGAGGCCAGCCTCATAGCTTTGGATTCTGCACACAAGCTGTATGCTTGTGGAATCCGACATGTAGCTGCGAAAAGTACGCTGGCCGATGCTAATGAGAAACGCAGTTGGCACATATACGAAGAGTTGGGACAAGTACTCATC